>OATI01000030.1_pt1 | contig 202180 bp, 117 predicted proteins | sample 1494981 | NCBI WGS metagenome assembly OATI01 (sample SAMEA2579952, study PRJEB22360) | human gut metagenome
CTGGACCAATTATTAAACGGGGCTTTTACCTTTTATTCCTAATGCGTTTGCCCTGTTCTGCCTTACTAATCTGTTTACGAAAGCTATCAACAATATAATCGATAACTATCAGTAATATTGTCGACAGCTATAAATAATATTACCGATAGCCATCGACAACCAGTTAGTAAGGCAGAAAATTATATACAGGACGGTATCTGAATAGAAGCCGAACCCTTATAAATCTATATAGCTATTATATGGAATTATTTTACTTTAATATGGTCGAACCCTTCGCCATACACACCGATGACGGCACTCTGAGAGACAAATGCTTCCGGGTCTATATCTTTAATCAAGCGGAAAATAGTTGTCGACTCACGCTTCTTGGCCAATACGAACATCATTTTCACTCCCAACCCGGTGTACATTCCGGTCCCGTCTATCACCGTCACACCACGGTGAAGATCTTTATTGATGCGATGTCCAATTTCTTCATATCTCTTGGAAATAATAAAAAACTGTACAGACTGGCGGGCACTGTTTACCACCTGGTCAAGCACAAAGCTGGATATATAAAGTGTGGCAAAACCATAAACGACCTTTTCCCAATCATGCAGTACAAAATAACTGGAAGAAATGATAATCATATCCGTCATCAGAATAACACGTCCTAAAGTGATATCCCTGTATTTATTTATAATAGCAGCGATGATATCCGTTCCCCCCGAACTGCCATTGGCCGAAAAAGCGATACCAATACCACTTCCGCAGAAAGAAGCACCGATGACACAAGCCATAAACGGTTGGTCTTGCAACAAATGCAGATTAGATGTAGCACTTTGAATAATGGGAAGGATAGTAGTCATCACTATTACGGCAAAAATAGTTTTCACACTGAACTTCCATCCCAGAACAATAAGAGAAGCGATCAGCAACCCGCCGTTAATTGCAAAGTACGTATACTGCACATTTATTCCGGTCGCCCAATACACGATAGAGGCGATACCAGGCACCCCTCCGGTAGTAATATCATTAGGCAAAAGGAAAACGGTCCACCCAATAGCATAGAAAAGCATGCCAAGAGCGATCATTAAATAATCGTGCATCTCTCTCAGCATTAACTGCCTTGAGGTAATTGATAATGTTGGTTTCATTTTAAATGTTTATTATATATCCATATTATAAAGATCACCTATCTGCCAAAAAAATTGCAGCCCCGCAAAAACGAAGCTGCAAAATTAATGAAGATTAAATCAATTTAGCGGTATGATTTCGATGAATTTACAAAAACATATTGTTAAATTTCAAATACAACAGGACAACGACATCAATAACTCCATTTATCCTGCCATTCGATGATCGGCTGATCTCCTTCAAAACGGATCGGAAGCCAGATGTAACGCCCGTCGATTGCATTCTCGGGCGTCCAGCGGTCACCCATATAGATGAACTGTCCGGGCTTACCGGGAGCCGGCAATACATAGGTACTCTGGGAATGGAAAGAAAGGTCGGAGCCTTCACCGACAAACGGATTCTCTAATTCTTCCCAAGGCCCCCAGATAGAAGGTGCAACAGCCGAACGACCGGCATTCGGGGCCCAACCTGTACAACCGGACATGATCAGATAATATTTTCCGTCACGCTTGAGCATCGCCGGTGCTTCCATGAAACGTCCGGGGAAAAAGCGGGCATACGTACCGGAATAATTAGTATAATCGTCCGTCAACAGGGAGATATGCAATGTACTGTTCTCTTCCGAAGAATAAATGTGATAAGCCTTGCTGTCGTCATCAACAAAAAGGTTCATATCACGCGCCATCTGTCCGCCTTCCATATCACGGCCCAGCAGATTCAGACTGTCCGGGTGAGCCGGCAGACTTCCGCCTGTGAATTTACTCCTGTCAGATTCAGGAACTCTCTGTTTATGAATATCCTGCACATTTGTCGGCCAGGAACCGGCATTCGGACGCACGGCACGAAGAAATTTATAAGGACCTGCCACCTTATCACTTACGGCAATACCGCTGAGCGCACCGGAATATCCTGCCCCTTTAGGCTCCAGATGGAACCACATCACATAGTTGTTATTCTTTTTATTATAAATTACTTTAGGGCGTTCCAGAATACATCCTTTCGCTATGCTATGTGTAGAATCGTCGGTCACAACGGATAAAGCAACGCCTTCGTCTTTCCAGTTATATAAATCTTTGGAAGAGTAACAGTGAACTCCCACCAGCGCATTATTTCCGGCAGTTCCTTCTGTTTTATGCTCGCCGAACCAATAATAAGTATCGCCGTCATGCAGGATTCCTCCGCCATGCGCATTGATATGCACGCCGTTATTATCCGGCCATAGTTCGCCCGGGGTAAATGCACCGCCAGCCTGTTCCGAACCGGACTTTCCTTTACACCCAGCAAAAGCAACAGCAAACAACAGAAAACAGAGTTGTATAATTCTTGTCTTCTTCATATGGCTAGACATCACAAATACGAATACATTTCTCCAGGGAAGCTATCTTATCCTGCTGGCGGGGAACAAACTCCTGCCCTACAAATCCTTTATACCCGGTTTCTACCAACGCTTTCATAATTGCCGGGTAATAAAGTTCCTGGGTTTCGTCAATTTCCGCCCGTCCGGGATTACCGCCTGTATGGATGTGAGAGAAGTATTCATGATACTTTTGAATATTTTCAATGATATTTCCTTCCATGATCTGCATATGATAAATATCATACAAAAGCTTAAAGTTTGGCGATCCGACACGGCGGCATAATTCTACCCCCCAAACAGTATGGTCGCATTGATAATCTTTATGGCCTACACTGTTCAACAACTCCATCGTCAGGACCACATTATGTTTTTCCGCCAGCGGCATCAGACGTTTCAATCCTTTCTCACAGTTTTCCCATCCCTGAAGATCAGTCAGTCCATTCCGCTTTCCGGAGAAACAGATCAAATTTGTCAGTCCGGCTGCCGCCACCTGGGGAATTACCGCTTCATAACTGGCAACCAGTTCGTCGTGCAATTTAGGATCGTTAAATCCACGATCGATACCCAAACCGGCCCCTTGGCACATAGCGACAGTCAGGCCGTGTTTTTGTACAACCGGCCAGTCTTTCGGGTCGAGCAATTCGATCGATTCGATTCCTATATTTTTACATATCCCACAAAATTCTTCCAACGGATAGTCACCGAAACACCATTTACTAACGGAATGGCGTACATTACCCTTCAACGGTTCCTTTGTTTCTGCTTTTTTCTTTTTAGCGGGATTTGCTGCTTCCAAACCTGATACGGCAAGTGCTGCCCCGCCTACTAATGCGGTCTTAATGGCTGTTCTTCTTGAGATGTTTTCCATGTTATTCAGAATTGATAATTAATTAGATGGTACAAATATAAAGAAAATGAATCATTATCAAACACAAAAAAGCTCCGATACCCCTAAAGGATACCGAAGCCTTTTTATGTCAAGAGTTTTTTAATGTACCAAATCGAAATCAGTCATCAAACCATAATCCAGCATCTGATATTCACTACCTGGAATCTGCTTGTCTATGTTTTTCCAATGCCACGGAGAAGCCAGACCCGGGGCCGGATGACGATAATGCGGACCTAACAGGTTCTTATGGCTACCGATTACCCGGACATCTACTTTATTTTTACCCTCCTTCAGGTAAGATGTTATATCCAGACGATACGGATCATAAGCGATTATTCCGGCTTTCTGATCATTTACATACACTTCAGCCAAAGTACCTTTCCAGTCATTCAACTGAACGGCATACGGGGTTGAAAGAGATTTCACCTCATATTCTTTGGAATAGCTTACTCCCCAGGAATAGAACGGTTGTTTCTGTGCCTTCCAGCTACCTAACGTAAGATTCTTAACCGGAGCACTGATGCTCCATCCTGTTTGTTCAGGAATAACAGCAAAATCACCCACTATATAAACCGGCTCTATCTCTGCAAAAATACTCATCGGACTCACACTCAGTTCTACGGTATTTATTCCTGTTGTCACCTGGCCGCCTATCGAATAGACACCAAAGGAGCGGTCCAGCCACCATTCTCCCGGTATCGGTTTCACCTGTTCGCCGTTGATTTTAACAGTAAACAATTCGGGACGTTCCGCTACCAGTTTCATGTTTGAATAATCGAACTTGTCATTTACTTTAAAGCGGTAAGTCGTTGTGAAACCTCCGGTTTTAAACGTATCCCGGTCTAAAATATTCCGTTTATACTGTACCGAAGTATTCCAGGGATTGCCATTCGTAAAACCATATTCGCGGAAAGCGATATCGGCAGCCTGTGCAAAATAGACATTCTTTGTTGTTTTCCCATTTACACTCACATCACAGAAATCGACATTCAATGCATTATCTTTCAAACGGGTAACCTGAACCGGACTAATAGCCTGAACCGGGGTAGAGCCGGCAACAGCCGGTATTTCCGGATAAGATTTCAGCGAACCTTTCGAACTATATAACAATAAACTTCCAGCCGGTTCCAAATGGAACTTCATTGTCAATTTGCCATCCGCCTTTGTCGATGGGTACGTATAAATATTTCCACTCATGGCATCCATTTGCACTGCCGATTTCCCGTTAACGGTAACCGTACCGTCTACAGCCTCATCCATGGAAGAATTAACCAGGAACAATAATTCCCCGTCGGTAAACTGACGACGTTGATGGTATAAGTTACCTCCGCTAAATGAGAACCGGCAGTCTGCATTCGAAAATGTGTCCCGGATAACCTCGTTCGTCAACCGGGGAACAGACGTTACAGACTGACCGCCAAGCAGAGTCTTCCAGGCTGTATTTTCTGCTCCGTCAACCAACGTCGGAGAAGAAAAAGTTATCACACGGCCACCCTGTTGCACAAAATTCTGCAATAAATCAAATGTCGGTTTGTTCAATGTCTCCATCATCGGAGGTAATACAACGGTCGTATAAGCGACCTTACCTACAACGAACTTGCCATCGGCAACAACCCCATGATCTTTTATGATATTCTCAGAACCAAGGTCATATTCTACCTGACCTTTTTCCAGAGTCGTTATAAAGTCCTGGAAAGCCTGGCCTACTTCCATCAGTTTCGGGCTACTCTTGGTATGTGAATAATAACTCCATAAAGTTGCATTCGGCTCTATGACCAATATATCATTCTGCTGGACACCTTTACTCATCAACAATGACAGGCGGGCAAAATAATCATTCTGCGATTTATAATCGGCCCACCAGGGTGAATGATAAGTAAATACCGGCGGATAGTCGTATTTACGGGCACCGGTCAGTGTCATATGTGCCAGATGCTGGTTCATAAAGTTCACACCCAGGACATATTCCCAATCACCAAGCCGTTTGAAATCCTTGAAAGTTTCATCCCAGCCTCCGCCACCATATGTTTCACTCAATGTACGGGAATATCCCATCTGGTTAGCCACACTACGCAGCTCTTTTACCGAACGGACATTACCAAACTGTGCGACAGGACTTTTCTCATCAAACTGATTGAACAGCATATCAATCGCCGGCGTCTGATGCCAGGCATACATAGCCATATTATCCGGTCCGTCATTCATGTAAGGCCAACCATGTTCCCAATAATGGCCGGTCCATTCCAGCTTGTTTTCCTCGCAATACTGGTGGAAAGGCTTTGACCAACGGTCGATAAACAACTGCAACAAAGTCTCCATATAGTTATGGCGTACCTTCTTCCAATCTCCTGTTTCTTCCTCCAGCAACGGTAATAACGGTTTCAGGTCATATCCCCACTTCTGCTGAAAGACTTCAAATAAATCCGGTGTCCATCGTAATCCGCCCGGACTGCTGATGTTCGGTTCATCAGAAAAGATACCTTTGATAGATGAGCCGAAATCCTCTTTGAACTTTTTCTCATATCCATTCTTCATCGTTACTTCCAGGAACTTTTCCGTTACTCCCGGAACCAACAGGTCTACATATGAATAACCTCCGTACCAGTCAGACTTACCCATATAAGTTTTCTTATACAGGTAATATTCGCCTTTAGTTCCTTTATAGTCAGCTATTTGGTCTGTAATATCTTCCCAGGCATCGTTTTCCTTTTTTAAACACATGTAATAAGGGGCTGTATCCTCCGGCAGTAATTCGGCCTTTGTCAAAGCCAATCCCTGACCCTGATTATAAGACTCAGGCATTTCCTGTGGCACATGCCCACCGGCAAATCCGCTTGGATAGGAGTTCTCATCATAAATCCAGACATTCATACCTATCTCTTTTCCGAACTCTACCGCATGTTTATAAAGAGAGAACCATTCATCTCCCAGATATTCTGTAATCATACCCGGACGGGGATGAATGAAAAGACCTCCGAAACCAGCCTCTTTCAGCTCGCGCATCGTACGCTCTACTTCGGCCTCGGTCACTTTACTGTTCCAGACTGCCAACGGGGCACTTCTAAAATCGACAGACGGATCCTTAAAATCCTTTTCTATAGTGGCAAAAGAATCCTGGGTTTGCACGCTGGTATCCTGACAGCTAACCAGACCAAATGATAGGGCACTTCCTGCAATAACACCGGATAAGTATTTTACAATGTTTTGTGCTTTCATATACTTAAAGATTTATTAGTTTGTACAAAAGAATAGATTAAACCTTTCTTTTAAATTATAAAATTGACAATTTAGTTGATAAAAATGATATTTCACTACTGCCTGTCATTCCCTACAGAACACATGTAATCCGATAATCCCCTGATTGCATTTCCAACTGATCCAATTTGTCCGACTTTACATCATTAATCGAAACACTTTTAGCTTTGACAGGTAACAAAACCGTAGCTTTACAGCCAACAGGAATACTCAAATCCAGGGTAAAAGATACGTCCGTCTTTTCCCATTTTACATCTAACATTCCGAAAGGAGTTTCTTTCGCTACTTTCACCCATGAAATACCTTTTACCAATTGAGGCTGAATAAATACATGCTTGTATCCCGGATTCGCTTCGTCTGGGTTGAAACCTCCCAAAGCCTGGTAAAACCAGGAGCCGATACCGTTATAACAGTTGTGGATATGGCTACGCTCTCCGTTCCAGTGCTCCCAGGTCGTAGTCGCTCCATTATCCAGCATATACAAATAGCCCGGATACTCTCTCTTCTTCAACATTCCATAGATAAAATCGGCCTGTTTATTCTTCACAGCCCATTCGGTTATTATAGGAATCCCCACCAGTCCTGTTGCCAGATGTCCGTTAAAACGGTCTTTCGTGACACGATACAAGGTATTTCTGACATCAGACTGTTCATCTTCCGGTGTTGCACCGACCAGCATCGGGTAGATCAAATCGATCTGCGTACCTGTAGCATAACTCTTCTGCCCGGGATCATAAAACGTTTTATGGATAAGCGTATTCAGGTCTTTATATTTAGCCGCATACGCCTGTTTATCCTGTTCCTTTCCCAATACATTCGCTATCTTACACATCGTTTGATAGCAAACCGATATATAGCAATTATCTACGACATCTACCGATAAAGGATTTGTTTGGTCGATCCCGGTCGGAGTAGCCCAATCACCTAGATACCAATTTCGGTAATCGGTGTTCGGCCATGTTTTCAGCAGACCGTTCACGGTATATTTATCCACATACTCCAGCCATTTTTGCATATAAGGATAATAACGTTCTATCAAACGACTGTCTCCATAATTTACATAAGTAGCCCAGGAAGCTGTAATGATAAATCCGCACCAGTACGGACCTCCTCCTGCCATATAAGGATTAGGGGCCGTATGAGGCATACCTCCGTCTTCTCTCATGCAATCCGCCCATGCCTGCATCCAGTTCATGTATAAAGGAGTAAGGTTATACATTGTCTGAACGGTCTGCGTCGAAGCATTCCCGTCGCCACCATACCCCAATCGTTCGATCTGGGGGCAGTCTACCATATAACCACCTAACGTCAAACAACGGAGTGTATAGTGGATCATATCGTGAATTGCATTTAAGTCTTCATCCGAACAACTAAAAGAGGCACTTCCGTTATAATCCGTATGAACCAGGCAAGCTGTTATATCGGTTAGGGCCGGAGCCTCACTCAGATTCGTCAGTTTCAGATACCGATAGGCCTGGTAATTGAACTTATTAACGAAGCTCTCCCCTGCTTTACCGGAAGCGATATAATAATCTTCATAAAGTCTGTCTCTGAACTGCCCCTCTTCATTCAGAAAATCGCAATAGCTAATCCGTATCTTCTGACCGGAAGCCAATGCCGGAAACTTTATTTTCGTCCACCCCGTAAAGTTCGTTCCCATATCGAAGATCCAGGCGGTATCACCGGATGCCTGGCATGATACCGGATGGAACTCTTTCTGAATCCGGTTCAACTCTGCCATTTGCGGCGTAGCCTTATGGACCGGTATCGAAGCTATTTTTACTTTTTCCCATTCAACGCTATTCAACGTAGAAGCAGTTAAATCCGGAAGCAGTTCGGAAGCCGTTACAACCTCCCCGCCAAACTGATGCGGTCTCCAGTTTCCAGTCGAGACATAACCACTTTTACAAGCCAGCCAGGAATCGTCCGTAACCAGAACCGTAGTCCAACCTCCTTCGTCTCTGCTTTCCAGTTGGGCGCGGACAAACGGACCACCTTCCACTACACCCGGAAGTCCGTCGCGGTACCAGCCTTTACCTAACCAGAGAACAATCTCATTACTACTTTTCCGGACAAGTTCTGAAATATCATAAGTCACGATCAGGGAACGTTTATCGAACTGGGAGACAGCCGGCGTCAATACAGCATCGCCGACATGTTTCCCATTGACATATACCTCATGGTAACCCAACGAATTCACATGGAGCAACATCTTTTCTCCAGGCGTATTACATTGGAATGTTTTCCGGAATAGCGGCGATTCCATTTGACCTTCAGCCTGGTTCATGCCAATATATCGGGCAGTCCAATCTTCCGGATGCAGCAATCCCACTCCAAAACAAGCAGGTTCACTCCATGCAGACACATTCCCTTCTCCGTCCCAGACACGCACTTTCCAATAAGAAAAGCTCCTGGAACTTAAAGGACTTCCCTGGTATAAAATCCCATTGGATTTATCTGACTCCATCTTTCCCGAATTCCACAGGTCTGCTTTTCCTTCCGACAAATACTTTTTATCCGAAGCGACCAGTATCTGATAAGCAGTTTGTTCGGCACCTTGTTCCTTTGAATTTAACACCCAACTGAAGTGAGGAGAGGTATTGTCGATTCCCAGCGGCTCATTTAAGTTCTCACACTGCAAACCATCGATATCCAACGACGAACGGGTACTGCACGAAACGGCTAACAGCGAGACAAACGCAAATAATGCTTTTAAATAAATGCCTTTCATATCCGTAATTATTTATTTACCTCAAACTTATAAGTACCTGCAATCAATTCTTTAGGAGTATTCTCTCCTTCCAGATGTAATGTAGCCGTTGTACCGGGAGGCACAGTTACTTTATAAATAACTTTATCACCCACTCTTTCCCAGGCTGATTTTATCAACCCGTAAGGAGAATTATAAGAAGCTTTTACATAGGTCAGTTCTTCTACAAAATGAGGCTTCAGGATCACATTCTTAAAACCAGGGTTCTGCGGATCGACATTAATCCCCGCCAATGCCTTATAGAACCATGCTCCAATTTCACCATACATGATATGATTCTGCGAATATCCCCAGGCAAGGCCGTTATAATCCCAGTTCTCGTAAAGAGTTGTCGCTCCCTGGCGTAACCAGTTTCCCCATGAAGGATAATCCTGCTGGGTTACCATACGGTAAGCCTGTTCTACATTTCCCGTCTCCGTCAATGCATTAAGGATCGTTTTACATCCCATAATACCCACATCCAAATGATCTTTGTCCGCTTTTACCCGTTTGGTCAACTGTTCTGCAACCTTTTCTTTACAGTCTTCCGGGACTATACCCCAATATAAAGGCATACTAAGCTCCGTTTGATAGCCGTTGGCATAAATACCGGTTTCCCTGTTCAGGAACTTTTCATTAATCGCATTCTTTATCTTTTCGGCTGCCGCTTTATAATGTTCATAATCCTTTTCGAAACCAAACAATTTGGCCGTACGGGAAACGATGTCTGCATTTTTGTAATGATAAATAGAAGCTGTCAGTTCCTTATCTGCAACCGACTTATGAGGGACCCAGTCACCCAGACAGTAATCTCCGATCAACCCTTCCGGATACTTATTCAGCCAATAATCCGTATGCATCTTCATTGCTTCATAATTATCTTTCAAGCAAGTCGGATCACCGTAAAACTCATACAGGGTCCAGGGAATAATGGTCATCGAGCAAGTCCAGTCAGCGATATCGCCTCCCCAACCTCCGGAAGGAATGATACAACGCAGCCTGCCTCCGTCATACATATTATCCCGATGGTCTGCCATCCATTTTTCATATAGGGTAATTGCATCAAAACTATACAAGCCCGTTTCAATAGCCAGATGGGCGTCACCCGTCCAGCCATTTTTCTCACGATGAGGACAATCGGTCGGATATCCGACCAGATTCGATAAATAAGAATAATTCGTAGCCCTCAGCAATCTGTTGATCAACGTATCCGAACATTCGAAAGATCCGTTTGCCGGTGAATCCGTATGAATAAAATGAGATGTTATATTTTCTGTCGTCAGATGCAGAGGCATATCCGAGGAGACTTCCACATATTGGAATCCCTTATAATTAAAACGGGGTGTAAATTCGTTTTCCTTACCGTCCAATATCAACACATCCGTCTGGAACAATTCATCTTCAGGGTGAACCCCATATTTTAACGGCTCGTTTACATTTTGATAAAACTGGGTATTATTATCATCAAACAATCGTTTCCTGCGGGAATCCAGTTGTTCGCCATGACGTATTTTCACTTTTGTTCCGGGCGCACCCTTCGCCTTAAACGTCGTCACACCTGACCAGTTTTGCCCAAAGTCGTACAAGTAAAGCGTATCATTCAACTTTTTCAGATCAACAGGCTTGCAATATTCCGTAGCACGAATCGGATGCATGGTCTGCGATGTTATATTTGCACCCGGCCAAACAACTTCCGTTGCGTTTTTCCAGGAAGAATCATCATAAGAAACCGTATTCCAACCCGGCAGTTCTTTCCTGAAATCATAATTTTCAGCTACATAAATAGCATTGAATGTAATGGGACCGCCTTTCACCTTGAAACTTTCATCGGATGCCAGAATTTCTTTTGTCCCGTCCGTATATGTTATATGCAAATTCAGGCAGAAAGAAGGACGCTTACGCCATGGAGCTTTATCAAAGGACCATTCAGCAACCGGCTGATGGTTATACCAGCCATTTCCGAGAATTACCCCCACGGCATTATCTCCTTTACTCAAAAGATCGGTGACATCATACGTAACATACAATAACCGCTTGTCATAATCGGTAAAAGCGGGGTCTAAGAAGTGGTCACCGACCTTACTTCCGTTGACAGACAATTCATATAATCCGGCAGCAACAATATAGACACTTGCAGATTCAATATCCTTATCCAACCTTATTGTTTTACGAAAATAAGGGGTCTCACGGGATTCCATATCCTGCCCGTCTGAAATAAATGAACCTTTCCAGTTAGAAGGCTCCAGCATTCCGGTCTCAAAAGAAGATATTACTTTCCGGGATTTCTGCTTGTTTTTGTCCCAGACAGTAATACCCCAATAGTATTTAGTAAAAGGTTCCAGGGCTTTTCCCTTATAGCAAGTCATTGTCTCTCCGTTCTTTTTTTCCTCCTGCCATACTATCTTCCGCCCTTTAGCCAGTGCGACAGAATCCTTTCCTACAGTAATCTTATAAGCCGTCTGCTTCGCTCCTTCCCTATCATCGTTCAAAAACCATGAAAAACGAGGGAGCTGACGATCAATACCCAATGGAGCTATCAGATGCTCACACTTTAAATTTACAGGCATACAACCAGAGGTTCCTTCCTGAGACCTTAACACCCGGATGTTTACGGAACATAAGAGAGCCATAATCATCATCCAATAAACATTATCTTTTCTCATCTTTAAAATGAATTTAGTTAACAAAGCTCACCTGCCACGGCCCATTCAAATATCTATATGAAGCCAACTCCATCCTTCTGCTAATGCACCTCTACCTGATCCCCCCGTACCACAAACTCAAAAGAGCCGGATTCCAGTTCATAAACAGCAACAAGTATTCCATGGCGGAAAGATTTCCCCATAAATTTCGCACCTTCGATTTCTTTACAGGCAGAAACAGCGTCAGCGACAGGTAGATAAAGGGTAGCCGTCGTATTGGCTGGTATTGTCGTACGATAGCCGGTCAATGTACCCTTCCCGTCAGCCGTCCAGGAACTACGGATAACGCCGTAACAGGAAGCATAACTTCCAGATAAAGAAATATAATCAGCACCGACTGATGGTTGCAAAACAAAATGCTTATATCCTGCTTCACCCCGGCCATGGTCGTTCGTTATACCTAACTGGTATTCATACATCCACTGCCCGACCGCACCCAAAGCAAAATGATTGAATGAGTTCATAGCATTACTATGTCCCTCAGCGAAAGCTACTTCATAACCATTCCAGCGTTCCCAGATAGAAGTAGCCCCTTTAGTCACCGGATAGAGCCAGGAAGTGAAATCAGTACAGGTGAACATGCGGAAAGCCTCTTCCACATGCCCCGCACGGCTTAACGCCGGAAGAATATTAGGTGTCCCCGAAAAACCGGTTGTGATCGTATAAGCCGGATAATTACCCTCTCCCAAGCCACTGGAGGAAGGATTCACTGCCAACTCAGCCAGCCAGGCTTCTGCTTTCGCCTTGTTCTTATCCGAAAAACAGTTGAAGTTTAAAGGAGTAGCATAAGAGGATTGCGAATGAACCGGTTTACCGTCAACACTTTTTGTTTTTCCCGTGCTTTCGTCCACATACGCCCTGTTCCATTCTTCTTTAGCCAATGCGCGGCGCGTTCGAAGCAGGTCGGCATAATCTGTGCGTCCGATCGCATCAGCCATACAGGCAGTCACTTCCATCATATAAATATAAATGGCATTGTTAACCAGATCGGCAGGCGTATTGGGATCCATTGCCAGCCAATCGGACAAACCGCTGGTTTTAGCAGACAAATGCGGATAGGTCTCACTGAAATCATAAAAGTCCATGCCGTTCAGCCAGGCCATCATTGCCTCCATATTTTCTTCGATCACCTGAGTATTGCCATATTGAGTATAAAGTTGCCAGGGGACCATACACACAGCGGCTGCCCACGTCGTACCGTCGGCAAAGGTGGTATCATCTGCCAGATTATATGTCGGTACCGTGCTGCCGATCCCGCCCGGAGCCTCCGTGGCACTACCTACTCCCTGATCTGCCCGCACGGTCACCATCCATTGGCGGAAGAAGTTCTGAACATCCGAATTATAAGTAGCCGTACGCGTATATGCCTGTGCATCGCCGGTCCAACCCATCCGTTCATTACGTTGCGGACAGTCTGTAGGGATGGTAAAAAAGTTTCCCAACTGGCTGCGCTGGATATTCCTGAACAGTTGGTTAGCCAGCTTACCCGTCCGACCGTCTGCAGTAACAGCTTCATAAGTCCCGGTCGGCAGATTGTCGGAAGAAAGGACCAGTCCCTTCACGCAGTCAAGAGGCAAGGCTCCTTTATGAGAGGGTAACGTAATCTGTATATACTGGTATCCCCGATAGGTAGTAGATGGCTGTATAGTCACTTCACTATCATCTTTCGCAATATAAAAGTCTGAGACCAGAGCGGCACGCATTGTTTCATGCAAAGGACGGCCGGCAATATTCCTCCCTTTCTTTCCGTATTCATGGACATACCAGGCATCATCTCCCTTCAATCCCGGATAGAGTTGTTCCGCATACCGCATAATAATGACATCCCCTTTTTTCAGATAGCCTGCCGGTATCGTTACCAACGGGACACCTACCATATTGACACCCATACTATAGACATAGGTATGCTTACACTGGCTATGTACCGGCATCACCTGTTTAGCCGTCAACACCTCACGCACACGGACCGGTTCATCATAACGGGCTTTTATATCAAAATGGATCCAATCTCTTTTTCGGATAATATCCGGCTGCATCCATGCCGAATCATCATAAGATACGGTATTCCAGCCTTCTACGGCAGGTTCGCGGTTGGCATCATAACGCTCGCCGTGAAAGAAGCTTCCGGATCGTACCGGACCGTCTTTATACATCTTCCAGGTGTCTTTATCCGTCACCACCACCTGCCTGCTTCCATCCTCGTAGGAAATAACCAGGTGGGCCAGAAGGGCTTCATAGTCTCCAAAAAAATTATAATTAGGCATAGTAAAAGTCATATAGCCGGTATACCACCCCGGATTCAAACGGGCTGCAATGCAATTATCCCCGTCGGCCAACAGCTCGGTCACGTCGTATGCATAATATCCCAGCACTTCACGATACTGGCTATTTCCCGGAGCAAACCAATCTTCGCCCACCCGTTTCCCGTTCATAAATAATTCGTAGGCTCCCATAGCCGTTACATATAACTTAGCCCTGGCCATTTTCTTTTTATCCTGAGTGGTAAACCGGGAGCGCAACATCGTCAACGCACCATGGCTGGGATCGGCATAGCCGACCGTCATCTTTTCCGTTTCATTCCTGACCAGAATATCGTCTCCTTGCAGACTGATATTCGGCAGTGTTTCAAAAACAGCATAATGCCGCCTGTCAAAAGTCACATTATCTTCACTGCGGCCACAATTCTTTATCTGATAATCCGTATAACACACCTCGCATCCCGGCATAGCAGCAAAACCGATCGACGCCAAATGAGGTAATGTATTCTGGTCGTGTGTATTTCCCCAGGGTCCCACATTAAAAGGAGTCGCAGCAGTACCCGCAGCAGAGGCAGTAGTCAGGGCTTTTCCGTCAATCGTAAAAGAAAGGTTGCTCGACTCCACCTTTACCGTTATCGCATGCTTTGCCGATTTATTGGCAGGAGTAAAAAGAGCGTTAATATTGGTGCCGGGATATTTCTCTGCAGAAACAGTCATAAAAGGAATATCGGCACGATCTCCCTGGGCATATCCAACCCGGTAAATATGCAATGCCGCTCCCCGCCCGCTACCTACACCCGAGAGATCCAGTTCGATACGCACATAGTTCTCCCCCTCCAGATTATCCGCATTCTGAAAAGAATCTATCAGACGGAAATCATTTGCTCCCAATATGAATGACGCTTTGTCGCCTTTGAGCAACCTGAACTGAGTGGAAATCATGAAATAGTTGGTTGCTGTCGCATCCAGCCTCAGCTCCTTCGACCCTATCCATTCCGCACTGTTCCAGGCAGAGATATGAGGATTCATCAATCCGGTCTCAAAGGAGGAAGAGGCTGCATAACTTTTACCTTGCGCATCCCAGACTGTCAGATTCCAGTCGTAAGCCATCTCCGGTTGTAATGCAACCCCCTGATATTTTATCTGGGTTGAGACTCCCGATTCCACTTTACGGCTGTCCCAAACGACCCGCCCATCACTCTTACGCGTAACGATTATCTGATATGCACTTTGCTTCTGACCTCTTTCATCAGATGACATTTGCCAGCTAAACACAGGATGCCTATCTTCGACTGCCAACGGCTTTACTACATTTTGTACTTTCAGAGAAACAACTGATGTATTCCCCCAGGTCCATACCGGAGAGAAGAGCACAGAACTTAACAGAATAAATATCCAACGAAATTGCAGCAAAGAGTATTTCATTGACATCGATAAGATTAAAAGGCTATTCAACAAGTGCAAAGTTAGCACTACACCAGATTACCTTATATTCAAAACTGATGTTTATGTTTTCATTTTTGACAAAAACAGGCGGACGATCAGATCGAAATTGGAATCGCGGAAAGAAGTTTCCCACGGGGTCGTATCCGCTTGTTCATTGCGGGACTTGAGCATTCCGGAGGCTTTTTCCATCTCGCCGCGGTAAACGGCTGCACACCACTGGGTAATCCGGTTTTCAGGGAAATCCGTTTCCCAGGAGGCTACCATACGGTCCGCTTCCGCTTCTTTTCCCAGTTCACGCAAGGCCAGTGCAGTCAGGAGATTGCCGGAGCCAAACCGGGAACGTGACGTTTTATAACCGGCCACAGACGACAAGAGTGTCGCTGCTTTTTGATTATCCCCCTGCCCCATCAAGGCTTTTGCTTCCAGATAATCTTCCAGACGGCTATCGATCATATCGTCATAAGGTTTGCCTACTCCCAGGTTTTCGGGCCATTCCTTTGAGGCTTCCACATTTCGCATGACCTGCCTGTAGTTCTTCCGGCCCAGCTGTTCCATTGCCTGGTAGAGGTTAGCGGCACGATAAACGGCACGTCCGGCATACGAGCCTTCATTCGGAAGGACCTGCATCTTGTTCAGCAAGGAAATGCAAGGCTGGTACTGGCCTGTTTCACATAAAGCCTTTGCATATTTCAGGCCGATATAATAATTAGACGGATATTTCTTTATGTACTTCTTTCCGGTCTCAACAGCCTGCTGCCATTGGTTGTTCGCAGTATACTGATTTATCAATGCAAACCCTGTACGCCATGACATTCCGACCTGCTCCGCTTTCAGCAAGTCTGCCAACCGCTCTTCACCACTCTTCAAAGAAGCACGGCTCAGATAGAAGGGGGCATAACCGGTCTCCCCGCAATCATTGAACAAAGACAATGCTTTCTCCCTGTTTTGATTTGCCCAGTAGATCAAGCCTTTATAATAACTGATCTTCCAGTCGGGACGCACGGTTGCGGCCCATTCCAACGCTTTCAAAGAACTGGGGCGGAAAGGGAAGACCATCTCCGGAGAAGCTTCATTAGCACGTTGCAGCACGCGGAGGCTTTCATCGTCATTGCCTGTCCGGTGCAACAGGTAAGCCTGTTTGTAGAGGGCAACCGGATAGTTGCCGGCACAGGACAAGAGAGACAAAGCTTCTTCTGTGCAACCGACCGACTCATACCATTCAGCCAACTCCATATAAGTTTCAAAAGGAAGTTCATTGCGTATCAATGACTGAAAATCATCTATCGGATGTCCGGAGCCATCGCCCTGATAGAGTTGTTCAAAACGTGCTGCATGGTACAACGGAAGCTCCTCCAGCAGCGGTTCGATAAGCGCTTTTGCTTCCGGCAACCGGGCTGTCTTACGATAGACTACCATTAATACCTGATCCGCACTCAGGTTGCGTTTATTAAACTCTTTGCTCTTCAACGCATATTGTTCCGCCTTTGTCCAGTTACGGTCGATCAGATACATCTCCGCCAGCTTCTCATAAGCAGCACTGCGCACGGAGGGGGAATAAGACGCTACCGAGAAACCGTCTTTGGCATCCGTGTTATTTCCTAAAGCCATATTACACAAGCCATACAAATAATTGGTTTCACCCTGATACGTATTGATGCCAAGTGCCGTCCGGCAATGCGCCAATGCCTCTTCATAACGTCCCTGACGGTAATACAAAGAAGCCAGGCTTGTCAGTGCCGGAAGGAAATAAGGGTCTGCTTTCAGAGAGGCAGCCAGATACCTCTCCGCTTTGTCATAGACCTTCTGATTCATCCATTGTTCACCCTGCGTATAAAGACCGTATACAGAATCCCAGTCAAAACCGGCCGGTAATTCTTTCGGACGGTTCGTGATGTTATCCGAGGGCACTTCCGAGTAAACCAGGAGATCTTCGCCCACCACCACTTTCAGGTTTCCCCGGGCTACAGCCCCATTCAACGGAATGGAATCTTTCCAGGTCTCCAATACGCCACAGGCCAATGGGAAAGAATGTACTTCCTTTCCATCGCCGTCATACAACTTTAAGGTCGTGGAAAGTTGCTGTAACGGGGAGAAATATAATTTCAGATAACCATCTTCACGCAATACATTCAATGCCCCGACACGGCCGGCTTTCGACACGCCTTTGATCCCCTTTACCGGGAACCAGTATTCCGTCCAACGGTCTGTCGTCTGAGGGCCGAAAGCGGTATGCTTATAAGGAGTAAAACCACTGTTGGAAGCAGGCTGGTTATACATACGGCCGGATTGCAATTCGATGTACTGTCCGTCGGTATCGGTTAACAGATCTTCCCAGATACCACCTTCACGGGACAGGCCCCAAAGGAAAATCTTCATCCCCAGTTTCTCATCATAATCCGCATGATGGATAGATCCGAAATCATCATCGTGCCAGTAAGCGCCATAGAAGTCATTGTATTTGCCCAGTACATGATAAGACTTCGAGTTTCCGAAATCATTCTTTTCATACCAGGAAATATCGCGTCCCTGTTCGTCGAGCGGGAACGAATGGAGTTCGCCGCCATGGCCGATATAGTTCGTGCCGGGATAACAGAACTGTGCATTTCCGGCCGCCCGATAACCGGCATTCATCCACTGGTAATAAGGCTGATCGATGGAAGATCCATTATGCCAGGTTGTCGTGGTAGTAAAATAAGCCTTGTCTTTCGGCAGATTCACTTCCACGGTCCAAAACGTACGGGTCATCAGGTCGTAGGAAGAGACGTAGCAGCTTACACTGCCATCGTTCTTCTGTTGCGTCAGGTAATCGACAGGTGTGCTGGAGGTCGGCGCATGGCCTATTATACCGAAATTAAATTCGATACCGCCCGAAGTCCAGGGTCCGCGCATGGCAATATCACGGAACTTCACCACATGGTTATTATAGATAAACTCCTTTCCGGAGGTCTTATCCACGGCTCCCCATATCTTCCCTCCGATCTCCGGGAAAAGGGTCAGGCAGATATAGTCGTTTTCAAGCGTAACGACTTTCCACTCCTTGTCTATTCCTTTGGCAGAGAATCCGTCGAAACGGAAATAGGGATAAAACAAGTCGGAAGGATCGGCCACCGGATCGGGGTCGGAGAACGGGTAGGTTTTTACTGTTTGCAACGTTTCCGTTACAACCGCCTGCTGCTGTGCTGATAATGGTTGCAACATAATTATTGCAACTAAAAGAAGGATTATATTACTTTTCATATAATGATATTTAGGCTAATAATACTGTTGAAATGCCGGAAACAATGTTTCTGACCACTTGACGCAGGGTCGAAATGGAATTCACAATGTTTCTGGCAGGTTCACCCAGGGGCGAAATCAAATTTACAATGTTTCTGGCATATTTACTCAGGGTTGAAATGGAATTTACAATGTTTCCGGCAGGTTTACTCACGGTTGAAGTGGGAGAAACATTGTTTCCGGCACTGCAACCGTAAATCACCTCAGCTATTTTTGTTGCACACTAATAATCAACCCTTTTCCTTTAGGGACAGTGATCTCATCTCCCGGTTTCCAGGTTGTTTCCGGCTGGAAATTCTCTATTTCCGGGGCATACAACGTTACTTTCGACGGATCCAGGCCAAGCGCCGTCCAATCCACGGAAAGAGTCACTTTAGCATCCGTATCTTCCCAGGTTGCCAGCGAGATCAATGTTTTTTCTCCTGTATGGCGGTAGATAGTCGCCAATGTCTTTTCGCTGTTTGTCTTCACCGGATTATCTTTCACCCAGTAGCCGATCATTTCGCTGTGCTGCATACCGAATGTATCCCATAACTTCCACAACGGGCCGTTATCTACACGCGGACTGCGGCCGGTCATGCCATACAACATGCCCCGCCACGGGTTGCCGCCGCCTTCCAGCATTTCCCCCATCAGTCCGTAAGGAATACCTGAAACCTCGATCAACCAGAACTCGGGAGGAAAATCATAATTGAAATACTCGCCGAACCACAGGCGGTCGAGATACGGGAAATGTTCGAGATAAAGGTTCGCACTGTTGGCAAAGCCGTCGCGCTCATTATACTGGTTTGCCGAATGCAGGTCAATCATCGCGCCCGGATTCGTGCGGTTCATGATCTTTCGGATACGCTTCATCGTCATGCGGTCGAATGCCAGGTCATCGATATACAAGCCATCGATACCCACGTTCTTTACCAGCCAGTCGAGACCTTCCAGGTAATAATTATGCCAACGGGAAACACCGCTGTTTACGATTGCCGCATCTTTCAGGTGGGGCACAAACCAGGCGCCGATGTAGTTCTGGTCCAAATGTTCCTGCAACCAGGAGAAACCGCCGCCGGGACCTTCCGAGAAAATCTCATTCCCCAGGCTCCGCAAAGCAAACATCTCCACGCAACTGTTGGACAGTTCGCGAACCGTATTATAAATCTTCACCTTCATATCCCGGGCATGCGCTCCGTCGATATAAGCCTTCATCTCCTTCGTCCGCAGGAACGGATAGTTGATAAAAGGATTGATGCCGTTTGCATGATGTATATTAATCACATTAGCACCCACCTTTTCAACCTTCTCTATAAAATCATAACTATGATAATAACGTTCGCGCCATTGCTTATCCGTATCGATCGGACGGAACGGGGTGATGGCGATATTAAAATAATAATACAGTCTGTCGCCCTTCTTCACCTCCCGCTGCCCGGAATAGGCATTGATCCGTGTACCGTCGGCAGCCTTGTTGATATCGATGCCGCCGTTTCCGTTATTGCACCAGGAAACGGGCATATGCAGCGGCTTCTGGTGATAGAAATTCGTATTCAACGGACGTTCATATGTATTGTCGTAGAAACGGATCTGGAGGCCGGCATTGACATCGCCTACCCAGGGGCCATCCTGGTTTTTCTCCACGTTCCATTTCCAGCGGAGGTCTTTCGGGCAATAACCGCCTTTCTCTCCCAGCCCCATCATATAACGTCCTATGCCGGGTGCCAGATGCGTACGCAGTCCTATATCTTCCACGGAAGCATCTTCGCGGGCAATGAGCGTCACTTTATATTCGATATTCCCATCCGATTCCATCTCTCCTTCCAGGTCCATCAGGAAACGGCTGTTCTGGTTCAAAGCCTTCCAGGCGATAGCTCCCTGTTTGTGCTTTGTGATCTCAAAGTTCAGATTCTCCCAGGCACCGCCATCCGCTGCCAGTTCCATCGGAGCAGACAAGACAGACCGTCCGTCGGTTCCGATTCCCGTCATCGTTTCCTTAAAATAACTGGTAATGCCGGCAGGCAATCCCAAGGACGAAAGCGTAACCTCACGCCCCAGGCAACCGATTGTCTTATCTTTCATCACCAGCGGCGTATAAGGAGCGATCACCTCGTCATCAAAACCTATCTGCGAATTGAGCCAACGCAGACGGGAATGCCGCCAGGGTTCGTTATCACCGTGATTCGCTATTACATTTTCAGATACATGTAAGGAGACCTGCACCGTTTTACTTTCCGCATTGGCAGCAGAGACCGTCACCGTCCCCTGATAGGTTCCCGAAGAAAGATGCTCCGGCAGTTGTGTACCGATCCATAAAGCCTGTACCTTACCCTGTTCGACGGAGCAGTTCTTCTTAAATACGGTTCCCGTCACATCTGTCCCTTCCGTATTGAAACAGGTAAACGAAGAGGCGGGTATCTGCTCACCGGTCACTGCATTAGACAGAGCCGAAAAGTCCACATGCAGATTCTCCACATCCGTACGGGCCGCCCATACGCCCAGCTGGAATACATAATATTCGCCTTTATCGGCCTCTCCCGTAAAGGTATCGTGCCGGTCATCGGCAATCCACTTATAAGGGATATCGGTCGTCATGCGAATCGGATATTTCCGGTCCTCGGTAAACAAAATATAGTTCTCGGAAGGATGTTTTTTCAACAGGCGGGCAGTCTCGTCGGCCGTCGCGATCACCTCCATCGGATAAAAGCTATTCAACTGGTCGATCGCCTGAAACTGCACGATCCGGGCAGCCGGAAGCGAAGGAGCTTTCTTGCCCGACAATTTATTTTTCTTTACCCAGTCGGCCGAAGCGGTATTCTCGAAAGGAGGATAATTGACAGTCGGATAGTAACGGCTGCCGCTCATCACATTTTTCAGGTAATAAATGTAATACTCTCCCGGAACAGTCTGCGGCTGGAAAGCCACTTCCCCTCTCTCCCGGTTCACAGCGAAACGGCATACATTGGTAATCCGTTTTCCGGTCGTCGCATCCACTACGATCAGATTCTTATCTTCCGGATTCAGGTCACGGCGACGCCATTCGATAGTAGCCAGTACCGCATCCGCCGGTTTTTCCACCGATACGACAACCCGGTGATTACCCAGCGAGTCGGCATCCCAGTTTCCAAGTCCATACAATTTGTCGGCAGGTATGTTCTGAGCTTGCAAGCCTCCGAAGGTTAACAAACCCAACAATGTAAATAGTAATCGTTTCATATACTTAGTATTTAAAATTCAAATCCGACTGACCAGTATCATAAGTTTCTTACAACAGCGTTTATCCTCCACTTACCGGATAAACTTTTCCTTCGATAATTCTATTCATCAAAGATAATAATATCTTCTTAAGTAACTTATGTAAAACTTATTATCATTTACTTTTTATTGGCAGAATAACTGTTTCAACTCCTTTTACACTACTATTCCGACGGTACCCATATACACATGTGAAAGGAATCAGGACTGGTATGCAGTCCTAATCCCCTTCATATTTATTGTCGATGCTATTTTTCCAGATCTTCACATGGCATTTTTTCTTTAAACCTTCAGTCCATTGCCTGACATATTCAAACCAGGCATCCGCATCTTTATAACCAAAAGACTCCTTCATAGAAGTGAAAACGATATGATAACTAAATGAACACCTCCCTTCCGCCTGTATAATATACAAGTCATTGTATCGATCTTCAGTTTCCTGCCGGATCAAATCGTCAGGAAGAGAAATGGCTAACCCTACCGTTTCCTTAGCGTATTTAACCGTATCGCCTACAGGCCAGTCTGTTCCCCAACAAGCCAACGTTCCCTTATGATCGGAATAAGACCGGGAATCCTTCATTTTCAGAAGTCCTGTACTAAACACCTCCTTTTTCAACGGTTCACTAAAATAAACCTGCACTTCACAATCGCGATGTCCTGCATACAAAATATAACGGATCGTCATCTGCAAATCGGAACCCTGGTATTTCCAGTGATGAGAACGAACATCTACCACCGTCCGGATCGGACCATAGGCACATATCGTTTCACTAAAGGCTTCCGCATTCTCTATATGAGTAGCCTGCACTCCATCCCAACCTTTCAACGTACCTAGTCCGCAACTATTCCCGACAAGCAGGACATCATCCCCATAGCCTTGGGCAAGCTGCTCATCTGTCGGATAAAACCGGCTTTTCTCAATCTCCAGCCGTTTTGTGAACTTTCCGTAAATATCTACCGTCTGTTTCTTATCGAAATAAATACGATAAGCAACCAACTCCGATTCGAAAGCAGGACCATGATGATGCAGATGATCATAGACATAACTGGAAGCAGGGACCGTCAGCGACCGGACCGGTATATGTTTTCCTTTAGGGTCACTGATCAACATTTCTGCATAAACACGGGACGTATAATCATTTGACTTATCAACAGAGAAGAATTCGATTCTGAACTCCTTTCGGGAGCGAGGCGGTATATCTGCTACAAAAGCCAGTTCATCCGCTAGCCCGTTCCCATCCAGATCATCCAGTTGGGAAGCGATTTCCCGCTCACCATCCCACACCCTTACCGACCGGACATCAAAATCAATGTCAATATCTTTCAAACCGACCACAACCGGTTCATCCTGTTTATGGATTTCCCAGTCATTTACAATTTCTATCTGCCGCACAATCCCGGCAGCAAAAAGCCCGGCCGGTAACTGAACAAAAACAATAAAACACAACCAATGACCGAACTTACTGAATCCCGATTTCATATACATAGCTCTTTTTAAGAAAACCCGGATGTACCTTCCAGCCTGTCCGGTACACCCAGACCGATTTATTCCATAAGTGCCGTAGCACACCAAAGATAAGGGGCCTGCCCGTGATAATCCCCCGCAATACGCGGACGATCATAATAATACTGTTTGTCATTTTTCTTATTCGTTCCTACACAAACCTCACGAACATCTCCCTCTTCATTAATATAAGGAACCAGTGCCAACCAGGCCCTGCGTGCAACCGGAGCATATTCTTTCTTATCCAGCCATCCCTGTTTTACACCGGTGATAATCGCATAAGCAAACATCGCCGAACCGGATGTCTCAGGCCAGCAATCCGATTGATCTATCAACTGATTCCACATGCCGTCCTTTCCCTGGTAAGCTTTCAAACTATCCATCATTTTACGATAACCTTCCAGTATCCGATCCCGGTCCCGATTATTCTCAGGCAATGCCTTTAACAGCTCCGCCATGCCCGCAGCCATCCAACCGTTCCCTCTTGCCCAAAAGAAGGGGACGTCGGGAGCATGATAAAACAAGCCATTCGATCGTTGTAACTCATCCAGGTAATAGACCATTTCACGGGCAGCACGGTCAATATATTTCTTCTCTCCGGTTACCCGGTATGCCTGGCTCTGCACGATCGTGATCATGAACATATCATCGATCCAAAGACGTGTCTGCCAGGAGAAACCTTTCTCTGCATTCCTCTTTTCTTCCGGTGTGGCATCTGTCGGCAACTCCCACTGCGTATCGGCATAAGGCATCCCCAGATCATAATATTTCTGCTCTTTAGTTACCTGGTAAAACTCCAGAGGCAGGCAGCCGAACATGTTCAGATCGACATGGTTCTTGATCGGCAAGTAGGCTTTTTCCTCATTAAACAAAGGCTCAAAACGTTTCTCCAGCATTCCTGTCAATTCGTTATCGCCGGCGATCTGCGCATATTTCAAAGCCCCCAACCAAGTACAAACTTCCGCATAATGTATCCACTTTCCTCCGTGCAGAAAATGTTCTCCCGGTATAAAATGCCTGCCAAGCTTCGCCCCGATCTCTCTCGGAGTAAAACCTTCAGGAAAACTCGCCGGGTCAAGGCTCTCATCCGGTGCTTCCCTGACCTGGCCGTTTACCTGGTCCGCCAGCGGCTTTACTTCCAATGGGAGAGAATGAGCGCCGTCTTTCCCTCCTATCAGCAGAACCAGAAGCAAACATAGAATTTGTCTCATATATTTCCTGTTTATCATATTTTACAAATTAGCCGGATTCTTACCGGGTTTCACCGGAGCCTGAACAGACAAATCCCCCCAGGAAGCGTTCAACACATTATCTGAAATAACAGCATCGGCTCCGTCGACCGACAGTTCATCCGACTGATTTCCAAATGACAATGCAAATGCATAAATAGCCTGTGCTACCTGAGTCAGATCAAAATCTTTCTCATTACCGGAATAGATCACATAATCCACCCAACTGTTCTCTCCGTCACCCCCTTTTTCCCAGTATCCTTTCAGATGATCAAAACGAGCTTCCAGCAAGCGAATAGCAGTCTTACACCCGGATGCTTCTGCTGTAAAAGCCACATTCTCCCTGACCGGCAGACTGACATCCAAATCTTTACAACTACCGAACTCAAAACGCAGACGAAGGTCTTTCGCTTTGAACTTCCCGTCCCGTATCCTGTCGATACTGATATGTTTATCACCGCCATTTGTTCCAAAGTTAATGACAGCCAACACCTTATTCTCCTTCTGCCGGGTAAAGACAGAAGCCGTACTGAAATCATACATATCATGAAGCAGGCGGACCTGTAAATAGTGAGCCATATTCAATTCGCCCCAGTAAGCAGTCAACGGACGGCGTTGGTTCCACATGCTCGATCTCGAAACAGAAGATAGGACATAGTTATCCGTCAGATAAGCCGTCCCGACAATCTGCGGTTCTTCCTTTTCAAAGATATCTGTCTCCGTACGCGGATAGTCAGGAGTCAGAAAATAAGACAGTAAGTTTTCCGGTATATGATGTTTAGTCTTCACATCTACTCTTTCCGGGTCATATCCCAGGTTTACTTTACCTTCGGAAGCCTCTTTCAATATGCCATAATAGGATGTCGACACCAGTGTCCGGTATGAACGGCTATGCGGGCCTGCCCACTGAGCCGACTTTTTATGGTAATGGCGTGCTATCATTTCCCAGCATTTCACATATAATTCATCAATCATCCGTTTAGCTTCCGGCTCGACGATATGGCGTTGCATACGGTTCAGTTCGTCGATAGCCACGATCGAATAAGTCGGACTGTTATATTCGGAAAAGCCACCTTTCTCCTGCGTATACTCATAGAACTTCTTCAACCGTTCATTGGCATACTCCTGCATTTCAGGCATATCAAAAAGATGAGAAGTGACATAGGTCACATAGGTTCCCATGATCGCTATATTCGTATAGCCGGGACCACAGTTTCTTTTCTGTACGGATTTAGCAGCCAGTACCAAGGCATTCTCTACCTTTTTCAACAGGGCGGCAGGTAGCTTGTCTTTATGCCCCATATAAATATCCAGCAAAGAGACAGCGTTGAAATCAGCCCAGTTATAATCGATCGGCGATTTCTTTGTTGCCAACGGCTCTTCTTCATAGTAAGGCCATACACCACAGGACGGAGAATTCGGATCGGTATCCTGCAAAGAGATCGTTTTGTCTATTACATCGAAAGCACGCTGTTCGTACTCCTTCATTCCGCAGTCTAGCAAAGAGACAGCATAATAAAAGGAAGCGCGTACCTCATGAAAAGTTCCGTTCATAGCATCAGTATGGTAGTTCCAGTCTTTGATTACCTTCGTAATCATCCTGCCTTCCAGATCATACCTTTTATCCATCTCAGCAATATTCTTCAATAATATCTGTCTGTCGAAATCAGAGACGGTTACCGGTTCATATTTGATATAACCGTCATTATATTGACCGCCGTTACTGCAAGACCAGCCAATCAGTCCTGCCAACAGGAAACATAAGGAAACATATATTCGGTTCATAAGTCGCCAATTTAAGTATTAGTAAAAAAGAAAGGCAACCGCTCTCTATATGGAGAACGGTTCCTTTTATTCAGTCAGAGAATCAATAACCCGGATTCTGCCACATGATATTTTTATTGTTATACCGTGACAGCTCATCAAAAGGTATTGCGAAGATCTCCCGGTATTCACCATCCATAGAATAACGTCCCCCACCTTCGTCTTCATCGAGGAAATGTTTGTTTATGACCTCCTGTGCAATTCCCCAGCGAACCAGATCATTCCAACGTAGACCTTCGAATGCAAACTCTACGCGGCGTTCCTGCATGATTGCTTTCCGAAAAGCATCCTGGTCAGGTACCGTAGCCGACGTCAAAGCGGGAAGTCCTGCCCTGCCGCGTACTTCATTCAAAATCCTGAATGCCTCTCCGTTGGCAGCATATCCTTCTTCATTCAAACATTCGGCATACATCATTTTCACATCCGTATAGCGGATAACCGGCAGATTGTTCGCCCAGTCCGATTGTGTCTGCGGCGTATACGCATCATAATGGATATATTTCAGGATATAGTGATATTTCGATTCAACCACTCCGTTGATCACCAAATTCGTCACGATAGAGACATCTTTACGCAGATCGCCCTCCTCATAGGCTGCCACCATATCTTTCGAGACATACATGGCCGTTGAATAACCGGCAAAAGGCATCAATACCCCTTCTTTATATCCTTCCGGTAACAGGCCGGTGGTAAAAGTCTGTCCTTCCCCAGTCAGGTTTCCGGTGAACTGTACTTCCCAAACCCGTTCTTTTCCATTATCGTGCGAATCGGTAAAGCAGTTCACATACTCTTCTTCCATTGCATACAAACCGGAATTGATAATATCGGCAAGATAAGGTTTAGCATCCGAGAACCTGGACTGGAACATATACAAACGTGCTAAGCCACCTTCTGCCGCATACTTCGTGATCCGGCCCAGGTTAGAGCCGCTCCATGAATCCGGTAACAAGCCAATCGCATTCTTATAATCGTCTGCTGCAAACTCAAATGTCTGCTCCTGTGTAGAGCGGGCGATCGTCTTAATTTCTGACACCGACATCTCCTTATCGATCAAGGGCATACCACCGAACATCCATCCCAACGTATAATAGGACCAGGCACGTAACGTATAGGCTTCCCCTTTGATGGCATTTTTCAGGTTAGCATCCGGAAAATCGACGGCATCTATCTTATCCAGGATCATATTGCTACGGGAAATGATCGTCCACAACTTCTGCCAGGCGGAAGACAAGTAGCTGATATCGTCCGAATCGGTAAACTGGTCTACTCCAAAAGTATAGCCGGCCCCATTCCGGGTATCGTCACTCCGGGCGATCATTAAGCGATACCAGCAGTCATTCGTTTTGTAAAGCTCCTGCTGAGCTGCATAAACCGCTGCTATTGCATAGTCGAAATCCGACTGTGACTGGTAGGAACCTGCCGCACTATAGGATGATTCCGGGATCGTGGTCAGAAAATCATTACATCCCGTCAATAGTGTACAACCACCCATCGCCAGCAGAATAAAATACTTATATAGACTTTTCTTATACTGTTTCATATCCTTTATTTTTAATTAAAATACGACACTCACACCAAAAATAACCCTTTTGCTCAACGGATAAGTACTGTAATCCAGTCCCATCATCGTAGTAGCATTTCCGAAACTGTTCGTTTCCGGCGTATACCCCGGATAACTGTCGAACGTTTTCAAATTATCCAGGGAAACATAACATCTCAGATTACTCAGGATAGTATTTTTCAACACCTGCTTAGGAATTGTATAACCGAATGTTATATTCTTTATCCTCAGATAAGTGGCATCATAAATACGGCGGTCGTCATTATTGTCATTCTTACCCACCGGATTAGGAGTTTCCCCATCCCATGACAGATCGATACCATGTTGCGACAGGTAATCGACAGGCATCGGATTTTCATTGCTGCCGTATAATGCCAGATAGTCCGGCTTATAAGAACGAAGCCATCTTCTCAAACCGTTCACATTGGCACCGCCATTGTCATACTGGCGGGATCCCAGGAAGAGGACATCACCGCCGATCTGTCCCTGTAACAAGATGCTCAGGTCGAAATTATTCCAGGAGAAACGGTTCGTCAAACCGAATACCACGTCCGGCAGGTTATTGCCATAAGGAACATAGTCGGCAGAAGTGATCTGACCGTCCTTATCCTGGTCTACATACTTCACGTTACCCACTTCCTGACCGGCAAGGATCGGAACCAACGCTTTGCCATTGGCATCGAAATCGGAAGGCAACAGGATACCATCTGTCCTGTAGCAATAGAACTGGGATACAGGTCCTCCTACTTTCGTAATGAACTGGGCATCCCAGGAAGTAGAAGTGAACTGGTCAATCTCACCCATATCCAATACTTCGTTGCGGTTGCGGGAGAAGTTGAGAGAAGTCGACCAGTCAAATTTCCCAACAATATTATGAGAAGTAATATCCAACTCCCAACCTTTGTTCCTGATAGAACCGACATTCGCCGTATAAGAGGAGAAACCAGTCGTATAAGGGATGGGAACACTGAACAACAGGTTGTCCGTGGTATTGATATAATAGTCGAAATTAAACTGTATACGGTTTTTCAGGGCGGAGAAATCAAGGCCGAAGTCCAGTGTCTTCGTCGATTCCCATTGCAGGTCTTCATTAGCGATCCTGCTCGGGGCAACACCCGAAGAGACCTTATCTCCCCAGGAAGTATTGTAGCTTCCCAAGAGTGCCATATAGGTATAATCGCCGATACGGTCGTTACCCGACATACCCCAGGCAGCTCTCAGTTTCAATAAGGAAATCCAGTCGAGGCTCTCCATAAAAGACTCTTCATTGATTTTCCAGCCGGCAGAGAAAGAAGGGAACACCCCCCATTTCTTGTTTGAGCCGAAACGGGAGGAACCGTCATAACGGGCACTGACTGTCAACAGATACTTTTCCTTATAATCATAGCTAGCACGCCCGAAGAAGGAAGCGGTAGTATAAGCAGTACGCTGCGTTGTCGCTGTAGTAGGCGTCGTCGCCACATTTAATGTTTCGATCGACTCATACGGCCATCCGCTGGCAGCAGCAGATATTATATAATAATTTTTCTCTTCCGCACTTTGTCCCAGCAAAACACTCAGGTTATGATCCTTGAACGATTTATCGTAAGACAATGTATTCTGGAAAACCCAGTTACGGGTATTTGAAGAGTTACTGTTCCCCCTGGTCACATTCCCATTGGAATAAGTCACGTTACCCGGCTGGAAGAACTCATACGTTTTGCCGTCATAATTATAACTGTACTGGGTTTTGAAGGTCAAACCGTCAAGAATATCATATTCTCCCCAAACAGATGCGGCCACACGCATGAATTTAGTATTATCGGTCGTGTACTTCAACTGTTCTACCGGATTCGGATAAGTTGTCCCTATATTCTCGGGGAATCCCCAGTCGCGGGTACCTTCCGTCAGTTTCATTAACGGAGTAAGCATAAGAGCATGGTGCAAAGACGATTCCTTTCCTTTACCGTTGCTACCTCCATTTGAATCTGCACCGTCACGGTCAGAATGCGAAATGGAAACATTCACCCCAGTCCGTAATTTCTTCGTGATATTCATCATCGCATTCAGGCGGGCATTCAGTCTTTCATAGTAAGAATACTTTACAATACCTTCCTGGTTCATATAACCGGCAGAGAAATAGATACTCCCGATATCGCCTTTGGCAGAGGCAGAAGCCTGGTAGCTCTGGATCGGAGCCGTATGCATGACCGCATCCTGCCAGTCGGTAAATTCCGTAGTAGACGCCCAGGAGGAAGGGATCTGATTCCCTGCACTTCTTGCCGACATCGGGTCGCTCATGGAGCCGCCTGCACGCAGGTGATTCAGGTTTCTGCGGAACATATTCCACGCTACCCATTCTTCACCGGACATCACATCCAGTTTCTTCTCCGGAGTAGAAACGCCATAATAGGCATCGAATGTGATCGTCGGTTTACCTTGTCCCTGCTTTGTTTCGATCAGGACCACCCCGTTCGCTCCCCTTGAACCATAGATAGAAGTAGCGGAAGCATCTTTCAATATCTGAATAGAAGCGATATCCGTCGGGTTAAGATCACTCATGTTGTCACGGGGAACGCCGTCGATAACATATAATGGACTGCTATCCCCGTTGATCGTATTCATACCACGGATACGGATCACCAGTTCTTCCCCCGGAACACCACCGCCGGAAGCAGAAGAACGGACACCCGCCAACTGTCCCTGAAAAGCTTCTCCCAGCGTTGTGATTGCCCTGTCTTTCACAGCTTCGTCCGTGATCTTGGATACGGAGCTGGTCAGGTTCTGCCGCTTCACCGAACCATAACCGACTACGACCACCTCGTCAAGAGCCTGTGTATCTTCCGACAGAATAACGATAACAGAGGTTTTCCCTTCCAACTTGACATCTTCAGATACATAGCCGATAAACGATACCTGCAAAACGGCATTCGGCGAAGCATCCAATGTGAATTGTCCGTCCAGATCAGTCATTGTTCCCGTAGTAGTACCTTTGACCATCACATTTGCTCCGGCGATCGTTTCGCCCGATACATCTTTCACAACTCCCGTAATCTTTTGTTGTGCCATTGCCTGTAGTGTCCCCAACAAAAGAAGAAGAAGGACACAACTCATTATTTTACGGCTTTTAAACCGCCACGACAGTTTTCTCATATTGCAATGCGTGTTTTTTATGATAAAATCCATACAATAAATTAATGATTAGTTAGTAATAAATTCAGGTTATCTCAAATACATAAGACATTTGAACCATCCCGGAAAACAACGTATCCGGTTCCTTCTCTGTACTCAGCATATCTTCATAGGCACTCGTTTTTTAATCAATTATACTATTCGTCGATCTCCTTTCATATCCCAGTAATACATACGCGGTCATCTGACCACCTCTCCAACGACAAGGATCTTTCCTATATAAGTATTGAACTCATCGAAATAGGATAATTCTTTCACACCGGACGGTCGTGAAGAATAAATTTCCTTTTTATCGAACCACCGGCTGTCAGGCTTGATTATAATGGTATGCATCCCATTGTCAAGCGTATCGAACAGGTGGTAGGAAGTACGGTTTGTATTACCGCAATACACATCGAATCGGCGTATATACTGCGATCCTTCCCCGTCCGTCTGTACGGAAATACCTCCGGAAGATGGTCCGATCACATCAAAAAGCCCGGCACGGATACCTTTAAACCGTACCACGATGGAATCTTCCGGATCGGCGGAACTCAATAAAACAGGCAGCTTACCCGAGTCTCCCTGAAAATATTGGTACACCTTATCATCTTTCGTTACAGGCTGCCAACCTCCCGTTCGGACAAATTCATCTACAGAATACATCTTTGCCTGTTCATAATGAGTCGGATACAAAGGGGCAGGCATAAGGAAAGCTGCAGAACCGGCTTGTTGCTTTCCTAATTCCGTCAGTGCCGCGGCCAGTGTCCGGGTATAGATCACATGACCGCCATCGAAAGTGGGGTGCGTACCGTCGTTCGTAAAAACAACCTTCCCCGGATAACTTTTATCTTTCTCTCCCTTAAAAACTAATTGATCTTTATTCAGTAAGTCCATCACATCATAAGCGAAGTTGACGGATGGGATGCCGTAGTGCCCGGCGACGTTTTCCATAAAACGGACCGAACGGTAAGTCTTCCCTGCTTTCAGATCATCCAGCATCCCGATATTGAGGGTATACAGAAAGCATATATCCGTTGCCGGATCCTGCTGTTTGATCTTACGGACAATCCCTTCCATCGAATTACAGATCAGCAACGAATCGGTTTTCGAATCGTTCACTGCAAACTCGACGAACACTAGGTCAGGATCGTGGAGGAGCACATCTTCATCGGTCCGGAAAACACCCAGGTCGGAACCGGTTCCCCCGATACCGGCATTCACGGCATGGATCTTTATCTCCGGATAGTTCCGTTCCATCCATTCCGTAATCTGCACCCTGTACCCCCGGTGGTTCGTAATACTTCCACCTAGAAAGACAACCGTTACATCCTGCTTCTCCCTGATCTTCGCAAAGAAAGCAGGAAGTCCTCCGCGGGACTGCAAACCGTCCGGATTAATACCTTTTGCCGGATTGCAAAAGAGCAACCCTCCCAAAAGAAATATACAGATCAATGGTAATATGCGGTTTCTCATCTTTATCTATCATTAAAGTTAAACAACGGGGGATTCAGACTGACCGGTGAAACTCCCCGGAACGGTAGTTCACCCGTCAGCACTTTCAGCAACGCCTGATGTGTGGAAGCATCGTTCGAATACGTATTGATATAGGTCGTTACGCGTTCAAAATACTCAGTCCCTACATAGGGGCTTCCCAAAGAAATGACAATGATCTTCTTTTTATCCATCGCATTGGCCGCCCAAACCGATTGTGCTTCATCATCCCATAACTGCAACGGGCCGAAAGGAGTATGCGTATTACGTGCCACAAGGAAAATAACCCGATCGTACTTTTCGGTCGACTGGTCTTCCCATCCCTGATTCTCATATAATATGTTCCGCTGAAAATCGACATCGAATCCCTTTCTGACAAACTCTTCCTTCAGATTCAGTAAACGCGTATAATCCCGATCATTCCCTTTTTTCGCAACAGGAGTTACGGCAACCAGCAATATTTTCTTATCCTTTTCCGGTGATAAAGGTAACTTTTTATCGATATCCCTGACCAACGTTATGGAAGATTCCGTAATCTCCCGGGAAGCCTTTTTTATATCTTTCTGTTCGTCAGCCGTTAAGGCACGCAACAATTTCCGGTCAGGCGACAATAATCCGAAACGCTCCTTCATCGCCCACACACGGCCGACGGCATCATCCAGCCTTTCCATCGGGATCTCTCCCCGGGTAATGCGTGCCTCCAGCGTATCCATGTATTGATAAGAGGGCCATAACAAGATATCCACTCCTGCCAGGAAACTCTGTATTTCACCTTCCAGCCGGTCTTCATACCATCCCCGGAAACCGGCCATCGTCATGGCATCGGAGACAATGACTCCCTGGAAATTCATTTCTTTCTTCAGCAGGCCGGTCAATAACTCTTCGGACAAGGTCGCTGGTAGATAATGACCATTCATCTTTTCCTTCTGGTAACAGGGTAAAGTGATATGCCCCGGCATGATACAGGCGACACCGCTATCTATCAATGCTTTAAAAACCTTTCCATGATACTCGTCCCACTTCTCGCGGGATAAGGAATTACAGGTAGTCATCAGATGCTGGTCGCGGTAGTCCACACCGTCGCCGGGAAAATGCTTGATCGTTGCCGCCACACCGTTATCCTGTAAGCCTTTTATCTGACGAGAAAGCAGACGGATCGCCTTGTCGGGGTCGTCCGAGATACTTCTTGTATTGGCGATAGGGTTCAAGGGGTTCAGGTTCAGGTCGGCTACAGGATGAAGTACCCAGGAGATCCCCAATGAACGGCATTCCAATCCAACGCTCTTACCATAGTTATATGCCATCTCTTCCGAATCAGTAGCTCCGAGTGCCATCTCCTTCGGAAAAGGGGTCATTCCCTGCATACCGACACCCATCTCGTAATCTTGCTGGAAGATCAGCGGCATATAGGAAGCCTGCTGGTATTCTTCGACCGATTTTCTGACATACTCCACCCGGTCGGCATCGGGTATTCCGGTAAACAACTTCCAACCCATAAAGTAACCGCTCACCGGATACCGTTTGAAATAAGCTTCCAGCGAACCGTTCCCCAGCTCCAGTTCCAGTTTCCTGTCTGGAAGCATCAGCATGGTCTGCCCGATCTTTTCCCGCAGGCTCAACTGTTTCCAGGCAGTATCTTTCGGTTGCGAAAAGGCGGAAGCTACATATACCAGACTGAATAAACAAATGATTCGGATTTTCATGATAAACTATTTTCGATATTAGATTCTGTTGATTATTCTACGAGGCAAATGTATCTCCTTTACAACGGAACGGCCTTACACACTGGATTCATAAGTTAAGAACATCGTTACTTCTATATGACAGATGTTACATCATTGGGAACTACGTTACAGGGGAACTGAAAAAAGTAAAAAAAGTACCTTCCGACACTGTATATTAACATTCAGAAATCCGTTACTCTAAATAAATACCTATATATTTGGCGTGTTACTTTAATCAGAAATAAGAATGAAAACCATCATTACTCTACTTATCCTGTTACCCTTCATCCAACTATATGCACAAGAAAAGACCGCCTTGTTCAAGAATTATACCGTAAAAGACGGCCTATCGCAGAACACGGTCATCAGGACGTTGGAAGACAGCAAAGGCTACATCTGGTTCTGTACCCGTGACGGCCTGAACCGTTTCGACGGAACCGAATTTGAAGTCTACCGTGCCGACGGCTCGGAAAACTCACTTACCAGCAGCGACGTGACCACCATCACGGAAGTAGAGAACGGCGTGCTCTGGATCGGTTCGCATAAAGGGCTGACCCGGTACGACACCAATACCAAACGTTTCTACCAGTATTATAAAGAAGAAGGGGGCGGAAACAGTCTCTCCGACAACTGTATCAAACATATCTTATGTGACAAACGGAAAAGATTGTGGGTCGGAACGATCAGCGGACTCGATCTCTACAACTCCGAAACAGATGATTTCGAACGGATATCGGATGAAGGTTCCATCTTCTGGCTGATGCAACGGAAGAACGGGAACATCTGTTACCTGGTGAACAACACACTCTGTATTCTCGAACCGGAGTCGATGAAAACAAAGAAGTTCCACTTCGACAACGATGAAAAGCTGTTCTTCCTCTTCGAAGATTCGAACAACAAATTATGGGTCGGCATGTGGAGCTCCGGCCTCAAGTACTTCGAAGAAGAAACGGGAAGACTTATACAGGCTGACTTGTCGTGGACGGACGGTATCACATTCAACAACGAACAGGTTAACTACATCGTAGAAACTGAGGAGGACAATCTGATGCTGGCAACCCGCAATGGACTATTGGTGTACGACCAAAGTAAAAACAAACTGATCAACTGCTTCCGCAGCGAAGATGTAGGCGGTCTAAGCGAAAACACCATTATCTCCCTGTATAAGGACCTGTCCGAGAACATCTGGATCGGCACTTATGGCGGCGGTGTCAACTTGTACACGCCTTACAGCAACTTCTTCATCCCGTATTACCCGGCAAAGTACCTACAGAAAAATATCGGGAACATCAACTCCATCGTCGAATACAAAGGCGACCTGTGGATGGGCACCGACGGCGGACTGATCGTCTACGACCGGGAAGCCGGGACATACGAATATTGCCATTTCCAAATACCCAACTCGAAAACCAACCGGGAGATCAAATACATCCAGAAAGAGGGTGATAAATATCTTTGGATCAGCATCTACTACTGCGGATTATACCTGTACGACATGGAGAAAAGGCAGATCGTAAAAGAGATACCAGACTTCCCCTACAACCAGGTCAGACGTATCACCCGGACTGAAGACGGCATGTATTGGATCGCACTGGGTGTAGACAACCCGATCCTTTTATACGATATGGAAAAGAACACCCTGGCGGCCAGCTTCCCCGTCAAAGGGCGGAACAAGGATGTCTCCCTGATAAACGTACAGGATATATATGCCGAATCCGAATATATATGGATGGGCACCCGCGCCGAAGGACTGTACCGTTACAACGTGCAGACGCAGAAACTGGACCATTTCAGGAACGATAAAGAATCGCCCGACTGCCTCAACAGCAACCACGTCACCTGCATTTACAAAGACAAGAAAGGGAATCTGTGGATAGGTACTTTTGGCGGCGGACTAGCTCTGTACGACCGTATCAAAGAGACTTTCCGCACATTCGACCGGAAAGCGGGACTCGACAACGATGCGATCAGCAGTATCATGGAAGACGAGAAAGGATATCTCTGGATCACCACCCTGAAAGGCATCTCCCGTTTCAACCCGAAAAAGGAATCGTTCGACAACTGGGGATATAACAACGGCTACTCGCTGCTGGAAACAAACCTGCACTCCTGCCTGCGTTCGGGCGATAACCTATTCTATGTGGGAGGAAACAACTTGTTCCTCTCTTTCGACCCCACACAGCTGAGGGTGAACACACGGATTCCCCGCGTCATCATCTCGAAAGTGCTTATCTGGGCGGATAACTTCGGAGAAAAAGCAACCCGCACCTGGATAGAACCGCAAAACGACCGAATAGAACTGAAATACGACCAGACTTCGTTCACCATCCGTTATTCCGCCCTCAACTATGTCTACCCCGAAAGCAACTCGTTTGCCTATATTCTGGAGGGCTTCGACAAGAACTGGACCTACATCGGTAACGAACGGAGCGTGAACTACACCAATATCCCCCCCGGCGATTACATCTTCAGGGTCAAGGCCCGCAACAACGACGGTATCTGGAACAACGTAGGAGCTTCCCTGCATATCAAAGTTTTTCCTCCTTTTTGGAAGACCTGGTATGCTTATCTCTTCTACCTAGCCGTCTTCATTGCGATCATCATCCTCTTTATCCGTTATAAGACAAGAGAAGAAAGGCTGAAGATGGACCTGAGGATCAAGCAGATCGAAAAGACCAACATTGAGACAAGCCACCGGATAGGCGTGCAGATGTTCACCAACTTCTCGCATGAACTACGGACACCGCTCACACTGATCATCGCCCCGCTGGACGAACTGCTGAGCAAGACAAACCTGTCCCCCGAACTGAAACGTCCGCTCGAGCTGATCAACAAGAACGCTCAACGCCTGCTCTGGCTGGTCAACCGCCTGATGGATTTCCGGAAACTGGAAGCAGGAAAGATGCATCTAAAGGCAGGACAGTACAAACTAGACGATTTCGTCAACGAGATGCTCTTATCTTTCCGCCCACTGGCTGATAAGAAGAATATCCTGCTGGAATATAACAACACGGGGCGGGAAGCGGAAATATGGTTCGATTATATCCTGCTGGAAAAAGTATTCTTCAATCTCTTGTCGAACGCCTTCAAGCACACACCCAAAGGAGGATACGTCATCATCAGCGCCAAAGAGATCGGAGAAGAGGAGTTGAAAGATTACCAGCCTGTCGGCAATAATCCGAAGTTATTACTCGTCACCGTCGAAGATTCCGGCAAAGGCATCCCGCAGGAAATGCTTCCGAAAGTATTCGAAGCATTCTTCCAGGCGGGGGAGAACGACTATACCAGTGCCTACGGGACCGGTATCGGGTTAAGCCTGACAAAGAGCATCATAGAACTTCACCACGGCCACATCTGGGTGACCAGTGAAGAAAATAAAGGGACCCGCTTCTCGTTTGTCATCCCTCTGGGCAGGGAATTCCTAAAGGAAGATGAACTATTATCGAAGAACAAGGCGATCAAGGTAGAGCATGCCTACGACAAACCGCAGGTTGTTCTCGACGACTCGCCGGTGGAAGAAAACAAAATTCCTGCCCCTCGAAAACGTTACCACCTAGTAGTCATCGAGGACAATGCGGACGTGCGGAACTACCTTTGCGACATGCTGCGCAACGACTACAATATTACTGCCACCGAAGACTGCATGGAAGGTTGCGAAGTTGTGACCAAAGAGATGCCGGACCTGATCATCAGCGACATCATGACACCTCGGATGAACGGCATCGAGTTCTGCCAGAAGGTGAAAAGTAATATCGTCACCTCGCATATCCCGATCATACTGCTGACAGCCCGGGTTACCCTGTCACAGATCAAGGAGGGCTACGATTCGCTTGCCGACGATTACATCATGAAGCCATTCAACCCCGAACTGCTCAAGGTCAGGATAGCCAATCTCCTTGCCAACCGCCAAAAGCTGAGAGAACTGTATGCCCAAAAGATCGTAACCGGAAATTTCCCGACGGAAACGGTTTCTACGGAAGACAAGTTCATGGCAAAGGTTCTCGATTATATCCACAGCAACCTAGACAATACAGAGTTGTCTATCGACAAGTTCAGCGACGATATCGGCATGAGTCGCGTACAGCTTTACCGTAAGATCAAGGCTGTCACCGGCTCTTCGCCGAGCAAGCTGATCCTGGATATCCGTCTAAAAAAGGCTGCGGAGCTATTGTCCACCACCGACGATACAGTCACCGAAGTCTCTTACAAATGCGGTTTCAACGAAGTTTCCTACTTTGGAAAATGCTTTAAAGCAAACTATAATATCTCTCCTTCCGAATATGCCCGGAACTACAGATAAACCCATACCTGCCAGCCTTACGAGGGCCGGCAGGTTTCTTCGGGAACAGTAAGCCTCTGCATGCAAATAACTAAGTCCAAAGGATAGCATCACGGTATCTTCTGACGAAAGGGATACCGTATCAAAAAAGTTACATCAAAGTAACAAAACTCTTATGAAACCGGCTTTATGTAACCATTGTCATACATTTTGAACGACCAGTCCTACTATCCTCCCCCTTTTGTCACGTACTTTTGCCTCGTATCAAACAAACAACAACTTAATTCATTCCATTTATCAGCATGAAGATATTTTATCTGACAATACTGTTCGCCTACCTTTCCCTGGCAACCCTTCCGGCAAAAGGAAGAAAGGTTTACATATCGCCTTTACCCCGGACAGCGGTGCCCAACGGCTCCGTACAGGCTCCGTTCTCTACGATTAAGGAAGCTCTGTCTGCTTTATCTGCCGGGAAAGAAGAAAGTGCCGAACTGATTTTACTCGACGGCGATCATTTCCTGTCCGAAGGCATCCGGCTGTCTGGCAACACCTGTCCGGTCAAAGAACTGACCATTAAAGCCCTCAACTTGCATAAAGCCGTCCTTCGTCTCGACAAACCGCTGGCAGGATACCTGAAACCGGTGACCGAGGACCGGATCAGAAAACGGGTAAGGAAAGAAGCGGCAGACCGTATCCGGGAGATCGACCTGGAAGCACTCGGCATCCGGGTAGAAACTTTCCCCGAACGGTTCAAAGCCCGGGAGAATTTCCCGCAACTGATCTATCAGGAAGAACTGTTACCGCTTTCCCGTTATCCCAACGAAGGATATCTGTATATGAAAAAGGTTCTCGACAACTTCGGGAACGCAAAGAGAGGGGGTATCTTTGAATACGACGATCCCCACCACGGCGCCTGGACGGAAGCACTTCCATCGGGTGTATGGTTCACCGGCTACTGGAGAATCCCGTGGCAGGCATGGACCGTAAAGATACAGGAGATCGACACTGTCCGCCGTACCGTGACACAGGCGGTAGGCATCGAAACGGAAAATGGGAAAGATGTCGGTATATTCGGAGGCATCGGCTCGAAATACGACCGTCCTTCCGGCTCGGGAAAAGAGAACTATTATGTGGAGAACCTGATCGAAGAGATCGATCGCCCCGGAGAATGGTGTGTCGACTTCACTACCCATAAAATCTATTTTCTGCCCCCCGAATCTTTCGATGAAAGGCAACTGAGCCTGGTTTCACATCCGGCGACCTTGTTCGATATCACCGGAATGAAGAACCTGAAACTGGAAGGCATCATACTGAAAAACCATCTGGGAGATGGCATCCGCATCGCGGAAGGGGAGAAGAATCTCATTGCCGGATGCAGTTTCCGGAATATCCTGGGAAACGCAGTCTCCATAACCGGAGGAAAGGAACACCGGGTACAAAGCTCCGATTTCAGCCATATCGGGCGGACCTGTATCGAGGTGTCGGGCGGTGACCGCCCATCCCTGCAAACCTGCGGTCATAGCATCGACAATAATTATTTCACCCGCTTCGGAGAGATACAGCAGAGTTATGCCCCTGCGGTAAAAGTCGGCTTCTATGAAACCGGGATAGGAATTCACGAAGGGAATGCGGTCGGGATAAAGGTTTCCCATAACCTCGTCCACAATGCTCCCCATGCCGCTTTCATTTATGGAGGAAACCTGAACGTCCTCGAATACAACGAGGTGTTCGATATTGCCCGGAAGACTGGTGATGTCGGAGCGTTCTATGCCCGCTGGGACTGGACTTCAAGAGGGAATGTGGTACGGAATAATTTCATCCACCATATCCCCCGGGCAAATGCCATCTACGGGGACGACGGACATGCGGGCGATTCGATCTACAACAATGTTGTATATCGCGCTCTGGTCGGCACGATTATCGGTGGCGGACATTATAATTACATCAGCCACAACCTCTATGCCGGTTGTACTACAGCCGCCGTCAGCATCGACGCACGAGGCAAACAACGCAATTATAATGCCGGTAACCCGGACTTTGCCGACCTGTTCCGTCTCTTCAGGATACCGGAAGGAACCTGGGACAACCGCTTTCCCGGAATCAGCACTTTTCTGGAATGTCCTCATCTGGAACTCCCCCAGGAAAACGAAATAAGCGATAACATTTTCATCGACTGCAAGGAAGGCGTCCTGAAAGAAGGTCGGGAGGATGATTTCAGATATTCAAGGATAGGAAAAAACAACTGCTTACAACTTCCGGCACCGGACTTCGATGGAGTGATCTTACACAAGGACTTGAAACGAATACCCGAAGTGCAGCCAGACGAACGGTACGAACTGAAGAAATGTGGCTTGTATACCGATCACTACCGGACGGTGTTACCCGACAGAAAGCAATTACTGGATTCGATTGGGAAGCAGGAAGCCGGATTCGATTCGCTGAAAGACCAACAGACCACCAACCGGCACTTCTAAAGAAATAAGTTATTAATAGATATATATTCAAGTATTTATGAAGAAGATATTAGCATGTACCCTCCTGTTTCTGGCGGGAGTACAGGGATTGTTCTCCCAAAACAGGCAGAAAGAGACTTCACCCACAGTCATCATGGATATGGTCCATCATAACCCGGGCGAGGCTTTTACGAAAACCCAATTCAACGCCCCGTCCACGCTGGTGGATTACCATTTCAACGCGCAAGTCATTAACGAGTTCCAGTCGGTACATTGTGCCGTCACCTACGAGTCGCTGAATCCGGCGATCTTCCCGGCAGGCTCTCCGGAAAGAAAGTGGGTCGACTCGCTGGCAACGCGCATCGACCGGAAAATCGAAGAGATACATAAGCACCATCTGAAAGCCTACTATTTCACCGACATCATCGTCCTTCCCCAAAAACTGGTGGAGATATACAAAGACGAAATCTGTGATGCCGCCGGACGGGTAGACTTCAGGCGTCCGAAGACACAGGAGATACACCGTATCATGTTACGAGAGATATTCGACCGGTTCCCAACCCTCGACGGGCTGGTGATCCGTGTTGGCGAAACTTATCTGCACAATATCCCTTACCATACCGGCAACAATCCTATACCCCGCGACGAGAAATCGTGGGACCATAACTTCTCGTACAAAAGCGACGGAGGAGAAAAGATACACCGCGACCTGATCAACCTGCTGCGCGACGAGGTTTGTGTAAAATATAATAAGAAGCTGTTCTATCGTACCTGGGACTTCGGCTACTTCCATACCAATCCCGAATATTACCTGAACGTAACCGATTACGTCCCCATCCACCCGAACCTTTATTTCTGCATCAAGTATGTGCAGGGCGATTATCACCGTACTTATAAATTCAATCCGACGCTGGGAATCGGGCAGCACAAGCAGGTGGTAGAGATACAGTGCCAGCGGGAGTACGAGGGGAAAGGGGCTTATCCCAACTATATAGCCGACGGACTGATCAACGGATTCGAGGAACTGAAGAAAGATACAGTCGTCCATAGCCTCCGTCAGTTGAAGGAAACGCCCAACTATGCCGGTATCTGGACCTGGTCGCGCGGCGGCGGATGGGTCGGACCTTATATCAGCAACGAGCTATGGTGTGATGTCAATACATTCGTTCTGGCGGAGTGGGCGAATCATCCGGAACTGGACGAGAAAGAGATTTTCGCTCGGTATGCCGCGTCAAAAGGCTTCCAAGGAGAAGATATAGAACGTTTCCACCGGATATGCCTGCTATCGGCAGACGCGATCGTCAGGGGACGTGCTTCCCTGGTACAGCCCATCAATGTCTGGTGGACACGCGACCAGTTCATCGGGGGAGAAAAGGAACTGGAGAAGGATTTCAGGCAGATTGTCGAAAAGAAGCTGGTGGATGCCGTCCTTGCCGAGAAAGCCGAAAGTGTAAAGATATGGGAACAGATCAACGCAATTGCAGGAGCGATTGGGAGCGGAGACAAACCGGTTGCCGATTATATCCGGACATCTTCCCGATACGGTCTGCTGCTGTATTCCATTTACGAACAAGGATGGATCATTTTGCTAAAAGGTTATGAAGGAGAGATGACAGGCCATTTCAACAAGCCATTGATCAGAAAAGCGATAAAAAGATATGACAAGCTATGGAAAGATTACCGGAAGCTGAAAGAAACGAAAGCGGACTGTGCGACACTTTACCTGCCGTATGGTTTCAACTTCAGCTTGCCTCCTGCTTATCACGATGAAAATGGAATAAAGAAAACCGTCGACAAATACAGGAACTTATAAAAAAAGGGACTGTCCAAAAAGTCATTCTTTCGTCCTTGAGAATTGAATATTTGAAATCAATCTCAGATAGGTATCCGAAATACTTTTTAGACAACCCCTTTTTTCAATGAAGCACCGCAGGAACCAAACAACGTAAGTTATTTTTCCACCACCAGCCAGGTATTTCCGCGGGCAGGAATAGTCACCTTTATGTCTACCGTATAGTCTCTGTTCAGCTTATAGGTAACCGGAGCGTTCTCTTTCTCCCTAATCTTCGCTACATCGGAGATACCGGTGTAATAAAGCGGAAGCCGGATCGTACGAGTGATCGCCTTGTCGGTCGGGTTAAACAATAGGGCAAAACCTTTCTCCTTCCCTTCCGGATCGACATGCATGAAACCGTCCCAGTCGCGTCCGTCGGCACGGCGCAGATGGATCAGTTCGCTGTTCAGGATAGTCCGGTATTTCTTGTACCAGTCGATCACCTCTACTACGGCTGCTTTCGTTTCCGGTGTATCATACAGACGCGGACCGCGGTAACAAGCCTGTACCCCCGCACCGTAATTCTGGATCATGTGCGCCTTATAGTCAGGGATATGATCTTTCAAAGGTTCGAGCGTAGCGGCAGCCCCACCGCCATGATATTGGGTAAGCGGAACGAATGTCCAGCACATACCCGGCAGGCGCTCCCACAAGCCATCGTACATCACCTGGCGTCCCAACACCAACTGCCGTTCGCGGGGAAGCGACCAGTTTACTTCACGGTAACCGATACCGACTTTCGTACCACCGTTCAACATATAACCGAAATCGGGTATATTGGTATAAATGCCATTCTCACACATCCATTGGTACAGGTTCACAATCTGCTGGCGTTGTTTCCACTGGGAGTCTTTCAAACCCTTATGATGGGCATGGCTGGTCGAAGCACAGACATTACCCGGATACGAGCCGTCGTTCTCAAAAACTGTCATTCCTGTCTTCTCGTAGAAAGAACGTATCTTGCGGAAATAATCGTATCCCCATTCACTGGAGAGACAGGGAGAACTGCCGAAGATCATACCGCCACGCTTTCCTGTTTCGGGATTGATCACGTCGACCTCATCGCTGATCCAGCGGCTGGACAACAGGGAATAACCGCCCAGTTCTATACCCTTGGAGTTGGCATATTCGGTGAATTCCTTGAATTTGGCTATATTCGCTTCACTCTCATCCTCCATATTCAGTCCCGAACCGAAGCTGAGGATTACCATCTCATAACCGGTTTCAGCACACTGGTCGATAGCCGTCTTCACCACTTTCGGATCGGAAGATACACAATGCAGGAAGATCGGATTTTCAGTCGTCCACGGGGCGATCTTACGGTACATCCGCTTCAGGAAAAGCCCTTTCCGGTCACGGTCATCGCTGTCGAAAGGCATCAGCCAGGTACGGAAGCTACTGAACTTAGCACCGTCGGGGATATCTTCGTCCGGCCCCATGGGCAGTTTTACCTCCAGCAGGCAAGGAGTAAGCAACGGATAATTACATTGTGAAGTATAGCGTGGATCAGTATTCCAGAATTCCGTGCGGTCGGCCTCCCGTTCGGTAAAGCCGAGAAACGCCCAGTCGCTCTCGACATGGATATTCGGTTTCAGGAACTGCTCCGGCCTTTTGGCTTCCACCGGTGATTCCGGTTCTGCCATCGCCAGTTGCTCCAGGGTAAATTCATCCAGCGTGATTCCCATACCGCTCTTATTCTCGATCTCCATCCATTTACTGATACAGGGAATACCGTCATAGAGGGCATAATTCAGTTTCACCTTCACACCTTTCAGGTAATCCGGTCCTTCCAGATAGAAAGAGAGAACCTTCCCTGTCGTTTCGCCCGGCTTTACCAGCGACCAGCGTTTGTTCGCCCAGTCGATACGGGGAGCCAGTTCAGTAATATCGAACCCGGTCACACGGAACGAATTCGGAAGGATCGTCAGACTGTCGACCCATTTATATTGCGTATAGCCATACTCAAACTGCCCGTCGAGGCCGCCAAGTGTATACACTTTATCATCGATTTTCAGAACACCTTCGTTACTGACGGCACGCAGCATACTTTCCCCTGTCATCTGGTTAACCAGGTCGACGGTCGCCAGATTCGGATAGATACGGAAGATACGGCTTACCAGTCCATTGGAAAGGACAATATCTTTGCCATTATGCGTCTGATATACGCCGGCCTTCACCCCTTTGGCATCGAGCAGCCAGTCCGACTCCGGACGCGCCACCGGCAGGTCGATAGCAGGCAGAGCAGCAACCTTACTGCGCAACGCCCTTTCCACCTCAGCAGGCATTGTCTCGATAGCTCCTTTATAATCAGCATTCACCAGCGAAGGCTTGATCTCGTTATAAGAAAAAACAGGTTCGATCCAATCGGCATGATCACCGCTTACACCGTCGCCTCCATCTTCAACGACCAGTTCCAGTACGTCGACCCCTGAAACATCGAGCGACACCTCACGAGCTTTCTCGCCTCCACGGACCATGCCGCTGTTATACAACTCCTTTCCGTCACCCACCAGGCGAAAGACAACGCTTCCCTTATCAAAGGAGCCATCACCGTCACCTACTCCGACAAACTGCTTCTTTCCTCCGGTACCGTCGGTCCGATAAAACAGCATCGTTCCGTCCGTCATCGGTATCTTACTGAAATCTTCTTTTTTATAATCCAGCGAACGGTCGTTCACACCCACCTTGCAGGTAAACAACCCGGTATTCTTCCGCAGACTCAGCTTGATCTTGCTGTTTGCCTGTACGCCTACCCCTTGTCCGAAATGCTCACCGCCCACCGTCAGTTTCTCACCGGTAACAGCTGCGTTCTTCATCGGCGAACCATACTGCTGGTAGGCCAGGGATAAATCCATATCCGGCAGGGATATTTTATTCTGGGCACTGATATCCCAGCTTGAAAAGAAAAATCCTCCCATAAGGAGAAATAAAGAGATCGTCTTTTTCATGTTAGTCAGAAATTAGAATATATATAAGTCCCCAAAGATACTTAAAACATCTCCGGAGACCGCATTAGTAATATACAACATCAAATCATCGCCTATTTTCCCCAGGCCTTATTCGGGGTATCCCCCATCCATAACTCCAACAAGCCTCCGTCCGAAAAGACTGCATGAGGTATCCGGAAAGAGTTGTATTCTTTTCCGTTAAGTCGTGCACGCTGGATATAACAATTGGCTGCCGAGTTATTGTAAGTCTTTATTTTAAAGGTTTTCCCCTTGTAATAATCAGTATCCAGCGAAATAGTCACCTCGTCGAACACCGGACTTGTTATATCGTATTGCGGATCACGGGAAGAACCGCCGTCCAAGGCAAACAACCCGATCGCCATCAATGAGCTCACGCCGCCCATCTGCCCCTGGTCCTCATCATGCCCGCCATATCCCCTGTCGGGAGTAACCGCCCCATAAGCCTGTTCCTTCACCCGGCGCACCCAGTATTGAGTCAGCCAGGGTTTCCCGGCATGCGAAAAGACATGTGCATTCGAACACCCCGGCTGGTTCGCATAACTGACATAACCACTGCCGTATCCATAGACAAAATCTGTTGACTCCGACTGCTTGAAAGCAAAATCCAACTTACTGCAAAGACTGTCATTTCCTCCCATCAACCTTGCCAACACAGGGATATCGTGCGAAAGTCCGAACGTCGCCTGCCAAGCGTTGGCCTCTACATATCCGTTACCGCTCAACGGATCGGTATGTACCCATTCACCGTTTGCCTTCTTCGGCAGGATCAGTCCCAGTTCTTTATTAAAAGAAGCAGGCCAGCCTGTAGCCCGTTTATGGAAATAGTTATAATCGCTTTTCTTTCCCATTTTAGCTGCCATTTCAGCCAAAGCCCAATCTTCAAACGCCCACTGGATGGTCAGACCGGCATTACCGGGACAATATCCGTTACGAACATAAAAATCCAACTCCTTATCCATTCCCAAGGCCAGCATTCCTCCTTTGGAATGATTCCGTTTCATCGCCTTGAACGCTTTTTGCTGATCCCACTTCCTGGTCAGTCCTTTTTGGAAAGCACTCGTGATAAGTGAAGTTGCCGGACATCCCATCATGATATACGAATAACCACCGGCACAAGGTCCGCGGGGAAGCAGATTTCCATTCACATCGTATTCCAGCAAAGAAGCCGCAAAATCATCCAATACCGAAGGATAAGCCAATCCCCAGAGCGTATTCAGGTTCCATTGTGTCAACCAAAACGCATCGGAGTTATACATATGATGTTTCACCTTCCCTTCCCGGTCCTTAGCCAGTTGCCTTACATGGAAACGAATATTTTTCGTCTGTGCCCCTACCCGGGTACCATCCGTATAATCCGGATATTCACCGTTATAATCATCCAGCTTATGCCTTCCCAGTAAAGAATGCCACAAATCGGTATAGAACTTCATTTGTTGGTCATGGCTTCCTCCTTTCACATCGATCCGTCCCAACCATTCATTCCATTCCTGCTGTGACTCCTGCCGTACCCGGTTAAAATCCCAGTGGCTGCAATCCTGCTCCAGGTTCTCCCAGGCATTGTCCGTACTGACATAAGAGATAGCCACCTTCATCAGTACCTGTTCGCCCGGTTGTACCTGATAATTCGCTTTCACACCTGAAGTGGGAGCATCATGGTAACTCATCCCCTGGTTTCTCGGAATACTTTCCCCGGCTCCCTGCAACTCGCTGATATCTTTGAACTGCTCCGATCCGACCCAGCCGTCCAACGACTTGAAAGGAGTATCGAATGTAACGGCAAAATAAATCCTGACCACATCGGGACCGCCCCACAAGCGTCCGGTCGTATCGAAATAGCCTTCCACACCTTCATTTCCCTTTTTATAAACATGGGCATTTACCATTGTCGAAGTGCCGACATAACCACCCAGGTTCAGCAAAATATCAGCCGGATTTTCCTCCGTATACGTAAACCGGTAGAAGCTGACGCGATCGGTAGCTGTCTGCTCCACCCACATTTTATAAGTATCCAGAAACAACCTGTGATAACCCGGTTGTACAATCTCTCCCTGATGCAGGAAAGAAGATTTCCAGGACTGTTCTCCTCCCGTCGGGTCCACCTCGCCCGTCACCGGCATCACCGTCAACCCGGACAGCATCCAGCAATGGATCTGCGGGAACCCCAGCACTTCCGTCGAATTATAATTATACCCGCCTCCATACTGATTCTTGTTTCTTGTCAGAGGCGCCGCCCCTATCATCCCATAAGGTTGGTTCCCTGTGATAAAGAAAAAATACCGTCCACGGGCAGTCTCGATATAAGGATTTACCCAGGATACATGATCCGTATAATCATCGGGAGAAGGAAACACCTCGATCTCCGAAAGCCCTACCTGCGTACCGGCGGCATCGGTCACCTCGAACCGTACCCACTCGACCTTCCGCGACTCAAACTCAATCTCTTTGGGAGTCCCGTCATTAGCCATTCCCCAGACATTGATCGTACTGCCGTCACTGAAATGCAATACGCCTCCGGCTACATGTGCCTCCATGACCGGACGGTCATACAAAATAATTTTATTGATATTCACGGGGCGTTCCCAATCTAACTGTATCCAGGGATAATCGATCTGTCCCCAGAAAGTCTCCGTACTTTTAGATACCCATTCCCCTTTTCCCGGTACCCGTATCAGGCCATCGATCACCTTTGCCGCATCGTGACCGGCATCAATCGAAGAGGAAGCCGATACACGTGCTTGCGGGGCAATATTATAAGGCGTAGCCCAACTAATAGCCGGATAACTCCCCAGCAACATCAACAAAAAGGAGAATAAATTTATTATTTTCTTCATATGGAAGCACTTTATAATCCAATACAAATATAAGTCGTTATCGCCTTAAAATCAACAAAATACACGTTTATTTTCGAAGAAAATTATTGTCCTGTAAGGCTTGGGACACCCTGTGGGACAACAAACTAAACAATAAGCTTATTCCCCTACCTCTTATGAATAAGCCCATTAACTCATCCTTCAAAACAACTCCGATAACATCACTGGGACAACCGCATGGACACCCTCTTAAATATATAAATAATAATATATATAAAACTGTTTTTTTAATTTGAAAAAAGCAACACTACTGTGCCAACCAACTTGACACTATAGTGCTACTTACCATAGCACTATAGTCATACAACCAATAGGACTATAGTTTGACCAAAAAACCCCCATTTCATCGAGGATTTTTCTTATTTTATGACGAAATCCGTACCTGTTGAGACCTGTATTTTAATACCTGCTAATACGAGCCACGAAGCCACCGCCCGACATCAATTCTTCTTTAAGCCGCTGGCCGGAACGAACTTTACTATCCTTAACCTCAATCAACTTCCGGTTTCCGGGAGTATCCGATGCTATTTCCATCTTATATTTTCCTTTAGGCAGGAAATCCAGTTTTATATCGAGCATTTTCGGTTCTTCCCCGTTGAGCACCGTCAGATACCACACATCTCCTTTTCTACGTGCCAAAGCAGCCAGTTTCCCGATCTCGCTTTCGGGCAATACAACCGTTTCATCCCAAGTTACAGGGACACTTTCTATAAACGAGCGACCCGGTGACGACAACATGTCTTCCATATCCGCTGCAAAGATCAACATCGGCGAAGTAAACATATAGATAGACGACAACTGATGCGCGAAAGTCACCGAAGGATGACAAAAAGCACGGAAATTCATCGGCGTATAATCGGCCGGGCCGACTAGCCAACGGGTAAAAGGCAATACGGTATTATGATACGGCCAAGGTGGTCCGGGAGCCCAGCTATTTTCGCCACCGACACATTCCAAGCCTCTTACAGCCTCTTTTGCCAGTAGATTCGGGTAGGTATACGAATCTCCGGTAGGTTTATTTACACCGTGGAAGATCACCATCAGCTTTTCTTTGGCGGCATCCTTCAATATGTTTTCCATCAGGTTTACCGTAAAAGCATTCTCGGTATGAAAAAAGTCTATCTTTAATCCTTTTACACCCACTTCGGCGCATTTCTTCATAAAGCCTGCACGTTCAGCCGGATCGACCAAACCTATATCCGACTTGTTGCCAAATCTGGGAGATGAGGCTCTCCATACCCAGATATCTACATTCTTCTCACGGGCATAATCGACCAACTCTTTCAGCATCTCCCATTTTGTCCGGCCGTTAGCCTCTTTCTCTGTCTGCTGCCACAATTCCCAGCCATCATCCACTACGACCGACTCTATACCTAATTCGGCACATCCATCCACATATTTCTTATGGTTGGCTATGCTCAAACGGTCGTTACCTTCCACCAACCACGTGAATGTAGCCCTACCAGGCTTAATCCAATCCGTTTTCGCACCGTCAGGGAAAAGCGTTTTATCAGGTTGGTCGGATACCTGGGCTATAATCCGGTTATTCACCAGACCGTTCAAATCTTTTGCCAGCATAAGGACACGCCAGGGAGTAACAATTTCCCGGCTCCCCTCTTTCGGAGACACGATCCACGGTATATCACGCACTTCTTCATGCCAGTATTTCGTAGGCGGAAGGCCGGTAACTATCCCTGTTTCCACATGTCCCTTATTCTCCACATATCCGAACCGGACACAGTTCGGAGCCATCCCCAACAAGACAGCTCCATGATAATTAAACAGATTTGCTTCCGTTATCGCCGCATAAATCCCATTCGGCAGACGAAAGGTCGCAGGCGGAGCCAGCAATTCACCTTCTATATGATCGGTCTCCCGTTCCTGATATTCTTGTAGCCAGCCATATTGGAAAGGGCCACTGGCATACCAAGCTTTAGTTTGCGATGGAAAGATAAATGAGGTCTCTTCCCCATAAATACATACAGGTCCATCTGCCGGAACGCGGTAACGCAGGGCAATCCCGTCAGGAAATATCCGGGCATCCAAAAAGAAACGGCTACCATCGACTTGTTGGAACTCATAGACCAGGGTATTGTTCTCCTTTTTCTCCTTGCTCAACTGTTGAGCATCTTTTCCTAACAAACGGTGATCAACATTCAAACCTAAAGGTGCTTTCCGGATAACTGAATTTTCCTCATAAGAGACATCCAGCACCAATTGTTTATCGACATTCGCCTCTATTTTCAACTTTACCGGGGTAGCACCGGTAACAGCGTCTACCGCCTCTCCTTTCGCCACCAGACTTACATTCAATAAGAACAGAGTTATGGCTAAAAATTTCGTTATACGATTATTCATCTTAAGTTATATTAGACTTCAAAACATTGAAATGGTAAAAATAAGAAACAAATCCAATAGGTACTTTTATAAAATACGGGTATTATTTTGCAAAATCCGAGATTAAGGAAAGAAAACTATCCGCACCTCATAAAGATAGCGGATGCGATTAAATAAGCAACGGAAATGATAGAATATTCTGTTTTCTTGTGTTTTACTAAAAAAATTATCCTTACTTTGCCATGACAATTAATACGTTTGTTTTCAACCACTTGACCTTATCGTCCTTACTTCACTTCCCATTCAAATCAGCGGCCGATAATTGTCAGCCGTTTAGTTGATAATTGTGAGCCAATCGGCCGATAATTATGAACCATACGGTTGATGGTTATCAACCACTGATTACATGGCATACTAATTCTAATTAGTACGTATACTTTTTCCGGTTAGGTCAGTATAAAATTCTATTCATGCCATAGTAAAATACGAGCGGTATAATAACCATCCCAAAGAGAGGTTCCGCACGCCGACAAAAAAAAATCAGTCGATAAAAGTAAAGGAAGAAACAGGACAGAATCATTAAATCTGTTAACTCTATAGTAACAATGCAATCAGGACAAGCTATATCTCGCATTTACCACTATAGAGTCAATCTCATCAAGGATTGTCAGTACTATCAACCATCTCTGAGCAAAATGCAATTAATTATTTTGCCTTCAAGACAACCGGTTTAATTAATTTTCCGGCAGCATTGACCCGATACATTTTCCACGTATTATCATCTAGTTGTTCCAGGTGATACCTGTTTTCTTCTTTTTGCATTTCTTCTTTTAAAGAAGGTGAGAACACATTTGCGATACGAGCTTTTTCCCAGGTTCGGAATGCTTTGAATAATTCATATTTGCGGGGACTCTTTTCCACCGCAGCTTCACTCAGTCCCAACATATAAGTGGCATCCCAGGCAATCGCTTTCGACTGAAGATTCTCTATGGTTTGTACCGTCCACTCCGGATCAAAGTTCTGAATACCGAAAGTACAAGGGAAATAATTACCTCTGAGAGCATACCGGAAATCCTTACCTTCAATGCCCCATTTATTTGTTACCGGGTTAAACATATGATTACCGCCACCGATGTTACAAACACTCATATAATGCCAGTTTCCTTCAAAGACACACGAGCCCATAACACGCAGATAACCTCCTCCCAATTGCTTAAATGTATCAAACATCTTACGCATAAAACGTTTAAAAGAATAATGGCCATGTCCCTGATAAGTAAAACTTTCGTAGCCATCAAAATCAATATAGTTCATTCCCCCATCAATCAGCCATTTAGCGTAAAAATCAGCATATTCATCCTGTAACTGTATCCCCGGAATAAAACCCTGATAACAATTCACCTGCAATTTCACCAACTCCTCTCCTGCCACATGCGACATAGGTTGAGTCTTGTAAGCACCTCTTTTCACGCCAGTTAATATATAAGGTTTTGTGGTAGTCACTCCTTTATAAGTAATCAGTTCCTTCCCTATGCGTAAAGCATTAGTTCGGTTATCATCCCAAGTACCATGTTCGTTCAAATAGCTGGTGTCCGCTACACAAATGACTGTATCCAAAGCACTGACAGTTTTCTCAATTTTAGTTCGCAAAACAGTACATAAGCCAGGATTTGGAATCGGAGACACATCACTGCTATGCGGTTGAACAAATTCTGTCAAAGTATGTAAACCATAATCGATCCCGTTTGCATTCAGCTGTTTGGTATACTCACTAATAGCGACTTTCTCTCCATTCAAGGTTACCTTCTTCCCGGCCCAACGGTTTGCCGGATTCACATAATATTCTCCCAAACCTTCGTCCTGCACGGCTTTTATTTCTAACTGGTTCGCATAAGAAATCAAGCTGTCATGCGCTCCCCACCAGGCAATATCCGTCCGGAACGAAGTAGGGTCTTTCACCCATTTACCATTCCGTGTCATATGGGGAAGCCCTTCATTCAATACCACCTGTTCAATCACATTCAACCCCAAATCTTCAGGACATCCGTAAAAGGCGATGGTAGATCCAATATAATCCACCTCAACCGGATCTACATCCATATGACGAGGAGCCTTGATTGACGGAAAATCATTAAAATGAGGATACAAAATAGTAAAAGGCTTGGAACGATCGCGGGCATGCAGAGCAATGGAGGAACCAAACTCTGGTTCCAATGTTGCACCGTCTCCGATCATAAAACGATAATATTCTTCCGGATGGGAATAGAATGCAACATCATTCATACCGTCACCCCCAATCCGGAAACGCTGTCCTTCCCGTAAACTATCGGGCAACGGATATTTTACAGGATCAGGCGAATGGATAATATAACACCCTTGGTACATGTCGCCGGCACAGGGAAGCCCGCTGGTGGTATTGTCATCTATTGCCATGATACCGATAGCAAACTCATCATCGCGAACGACAGAGATCACTTCACCCAGCGTTTTGGAGATAGTGGTATTATAAGGTCCCCATACAATATTGTCTACCCCGTTTACAGGAGACAATGAGAGAAACTCCATCCGCAAATAATCTTCTTGCAGGCCAATTCTAACAACAGCCACAGAGCCATTAGAATACGACAAAGTCATTTCCGAACTCTTTTTATCGTATGTTGCAGCAACCGGATGGATAAACATATCCTTCCTGTATAAATTGACCAACGCCGGCCTGTGCTCTTTAGGAATATATTCTTTACCAGATTTACTTTTCAAACTTTCTATATATCCCTTTTCGTTTACCGATAAGGTCATATACTTTGTGGTAAAACGGAAAAGTTCACCGGCTTGTATAGTTGTCAAGCCGGTCAATAAAAGTATTACGTATAAATAAAATGATCTGTTTTGCATACAATTGTATTTAGACAAAATAATAAATTAATCTTATTGGATAGACGGTACATTGATTACAGATTGTTTGTAACCTTGTTTCAATTTCTCTGCACGCCGTCTGTTAAATTCGTACAGAAAGTTTTTCAAGACCAGATCAAAACTCAAGGTCTCTTCACTACCCTGTTTTTCTGCAGGAAGAAGAAATGGATCATGCTCCTCAATGATTGCACATCCCTTTCCGTCAACACCTTCAAAAGTATTGCAAGCCCGATAAGCAGACAGTAATTCTTCCGAAACGCCGCGCATAGGAATATCCAACCAATCTATATGTACAGCAGTAACATCCGGCTCTACTACCAGACAGCCGTTTTCGATCCACGACTTTCCGCCTTCGGTTGTACAATGTATCAACTTTTTGAAATAAGGAATGCGGATGCGAATAGCTCTCGGTCTCTCTTGATAGTCGGCTTGAATAGAGACATCTGCCCCGTTAGTACGAAAATCTATCCGGGCAGAAATTGTTCCCATCTCAGTCGGAGCCTTCCGGATAACCAGATATTTTCCTGGTTGTACCCAGGCCGGAGAAAGAACCGGAAACAGATAAAGATCCCGTTCTTTAGGTTTTAAACCGAATTTACCTCCATATTCATACAGCAAAAAATTACGGATCGTGAACGCGATTTTAGAAGAAGCCCAGGCATGCGGAGGAGGACAGGAAGGAACTTGCCGGTCTGTCCAAGGACGAACCAAGTTTTCAAACCCTTCATAGGTTGATCCACAGTGGAGCAGTATGTGATAAAAATCGATCAAAGCCTGTTTGGTATCTCCTCCAACCATATATTGCTCAATCATATTTGCTGTTATATATTGGTGCAGATACAATCCATGCCGGTAAGTCATAATACCTTCAGCATATTCTTTCCGTATATGCTGAAGCGTACCCTTTACCATCGGATCATCCGGTGATAACAACTCCGAAGGATAAGCCAGTAACATATTTTCCCAATCGGCATTCGTCATATATTCATCGAATCCCCGCCGGGCAGCTTTCCCTGTAAGGAAAGGATAAAGTCCTGTAGGAACATAACCATCCGTATGAACAGAGGCTTCAATTCCTTTCATGATATTTTTCCTGTAAGTTTGTTCCAAAGTCGACCAATCAGCAACATCCTTCTTATTCCCCAATGCATTTGCAACACGAATCGCACTCCTGATACCCAGTAAAGCCCATACATTATTGGTTGTATAATGTCCGTCGATCATCTCATTGTCATAAGGGACAGCCGGAGGAAGCAAGCCATATGGATTACGGGCTATTTCAGTAGCAATAAAGTTTACTGCTTTCTGAAGACTGGGATAGACTTTTCTGATCGTTACAACATCCCGAGTAAATAAATAATAATTTGCCAGATTATACATAATATGCCCTTGTGCAACCGGAGGAGTCCCATTTTCCTGTTCCAATGCCATATCAGCATAACGTCCGTTGGATTGTTGATAAGATACAGCATTCAAAATGATCATTTTAGCATAATCATTCAAGCCCATCATCAAGCAAGCCATCAGGTGTTCAGGTGAAGAAGTCAGGAAAAAGTTCGGGTATGGAAGTCCATCGGTAACAGTCTTTTTCCCTTTAATCGTACGGGTTGCCAATAGTAAATGTACTATGGAAGCTTTCAAACCATCCTGAAATTGTTTTTCAGGGATCTCATACCTGATTGAATTTTCTACTTTCTCTTTCCAATATGAAATCGTGCGCTCCCTGTAAAATGAATAATCGGCCTGATCGATTGTCCGGATTGCAGCAATCTGATTTTCATCTACCGGAACTTGCGGCATTTTAAATACCAACTCTTTCTCTTCCCCACTTTTCATCGGAAAATGATAATGTGCTAAAGCCACAGCCGTTTCTTCTTTGATGTTATAATCATTCCCAGAGAAAGCTCTTCGATAAGGAATGCCATTAACGGCTTCATTCTTTGCTCCTACGGGGAAAGTATAAAGTAATTTGCTATCACGCAGTACTTTTCCATCTTTGATCTCATAAACGTTGTTGGAAGAAAAACCTTTGACAGTACCTTCCCTGTTATCCGGATAACAAGCCCTAACAACAGAAGTAAAGTCAGCCTCCTGATTACCAGAAGAGAAATTCTTTATTTTCATTTTTACGAAATTAAGAACCTCTCCATTATCAAGAGCAGATGCAAAAGCTTCCATCTCATATTGTATACCGTTATCTTTCCAATCGTACTGAACAATAGGTATCCAACCTTCATAAAATGTTTTCTGCCGTGCCAGAAGGGCTGTATTATTCTTTCCATAAAAAAAGCCCAACTCAGCAAAAGTAGTGTAAAGTGAACCGTCGTAAGTAACCTGAGTTACCCCAGCTTCTTCTGACTGGAACGGCATTCCGATCACAGTAGTCGATTTAGCCATATAGCACCACTGTCTTGACAGATCATCAATATCAGGATCAATAACCTTTTTATAAGGAATAAATTTTTGCGCTTCTACAGTTGCCATTTGTAACAAAAGAAGGATAAAAAATAGGTTTATTCTGTTTACTTTCATGATTTTAGATTTAAACATACTGTCATAAAAAACATGTGGATAATCACATCGTACTACCCACATGTCATCATTTTCAAGCCTGATCTATCTAAGATAACAAGTCATCCTGTCACTTTAGAGGATCGAATGTTCCTCCCCATTCATTATTCTGCTCTAACTTGGAATTACGATCTAGGTCATTCTTTTTAATGGGATAGAACCAATGGTTCATACTCAGGTTGAACTTGTAAACCGATTTATCGCCCTCCGGACATTCAATAAAATCGAAACTAAACATTTTACGTACTTCCGGATCTGACATGTCATTCGTCCAATCGAAAGTTGCAGGATCAACCTCTTGACCTGCTATCAACCAAATGGCATTACGATGTTTCAGGTTATTCAGAATATCGAAACGTTTCCAGCGACGCAAGTCTCCCCAACGTTTACCTTCATAAGCCAATTCAATGAAACGCTCATCTATATATGCCTGCCGGATTTCACTTGTTGCAGAAGCGGTAATCCCATATTTTCCATCTTTATTTTCAATGCCGGCACGTTTACGGATATCATACAATACCTGAAGTGCTTCGGCAGTTTTGCCAATTTCATTCGCACACTCGCCATAATTCAGTAAGACCTCTGCAAAACGAATTTCAATCCAGTCGATAGCTGCATTTCCTACCAGGGCAATCGTCAATGTTTTATCAAGACCTTTCAGTTGATGGAAACAGGTATTAGTAGCTTGTTCACTATCCCCCAACTGATCTTTTACCATACTAGCATATTGGAAACCTTTCGGATCATCAGGGTTTTCCACTTTTTTCCAAGCAGGCCAATAACGTTGTCCTCCCGTCAAATCGGGTACTGGGTAAACAGTACCCGGACTGAAAATAGTAGCATAGAAACGAGGATCACGATCCAGATAAAACTCATCTACGAATTGAGCATTATAGGCAGGATCGGTAGCTAAACGGTCTGTATCCAATGTCAGTTTCGTGCCATCTTTTTTAGGATAGGCCAAAAGTAAAGGCAGAATTGCCTGATTATTATTAGGATTATCTTTAGTCAGTCGTAAGGGACGGATAAGATTCTGATTAAAAGTATGATCCGGATAATAAAACTGGTTAACCATCACTACTTCACAATTACGCTCATCATACCAGATATCTTCGAATTTACCCTGATAAAGACCTTTTCCCTGCGAACGCAGAAATTCCACCGCTTCTTTATTAGCTTCATAAGCAGCTTGCCAACGTTCCTGATTATTAGAAGGATTAAACAACGGACTAGCCCACCACATCATCAGCCTACCTTTATAGGCCATCGCACATCCTTTATCGATACGTCCGTAATCTGTTCCAGTCCATTCATCAGGCAACATGGAGATTGCATCATCCAGGTCCTTAAATATCTGGGCCATACATTCAGATGTAGAATTGCGGGACCTGAATAATGATTCCACATTCGTTACATCCTGGGGTTCAAGAATGAGAGGAACGCCTCCGATCACATTGACCATTCCCCAATAAGCCCATGCTCTCCAGAACAAAGCCTGACCAACCATTTCCCGTTTTTCCACCTCTGTCAAAACGGAAAGGTCGACATTCTCTATTTGTTTCAAAAAGAAGTTTATCTTGTCAATGTTACCATAGCTTAATCCTTGTCCGTTATTATCTACCGATATTTCCCCACGCTGATAATTGGTCATAGAAGCGTTCCCGTTCATCCCTTCATCGGAGTTATTGGCATCGCCCAACGGCCACCCGGGTTTCATTCCTCCTTCTATATCGGCTAGGAACGCACTGATCATTGCTTTATCCGTCCATACATTATCCGGACTGATTGTTCCCGTATTTGTATAATCCAAACTACATCCGTACAGCACCATCGTAAGTAAGCCGCACGCTATACTACTTTTTATATTCATAGCTTAAATTGTTTTTTTTAAAATGAGACATCGATACCAAAGTTAAACGAACGCATAATCGGGAAATCATTTCCACCGCCTAATTCAGGATCATAATATTTGAAGTGGCTCCAAACAAACAAGTTAGTTCCTGTAAAGAACAAGCGCACGTTATCGAAGACTTTGTTATAACACATATTTTTCGGAAGGTCATAACTTAATGTTAGATATTTCAAACGTACAAAACTATGATCCCTTAACCAGAAATTACTGTCGTAATCCCTATAAGTACTGCTTTGTCCGGAACTTACCTGACGAGGCAGTAAGGCATCCGGATTTTCAGGAGTCCAGGCATTGTCATACCATTCTCCCCACATACGTTGCCATTCATAAGCGGTAGCCACATTTCTGAAGTTTTTCTTCTGTCCTAACAAACCGGAAAACATCATATCCAGACTTAACCCTTTCCAGCTTCCACCCAAATTCAATCCATAAACTATGGGATAGTTTTTTTCACGAAGCACTACACGATCCCAAGAGTCAATAGTCCCGTCAGGAACACCATCTGGTCCTGTGATATCCTTATACACCATGTCACCGACATTCGGCTTCTTCCCATTGATATTATATCCGGGATTAGCAGTCATGTACTCATCCAATTCAGCTTGTGTCCGGATAATTTTATCAAAGTCATATCCAATCAGGGTATTCATTGATTTACCTACGGGAATATCAACCCATTGAGCATTTTCCGCATAGTCCTTTTTTATTACTTCATTCCAACCATAAGACATCGTCAGGTTCCCGAAATAAGAAAAATCCCTGCTTTGTCCACGATATCCAATTGTAACATCAATTCCTTGCGCATGAATCTGTCCATAATTTTCAGCAGGCATACTCAAGCTGAATGAAGTGGGCAACGTATTCTGACGATTTCCTAAAATATCATATGAATTACGGAACCAATAATCGACCGAAGCATTCCAGTTATTCAAAAAGTTTATATCTGCTGCAACATTATAACTCAATGCTTTCTCCCACGTTAAATTGGGATTGACAACACTTCCGTAAGTAATACCCACGGACGGAACCGGAGACGTTCCATAATACACTTTGTTTCCCCCCTTATAAGACTCCTGCCATTGCCATCCTCCAACGTTATCATTACCAGTTAAACCGATAGAAGCTCTTAATTTCAAATACTGAACAACCGATCTGTTAAAGAAGTCTTCTTCCGAAATAACCCATCCGGCAGAACCAGCCGGGAAAAAACCCCAACGCTGATCCGGTGCAAAATTCATAGAACCATCCTGACGGAATGAGAAATTCAACAAGTACTTGTCGGCATACGAGTAGTTAAATTGCCCGATATACGACATACGACCAGTTGTTGCATCTGTATCTCCGTTACCCCATGTATCTGCTCTTGCATCACTGGCAGCCCAGAACTGATCGGTCAAATATACCGGAAATGTCTCCCTTCCGGCTGTCACACCGGTACTGTTAGTTTCTTGCCACTCCGAAACTAATGCTGCCTGAACACGATGTACCTTATTAAACACATTCTCATAATTCAACTGGAAGTTCAATTGCTTGTCACCTCCCCATTTTGAGACTCTTTGAATGTAATCTTTTCCAACCCAAGTTGATTTTCTCGTCCCGATAACTTCTTGTGTACTTACAATACGCCCGTTTGCCCCGTCTTTTTTAACCATTGCTTGGTCATAATTGTGATAAAACTCTTTGTTTGTATTGTGTTTCCAACTTTGGCTATATGTAACTTTGGCACTTAGTCCTTTCAGGAAAGGAGCTTTATATGTACCACTGATAAGTACCTGAGGTTTCAACTGCGAGCCAATATTATATCCGCCGGCACCTGTTGTAAATGCGACCAAATTCCCAGTCCAACCTAAATCAATATATTCACCATTTTCTGTCAACATAGGTTCTTCCGGTTTCCATCTTCTAAGTTTCGAATACAGTTCTGATGGTCCTTCGTAGATCATACTCCCTATTTTATTGTCCGACAAACCAAAACTGGTAAATACTTCAAAATCTTTTGTAATATCTGCCGTTACATTCATTCTGATATTGTATTTATCATGACTCATCGGACTCAGAAACCCTTCTTGTTTCATATAAGAAGCAGCTGCATAATATTTTACCCGGTCTCCCCCCCCACTCACACTCAAATTATGAGTTTGTGTTGCCGGATTACGCCATACAGTTTCCAGATTGTCATATCCATAACCACCATTGATTGTACGTATATGATCTATTTCTTCTTTTGTCCAGGCAGACGGATCATCTCCGAGCATCCGATTATACAACTCAGCTGTCTCAACACCACTGGTTAAATCCATATTTTTCGTGCGTGTATCGATACTGTATCCGTATGAGTAGTTGAAAGTTGGCTTACCTTTGTTACCTTTCTTGGTAGTAACAATGATAACACCTCCTGCTGAACGTGAACCGTAAATTGCAGCAGAGGCAGCATCTTTCAGCACGGAGATATCTTCAATTTCAACGGCACTAAGATTGTTGAAATCTGTAACATCCCGTATCACTCCATCAATAACATAAGTAACTTTCTGTTCATTCCACGATGAAGTCGTACGAATGGTTATATCCGGAGTAGAACCTGGAATACCATTGACTGCACCAACATTTACACCAGCCAATTTACCAGCCAGAAGATTACCGGTAGCTGTCGTAGGTAATGTCTTCAGGTTATCCGTCACTTTCATATTAGAAATAGCTCCTGTCAACAGCGATTTTTTCTGTGTGGTATAACCTACAACAACTATTTCATCCAGCGTTTGATTATCTTCTTCAAGAATGACAGAAATCATCGTCTTCTCACCGACTTTTATCTCTTTCGAAAGATACCCGATGTATGAAATTTCAATAACAGCTCCTGTCGGTATGTTTATATTAAAGTTACCGTTCACATCAGAAATTACTCCATTAGTTGTCCCTTTCTGAATAATATTGGCACCGATAACAGGTTCACCATTCGTATCTGTTACAATTCCTTTTACTAATTTCTTTGGATTAGTAGCCACATTCCGAAGATCAGATTCAGTCAATACCACCTGCGTTTCTCCTTTTATAGCATAAGATACCGATATTTGTTTAATAACTTGTCCCATTACGGTTTCAATACCCTGGTCGTCCGCCTCGACGGTAATCGGGGTATTCATGCCTGGAAGGCCTTTCTTATAAAAAAACCGGTATTTACTCACCTTTTCTATTTGCTTCACCACTTCCGAAGCGGGTTTGTTCTTCATATGTATGGTTATCTGAGCGTGGATTCCCGTCAATGGGAAGGTTAACAAGATTGTCAGAAAAACCATCTGTTTAAATAAATGCTTCATGTTACTCATTTTTCTTTTAATTAGAAATAAGATGTAGATAAAATAAATGTTTGTAACTTTGTAAGCAGAAGGGTCCCGTTAAAACAGCCGGTCTCCTACATCGGCGATATCAACACAAAGGGATTTCTGCAAAAACTGTACTGTGAGGTAGCTCTGCAAAGGGTTACCTCGCTTTTTTAATTCTTTTACTCCTTTCTCATAGGCAATATTGTTAGATTAAACATAGTAATATATCCTGTATGATTAACAGCTCCTGCTAAGGAATCCTTCTTTTCAGGAATACAGTATCTCCTTTATTTTCATATATAACCGGGGTTGTCAGGTTAATAATATCGATAAAGTTTTCAAGACTGTTGTTCCGAATGGTTCCTATATAGCATTCTTTTTTCAACGATTCGTCTTCTATGTATATTGTCGTATTATACAGGCGGTTTATTATCCGGGTAATATCCTCCAGCGACTCCCCGTCGAATGTAATTTCATTTTGCCGCCAGAGGGCTATATCCTCCATATTCTCATCTTTATACTGGGAAAAGCTATGAGTCAACAAATCCACTTTAACCGATTCATGCGGTTTGAGGATTGCCATATGGTCGTCATAGCTGACCCGTACGGAGCCGGAAAACAACGATGCGACCATTTGGTTTTCTTCTTTATATGCATTTATATTAAAAGCGGTTCCGAGAGCTTCCACCTGCATACCTTTCGCCTCTACGATAAAACGTTTAGCGGGATTCTTAGCTACCTCGAAATAGGCTTCGCCTACTAATGCCACATTGCGTTCTTTCATACCATAGTCAGCCGGATAACTGATCCTCGTATCGGAGTTCAGCCATACTTTCGTGCTGTCGGGCAAAGTGACGAAGGCCCGCTGCCCTTTTTCGGCCGATACCGTGAAATTCTGTGTCGACAGTTGTTTTTGTTTATCATTCATACGGTAATTGAGCAAACTCAAAACAATGATAATACAAGCCACCGCAACCCGTTGCCAAACCTTCCAGGAGAAACGCGAACGTAACGGAACGACTTTGGCCGGCTTTTTCTCGCCATCCAACTCCCGGCTCAGCCTGCGGTACATACGTTCCTGTACATCCCTGGGCATCTCATCCGGACTCTCTTTCCATGCAGTCTCAAAAAGCATGAAGAACTCCTCTTTGGATGCGCACTGCCGGAACCATTCCATCAACTGCCGGTTTTCTTCTTCGGTAGTCGTACCTGCTATCAGACGGTGAAGTAATTCTATTCTCATTATTAATCCGTTTATATATTATAGTGGGATAAATATACCTACTACTTAGTCAAAAGATAAAACAAGCTCATTTTTAACTTTAGTTCACAAACAAGCTCTACTTAAAGACAAGGAATATTCAGAAAAGAGGGAAGTCCGTTTTATAAGGAAAGATAGATAAGAATAAAAGCGACCGCTTTATTTCCAAGCACTTTACGAAGTTCTTTCAGGGCCTGATAGATATGTGCTTCTACCGTACGTTCGGACAAGGATAGTTTTTTCGCAATTTCTGCATGCGACAAGTTTTCAAAACGGCTCATGATAAATACTTTTCGCCGCATTTCCGGAAAGGAAGAGATGACATTGAAAATATATTCTCGTAAGGAGTCGGCTTCAATCGCATCTTCTTCCGAGTTGGAGATCAGTTTCGCATCCCTGATTTCTTCCACCGGAAGGTTTCTATGAAGGGCTTCTTCCACATATTTATAGGCTAAATTACGGGCGATGGTCGAGATATAGGCTTCAAAGTTAAGCTCAGGTAATATATTTCCACGCTTTTCCCAAATAGTCAGGAAGAGTTCCTGAACGACATCTTCAGCCAAATCTGCGTCATTCAGCAAATACAGAACGGTGTTGTATACCTTCGGACTGTACCGCCAGTAGACAGTATTAAAAGCATCCCTGTCTCCCTCCTTCAGACGATATAAAAGTTCACTATCCATGTTTATACTGTAATTCTCCTCATTAAATAGCTGTCAGGTTAACAATTCGGCAAAAGATAATTATTTTTCACCTAGCAACATATCCTAATTCCGATACAAATATAAACCTATTATTATTATTACAAATAGTATTTGCCAATACATGAACCACAAAGTTATAAACAACCGGATCACAGTTATTTCTTGGAAACCGTCACATATCGTAAAAGTTCGCAATGCCCGCTGACATCCATTATTCCTTTTTTGAACAATTCGCTTTTCAACCTCTTAAACGAGACTTCTCCAAAGTTATGTAGTGTTTTCAATCTTTCCATCTCCTCGTTTTTTAAAATATACTTCATTAAGTCCTCCAGCGTTTCTATATGGTTACTATTTAAGGCTGTGTTGGTCCTTGTATCTAGATCAAGAGAGACGTTCAATGGCTTCTTCAGTAAGAGTTGCTGGTCCTTTAGTGAAATCTTTTCCCCAGCAAATTTCATGCGTAAGACTTGCTCATTTTGTAATTCCTTTATTCTGGCATTCAATGATATTATCTTCGATTTCAGTTCCCAGATTTCCTTATCTTTCTTTTCGCTCTCATCCAGATAACTCCTAATAAATCCGGTTTGACTACCGATATCCACCAGGGCTTCCTGAAATATGATCTTTACTTTGCGTTGTGTAATTTTCAGATGTTTTGCCACCTTTTTAATACTTATATGGGTTGCCAACGCATGGAATACGAATTTTTTGTTCTCAGAGTTAAGCAAGTTGCGCATTTCCGTTATAATAAACAGATATTCCGGAGTGAGCTTTTTAAATGATTCATATACAACATCTTTTTCGGTCACATATTTTTTGGGGGGTACAGGTTGTGGCTGTGCTTCTACGTGTTGTTGCTCAGGCACGGAAGGTTGTTCTTCGGGTGTTGGAGAGACAATAAGAACTTCTTCCTGCAACGTTGCGTCAGGAGCTGTAAATGCGTTATTTACAAGACAAAGCTTCTGTTCTCGGGTAAAAAGAAGTTTTGCATAATCGCGTAATCTAGTTAACATACTCATCATAACATAAATAGTTTAGTTAAGTCAAAATATAAAGAATGTGATATTACTATCTCAGCCGAAATTAGAACCGGGGATAATTTATGCAAACTGAAATAAAACTTTAAAATACCTTTTTTCCATAATTATAACGGAAGGAAGTCAACGCCATGGCTTCTAAAACATTCCCCACAGGAACAAAGGTAACAGATATGATTAAAAAAACAACAGATTACGGTAAGAAAATCAATGCTAAAGATTAAAACTGCCCTATCCTCGCGAACCAGACAGCTATTTACATATTTGAATATATTGTATATTATTTCAAATATGAATAGTTGGGAGCTTATAAAAAAGCCCTAACCCCCTTTTAATGTTTACCAATCCTATCTCCTTTCGCATCTTCTACATATATGAATCCAAAACCTGTTATCTTCTTTTTACAAAGAAAGCCAGAATATCCCATGCCCCAATATTCATGGCTAGGTAAAATACATAAACATCTGAATATTTTACATAGCATGGAGGAAAAGAAAAAAGCAGGACAGATTGTTATTTCCCATATGATAAGTAAGGACTTTATCGTTTTGTCCTTATATTTGTCTCAAATAAAATAAGTTCGATATGGAAAGAGAAACAGAAGAGAAAACCGGAAAGAACGTTCACCAAGGTGCGAACGTCCGCAGATTACGTAATATAATGGGTGTCAAACAAAGCTCATTGGCGGAAATGCTCGGTACCACGCAGCAAAAGGTTTCACGCATCGAAAGCCAACGGGTGATCGAAAAAGACACATTGCTCCAAATCGCGAATATCCTCAATGTTTCCCCCAAGATCATTGAAGAACTGGATGAAAATCCGCTGTCGATCGTGATTGAGAATAATAATTTTGAAACAGGTTATGGCAGTATTAGCAATACAGCAATAATCCAGAATGATCAAAACAACGAAAACACGATCAACAATCCCCTGGACAAAATAATGGAATTGAACAAACAGACCACCGATCTTTTTGAACGCATGCTGGCTGTTGAGAAAGAAAAGTCCGCCTTGCTGGAACAATTGTTGAAGAAAAAGGAGAAATAAAGCCTGCGCTATTATAGCACATATCTTGTCAGATATAAAAAATATGACCGACCTCGTAAGGGTAGGTTTGAAATCTGCCCCTACGAGGAAATCGGCTAAAAAAGTATCCGGCATTTATCTACCGGTTATACTTTCTTTATTACCCAAGGACTTGAATTCTACCTCCACAGAAGGAGCTTTTGAAGAAGAGAAGTCGCATTGTACCGTCACATTGTTTTTCCCCTTTCCCCATGCAGTAGTTTCGGATACGGCAAAACTTTTACGAGGCTTCCAGTATTCATCACATACATATACGGAATTGCCATCGCAATAGAGTTTGTCGCCCGCTTTCAATATATCTTGCACTTGGATCGGAGCACAACCTTCCACCAATATTTGCAGGTTGGTGATTTGTGCACCCGCTTCGTCTCCGGCTTTTATCGCTGCATAGAATTGTACTGGTTGCTTCTCATACGGATTATCGAAAGCAAACTTACTTAACAAAGGTTCTCCCGTTTGTACCGAACGATACTTATGGACATTATCCCCTTTCAAGGTTACTTCATACAAGTTCCAAACATTATCACCCGCTTTTTCCAAATGGAATTCGTTTTTAGGGTTCTTCATCTTCTCTCTTTGTGCAGCTGTCAACAAATGATTGTTACGTACTTTCTGCCATTCACGGATGGCCTCAAAGAGGTGACTCTTAAATCCGCTCTGTTCGATGCTTTCGTCTACACGCAACAAATAGCCGGCATCAAAAGCGGCACTACGTGCCTGGATCCATTCAATATCTTCCGGTCGATAAGTCTGTTCCAATTTAAACCAACCCAACATACCCGGCATCAAGTTACGCTCGAAATAACGCTGGTTCTCCAAACGGTAATTGACCTGGCTTTCACGCAAATTATCGTACCAAGGTTCTCCCCAGTTCATGAAAGAATAGATATGCCACCAATAATGGAACGGTGATGAACCACAAGAGATAATACCTTTCTGATCCAGGTCGTCAAACCATTGTTTCAGGAACCTGGAAGCTCCATATAAACCATGTCCCGTAGGTGATCCACCGTAATAACCGTCGAAGTCCATCAATCCGACTCCCGTTTCATTGCACACTTCAGCCAAACGTTTAGCAAAAACATCACTCAAATGAATATCTGGAAAGAGACCGCTATAACAATTATTCAGCAGCTTATCAATCTTATCGCCTGCCTGATGAGCCGTAGGCTTCGTTCCGAACTGTCCACGCGTACAATCCAGCAGTTTATAAGGCTTCTCTGTAGTTACCTCCCGATACGACACAATCTCCGTACCTATCTTTGCCGAATGCGTTTCACCCAAATAGGTAAAAAATTCCGGTGATTCAATTTCTATATCCTTATCCGTTGCACTGATCTCTTTTGTCAAAACGGAACTTCCTGAAATGGCCAGGCTATCACTAGGTACGGGAGAGACATACGGGTCATGCGTAGAAGTAAACATCGTCAGCGTATGTACGCCGATTTCAATGCCACGAGCTTTCGCCTTGTCAGTAAAAGCTTTAATTTGCTCTGCTCCCTCCGGAAAACGAGAGGTGTGTAAATCAAAATGTCCCCAGCTTTTGAATATGTCTCCGATATGAACCAAATTGAAGTTACAAGAATCGGCATAATTCAATGCATTATCCAACGAACGACCCTCATATAACATATAAGCCGGATTCTGGAGCTTCCGTTTTTTGATCCACTCTCCGTTCATCATCGGATGTGGCAATCCTTCCCCTACCTCAATCTTACCGATGACATCGACAGCTTCCGAAGATGGTGCGGCAAACAAGGCAATAGAACTTCCTATAAAATCCTGATCCAAAGCCGTCACAGTCTGTCTTCTCCCTATATAGTCTATCACTTTTTCTTTTCGCCAATCACGTGAGAAAAATTGAATATCACTACCATACGGACGTGCAACAGCCGCATTCCCCCTTATCATACGTACATATTCGGGCATATCTCCTTCTTCATTCACATTGATATCGTACGTTTGCTGTCCGATCTTATCTTTCAAATCATCGGGCACCTCTTGTCCTGGCAGCGGATCGATGTAACAGCCACCTGTAGCATCATCCCCCAAATGAGGTCGTCCCTCTGTCGTATTTATGCCGAGTGCCTGTACACCGACAGCAAAAGTCGTATCACGCACCACTCCTACCGTCTCTCCTATATATTGAGATATATTGGTTGCATACGGTCCCCAAGCTATGGCATCAATCCGGTCACGATTACTTAATGAAACCAGAACCAGGCGAATATATCCGTCTTTCACTTCTTTTGAAACAACAGCTTCCGACTGGTTTGCAAAGGTTAGCACCCATTTATCTCCTTCGACTTTCAGGTTGGTGGGCATGATGTATTCTTTTCCATCATAGAGACTCAACAAGGGAGATGCCCCCTCTTCCGCCAGATAATTCACGCCTGTTCCGTTATCTGCTATCTGGCGAATAAAACCTTTTCCATCCACACTGAATGTTGCGTATTGGGTCGAGAGCTCATCGACATACGATTGTTTGCATGAGCATAATATCAAAAATGCAACAGCACAAATACTACTAATTTTTCTAAATCTCATAAGGCCACAAATTAGATTATCAGATTTCTTAATTTACATATATTTACTACACAAAAATAAAGACAACCATTCACATTAAACATAGCAAATAATTGCCTATTCAATGGATTATTACTGTTTACTGGTGTCCGGCTATTAATCCTTAAAAGGGACATAATACCGAACATACTTGTTATTATTTGGATATGGATGAAACTGGGCAAATCTTATATTTGTAATATTGAGGTTTATGTTCAAAATGAACTTGATCAGCTAAAGGGACTTGGTTTATCACTGTTATGATATTTCCATTCTTATCTATAGCTTCTATATCTACGCCTAACTCCGAAAATCCAATTAAAGACAAATTGAAATTAACCTCCTCTAAATCCTTCAGAGGGATGATTTCCCAGCCAAATTTTTCTTTCTTCAACATATAAGAACCCTTACCTCCAAATTCTCCCTTTTCTACTTCCCCATACGTATCAATATAGAATAAATGATCAGAATAAACCTTGTCAAGTAATTTACCTGTTGATGAGGCAGGGTTTATAGAAGAAACAGAAAACAAACGGCTTCCAGGCAAAACGGCCAAAGTTCCATATTTAGGTAATGAATAATCATGGTTATCTTCTTTAACCAACCACGGTTGATCGGAAAAGTTGGCATAAATCTTCAAACCACTATTATATTCAACCTGGATACAAGGAGATTTTAACAGATCTTTTTTGATTGCATCTGAAGATGACACATAAGATTTTCCATCAAAATACCGGATACTTTTCACCGGAATCATCGAATAGCTATTTTGGAATGGTTGCAAGAAAGCATATCTACGAACTGCATCAAAACCATCAGACAAAATACCGATATTACCGAAAGCGTAAGCATAAGCGACATAGGCCTCGTTAGAGACATTAGACATTCCATCCATTTCCAATGGATTAATCTTCAACAGTTGAAAATCAGGAAATATAGGCAAACTATGATTCATATGTGAATAATTCCCATCTAATAATCCTGCATAGAACCAATGTGTGCCACCTTCCGAATAAACTGGACCTTGATAGGCGCGGCGTTCGTTCATCAAAGTCATACCAATATATTCAAATACAGTACGAAATTTTCCTGCACCCGGAGTACGATAATCGTAATCCACCCGGTCCATTGGAGAAATACAAGTCTCTACATCGCAATAAGAAAAGTTGGTGCCAAATGTCTTATGTATTTGCGGTGCCAAAAGGGCCTGTTGTTCCCAACCGATCGTTACTTTATTGGCATAACATCTACACCAAGCAGGTCCCCAACCATAATCCTTGTGGCTGATACGTACCCAATCTTCATTCCACAGAGCATTTACAGGGGCAAAATCCATGTAATTTGAGTAAAAACCAATCCTCCAATCTTGACCTTGTACAAAACGGACATATTCTTTCAAACGTTCCGTACCCAGATCAGGGTTAGGTATTGTTCGAAATGTATAGCTCTCTCCACCAGCACGCCAAAAATCTTCGTGATAGCGAATACTAACATTTTCTACACCTTTAGACCGTAAATCAGTCACGAACTTTCCTAATTTAGGAAGATCACTTCCCCCGTTGATCGCCCACAAACGATCTACCTGATTAGAACGCATTGGAGAAGCCGGATTATCAATTGTCGGGAATACTTCGTGTACATCCGGTGATACATTAATGAAAAGACGTTCGCGTAACGGGTTGCGCTTTTTATTGTTCAACGGATAATATCTGACACCTCCATTATAGGTCGCTTTACCCTCTTTGATACCCTGTTCTCCACCATAATACATGGAAGCATTGGTATAATACCAATCAAACATCGTCAAATAGAACAGATTGTCGGCATACAGTATACTGGGAGCATCAGCCGTATAGGAATCATTGGCAAAAGGGTTATACACCAAGAAAGGAACACCCACCAATTTACCATCCGACACGTTATCTGTTGTGCCTAAACAGATCTCTTCCACTTTCCCATCCGCTGCTTTTTCTTCAATCGTCCAAATCAAAGACTTCTGCCTGATCGTATAGGAACAGTCAAAGCGTTGGTTCAAACCTTTTCCTACTGCTTTATAGCAAATGAACAAAGTATCGTTTTCTACTCTCTTATCCATAACTTTCCACTCTGCTTCTGTCCGTTTTTCAAAAAGGATCTTAGCGTTGGCATTCACCTTTTTCTCTTGTCCGTCACACAAGAGTGTCACGCCGCCTATCGGATAAGCCGGATCTACTTGATACGTCAGCTTAGCATCTTTCCCTTCGTATGAGAAAAGGAATTTCTCGCCTTGTTGCTCCACACGATTGCTAAATCCGGTCGTCTTATTCGTCGGCAAGATCGTCTCTTCACGAAGCGGAAAAGGTAATTTCTCCGGGAACGGTTTAAACTTCATTGGCTTCAAAACTTCTTGATATCCATAGATAGGACCTAAGAAAATATTGTTCTCCACATCCGGTTTTGTACCATTTCCTTTAAATTCCAATCCGATGAATGTAATCGGTCGGGCAATACTATCATTCAATTTGATATGGTTCAAAAACCAATACTTATAATTCATATTCCGCCATAACCATTCTTGCATGAACGGAATTGTTATCTCCCGGCCTTTGGCATCCTGGATAACGGCATAATGGGTCATGGCTTCTCCACTGTTCTCCCATAACCAATGGTTTCCATAATTCCAAAAGTTAATACAATCCCACTCTTTATCGAATTTATAAGGTTCAACAAGCTCTACACGAAATCCGGCTTTTGCCTGTTTGGTTTTGTAAACGACTTTTCCGCTGTAATCGCCTATTACCCGTTGTTCTTTAGTTCGATATAATGCAACTTCGGATTGATTTGCCCGAACCTGCCACTGCGTACAATCATCAAAAGTAAACAGTGGTTCTCTGGCTTCCCTACGCCCTTCCATTTCATAAGGCTTGCTACCGATGCTTTTTTGCTTCGGATCTTGATTCACCCCTTGGATCGCCTCTCCATATTCCAATTCGTTTGTCTCTTGTGCTTTTCCTTGTTGGATATTCAGAGCCAAACACAGCAACACACATGCGCGTAATAATTTATGTTTTAACATATTGTCTAATTTATAAGAGTTCTCGGATTGACATGCTCACCGGAGATATCCACTGTATATAGCGTCCATGTATGATCATTGATACGTTCCAAATGGTACCGGTTCTCTTGAGCTTTCATTTCTTCTTTCAATTCTTTAGAAAAAATGTCTGCACGTCGGGCATCTTCCCACACACGAAAAGCTTTAAACACACGCTCTTTATCCAAACATTTTTCAACAGCATTTTCACTTAAACCAAGCATATAAGTAGCATTCCATGCAACAGCTTTTGATTGTAGATTCTCTATCACTTGTTCATCCCATTCCGATTGGAAATTTTGGATACCGAAAGTGGGACAAATGAAATTATTAACATTACCGTTCCTTTCATCTTTCCCCTGAATTCCAAAAGAATTGGTTACAGGGTTAAACATATTGTTTCCTCCACCAATATTTCCATTCCCCATATATAGCCAATTACCATACATGATACCAGATCCCATCACACGAAGTTCATTTCCGCCATACGTATGAAACTTCTCAAACAAATTCCGATAGAATCGTTTCATAGAATAATAACCATGTCCTTGATACATGAAACTTTCCTGCCCATCAAAATCGACATAATCCATGCCACCGTCAACCAATAACCGGGCATAATAATCGGCATAATCGTCTTGCAGATTCATATCCGGAACAAAACCATTATAACAGTTCATCTGTAATTTTGCTACCACCTCACCCGCTTTATGTGTTTGAGCCACCGTGTTGTAAGCACCACGCTTCACACCTTTCAATGTATAAGGTCGGGTTGTTGTAACTCCTTCGTAAGTAAGTAGTTCTTTTCCTAATTTCAACACATTGAGTTTATTGCAATGCCAAGTTCCCCATTCATTTAACCAACTGGTATCAGCCACACAAATATCCGTTTGAGAAGCATTCAAATCGTGAGTGATCGTTGTCTTCAACACCATGCATAAGCTATCATTAGGAATGGGACTGACATCACTGCAATGTGGTTGCAAAAACTCACACAACGTATGTAACCCATAAGCGATTCCAGCTTCGTTCGTCATTTTTGTAAACTCAGCGATAGAAATTTGTTTTCCACCATACGAAATCATCTTATCCGCCCATCGATTTGCCGGGTTGACATAATACTCTCCCAAACCTTCATCCTGTACAGCACGTACTCCCAACTGAGTTGCATAAGAGATCAAACTATCATGCCGTCCCCACCATGCTAAATCGGCACAAGCAGCTTTCGGATCACGAACCCATTTCCCTTGCTGGGTAATATAAGGCAGTCCTTCCTCCAAAACGACCTTCTCATAAAGTTTTAACGTATGCTCTTTAGGACAAACAAAAAATGCAACCGATGATCCTAAAACATCCTCATCTACAGCCTCTACCCGATGATGCTTAGGTACATTCACATTTTCAAAACCGGGTATAAGTGTAAAAAATATATCACGGGTAGCACGGCGATCACGCGAACTCATTACAATGTAAGAACCATATTCCGGTATATACTCAGCCCCATTCCCTTTATTGAAAAAGAAATGACCTTCTTTCCGATTCGTAAAAGCAACATCGCTAATGCCATCTCCACCTATACGCAATCGCTGCCCCTCATATAACGAATCCGGCAAAGGATATTTGATCGGATCTGGTGTATGTACTCTGTAATACATTTGGTGCATATCTCCATCTGTAGGAAGGCCGGTATTCGTATTGTCATTACAGGCGACCATACCGATCGTACAACGTTCATTACTGACTACTCCCAACAAATCTCCAATATATTCACGTATCGTAGTATAATAAGGTCCCCATACTACATGATCCGCTTTACCACGATTAGTAAGTGATATAAGTTTAAACGTCAAGTACTCTTCTTTTTCTCCTATTTCTATAACAGCTTCAGCTCCATTGGTATACGTTAACATCACCTTTTCGTCGATTTGCCAAGCCGAAACAGGCAAAATAGCCTCATCGTTACCGGCATAAAGAGCCAATAATGGAGAACTTTTCTTATCAGATAAATATTCTATATTATCGACTTTACTGTAGATACTTGTTAAGAATCCAGTAGAATCTATCTTTAATACTACATAATCCGTTTCAAAGCAAATATTCATCTCTACCTGATTGCACGAAAAGAATAGTGAAGATATAACTACCCACACCCATTTTAATAAACAATTTTTCATTTGTCTCATATAAGATTTGAAAGGTTCAAAAAAACGGAGTAAAAGATCATTAAGACAAATATCTTCTACTCCGCTATAAAAATAATGAGTTTTTAGTATTACTTCAATGGATCAAATGAGCCACCCCATTCATTGTTTTGTTGTGACATATCATTGTCGAAGTTTGCTCCCATAGTCTTATCCCCAATGGCACCGAACCAATGCTTGGTGGAGATATTAAACGTGGAAACTTCAACTTGCTTCACATTAGGCACGAAATCAATATGGAAAAATTTCTGCGTTTCAGCGTCTTCCAACGTACGTGTCCAGTCGAATTTTCCAGCTTCTTCCTCATCCCCGTTAAATACCACATACAGGTTGTTGTAATGTTTCTGGGCATTGATGTTGTCGAAATTCATCCAACGGCGGAGGTCGCCATAACGGAAGTTTTCTTGAGACAACTCAGCTGCACGTTCGTTGTATAACAAACGACGAACCCCTTCGAGCGTATTATACACATCCAGCCCATACCCGATAGCGCCCGCACCTTTATCGATACCTGCACGTTTACGGATTGCAGCTACATAACCCAACGCTTCATTTATATGACCTGCTTCGGCAGCACATTCGGCAAGGTTCAGGTAAACTTCACCCAAGCGTAAACAGATAGCATTATTTTCACCTTTATATGAATCTGCATTATTCAATCCCGGCGTAATGGCTTTTAACGGGAAGAATGAGCCATAATGGGTAGTTCCGGCATTACGTTCGAGCTGTATGTTGGACATCGCTTTATAGAACGGGGTTACCTTCACATACGAAGTCCAGAAATACTGTCCGGCAGGAATTTCCAACGACGGGAAATCACAACCCGGAACCGAATAAGAGTCATAGAAACGCGGATCCATTTCGTTCACCAACTTGTCGAGAATATCTGCATTGTAGGCAGCATCTGTGGAAAGGCGGTTTACATCCAGCTTCTGGCTCTTATACTCTTCGTTTTCGTAGATAGCCATAGAAGAACCATCCTTCAGCGGGAAAGCGAGAAGCTGGGGAGTCTGCGGTACTTGGCGGCATGCCCATCCATGGGTAATATCTTCAGGTAGATACTGATTCATATCGTAATACGTATCTGGATATTTGTAATGTCTAAAGATCAAGGCTTCCGTATTGGACTTTCCCTTCGTCAGCCAAATATCACTAAATTTATCCATCAACTTATAACCATTCTTTTCAGCATATTCAAGAGCTGCCTTATTAGTTTGATAGGCAGTTTCCCAACGCCCCTTGTCGTTGGAGCGATTGAATAATTTACTAGCATACCACATTTGTACGCGTCCTTTGAAAGCCATGGCAGCACATTTGTCAATACGTCCATAGTCAGCACTTGACCAACGATCCGGAAGTGCTTGAATGGCATCGTCCAAGTCTGTCAAAATCTGAGCCATACAATCCGATGTAGAACTTCGTTTCACCATCAACGAAGGCAGATCGTTCACATCCTGCGATTTGAGGATCAGGGGAACACCACCCAAGTCCTTTACGTAAGACCAATACCGGTAAGCCCGCCAAAACTTGGCTTGTGCCACCACAGCATCTTTGTCTTTGAGAGCCATGACACTTTCCGGCACCGTCTCCATCTGTTCAAGCAAATAGTTGATCTTGTCAATAATTCCATAATCGAAGTTGACCCCACGGCTGGAAGCAGAGATGTTTACCCCCCGCAACCACTCGCTCATGCTATCGTTTGAATCCGTTGTAAGGTCCGTGTCAGTATCAGACGTAGAAGACCATCCCGGCACCATACCGCTATAGATATCGGTCAGATATGCTTGGATCATTGTTTCATTCTGCCACACATTATCCGGATTAATTGCTGATTTGTTCTCGTAATCTAATTGGCAAGAAGACAACGCCAATACGCATACCGACAAAGTCAGGAATTTACGTCCACTTTTCTTTATTATATTTAAGTTGTTCATAAAATTTACGTTTAAAAATTAACACTTATACCACCACCCAGAGTTCTCATCACAGGGTAACCAACACCGCTCCATCCCGGGTTCAATTCCGGATCCCAGTGTTTGAATCCGGAGATATAGAACAGGTTTGTACCTGTTGCAAACACCTTGATACTGGAAATTGCATTACCCAATGGTTGGGCGAAATCAAAGGTGTAACCAATATTCAAATTGGAAAGACGGATATAATTCGCCTTTTTCCAATAATAATTAACGTCGGTCCAAGCATATGAGCGATAATCGCGCGGAGCTAGCATAGGCAGTTCTGCATTGGGATTCTCCGGTGTCCAGGAGTTTTCAACCCATTCCCTGTTCCACATCTGACCACCATGATAATCAGCTAGTGAACCAAAATTCTTATAGTTGTGGAATTTGCCAGTGAATGTAGCTTCCACAGAAAGCCCTTTCCAAGTCGCGCCCAAGTTCAAGCCCATATAAATCGGGTTGTTATTATTATAAAGAATCTCCTTGTCATAACGGTCGATGATGCCATCTTTCTTTCCGTCAGGACCGCTCTTGTCAATGTAGACAAACGAACCGGGACGAAGGTCTACACCACCACCTGTCGGCATAACATAATTAGGATTCTCTTTTTTAAACGCATCCACCTCTGCTTGCGAACGAAGAATACGTCCTTCGTAGGCAGTAATATAACTACGGTCTTTACCGACAGGGATCTCCCAATCAAGCAAACCGGCAGCATAATCCTGTACCTCTACTTTGTTCCATCCGTAAGAGAGGTTTACGTCAGCATGCCAATTCACTTTACCAAAACGGTCTTCCCAACCCACGCTAAAGTCGAATCCCTGTCCATTAATCACACCATAGTTCTCAGCCGGCATCGTCTTGGAGAAAGTGGTCGGTAGTGAATTTTGACGGTTACCAAGGATATCAAACGTATGCTTGTGCCAATATTCAACAGCACCGTGCAGATGATCCAGGAAGCGGTAATCTACACCGACGTTGATACCGGTAGATTTTTCCCAAGTCAGGTACTCATTCACCAAACTTCCATACTGCAAACCATTATTCACAGCTGCGTTTTCGCCAAACATGTAGTTACCGCCACTCTTGTAACTGGTCTGCCATTGCCATCCACCGACAGCATCGTTACCAGTTAAAGCGACAGATCCGCGCAGCTTCAAGAAGTCGATCCATTCAACATCTTTCAAAAATCTTTCTTCAGACGCTACCCAAGCAGCCGATACAGCCGGGAACACCCCCCAACGTTCGCTAGGTGCAAAATTCATAGAGCCGTCATAACGTACAGAGAAATTCAAGATATATTTATTAGCATAATCATAACCGCCAATAAATACCCAAGAAGCACGTCCGCCATCCGTGTCAGGACCACCATTGGAAAATTGTTTGTCTGTAGAAGAACCGGCTGCCCAGAACTGGTCGGTCTGATACAACGGGAACTGGTCGCGTTTTGCCCATACATAGTGATAATCGTTGTTCGAAGCCTCGTATACGGCAGCTGCGTTGACATGATGGTCTCCCCAGCGATTATCGTAGTTGATCTGGAAATTCAACTGCTGGTTAACCCACCATTTACCCCAGCCGGAGATACCGGCGCCTTCATTACTGACATAATAATTACTCAAATCGTTTACATCGATGATATGATTGTTTGCACCCGATTTCTTAGGATAATAGAACTTTTGCAACGCGGTGTAGTCTTTGCCACGTTGCGTCTTCCAACTTCCCATGTAAGATACTTTTGCACTCAATCCTTTTACCCATGGTAATTTATAAGTCAAGCTGACATTAGCTTCCGGATTCATCGTGGTATTTCTTCTGTAACCGGAAGCACCTTCAGCAGCCGCAGCCGGGTTACCGTATGCCCATCCGTCTCCAATCCACTTACCGTCAGGCGAACGTGAAGGCATGTATTCAAATGATACACGTGCTTTCGTGTAAGTTGCATCTGTACCTTCCGTCGGAGAAGAACCATATTTAGTATTCGTATTGGCGATAGAAGCATACAACTGTAAGTCTTTGGTTATGTCAGCCGTCACATTCAAACGCATGTTCAACTTATTATATTCTGTTGATTCCATGAAACCGTTCTGGGTATAGTAATTAGCAGCCCCGAAAAATTTAATTCTTTCCGAACCGCCGCTGACGCTTAATGCATGATTCATCACGTAAGGCGTATGCCATGTGTCATCAAGCATACTAAAACCTTGTCCGGGAAGGTTTTTGGCCCATTCAAGCTCTTCATCGCTCCAGCCTTCTCCTTGTGGAGCAGTCAAGCCGAAATTCTTATAGGCTTGGTTTACCGTCAACCCCTGTTGGTAAAGGTTGTTCAACTTTACCTCCTGCGTAGCAAAATCGGCTGAGAAATTGGCTGTATAGTTAACCGATATCTTCCCTGAAATTCCGGAACGTGTCGTAACCAAAACAACCCCTGCATCTGAACGTGCTCCATAAACAGCAGCCGAAGCGGCATCCTTCAATATGCTTACCGACTCAATTTCATTGGGGCTTAAATTGTTGAACGTAGTCGCATCGCGTACTGCCCCGTCAATTACATACAACATCGGTGAGGTATTCCACGTCGTACCAGTACGTACCCCTACACTTGCCTGTTCTCCCGGCTTACCGGCAGGAACGGAGATATGCACACCAGACATTTTACCAACCAACGACTGTGCGGCACTGTTTGTCGGGATCTGTGCCAACGATTCTGTAAATTTGGTTGTCTCTACAGATCCAGCCAATAGTCCTTTCTTCTGAGAGGTATAACCAACTACGACCACCTCTTCCAGAGCCTGGGTGTCTTCTTTCAGAATAATCGAAAAATTATTTTTTTTGCTTACAGATATACTTTGGGTTATATAACCAATATAAGAGATTTCAATTGTTGCATTGTCGGGCACTTCCAAGGTAAACTTTCCGTCCATATCCGTAGTTGTTCCTGTACTTGTTCCCGGAATGGACACGTTTGCACCGATAATAGGTTCGTTATTATTATCAAGCACGACACCTGTTATTGCTTTAAGTTTCTGATTCACACCTGGTAATTCAGATTTATCAGCTTTATATAATACAATATGCTTATCACTGATCGTATACCTGATATTCTCACTTTTGAATATTTCATCCAGAATATCCGTCACCAGTTTATTCTTTACATTAACAGATACTTTACGGTTTACATTTACCTGATTCAGGTTGTAAGTAAAATAGAATGAACTTTTCTGCTCTATCATCGACAAGACATCCTGCACTGTCATGTTCTCCACGTTCAACGATAGTTTTACCGATTGCGAGTAAGTGACACTCGCCGTGATTTGCATTGTACCCAATAATAAAAACAATAAGATACACCTCATAATAAATAGACTTTTCCGGAGCCATGACGATTTATGCGTACCGCATGGCATACACTTCTTAATAAAATTCATACATTTGTAAATGATTAGTTAGTAATAAATTTAGGTTGTCTCTAATGCGTTACTCGCTTAATCCGAACCGGGGATGTTTGCAGCATCTTCGGTTCTTCATTTTTATAACATCCATGTCTTCTTCATAAGCATTCTCATTTTATAGGTTTATAAATCTGTATATGATCCCCCTGAATTTTATAATCCAGTTTGCGGGTATCTTTCAATAAGGTAAGTATCTGATTTATTTTAGCTGTTTCCTTGAAACGGCAAGTAAATAATTCCGTATTGAGTGCCTGATCTTTCACTGTGATATGAACATTGAAACGACGTTCCAGATCAACTACAATATCGATCAGTTGTTTATTAATATAAGCCGCTTCGCCTACCGTCCACGATTTGACTAAAGAGGCGTTGACCGTTTTATTGACTACCAGGCCGTCATCTTTAGAATAGGTAACCTGCTCATTCGGTCTTAGAGTTACTTTATGTTCATTGTCATTTGTAGCGACTTCCACTTTTCCTTCTGCCAACGTTATGGAAGACGGTTCTTCATTATATGCTCTCACATTAAACTTCGTGCCCAATACTTTTACCTGGAGTAAATCAGCATGTACGACAAACGGCGCTTTTTCATTATGTGCGACTTCAAAAAAACCCTCGCCTTCAAGCTTAACATCCCGCATCTTTGATGAAAACTGAGCAGGATAGGTAAATTTACTATGAGAATTCAGCCAGACTTTTGTACCATCGGATAAGGTCAAAGAAGCCCTTTGACCATTAGGGACTTCAATCGTATTCATGGAAGATGGCTGTTCCTGCAATAAAAAATAAAGATTAGTACTTAATAATCCGATCAGCACAATTGCAGCAGCATATTTCATCCATGAAATATAAACAGGACGTCTCCGGCTTATTTCCACTTTTACTTCCTTTTCCTGCAATCCGGACATAAAACGTGCATAGGCCCTTTCGACCTCTTGTTTGTCGGAAAAACGTAGCTGGTCTTTCAAACTCCAGATACGCTCCATCTCAAACAGCCAATCAGCATTTGCCTGATCAGAAGCAATCCATTGATCGACCACCTTTATTTCTTCCGAAGTACATCGGTGGATTAAAAATCGTATTAGTATTTCTTCATTCATAGATCTTTCTTATCGTTTATATAAAGAAGACAACTAGGGCATCGGAAACTACGTAGTCAAAAATGAAAAAAGTTCAAATTAATTTATAATCCGACAAAAGGCGATATATAGTATCAGCAAATCTTTTAAATCTTCCCGCAGGAAAAGTACTGCATTACGGACATGAACTGCTACCGTACGTGGTGATATTCCAAGCTTATCAGCAATTTCTTTATGCGGCAAATCCTCATAATAACACAGCCGGAACACTTCTGCCGCTTTAGGTGGTAATTTTTTCACGGAAGCTTCGATCTGTTCACGAATATCACAGTCGATCACTTGTTTCAGTACATCATTTGAATCGGTCCGGTCATTTAGAAAAGCGATACGTGCTTCGGCTATTCGTATTTTAGCATTATACTCTTCTACGACCATTTGATGTTTCAAATAATTCAGACAGCGATTTTGAAGGGATTTAAAGAGATAGGATTGTACGCTATTTACATCGATTTGTTGTTTTTGTTCCCAATAGAATATAAAGATATCCTGCACCAGATCTTTCGCAGCCTGTTCATCCACAAAACGACAAGCCAACGACAGCAGTTTCGGATAAAAGTGAACAAAGAATCTTTTAAAAGCTTCCTGATCCCCTTCCTTTATTCTATGTATATCAATAGGCCCCAAGTTATATAAGTCTTAATTAACAACAATATCTATCAGTGGTAATACCAAGTTCTTGAGGAACTATGGCTTTATTTCGTGATAAGAAGCTCGAAATCAGCCATCTAATGAGAATAGCGCAATCATCTTCGAATATTCATTTTTAAATATTATTTTTCTGTTTATAACAGATCAATGGATTTTCCTACCTGAATTAACTATTTATAATATAAATAGATTATATTTGCGGTGGGAGAAATATATTAGTTCCTCAAGAACTTCATACCAATACCTAAAACGAGGGAATAGCCTGAATCCTTTAATTTTTATAGCCTAGAAAACAAAAACAAAAAAATGAGATACAAAGACTATTATAAAAATAGCTTTGAACCTCATTTTTTATGTGAATAGGATATTATTCTATATCCTTACTTATTCGGTCAGTTCATTGAAATACCGAATGCACTCTTTTATATCCGGCACGGAATTTTCCCAGTTGTATTCGTATTCAATAGAGAAAACACCTTTAAAATGCTGCCGTTTCAACTCATGCAACATTCCTTTCACGTCGAGGATACCGGTTCCCCAGATTACGTCGTGTTGCTCTTTTTCTCCTTCCTGTTTTGCTGCAATGTCTTTGAAATGGAGAGAAATGAGGCGTCCTTCGAGTTTTTTCAGGCAATCCAGCTGGTTCAGACCCTCACGACGCCAATGACCGACGTCCGCACAGGAACCGATCAGCTTGCTACGGCCGGCAATCGCTTGCAACAGATTATCCGGATTCCAATAGTCGGATGGTTGCGGGTGGTTGTGCACAGAGATTTTTATGCCGTACTGCTCAGCCAGTTTTTCTACGAGGTCCCAGTCGTTTAAGGCAGGCTCGCAGGTGATAAACTCCATGTCCATATCTTTTGCAAATCTGAACATCTTCTCCCAGTCTTCCGACTTATCGGCCACATACACACCCGTAGCTATAATTTTTATACCTTTGGAAGCAGCCAATTCTTTCAGCTCTTTCCGGGTCTGGGTATCCAGGTCGAAACCAAAGACTTTATCGCCCCATTTTCCGCCCAGCTTATGGCCCGGATATACTTCTATATACTTCACTCCCAGTTCCTGAGTTTTATCCAACGCTTCCGTCAACGGAAAGAGATGGAATGTATAAGACTGTATGGCTATCCTCCAATCTTGTTTTTCCGCTTTCGCCTGTTTGCAGGCAGACAAAAAGCATGCAAACAACAAAAGACAAACAACGGGGAATAATACTTTCTTTATTTGTTTCATAACATTATTCTATTAACTATTCAGGCATATCGGGTAACGAGAAGCCATTTTCGTAGGTATGCCTGATCCATTCGGATGCCATATCTGCCGCACTGAAGTCGGCATAACGTCGGTCGAAACGGGGATCTCCGTCAATTACCTTGAAATCGTCTACCGTTACAATCTTTATCTTATCATTGGGGGAAATATTCGTAAAACGCATATTTTCGCCATCCCATTGGAGTTCACGATGGAGACCGTATAAACCGGAGAGACGGACAGCCAGAACGCCCATCACAACCATCTCATTGAAAGGTCCGGAGAATTGGAAGTTGGACGATGCCTCCGTTCTACTACCCGCCGGTTCCTTACACGCACGAATCCAGTCCTGTTCATGTGCATTCGTATTCCAGATATCGCCGTTACCTCCTTTGACACGAGGTATAGTCGGTTTAGGCTGGTTGAAATTCTCCATGGCAGAGAACGGCAACAATGTGGGATTCATACCATAACAACCGGTCATGATCTTCCCTTTCGTTCCGACGAAGATAATGCCTCCGTTCTCATCTCCCATCATCTCCCCGTCTTTCAACTCTTCCGGCCGGGGCGGCATCAGGCCACCGTCATACCAATATACTTTCACCTCCGGCATCTTCACGTTTCCTTTTGGCGGACGTGCCGGGAAGGTATAAGTCACCACCTGGGCATGAGGAGGGGAATACAGGTTGCTAAGGGTAGAGCTACCGATCACACTTGTCGGATACTTCAGGTCGAGCGCCCAATAAAGCGGGTCCATGATATGACAGGCCATATCGCCCAGTGCACCAGTACCGAAATCCCACCAGCCACGCCAGTTCCAGGGAGTATAAACGGGATTATACGGACGTTTCCGGACAGGGCCGATAAACAGGTCCCAATCCAGCGTCTTCGGACATTTCACGACCGTTTTCGGTTCCTGCAAACCCTGCGGCCAGATAGGACGATCGGTCCAGCAATGTACCTCATACACATCTCCTATTATACCGGATTGTATCCATTCCGCCACCTGGCGGCACCAGTCAAAAGAGTTGCCCTGGTTACCCATTTGTGTCGCCACCTTATATTTTTTAGCCAGACGGGTAAGCAGACGGGATTCGTAGACAGAATGTGTAAGCGGTTTCTGGGTATAACAATGCTTGCCCAGCGTAATTGCATGGGCGGTCACACCGGCATGGGTATGGTCCGGGGTAGCCACCATTACAGCATCGATTGAACTGCCGATCTCATCAAACATCACTCTCCAGTCTTTGAACCTGCGGGCATTAGGATAATCCTTAAAGGTCTTATCCGCATAGTGCCAGTCCACATCACATAGGGCAACGATATTCTCCGTGCTCATGTTCGCCAGGTTACGGCGTCCCATTCCACCGACTCCGATCCCGGCAATATTCAGTTTATCACTCGGTGCTGTAAACCCGAAAGAACGCCCCAGTACATGTCCGGGAACGATGGTAAGACCGGCGGCGGCAAAGGCCCCGGTCTTGATAAATGTTCTTCTTGAAATGTTCGTCATGGTATTCTGATATTTATATTAAGAACACCCATTACAAGAAATATTACTCATCTTTATGAAGAAAAAAATGTATCGAAAAGAACTTTAACACTTTGCACCTATCCTTCCTACTAAAGGGGAGACCTTGGTCAAAATGCACGCAGTGAATACATTGAGAAAAATACCGTATTTTCATTTCACAAAGCCGATCTTCGGCCGTGACTTGTTTAGTGCCTTATTCTTGCTCTGTAGCTCTGCTAACGTTTCGTTGATAAGCTCTAACTGCATACGGGTATCATCGTTGATATCGTTGTAGTCGGCGAATACATCCTCTATGTACTCTTTCAATTCCCTTACCTGATTCTCCAACTGTCCTACTCTGTCAACCGGAGGATTTAATACCAGGTGACGGACCGCAACAAAAGCTCTCATAATGGATATATTTATTTCAATAGCCGTATCAGAGTTGAGAACACTACTCAACATTGAAACCCCTAACTCACTGAAAGCGTACGGCATGTATTTAGGATGCTGCCCTCTACCTTTGTTTAAGGTGCTAAAATTGCACCTTAAAGACTCCCACTCATCCTTTGTTAACTCAAACATGAAATCCGGTGCCGGGAAACGCCTAATATTATTCTTTACAGATCGTTTCAGGTATTTTGTTTCAGTACCGTACATCTCAGCTAAATCAAAGTCCAGCATAACCTTTTGCCCTCGTATCTCGTATATCTTACTTTGTATCAATTGCAGCTGTTCCATATCATTCTACTTTGATGTTGATATTCTTACCATAAACAAAAAACCGTTTACTATCATATTGATAATAAACGGTCTATTTAGATTGTGTTGTCTCACGAGGATTCGAACCTCGACAGACAGAACCAAAAACTGTAGTGCTACCATTACACCATGAGACAATCCGGCGCTTTATCTAAAGCGATGCAAAGGTAAGAATAAAATCTTACCTTGCAAGCGTTTTCAGCATTTTTCTTATTTTGCAATCAGCAGATAATAGTTCTTTTTACCTCTCTGAACCAGCAGGTATTTTTCATTCAACAGAGAAGAACAGTCGATAACAGCTTCTGCATCAGCCAGTTTTTCTTTGTTTACACTGATACCGCCACTCTGCACTAGTTTACGCATCTCACCTTTTGAAGCGAAAACGGCAGCTTTCTCTGTGAGCAGGTCGATAGCCTTCACGCCGGCACTCAGTTCGTCACGGCTGATCTCAAACTGCGGAACACCTTCAAATACGGCCAACAGTGTGTCTTCGTCGAGCTTCATCAAAGATTCGTGGGTAGAGTTACCGAACAGGATATTGGATGCTTCAACAGCTGCTTCATAATCTTCCAGGGAATGAACCATTACAGTGATTTCCTTTGCCAGGCGTTTCTGCAACGGACGAAGGTGGGCAGCTGCGGCCTGTTCCTCTTCCAATGCGGCAATTTCTTCTTTGCTCAGGTCTGTGAAGATCTTGATATATCTGGCGGCATCGGCATCGCTTACGTTCAACCAGAACTGGTAGAATTTGTAAGGAGAAGTATAACGACGGTCCAACCATACGTTACCCGATTCCGTCTTACCGAACTTGCCACCGTCGGCCTTTGTGATCAGCGGGCAGGTCAAAGCGAATGCCTCACCACCTGTTTTACGACGGATCAGTTCAGTTCCGGTCGTGATGTTACCCCATTGGTCGGAACCACCCATCTGCAAGCGGCAACCTTCGTTCTGATACAAGAACAGGAAATCGTATCCCTGCAACAACTGGTAAGAAAATTCAGTGAAGGACATACCTACACTCGATTCGGAGCTAAGACGTTTCTTTACAGAATCCTTAGCCATCATATAATTAACTGTCAGGTGTTTACCGATATCACGGATAAAGTTCAGGAAGGTATACTCTTTCATCCAGTCGTAGTTATTCACCAACTTGGCTGCGTTAGGAGCATCTGAATCGAAATCCAGGAACTTTGACAACTGTTTTTTGATGCTTTCCTGATTGTGGCGAAGCGTTGCTTCATCCAGCAGATTACGTTCTGCCGACTTCATTGAAGGGTCTCCGATCATACCGGTGGCACCACCGACCAGAGCGATAGGACGGTGTCCGGCACGCTGCAAATGCTTCAGCATCATTACACTAACAAGGTGTCCGATATGTAATGAATCGGCCGTCGGGTCAATGCCTACGTACGCAGAAGTCATTTCTTTCTGTAACTGCTCTTCTGTTCCGGGCATCATATCATGAATCATGCCCCTCCATCTTAATTCTTCAACAAAATTCATCGTTTTAATTATTCATTATTATATAGTTAATGTGGGCAAAGATACGACTTTATGTGGATACGCAATTCATAAAGTAAACATAAACAAGACAACCGCATCAAAATAAAGATTCACTTTGTTGACAGATTATATATATTATAACCCAAATTGCAGATTACCATCCACTAAAAGTTATTCTCTTCTACATACTAATTATTCATAAATCCGCCAGCCATAATTTTTGCTATCTAAAACCAATATTCTATCTTTGCTGTCATTACCGGGGAGAAATCCGGTAATTTGTTATAGAACATTTAATTATCTAGCTGTAAAACTGGAAATTTAACAAAATCGATAATTGGATGTTCGTGCCACGCTTATGTAATTTTTGTTACGATAAGTGGGGGTACGGGCATGCTACGTATTCTCGATTTTGGGGTATTCCAGTACCTACAGCTAGGGTTTATGTATATGTTACGTGCCCCTTTTTTGTGCGGTTGCGAAACATATCTGACTTAAAATTCCGTAGGATATGAAAAAGAAAACACTAGTACAACTTCGCCACATCGCCGACCGCATCCCAAAACAATGCCCTTGTGATATTGCCGCCTTTCTTTACTCCATCTGTGAGGAGTGGGAATTTGCTTTTTTGAACGGTTGCCTGGTATTTATAGCAGATGGAAACCCTGTCCTCGTCATGCCGCTAACCACTATTTATGGGACATTAAGAACAGGCAATACACTCTATATCCTTTGTAATAACGGAGCACTGCATTATTTCGACCGAAAAACACACCAGCATTGGGTTTCTTTCCTCGACAATACGGACGAAGACCTCTTTAACAGTATGTTCAACTGACGCGGATCAAACGAACTTATTATCAGATGTGAAAATGATCTCTCATCCTATTGATCCGATCATTTTATTGCAATGACTGGGAGAAGAGTTCTCAATGTCTTTTTACTTAGAGGTAGGTGTAAACAGATTTAGAGGTAGGTCTATTTTCATTTAGAGGTAGGTGTAAATTGATTTACACCTACCTCTAAATGAAAAGTCATTGGATACATGTCGGAGTAACTATTAGACGATACGGACAAAAGATTATGATGCGGTTGCCCCGGAACATAAACGATGTACTGTTAGTTCAACCTGGTTACCCAACTCATCAACAGATATTTGAAGGGCAGCAGCGATATGCTGATAGATTTCCTGTATAGGACAGGAGGATTCGTCTGTTTCAATCAACAAACGTTCCGGCCAGGCTTTGCGCAAAGCCGATTCCTGGAAGTGTTCCCCAAAAGAGAGGTAAAAGCCTTGTTTCAATAATTGCTCAGCCTGCTCTCCCTTTTTACGGAAGCCGTGAATGATCCAGGGCATAGACGGAGCGCATTTCTTACGGATGGCTATCAACTCTTCCCACGCCCTGACGCAATGAATGATCAAGGGTTTCTCCAACTCTTCAGAAACACGAATCTGTTCTTCAAATACCTTGACCTGCAAATCAAGCGGTATGGATATTTGCTTATCCAGCCCGGCTTCTCCTATCATTATCACTTGCTCATTCAGGGCCAATTCCCGGAACCGCGCCAGTTGCTCTACCACCGCCTCCTCCCGAATATACCACGGATGGATACCGCAGGATACAGGTTGCCCGGAAGATACATCTGAAAGAGTGCCTTTTCCTACAATTACATTGTAACAAGCCACTACATCCTCCGCCACAGAAGTCTGTGCCGAGTGAGCATGTATATCATAATATACAGTATTTATCTGCCTTTTCAATCCATTCATAATGAACGACAAATATAACAAATAGACGGAAGAATATCTCTTTCAAAGGGAGTTTGAAGTAAAATAAGAAACTGGGAAACGATTTTACGGCACCGGATCATATCCGCTTCCGCCCCAGGGATGGCATCGGAGCAGCCGTTTGACAGCCAGATAAAGACCTTTTATGGGACCGTGTTTTTTCAGTGCCTGCACAGCATATTCGGAACAAGTAGGTGTATACCTGCACGAAGCCGGTGTCATGGGTGAGATACAATATTTATAGAAATAAACCGGCAACAGGAGAAGTGTTGTAAAGAATTTCTTCATTATTCCTTGTCGCGCAATATCCTGATTGCTTTTGTCATCGCTTTCTCCATATCGGTGAAAGGATGGATTTCCTTATCCAGATAGAGGAAAGCAATAAGCATGCGCTTGTTTTTTTCTGTCAACGGATCGATCAGATCGTATTTACGTACCCGGTAGGCTTCACGCACCTGACGCTTGATCAGGTTCCGTTTTACGGCACGTTTGAATTTCTTTTTGGGGACGCTGATCAGGATAGAGACGGGAGCAGACATCTCTTCCTCCAGCGGTAAATAAACAACCCGCAGTGGAAACGCCACAAACGATTGTCCTTTTTCAAATAACAGGTCAATGTAACGTTTCCACGACAGGCGCTCTTCTTTAGAAAGGGTATACCTTTTATTTTCCATTCTTTTTGTTTCCACCCAACTCTTTCTTCAGATACAAATCCAGGGCAGCCGTCATCGACGGAGCCTCGGGAGTAGGTGCTTCCACATCCAACCGGAGTCCGGCGTCCTTCACAGCCTTCGCTGTCGTAGGACCAAAGCAGCCGATCTTTATATCTTCCTGTTTAAAGTTCGGGAAGTTCTTCAGTAATGAAGAGATTCCTGAAGGACTGAAGAATACCAACATATCGTAATCGAATTTCTCGTCTTTCGCAAATTCGTTACTAACCGTTCTATACATTACAGCTTTTGTGTAGTTGATTTTCTTAGCTTCCAACATAGCCAACAGATCATCTTTGTGCACATCGGATACAGGCACCAGATATTTTTCTTTCGCATGCTTTCCGATAACAGTCACCAGATCTTCAGGCTTTCCGGTCTGGCTAAAAAAGATTTTACGTTTTCTGTACACGATATACTTCTGAAGATAAACTGCAACAGCTTCTGTCATACAGAAATATTTCATTGTTTCCGGGATGGCTACACGTAGTTCTTCACATAAATGAAAAAAGTGGTCGATAGCTGTACGGGCGGTAAAAATTACTGCCGTATAGTCCAGAATAGAAATTCTCTGCTGTCTAAACTCTTTGGAAGAAAGAGCTTCTACTTTGATAAAAGGACGGAAGTCGATCTCGACCCCATATTTCTCTGCAATGTCGAAATACGGTGACTTCTCGGATGCAGGCTTCGGTTGTGATACCAGCAACTTTTTGATGTTCAATGCCATAGAGTACTCGTCTCAATAAAGTTATACAAAAAAATCATACCTTCATACAAAAATATGAGGGGTAGGATTTCTTGGGTGCAAAGGTACAAACTAATATATAAAAAACCGACATTATTCTTGTGAAATATCCGTATTGTCTTATAAATTATTACAAAACGACACAAAAAATAGAAAATACAAAACAATATTACGGGAGCTAATGTTTTACTTCCTACGAACATTAACCAGACGACCGGAATATATAATAACATCCCCCAGGACCCCATAATTGCATTATAATTCTTCTTCCAGAATTTATATTTATCAGGGGGTGAAAAGACAAAGCCTAACAAATAATAACTCAACTGTTTGAACTGGTAAAAGAGAAATAATACTGAAAAAATAATCAGAATGGCAAAGACTACATCCTTTTCTCCCAAATGATTGACCATCCCCCTTGCCCGGGCAATTGCAAACAAGGCAATACTGCAAAGAAACAAAGCCTGGAAAGTCATAAAATTATGGAAGAAAGAGCCACTTTTACCGATGGTTTCGTCAAACAGGTTTTGCCGCTCCTTCAGATACACGACATCTTTCAGCATCTTTACAAAATGCTGAAAATTAGAGCGAAATATAATAGCAAAGGCAATCAGCAGGGACAAGAGCAGCGAGAAGATCACATCATCCACCAGCTGCCCGTCCCATAAACGAATGCCTACATACCCTTCAAACATATCCATGCGCTGCGATTTAGCTTTGCAAAGATAGAGATTTAAATCAATAAAGTGTTTCTTTGATTATCTCTCCGACAGTAGGATGCGGGAATACGATTGATTTAAGTTCTTCGGCTTTCATACCTTTCTCGATGGCAAGACCAGCTATCACGATCAGTTCAGAAGCTGGATTTCCCAACAAATGAGCGCCAATCACCGTTTCATCTTCGGCCAGGATCAGCTTGCAGACACCGTTTCCTTGTTCGTTTTCTGCCACGAAACGACCGGAAAAAGCCATCGGTAACTTCTTTACCGTATAAGGGATTCCTTCCGCCTGCAATTCTTCTTCAGTTTTACCGACACCGGCAATCTCGGGATTTGTATAGACAACACCCGGTATTGCTTTATAGCTCATTCCGCCACCGGCTTTTCCCTGAATATGTTTCACAGCGACTTCCGCCTCGCTTACAGCGGTATGGGCAAGCAAAGAGAAAGCAGTGATATCACCGCAAGCATATACGTTCGGCAAAGAGGTTTGCATGTATTGATTCACTTTTATACCGTTCCGGAAAGGCTCGACACCCAACGTTTCCAGTCCGAAACCTTTGGTTACCGGGCGGCGGCCAACGCTTAACAATACTTTTTCTCCGTTGATGACAAAGCTCTCCCCGTCTTTCTCGACGGTGACTTCGCCATCATGAACGGCTGTCACTTTATGGCTCAGATAGAATTTGATACCTCTTTTTGCATATTCAGCCTGAAGCATATCGGATAATTCTTTATCCATCGGACCTAATATTTTGTCCAGCATTTCTACCACATGTACCTCCGTTCCCATGCTATTGAAGAAAGAGGCAAACTCCATACCAATCACGCCACCACCGATAATAACGAGGGATGCGGGAAGCTCTTTTGTCTGCAATGCTTCACGGCTCGTCCAGTACTCAGTTTCTGCCAGGCCGGGGATCGGTGGGATCACCGTTTCAGAGCCGGTACACAGTAACAGGTTGGCTGCCTCATAAGTTTCTTCACCACAGGCGACAGTGATAGTTCCGTCGGCGGCACGCCCTTTAATTTCAGCCTCTCCACTAACGACAACAACCCCATGTTCCGTCATTTTCATCCGGATACCGGCAGTCAGTTTTTTCACCACCTTATTTTTACGGGCAATAATTTTAGGAAAATCAAATGCAGGATTCTCCGCTTTAACGGCATATTTCTGTGCATGTTTAATAGTATCATACACTTTAGCCGAATAAAGCAATGTTTTTGTGGGAACACAGCCTTCATTGAGGCAGACACCTCCCAAGGCATTTTTTTCAAACAACACAGTGGATAGTCCACTGGCAGCCGCTCTCTCAGCAGCCGTATAACCGGCAGGTCCTCCCCCGATTATAGCAACGTCGTATTTCATGTTTTCAGATTTAATTAAGTTTTATATTTGGATTTATTTCTAATAAAGTGGATATAAAAGTATCGATATCTTTCAAAGGGAAGAAACGTTTTTGCTCTGCTTTCCCGTTTGGCCAACGATAATAGACAGTTACTCCCTTATGTTTTCTTTCCAATCTATTGATCAACTCAACATCTATGAATCCGTTTCCAGTAAGTTTATTATCATCTGTTATATGAAAAGGATTTCGAATCATTGCCACAAAGTAAAAAACAAAAGCAACAGGCATCATCAACAGATAATAATTATCGCTGCCTATCCCCATGACTATAAAAAGTCCTATTGCCGCAAGAAAATAGACAGTAATAGGCAACCAAGCTGGCCAATAACTATAATCTCTCTTAAAAGTTGCTTTCATAACAATCCTTCATTACTCTTGATCTGAATATCCGGATTAATTCTCTTCAACAGCTTTACAAACTCTTTCTCGTTTTGCGGAGATATCAACATCCACATTTTTCCTTCTTTCCAGATAACGATCCTGTCCAACGATAAGGAATAACTAAATACAGGCAGAATGGAAGGTTGTAACGCCTCTATATCAGCGATGGCAATCTCTTTTTTAGGAAAGAAGCCGCAACGGAGCAGCAACATTCCGTCTGCCGTAATCACATAATAGGTATTAAAAAATACATGCAACGTCAATGCGCTGGCAACCAACGATGTAACAATAGCCGCTACATGCTGATGTAACACAGATATTACACATAATACTGCCAGCACAATGATCAATAAATGATACCACCAGCCGATCTTAGATTTAAAGACTCTATCCATTTTACGAATTTTCGCGCAAGATAGTCATTTCTTCATTTACTTGTTGTAAAGCAGCCACAAATCCTTCGGTATCGACCGGATAGACCGTGTTGGTGTACTCCTTGTCTTTATAAGGTTTAGTGTAATAAATCACGACACTACCAGACTCTTTTACAAATAACTTCTCTATATCCTTGATAGGGATCGCCACAAAATTACCTTGCGTCAGATAACCTTTATCGATCTTATAAGGATAAAATACCGGTATAATGAAAATCAGGATCAAAATATAAGCAATCAACTGTATCTGGTTCAAATAAAACAATCCAAACAGGATTACTATGCTGACCGCTATCGCAACATGCTTCGGGGTCACTATTCTCTTTCCAAACGTCTTCTTTTCCATAACCTTATGTATTAAAGTTAGTAATAAGCAATATTACGAATTTTTGCTCACATTAAAAATGTTTACCGGACTAAAATATTATCATGCAGAAAAACAAATAATACAAAATAACATCAAACAATACGATATTCTAACAAAAATAGAAAATAAGCACTATTTCAGTAACTTCAATTAACAAAAAAAGAGTCGTTCCAGCATTCAAAAATAAACATATATTAACACCAAATCCTGCTTTTTCTCTTTTTTCCTACTCCCAAACAAACTCCAAAATTCGTCTAAAGCAAAATATAAATCCATTTAAAACGAAATAATATTCATTTTAAATGAGATATTATTTCGTTTAAAGGGGAAAAAACGTTCATTTAGAGTAGAAAAAAACTGCTATACAGCAGATTTTATACTCTACAACAACATTATACCCTGTTAAATTCCAACTAACAATATGTCTACAAAAATATTATTAAGATAAAATAGCTATACAATCAGCAACAAAATAGCAACATAAAGCAACCATTACGTCAAATATGTATCTTTAAGATATTTCCTATCTCTCCGAGAAACGCATTAAAATCAAACGTTCAGACTCCGCACTTAAATATACGAACCACAGCCAGGGTAAAATAACATTTTGATAAAATCTCATTAAGAATAAAACAGACAAACTTCGGTGTGATCCTGATCACGACAAAAGGCAAATATCTCGGGAAACAAGAAGACAGATATTGGAAACATTATCGGAATAGAATAAAAAAAGAGAGTGAATTCTAATATCCTTCAAGGAATTCACTCTCTTTTAAACAACACTCCCTATTGTTGTTTTAGCCTTTTAATCACCTTTTCCCTCAGGTAGTCGGGGAAATTCTCATGAAAAGGAAATCCGGAAGTAAAATCCGGTTCTTTTTCGATAGCATTCCGATCATCCGGTTTATTTATAAAGTTGCCGTAAAAGACATTTCCATCAAACTGAGTAGCTTTACTGCTACCTGTTATGAACTTATATTGCAGATCATCGTTTATTACATAAAAAATATTTTTATTGAACACCGTATTTTCCGGCCAGGGTCCTCCCCAGTTATCCATGATAAGTACCGAACGGTCTATCTCCGGTGAAGGCTTTTTCATAATAACAATCACATTCTCTTCAATAGCGGTCTGTTTTGCCGGTCCGGAAATATGTATGACAGGAGAGAACCAGCCGGGACGTGTCGGATAAGCACGCAAACCGTCGTTGATACTTACATTATGACGGATTATCGTATTTTCCGTTCCTATATTATAAGGTTCACCCAAAGTATTGCCCTCGTTACACACCATCACAAAACCTCCGGCATTATCATGGCTGAAATTGTATTGGATAACGGTATTACGACAATTGTAATCCGAATCGAAAGCCTGCCCGTCCCATTTGGCATTCTGTCCGCTTACCTCATTAAACTGGATAATCGTGTTATCACAACTCCAGGGCCAGATACCGGCAGCGGCATCTTCTATCCGCAGAAGATCAGGACTATCCCTCACTATATTATGTTCTACCAATGCACCGTCGCAGGCAATAGGAACAATCCCGTCTCCCGGAACCTGCTCGATCAGGTTCCCCCTGATAACGACATTCAGACTGGGAAACCATTTGTCACGCCCACTATTACCATTACCGGTTATTCCATTCCGCTGGCAACGGTAAATATGGCAATTCTCTATCAGTAAATCAACAAAACGGGTCGGCACTTCATCTCCCCCGTTATGCCAGTAAATTCCGTTTCCGGCTCCTTCATTCTTTATACAACTTCCGTTCACATCCCTGACAGTCAAGTTTTTCAAATGGATATGATGTACGTCACCTTTATCCCAGGCATAAATAATAATACCATTTCTACCGGGATCCGGTTTTTCCCCTTTATTGGTAACTTCCAGATTATTCAACTCCCAATACTCAAGTCCTTCCAGTAGTATCGTATGTTGTTTCTGACCGTCTCCATGCAGGATAGGTTTCCCTCCGTCTCCGTATTTATCGACCATCACCGGTTTTCCTTCGCTCCCGCTACCTTTCGGTTCAAACTGCCCGACATATTCAGTCCCCGATTTAAATAAAATCCTATCACCCGGTTCAAAGACTTGCTGGTTCAGTTTATCGAGACTTTTCCAGGCTTCTGTCGGTGAAGACCCTTTATTCGCGTCATCTCCGGTTATGCTATCCACATAAAAGGTTCGCTGTGTTGAGGTACAGGCACATAATAACAATGCCAGTACGAAAGTGTACATTTTCATTTTCTAAAGTTCTATTGTTTCTAAATCGAGGTATTATAAAGAGAAGCCACCGTAAACAGGTTTAGAGTGGCTTCTCTGCTCATTCTATTCTTACCAATCAGGATTTTGTTTCAAAAGTGGATTTTTAAACAATTCTTCATTGGATACAGGATACAGATACATCTTGTCACTCCATGTACGCTTGTCAACAAGCTGGCGGGTATAAATCAATCCGTCCCCCTGTTTCTCAATCTTCACCCCATAAATATCCATTGTCTGAGGAGCGATTTTCCATCTTCTGACATCCCAGAACCGATGATCTTCAAAAGCGAGTTCCACCCGGCGTTCATTCCTGATCCGTTCAAGAAAATCATCCGAAGCAACTCCCGGCATTCCGGCACGTGCCCTGACTTTGTCGATGGCTGCCCTTGGAGATAACGTAAACGTATTATCCGTATAGTCCGGATTGCCGTAGGCCTCATAAAGAGCTTCCGCATAGTTCAACAATACCTCTGCGTACCTGAAAAGTATCCAGACATGACGATCGGTAGTCGTATTGTTCGGATTCAGACTGATCGTTTCGACAACATATTTCTTCAAATAATAGCCTGTCGGTGTCGCACCATCCAGAGGCGCTCCGTTTTTACCGCCTACAAAAGTCTCAACAGCCGCATTCTTGAAAGTAGAGCCATTCGTCAGAACAGTCTTAAACAAGCGGGGATCCCTCTTTTCCGGATTGTACATATTATCGATATGTTCCTGGTTTCCCCAGTCGAACCGGCTTCCATCCTTCATTTCAAAAGCATCCACGAGATTTTGTGTAGGACAGGTTCCGGAGTTTCCTCCCTCATAACCGATAGGGAAATTCAGTTTTTCAAAATCATTTGAATTACCTCTGCGCGTTTCCAGAATCAGTTCTTTGGAAGCCAGATTATTCCATATCTGTTCATCTACCAGTTGATACCGCCCGTCCGATTCAACCTTATCGATCAGTTGTTTGGCCGCTTTAGCCGCTGCAATCCATTTTTCCTGACCAGCCGTCCCGGCATATAAAGGGCTGGCTGCATACAGTAACGTTCTTGATTTCAAGGCCATCACGGCTCCCTGGGTGATACGGCCCGTTTCATATCCCGGCACATCTTTATAGGATACAGGCAGCTTATCCATGATCTCATCGCATTCACTGACAATAAAATCAATCACTTTATCAAAATCAGAAGGAGCCACGCTATTCGCCTCATCGAGTTCCAGACATTCCGTAATCAGCGGGACGTTCTTATACCGTTTGGCCAACTCGAAATAGTAGAAGGCACGTAAAAAACGAGCTTCATACGGATAGTACTGATATTGCTGCATCAAAGTCTCATAATTATCATTCCATTCAATATTGGTGAAGTCTTCCTGATAATTATTCAGAAACATATTAGCAGAGCGGATTGCGGTATAGTAAGTGCCCCACACATTATCGATTGTCAGGATCGGACTCCACGAACCGTTATTATACCGGATGATGCCCGATGTATTCCAGGCATATTCCGCTTCATCAGTCGCCGCTGCCCGGGTCGCTCCGTCAAAATTACCGAAATCGGCGGGTAGATATGAATATACAGTGGTAAGCATACCTTTTGCTCTTTCAAAATAGGTGAACATATCTTCTTTGTCAAATCCGGACGATTCATTATAATCCAGATAATTGCAGGAAGACATACACACTGCAAAAGCAAATATGGCAGATAATATTTTCTTATTCATAATGTCTATTTTTAAAAATCAAGAGTTAATCCAATGTTATATGATCTGAAAGATGGATAAGTAGCATACATTTGTTCCGGGTCCATATCTTTCACATGGTCAAATGAAAACAGATTCATACCTCTGGCAAACAGGTTGATATTGCTGAGTCTGATTTTGTTTACCCATGATTTAGGTAAAGTATAGGCCAACTCCACATTTCTCAGTTTCAGGAAATTGCCGTTTTCAGCCCAGATAGAACTTTCTCTGAAATTATTATCATTCTGTTTAGTTGTCAGACGCGGATACCGGGCATTGGTATTCTCCGGTGTCCAGCGATTTTCCAGATAATGTTGAGAGACGTTCTTATTACCGACCAAAGGACGGTACATACTTGACATATTTCTAACTAACGTATAGTTGGCTACTCCCTGGAAATCTGCTTTCAGACTTACATTCTTATATCCCAATCCAATAGAAAACCCGTACATAATTTCCGGCAAAACAGTACTGTAACCGATAGCCACCTTATCATAATCATCGATCACCTTATCACCATTCTGGTCTTTATATTTTACATCGCCCGGAACTACATTGGAGAAAGACTGTGCAGGACTGCCCGCTATATCTGCCTCGTCCTGAAAGAAACCGATAGCCTCCAAACCATAATACTGCCCGATCCGGTTTCCTGTATTTTTCAGGTAATCATACGGTTTATATCCTTCGTCCATATTTACAATCTCATTACGGGCAAAAGTGAAATTACCAGCCAGCATATAGGTGAAATCTCCGATACGATCACGCCAGGAAAGACCGGCTTCAAATCCATAGTTCTTAACTTCGCCATCATTCAAAATCGGTGTGCTGACTCCCAACACGGAAGAGTAAATAGCAGATGAGTTCACCAGAATATTCGTCCGCTTTTCATAAAAGGCATCCGCTGATAAAGACAACCGTTTGAATACTTCCATATCGATACCGAAGTTAAACTTATAGGCTGTTTCCGGCTTCAACTTCAAATTAGGTAAACGGAACTCGCCATTACCGGATACAGAGTTATTATTATCTCCGAAAAAATAGGAGCTGATGCCCGTTTTGAAATAATATTTATCATAATCATAAGCAAACCGGTCACTTCCGGTAATACCCCATGAAGCCCTCGCTTTCAGATAATCTATCGCTGTAACTTCTTTCATAAAGTCTTCGGAAGAAATGACCCAACCGGCAGAAACGGCAGGAAAAAATGCATACTTATCAGAACTTCCCAACACACTCGACCCGGAATAAGTCAACACCAAATCGGCCAGATACTTGCTTTTATAAGCATAGCTTGCATTTCCTATATAACTCTGCCGTCTATACGTATTATTAATTCCTTTCAGGGAATTTTCTTCCTGATGATAAATGACCGCAGCATTCAGTTGATGCATATCCTGCCAGTTTTTTTCGTAATTGACTTTTGCTTCGAATGTTGTTACACGGTTCTGATATCCCAGGCTGGAACTGAAAGACAAATCCGTTTCCTGTCCGTAACGTGTACGGGTTATGTCGGTAATAGTACCTCCGTTATCCCTGACCGGCTGCAAACTTTCATACAGATAATTCTTTGTTTTATTATCCCAATAGCTGGCCCGGTTATCATAAGCAATAGCAAGCTCTGCACTCAAACCGGAAGTAAGAACCGACAGGTCCTGGATAATCCGCAAGTCGGCATATAAAGCCCGGTCATTTCCAACGGAAAAACCTTTAGCCACCGATTCTGCAACAGGATTTTTGCGTACATTATCACCGCCCCATACACCAGTACTCGTCTTTACCGGGAAAGCCGCTGCCGGAACATCATAGATCATCGGGAACAAAGTCGAATACTCCGTTGCCGGACGATTATGTTGCGACAATTCACCCAACAAATTCAATTTTACCAGCGTGAGTTTTGTCGCATTAATATCGAGGTTCGCCCTGGCACTCAGTTTATCCCACGACATCTGACTGGAATAATCCGGGCTGAAATAGTTCTCATTCATAAAACCGTTATCGCCGATGTAATTGATTGCGGCAAAATAACTCACATTCTTTCCCCCTCCGGTAAAAGAAGCATTAAACTGATGAGTCGTTCCTTTATTTTTCAATACTTCATCCTTCCAGTTCACATTCGGGAAAAGCTCCGGGTTAGAACCCGTACGAAAAGCTTCCAGATCAGAATTGCTATACAAAGCAGACAGTCCGTCCATCCGTAAAGCTTCGTTCATTGCCAATGCATACGTATATCCGTCCGCCATATCGGGGAGACGAAATGGAGTATTTATCCCGAACTGATAGCTTGCATGCACTTTCATTCCTTCCAAAATACCGCGTTCGGTAGTCACCAGAATGACACCGTTTGCACCCCGTACACCATACAAGGCCTGCGATGCAGCATCTTTCAGAACCGTAACACTCTCTATCTCATCCTGTGACAAGGAACTGAGGGGGCGTTCAAAACCGTCGATTAGAACCAAAGGAGTTCCTGTCCCCATCGTGGCAAGACCTCTCACATACATTGTCGGATCATTATCCCATGCTACAGTCGAGCCTTGCAGACTGAACAATCCGGGAAGTTTTCCATACAGGGAATTAGCCGGATTAATATCAGACGTTTTAGAATCATCCATATATATCGTGGAAACTGCCGCCGTACTTTCTTCGCTACGCCCGGATAAATTGAATCCACGGTTTATCATTTTTGTATCCTGTGCATAGGAGAAAACAGACACAGACAAAAATGCAGCTACATATATTTCTTTTATTATTTTCATAACCTGCTTTTATGATTTATCAAATGAATTACCATCCCGGATTCTGGACCAATCCATAACCTTTATTAATCTCTTCAGGCGGGAATGCACACAAATACCATTTGGGCGACCAGTTCTTCTTCCAGTAACGTTCGGCCAACTGCCATTTTTCATATTTATAAGAACCGTCTGCCTGACGCCAGATTTTTACACCGTACAGAGGTTTGGTAAAATCTTCCGCACGTTTCCAGCGGACCAGGTCAAACCATCTGATCTCTTCAAAACCAAATTCCACGGCACGTTCATTCAGTACCATTTCACGGAATTGCTCCTGTGACAGATTACGCTGCAACTTCGGTAAACCGACCCGTCCGCGGACTTTGTCTACCCACTCATAAGCTTCACCCGTACGTCCGAGTTCATTCAAAGCCTCCGCATAGCTCAGATAAATCTCAGCCAGACGCAAGTAAGGCCAGTGAATAACCGAACCGGTCAGAGTGGCATAATCATGTTCACGAAGGAACTTACGCATAACGGAACCGGTACGGCAACGCGTCGAATTTTCAGTATTCTGTTCTTGTCCGCCGATATAGGTTTCAGCCGTACGTCCCTGCCATTTGTCGCCATTAATAACAAGAGTTTCATACAACCGGGGATCTCTGCCATCGAACGGATTGACGCCCTGCGGTATATTATCCCAGTCTATATTAAAAGACGTTCCGTCGGCATTACCGAACATATCCATATAATTCAATGTTGGACAGCTACAACCATACCAGCCGGCCGACTGCATAAAATAAAAGTTTCCATCCCAAATATCCGGGCAAGTATAAGCTACACGCGTAGATATCAGCACTTCACCGTTTCTTCTTTTATACCATGCATCCTGAAAATCCTGCCGGTAATCCCCTGTCTCAACCAACTGGTAGTTATAAGAACCCGAGTTGTTCGCCTGTTCGAATTCTTTACAGGCATCCACAACATCCTGCCAGCGTTGATCGGATTTATTTCCATACCAAACCATCAGGTTCGTACTGGCTTCGCCATCCAGATAAGGCTGGTTGTCATTAAACAAAGGACTAGCCGCAAATAATAGCACACGCACCTTCAATCCGAGTGCAGCAGCCTTGGTGAAGCGCCCGTCTTCTTCCACCGATACCTGCCAGGGAAGTACGGATGCGGCTTCATTACACAAATTGACGATAAAATTGACCGTCTTTTCAATGGTTTCACGCGGATAATTATAGTCATCGCCCGGATAAATCGCTTTATCAATCAAAGGCAAGCCGCCGAAATGACGCATCATTTGAGTGTACTGTACTGCTATCACCATCTTGGCTTCACCCTTACGGATAGCCTTTTCTTCTGCTGTCATATCCGGTACCCTGTCTACATTTTCCAGGAAAATATACGCTTTACGGATGGCTTCCCAACTGCGTTCTTTTGTGTAAGCATACATTACATCATAGGTGTCGGCAACCGAAGCATTGTATTGTCCGTTATAATAATGGCGTTCCGCACCACATCCCCATCCCAGGTAAGACTGGCAAAGGTCGGTTGTCGATTCAAGCAGATCCACTCCCAGTTTGTCTTCGGCAGGGTCCCAACTGTACATAACCCCATAGGGTAAATGCCTGTAAGCCGCAGCCAGCGCACGTTCGGCATACTGCTTGGATGCAAAAATCGTATCCAGGGTAACATCTGCTCCCGGGGCTTTTTCCAGAAAATCATCGCCTATTTTCAGGTCGTTACAAGAACCGAAATAGAAAGAGGCGGCTATTATAGATATTGGTATTAATAATCTTTTCATACTATTTGTATCATTAGAAATTTACATTCACTCCAAAATTGTAAATACGCGTATTGGGATACTTGTTCTTATTACTGATTTTTGATTCCGGGTCGATAAATCCCAGATGGTCAAATGTCAGCAGGTTATATCCGTTGGCAAACACCCTGAGTTTCTGGATACCGACTTTCTTCAACACATCCGTATTCAGCGTATATCCTATCTCCAGGTTCTTCAGACGCAGATAAGAGGCATCTCTCACCCAGAAATCCGACATTTGCGAATTATGCATTCTGTTGGTTTGAGTAAAACGCGGGAATTGGGCCGATTGTCCTTTCTCTTCTGTCCAACGTTCCTCGACCATCCATTTCATCAGGGGAGCGTCACCTGTATTGAACGGACGGGTAAAGTCTTCTTCCAAACGTCTGGAAACGTTAGTTGCCCCTGTCCAATTCATCGAGAAGTCAAAACCTTTATATTCAAATCCGGCATTCAGACCGAAAATATATTCGGGATTTTCTCCATAACCGAAATAGGTTTTATCATCTCCATCGATTACTCCGTCATTATTCAGGTCTTTGAACAGAATATCACCCGGTTTAAATGTTCCCGACTGCGTAGGGATTCCCGTGATTGTCGAACCATCCTCATTAAAGTCTTTTGCCTCGAAGAAACGGTCGAAAACATATCCGTAATTCAAACCGATAGAACGTCCTGTTTCATACATATAAGGTTCATTCTGTGGAATTTCATCTTTATAAACAATCTCATTTCTGGAAAAAGAGACATTTCCTTTCAGCCAGTAGCGGAACTTGCTGCCAATTTTATCGTTCCATCCCAAAGAGATTTCATATCCTTTATTGTTCACTTTACCCAAATTGACAGCAGGCAGGTCGGCTGCAACGAATCCCGGAACTGTATTTTGCTGAATAAGAATATCTTTACGTTTCTCAAAAAATACATCCAGAGAGAAACTCAAACGCTGATCCAGCAGATTCATATCCAAACCGTAGTTTTGTTTGGCAGCCTTCTCCCAGGTAACATCCGGATTTCCCAAAATCAGTTCCGATGCGCCCGGATAAGCCTGCGGAGTATTCACTCCCCAATAATATCCGCCCGAACTGGCTGAATATGAGTCCGGCAAATACAAGAAACGTTTATATTCATTCAATATGTCGTTACCTACCAGACCGTAAGAAGCTCTTAATTTAAGGAAGCTGATAAAATCTACCTGCTTCATAAACTTCTCTTCCGATATCACCCAACCGAGTGAGGCAGCCGGAAAAAATCCGTACCGTTTACCCGGAGCAAAGTTTTCCGAACCATTATAACCGGCATTGAAATCGACCAGATAGCGGTCTTTATAAGCATAGGTGACGCGCCCAACCAATCCCAAATATCCTTTCGGGATATCCGTATTAGCCTTGGGATAATACTGTTTGGTCATATTATACAAGAGCAAGCCGCCGACTTTATGATCCCCGAAAGTACGGTCGTAACGTAAGCTGGCCTCTACATACCAGTCACGCGTTTTGGTACTCCAGTCCTCCGACGCAGACAAAGCACTCGCTGTACCTTCAAGCTGATACACAATCGTATGATCAAAATTAGGATCATCAATAGCCAATCCCGGATCGGTCAGACTGGATTTATAAACCGGAGTATACGATTCCATCGAGCCGTTCCATGATTTACTTCCCGTATAAGAGGTATTGTAAGCTCCTTTAATATTAAAAGAAAGACCTTTGGTGATAAAATCCAGTTTTTGCGTTAAATCCATATCCAGATTCATCGTATTTTGCGAAGCCTCTGTATATCCTTTTCCATAATACATGGAGAACAGGTTACGCATTGTCATCGGGATATAACGGTTTTTAATCTGAACCAGATTTCCATCTACAAAGCCCGGGCTGGAGAATGGTTGTACACGGAGAATCTCCATCCATAAATTGTTTTGTTCGCCGAATTTAGGATCCTTCTTTGTTTCCAGACGGCCACCCAACCCCAATTTCAAAGTAGTGCTCTTAGTTACGTTAATGTCGAGATTCGCCCGGTAGTTATAACGATTGTTTTTATAGTTCGGATTATAACTTTCATAAAATCTCTTCAGCAAACCATCCTGATACAGATAACCCAGGGAAATAAAAAACTTCACATCCTTCGTTCCTCCCGAGATATTCAGGTTATGCTGGGTTTGCAAAGATGTTTTCTTAAACATCAAATCTTCCCAGTTCGTATTCGGGAACATGATCGGATCGGCATTCGTCCGGAACATATCCAATACATAAGGCGAGAATCTCAAATCGTTGGGACCTAAATCGGGATTGTCGCTCAATTGCATTTCATTGAAATATTTGGCATGGTCATAACTCCCCATCATTTCCGGAACACGCATCGCTTCACTGATACCGACTGAAGAAGACAGCGATATTTCCGTACGTCCTTCTTTTCCTCTGCGTGTCGTTACCAGGATAACTCCATTCGCACCCCGTACACCGAATACGGCCGTTGCCGAAGCATCCTTCAAAACAGTAATATTCTCTATTTCATTAGGGTCCATGCGGAAGAAAGAACGTTCCACCCCATCCACCAGAATCAATGGTTGTGAGCGGGCGCCATCCAAAGAAGCAATACCTCTGACAAATATTTCCGGGTCTTCAGCTCCGGGCTGTCCGCTATACTGAACGGTTGAAATACCCGAAACAGAACCGGCCAGCATATTACCGATACTGGACGTGGGCGATTTCAACAAATCTTTTGTGTCTATCGAAGAAACAGAGCCGGTCACAGTCAGTTTCTTCTGGGTTCCATAAGCGATAATTTGCACCTCTTCCAGCAATACATTATCGGAAGTCAAAATAACATCTATGACTTTTCGGTTACCAACCTTTATATCCTGAGGCGTATAACCCAGATAAGAAACCTGAAGAATATCATTATCCGTACATTCAATTTCATAATTTCCATTCATATCAGAAAGAACTCCCTGGGTCGTTCCTTTGATAGAAATCGTGGCTCCTATCATTAATTCGCCAGCATCGTCGCTGACCGTTCCCTTTACCAGCTTCTTTTGTCCTTTTTGCTGGGTTATAGACGGGACATTACTATCCGGACCGGAAGCAAAGGCTGGATTATTAGCTTCAGCCTGTACATCTGGTCGTATAAACAAAATAAGCAGCAACAGTACGCCGACCTTTTGAAGGGGACTACCTACCAGCTTATACTTAGCCTGTACTTGATTCATAAGTTTAATCGTATTTTTAGTTTAAAGTCAAATTCACCAATCATTTTTCTAAGAGTCCGTCGATTAGACGGCGGTGGTCCTTTCTGCATAATAATTACATTTTTTTTCATCTGATTTCAAATTTAAGATATACCGACAAATGTATAGTCTGCTTTCAAAAAGGGCGTCAAATCCTGTCTAAAAGTATTCCTCTATCGTATAATCATTTATTAATCAGCAGATAACATTCAATGGTTTTGAGTACAAATTCACTCTTCAGGCTATTATCCTTGTTGGGAAATTCATTGTTTAGCCGTATATTTGTAAAAAAAGTAAAACTGAATTATGAAATTTTTTTCACACATAGCATATATTATTCTACTCTGTCTTTTACCTGGTACCGGACGGAGTAACAACGCCAGCTATTACTTCAAACAAATAGCAATCGAGCAGGGATTATCACAATCGAGCATCAACTCTATTCTATGTGACCATAAAGGAATATTATGGATAGGAACAAAATCCGGATTAAACTGCTACGACCAACATGAGCTAAAAAGCTTCTTCAACGAAAAAGACAATAAATATTCGCTTCCCGGTAACCACATACAGTTTGTTGCGGAAGATTCACTCAATAATCTTTGGGTTTCTACTAATAAGGGATTGGTTAAATATAATCCGGACTATAACCACTTCGACCCGATCATAAAAGAAAAGATATTTTCTTATCTCTGTATACCCGGAGGGATTCTTTTCGGAGGAGAAAAAACACTCTACCGATTCGACTACAAAAACAAAAATACCGAACGTATCCTTCTCCATACGGAAAATCACCTACGGGAAACCGGAGAATACTCCATTCTCAACATATTAAAGATAGAAGGAAATAAAGTATTACTGAATACAAAAAAACATGGGCTGCTCACCTATAATTATACGACAAACGAAATTTATAAAGATAACTCGTTGCCGTTTACCAATACCGTATCTGCCATTTTTATCAATGAAAAAGGATATATTTACCTGTCACCATACAGACAGGGACTTTTCTGCTACGATCCGAAAGGGAAATTGATCGCCCACTATAAAAGTGAAAACTCTAAACTCAGTAACAATATCATTCTCAGTATTCTGGAAAAAGACGGAAACATATGGATAGGGACAGACGGAGGAGGAATCAATATTTATCATCCCGACACAAAAGATTTTACCGTCTTACAACACATTCCGGGAGATGTGAATTCACTTCCCGTCAATTCCATCACTGTTCTCTATATGGATAATGAAAATAACCTCTGGGCAGGGAGCGTGAGAGGCGGTATATTCGGAATTAAAGAAACTTATATCAAGACATTCAAAGACGTAGCCTTAAACAACACCAACGGATTAAGCGAAAAAGCCATTACCAGCCTGTACGAAGACAATGACAGTCTTTTATGGATCGGGACAGACGGCGGAGGGATCAATGTATACAACCCATTTACCGATACATTCAAACAATTCACCTCCACCTACGGCGATAAGGTGACTTCCATCACCGGTTTATCCGACACGGAGCTTTTGGTTTCGTTATTTAACCAGGGAATAGTTGTCTTCAACAAGCAAACGGGAAAATACACCCCATTTACCATTGTCAACGACCAGATCAATACAGAAGAATGTTATTACGGCTTTATGCCCCTGGCGCATAAAGTCAGCGATGACAAAATATATATTCTGTCGCTCAGTGCACGTATCTACTATCCTGAGACAAAGACCTTCTCTACCCTAAAAACAAAAGAAACCGATTTCTCCCTGGAAGCGCTGAACCTGACCTATGCGGACGATTCGCTTATTTTTATGATAAAAGAGAATTATGTCTTACAGACATTACAAAAGAACGACAGCCTGTCCCTTCTATTCACCACTGAACCAAGCGAAACGATCCATACCCTGTGTTATGACAAAAAAGGGACCGTCTGGATAGGAAGCGACCAGGGACTCAGCTATTACAATCTGAACGAGAAAGTATTACACCGAATCAATACCCGGCTTTTCAATAACGTGTCTTATCTTTTCTTCGACGATAAAGGGCGTCTCTGGATAGGCGCACAGAATATGCTCTTTTCGTATGTTATCGATGAAGGGAGATTTATTATCTGGAGCGAATCCGATGGATTTTCGCCGAATGAAATCCTGTTTATGTATCAGGAACAATCCAAGACAAACAATATTTATCTGGCAGGAACCGACGGACTGGTAAAAATAGATAAGAATATCTCCTATAATGACGATCTTCAACCGGAAATTGATTTATCCGATATTCTATTCAACGGGAGTACCTATCTGAAACAATTCAACACGACTCACCGGTCGGTTGCAATTCCCTGGAATTATACATCTCTATCGGTCGTATTCAATATAAATCAGAAAGATATATTCAGAAAAACAATGTTCCGATACAAAATAGAAGGGGCAAACGAGCAATACATCGAATCTTATAATAACAAACTAAACCTACCGGTATTACTCCCGGGAAGTTATTCGATTATTGCATCCTACAATACGAAAAGCGGGATATGGAGCCAACCCAAAAAGATACTCACACTCCATATCACTCCCCCTTGGTATAAAAGTAATCTTTTTATTTTCAGCATAATTCTGTTAATCTTAGGAATCATTACCGCCACGGTATATATTATCCTGAAGAAAAAAGAAAACCGACTGAAATGGGAAATGAAAGAACATGAACAGGCCATGAACGAAGAAAAGATACAGTTCCTGGTCAATATAAGCCATGAACTCAGGACTCCCCTTACACTCATTTACGCTCCGCTGAAAAGACTTATCGACACCAGCCATGAGAATCTGACTCCCGAAGTTATTCACGGACAGTTAAATACTATTTACAAACAGTCGAGAAAAATGAAAAACCTGATAAACATGGTTCTCGACCTGAACCGTATCAAAACGGAGCAGAAGTCTTTACAGAAACAGCCTCATCCATTAAATAAATGGATAGTATCCGTCTCCGAAGATTTCAATACTGAATTAAAGGAAAAGAGTATCCAGCTGATATATCAGCTGGATACTCAGATTGAATCAATCTGGTTCGATGAATGGAAATGCCAGACCATTTTTTCCAACATACTGATGAACGCCTTCAAATTCAGTGAACCGGAGACACAAATAACAATATCGACCCAACTAATAGATAACTATGTCAGAGTCGCCGTCGCAGACCAGGGTATCGGTCTGCAAAATGTGGACCCGAAAAAGCTTTTCAACCGTTTTTATCAAGGTGAACATAATAAGAGCGGTAGCGGAATCGGTTTATCTTATGCCAAAGTATTGATTGAAATGCATGGAGGGCGGATAGGCGCCTATAACAATCCGGACAGAGGAGCTACATTCTATTATGAGTTACCCGCATTGACCGATAGCATCAACTCCGGACAGCAAGAGGTACAGGAAACAGAGATTAGCGAAAATCTATCTATACCGTTAGACTTGTCCGCGACCGGAATTTCCTGCGCGGGATATTCTTTACTCATCGTAGAAGATAAAGATGAACTCCGCCTTTTCCTGAAAGATTCGTTCAAAGATATATTCAAGCAGGTTTATACCGCAAAAAATGGTCTTGCCGCCCTGGAAATAACCAAAGCCAAACAACCGGATATCATCGTCAGCGACGTCATGATGCCCCAAATGGACGGCTATGAACTCTGTAAGAATATAAAAAACGATATTGAAATCAGCCATATCCCCATCATCCTGCTGACAGCCAAATGCGATCAGGAAAGCACTGCACAAGGATATAAGCTCGGTGCGGATTTTTATATCCCGAAACCGTTTGAGTTAGACTTCCTGCTGACTATCATTCTTAATTTGCTGAAAAGCCGGGAAGCCGTCAAACAAAAATATAAGGAATCTTCTACCCTGCTCCTGCCACAGGAAGTCACGATCAGCAATGCGGATGAACACTTCATGTCAAAGATGAATGAACTGATAGATAACAACCTGGCCAACCCGGACCTCGATGTAAGCTATCTGATGAAAAAGATGACCATGAGCCGTGCTTCCTTATATAATAAGGTAAAGGCTCTGACCGGTATGGGCGTTAACGATTACATCAATAAAATCCGTATAGAGAAAGCCTCTCTGATGCTTATACAAACGGATTTGACCATATCGGAAATATCTTATGAAGTAGGTTTCACTTATCAACGGTATTTCAGTACCATATTTAAACAAGTCAAAGGAATGACTCCAACCCAATTTAAAGAAGAAAACAGAAGGAAAGAGAGCTGACAGGGGAAAAGAAAATACGCCGCCGCTTCACAGCAACAGCGTATCCACTTAAACCGGTCAAACAATTCCAAAAAGGAATATATTTTACTTATTCTACTTCTTCGAGTACGGAATAAGATTGTAATACATTATTATTATTGTATTGCTCCGTACGGACTACCCCGATATTGGGAGCATACCATTCGTATCCGTAACCTTCGATCGTTTCTTTCGGGGAACGTGATTTGATTTTAAATTTTACTTTCGTACAATCGAATGTTCCTGCCGGAGTGGTGATCTCTTCGGTTTTCACATATTCGCGGTCGTAAATCGAAATGTTCTTTCTGTCTTTACGATTCTTCTTTGAATAAATGTTGATCACGGCATCGTCGAAATAGACATCATCCGAAGATGCTCCCTGCGCTACGCTCGGATAATTGATTACGGCATCTGTAGCCGCCACTGCGGTATTCGTTGTAGTAACAAAAGATGGATTGGACAGCACCTCTTTCATATCCATAAAGAATTCGCCATCCTGACAAAAAGCCTCCAGTTCGCCTTTATCGATAACTGTCCCGTTATTATTGACGAACACGTAATCGGCTTCGACTTCCAGGCCGGATTGTTTACTTTCCACCTCATCCACTACATAAGTCATCACACCTGACAGGTTTCCTTTGCCGTCATAACTCTTTTTCACCAGTTTTGTACCTTTTGTCGTAGGGAAAAAGAATGTACAATCTTGTGCCATAGCCCCGCCTGCCAACATAGCGGCCAAAGCTACCAGTAAAACTTTAGATTTCATATTTCAAAACGTTTAAGTATTAATAATAAGCCGGATATCCAATGCGTAGTTAAAACAGGGGAAACCTGCGAATGTTTATGGCTTTTCTTTTAAAAATAGCAAAAGAATGCCTATTTCGCCCTTATTTATAAGGAAAGGGGGCATCGAAGGGTACAACCATAAAAGTTAATTCCTAACTTTGGCGGTCTAAACAGTAATGTCTTATGGTACAAAGATTCGATTTCTTAGTGATAGGTTCCGGTATTGCAGGAATGAGTTTCGCACTTAAAGTTGCCAGCAAGGGAAAAGTAGCCCTGGTATGCAAAACTAATCTGGAAGAAGCTAACACATATTTCGCTCAGGGAGGCATCGCCTCGGTAACAAACCTGATTGTTGATAATTTCGACAAACATATTGAAGATACAATGATTGCCGGCGACTGGCTCAGCGACCGCGATGCCGTGGAAAAGGTCGTGCGCAACGCCCCTCAGCAAATCAAAGAGCTAATCAGTTGGGGTGTAGACTTCGACAAGGACGAGAAAGGCAACTTCGACCTGCACCGTGAAGGGGGACATTCCGAATTCCGCATCCTGCACCATAAAGACAATACAGGTGCCGAAATACAGGATAGCCTGATTCAGGCCATCCAAAAGCACCCCAACATCACCGTATTTGAGAATCATTTCGCAATCGAAATACTGACGCAGCACCATCTGGGTGTCACCGTCACCCGTCAGACACCGGATATAGAATGCTACGGAGCCTATATCATGGACCCGAACGGACGAATCGACACCTTCCTTTCCAAGGTAACGCTGATTGCAACCGGCGGCGTAGGTGCCGTTTACCAGACAACGACCAATCCGTTGGTAGCCACAGGCGACGGCATAGCGATGGTTTACCGTGCAAAAGGGACCGTTAAGGACATGGAGTTTGTACAGTTCCATCCAACGGCCTTGTACCATCCGGGCGACCGCCCTTCCTTCCTGATTACGGAAGCGATGCGTGGTTACGGCGGCGTTTTGCGTACGCTGGACGGAAAAGAGTTCATGCAGAAGTATGATAAACGTCTTTCACTGGCTCCCCGCGATATTGTGGCACGCGCCATTAAAAACGAGATGGATACCCGTGGAGATGACCATGTATATCTGGACGTTACACACAAAGACCCGGAAGAGACAAAGAAACATTTCCCGAATATTTACGAGAAATGCCTGAGTCTGGGCATCGACATTACCAAGGATTATATCCCGGTAGCTCCTGCCGCCCATTACTTGTGCGGAGGTATCAAGGTCGATCTGGATGCACGTTCTTCTATCGACCGTCTCTATGCGGTAGGCGAATGTTCCTGCACCGGTCTGCATGGCGGCAACCGTCTAGCCTCCAACTCACTGATCGAAGCTGTTGTCTATGCCGATGCAGCAGCCAAGCACAGTTTGGGAATCATTGATTCATTGAAGTATCAGGAAAACATCCCGGAATGGAACGACGAGGGCACGACCTCTCTGGAAGAAATGGTCCTTATCACCCAAAGTGTGAAAGAAGTGGGACAAATCATGAGTACATACGTCGGCATCGTCCGCTCCGACCTGCGCCTGAAACGTGCCTGGGACCGTCTGGACATCATCTATGAAGAAACGGAGAGCCTGTTCAAACGCTCGGTCGCTTCGAAAGATATCTGCGAACTGCGTAATATGATTAATGTAGGTTATTTAATCATGCGCCAGGCCATCGAACGAAAAGAGAGCCGTGGATTGCATTATACGTTGGATTATCCGCCGGTAAAGAAGGAACAGTAAAATAAAAAAGAGCATCTCTGATTCACGGGATGCTCTTTTTGTTTAAAATATTTCATTTTCCTACTAGGGATTTCTGAACTTGTGTTGTCTTTTCTATACAAGACAATAAAAACAACATAAGTTAGCCTATAATGGATAAAGAGATATTACAAAGATATGTAGAAGGAAATGTCAGCCCGGAAGAAATCATTGCCGTAGTCGACTGGCTGGACGCAGATGAAAGTCATGTCCGGGAATTTATGGCGTTACACAAATTGAATGATATATCTCTACTGAATCAACCGGATAACCGGGCCGATAACCTAAAGAAGAAAAGGACTATCTCTTTCCGGAAAATAGGCTATGAATTGGCCAAAATAGCAGCTATACTGATCATATTCTGGGGAGGCACGAAATTATTCGAAACAAACACTACCGAAGAAAGTATTGTTACCTATCAGACACTATATGTACCTGCCGGACAACGTGCCGAGTTAATTTTACCGGATAGTACACGAGTATGGCTCAATGCCCATAGTAAACTTATATATCCTGTCAGTTTTGGAAAAGGAAACCGTCAGGTAGAATTAAACGGGGAAGCCTATTTTGACGTTGTTCATAATGAAAAACAACCTTTTATTGTAAAAACTCGTCAAATGGACATACAGGTCTTAGGTACAGAATTTAATGTGACTTCCTATTCTTCTGATTTTGAAGTATCATTATTAAGAGGATGTATAGAATTATCTTCACCCAGTCTCTCATCCACCTATAAGGTGAAAGAAAAAGAACATGTCAAATTAAAAGACAACAAACTGATTGTAAATAATATTACCGACTATGATTATTTCAGATGGAAAGAGGGACTCATCTGTTTCAACAATGAATCGGTTGCAACAATTATTGAGAAACTCAAACTATACTACGACATCGACATAGAAACTCACAATAAGAAATTCTTAAACAGTCGATATTCTGGTAAATTCAGGACAAAAGATGGTATCGAGCAAGTATTGAAAGTCTTGCAGATAGAACATAAATTCAGTTATACAAAAAATAACGATTTAAATCTAATAACTATAAAATAGAATGCCTATGAAATAAAAAATGAAATGTAAAAATTAACCGGATCATGCTCCAACATAACCCGGTTATCACAGTCAGTACTCTGACACAACAGCAAATTGATTTTAGTACTAACTTTCTAGATTTTTCAAAGTTATGAAAAAAAAACCTATAGGGAAGAAGTATGCCCTATTATTATCGAATTTTAAACACATATTCAGACTTATGAAGTTAACCTTTTTATTATTTCTGTTATGTATTTCAAGTGTTTGGGCAAATAATGCCAATTCTCAGACGACTAAAGTAAATATCCAGGCCGAAAATATGCACATGAAGGATATTATCAGTCAGATCGAGTCACAAACGGATTATCTATTTGTTTACAATTATGAAAATGTAGATCTGTCACAAAAAGTATCATTAAAGGCTTCAGATATCTCCGTAGCAGAAGTTCTGAAAATTCTTTTTAAGAACTCGGATGTAGTATATGCTGTAGAAGGTAACAATATCCTGTTAATGAAAAATACAACGGAAAAGAAGCAGCAAAGTGGCAAAAGGATATCCGGTAAGGTAACCGATTCAAACGGTGAAGCTATCATTGGAGCAAATGTCATAGAAGTAGGAACTGTAAACGGTACCATGACAGATATAAATGGTAATTATACTTTAACAGTTTCTCCTTCCTCAATGCTGCAAATATCCTATATCGGATATCTTACACAAGAAATCCGGGTACAGAATAAAACATCATTGGATGTTATCATGAAAGAAGACTTGCAAGCATTGGATGAAGTTGTAGTCGTAGGATACGGAACCCAGAAAAAGGAAGTGGTTACAGGTGCTATCACATCTTTAAAATCTGAAGATATTTCACTCAGCCCAACAGCCAATATGGCCTCCGGATTAGCAGGACGTCTTTCGGGCGTTATTATTAACACACGAAACGGTGAACCAGGAGCAGACGAGTCAACCATACGCATCAGAGGCCAGAATTCTTTGGTATCCAACGATCCTCTCTATGTAATCGACGGTGTTGTTCGTTCTGAAGAAGGAGGTATATTCAGTCGGTTCGATCCGGAAGATATCGAATCGATCACAGTATTGAAGGATGCTTCAGCTGCAATATATGGTTCTCGTGCCGCAAATGGAGTCATATTGATTACCACCAAACGTGGTAAAGTGGGAAAACCGACCATTTCACTCTCTTATAATCATTCATTTACACAACCTACCCGGACTGTAAAAATGGCAAACTCCGCTTCATATGCAAGAGCACAAAATCTGGCAAATGAAATCAGAGGAATCAGCCCTCGCTGGACGGAAGATGAGATACAAAAATTTGCCGACGGGTCAGACCCATTACATTATCCTAACACAAACTGGTATGATGTAGTACAGAAAAACTGGTCAGGTCAGGACAAAGCGAATATACAACTTACCGGAGGTATGGATAACTTAACTTATCTTGTATCTGCTGGTTTCCTGGATCAAGGTTCTCCTTATAGAGAAAGTTCTATGAAGAATCGCATGTACAATATCCGGTCAAATATAGATGCAAAAATAAACGATTATATTAAACTTACTTTTGATTTGTTCGGCAAAAACACAGACCGGACTTTACCGTATAATGGTCAGGCCAGCGGTAACGGGATGTACAGTTGGGTCGGTTTGAGTGCTCCTACAGCCCATGCATACTGGCCCGGAACAGATTATCCGACAAATCAAGGATGGGGTAATTATAATCCATTGGTTATCTCTACAGGAGATGCCGGTACCACTGCTTCCAAAACATGGGTGTTTAACGGACAATCTACTATCGACATATCGATACCCTGGGTGAAAGGTCTGTCGGTAAAAGGAAGTATAGCCTATGACTATTTTGGTCAGAACTATAAACAATTCGAAGATGTATATTATGTATATAGTTACGATGAAAGTACTAATACTTACGAAAAATTAAAGGGTCATACTTCTGCCCCTCAGTTATTTATTGAGGAAAAACGGACTGAGTATATCAACGGAAATGTACGTGTCAATTATTTGAATACATTTGCTGATGTACATACAGTGGATGCCTTTGTCGGTTTCGAACAGAATCAAACCAAAAGCACGGCATTAGATGGTAAACGTACTAATTTTCCTACAGGTACATTAGAAGAACTGAATGCCGGAGATGCCAATACACAGACAAATCACAGTAGTTCTTCAAAAACAGCCAGAAGAAACTATTTCGGACGTGTATTATATGACTATGACCATAAATACATGCTGCAATTCCAATTCAGATACGATGGTTCCCATAACTTCCCTTCCGGAAATCGGTTTGGATTCTTCCCAGGAGTTTCAGGAGGTTGGACAATATCCAGAGAGAATTTCATGAAAGATATTACCTGGTTAAACAATTTGAAACTACGTGGTTCATGGGGAAAAATGGGTAATGATTATCTCAGAGATTCATTCCAATACCTGACGATGTATACATTGGCAGACGGTTCGGTTTTTAACGGAACACAATATTCGGGAATTTCTCAGGCAAATGTGCCTAACCCCAATATTACCTGGGAAAAAGCCGAAACATATGATATTGGATTGGAAACCGGATTCTTGAATAACCGTCTGACATTTGAATTCGATTGGTTCAAAACAAACAGAAAGGATATCCTGACAAAACGTAATGCATCAATCCCGGCATTTACAGGTTTGAACCTGCCTGATGAAAACATTGGAGAAACAGAAAATAAAGGAGTTGAAATGATGCTTGGTTTCAGGGACGATCCCACCAAAGATTTTTCTTATTCTGTATCCGGCAACCTGACTTATGCCCGGAATAAAGTAATTTTCAAAGATGAAACGCCCATGGCGGAAATATACCAGAAAGAAGAAGGAAAACCTATTGGTGCTGCATTAAAATATGAGGCGATCGGAATATACAGCGAAGCTGATATTGCCAATCCGGATGTTCCCAAAAGACCCGGAACAGTAGCTGGAGACATCAAGATACGGGATGTCAACGGAGACGGTGAAATCAATTCACTCGACCAGGTTCGTCAGGATATGACCAATATTCCTGATATAACTTACGGTATTAACATAAATCTCAGTTGGAAACAATTTGACCTGACGTTAGGATTCCAGGGACAGGCACGGGCAGTCTTTTACCTTCGTGAAGACTGGGTAAATCCGGCTACATCAAACGGTGGTGCAAATATTCTACAATGGTGGACGGAAGATACGATGACACCGGATAACCCGAATGGAACAAAACCACGGTTAGGTACGGCATATGGTATAGGTGGAACAACTTTCACTCAGATCAGCGCTAATTTCTTCAAACTCAAAAATGCAGAAATAGGATATAGAATACCTAAAGATATTATATCCAAAGTCGGTTTGTCAAGAGCTCGGGTATATGTGAGCGGAACGAACTTATTCTCTATCGACCATACCAGCAAATTCGGTATAGATCCGGAAGTTGCCAACGGAGGATGGGATTTGAATCCGATGCGATTAATAAATCTAGGTGTAAACGTTTCATTTTAAAAATACACATGATGAAAAAGATAATATATTTAGTAAGCATAACATGGATCATGTTATTATCTTCCTGCAGTGATGTGCTTGATATAACACCAACAGACAGATATCCTGACCCGGCAGTCTGGCAAGATGAGAATCTGTTGAAAATGTTTGTAAATGAACAATACAGTGGCATTTGTACGAAAGATAATTATTATAAAATAATGTATTTTGGAGATGATATTTTCTCCAAATACAATGAAGGAGGCTGTGATCTTATCCGGGAAAATATATTGACAGCCGATAATGTAGGTTCATTAAATAATATACTACATGTATGGGATAATTCGTATAAATTCATCCATAATATTAATGTGTTCTTTAAAAACATAGAGGGATCACCTATTGACGAATCTGTAAAAAAGGAACTTATTGCAGAAATGAAATTCATACGTGCTTATATCTATGCCAAATTGATTTGGGCATACGGTGGTGTTCCTATTATAGAGGAAGCGTTTGATATCAATAGTGACTGGTCGCAAATAAAAAGAAACTCATGGGATGAATGTGTTACCTATATAGTAAAGAACCTGGATGAAGTGATAGCTGACCTTCCTGACAGACCTTCAGAAAGAAACAGAGCCAGTGGAAATGCTGCTCGCGCACTTAAATCACGAGTATTACTCTATGATGCAAGTATATTGAATAATCCGAGCAATGATAAACAGAAATGGCAGAGAGCAGCTGATGCTGCTGCAGCTCTTTTTGATAAAGGATATACGCTGGCAACAGACTATCAGAAAATGTTCCTGGACGTAAACTGCAGTGAATTTATATTCGCAAAAGAATTCAGTGAGACCTATTACTGTCAGTTGACCTTTTATATTGGCACTGCAGGTAATAGCGGACTTGCATTGGCAGTTCCTTCTTTGAATATAGTGGATGCTTACGAAACGATAGACGGTGAAATACCAGTTACCAATAGCGAGTTAGGAACAATCAATCCTAAATCGATGTACGACTCATCCAATCCTTATGTGAACAGAGACCCTCGTTTCTACGCATCGATCTATTATAATGGTGCAGATTTTATGGACCGTAAAATAGAAACTTATAAAGGAGGTTATGATGTAACAAATCAGGATGCCACCATGACAGGCTACTATATAAGGAAGTTTATAGAGGAAGATAAAGGCATTTCTCAAACCAGACATTATACAGGTCCTTTCCCGTTATTCCGGTTATCCGAAATGTATCTCAATTATGCAGAAGCTCAATACCATTTGGGAAATGAAGATCTTGCACGTGAATACATAAATAAGATAAGAGGTCGTGAAGGAGTAAAAATGCCTCCTGTTACAGCCACCGGAGAAGAGTTACTGAATAAAATATACCATGAGCGTATGATCGAACTTGCGTTTGAAGGACATCGTTATTTCGACGTACGTCGTTGGAAGATTGCTGAAAAAACAGAAACTACTCATATTATGGGTCAGGAAATTATAAAGAATGATGACGGAACATTTACTTATAATCGACATCCATTGACTCAGGATTCACGGAAGAACGAATGGAAAGACGCATTTTATCGTTTGCCTATCGCTTTTTCTGAAATTCAAAGAAGTAATAATAGCCTGGAACAAAACTCCGGTTATGAGATAAAATAGTTTCAGTTTTAACTCTGAAAAATATGTTGAATCTAAGGACTGTAATATTCTAATACAGTCCTTAGAACTTTATAAGCGTCCCGAACATGTGAAAAATGTTAATCTCTATATCCCCATAAGGAAAACGAATGTAATGCTTTATAAAAACAGTTTATCAAAATAGAATGATGAGTAAAAAAATAATATCTGTAATTATTGCTATCTTATTCTTTACCAGCCTAATATCGGAAACCGTTCATGCGGTTAAAAAATCAGATACAGAAATCGATAACTTTCTGAATCCACCTAAAGAAAGCCGCCCGTGGGTGTTTATGTGGTGGTATGATAATGTAGATAAACCGGCTATTACAGAGCATTTGGAAGAACTTAGTAAAAAGGGAATAGGTGGAGTTCTCGTGTTTTATCATGGTGGAATGCCCAACGTCCCTTTCTTAGGTGAGGCCTGGCTCGAGCTATATCGCCATACCGTACGGGAATGTGCCCGCCTGGGCTTGGAATGTGGGGCTAATGTAAGTAGCGGCTGGCCTTCCGGTGGTCCCTGGATTGACCAGAAAAATGGGGCAAAACGTGTAGCCTCTAGTGAAACAATCCTTGAAGGACCATCTCTGTTTTCAGGGAAATTAAATACTCCAACCGGAATTACGGGATTATACAAAGACGATGCTGTTTGGGCTTATCCAGTCCATGATTCCATTTCATTTAAGCCATCTATTTCAGTAAGCAGTAACGCCAAAGACATCAACAATATGCTGGACGGCGATTACAATACCGCCTGGAATGCGGAAAATGAGACGGAAGAGCCATGGATTCTTTTTGATTTTAAATCTCCCCAAAAGGTTGATTTTGTTTATCTTGAGCGGGAAGGAATAACAATACTCGAGTCTTCAGAAGATGGAAAAACATATCTACCAGTTGATACACTTCATTCGATTGGTGATGTTTATCAAAATGTTTTTCAATCCGTTCCCGAGCGTACAGCCCGTTTTTTCCGGCTTGTCCTGAAAAAGGGGAGAGGCGAATCTGTCCGTATGGTATCTCTCGGAACTAAAAGCGACGTTCTTCAAGTAGCTTTAATGAATGCCAAACGTGGCCTGATGAATCCATTAACCCCCATTGGCACATCAAAACTAGAAGTAGAACAAGCTTTCCCTTTGGCTCCATTACAGGCTTCTTCTAAAAACTCTCCTCTTCGCATAGGAGATGCAATTGACTTGACCAATAAAATATCACCGGACGGAAGTTTGAACTGGAAAGTCCCGGAAGGAAAATGGAAAATCATTAGAGTGGGAACCGCTTTTGTTGAAATTCCGGCAGGCGGAGGTTTACTGCCCGACTATTTATCAGTAGAATCCACAGACTTTGATTTTGACCATAGCAGTGGAGTACTGATCCGCGAAGCGGAAAAACAAGAGGGAACAACTTTTAAATATTTACATGAGGATAATGTTGAAATTCATGGCATTTATTCATGGACAGAGAATATGTTGGAAGAATTCCGTAATCGACGGGGGTATGACCCAAAACCTTACCTTGCAGCTATGGCCGGTGAAATAGTTGAAAATACGGATATTACAGAACGTTTTTTGAATGATGTTCGTCGAACGATTGCTGATTGCGTCGCTGACGGACACTATAAAATATGGGCAGATCGTGCACATGAAAAAGGGGTACAGGTTCGTGCTGAAGCCGGAGGACAACATCTTCCAAGATTAATGATGAATGACGGTTTGAAAAATCTGGGAAGAATGGATGTTCCAGTCGGAGAATTCTGGTATGGCGGCCAATGGAGTGAAAACCAATGGATCCCGGCAGTGCATCACAGTGGATCACTTTCGGAAGAATGGTATGAAGGACGTCAGAATGTCAACACTAAACAGGCAGCCAGTGCCTCCCATTTATATGGAAAAGAAAAGACGGCTTCAGAGGCATTTACCAGTTTTACTCATTGGGTCAGTTCGCCTGCCACTCTATTACCACGAGCCAATGTCGCTTTTTGTGAAGGAATCAACGACATAACCTTCCATGGTTCTGCTACATCCGGTCCTGCCAATGGTATGCCGGGAACTGTATTTGCAGCCGGAGTTCATTTCAATAACCGGATTACATGGTGGAACCAGGCAAAATCATTTACAGATTATCTGGCACGCTGCCAATACATGCTTCGACGCGGACATTTTGTCGCAGATGTACTTTATTATGAAGGAGATCTTGTACCTTGTTTCGTATCTCCAAAGAATATAGATCCTGACCGTGGTTTTGGATATGATTATGATGTATGCAATACAGAAATTATCATGAGCCGCTTATCCGTTCGGGATGGCCGGATTTACCTGCCTGACGGAATGAATTATCAAGTACTTGTTCTTCCTGAATCCGGAATTGTTCCAGTTGAAGTTGCTCATAAGATTCTCGAATTAGTTCAGGAAGGAGCAACAGTTATAGGTCCGCGATTCGTTAAAACCCCAGGATTAAAAGATTTCCCCCAAAGTGAAAAAATGCTTCATGAAATTGCCCAAAAACTATGGGGCGAAACGGAGGAACCAGTTGATCGCATTGTAGGCAAAGGACGTGTTATCAGTGGATTCAAAATTGCAGACGTATTAAAGAAAAATGCTATTGAAAGAGATTTCTCATACATGAATGAGAATGAAATCGCCAGCTATGGAACAGCACCGGTAAAAATAGATTTTATCCATCGCAGAGAAGGAGAAACTGATATATATTTTGTTATCAACCGAAGGAATACAACTGAAAATATAAATGCCAGGTTCCGTATGACAGGAAAAGTACCGGAATTCTGGAACCCGGTTGATGGTTCAACAAGTTCGGCAAAAGCCTTTTCAATCACAGATTCGATCACAACCGTACCTATGCAGCTAGCACCTTACCAGGGTCTTTTTGTCGTTTTCCGTAAACCTACTTCTGATACCCGACAGGATGGAGTTAACTACACAGAGCATACGGTAGTCAAAACACTTGATACTTCATGGAACCTGCATTTCGATCCTAAATCCGGAGGCCCTGGCGAGCCCGTAATTTACAATTCATTACAGGATCTGACAACAAACAATATACCCGAAATCAAATATTATTCCGGTACAGTGGTTTATCGTAAAGAATTCGATCTTGATGCATTGTCCGAAGAAAATCTTTTCCTTGATTTAGGAACAGTTCACGACCTGGCAACCGTCCGTTTAAATGGAAATGACCTGGGTACTGTATGGTGCGCTCCATGGAGACTTGAAATTTCTCAATATTGCAAACCGAAAGGAAATATTCTTGAAATAGCAGTAACCAATACTTGGTGGAACCGGTTGGTCTATGACGCTTCACAGCCTGAAGGAAAAAGGATTACCAAAACGAATATTGGTTTTTCGCCAACATACAGGCTGATGCCTTCAGGGCTTATAGGACCTGTCACGATTAAAAGATAGGATATCTCCGATTATGAGAATATTTGTCCGCATTTTAATCTTTTTTTGAGAACAACATCGTTTAAATTCTTCTAAATTTACAAACTCAATTCTTTATATCATGAAACATACGGATTCGCTCATTCTATTGTCCTGCTTCATAACAGGACTTTTTGCAAATATTTTATTTGCAAATGCACAGGTACCGGTCGTGCCGTCTGATAAAGAACTATATAGTCCTTTTGAGAATGCGGACGCAAATAAATTTAAATCACCGCCCAAAGTCTTCTACCCCGAAACCTGGTTCCACTACATCGGGGGTAACGTATCCATCAAAGGTATTACTGCTGACCTGGAAGCGATTGCGGATGCCGGATTCTCCGGGATACATCTGTTTCACGGACAGTTCGGCGGACCCTGGCCGGGGGTCGACCCGCAAATAGCCTGCCTTAGTCCGCTATGGGATGGAATGGTGAAACATACGGCAGAAGAATGCCGGCGTTTAGGGTTACGGTTCACCATGCAGAATTGCCCGGGATGGGCAATGGCAGGCGGTCCCTGGATAAAACCGTCTAATGCCATGCGCCATCTGGCCTGGAGCCGCACGGACATAGAGGGGAACTCGGATGAGATAATACAAAAGTTACCTCTCCCCCAGCCCAGTGAAGAAGATTGGAGGGATTATGAAGACTTAATGGTAATAGCATTCCCAACGCCCGTGGATGATGACGGAAAGCCATTGATACCGGCCTCGTTCAAAAGCAATAAAGAGGCGGCATGGGAACATTTATGGCAGGGAAAAAGTGAAAACCCGATACAGCTCACCGCAACTACTGCCGAGAACCCGTACTGGATCGAAGTCGAATTCCCGGAAAACGAGATTATCCGTACACTGGAACTTCCTTCCAGTAACGAAATGAACCACCCGTGGTGCTTTGAACCTGATATGCGTGTGAAGCTGGAGGCCTATTTGCCTGACGGAACAACCCGGGAAGTACTGAACACAGACCTTCCCCAGAGCAATACACAAGATAATTACCCTATCTCTTTAGCCTGTGCAGAGACAAAAGGGGCAAAGAAATATCGTATCACCCTCATTAATCAACACAATATCGCCCTTAAATCGTTACGTTTATTCACTGCTGCCCGCAAAAACAGCTGGGAGTCACAGGCCGCATGGGTATCAAGAAGCATCGAACGGACAGGCGATCTGAAACAGCATGACTCGGAAACCTACCTGAACACGAAACAAATCAAAGATATAACCACCTTTATGGATGCACAAGGCAATCTGAAATGGAAAGCACCGAAAGGAAAATGGACTGTTTTACGCATCGGCCATGTGAATACCGGACGACGTAATTCTCCAGCACCACCGGAAGGTACAGGATGGGAATGCAACAAACTCTCCGTAGAAGGTTCCAGTGCACAGTTCGCCGGATATATCGGACGGCTCTCAGGAGAAAACGGTCCTTTGGCCGGAGGGTTGCTCAATGGCTTGTTAATGGATAGCTGGGAGTGTTACACACAGACCTGGACAGCCGGACTCGACAAAGAGTTTGAACAAATCACAGGTTATCCGCTGAAAAAATGGATTCCGGCACTCTTCGGCTATATAGTGGAAGATCAAGAAACCACTTTTCGCTTTTTATGCGATTGGCGCAGGGTACTCAATACTCTTTTTGTCAATAACTTTTATGGGAATATAGCCAGGCTGGCCAAAGAGAATAATCTCTCCCTGACATACGAAACCAGTGCCGGTGACGGTTTCCCCACGGATATCCTGGAATATTACAAATTTGCCGATGTACCTATGTGCGAGTTCTGGCAACCTATGACGGAGAATTTCGTAGGTTCAATCAATTTCAAACCGATCAAACCGGCGGCCTCCGCAGCCCGCATATATGGGAAACCCCGCGTTGCGGCAGAAGCATTCACTTCCTTTAGCCATACTTGGGACGAACATTGGCAAATGCTGAAAGAAGTAGCCAATGTCAATTCTACGGAAGGAGTTACCCACCTGGTATTCCATACATATACACATAATCCGCAAGTAGGTTTTCCCCCTCCCGGAACTTCTTTCTCCGGAGCAGGCATCGGTACACCGTTCTTACGCGGACAGACCTGGTGGAAATACATGCCTGAGTTTACGACTTATTTAGCCCGATGCAACTATCTGTTGGAAAGAGGGAAACCAGTCTCCGATGTGCTTTGGTATCTGGGAGACGAGACCGATCATAAACCAGACCAGAAAGCACCGTTCCCGGAAGGATTCAAATATGACTATTGCAATCCGGATATGCTGTTGAACCGGCTTTCCGTAAACAACGGTGACCTGATGACTCCGGAAGGTTTACGTTACCGTCTCCTCTGGCTACCGGAGGTACCGCGCATGCGCCCGGAAACAGTCGAAAAATTATATGAACTCATTTATGAAGGAGCGACTGTCGTCGGAGAAGCACCATCCGGACTTGCCACACTTTCAGGAGGAAAAGATGCACAGAAAAGATTCGACAGGACCATAAAGAAAATATGGGGAAATACATCGGAAACAGGTATCCGGCAGATAGGAAAAGGCCGTATCATTTCCGGTATAACTTTGGCTGATGCTTTGGAACAACTGGATATTGCCCCGGATGTAAAAGGTTCGGGTTCCCTGTGGCTGCACAGGAAGACAGAGAATGCCGACTGGTATTTTGTTACAGTACCGAAAGACAAAAGTTTTCAGGGAGAGCTGGATTTCCGGAATAGCGGACATGCCGAGATATGGGACCCTCTGACAGGAGATGTTATTCCTGGCATATATGAAAAAAAAGGAGACCGGACATCTGTAAAGATCAGTTTACCTCAGGCCGGATCTTATTTTGTCGTATTCCGCAAAGACAGCCCCGAAATACCGGCAAAAAGTGGTGTGGAAAAGCAAGTCATAACAACGATTCCTCTCAGCCAGCCATGGGAACTCAAATTCCCGGACGGTTGGGGAACACCTGCATCTCTTCAGATATCTGAACTGAAACCGTGGAAAGATCTGGATACTTCAACAGAAGCGAAAGCATTTTCCGGAACAGTCGAATATTCTTCGACCTTCAATATCGATAATACATCCGGCAACCGGTTTATTCTTGATCTGGGAAGAGTGGATATGATTGCGGAAATAATCATCAACGGCAAACCTGTCCGGACAGTCTGGACCACACCCTACAAAGCCGATGTAACAAAAGCCGTTCGTCCCGGAAAAAACACACTTCAGGTAAAAGTAACCAGTACCTGGTTCAACCGTCTTGTCTATGACGCAGGACAACCGGAAAGTAACCGGAAGACCTGGGTGTTAAGATGGCCGGATAAGAACGAACCCTTGAGAGAAAGCGGCCTTATGGGACCGGTAACCCTTTCAATTGAAAAATAAACAAACAATGAGTCATGAAACATAAAATCATTCTATCCTTATTAATTGCAGCAGCATTGAATAGCCTTCCCTTTCCAGGGAAGGCCGATAATCCGGATTACCCCAATAACCGCTATCCGCTTGTAAGAAAACCTTATATAGAACTACCTTTGGGCAGCATCAAACCTAAAGGCTGGCTCCTTGAAATGCTTGAACGGCAGAAAAAAGGGGCATCCAGCCAGATGGATATCCTGTATCCGGAAGTAATGGGAGCACGTAACGGATGGCTGGGAGGCGACGGCGACCAATGGGAAAGAGGTCCTTACTGGATAGACGGATTGCTGCCCCTGGCTTATATCCTTGATGATAGAGAACTGAAACAAAAGGTACAACCCTGGATAGAATGGGCTTTGAAGAGCCAGCGTGAGGACGGTTTCTTCGGACCGGCCAAAGACTATGCACCGGAACCCGGACTTCAACGGGACAACTCTGCCGACTGGTGGCCCCGGATGGTTCTGTTGAAGATCATGCAGCAATATTATTCGGCAACCGGAGATAAACGGGTGACAGACTTTATGACCCGGTATTTCCGCTACCAGCTGGAAACTCTTCCGTCCACCCCGTTGGGAAACTGGACTTTCTGGGCTGAATACCGTGCCTGCGACAATCTCCAGGCCGTATACTGGCTTTACAATATAACCGGAGATGCCTTCCTGCTCGATTTAGGTCATTTATTACATAAACAGAGCTATGACTTCGTCGACATGTTCCTCAACCGGGATGACCTGACCCGCTTCAACACCATCCATTGTGTCAATCTGGCCCAAGGTATCAAAGAGCCGGTTATTTACTATCAACAACATCCTGACAAAAAATACCTGGATGCCGTAAAGAAAGGATTTGCCGATATCCGGCAATACAACGGCCAACCGCAGGGGATGTATGGCGGAGACGAAGGATTGCACGGTAATAACCCTACGCAAGGTTCCGAACTGTGTTCTGCCGTCGAATTAATGTATTCACTGGAAAAGATTATGGAAATAACAGGGGACCTGGCTTTTACGGATCATCTGGAACGGATCGCCTTCAATGCCCTCCCGACCCAGGTCACTGATGACTTTATGGACAAACAATACTTCCAGCAAGCCAACCAGGTCATGATAACCCGCCACGCCCACAATTTCTATGAAGATGCCAATCATGCAGAAACAGATATTATATACGGGACACGGACCGGATATCCATGCTGTTTCTCCAATATGCACCAAGGATGGCCCAAGTTCACCCAAAGCCTTTGGTATGCAACCCCGGATAACGGTATTGCCGCATTGGCCTACTCGCCTTCGGAAGTAACGGCCAAAGTGGGTAACGGCTGTAAAATTAAAATTACGGAAGAAACCTGTTACCCGATGGACGATAAAATCCAACTGACAATCCGGTTGCTCGACAAAACGAAAGAAATAGCATTTCCGCTCCATTTGCGCATTCCCGGATGGTGCAAGGAAGCAACCGTAACTGTCAACGGCGTCCCGGAATCAACGGCAAAAGGAAACAGCGTGGCTATCATCCGGCGGACATGGAAAAGTGGGGACCAGGTTCTTTTACATTTGCCCATGGAGGTTTCAACAAGCAAATGGTATGAGAACTCTGTTGCCGTTGAACGCGGACCATTGGTATATGCCCTGAAAATGGATGAGAAATGGGAAAAGAAAGAATTTAAGGGAGATGAAATTACCCAGTTCGGAAAGTCTTATTATGAAGTGACTTCACCAACCAAATGGAATTATGGCATAGTTGCTTTCGATCCTGATAATATGCAGGAGAATTTCCAGGTAACGATCGACAAGAGCAAGCAGGTCGGCAATTATTTCTGGAATGTAGAGAATGCCCCCATCCTTATCAAAGTAAAAGCGAAAGAAATAACTTCCTGGCAATTGTATAACGAAATGGCCGGTCCGTTACCTTTCTCTACAGGGAGAAGCAAACAGCCTGTAGAAGAGATCACACTCATTCCTTTCGGATGTACGACTCTCAGGATTTCTGAATTTCCGCTGGTAAGATAGTAGCGGAATAGTTGAGTTAACAGATTGTTTTATCGGATATATACTGTCAGATAACAACAATCTGTTATCTTAGAAACAAGAGATAGAAAACAGGCAGATAATCTTTCAAAGCCACCCTCAAAACCTTTAACGATCTGGTAATATGGTATTCGACCCCTTTTGGGCTTATAGACAATTCTTCCGATATTTCCTTGACCGTACGGCATTCATAACGGCTCATTTCAAAAACGCGGCGGGTCTGTTCGGGCAAAGCCTGTAAAGTATCATTGACAATACGGGTTATTTCAGACGAGAATATTTCTTCCAGGTCACAAGCTTGTAAAGTCGAGATGCGATAATACAGGTCACGGTCCATCTTAGAAGAGATGGATTCAGAGACAGCCTGTTTCACGTCCTGATGCTTCAAATAGTTCAGGGAACCGTTTTTCAACATCTGGACAAGCAGTGCCAGTGGATATTCAACTTTCTCCTTCTTACTGGTCTCCCACAAATTAATCAAAGATTCAGATACAATATCCTCTGCCGCCATATCATCCCTGACATATGACTTCACAAACAAAAACGAACGTTTGTAGTAGTTTGTATATATATCGCTGAAACTTATATTACTCATCTCCTAGGAAATCTAAAGAAGGCTCTCTCCATTTACTCCAATATCATACAAAAATAAGATTTATTCCATAATAGTCAATATCCATTGGCAATAATTCTTTTTTTAATCTTTCTATTACTTATCACAACTGCATTCCTTTCATATCACAGTTGGATTCCGTTTGTTTCACAGATGGATTTCTTTTGTTTCACAGCTGTGATATGCAAAGGGAATGCAATGGTAAGGGAAACGATACACCGGGTTAACGGCAGTCTCTCCCTTGTGACCGGCTCTATCCCAAGGGTAACGGAAACTATAAAGCATTATAACGGGAAGGCGATACACCAAACTGATTCGTAAAGTGCTTGCGGAATGTATTTATATCGTTATAACCGACCATTTCGGCCACCTCCTGAACAGAATATTTCTTCTGCATGATCAGGGAAGCTGCCTTGCTGATACGGATACTGCGGATCACTTCGATAATCGACAGGTTACTTTGCTGCTTCATCTTCCGGTATAAGGTAGGCTGGCTGAGATTCAACAGGCTTGCCAGGCTTTTGGCACTGAAATCCGGGTTCGTCAGGTTGGCTTCGACGATACTGATTACCTGCTGCATGAAAAGGCCGGCCTGCTCTTCTTCCTCCGGCTTCTCTACCGTATGTTTCAACATCAGGGTTTTCGTATAGATACGTTTCAGCTGCTCACGCATGCGGATCAGGTTCTCTGCCTTGGCTTTGAGTACTTCGGGGTTGAAAGGCTTCATGATATAGTCGTCCACACCGATCCGGGTACTTTTCAGCAAATCCTCCTCCTCGGCTTTGGCCGTCAGCATGATGATCGGGATATGGGCCGTCTGCAACTCCTGCCTGATCTCCTGGCAACAGGTAAAGCCGTCTTTGACCGGCATCATTATATCCGAAATGATCAGGTCAGGGATCTCTTCACGGGCGATCCGCACGCCCTCTTCACCGTCCCGGGCCTCCAGGACACGGTATTTCTTCTTGAATAGCGTATGGATATAATGTCTTATCTCATCGTTATCTTCAATAACCAGCAATTTCTTGCCTGATTCGGGGGATGTCTCTTCACGAACCTTTTCCGGGGCAATGAATGCTTCCTCCTTCTGTTCATCACGGGTATCCTCAACCAGTTGATATACATCTTCTTTAAAATGCTCGCGCCCCAACGGAAGGTAAAGGATGAACTCGGAGCCTTTGCCGGGAGCACTGTTCAGCAAGACTTTCCCATGATGGAGGTCCATCGTGTTTTTAACGATACGCAGACCGATACCCACCTTGGTAGAAAATGAGGGATCATTTTCGCCCGTTATAAAGGATTCAAAGATGCGTCCCTGCAAATTTTCAGCGATGCCGGGACCATTGTCTGCAACGGATAATAAACAGAACATTTTCCCGTCCACCTCCTTCTCCGTGATCGTAACCCTTATCTTTCCGCCCTTCGGGGTATATTTGAGCGCATTCGAAAGGAGGTTCTTCAAGGCTGATTCTATTTTCGGAGCATCCAGCCATAAATCAAGCGACGAGATACCAGAGTTCAGGACATACTCAGTACTTTTTATCTCGGCCATATGCCTGAAAGAAGACATTACGTGTTCAACCAGAGCAACGATCTCCACTTTCGACAAATGTAGCTGAACCATTCCGGCCTCGATTTTCTGGACGTACAGCAATTGGTTCACCAGGGTAGATAATGAGGTCGCATTATTATAGACCAACGATAACTTATCATGCAAAGTTTCTGAGAGACGCTCCGTCTGCAACAACTCCTGTAAAGGAGAAAGAATCAGTGTGAGAGGTGTACGAAGTTCATGGGATACGTTCGTAAAGAAGTTTCCGCGTTCACGGTTGATCTGCTTCTCTTTCTCGCGTTCCAGATTGGAAACAAACAACTCATGTTTCAGGCGCTCCTCCTGTCTCAGCCGGGCTTGCTCTCTCCTTACACGACGTATCAGGTAATAAATAAGAAAGGCAGCCAGAGTAGCTATCAGGAAACGGAACCAGGCTGTTTCATACCAGAAAGGCAAAATGTGGATTACCATCGAAGTCGCATTCCCATTGGAACCGTCCGGCATAATACTACTTACTTCAAAAAGATATTCTCCCGGGGGTAAATTGGCATAGGAAACCCTTTCCCCATCGGCAGCAATCAGCCAGTCCGACTGAGCCGGCGTTAACCGATAGCTGTACTTCTGTAACTCGTCCGAATAAGTCAGATTACTGAACATCAGTGAAAAGTTATTATTGGCAGCAGTCAGTGTAAACTCATTGGTATAGGGAATACCTTTCTCCAGAATGACCTGATCGTTCACCTTTTGTCCGATCTCGACCGGTTTGTTATCTACTTCCAGTTGAGTAATGACCACCTTATTGGAGACGGGATGATCGTTCATCGCCTCGTCCGGAAGGAAATAGGTCATATTCTTGTTGTTTCCCCAGAACAGAAAGTCTTTATAATGCATCACCGAACGGTTATTCCCTGATATATAATAGTTGTAAAAAAGTTTCTGATGTTTGCTGTAACGCAAAATACTAGAATTGGAGCCTAGCCAAAGATGTCCTTTCGAATCCTCACTGATACAACCGATAAAGTTGCTACTCAGCCCATTATGAGTCGTATAAAAACTCTCGATCATCTCTGATGACAAGTCCATTATGCCAAATCCATCTGTAAAGCCGATATACAGCTTCCCGTCGGATGAGGAAAATAAGGAACGGATCTCTCTTGCCGGGATATTGGCCTGTTTCTCGAAACCCGAACGGACAGTCTCATCCGTGAGGCTAAACTTGTTAAGACCGGATGTAGTTCCCAGCCACAGACATTCACCCGGCATCTCTGTCATTGCCCGTATCGTACCGGAATGAACAGGATAATGTGTAAACACTCCTGTTACAGGGTCAAAAAGCAGTAAACCATACGATGTCCCCAACCATAAACGCTCCCGGCTGTCAAACAATACAGCCCAGACCGAACCCGTCCATTGAGGATTACCGGACACACGAATAGGCAGAACACTCAGCCTGCCGGTATCCGAGTGATAACGAATCAGTTCGGACCTGTTATTTCCAAACCACAAATCTCCTTTCTTATCAGCCGTAACGCACAATACCGTACTCCCGGTACCGGACGAGACCGGCTCAAAAGACAAACGGCTCTGCGGGTCGAACGGTTCAGTACTCCGCATGATTCCTGTATGGAAAGTAGCCAGCCAGATGTGTTGCTTTTTATCGGTTGTCATTCCGCATATTTCATTATGTGTCTCCTGATGGAAACGCAGATAAAACTGTTTACGCAGATCGGAAGCATAAACCCCTCCTCCTTGTGTTCCCACCCAGATAATTCCTTCGGGATCATAATAAGCAGAGATCATACGGGTCTCCAGATTACGATGCAATTGTGATGCAGTATTATTATATACTTCTGTCGTGAAGCGGGTTGAATCTTCTTTGTCAGGGACCATGATTGTGTATCCGTTCCAGGTGGCCGCCAGATAACGGCTGTTGCTGATCGGCACCATTTGATAAACATCCCAATGGGACAATGTCCTTAATTTATCTTTCGGATTATAGGTATATTGCGTATAAGTTCCCGATTCCGGATTATAACGGATGGCCCCGTTTGCCCAAGTGGCGATCCACACATACCCTTCAGAATATAAAAGCCTGTGCACATGCATTTTACTAACCTTAGGTAAATCTCCTTTACTTACCACCCGGAAAGTAACCGGATCGAATGTAATGACATTCCCCCAATCCGTCCCGATATAGATCATTCCTTCCGGTGATTGGCAAAAAGCCATGTAATCGGTATCGTTTCCTCCTAAACCGGTAAACTCCATTTCTACTTTCAGGCTAACCTCCGCTATATTTCCGTCTTTATCCCGCCGGTAATCGATCAGGACGAGAGAAAGAACATCAGGCGATATGGACCAGAAAGAGGTATTGTTTTGCATGAGTATGTCCTGAACTCCGGTATATTTTTCACTGACCCGGACCGGTATGAAATGCTCCATCCGCCGATCGAAACACACCAGTTGCCCGTTGGCTATCAACCAAAGCAAGCCGTTATCCGTCTCACTGATATGAAACACCTTCATATAAAGGCTATCCGAACCGAAGTTCTTTATATTTTTCCCGTCATAGCGGCTCAGCCCGTTGTCTGTACCGAACCACATGAAACCGTCCCGGTCCTTATGAATGCAGGAGACCGTATTATCAGCCAATCCATTCTGCATGGTAAGTACCCGAATGTCCTTTTCAAAGAAAGCATAGCCGGTAAGACTATAAAGGATAACCAATGATATAATTATAATAAATTTCCTCATTTCCACATTAACATACCTCCCTGCGGTAAACATCAGGATCATATACAAAGAAACAAAAAAAGAAGGAGAGTAACGATAATTAAACAAAAGAAAAACTACCCGGAAGATATGAATGAATAAAACACCCACTATCCATGAATAAAATACCGGGTATGCTGGCTATCAACAAGTAATATAAAGAAAACACCCCCTGTTAATGACTAAAACACTTGGTATCCTATTCAACCATACCCGATACTTTTGCTCACAAAGATTATTTAAAATTTAGTATTCACAACCTTAAAACTAAAAGAGGATGAAGAAGAGAGTCACATTATTAATTGCACTGCTGATGGCCAGTATATCTTGTATATACGCACAGCAGTTAACCATCACAGGAACTGTCATTGACAAAAACCTTGGTGATCCGATTATCGGAGCCACTATTCTTGTAAAGGGTACTACCATCGGAACGGTAACCGACGTTGATGGTAATTTCTCTATCGAAGCTTCAAAAAACAATGTACTGGAAATTTCTTATGTCGGTTATCAGGCTCAAAGTATCAAACTGGATGGCATACAACGAGTATACCGCATCGAACTGAGTGAAGATACACAAAATCTGGACGAAGTTGTGGTAGTCGGTTTCGGTACCCAGAAGAAAGTCAACCTGACCGGGGCTGTTGCCACAGTCGACACAAAAACACTGGAGTCACGCCCGGTAACTTCTGTTGCACAGGCTTTACAGGGAGTTGTCCCGGGATTGAATGTCAGCGCCAATAACCGTGGAGGTAAGCTGGACCAGTCACCGACGATGAACATTCGTGGTACAGGGAACCTCGGCACCGGTTCGAGCGACTCTCCACTGGTATTGATCGATGGCGTGGAAGGCGATATTAACTCGCTCAACCCACAGGATATAGCGAATATATCAGTATTGAAAGATGCAGCTTCGGCATCTATCTATGGTTCGCGTGCTCCTTTCGGAGTTATATTGGTTACGACCAAATCCGGCGAAAAGGGGAAAACTACTATTCAATATTCGGATAATTTTCGTTGGGCTCGTCCTACGAATATCCCGGATATGCTCGACTCGTATCGCTTCGCCAAGTATTTCAACTATGCCCAGGCTAATAGCGGACAAGCTGCATCATATCTGTTTGATGACGATACGATCGATCGTATACAGCAATATATGGCCGGTACTTATCAGTACACCTCCGATCCTACCCAACAACAGGGAGCAAACTTCTTCCAGTTCAACATGCGGTCGAACGACAACCAGAACTGGCCGAGAAACTTCATCGACAAAACAGCATTCGGACAGGAGCACAACCTGAGCGTATCGGGGGGTAGCGACAAAGTTAAATATTATATCTCCGGAGCATTCCTCTCACAGGAAGGACAGATGAATTACGCGGATGAAAAGAAGAAACGCTATAACATCAGCGGAAAGATCAGCGGAGAAATTACCAAATGGCTGACAATCGAATTCAACACCCGCTTTATCCGCACGGATATCGGTATGCCTACTTTCCTGAAAACACAGGGCGACCGTTTCTTCCCGGAAACAACCAAGCTGTATCCTATGATGCCATTATATGATAACAACGGCCATTATACACGTAACCCCAAGCTGATGCAGCTGACTTCGGGCGGACGTTCCAACACATCAAAGGATGAATACTTCACACAGGGAGGTTTCACTTTGACCCCGCTGAAAGGACTCTCGATAAAAGGACAAGCCTCATTGCGTACGGAAAGTTTCAGACATCAGTATGCTATTAACAAGGTATACCTTTACACCCGCGACAATGAGCCGGTAGAAGAGGCATGGCTGGGCGGCGACCCGGACCTGGCAGCCGGTAAGACATATGTACGAAGCGAAACCCAGCAGGTTTCAATGATGACTACTTCACTTTATGCCGATTACGAACACTCCTGGAACAAGCATAACTTCAAATTCATGGTCGGTATGAACAGCGAGTATTACTACGTGAATGACCTGATGGGAAAACGCTTCGATACGATCGACGAAAACGTACCCAGCCTGAACACAGCCAACGGCATCAGCAGCAACTCCGGCAGCATGAAAGAATGGGCTACCCTCGGTTACTTCGCTCGTTTGAACTACGATTATGAAGGACGTTACCTGTTCGAAGCTAATATCCGCCGCGACGGAACATCCCGCTTCAGAGGAAGTGAAAAATGGGGTAACTTCCCTTCCGTATCAGTGGGTTGGAATATTGCCCGCGAATCTTTCTGGGAGCCGCTGGAACAGTATGTAAATACTTTGAAACCACGTTTTTCGTATGGTAGCCTCGGCAATCAAAATACAGAAAACTGGTATCCGACCTATTCCATCCAGAATATTACGGTAGGTAGTGCCGACGCAGGAGGCCGTTGGCTGCTCGACGGAACAAACAAATCCAATATCGCATCTTCACCCGGACTCGTAAGCGCGTTGCTAACCTGGGAACGTATCATCAGTTACAATGTAGGGGCAGACTTCGGCGCCCTGAACAATCGCCTGACCGGTTATTTCGATTATTATATCCGTGATACGAAAGATATGGTAGGACCCGCAGAAGAAATCTCTCCGATCATTGGAGCCGGGGCACCTAAACTGAACAATACCGCCCTGCGAACCAAAGGATGGGAGTTGCAGATCGGATGGCAGGACAGAATCGGAAAGGTAGGTTATAATGTCTCATTCAACTTATCGGATGCGCAGACAGAAGTAACAGACTATCCTAACCCGGACAAATATCTCACTTATAAAGATGATAACGGAAACACACAGGATAACTTCTGGAAAGGTAAAAAATTGGGAGAAATTTGGGGATTGAAAACATTAGGCATGGCGAAAACTGACGAAGAAATGGCTGCCCATATCGCCCAGCACGACCAGAGCAAACTAAAAGGCGGAGGACAGAACATCTGGAAAGCCGGTGATATTATGTACGCCAACCTCGATGATAATCCGGAGATCGAACAGGGAACAACCGCTTCCGATCCAAAAGATTTAACTATAATAGGTAACAGTACTCCACGCTATCGCTTCGGTCTGAACCTGGGTGCAAACTATCAGGGCTTCGACTTCAGTATGATGTTTCAGGGGGTTGCCAAGCGTGACTACTGGTTAGACGGTATGATCTTCTGGGGAGTTAACGGCGGACAATGGAACTCTACCGGATACGAAGAACATTGGGACTTCTTCCGTCCGGAAGGCCACGAACTGGGTGCAAACATAAATTCCTATTTCCCCCGTCCGATCATCGGCAGTACACAGAACCAACATAAACAATCAGGCTATATGCAGAATGCAGCCTATATCCGCCTGAAAAACCTGCAGGTTGGATATACGATCCCGAGAAATGTAACAAACATGATCGGTCTGGAGAAAGTTCGTGTATTCTTCTCTGGAGACAATTTATGGACAGGAACTAAGATCAATAAGAACTTCGATCCGGAAGCATTATGGCAGAACGGTATGACCTATCCGCTGAGCCGTACGCTCTCCTGTGGTGTAAACATCGTATTATAAACCTAAAAAAACAATGACAATTATGAGAATCAAAAATATATTATCCGCAGCTGCAGCCAGCCTGATACTTCTATCCGGTTGTAGCGACTTTCTTGACAGAACTCCTCTTTCGGACAATGTGAACGAAGGGTTCTTCACCGAGGAAAACCAATTGGAGCCATACTGTAATAAGAAATATGAATTATTACCCGACTTCAAAGATGTCAATCCGTTTACCAAAGATAACGACAGCGACAATCAGACAGCCAACGATCCGAATGATAACTTCCTTCCGCAACGTATTGTCGTTCCGGAAAAAGACAGTTACAATAAACACGGCCACCTGCGCGACTGTAACCGCTTCCTGTATTACACAGCAGAGAATCTGGAAAACGGCACACTGACCAATTCGGTCAAAGTACAGCAATATATCGGCGAGATGTATTTCTTCCGTGCTTACGTCTATTTCGATTACCTGAAGAAGTTCGGCGACTTCCCAATCGTCACCACCGAACTGAACGACGCCGACTATGCAGCAACCGTAGAAGCCAACAAGCGCAAGCCTCGTAACGAAGTAGCCCGCTTCATTCTGGAAGACCTGGACAAGGCAGCCGCCCACATGGAATCGCGCAGCAACGCTATCACGAACCATCGTTTAAATAAGGAAACCGCTTTACTATTCAAATCGAGAGTAGCCTTGTATGAAGGAACCTGGGAAAAATATCACCAGGGAACTGCCCGCGTACCGGGTGGTCCGGGATGGCCGGGCGGCAGTTTCAGCGGCAATCTGGATGAAGAGATCAACTTCTTCCTGACCCAGGCAATGGATGCAGCCAAACAGATAGCAGAAGCTATCCCATTGGAAAAAGCAGAAGATTATATCAATATGTTCAACCAGCACGATCTGTCGTCGAAGAAAGAAGTTCTCCTGTGGCGTATGTACAGTGCCGATGCCCAGGTACAAAGTCTGATCGAAGGCGGCTATCACGGGATCAATGAAGACGATGGTTGCGTTGGCGGCGGAGGCGGCTATACACGTTCCATGATTGAAACATTCCTTTGCACGAACGGGCTTCCTATTTATGCAGCCGGAGACCAGTACAAAGGCGATAAGAACACAACCGACGTAACCACCAATCGCGACAACCGCCTGATTGCCTCCATCTCCAAACCGGGCGACCTCATCTGGAGAGGAAAGAATATGGATAAGGAAATGAGAATGGTATATCCCAATATGGTTCATGGCAAATACAATTTCGGAGCAACAGCCACAGGTTATGTAGTCCGCAAAGGATGGGTAGACAGCAACGTCTCCGTCAGCGACAATTCTCCTTTGGCTTACATGATCTTCCGTGCCGCCGAAGCATACCTGAACTATATGGAGGCAGACTATGTAAAGAACGGAAATCTCGATGCTTACAGCCAGAAATATTGGAAAGCTTTAAGAGAACGTGCAATGGTAGACACTGACTTCCGGAAAACAATTGCGGCAACCGATCTAAGCAAAGAAAACGACCTGGCAGTCTGGTCGGGCAGCGATATGGTAGATCCTACCTTATATAATATCCGTCGCGAACGCCGTAGTGAATTCATCGCCGAAGGTATGCGTAAAGACGATCTATACCGCTGGCGCTCGCTGGACAAGATGAAAGATTTCTACGTGGAAGGATTCAACTTCTGGGAAGAAAACGCCCAATTGCCAGCTTATCAGGAAGACTTAAAAAACGGTCTGAAAGTAAGTGAAACGAAATATGTACGTCCCCATTTCCAGAATGCGCTGGTGATACAGAACAACGGATATCAATTCGAAGAAGCAAACTACCTAAGCCCGCTCTCTTACGACATATTCCGCCTGTCGACACCTGAGAAGGGAGGAGATATCTCTACCTCGGTTGTCTATCAGAATCCGGGATGGCCGGTCGATAAGGGAGGTACTGCTCTAAGATAAAAAAAGGGAACTAATAACCAGAAAGAACAAAAGTTCTAATCCAAACGTCCCTATCTTCTATATTTTTGACCTGGGTCGAAAACGTTTATCACCCAGGTCAAAAACATTTTCTACCTAGGTCAAAAACGTTTACTACCTGGGTCAAAAATATAAAAGGTCCCATACAAAATATTACAAAGCAGAGATGAAATACTTACCGGAATACTTACTTTTGATTACTTCCTGCCTATATGGCGGTAATATACAAGCCAAGGAGAAAGCTTCTTCCCCTAACCTGGTCTTCATCATGGCCGACCAATGGCGCGGACAGGCAATGGGTTGTCTGGGACTGGAACCGGTACAAACCCCCAACCTCGACCGTCTCGCCACCGAAGGGGTCTATTTTACAGATGCCATCAGCAGCTATCCCGTCTCCTCCCCTGCCCGGGGCATGCTGATGACGGGTATGTATCCGACGAACAGCAAGGTAACAGGCAACTGCAATTCAGCCACGGCTCCTTACCATGTGGAGCTACCCACCGAAGCTCGTTGCTGGTCGGATGTGCTGAAAGACCAGGGATATGAGCTCGGATACATTGGAAAATGGCATCTCGACTCCCCCTATCAGCCCTACATTGAAACCAATAACAACAAAGGAAAAATAGCCTGGAATGAATGGTGTCCCAAAGAACGCCGCCACGGTTTCAGCCACTGGATCGCCTATGGCACATACGATTATCATCTGAAACCCATGTACTGGGATACGGATGCTTCGCGCGACGAATTTTATTTTGTCGACCAATGGGGACCGGAATATGAAACCGACCGGGCCATCGACTACATCGCCAATCGAGATAATAAATTACGCGACGCAGGCAAGCCTTTTGCCCTGGTCGTATCCATGAACCCGCCTCATACCGGATATGAGCTGGTTCCCGACAAATACAAAGAAATCTACCGCGACGTAGATGTCGAAACAGTATGCAACTCCCCCATCATCGCCCCCAAAGGGACAAAAATGGGAGACTTCTACCGCAAGAGTGTGTTGGATTATTATGCCTGTATGACAGGTGTCGACGAACAGGTCGGCCGTATCATCCGCCAGTTGAAAGAACAGGGATTGTTCGACAATACGATTGTGGTGTTTACTTCCGATCATGGAGACAGCATGGGGATGCACGAGCATATCGGTAAAAATATTTATTACGAAGAAGCCATGCGCATCCCGATGATGATTAGCTGGCCGGAAAAGATCACGCCGCGCCGGGATTCTGCCCTGATGATCGCTTTCGCCGACCTGTATCCTTCCCTCTTGTCATTAATGGGATTCAAAGACCGGATACCGGCAGAGGTCCAGACCTTCGACCTGTCCGCTTCTATCCTCTCACCGGAGAATACACAGGAGATCGTACAGCCCTATTATTATCTTCTCCCTGAAAATTTAACAACCGGATACAGGGGATTACGGACGAAAAAATATACATTTGCAGTACACGCCACAAACGGCCGGACTGACGAATGGATATTATTCGACCGCGAACAGGATCCATTCCAGCTAAACAACATAGCCCCCGATCAGCCGGCACTGATTAAACAGTTTTCAAACCAGTTGAAAGACTGGCTGAAGAAGACCAACGATCCGTTTATGAACTGTCTGTAAATTATATACACATGAAAACACATCTTTATCTGGCAATCTTACTGATAGCAAGTATTTTCCCGGCAACGGGACAAGAGGCGGATATCCCCCGTCCGGCCCCTCACCAGTTGAAATGGCACGAGTCGGAAATGGGCGTCGTCTTCCATTATGATCTCCATGTCTTCGATGGCATCAAATACGGTCAGGGCAACAACCGCGTCCAGCCAATAGAAGATTACAATATCTTCAACCCTACCCAACTAAATACGGACCAGTGGGTACAGGCGGCAAAAGCAGCGGGGGCCAAGTTTGCCGTCCTGACGGCCACCCACGAGACAGGCTTTGCCATTTACCAGAGCGATGTCAATCCTTATTGCCTGAAAGCGGTGAAATGGCGCGACGGGAAAGGGGATATCATCCGCGACTTTGTCAATTCATGTAGAAAATACGATATAATGCCGGGGATCTATGTCGGTATCCGGTGGAACTCACTTTTTGGCGTTCATAATTTCAAGGTACAGGGAGAAGGAGAGTTTGCCGCTAACCGTCAACAATGGTATAAGCATTTCTGCGAACGCATGGTTGAAGAACTTTGCAGCCGCTACGGTGATTTGTTTATGATCTGGTTTGACGGTGGCGCAGACGATCCGAAAGGCAACGGGCCGGACGTATTGCCCATCGTCAGCAAGTACCAGCCGGAATGCCTTTTCTATCATAACGTAGACCGGGCGGATTTCCGCTGGGGCGGTTCCGAGACAGGGACGGTCGGTTATCCCTGCTGGTCTTCTTTCCCCTACCCTTACTCACACAGTAATAATACGGAAGGGAGCCGAAACCATAACGATCTGTTGAAACAGGGCGACAAGGATGGAAAATACTGGGTTCCGGCTATGGCAGACACTCCCTTGCGAGGCATGAACGGACGGCATGAATGGTTCTGGGAGCCGGATGACGAGAATACGGTTTACCCGGTTGAATCTTTAATGAATATGTATTATAAATCGGTCGGAAGGAATGCAACACTGATTGTCGGTCTGACACCCGATACAACAGGTCTGATCCCATCCGGCGACGTGCAACGACTGAAAGAATGGGGCGACGAGATAAACCGCCGCTTCTCCTCTCCGCTTGCCTCTACCTCCGGACAAAAGAAAAGCCTGACACTGAAACTGGATAAGGCGCAACCGGTCAATCATTGCATTATCCAGGAAAACATCCGGAACGGTGAGCGTATCCGTCAATATAAAGTAGAAGCCAGGGTAAACGGTAAATGGCAAACCATTTGCGAAGGCGAATCGGTAGGGCACAAGCGTATAGAACAGTTCCCGGCAGTAGAGGCTTCCGCTTTGCGCCTGACAATCTCTCAATCGGTAGCACAACCGGATATACGTAACTTCAGTGTTTTCAACATTCAAGAAGTAAACAAATGACAAGAAACAAGACATATTTGCTGACATTGATCCTGAGTAGTGCGGCCTGGCTCAACCCTTCCCTTTCCGGACAAACAACCTTTGTCTATGAACGGGGAAAGATGTTCAACGATGTCGATGCTTTCCGGATGGAGCAGGCTATCGATCTGAAGAAGCAACAGACACCTGTCTATTATGAAAAGAACATACCGGAAGAGCAACAAACAGTCTCTTATAAAACGAATATACCCTCCTATAAACAAGGCATATTCTTTAGTCGCGACTCCCGCTCCGGCGATTATCAGTGGCCCAATAATACCAACCGGTTGCTGACTTGGGTATTTACCCGGCTCGACGATCTGGCGAAGGAAGATTATCCGGGTATCCCGTCTAACGGGGCGCCTTCCCTGCTGGGGGATGCCTTATTGCTGGAACTGGTTGACGGACAATATATGTTTGCCAAAGCTGTTGCCGGAGAGAATAGTATCAGCTGGTTCCGAGTGAACAGGGATGGTTCGTTAACAGTCTTCCTATCTACTTTGGGAACAGACAATCTCGCTCCGCAAGCTCCCGTCCTGTTAATGGAAAAAGGAAAAACGGCCTATGAAGCCATTCATAAAGCATATATCGCTTTAACCGGCAACCGGGAGGTTTCGGCATTGCAGAAGAGAACGGATAAAGATTATTTCGAAGCCTTTAAATACCTGGGTTGGTGTTCCTGGGAACATTATCATTACGATATCGACGAAACAAAGATGCTGAACGACCTGGACGGCATCGAGGCTTCCGGCCTCCCCATCCGTTACGTCCTGATAGACGACGGCCATCTGGCGAATAAGAACCGCCAGCTTACCAGCTTCGTCCCGGATAGAGAACGGTTTCCCAACGGATGGAAGAACATCATCTCCCGGAAGAAAGAAGATAAAGTGAAATGGATGGGGTTATGGTATAACTTCTGCGGGTATTGGATGGGAATATCTCCGGAAAACGATTTCCCGGAAAAGGTGAAGCAATCGCTTTACCCTTACAACGGCAGCCTGTTACCCGGACAAAGCAGGGAGAATATCGACACGTTCTATCACTATTATATCCGGACATTGAAAGGATATGGTTTCGATTTCCTCAAGATAGACAACCAGTCTTTCCTGTTGCCTCTTTATATGGGAAACAAGGAGGTCATACGGCAATCTAAAGCATGTAACCTGGCATTGGAAGAGCAAACCCATAACCAGCAGGTCGGACTGATGAACTGCATGGCACAGAATATCCTGAACATAGACCATACACAATACAGCGGTGTGACCCGTGTCAGCATCGACTATAAGAAATATGATGAAGATATGGCCAAATCGCATCTGTTCCAGTCGTATACCAATACGTTACTGCAAGGACAGACAGTCTGGCCCGACCATGATATGTTCCATTCCTGCGATACGGTTTGCGGCAGCCTGATGGCCCGCTCGAAAGCCTTATCAGGTGGTCCGGTCTACCTGTCGGACTCTCCCGTCGATTTCACCCGGGAAAACATTCTTCCTTTGATCGACGAGGAAGGAAAGTTATTCCGTCCCGAAGCCCCGGCTATCCCGACACCCGAATCGATCATCACCAATCCTTTACAGGGTGGAGAGGCATACCGTGTATTTGCTCCGACCGGAGACGAGGCCGTTTCACTGATCTGCTATAATCTGAACACATCGCCTCAACACCGCAAGGTACAGGCTACGATCAGCCGGTCCGATTACCTGTTGCGTGAAACCATGACAGGAAAACCCATTCCTCAGAACAAACGAATCATCCTTTACGACTGGAACGGACAGACGGCCAGCGAACTGGATACGGACCAACAGACAGAACTGGAAGGTTTCACCGACCGGTTATATCATCTCTGTCCGGTAAACAATGGCTGGGCGGTTATCGGAGTACAGGAGAAATTTCTGTCGCCGGCAACCGTCAGGATCATCTCCTGCAACCGGAAACAACTCACCCTCGATGTCCTCTGCCCCGGAACTGTCCGTGTATGGGTAGAATCAGGGAACAAAAAGGAATTACGCAGCATTCCGGTAACAACTCCGGGCACTATAACAATTAACAAATGAACTAAAAACGATACGAGCATGAACAAGAGACTATTTCTATCACTGGCAACACTTCCATTATTGGGAGCAGCCGGGCAAGCCGAAGCGGCCAAACCGCAGGACCGGCCGAATATTATTCTCTTCCTGGTAGATGATATGGGCTGGCAAGATACTTCCCTCCCTTTCTGGAAGGAAAAGACACATTATAATGAAGTATACGAAACGCCTAACATGGAACGCCTTGCCCGCCAGGGTATGATGTTTACCCAGGCTTATGCATCCAGCATCAGTTCGCCGAGCCGTTGCAGCCTCTATACCGGCATGAATGCAGGACGCCACCGGGTAACGAACTGGACGTATCCCAAAAACAAATCGACAGACCGGCAAAGCGATGTGCTGGAATTGCCAGACTGGAATGTAAACGGTATCTGTGAGGTCGCAGGCATCGAACATACCTATCAGGTCACCTCCATGGCTCAAATACTGAAAGATAACGGTTATCATACCATCCATTGCGGAAAAGCCCATTGGGGAGCGGTAGACACACCGGGAGAGAACCCGTATCATTTCGGATTCGAAGTAAACATTGCCGGACATGCCGGCGGCGGCCTTGCCAGTTATTTGGGAGAAGCCAATTTCGGTAACCGGACAGACGGTAAGCCGAATCCCTGGTTCGCCGTTCCGGGCCTGGATAAATACTGGGAAAAGGATATCTTTATCTCGGAAGCCCTGACACAGGAAGCTACCAAAGCACTGGATAAGGCGCAACAATACGATCAGCCGTTCTTCCTTTACATGTCGCATTATGCCATTCATGTCCCGATAGATAAGGATATGCGTTTCTATCAGAAATATATCGACAAAGGACTGGGAGAGAAAGAAGCCGCTTATGCCGCCCTGATAGAGGGAATGGACAAAAGTCTGGGCGATATCATGGATTATCTGGAGAAGAACAAGCTGGCGGATAACACGATTATCATCTTCATGTCCGACAACGGCGGTCTGGCTGCCGAACCGGAATGGCGCGACGGCAAACCTCATACCCAGAACTCCCCACTGAACAGCGGTAAAGGTTCCGCTTACGAAGGCGGCGTTCGTGAACCGATGATCGTCAGCTGGCCGGGCAAGGTACAGCCGCAGAGCAAATGCGATAAATACCTGATCATCGAAGACTTCTTCCCGACCATCCTCGAAATGGCCGAAATAAAGAAATACGAGACTATCCAGCCAATAGACGGCGTCAGCTTCATGCCGCTGCTGACCAATACCGGCGATCCCTCCAAAGGGCGCAGTCTGTATTGGAACTTCCCGAACCTCTGGGGCAACACAGGACCGGGTATCGGAGCCACCTGCACAATCCGCCAGGGTGACTGGAAACTGATCTATTATTATGAGACAGGAAAAAAAGAGTTATTCAATATTCCCGACGATATAGGCGAAAAGAATGACTTGTCCGCTTCCCATCCCGACTTAATAAAGAAACTATCCAAAGACCTGGGCAAACAGTTACGAAAGATGGAAGCACAGCGCCCGTCATTCAAGGCAACGGGTAAACCTTGCCCCTGGCCGGATGAGATATAATTTTTAGCAGTTATTCCTGTACTCTTTCAATATTATACCCTATCTTTGCCTGTAACAAAATTATTTAACTATGAAGAACAGGCATAAGACAAAAAGAATGTCCATACCTCTACAAGTACAACAGCTACAGAAAGAGGAAGCGAACATTCTCAAAGAGTTTGGAAAATATCTATTGGATATATCGAAACTAGTAATCGGAGGTGCTGTAATTACTACCGTTTTACAACTCAATACCGATAAAATTTTGGTGATAGCAATAGCTGTTAGTATAGCAATTCTTTTATGTATTGCAGGGTTTTTAGTATTAACCTATAAAAAGAAATAAATATGGAACCTGCTATATTTTTATATCTCCTTTTAGGTGCGATTGCCATAGGAATTATTATTTTTGTTAAAACTCCAGCAGGCAAACGTTGGCTAGACAAATATAGTTAACTGGTAAATAAGATTCCAGGGACGGGTCACACGATCTATTATCGTATGTGATCCGTGCCTGATTATTTATATAAACCTCTCCCTCTTCTGCAAATTCAGCAACCCGATCATCATCCACACAATACCACCTATCAAAAGGAAAATACGGTTCTTGACGATCAACCCTTCCCAGATTACCGGCAGGAAGTTATCAGGTACTTTAAAAGGATTCAGGAGGATATTCCAGAATGAACGTTCTATTATTTCCATCTCGCTCGTTATCAGAAGGAGAATAGCCAGGATAATCGTAAACACAGCCGTGCCGTTGCCACTGCGGGTGATGGTGGAGAGCATAAAGGCCAGATTCCCGAAAAAGACAAGGGGGAACATCAACTGGACAGACATCTCGAACGGATTGACCGGATATAACAATAATGTAGCCAGATAAGAAAAAGCCACCAGGATAAAGAATATAGCGACATAAATCATCAGCAGGCGTACTCCCCAGACTTTATATTTGTAGTCAGGGATACCGAAAAGGATTTCCAGTATCCGGTTATCCTCATCATTCTGGATGCCGAATACGGCAGGATAGAATACCAGCAGGACACAAGGGAACATCAAAAGGTTATAGATCAGTCCTTCGTTGATCTCCGCCCTATTCCAGGCAGCCTGGAACATGAAATAGGCAAAGAATGCGAATGCCGCCAGCAAGAACCAGATGAACTTGCCGGCGAAGATGATCTTCAGGTTATATTTTACCACCTTGGGTAATAAAGGTATCAATTGCTTTATCGTCATAACTATCTTTTTACAACATTAATCTACCACTTGAGTCTCGCATCACGCCTGACATTAGCAAGAAACTCATTGTCCGCTTTTCCCTTCCATATTTTTCAGCAAGCAGAGATAAGCATCTTCCAGGTTCGGCTCTACCTCTACGGCTCCCTCATAAGGCGAACTGACAGACAGGTAACGCACCTGTATCGTATCTCCATCCTGTATATGATGAATCACCATCGTTTTGTCCAGCACCTGTTCGAACGACTCACGGTCGATATGGAACTGCCAGACCTTACCGGTAGCCATATCCACCATATCGGTCGGATCGCCGAAGTATTTCAGCTCGCCTTTGTTGATAACCACCACCTGGCTGCATGAACTGGAAATATCTTCGATAATATGCGTGGAGAAGATCACGATACGGTCTTTACTCAACTCTACCAGCAGGTTACGGAAACGGATACGTTCACGCGGGTCGAGACCGGCTGTTGGCTCATCCACCACCAGAATACGGGGAAGATGAAGCAGGATGAGGGCTATACCGATACGCTGTTTCATACCGCCGGAGAAAGAACCGATCTTGTCGTCTTTCCGTTCGTACATATGAACTGCTTTCAACACATATTCCAGACGTTCTTCCCTCAGCTTATTATCGGTAAGCCCTTTCAGGATCGCCTGATAATCGAGAAACTCCCAGGAAGACATATTCTCGTAAGTTCCGAACTCCTGCGGAAGGAAGCCGATCAGGCTCTGCAATTCCTCCCGGTAAATGCGGGTATCCAGTCCATTGATCCAGATACTGCCGTAACTCTGTTCCAGGATACCGCAGATAATACGCATCAGAGTTGATTTGCCGGCGCCATTAGGTCCCAGCAGACCGAACATTCCCGTACGGATCTCAAAAGATACACCTCGCAAGGCTTTGAAAGGCCTGCGCTGTTTCCCGATCAACGGAATCCCTTTGACCATACGGAACCAGGAGCGGCGAAGTCCGGCCAGCCGTCCTTTGATACGTTCTATATTGACATTCTTTTCATACAAGTATTGCGAAGAAACATATACGGCAATACAGAAGGCCCACAAAAGGCCCACAACGGAAATCAGTCCGGTATTATCCATCTTCCGGAACAGAATAAACAGGATGATCGGAGGAATACTCCAGAATATCAGACGGTTTATATATTTCACCCGCTTATTTTCCCCGAAACGGTAGAACAGGTATTGACGGACCTTCCGCCACAGATAAAGGATCGTGGCATAGATGGCAAACGACAACAGGAATATCCACAGCCTGTTATTGATGAAGAACCAGGTGAAATACATACCGAAAAGCAACATACCGAACTGCCACAGAACGTTGACAAAATCTTTCAGCGAACGATATTCATTGCTCAGTCCCAGATGCCGGCGGATATTCAGGCCACTATTCCACTGACGGCTGATACGTCCCGGCCAGTCATATATCTTCACCAGATTACGAACAGAGATATGTATATCTTCCCCTGGATCGATTACTTTCGAACGGGCACGCCTCAAACTGGTCTGAGCAAAATAAGTCACTCCCGGAATACCGAAAACCAGAAGAACCATGTAAACAGACTGCCACAGCATCCCGTCGGCATACAACCAAATACCAGCAACCCCCAACAGGAACAGTACCAGATGGAATATCCAGATTTTACGGGACAGGCCCCGATACCACTGCAAGGTATTCTCCAGCCCCATACAAACAGTCGGTATCAGGATCAGCGTCAGCAACGCAGAGAATGTCAACCCGCCGATCACCGTAATGGCAAACGGCGCACCGATAGCACCGGCATATTCCGAATCGCCCATCGCCAACGGGAACATGGCGACAATGGTCGTTATCGACGTAATCAGGATCGGACGGATACGTGACAAGCCAGCCGTCATCAATGCCCTGTTACGCCTGTAGCCTCGTTTGCGAAGGATATTGGAATAGTCTATCAGGATGATACCGTTATTCACGACCACGCCCAGCAGGATCAGGAAACCGGTCAGCGTATTCGCATTCAACAGGCTATTGCTTGTCAGCAACAATGCCAGCAAAGAACCGATAGCAGCCAACGGTATCGAGAAAAGCAGGACGAAAGGCGTCACCAGCGATTCAAAGACAGAGGCCAGTATCATAAAGATAAGGATGAAAGCTGCCAGTATCAGGAACTTAAAGTCTGCAAACTCATCTTCTTCATGGAACACCTCCACGGCAACCCCCGACGGCAGATTATAATTGGCAACCAACTGGTCGATATCCGAGCGATATCCCTCGAGCAGGTCTTTCGACGATTGCACGTCTTTGGAGAAATTATAGAATACCTCTATCTGTTTATCCTGGTTGACCCGCATGATACGGGTACGTCCCCGGCCATAATTGACAGAGGCCAGGTCCTGCAAATCATGCAGTCCGCCGTTGGCATTCTGTATCTGTACGCGGCGCAGGTCATCGACGGTTTTGTCTTTCTTTTCCGTCTCCGCCTCTTCTTCCTCGTTCTCTTCGTCGCCGGGGATATCGTTACGGATGATGATATCGTAGGTATCCTCTCCGATCTTGAAAGAGGTACCCGAAGAATACTCCGGATTAAGCGCCGCCAACCCGGAGGAAATATTGGCACGGGTAATCTCGTATGAAGTCAGCAGGATCGGATCGAAATCGAGGTGGATTTCAGGCTGCCGGCGGTTGTAGGAGACGCGCGAACCACGGATAAACTCCTGTTCATCGAGGTAATAGCGGAAATCTTCGGCTACCAGTTGCATCACATCGAAATCGGAGCCTTTTATCACGATCCGTTCACGGTTCTCACCGATACCCAGCAGGCGCATAAAATTGCCCAGGCCGGCCATGGCCCCTCCTCCTGCACCACCTCCTCCGCCGCCACCCGACATCGATTCCTCCACGGAGATTTCCGCTCCCTGGATATTGGATACGGTGGCCTGCACCGTGGCTTTATATTCAGCCATTTTACTTCCCGCCTTCTTCACAAAGTCATCGGTGAAGTTAAGCGTGAGGACGGCATTCTTTTCATTTATACGACTGATCAAGTCTTTCCTGCCGGGAAAACTGTCCAGGCGCGCTTCGATCACCTTCACCAGTTTATCCGCATTATCGAGCGTACTGCCCGTCGGCATCGTCACATAGATATTGATACGGTCGGTATTCACATCTTTCATCTGCTGCACATTCATGTAGATGGAAAGGATCAGGGTGACGAACAAGACGATGATCGCCCCGAAAATCGTCACGCCCGGATTCCGCATACAGGTTTTCAGCAAAACCAGGTAGACCTGTACAGGACGCTGTACAATCGAAACCTTTTCATAAAAAACGCTCTGCCCGTTTTTCTTCCTCAGCAGCAGGTAAGTTGCCATCGGGATGAACAGCAGGGCGACAAACAAGGAGATGGTCAGGGTAGAGATAATCGAGACACCGACATGATGCCCGATCAACTTGATCATAAAGTTGTCGGAGAAAACGAAGGGAAGGAAGACCGTCACCGTCGTCAGCGTAGCCGCCACGATAGAACGCCATACCTCCTTTGTACCCTGTGTAACGGAACGTTCGGGCGTACAACCGGAAGCCGAGAGGCGGTAGATATTTTCAAGCACCACCACACTATTGTCGAGCAGCATCCCGATTGCCAGTGCCATCCCCACCAGCGTCAGACTGTTGATCGTTATACCGAAGGCATAGAAGAAATTAAATGCCGTATAAACGGATATAGGGATTGAAAGGGCAATAAAAAATACCAGCCGCAGGTTCTTCAGGAACAGCCAGAGAATCAGTATGGCCAGCAGACCGCCCACCAGGGCGAGATTGATGATCTGGTCGATATTATTCTCCATTGTCTCGGCCGTATTCTCCTGCACCACCACTTCCACATCGAGATAAGCCAGCTTTTCGTTCAGCCGGTCGATAGCCTCGACGGCCCGGTGCGACAAGTCGATCAGGTTCACCTGCGAATCGCTCATCAAGGCGACCGATACCGCATCTTTTCCGTTCACACGGCTATAGGAAGTCTCTTCCTTCAGGTCGAAAAAGACGGTGGCTACATCTTTCAGCAGCACAGGACCGGGGGCGACCACGATATTCTCCAGGTCGGACACCTTCGAATAGAGAGCATTGACATGGATAAAGTATTTGCTGTCCGGTTCATTGGCAAAACCAACAAAGGCCTTATCCTGCGTGTTCTGCGTCAGCAGGCCGCTGATGGAAGACGGCGTCAGGTTCAACGCCTTGCAAGCCTCGGGATTGAGGCGTATCTCGATCGCTTTCTCCCGGCCGCCGTAGATATTGACGGAAGCAACCCCGTCCACATTCTCCAGGTCGGAACGAATCTCCTTATCCACAATATTACGTACCCTGTCGACACCGCCCGAACCGCGCACCTGCAAAACCATAAAGTTATTGGCCATCTGGCCGACATCGACCTTTTGCAACTGCACATTGAAGCCGTCGGGGAAAGTGGCTGCCAGTTCGTTCACCTTCTCCTGTAGACGGAGGGAGGTGATCTTGAAGTTCACCGTGTTTTTGAAATCTATCTGTATGGTAGACTGGCGGCTGTCGACGGTGGATTGTATCTTATCCACCCCTCCGATCGAACTGATCGCCCCTTCAAGCGGAATAACGATTTCCGATTCCACGTACGAAGGGTCCATGTCCTGCTGGGATGAAACCTGTACGAACAGCATCGGCAGTTCGGCATTGGGCAATAACTCCACCGGCAACTGCTTATACGACACATAACCGAGCATGGTCAGTGCGATAAACAGCATACAGATCGTTATTCTTCTATGTAGTAAAAAGTTCATATTCTTTTTTTTATATATTACACCCTGTAAAATACCTTCGTATCGTGCGCCGGGACTTTGCAGGCCTGCAAAATGCTTTCGCATCGTGCGCCGAGGCTTTACACGTCTGCAAAATGCTTTCGCATCATGCGCCAGGACTTTGCATGTCTGTAAAACGTTTTCGCATCATGCGCCGGGACTTTACACGCCTGTAAAACGCTTTCGCATCATGCGCCGGCATTTTACATTATTTGTTCCCTCTATTCCAGCTATTCTTGAGTCTTTCCAACACATAATAGACACATGGTATCACCATCAAACTCATCAAAGTAGATGTCACCAACCCTCCGATCACGGCAATAGCCATCGGCGAACGCAACGAAGCACCTTCGCCAAAGCTGAACGTCATCGGGAGCAGGGCAAGTATCGTAGTGAGCGTTGTCATGATGATCGGACGGATACGTTGTTGTCCGGCCTGTACGATGGCATCTGTCAAGCCGGTTCCGTCTGCTTTCAGCTGGTTGATACGGTCTACGAGGATGATCGAGTTGTTCACCGCGATACCTACCAGCATCACGATACCGATCACTCCCATCATATTGATCGTCGTACCGGTCAGGAAGAACAACAGGATAGCACCAACCACCGCCAGTGGAATTGTCAGCAGGATCGTGAAAGGATGCAGCAGCGATTCGAACTGGGAAGCCAGCACCATATACACCAGGATGACCGACAGGGCAAGAGCAAACAGCAGGCTGTTCATCGACTCCTGACGCTTCTCCTCTTCTCCGGTTACCGTAACCGAATAGTTGACCGGCAGTTCGATGCCTTTCATCGCCTGACGGATTTCTTCCGCCACCTTGTCCAGCGACTTGCCGGCATCCATATTGGCCATTACCTTGCTGATGCGGTTCTGATTACGGCGGTATATTTCTTTCGGGGCCTGCGATTCACCGAAGGTGGCTATCTCACGCAGGCGGAACTCCTGTTCGCCATTCTTGATAACCAGATCGCCCAGGGCACGCAATGGAATATCAGGAACCTTGATGACGATGTCGCGCATCTCTCCGCGATATTCCATCTTTCCGGCTTCTTTCCCGCTGAGTTGTTGTTTCAACTGTTCGATGACGGTCGATACACTCAGGTTGTTGATACCCGCGATCGTCCGGTTGATAGAGATCGTTATCTCCGGAGCACCGTCTTCAATGGAAGATACAATATTATAGAGTCCCGGTACCTCCTGCATCCGGCTTTTCACTTCTTCCGTAATATCGGCTATTTCATCCAGTTCTTCCCCTTTCACTTCAACAACGATAGGGGCACCTTCGCTACCCAGCAACGAGCTGAGAGAATTTTCCTCCTGTTTGATGGTCAGTTCCAGTCCGTCGGGATTCTCCGCCGTATGGACAAACTGCTCGATAACAGCCTCGGGAGCTACCCGGCACTCGGAGGAAAGGACTACTTTCATCATTGCCGTGTTCTCTCCTTCGAAGATGGCATTCTCCGAACCGCTACCCTCGCCGATATGGCTGTAAACGGTCAGCAGGCTATCGCCCGTAATGGTATAAAGCAATTCTTCCAGGTTCGCCACCGCCGAAGAAGTACGTTCCAGTTTTGTCCCTTCCGGCATCTTCACCACAACAGTAAAAGCCTTACTTTCCATGCGCGGCATAAACTCCGTCCCAATGAAAGGAAGCAGAAAAACCGTCAGCACCATCAACCCGACTGCCGCCGAAATAACAATCCAGCGATGTCCGATCAGGCTACGCAACAAGTTGCTGTACCCTAATAACTGAATACCTCTTCCAGCCTCATTACCAGCTTCTTTTTTAGCGTCCGATGGTATCCGGCTCCCCTCTCGAGAGGGGGCAGGGGGTGTGTTCATCAACCTATCATACAACATCGGTATCACCAAAATAGCCACAAACAACGACGATACCAGCGAGAACGTCACCGTCCAGGCCTGGTCCTTGAATAATTCCCCCGAAGCTCCATGCAGGTAAACGATCGGCAGGAAAACCACAATAGTCGTCAGCGTCGAGGCAATAACAGCCCCCGCCACCTCCGACGTTCCCCTGATAGCCGCTTCACGGATGGACAACCCTTTCTCCTGGTTCCGAAAGATACTTTCGATAACGACAATGGCATTATCCACCAACATACCGGCTCCCAGAGCCAAACCTCCGAGCGTCATAATATTCAGCGTAAGCCCGTTAAAGAACATCAGGTTGAAAGTAGCGACAATCGAAATAGGAATCGCCATACTGACAATCAGCGTCGTCCCGAACCGGCGAAGGAAAACGAACAGCACGACAACCGCCAGGACGATACCTAGCACGGCACTGTCTTTCACCTCCCCGATCGCATTCTTGATAAACGTCCCCTGGTTGGTTATCACCTTAAACTGATAACCGGGCAACGCCTGTTCGATAACACCCAGCTGGCGGGATACACCGTCCACCACCTTCACGGTGTTATAACGCATTTCTTTATAGATCGAAAGTCCTATACTACGTTTGCCGTTGATACGGACGATATTGTCGGGGCGGGCATTTTCAAAAGTTACGGTAGCGACTTCCCGCAGGAAAAGCGGAGCCTTGTCGCCCGAAGCCGTTGCCGTACCGGCGGAAGCATTCGTACCTGTTTCCTGTTTAGCCACCTGTTTATAACCGACTATCAGGTTCTCGAAATCTTCTTCCGAACCGAACAGACTGGAACTTTTCACCAGATACTGCAAGCCCAGTTCACTGACACGGCCTCCCGATATGCTCTGATTGTTTGCTTCGATACGCGAAGCGATATCTTCTATCTTCAGACCGAAAGCATCGAGTTTATAAGGATCGGTGCGGATCGTCAGGGTACTCTCCTCCTGTCCCGACAGCGTCACCTCGGCAACGCCTTCCAACCGGATCAACTCGTTGCGGATATAGCTTTCCGCCACCTTCCGGAGTTCCGCCATATCGGTTATATTCTGATGGGACATTCCGATCAGGATAACCGGTGACTGGTTCGGATCATGTTGCGTGATCTTCAACTCGGTGATATCTTTATTCTGGGCAAACGGATTCATTGCTTTCTGCAAGTCAAGGAAAGCCTCATCCATATCTTTCGTCCAGGTATATTCCACTGTGATACGGGCCGAACCGGCTTTAACAACCGACGAAACTTGTGTGACATCGCTCTGACGGATAGCCATCGACTCCATGTTCTTCACAAACTGCTTCTCGATCTCTTCCGGCGGACGCTCGCCGGCCTTCAACTCGATGAACAGCCGGGGATTATTCAGGTCGGGCAGCAGGTCGACACTCAGCTGGTCGTAGGAAATCTTTCCCAACAGCAGGATGGCCAGCACGACCATACAGATAGTGACCGGATTGCTTACCGCAAATTTGACAATGTTCTTCATAATGTTCCAATATTATCAGATATAAACTGTCCGATTATTGACCGGTTGTACCTGGCTCCCCTCTTGAGAGGGGGAAGGGGGTGTGTTATAGTTTCGCCCTATAACTAGCTTTAACACACCCCTTATCCCCTCTCAAGAGGGGAATTGGTTACTCCCGTTACTACAAACAGATAGTTCACCTTTTTCTATTTCTGTACTTTCACTTTACTGTTCTCCTTCAATGTTTCAAAGCCTTTGGTGACAAGGTTGTCGTTTTCGCGAAGGCCTTCCAGAACCTCGATATTGTTCTCGTCTTCCATTCCGGTCTTGATATTCCGCAGGATAGCCGTATTCTTATCCACGATAAACACAAATTTGCGGCGACGGTTGGATTGTACCACGTCTTTCGGAATGATGATAGCACTGTCGGCCCTGTCAACGACGATATCCGCCTTGACGAACATTCCCGGACGCAGTTTCAGGTCATTATTCTGTATCATCACTTTTCCCTTGAATGTGCGTGTTTCCGTACTGATAGCCGGCGAAAGTTCGCTGATTACTCCCTTCAATGTATCTTCCGGCAATGTATAATGCGTAATAAATACAGGCTGATCCGATTTGACATAACTGATAGCACTTTCCGGCAGGTTGACATCCATGTACATCCGGGCATAATCCATAATACCCACCATCGGTTTTCCCTGTTCTACCCGCACATCAGTCGTGTAATGAGGCAGATCGACAATAACACCGTCGAAAGGAGCCTTTATATTCATCTTCTCCAGATTGATCCGGGCATTCTCGAGGTCATAACGGGCATTCGTCACTTTCACTTCGGTATTACGCATTTCGCTCAGGGTCACACCGCCTTTTTCATAAAGGGCTTTCTGTTTTGACTGTTCCTGTTCCGCTATTTCCAGACTCAATTCCTTGGCATCTATGGCAATACCGTTCTCATATTCCTTATCTTCCAGATGGATAATCAACTGTCCTTTAGAGACCAGGTCGCCCAGTTTGAAAGGTCTTCCTGTCTTCGGGTTGATCTGGAGTTTGTACAGACCGCTCATTTCCGAGTTAAGATCGACTCCATACGTAGGCTGTGCCGTCCCGGTCGTGTTAATCAGTTTACTGATAGAACCTTTTTTCAGTTCCGTTACCGAAACCGGTGTGGCTATATCGCTGGGAGGATTCTGCGGCTGATTGTTACAACCGGTTGTTACTATGGCAAGTAATACAAAAGATACAAAGGTATGACTATACTGTTTCATGGCTGATTATTTTTCTGATATAAAGTCTTTCATCGGAACGATCGGAGCATTCAGCTCAAAGTCGTACAGGGAAAGTATTTTAAGATTCAACAATTCGATCTTGTAATTGATCAGGGCTTGTGTATAAGAGATCTTCTTATTCGACAACTGTGTCTGAAACTGACTCATTTCCATTCCGGTCAGATCGCCTTCACGATAACGGGTCAGGTTCAGATCGTATGTACGTTGTGCATTCAGCACGTTCTGTTCGGCAATCTCTATCTGTGTCCGTAAGTTTTCCAGGCTACGCCATACCTGGCGGATATTCAATTCGATATCGACTTTATCTTCATGGAAATCGAGTTTGTTGATATTCTGGGCCACTTTCTGCGCACGGACACGGGCTTTCTTTTCTCCCCAGTCGAAAATGGGCACCGTAAAGCTGATTGCCACCCGCGGATTCTGTGTCGGGTTTTCATAGATATTCTGAAAACGTTTGTTGTCACCTATCAAACCAAAAGAGAGTGAGATATCTCCCTTAAATTCATTCAAGGCCTTCGTCTTGATCATATCGAAACCAAGTTCATCACTTTCAATTTCCCGCTGGCGAAGCTCCAGGCGCGATTGCAGACCGTGATCTATCGCTTGCCGGAGGTTAACATCGATCGGTTTGATATCTATCTCGGCAAAAACCATCAAGTCGTCATCCAGGTTCATACCCAATGCCTGTTTTAGTTTATCTTTTGCATTCTCCAGGGAGACTTGCTGTTCTTCTACCGAAGAGCGGGCGGTTGCCAGGTTCAGTTCCGCCTGAAACAGTTCGTCTTTGGCTGACAGATCAGCTTCCACCTTATTCTTTATAATATCGTAGCTTTGCTGGGCATTCACCAATTCTTCGCGGGTAATAGCCAACTGACTTTGCGCCATATAAACACTATAGAATTGGTTGGTGATGTCTTTTTCGGTATTCAAGCGTTGGAGAGCATAGCTGATATGGGCATTCTCGTAATCATACTCGATCTGTTTCAACTCCATCTTTCGCTTATTGTAAGTAAAGATTGGTTGCGAAAGTTGCAGATAGAGGTTGTTGTTAAACGCCTTATTACTATTCTTGTCACCGTCGATATTCGAATTATTATCCTGCCAGCCGAACGTATTGATCAACGAAATCTCACCATCCGTCCACAAGATAGGCTGGTCCACCCGGAATGTTCCGCTGGTACTGAGTTTTTCGTTTGTATACCATTGCGACAAACGATTGTCGAAACTCCTGTTCTTACTATAATCCAGGGGATTCAGGTTCAGTGAGAATTTGGATTTAAGGGAAGCCCGCTGGGCTATCAGCGTTTCCTGATACCGGTCCAGGTTCATGTGCGAACGGCGCAGGGTCGGACTGTTCTCTTCTGCTATATCCAATGCCTTCTCGATGGTCAGTGACAGTTGTCCGTGGGAAAACAGAGGGATTCCCGACAGGAGAACAACCACAAGGATCATCTTTTTCATCCATACTAACTCTCTTTGCATATAAGTAGACTGTTTTAATGATTATCGTTTTACCAGTTTGACGGCATCGGCCGTTACACTTCTTAATTTACATTCATTCGTCAGGGTAATGTAAGCCGTATCGGCCACAAAATAATAGACGCCCAGCTGTTCCCATCCTTCATTCGCTTTCCGGAGGTTGATATACGCATCTTCGCTTTCTTCCCCCTGTCTGATCCTGAAACGATATTCCCCCTGGGCCCGGTCATTATACCGGAGTTCGTTATCCTTACTTACATAATAATAGGCATCATAGGTACCCTCCGACGGGACAGGAATTTTCCAGGTTGCCGTCTGGCTACCGTTGCCGCTCTTTATCACATAAGCGGAACGAATATATTTACCGTAATAGTTTGCATTGGTGGTTGCCGTCCATTCCAATGGAGGCCGCCAGCTGGAAACACCTGAATACTTGAATGAAGTATCTTCCACCTTATCCAGCCATTTAGGTAATAACCCCACTACATCCGGTTCGGAAAGGATGAACAATGTACTGTCTTCATTATCTACAATAATTTCTCCCTCCGTCCCGAAAGAGGAATCGGAAATTATAAAATCTCCTTCTGCATCTATATTCTGCCTTCTCTCCTGTCTGATATTTCCGACAGGTTGATTGATCACACTCGGCAAATTACCGGATATCAAGGTATTGACGGTTACATCACGGGGAGCATCCTCCCAAACGGATACCAGTTCCTTTGTCTGGTGAGCTTCCAACGAAATCTTCCGGCTGGTACGCGGATCGATATCGTTCTGGCTGCTTCTTCCGACTCCCTGAATATCGATATGTATAATTCCATCATAATCCGAATTATTGCTGACCTGCATTTTCAGGACAAAAGATTCCTGTCCCCGGTTAGTGATTTTTGTCACTTCCGGTCGTCCCAAACTATAAATTGGCAGAGGCGTAGGATGCGACCATTCCTCCAATCCCGACCGGATATCCGCATGGCTAATCATCCCCAACGTATCCAGTAAACTTTCAAACTGGATATTCCGGAAAGTATTCCGTTCGAGTAATGTATAAAGCGAATCCCTGAATGCATTCACCCCGATATTGATCTCAGGAATAGCAAACAACCGATAAGTCTTTAAACTGATAATATTCTCCAGCAAATCCCGGTATTCCACATTACCCAGCAACTCCTTAAAGGTTTGCTTTTCCATCAGCAGGCTGGCTTTTTCATTGTTACTGATGCCATTGATCTCACGCTCCCAGCCATAGTTATCCGATTTCTTTTGCAGATAAAGTTCGATCGCAGTATTGGCGACCGGCCATTCGGGAGAAAATATATTGTACCGGTAATTATACAATTGCGGAAACAGGAAATAAGGGTTTGCCTGCGAACTGATATTATAATTACCACGGCCGCTGGATGAGAAATTATAGTTTCCTTCCGGCCGCTGGAATATCCAGAAGAAGTTGTTCAGTGTACGTATCTTTGCCTCTTCTTCCGTTATCTCACGTCCCCCCCGCTTCGACCACTTCACCTGGTTACGCCACATCTTGTCCACATCCAGCTGGCCGAACATACATCCTTTTTCCGGGAACAGGACCATCTCGGGCTGTACAGCTTCCTGAGCCTGCGACCAGGCACGGGTATAGGTGGAGAACTGAACAGGCACTTCCACGATCGAGAAGCGGCTGAACGGATAACTCAGTTTATAGTTACGTTCCAGATTATCTCTCATATTACGGATAAAGCTGGGGATGGTATCGAGTATGGAATCGAAAGTAGCCGTATAATAATCGTTTCCCTCAATGTGCCATATACTATATAATGTACTGTCCGATTCCAGACTTTGCTGTTTGTACTTACCCACAATCACGGAAATTGCCTGTGCCGGATATTCGGAGGCAAACGAATAAACGCCGTCCTCTCCTTTCACTCCCTCCCCTTGCGAAAGCGGAGTGAGACCCGGAAGAGGCTTTACCCGCAAACCGAATTTACTGAAATAAGTCTGCTGCCAGTCCGGACTCATATTGCTGTAGGAGGTTCCGGGGCGCGGATACCAGTATGTTTCGGGAGTGAACAACAGATAATCCGGTGTCTGAAACACATATTGCTTATCTATATTGAACAGGAAATCCCTGCGCTCTTTCTGCAAAACCTCTGCCGGAATATCCAGGTAACAGAACTTACTGTCAATTTTCCCGCTATACCTGATAGAGAAAGATACCGTATCGCCAGGTAAAACCTCCTCACCGAAATCGACCAGCAGTATCTGATTATCCCTCTTGAAATCAAGAGGCTTCCCTCCTCTTTTTATTTCCTCCACCTGCAAACCGGGATTCAGGCAAAAAGTGAAAACAGTCGCCGGCTGCAAAGCCATTCCTTTCATTTCCACCTCCGAAACCACCCGTTCCGATTGCTGTTCGAGTGATATATCGTATTGATTGATTATCATCTTGGGAGTATTCACATACTTATTATTGATCTCGGTGTAAAGGGTACGCACCTCCCCTTCTCCCAGGATGGAATGAACATGTTTATATCCGGCCGCCCCACTTATCAGCAGCATACAAAACGAAAGGAACAACCACGGATAATTACTGCGCGACGAATTGGGCAACCGCCTGAACAGAAAGATCGTAAAAAAGATAAAAGCCAATCCGGCAAAGAAATAGATCGCCCGGTGATTCAATACAATTTCCAGATTGGTAAAGCCCACGATAGTCGATTTAACCAGCGGCAGACTATAAGCCATATAATCGAACAGGTAATAAAACTTATCGCTGATATAAAACAATGTCAGTCCAATATATCCCAACAGGATAATAAAGGTCAGCGCCTGATTTTTCAGTACCAGCATCAGGAAGATGGACAATCCGATGATAAAGATCAGTGTCGGAATACTTATCAGCAGGAAATAAACCGGATACGATAGCCAGTCTACCGACATGCCCGATCCTATAAAATTAAATATCAGAGCCATTCCCATGACGATCAGGTTCAGTATCAGGAAAACCCGCAGGTTTCCCCATATCTTTCCGATCACATACTCCGCATTGCTCAACGGACGGACATAAAAGACCTCCGAAGTATCCAGTTTCTTATCCCTTTTCAAAAACTCCGAAGCAAGGAATATCGATATGACTGCCTGCCCGGTATTCAGTAAAAGCAGGTTCAGGTAAGGGAGATTGGAAGGGAGTGCTTTCAACATCCACATACCTCCGCCATTGTCGGCAACCAACATACCAAAGTCAAAGAATCCGAGTATCAGAAGAGCCAGCACGGTAAACACCTTAAAGAACCAGCTTCGGATCAATATCTTGCTTTCGTATTTTGCTACCGATTGTATATTGTTGACAAACGACATAGGGGGTAAAGTAAAAGGTTACTAATCATTGGTCCAGAGATTCAATTTATTTTCCATATAATATACATAAGCATGTTCCAGATTGGGAGGATACGATTCAGCCTCATACCCTTCGATCTCGTCGGCCACCACCTGCACTTCCCAACCCGAACCGGAAGGAATCGTAGAGATAACAGGATATTTCTTATCCACCTCGTGCAGTTCATCACTTGTCACTTTAATGCGCCAAACTTTCCCTTCCGCCTGTTTCAACATATCCTGCGGAGAACCGTAAAAGGAAACCTGTCCCTTGTTCATCAACGCCATGCAGTTGCAGGTACTGGATATATCTCCCACAATATGAGTGGAAAGGATAATCGTCACATCATTCTCACTGACTTCCGATAGCAGGTTACGGAAACGGATACGTTCTTCCGGGTCCAACCCTGTCGTCGGTTCGTCCACAATTATCACCTTCGGATGGTGGATCAATGCCTGGGCAATACCCAGACGGCGTTTCATACCGCCCGACAGTTTATTCGCATACCGTTCGCGCACATCGAAAAGACCGACATTTTCCAGCATGGCATCGACTGCCAGCTTGCGTTGCTTGCCATTCGTCATGCCTGATAAACGGGCCGCATAATCCAGAAATTCATGTGTCTTATATTTGGCGAAGAAACGGAAATCCTGCGGGAGATAACCTAATATTCCCCTGATCTCCTTCCGCTGTTTGAACAGATCGTATCCGCAAATATTCACCTGTCCTGACGACGGTTCCATTAATGCAACCAGGATACGCATCAATGTAGATTTACCGGCACCATTGGGCCCGAGCAGTCCAAACATGCCCGTAGGTATCTCCAGATTAATGTCTTTCAAGGCGTGGTTTCCGTTCGGATACACCTTATTTAGGTCTTTTATCGATATGCTCATTCTGCCAACTATTCAGAAGAAATTAGAATTAAGTATTAATGGCTGGTAAAGATATATTTTATTCGCATGAATACAAATAAAAAACGTCCTTATCCCCAATATATTGGATAAGGACGCTTAATTTTTTAATTAAAATCAGATTTTAATAGTTCTGCTTCATCGGTTCGAAGAATGCCTGCGGATGTTCGCATGCCGGACATTTCATCGGCGCTTTCTTGCCTTCGATCACGAAACCGCAGTTACGGCACTGCCAGAAGATAGCTTCGTCTTTTTCGAATACTTTGCCTTCTGTCAAGTTAGCCAACAGTTTACGATAACGTCTTTCGTGTTCAGCTTCTACTTTAGCAATCATTCTGAAAGCAACAGCAATGTTTTTGAAGCCTTCTTCTTCTGCGATGTCAGCGAATGCAGGGTATAAGTCAGCCCACTCTTCGTTCTCACCGTCAGCAGCAGCAGCCAGATTTTCCATTGTTGTGCCGATCACACCAGCCGGATAACAAGCAGTAATTTCCACCATGCCACCTTCCAGGAATTTGAAGAAACGCTTAGCGTGTTCTTTTTCCTGTTCAGCTGTTTCCATAAATACACCGGCTATTTGTTCGTAACCTTCTTTTTTAGCTACGCTTGCAAAAAATGTGTAACGACTTCTTGCCTGAGATTCTCCGGCAAATGATTTAAGCAGATTCTGTTCGGTACGTGTACCTTTAATACTTTTTTCCATAATGCTAATTATATATGTAGTATAAAATGAGTTTGTAAGATCGCCCTATTGAAATAACTCTCAAAAGTAGGAAAATGTTTAATACTTTAATTCATTCTTTTACTTAAAATATATCTATCCACAGATAAATTCCATCTATTACTTTTCTCCCGAAAGACAAGTAATCATTAGTTCAGGACAGATACAGATACAATTTTTACCACATTTGCAATGTCGACATTACAATATATCCTATATTTTATGCTTTACGCTAAATATTATTGTATCTTTGCATCAAAATTTAACATACTAGGCAGAAAGATGGAACGTAAATTTGATTTTCAGCCCAAGTTGATCTCGGCACTGAAAAACTATTCCAAAGAAAAATTCATGGCAGACCTGATGGCAGGGATCATTGTGGGCATTGTGGCCCTTCCGCTTGCCATCGCATTTGGTATTGCTTCGGGAGTTAGTCCGGAAAAAGGATTGATCACCGCTATTATCGGTGGGTTCATTGTCTCTTTTCTGGGAGGCAGCAATGTGCAGATCGGGGGACCGACGGGAGCATTTATCGTCATCGTATACGGTATCATACAGAATTTCGGTATCGAAGGACTTGCCATTGCAACCGTTATCGCCGGTATCATACTGGTAATTATGGGAGCATTAAAACTCGGCACAGTCATTAAGTTCATCCCCTACCCGATCGTTGTCGGCTTTACCAGCGGTATCGCACTGACTATTTTTACCACACAGATGAAAGACCTGTTCGGACTGACGATGGAAAAAGTGCCGGCCGATTTTATCTCCAAATGGATTGCTTACTTCGAACATTTCCATACGGTCAATCCTTGGTCGTTTGTAATAGGGATTGTCAGTATACTTATTATTGCCATCTCTCCCCGATTTTCCAAAAAGATACCGGGATCGTTGATTGCTATTATCGTCATGACAGTCATCGTATATATTATGCGCAATCATCTGGGTATCGCAGGTATTGAAACCATTGGCGACCGTTTCACTATCAATGCTTCCCTCCCGCAACCGGAAGCTATTTCCTTCAATATGGAAACAATCAATCTCCTGCTTCCTGCGGCTTTTACCATCGCCATGTTGGGGGCTATCGAATCACTTCTTTCGGCAACTGTAGCCGACGGTGTGACGGGAGATAAGCATAATTCGAACACGGAACTGATCGCCCAGGGAGTCGCCAATATCATTGTTCCCATTTTCGGAGGTATTCCCGTTACCGGAGCAATTGCCCGTACGATGACCAATATCAACAACGGAGGCCGTACACCTGTTGCCGGTATTATCCATGCAGTCGTACTGATGCTGATCCTGTTGTTTCTCGGACCGCTTACCAAGCATATTCCGATGGCTTGCCTGGCAGGGGTGTTGATTATTGTATCTTATAATATGAGCGAATGGCGTACCTTCCGTTCGTTGATGAAGAATCCGAAAAGCGATGTTTCTGTTTTGCTGGTCACATTCTTCCTGACCGTTATTTTCGACCTGACCATCGCCATTGAAATAGGTTTGCTGATCGCCATGTTCCTGTTTATGAAACGGGTAGCGGAAACGACGCATGTGTCTGTTTCCAAAGACGAGATCGACCTGTCCGATGAAGGAGAAATCCATCACGATGAAGAAGTGCTGACTTTACCGAAAGGCGTAGAGGTGTACGAAATCGACGGTCCGTTCTTCTTCGGTATAGCCAATAAGTTCGACGACGTCATGAATATCATAGGTGACAAACCTAAAGTGCGTATCATCCGCATGCGCAAAGTCCCGTTCATGGATTCGACCGGCCTGCACAACCTGGAAAGCCTGTTCCGTCTGTCGAAAGCAGAAAATATCCATATGATCTTATCCGGAGTAAACGAAGATGTACGCCGGGTATTAACCAAATCCGGATTCGACAAGAAGATCGGACCGGATAATATCTGCTCCAACATCAACGAAGCCGTCAGGAAAGCGGAAGAAGCTGTAAAATAATTTCTAAAACTGAATGCCTATGGAAAGGAAGAACGAATGCGTCATCTTCTTTTTCCATAGCATATCGTTCAGCGGTTTCCGTTCAATCACGAGGTTACGGCGACCGCCATACACATCATAGTTAGAAATGGTATATCCGGCTGAAAATACCCAGCTTTCTACTTCGATCTGCATAAAACTCCTTACATTCCAATATAACCAATCCCCATTCAGGTTAGTCACATCTTCCGTATGCAGAGCCGGAGTGGGGTGTTTTTCATTTTCATAACCCACCCGAAGCGTTTCGTTGGCAGGAACAACCATATATGCGCCGGGTTCCATATTGAACGTTACCTTCAGGTCACGATCTCCCCACCTGTTTATATTGGGTGTACGCAACCGGAGGGCCGGACGGAAAAGTATCCGTTTTACATTCGATTCATCCGAACCGATATACCATCTCATGTTTCCCGGAGCAGAGCCGGAATAATATTCATCATAAAACTGTCCTGTAAAATTAACACCTCCTGTTATACCGACATACCGGCAAACAAAGAAAGTAAACGCCGGCTCCACCTCCCAGGAATAGTTATTATTCAACCCTCCTGAAAGAGCAAATTCCCATCTCCTGAATGCCTCTTCCTCTTTTGCCCCGGCAACAACAGGGAGCAACAACACCATCCATAACAACAATCGTTTCATATCTTTTCCGTTTTCACTATTGTGAAGACATGAAAAACAAGAAATACCCCTATCAATAGGATAGAGATATTTTACTTAATCCACCTTCAATATATTAATTCTTATTCCATTTTATTCTCTATATAATCCTATTCTTTTTACTTACATTTGCGTTTTATAACCGAATAATCTAAAATTATGGCACAATCAGGAAGACTGCTCTCACTGGACGTAATGAGAGGTATTACAATTGCAGGGATGATCATGGTGAACAATCCGGGAAGCTGGGGATATGTATATGCTCCGCTACGGCATGCATCATGGAACGGCCTCACTCCTACCGATCTGGTATTCCCGTTCTTTATGTTTATTATGGGAGTTTCCATGTTCTTTTCATTGCGGAAATACGACTTCAAATTATCCGGAGAAAGTGTTACGAAAGTATTGAAACGGACCGTGCTGATCTTCCTGGTCGGATTTGCCTTGAATTTATTCGGACATCTCTGCTACAACGGATTTTCCAATTTCGAAAACCTGCGTATCCTGGGGGTTATGCAGCGGCTGGCACTGGCTTACGGGATCGGCTCACTGATCGGATTATCCGTTAAGCATAAATATATTTTACAGACAGCAGCCGGAATACTGCTGTTTTACTGGATACTTTTAGCCGCTACCGGCAGCCAGACGTTGTCGGAAAATAATATAATTGCAATAGTCGACCGTGCACTGTTCGGAAATACGCATATGTACCATGATTATCTGGCAGACGGAACCCGCATCGCCTTTGACCCGGAAGGGTTGCTGAGTTGCCTGGGAAGTATCGGGCATGTATTGCTCGGTTTCTATGTGGGTAAAATGATTCTCGACTGTAAAAAGAACAATGAATTAATTATCAGGAATTTGTTTATCTTTGGAACAATTATTCTGTTCCTGGGATTCCTGCTAAGTTACGGCTGCCCGATCAATAAAAAACTATGGAGCAGTACATTTGTATTAACCACTTGCGGATTCGGCTCGTTGTTTCTGGCGTTGCTGATCTGGATCATCGACATAAACGGCAAAAAGAAATGGTCGCTGTTTTTCGAATCTTTCGGGATTAATCCGTTATATCTCTATGTACAGGGAGATGTATTTGCAGTGGTACTCGATAAATGCGGAGTGACACCGTATGTATATGCAGATATCCTGGTCCCGCTCTTCGGAAACTTCGGAGGTTCGTTGGCATGGGCTATTTTGTTTGTCGTATTGAACTGGATACCGGGATATTGGTTATATAAGAAACGTATCTACATCAAATTATAATGAATCGTTACAGACTGTTTTATCACTGCATTTATATAAGTATCATCTGCTTATTCCTGTTTTGCCCCGGCAAAGCAAAATCGCAGATAAGCGAAGGAGGAAAACCGGTTAGTTTCAACTATCAGAACCCGTTGAAAAGCTGGCAACCGGCTGTTCAGATACCGGTAAATTTCAGTGTGGAAGACAGGATAGCAGTCGATGAATGGCGGGTAAGCCAGGGAGCACCTCTGGCTGTTTCTGCATTGATAGATACGGATTTGAATATGGAAAATGCCGGAGAATGGCGGGTATTGCCCGGCGGAGAAAGAATCTGGCAGCTTCGCCTTCAGGCAAAAGGAGCGATTGCCTTAATGTTATATTATGAAACATTTTATCTGCCTGAAGGTGGAAAATTATTCATATACAATGCAGAAAAGACGCATTTACTGGGAGCCTATACTTCGCAAACCAATCCGAAAGGAAAATCATTTGCTACGGAATTTGTGGCCGGCGATGATATCATTCTCGAATACGAACCGCCTGTTTCGGACGAAAAAGCCCGTATAGCCATTAATCAGATAGGATACGGATACAATCATCTGCATGTAACTACTGACTTACGGAATACCGGCCCGGGAACTTCCGGTTCCTGCATGGTCAATATCAACTGCGAAGAAGGAGAGGAGTGGCAACACGAAAAGAACGGTGTTTGCATGATGGTTGAGAAAATAGGGAAGGCCGGATACCTCTGTTCCGGTTCACTGGTGAACAACACGGCGAAAGACATGAAACCTTATATATTGTCGGCTTTCCATTGTACACAAGATTACGATAACGGAACAACTGCTTCGGAAACAGATCTAAACCAATGGGTATTTTATTTCCATTTTGAACATACCGGATGCGAAAACGCTTCGCCAATAGCCGGACATAAAACAATGACCGGCTGCCGGCGGATTGTAAGTATTCCGATAGAGGGCGGTTCCGACGGACTGTTATTATTGCTGAACGACAAGATCCCGGCAGAATATAATGTATATTTCAACGGTTGGGACAGAAGTGAAACGGCTACTTCATCCGGAGTGAATATTCATCATCCTTCCGGCGATTATATGAAAATATCGACCTTCGGTAATCACCCGGTAAAGACAACGACCTGGATAGATAATCTATCCAAAGCCGGAGCTCTCAATGCCCATTGGAATGTCATTTTCGACAAAACAACCAACGGGCACAGTATCACGGAAGGCGGTTCTTCCGGTTCGCCGCTTTTCAATGAAAATAAGCAGATAGTAGGTACACTGACCGGCGGTAATTCTACTTGCCGCCTGACAAGCGGCAATAACTTATACGGCAAGTTTTCTTATCACTGGGATAAATACAGCCAAGCTGATACCGGACGTATGGATATCTGGCTCGATCCGTTGAACACCGGTGCAACAACAATTCCCGGTTTGTCGCAAACCGGAGAGGAGGGGAGCCTTATCAATTATAAGTCACCGACAAATGTTACTGCCCAATCCATTTCTTCCAATAATGTTCTTATTCAATGGAATGCACCTGTATATACACAGTTGATCAGCTGGGGTACACAAAATTCGGACGCACAAATCGGATACCATGGCACTCCTTTTTATTTCGGTCAAAGATGGGAGTCTAAAGAATTGATAAACATACATAAAAAGAAATTGGTAAACGTAAAATTCATTCCTGTCTACAGTGTGAATTATGCCATCTTTATCAAACAAGGAGAACGGACCTATCAACAGGAAATAACCAATCTGACGGCCAACCGGTCCAACACGATAGAGTTGAAAACACCTTACACGATTGATGCCAACCAGGATCTGATCGTTTCCATCTATGCCAGGAAATACGGACGTTCGGTTTATCCTGCTTTCGTAGATAATGGTCCGGCCATTAACGGAAAAGGGAATCTGGTATCTTTTGACGGAAACGAATGGGAATATCTGCTGGACGAAGAATTCAATATTAATTTTATCCTGTCTGCTACCGTCACTTCCGAAGAAGGTGAACTGACACTTCCCCTTCCCGCAGCAAACAGTGATATACAGATTCCGGCTTTCCCTGCTATTACCGGATATAACATATACAAAGACCAGATGTTACTAGCTTCTGTCCCTGCTTCCACATTACAACACACAGATAAAAATGTCACCGGAGGCAAGCATGACTACAGTGTTTCTGCTCTATACGATTCAAAAGAAAGCAGAGCAGCCACAGCTACAGCAGAAACAAATGTAAATACGGAGAGTATACAGGAAACAACCGATTTCCATATCACCCCTGCAATATTCAAAGACCGGATACAGATAAATAATTACCAGCAAGTCAAAAGCCTTGAAATTTATTCATCCGACGGAAAACTGATCCGGAAATTAACCGATCCGGCAGAATGGATAGAGACAGGTAATCTCCCGCAAGGTGTTTATTTCTTCAAACTAAGCAATGATAAGACTTTCAAAACCGTTCGCGGCATCAAACAATAATGAACAAACATTACTAATGTGTTAATGAATAGAGCAATTAGTTCAATTATTTCTATATTGGAGTTTCATAATAATGTTTCATCAAATGTACTGTCATACTATCATATTTTTTACATAATACGCATATAATCAATATGTTATTCCATGACAGTTGCCATTTTCAACTATCATAATACTGTCATAAAACCATCATTTGGACTATATTTTAACTAAACAGACCTTGTTTAGGACCTAAAAAAGGCTTTATAAATAGGATATAATTGCACTTATATATCGCTTTCCCTTCTATATGTTTTGCAAAAATATATAGACTAATTTCACAGGAATACATACTTTTTGTTCTCAAGATGCCCTTCTCAGCCTGTTTTACACCCGGATGTTGACTGTGCCCAGACCCGGGTCTCAACATTGTCGACACCCGGGTCTCGAACAACATAAGTAATTACTTCCTTGATAATAAGTCATATACTTCAGTAAAATAAGAAGCATATATTGGGTTTCAGGATAAGACTATGATAGTTGCATGATAGGTAAATGACAGTTGAAAACAGGAACTATCATAGGATAACCTATTGATTATAGGTATATTATATAAAAATATGATAGTATGATAGTTCTTTTATCCCTGTGATAGTTTTGAGAAACGCCTTTCATCTCTTTAATAGGAAACCGTCACATCAAACCCTTCTTTCCGTGCCCGGTCGGCTATGGTGTCCAATGCTTCTTTGGGAACTTTTTTAAGTCCTTTCAAAGGAGTTTCACGGTCGATGGTATAGATCATTACCTGTTTCGGTTTGATTTGCTTCAAGGCTTCAAACCAGCCGGTTATTTCTACTTCGGTTGTATTATCCACTGATTCGCCGTTCACTTCGCCTTTCAGGAACATAGTCTGGATAATCAGATTTCCTTCGAAACGGCATAACTGTCCGAGCAATTTATCGAATGTAAAAGCAGGAGAATTGGGAGCATTCAACTGTTGTATCCGGCTGTCGAGCACAGAATCGAGTTTCAGGATATTATCTTCAATTTTATTCAATGCCCGGAATACTCCTTCCTTATGCAACATGGTTGAATTGGATAGGACAGCAATCTTGGCATTCGGAAAGAAACGGTCGCGGGTGGCAATCGTATCTTCTATAACACCTTCGAACTCCGGATGCATGGTAGGTTCTCCGTTACCGGCAAAAGTAATCACATCGGGAGCAATTCCTTCGGCCTGCATAGCCGATAACTTTTCCGTCAATGCTTCCTTCACTTCTGCACGGGTCGGTAATTTGGTATGTGTACGCCGTTCCCCATTCAGTCCGCATTCACAATAAATGCAATCGAAAGAACAAAGTTTGCCGTCCACAGGAAGCAGGTTCATACCCAGAGAAACACCCAACCGCCGGCTATGTACCGGACCGAACACTATTTTATCAAAAAGAATCGTTGACATATCTAATACGTTTTTATCTATCAAGTTCTCTATATAACAAAGAACAGGACAATATTTCCTGAATTACGGATACAAAGCTACAAAAGACCTTATAATTACCAAGGAAGAAAAGCTAAAAAGAGGATCATCTCCCTTGCTTTATTGAAACATAATTTATTATTAATTAAATAGGCAATAAGCTATGTTTCACTACTTTTGCGACTGATCGATGATCATATATAGGCGATATTTATCATAGAAAGCGTCCGGCTTTATCCTTTTCAGTTTATATTTCATAGTTTATAGAATTTCGACACACTAGTATTTCACATTACCTGTTACGGGTAAGTAGTGATATACCAGGGTGCCTTATTGTGTGCTGTAAACTGTGATAACTGACTGTTGATACGATAAAAACCGGTAAATTCCTGCGTTTTCTTTTATAACAATTGTCACTTCAGGGAATCAGTGACATAACTTTTTATATTGTGCTGTTTAATTCCATAGAATTCATTTGCTTCCTGCCGATCGTTTTCATTGTATATTGGTTAGCAGACAAGCATTTGAAATGGCAGAACTTCCTTGTCGTAACAGCAAGCTATATCTTTTATGGCTGGTGGGATATACGTTTTCTTTCTCTGATCATACTGACCAGTTCCTTTTGTTTTGTCAGCGGACTTCTCATCGAACGAGCCGAAGGTAACCGGAAGAAACAGAAGATAATCAACACGATCAATATTTTACTCAACATAGGTATCCTGGGAACGTTCAAATATTTTGATTTCTTCAGTACCAATATTGAAACTGCATTACATTCATTAGGGTTTGAACCGGATTGGATAACACTGGATATACTTCTTCCCGTAGGTATTAGTTTTTATACTTTACAGGCTTTAAGCTATAGCATCGACGTATATCAGAAGAAAATATCCGCCTGTCATGAACCGATTGCATTCTTCGCTTTTGTCAGTTTCTTTCCGCAGCTGGTGGCAGGTCCCATAGAAAGAGCTACCAATCTGTTACCCCAATTTTATAAACGACGTACATTCGACTACAGTAAGGCAATAGACGGTTGCCGGCAGATGTTATGGGGATTTTTTAAGAAAATGATCATTGCCGATAATTGTGCGATGGCAGTCAATGAAATATGGGGCAGTTATCAGTATCAGAGTGGTTTTACTCTTTTACTCGGCGGTCTTTTATTCACTTTTCAGATATACGGAGATTTTTCCGGTTATTCGGATATTGCTATCGGATGTGCCCGGTTATTCGGAATAGATTTAATGAAAAACTTCAATTATCCCTATTTTTCAAGAGACATATCCGAATTTTGGAGACGCTGGCATATTTCATTAAGCACCTGGTTCCGCGATTATATCTATATCCCGTTGGGAGGAAGCCGTTGCAAGAAAACAAAAGTAATCAGAAATACTTTCATCATATTCATTATCAGCGGACTCTGGCATGGGGCAAACTGGACGTTCATTCTATGGGGTATTTATCATGCCTTGTTGTTTATGCCTCTCTTGCTGCTCAATAAAAACAGGAGATATACGAAAAATGTAATCGCCGAAGGTAAACTTTTACCCTCTTTCAAAGAAGCAGTACAGATGTTTTCCACCTTTTTCCTTGTCCTTATCGGATGGATTATTTTCCGGTCCAACGACATCGGCGAAGCATCCGACTATTTAGCACGTCTTTTTTCCCCGTCTTTATTCGAGGTGTCCTTTCCGCACGGCAAAAGAGCGTTGATATATTGCTTAGTGCTACTAATCATTGAATGGATGCAACGGGAAAAAGAACATGCATTACAGATAAATAAAGAGATTAAATCACCTGTGGTCCGTTGGGGAATCTATTATATCCTGATTTTTATAATCGTCTTTCTGCAAGGTACACCGGCCGATTTCATTTATTTTCAATTCTAAACGATATGAAGAAATTTATAAAACGATTAATTATCTTTCTGATACCTATCCTGATACTGTTCATCCTGTTAGAGTATGCTATCCGGCAAATACCGAACACTTACAAATATAAAAACGAATGGATGTCACAGCATGCAGATAGCCTGAATACACTCATATTGGGTAATTCACATTGTATGTCGGGAGTCAATCCTTTATATCTGACCAACAGCGCTTTCAATTTCGCAAATTCTTCACAGGATTTGGAACGTGACTATTTTGTATTGACCAAATATGAGAATATGTACAATAATTTAAAATGCGTTATCCTTTCTTTTTCGTATTGTACACTTCAGGACAGGATGGATAATACGGACAAATCCCGGTTAAAATATTATGGTATTTATATGGGATATGAGAAATATAAATACAGTGTGGAAATAACGAGCAGCATTACTTATGAGAAAATAAAAGATTATCTGAAAGAGGGTACTTCACAATATTCTCCTTTAGGATTCAGAGTAAACAAATTTTCAAAAGATAATTTGGAAGTAAGTGGTATAAAAGCAGCCAAACGACATACATTAAATAACCGGAAAAATTTGGATGATAATCTGAAATATCTTCACAAAATCATTCAGTTCTGTGAAGATAAACAGATTCAATTAATTCTTGTCACCACACCAACCTGGCATAGTTATTATGAGCATCTGGATAAGCATCAACTCGACCAATTATTATCCACCGCAAAAGAGCTGGATAATAATCACGAAAATGTATTTTATTTCAACTTTCTAAAAGATGACCGATTCAATGATAACGATTTCAAAGACGGCGATCATTTATCAGAAGAAGGTGCTGAAAAGTTTACTAAAATACTAAAGGATTCCATCAGACATAAATTAGATATTGAATTGTAAATATATATTCTAAAACTTATACCGTAAAAGCATATACATATCCGTTTTATTATGTCCTTTTATCTCTTCCTGATCCGTACCGATTAAGTCGCGGTCTGCATAATAACTATGTCCCAGTTTAGCAGAAAGAGAAAGTTTCTTTAGTATATCCCATCGGAAAGAAAATGACAACCTGATTCCTTTCCCATAAAACGAAGGCATACTGAAAGCATACAATATATTTTTCTCATACGAATTGATACGGCTGTAATAATCGTCCGTATGAAAATAAGCCAGGTAAATATCTGATTGGAATGGGAGAGAAGACGGTTTCCAGCCCACACCTTGCGAAATCATCCATCCGAGACTTCGTTTTCCTTTTCCTTCATCATAATAAACACCGTCGGCCGATGTTTTCAACACCCATATCGATTGCATTCCGTAAAGCAATTGCAGTCTGATACGCTGCTGGGAATAAGGCAGAACACTCAATGCCGATTCATTTTCCAACGTCCGGTTCTTTTCTTTCTTTCTGTATTTATAACGCAAATAGGTTGTAAAGTTCTTTCCCGAATTATAATCCAGCTGAACCATATATTCCTGGCCCGAAGAAGGAGCATCCACACCGTATTTCAACCAGGGGAAACGGAACAAATCCGCATACGCCGACAATTTGAAACGGGCAAACGGCGTCCACTGCATCCCGGTATAGAAACCCTGTTCATTCTGTACGGATGAATGCTGTCCGAAAGCATTCCCGAAAAAAGCCTGATACTTTTTATCATAATAACGATGAAGCAACAATAAAGAAAAATAGGAGACAGGCGTTAACCGGATGGCATTCAATGTGGCAACTGCCTTGTTTGAGGACATGGCTGTTTCTCCGTAAAACTTTATTTTCTTTGTTTTAAACATGTAATCGACGCTTATGTCGATATTATCGTTTCCACGGAAATAGAAAAGATTATAGGGTTTCGGATCCGGTTGTACCTGATATTTTCCGAAAGAGTAGGAGAGAGCTGTAAACCCAACGGAAAGATTTGAAGTCGTATAGTGTACATTTCCACCGTATGCCTGCATAGGAACCGTATGTTTCTTTTCCCAATCCCGTTCCAGCCGATGCAAACCATCTGTTTTAAATGTACTGACTTCATAGTTATCAACACCGGCATCTAACTTTCTATACGAGTATAACAAACTGATATATATCTGTTTTAATACTAAAGTAGAAGCTACTCCGCGAAAGTAATCATTTTCATTTGTTGAAAAGTGACGACGGAAACCATTGCTGCGTCTTTCCGCCTGTGCCACTATCGAACTGCGGCCGGGAGTAAAATCATTACTGATAACCAGACCTTGCCCGAAAGAAACCTTATAATCACCGATGGCCAAAGTTTTCAACCATTTATTCATATCTTTGAAAAACAGGTGTACCGAATAAAAATCATAGCCTTTATGATGGTTATTCCAAAACGGTTCACCAGCATCCTTTTCAGCTACCATTCCCCATTGAAGCCTGTCATCAAAAGTATACGAATAACGCAGGGAATGATAGAAAGGTTCCCCCAGATATTTCCGGTTCGGATATTGCTGCAAGATACTATCCGGATATGAACAATATCCCTTTTTCTGTTGAAAACACTTATCATATCTGATTTGCAACTCATTAGAACCATACTTCAACATGTTCTTAACAGAAAAGGGCCGCTTATTAACCGATATATCTCCGATATAAACAAACGGAAGCAATAAAGAAATCGTTGAAAAATCCATTCCTTCCACATTCTTCAGTTCATAAAGAGTGACCAGCTTTCCATATTTCACACGATAAGCCAACAGGCTGTTTATTTGTTGGTCGGACAGGAAAGGCAGGCGTTTCAGTTCAGTTTCGGTCACACTGTTCAGTTCAAAAGGGTGTTCCGACAGATAGGAAAGGTCCGAATACAGGTTTTCAATCTGTGCTTCATCTTCCGTTTCAGAAGCCATTTCTTCTATATATTCCATCCACTTATCAACAGAATATATAGTCTGACTATTAAGGTTATAACTGTTTATAAACAGGTATACCAACAGGGTTGTCAACAATCTTTTCATAGTGATCATTCCGTTAAAAACAATACTTCAAACCAATACCGGAACTTATTCCCAACACCGGGTGATAAAGAGCGGCCACATCTACAATAAAACCCGATAACCGGTATCCTATCCCCAAGGTAGGCAGGAGAGGGGTTGTCTTAATGCCGGTGCGTACATAAAAATGAGTAAGCAACTGATATTCCATGCCGATACAACCTGTTAATACAGTCTGTTTATTCGTCTCCGCATTTCCGGCTATTAACAGGTTGTTAATTACTTCCCATTGAAAACCTATTTGTAATGAATAGGATATAAAAGACTCTATATCAATCTCTTTTTCCTGAATGCTGACTGATGGAAAATCCTGTATCAACATACCAATCAACAGCTTTTCAACGGGAATAAACAAGATACCGACATCGGCGGACAAGTATTGCGGCTTTTCTTCAACCAACTCGGTCTGAAGAAATGTATATTGAATACTGATACCGGCCGTCCATTTTTCAGTCAACGATTTTCCCAGGAAAACCCGAAACATACTTTCCCGGTATCGGTCATAACCGAAAGAAGAGATATTAACACCCGCAGAAAGTAAGTTGTTCGGATAACTGACCGACAAACCCACCGTTCCCAGTTCTTTCAGTCCGTAATAATTAAAGTAATTGATATCAAAAGACTTATAGTTATCCAAAGCAACTACCGCAGGATTAAAAAGTGCAGATTGCACAACGCCACATTCACCCATTCCCATACAACGGACACCGGGTAAACGAAGGTTATTAACAGCATACAAACAGGGAGAAATCCCCAACAGGAGACATAAAAACAATTGTTTCATAGATAAGATATTTTTGGTTGTTAATAAATAAACGCTCTTTTAATGCAAAATACTATTCAATGTTCATAGTCATACCGTTTTGTCATTATCAGAATCGGAGCAAATATAATGATTCTTATTGACTTGACAACTTATTAACAACTAAATTATCATTTCCATATAATTAGTCAAATTCTGTAAAACCGGTACAGGCTATTGGTAAATCACCTACTTTTGTAAACGATGATAAAGAAGAGATGGTATAAAATCCTGATTTTATTTCTATTCTGTGCAGTCGGAAGCCAGGCGCAGAAGCTGAAAATAAATACACTTCCCGAAGGTGTACAAAGAGCGTATGTCGACGGGAAAGATACCATTGCCGTTGTTAACTTGCAGGAAGTCTTTGTCTTTCCGCAAGTTCGTTTTAAAAACAAACGGGAAGAACAAAAGTATAACAAACTGGTCCGCGATGTCAAACGTACGTTACCTTATGCCAAGATGGTCTACGAAACATTAATAGAAACGTACGAATATATGGAAACCCTTCCCGATGACAAAGCTCGCCAGGCTCATCTGAAACGGATGGAAAAAGACTTGTTCAAAGAATATAAACCGGAGTTGAAAAAACTGACTTTCTCGCAAGGCAAATTACTTATCAAACTGATAGACAGGGAATGTAACCAATCCAGTTATAACCTGTTGAAAGCCTATCTGGGTAGTTTCAGGGCCGGCTTCTGGAACCTGTTTGCCGGTATGTTCGGAGCCAGCCTGAAATCCGAATACGACCCGAAAGGAAAAGATGCCATGACGGAACGGGTCGTTATCCTGGTGGAAAGAGGATTACTCTGACAACTGTTTAAAGAAATCCCAGATAACAATCCCGGTTGTTACCGACACATTCAATGAATGTTTTGTCCCGTACTGAGGTATTTCAATACACATATCACAGTTATCAACAACAGATTGTTGAACACCTTTTACTTCATTTCCCATGACAATAGCGTATTTTTTATTCCTGTCTAACAACAACTTATCCAACATCACGCTTCCCTCTGCCTGTTCAATGGCACATACGACATACCCTTGTTGTTTCAGGTTATCAACAGCCTCGTGTGTATCTTTAAAATATTTCCAGTCGACCGTTTCTTCCGCCCCTAAAGCCGTCTTGTGAATCTCTGCATGAGGAGGACAGGCTGTAATGCCACATAAATAAATAGCCTCTACCCGGAACGCATCGGAAGTACGAAAAACGGAACCGACATTGTTCAGGCTCCTAATATGGTCAAGTACAACAATTAAAGGTATCTTTTTACTTTCCTTGAAAGCCTCCGGCGTGAGGCGGTTCATTTCTGTTATCTTCAGTTTACGCATAGCTATTTTCTTTGGTTGCAAAAGTAGCGAATTAATGTGGATATGCCGTTGAAAAGGTATTGATAAGTAGTGAACACAAAATGAAAAAAAGTTCTTGCATTATTCAGAATCTCCGTTATACACCCTCTTGTTTTAATTATGCAACAATTATAACCCATTATTTATTACGAGCTATTAACAAGGGTTATACACGTTTCAACAACTATCCGGAGATATAAACTTTTACACACAACCAGTTATCAACATAAAACTAATAAAGTACGTAATATAAAGATATACAGCAATTAAAATATCATTATTCATGTTAGTATCCTCTTGATAACCGGTTCATATACTTTAATAACTCTCCAAACAAATATTGTAAGATAAATGTATTAACTGTTTCAACAGGATATCATATTCATCATATTTAAATTTAAAATTAAAGATTAATAAGAATATAATATATGATTGTGGATAACTAATGGTTGATGAAACCTTATGTCATTAACTCCTGTCATCGGATTAAGAATAGTGACAGCGAATGTCCCGAAGGGACTAACTGTGAATACCCCCGGATCCGGTCAATAACATTGAATTAAAACCTTCGTATTATTATCCGGATAGCTATGACTAAGGTCAAAGGTAATAGACTTTAAGCGTAAAAGCAATAGGCTTTAATGATAAAAGCTATTAGCTTTGAATATTGTCGTCCCGGTGAGGCGGCATCAACACCGGGATGGCATTTCAACATCATCGGGATGATAATAAGCTACTTCTATTGAATGTATTCAAATGTTAACGGTGACAAACTCAAGGGCAAATGTAGTATGTTTTTACCCCTGGTTGTAATCGTTTTTAAGGGTAATCGTTTGATAATGAGGTGTGACAAACTCTCTGCTCGCCCCTATAGAATAAGGTAAATAATTTATACCTTTTTTGTCATCGGATAGCTAAGTTTTGCTTTTGTTTTTCGGCGGGAATGAATAAAGTTTTTACCTTTGCAAATTATCAACAAGAAGTTAATAACTATACTAATAGTAAGAATATCAATAATAAAGACTGGTGATAACCTTGTTGATAGGCTATTGAAATTAGGAATAATATAATAGATATACTATGTTGACAAATCAATCAATCGGATATATGGACGCACCGGTTCCCAAAGATATAAATCTGAAGGAGGCCATCGATAAGTTGCGTAAAGAGAAAAATGCGGTTATCCTCGCTCATTATTATCAGACAGGAGATATACAGGATATAGCAGATTATGTAGGAGACAGCCTGGCACTGGCTCAGTGGGCGGCTAAAACAACGGCGGATATTATTGTTCTTTGCGGTGTTCATTTCATGGGTGAAACGGCGAAGATTCTTTGTCCGGATAAGAAGGTACTGGTTCCCGACCTGAATGCAGGCTGTTCGCTGGCAGACAGTTGTCCGGCTCCGGAGTTTGCTGAATTTGTAAAACAGCATCCGGATCATGTGGTTATTTCTTATGTGAATACAACTGCTGCTGTGAAAGCGGTGACAGATGTGGTGGTAACTTCCACGAATGCCCGTCAGATTGTTGAAAGTTTCCCGGAAGGAACGAAGATGATTTTCGGCCCGGACCGTAACCTGGGTAATTATATCAACAGTATTACCGGACGTAATATGTTGCTGTGGGATGGTGCCTGCCATGTGCATGAACAATTTTCACTGGAAAAGATATTGGAATTGAAGAAACAGTATCCGGATGCAGAAGTAATCACCCACCCGGAATGCAAACAGCCCGTTATACAGGTTTCCGACTTCGTAGGTTCGACTGCGGCACTTTTGAAGCACACTATCAAGTCGGACAAGAAACAGTTCATTGTAGCGACGGAAAGCGGCGTCATTCACGAAATGCGGAAAAAGAGTCCGGAAAAGGAGTTTATCCCGGCTCCGCCAAACGATAGTACCTGTGCTTGTAACGAATGTAATTTCATGCGTTTGAATACGATGGAGAAGCTCTATAACTGCCTGAAGTATGAGATGCCGGAAATATTCGTAGACGGAGAGGTGCAGAAAAAAGCTATTAAACCGATTCGGAAGATGTTGGAGATATCTGAGAAGTTAGGTTTATAATAAAAAATCAGCCCTGTTATTCATCATGATAACAGGGCTGATTTTTTATTTTACTACCATTATTTTAGTAACGACACTTTCTTTAGCTTCCGGTGTTGCTGATAATACCAGGTAAATTCCGGTAGCAACACGGCCACCACCTTTTCTTCTGCAATCCCATGTAAATGTTCCGCCAGCCGATTTACCCTGATAAATGATATTGCCTTTCAGGTCGGTTATTTTTACATTTGAATCATTCATCAGTCCGACGATGGTTACACGGTCATTCTGTTCCGGCCGAACGGGATTCGGATAAGCATATATATCCGAATAATCTTCACTGCCTTCCGTGGCATCTCCCATATAAGATACCAGTCCTTTTTCGGTACCGATGAAGACTTCTCCTGTCTGCTGGTTGATAGCTAGAGTATTGACCTGGTTGGATGGGAGTGGAGAATTGGCTGTTGTAAAGTTGTAAATGGTTTCCATCCCGTCTTCACTGACTAAAAATACACCGGAACTTTGTGTTCCTATCCATTTACGGTTTCCTCCGTCAACGGCGATGGCATTGATTTTTTCTCCATCAAGAAGATAAAAAGGTTCTCCATTTTCGTTGTTTGTCCGGACAATACGTTCGCAAGATATTTTGTCGATACTATTTCTTGGATTCCTGCAAATGATAGGGCCTCTGGATGTTCCGATCCAGACTTGTCCGGTTTTATCTTCAACTACACAGTAATAACCGCTGACGTCTATGCTTCCGTTGGCATCTGTAAATGTTGTATATAATTTAGATTCGTCGTCGCTTTTATCGTCAATCGTTCCTTTTTCGTTGAAGATAAATATTCCTTGATCGCAATTAATCCATTTGCGATTATCGGATGTTATTGTTATTTTGTCTGTTTTATAAGATATTGCAAGTTCAGAGGATTGGAATTTAACCCATTCCCCATTTGCTTTTAATACCTGAAGCAGGGATGGAACTTCACAATTGGTAGCCCATAAGTTTCCGTTTTTATCAAATGTGATTCCACCAATACGTACATAATGTAACGGATCTAATTTAGCAATGCTTTCCAATGTACTGTTTTGGGAGTCATAAAGTTGTATGGCTTCGTTATTTTTTAATTCGACTATGCCTTCTCCATATGAAGAAATGAAATAACGATCCGGATTGTTAGGATCAATGGCAATTCCGGTGTAGTCCCAAAAGTTTCTGAATTTGTTGTTTATTTCATTTTCATTGAAGTTATACCATTCTCCGTTTTCATATTTCATATACGTGCCGCGTCTACCCCAACGATCGGTATCGCGTCCTCCTCCGATAACTAATAATTTATTATCATGCATTGTCATGAAATAGTTATAATTCCGTTTAGGATACATTGTATCGCTATTGGTATTTTCTAAAATAACTTCATATGAGTTATTCTTTTTTTGTATTCCTTTTATTCCGCTGGTTCCGGATGCTATCCAAAATGTATTGGGGTCTTTGAGTGAAGATACGTTGTTGACGGTTCCTACGTTTACCACGTCCCTATCGGTACCGGATAAAGATGAATAAATAAATAATTCCGAATACGTATAAGCTATTAATTTATCATTTTCAATAACCATATGAGTCAGGTTATTATTTTTCAGCAGGCTTCTTACGTTTCCTTCCGATTGCAGATAATAAATACCTTTGTTATTACTCTGATTGACAAAAAAGCATAGTTTATCTTTAAAGAAAGATATTTGTCGAATATTGCTTGTATTGAATTCTAACGGTGAAGAAGATAATGAATAAGGATTCCATTCATTATAATCCAATAAATTACTATCTAATGAAGCATGTAACAGACCTCCGGATGTAGCAGCATAAATGTAATTTCCGTTTATGGCAACGGAATATACGGTTCTATTTAATTTATATGTATCCTTGATTTCTTTCTTATCCATATTTAAGGCTATAATTCCAAAATTAGTAGATAGATAAGCTAATTCTTTATAAAGATAGATATTATTAATTGTCTTATCTGTTACGTTTGAGTTATCCAGTAAATAAGAAAGATTGTAAATACCATTTTCTCCTAATAAATCTATGTTACCGTTCGTATAAGTAATTAATAATGTATTTACTTCCGGATTGAAACTAATAAAGTTTATGTCGTTATCACTTAATCCTGTTTGTTTGGAATAATGAGTAATACTGTTGTCTTCTTTATTATAACTATAAAGAGAACCATCAGCTACGGCATATACATGATTATTACCTTCGGCAATTTGAGTTGTTGTATAATAGGCCAGATAAGTACTCCATTCTCCAACACTTTTTTGAGCTATCAGATTGGATATTATCGTACAAAGTAAAAGAGTATATACAATTCTTCTCATAATTTATTCTGATAATGTAGATAAAAAAGCACTTAATTTTTTTACAGCTTCAGCCCGGTGGCTGATTGTATTCTTTATATCATTACCCATTTCGGCAAATGTCTCCGTATGATTGTCCGGTATAAAGATAGGGTCGTATCCGAATCCGCTTGTTCCGCGTTTATCCTTTGTTATCTGACCGTTTACTATGCCTTCGAACAGATATTCCTTTCCATCCAGAATAAGTGCTATAACGGTACGGAAACGGGCTTTGCGGTTTTCCATCCCTTCCATTTCCCGGAGAAGTTTTTTCATATTGGCTTCCGAATCATGTCCGGGACCGGCATAGCGGGCAGAATATACACCGGGAGCATTGTTCAGCGCTTCTACTTCGAGGCCGGTATCGTCGGCAAAGCAGTCGTAACCGAATTTATCTTTAATGTAACGAGCTTTCTGGAGTGCATTACCTTCCAGGGTATCGGCTGTTTCCGGTATGTCATCATGACAATCGATGGCAGCCAGGCTTACTATTTCTGTATGACCGGCTGTTATTTTTTGTACTTCATCCAACTTATGTTGGTTATTTGTTGCGAATACGAGTTTCATATCTGTAAATGTCTAAATAAAAAAGCACTTCTGTACGATATATAACGTATGGAAGTGCTTTTAATTGTTTGAATGAATCTTTTATGTTTTTATCTGGTCAAATCCTTCTCCGTAAACTCCCCGGACAATACTTTGCGAGATGAATGCCTGGTGGTCTATCTGTTTTACCAGACGGAAAATGGATACTGATTCTGATTTCTTAGCTAATAATACGACAACTTTGACCGGTTTGCGGGAATAACCTCCGACACCGTCCAAGATGGTACATCCACGGTCCAGGTCGTGAATGATTCGTTCGGCTATTTCATCGTATTTCTGTGAGAATATGAGGAATTGCACCGATTGACGGTTACCATTCAATACCATGTCGAGGACATAGTTGCTGATTATCATTTCTACGAAACCAAACACGATCTTATCCACATTATGGAAGAGGAAGAAAGAAGAACTGATAATGAAGAAATCGCAGAATAACAAGGCACGTCCGATGGATATGTTCTTGTATTTATTCACGATAGCTCCGATAATATCGGTACCTCCCGTACTTCCGTTTGCAGAAAAGACCAGTCCGAGTCCGGCTCCGCAAAGGAGGGCACCAATCATGATAGCCATAAACGGCTGGTCGTGCAGAATCGGGTTTCCTTTCAGCAGCCATTCAAAAAATGAAAGGGAAGCGGAAAGGGAGAATACTCCGAATATGGTTTTTATCAGGAACTTAAAACCTAATATTTTAAGTGCGGCCAGTAGTAAGACTACATTGATAACAAAGTATGAAACCGATACCGGTATGGCGCCGCCTGTAGCGAAGAATATCAGCGCACAGATACCACTAACGCCGCCGGTAACAATTTCATTCGACAGGATAAATGCATTGAATCCGAAACCATATAATAAGGTCCCGAACAGAATCATCAGATAATCCTGTATTGAAAAATAAATTTTATAAAACTGAGCAGCTTTCATCAGATAACGATATTAACAATCTTACCCGGAACGACAATAACCTTTTTAGGTGTTTTGCCTTCCGTCCACTTAGCGGAACTTTCGTGGCTGAGAGCTGCCTTTTCAACTTCTTCACGGGGCATGTCAGCCGGAAGTTCCATACTGAAACGGGCTTTTCCGTTGAATGAGATAGCGTAGGTAACTGACTTTTCTTTCAGATACTCTTCGTTGTGCTGGGGCCATTGAGCATCGCAAACCGTAGTCGTATGACCGCATTCGTGCCATAACTCTTCTGCCGTATGAGGTGCAAACGGGGCAAGCAGGATAACCAGTTGCTCCAGGATAGCACGCTTGTTACATTTCAAGCTGCTTAATTCATTGACACAGATCATGAAAGCACTGATAGAAGTATTATAAGAGAAATGCTCGATATCGAATGTTACTTTCTTAATCAGTTTATGTAATGATTTTAATTCTTCAGTTGTCGGTTCGGCATCGGTTATTTGAAGGCTGTCGGTATTTCCGTAGAATAAAGCCCATAGCTTTTTCAGGAAACGATGAACACCGTCGATACCGTTTGTATCCCAAGGTTTGGATTGTTCCAACGGGCCTAAGAACATTTCATACAGACGTAATGTATCTGCACCGTATTTTTCAACAATCATATCCGGGTTTACTACGTTGAACATAGATTTTGACATCTTTTCAACAGCCCATCCGCAGATATATTTGCCGTCTTCCAGGATAAATTCAGCATTCTTATATTCCGGACGCCAGTTTTTAAAGGTTTCGATATCCAGAATATCATTGTATACAATGTTTACATCTACATGGATAGGAGTAACTTCGTACTGGTCTTTCAGGTTCAGAGAGACAAATGTATTGGTATCTTTGATACGGTATACGAAGTTTGAACGTCCCTGAATCATACCCTGGTTAATCAACTTCTGGAACGGTTCATTCTCGCAGATAACTTCCATATCATACAGGAACTTGTTCCAGAAACGACTATAAATCAGGTGACCGGTAGCATGTTCCGTACCACCGATATACAGGTCTACGTTTTTCCAGTAATCATTTACCTGTTTATCTACCAGACCTTTGTCGTTATGAGGGTCCATATAACGCAGGTAATAAGCGGAAGAACCGGCAAAACCGGGCATCGTACAAAGTTCCAGCGGGAAGATTGTTTTATTATCTATCTTGGAAGTTTCAACTACTTCTTTATTGACTGAATCCCAGGCCCATTTGGTTGCATGTCCCAATGGAGGTTCGCCTGTGGCAGTCGGTAGGAATTTGTCTACTTCCGGTAATTGTAAAGGCAATGCTTCAAACGGTAACATCTGAGGCATTCCGTTCGCATCATAATATACGGGGAACGGTTCGCCCCAATAACGCTGACGGCTGAAGATAGCATCACGCAGACGGTAATTTATTTTTACACGTCCTAACTTATGTTCTGCTACAAATTTCTTGGTGGCGGCAATAGCTTCTTTAACGGTTAATCCATTCAGTGACAATTCGCAATAAGGAGTAACGTCCGGTCTCGGTGAGTTGCAGACGATACCTTCCTTGGCATCGAAACTTTCTTCGCTAACGTCGCAACCTTCAATCAACGGGATGATAGGCAAGTTGAAATGTTTTGCGAAAGCATAGTCGCGGCTATCGTGAGCCGGAACAGCCATGATGGCTCCTGTACCGTAACCGGCCAGCACATAATCGCTAATCCATACAGGCACTGCATCTCCGGTAAACGGATTGATAGCGTATGAACCGCTGAACACACCTGTTACCTGGCGGTCGGCAATACGTTCACGTTCTGTACGTTTTTTGGTACGGTCCAGATAAGCGTCTACTTCTTGTTTTTGTTCCGGAGTTGTTAATTTCTCAACCAGTTCGCTTTCGGGAGCCAGTACCATGAAAGTAACACCGAACATCGTATCGGCACGGGTAGTGAAGATGGTAAATTCCAGGTCGCTGTCTTTTACCTTGAAATTGACTTCGGCACCTTCGCTTCGGCCTATCCAGTTACGTTGTGTTTCTTTCAATGAATCCGTCCAGTCGATGGTATCCAGTCCGTCCAGTAAACGCTGGGCGTAAGCAGATACACGCAGACACCACTGACGCATCATTTTTTGTTCTACCGGGAAGCCTCCACGTTCGGAAACGCCGTTTACAACTTCATCATTTGCCAGTACGGTTCCCAGTTCGGAACACCAGTTAACCATTGTATCACCCAGATAAGCGATACGGTAGTTCAGTAATATTTCTTGTTTTTCTTTGTCACTTTTAGCTTTCCATTCAGCGGCGGTGAAACTTAATTCTTCGCCACAGGCAACGTTCAGACCTTCAGTACCTACGGTTTCAAAGGCTTCAATCAGGCTTTCGATAGGAAGTGCTTTCTTTTCATCGTTGCAATAGTAGCTGTTGAACATTTTGATGAATGCCCATTGTGTCCAGTGATAATATTCCGGGTCGCAGGTACGGATTTCACGACTCCAGTCGTAGCTGAAACCTATTTTATCCATCTGCTCACGATAACGGGCGATATTTTGTTTGGTAGTTACTTCGGGATGCTGTCCGGTCTGGATGGCATATTGTTCTGCCGGCAAGCCGTAAGCATCGTATCCCATCGGGTGTAATACGTTGAAACCCTGTAACCGTTTGAAACGGGAATAAATGTCAGAAGCGATGTAACCGAGCGGATGACCTACATGTAGTCCTGCACCGGATGGGTAAGGGAACATATCCAACACGTAGTATTTGGGTTTATCCTTATTTTCTTTCACTTTATAAACCCCGTTGGCAATCCAATATTCTTGCCATTTTTTCTCGATTTCTCTGAAATTGTACTCCATAATATCTAATCGTTTTTTATCGTTTTCAGTTTAAAGCCACAAAGTTAGTTATTTTATTTAGTTTTACTTCACATAACGAATCTTCGGTCCGGGTTTATCGTTCTTTTTGAACGAAGACTCGTACAAAATGAGCCTGCTTCGGCGGATACTTATTTGCCTCATTCTACCCCGTCACAATTTCCTTAGCAGGAAACTCTAGTTTCTTCCATAGGAAACACGTGTTTCCTGCCTGGGAAATTACAGTTCCCTACGGAGGAAATTGAACCTTCTTTCCATCCTCTTTGTTATTGAATGACAATAAATTTGAAACGCCATTAATGCCTTTAACCCGACCTCTGACAAGCAAGCTAAATTTAAACTATAAAAATTACAAGTAATGAGAAGATGTACTATTGTTTTCCTGGTTGCCTTGTTGACAATGTCGATAAGCGCCGCCCCTGTCGATGTGGAACAGGCCCGGAGCGTTGCGCTCAGTTTTCTGAAAAGCAATCGTCCGCAGACCAAATCCTCGCTTACGAAACTGACGTTAGTCTGGTCGGATGGCGGAGTCGCTACCAAATCGGATGCCGGTTCGCAGGATGCTACTTTTTATGTGTTTAATCAGGGCGATGATAACGGTTTTGTGGTCGTTGCCGGTGATGACGTTGTTTATCCTATTCTGGGATATGGTATGCAGGAACCGTTCCGGAAAGATTCCATGCCGGTTAACCTGCGTTCATGGTTTGATAGTTATCAGCGTCAGATTAACTGGATGCGCGGAAATAAAACGGTAGCCGGTAAAGAGATAACTGCCGCCTGGAATCAGTTGCGGCAGGGCACTATGCAACTGAGTTCGGATGGTGTATTACTGACGACTGTGTTGTGGGACCAGATGACGCCTTATAATAATCTTTGCCCGGTGGTAAACAGCCAGCGTACTCCGACCGGTTGCGTGGCGACTTCCACTGCTATTGCCATGCAATACCATAAATGGCCGGATGTAGGACAGGGCAGTCATTCCTATACTTCACAGACGTATGGCTTATCTCTTTCCGCTACTTTCAATACGCCTTACCAATGGGATAATATGCCTTCTACTTATACTGCCGGGCAGTACACTACCCAGCAGGCGCAGAATGTAGCCACTCTGATGTATGATGTCGGTGTTATGTCGGAAATGAATTACGCGCCCGGAAACAGTGGTGCGCTGACAATTACAGCAGCCCAGGGCCTTGTCAATTATATGAAATACGATAAGTCTCTTCATGTATTGCAACGTGAAAACTATCAGACGGCTGAGTGGGAGTCTATCATCAAAGGTGAATTGGATGATAATCGCCCTGTCATCTATGGTGGTGAAAATGATCAGAACGAAGGCCATCAGTTTATTATCGACGGATACAATACATCCGATTATTATCATGTGAACTGGGGTTGGAGCGGACTGGCGAACGGTTATTACCTGCTATCGGTTCTCGAACCCGAAGAACAGGGAACAGGTGGCAATAGCGGTGGTGGTTTCTCCCTCGACCAGAATGCCATTATCAGCATGATGAAGCCGGTGGAAGGTTCGACCTATCAGGACGTACTGGTGTTTTTCTATGGTGAAAATGAGGGTACTGTATTCAATGGTCTGTCTGCTACGACTGACGATTTCGAACAGAACCAGCTTTTCGGTCTTCAATACGGTTATGTAGGAAATATGAGTATCCGTAATTTCACCGGTAACCTTGTTGCAGCCCTTGTGGATAAGAATGGAAATACCAAAGAATTTATTTCCAGCGAAGAACCTGTCACTATCGAGATAGAACGCGGAGTGGGGCAGGAGATACCTTGTACGATTACCAAAGCAATCGCTCCGGGTGATCGTATCCGTTTGCTTTATAAGAGCAGTGACGGCAGCGAATGGAAATGGGTAAGAGGCGGTGGTAATACGACCGGCGAGATCCTGGTGGCTGCCGACCCGACTTCGACGGAAGAAATATCTTCGGATATGAATGTTTCTGTCTCCTACGTGGATGGTACAGCTTATGTAACTTCTCCTGTAGCTATTCTGGAAGTTGCTTTGTATGATATGAACGGCCGCCTGTTAAAAAAGCAGCCGGGAAGCAATAACTCAACCGTTACGCTTTCTTATAGCGGATATCCGGCAGGTATTTATGTGATGGAAGTACAGACTGTGGAAGGAAGAAGCAGCCATAAGTTGGTAAAAAAGTAAATATAACAGAAGTAAAAGGGATGTCCAAAAGTCGGACATCCCCTATTTTCAATGGTTTTACTTCTTCAGCAACGGCCAGTTCGGGTCTTCGATGTGTTCACGAACCATGATTTCTTTCAGTTCGGCTACTTTTTCAGGATATTTATCCAGGATGTTATGTCTTTCCGAAGGATCGGCTGCTAAGTTGTAAAGCTCATAATAAGGCTTATCGCCACGGATGTTCATGTGAACCAGTTTCCACGGACCTTGACGGACAGCCTGACGACCGTTCATTTCCTGAAATTCGAAATACAGGAATTCATGTTCTTTCTGTCCTTTACGGTTTTGAAGCAACGGTAACATGCTTACGCCATCCATCTCTTTCTGTTTAGCTTTCGGGCTGATGATTTCTTCGAATGTAGGCAATACATCCCAGAAAGAACACATAAAGTTTGTTTCTGTTCCCGGTTGGATATGTCCCGGCCATGAGATAATCATCGGCACGCGGATACCGCCTTCATATAAGTCACGTTTGTAGCCACGGTACATACCGTTGCTGTTGAAGAAATCAGGATCGGCGCCACCTTCCATGTGCGGACCGTTATCGCTGGCGAAAATAATGATTGTATTATCGTATAAACCTTTATCTTTCAGCTTCTGAACAATCTGTCCCACATATACGTCCAGACGATATATCATAGCAGCAAATGTAGCGTGCGGATGAAGCTGTGTGCAATAACCGCCTTTGCGGAAAGCCGGACTGCCCGGTTCTGTTCCTTTGTAAGCCTTTTCGGGATATATGCCACGGAATTTCTTAATGATACTGTCTTCCGGTACGATCAGTTCGGCATGCGGCAGGATAGTCGGATACCACATAAAGAAAGGTTCGTCTTCCTTGAGGTTATCCAGATAATCGAGTGCTTTTGAATGGATAAGATCCTGCGAATAAGTACCTTTTCCGTATTGAACTTCCAATACATTATCTTTTAGTTCCACTCGTTGGTCATTATCCCACAGGTGGTCGGGATAGTAACTATGTGCCAGCAACTGGCAGTTATATCCGTAGAATGTTTCACAACCCTGGTTTTTAGGATCGCCCGAAGTACCGATATAACCCAATCCCCATTTACCGAAGGCAGAAGTCTTATATCCTGCATCCTGCATCACATGGAAGATGGTGCGGGTACCTTCCGGCAACGGGAATTGTCCTTCCGGGTCGAGTTCTTTGTTTCCCCGAACAGGAGTATGTCCGCTGTGTGTACCGGTCAACAGGCAGGAGCGGGAAGGGGCACTGACAGTCGTTCCCGAATAGCACTGGGTGAAACGCATACCGTTTTGCGCCAGTTGGTCGATGTTCGGAGTTTCAAACTTTTCCTGTCCGTAGCAACTCAGGTCACCGTATCCCAGGTCATCTGCTAAAATAAATACGATGTTCGGTTTTTTGTCTTTGTTCTTTTGTGCTTGTACAAAAGGAACAGCCAGCATAAAGCCGGAAGCGAGTAATAAAGTTTTTTTCATGATTCTAAGATGTTTCTTGTCAGACATGCTGGCAAAGTTATATTTTTTATTTAAAAAGTGTAGGAAAGTTTTCTAATTAATAAAGAAGCTGATGCAAGAGGAGGTTATTTTTCTCTCATAAAAATTTGTACCTTTGTGCGGTTGTAAATAAAATGATAAAAGATATATCCCGTGGCAAAGATCGTTGAAACCCCATTGATGAAGCAGTATTTCGATATAAAGGCGAAACATCCGGATGCTGTACTTCTGTTCCGTGTAGGAGACTTTTACGAAATGTATGGCGAAGACGCCGTGATTGGTGCCGAGATACTGGGAATCGTACAAACAAAAAAAGCCAACGGGCCGGGCCAGTTTATTGAAATGGCCGGATTTCCGCATCATGCCCTCGATACTTATCTTCCCAAGCTGGTCCGTGCCGGTAAACGTGTTGCTATCTGCGACCAGCTGGAAGACCCGAAGATGACTAAGAAGCTGGTGAAACGCGGAGTAACGGAGTTGGTTACACCGGGTGTCTCTATCAACGATAATATCCTGAATCATAAAGAGAATAATTTCCTTGCCGCCATTCATTTCGGTAAGGATGTTTGTGGAATTTCCCTGCTGGATATTTCCACCGGTGAATTTCTGACTGCTGAGGGAACAATCGACTATATCGACAAACTACTCAATAACTTCTCTCCGAAGGAAGTTCTGATCGAGCGTAATAATAAGAAACGTTTCGAAGAAGCCTTCGGCCCCCGTTTCTTTACCTTTGAAATGGAAGACTGGGTATTCTCGGCCGATGCCGCCAACGACCGTCTGTTAAAACATTTCGAAACAAAGAATCTCAAAGGTTTCGGAGTAGAACATCTGAAACTGGGCGTCGTCGCATCGGGAGCAATCCTTTATTATCTGGATCAGACACAACATACACATATTTCGCATATTACAGCGTTGTCGCGTATTGAAGAAGACCGTTATGTGCGCCTGGATAAGTTTACCGTGCGCAGTCTGGAACTGGTCGGTACGATGAATGACGAAGGAACCAGCCTGCTGGACGTAATCGACAAGACGGTTTCTCCGATGGGTTCACGAATGTTGCGGCGTTGGGTACTTTTCCCGTTGAAAGATGTGAAACCTATTCAGGAACGGCAGAATGTCGTAGATTATTTCTTCCGTCATCCGGAGGTGAAGGAGATACTGGATGAACAAATCGAACAGATCGGTGATCTGGAACGTATTATTTCAAAGGTAGCGGTAGGCCGTGTTTCTCCCCGGGAAGTGGTGCAACTGAAAGTTGCTCTCCGGGCAATCGAACCTATAAAGGAAGCCTGTATGGCCAGCGACGAACCGAGCCTTTCCCGTGTCGGTGAGCAGTTGAATGCCTGTACCGAAATACGTGACCGTATTGAGAAAGAAATCAATAATGACCCGCCCGCTTTGCTGAATAAAGGAGGTGTGATAGCCAAAGGTATCAATGCGGAACTGGATGAATTGCGTGCCATTGCCTATTCCGGTAAGGATTATTTGTTGAAGGTGCAGCAGCGGGAAAGTGAGAAAACGGGTATTCCGAGTTTGAAGATTGCTTTCAATAACGTATTCGGTTATTATATCGAAGTGCGTAATGCGCATAAAGACAAAGTTCCCGCTGAATGGATACGCAAACAGACGTTGGTAAACGCCGAGCGTTATATCACGGAAGAACTGAAAGAATACGAAGAAAAGATATTAGGAGCGGAAGAAAAGATTCTCGCCCTCGAAAACCGCCTGTTTACCGAATTGGTTACCTGTCTGGCTGAATTTATACCACCTATTCAGTTGAATGCCAATTTGATTGGTCGTTTGGATTGTCTGTTGTCTTTTGCTAAAGTGGCGGAAAGTAACCGCTATATCCGTCCGAATGTGGATGATTCGGATGTAATCGACATCAAGTCTGGTCGTCATCCGGTGATCGAAAAACAGTTGCCGTTGGGGGAGGCTTATATTGCCAATGATGTGTATCTGGATAGTGAGAAACAGCAGATTATTATTATTACCGGTCCGAACATGGCGGGTAAATCAGCGTTGTTGCGTCAGACGGCATTAATTACCCTGATGGCGCAGATAGGTTGTTTTGTGCCGGCTGAGTCTGCCCGTATCGGTATGGTAGACAAGATATTTACCCGTGTAGGAGCTTCCGATAATATCTCTGTCGGTGAGTCTACTTTTATGGTAGAGATGAACGAAGCATCGAATATCCTGAACAACATGTCTTCGCGCAGCCTGGTTCTTTTCGATGAGTTGGGCCGCGGAACAAGTACTTACGATGGTATCTCGATTGCTTGGGCGATCGTTGAATATATCCATGAGCATCCGAATGCCCGTGCAAAGACGCTTTTTGCCACTCATTATCATGAATTGAATGAGATGGAACGTTCTTTCAAACGCATCAAAAACTACAATGTTTCGGTGAAAGAGGTTTCAAATAAGGTAATATTCCTGCGTAAACTGGTTCCCGGAGGTAGCGAACATAGTTTCGGTATCCATGTAGCCAAGATGGCCGGTATGCCGAAAAGTATCGTGAAACGTTCCAACGAAATCCTGAAACAACTGGAAACGGATAACCGCCAGGAGGGAATCGATTGCAAGGAGAAAGCTAAAGGTAAGGTAAAAGCGAAACCAGTCAAGGAGATTGCCGCTGCTGCCGAAGGCTTCCAGTTGAGTTTCTTCCAATTGGACGACCCCGTATTAAGCCAGGTTCGCGATGAGATCAAGAATCTCGACGTAAACAACCTGACACCTATCGATGCCCTGAACAAGCTAAGCGAGATACGGAAGATCATTACAGGAAAGTAGGTTTACCTGTGGAATGTCGGATATTTATTATGGAACCGGTATCCGATACCCAGCATTAAGTAATTGGGAGTATGGAAATTTTGCAGGTTATATCCTACGTGGATAAATGAACTGCGGGTAACTTCTACTTTGAGGGCCAGTACCTGGTATAAACCTTTCAGGTCACCGCCACGGTGTATGACATTTCCTCCCAATCCTATTCCGACTGTGAAATAAGGCATGACATATTCTGCCCGGGCAGAAAGTCCCAACGCCATTTGGTAACTGAGAGGCGGCCTGTAGAAGCGGTCGGACGAAGAATATTCGTCGGCATAAATATTGGCGCTCTCATCATAAACGCCATCCAATGATACTCCGGCGCGGAAGTTATATCCGAAGTTGTACATCGGGTTTATATTAAATCCCGCTACTGCAAAAGCACCGGGGGCAGCAATTTGTCCTTCTCCTACATAAACTCCTTTCCGCCGCCAGGAACCGAATAAGACCACATCATAACTGATATGACGGGGAAAGCGGGGGACAGGAGGTTGGAATAAGGGACGGGAAAGACATTCATCCTTCCTGTTGAAGTTATATACTAATCCGATTTTTAATCCGATCGTGTTCAGTCCGGCATTCGGGAACCTTGTGTTACCATTCGAGAAATGTGTTAAATCGACTCCGGCTGTCAGGTCTATTTCTTTTGAAAGGATATAGTCCAGATAGAAATTCGTATTGATATAAGCATTGATTTTCGAACCGATCACCTTATTATACCGGTTTTCAACTTCATCGAAAGGTTTCCAGCCGAAAGATGCGCCGAAGTTCCATTCATAATTGAGTGACAAACGTGGATTGAATCGTTTGATGCGGGCTCCCTGGAAAACGTAGACAGCTATCGGATTTCCCAGTTCTTCCTTATTCTGGAACGAGTATCCCGATAATCCGATACCTTGGTAGGAGCCTCTGTAAATCCGGTCTGTGTAACTGTTCGGATAGTATTGGAACGAGTATTTTAAATGTGCAGAGACAGACCGCCGGATGGGTTCCATTTCCGTATTCTCTCCTTTCAGGAAAGAATTGGTAGGAAAAATATAAGTCGGCCGCACGTCGAAACCTAACCGATGGATTAAACGACGTGAATAGGATACGGAATCCGTCATATCCCCCGATGCGTTTTTATGTGCTCCTTCATCAGCTAATGCAATGGCGGATGGAAAACACATAGCAATCAGGATAATCAGTACATTCAACCTCTCTGTTCCACTTTTCATACGTTATTCTGCTCGTTTGTTATTTTAGATAATCAAGGTAAATCCCTTATATTTCGCAAATATAACATTTTAGAGCATTTACTATGGTCTATAATCGCTTCATTTTTACTTATTCATTTCTTTTGTGATCTCCTGAATGTCCTGGAGGGTGAAGTTACCCAATAACTGGATTACGTTGAAGCTATTGTCCGTATCGGCCAACATGATCATTTCGCTTATCAGGTCTCCTTTCTGTTTGACATAGAAGGTGGCGCGTGTCTTGCCGTCTTTCACCCGCATCAGTTCCTGGTGGTCTTTACTGATCAGCTTTTTGAAATCATCACGCATTTTTTCCTTTATGCTGTTGTTCTCGGTGGTGAGGACTTGCAGACCTTCTATTTTCCCTTTCAGGTTCATCAGGTTGAGGCCGTTTGTTTCGATCTTGGGCATCATCTGGAACATGGCTTTTGAGATATAGACGGAGGTGACGTTATCCATTTCGGAATATTTGTCGAAAAGTTTGTTCTGGGCAAAGCAAATGCTTGTGCAGCACAGAAAGAGAATGAGCAATATATTTTTAGTTTTCATCTTGTTAATCTTTTAAATGTTTATTCAGTATTTTGTTTACTTTATTCATTTCCTGCTGGGCTTCGTTCACTTGTTCGATTCCCTTATTCAGGTTTACAGACATGAAAGCGAGTACTTTCTGGGCGGCCATGGCGGCTTCTTGCGGATTGGTATACGTATCTGCCAGTTGGTGTTCCTCATTAGGGGTAGTAAACTGGAAGATGCCTATGCATAACAGTGCTACGGCAGCGGCTCCGCTGAGCCAGTAGAGAGAACGGCGGCGGAAAGATGAACGGATCGTCTCCTTCTTTTCGGCGGCGGCCCAGGCATCTATCTGCTGCTCCAACCGTTCGGAAAGTCCTTCCGGTAGCGTTTGATCCTCCCGGAGGACCTTGTTGATTAATTCATCTATCTGTTTATCGTTCATATTCGTATAATTTTTCAAATTGTTCCCTGATTACTTTTCGTGCCCGGGAAAGTAGCACACGTACATTTACGGCATTCAGGCCGGTTATCTGTTCTATTTCATCCATCGAGCAATCGTCGATTCCCCGGAGACGGAGTACCTGCCGCTGGTTTTCGGGTAAACGGTTGATCAGCTGCCGGATTTGTTGTTCCTTGTCTTTCGTTTCCAGTTCCTTTTCCGGTGAAGAATCGGTTGCCAGCGTAAATACACTTTCTATTTCTTCTTCCCGCCGGTTGGCACGTGGGGAACGAAGGAAATCGAGAGAGAGGTTCTTGACCAGGGTCACACAGAAGGCTTCGGGATTCTCTATGTCGGGCAGTTCGTCCCGTTTGTTCCATAATTTGAAGTAAGCATCCTGAAGGATATCTTCTGCATCGGCTTTATTCTCAACAAGTGCGTAGGCGATCCGGAAAAGCTTGGGGTGGAAGGAGAGGAACTTTCGTTTGAAGTTCTCAGCATCCATTCCCATGATCTTTCACCACTTTTTCTATATCGGATGGTTTGATCTTACCTTTGATGCGTACCAGGGCATTGCTGTTGCCGGTGGTGAGGACTACCATTTCGCGGATCATGTCTTTTTCGATACGTACCATGACCTTTGTGCGACTGCCTTTTTCGTTGGAGGTGACCATTGTCTCGAAGTCGGGGTCTTTCAGTTCCTTGATCGCTTTTTCGAAACGTTGTTTTACATCGCTGTTACAACTGCCGAACTCGAGGACTTCGATGCCGTTTACCCCCATCGTTTCGGTGAACAGGCTGGCAAGTTTCATAGTGATATTGCCTATTTTGACATGGTTGATCTGTTCTATTTTCGAGAACTCGTTGAACAATTGGTTCATAGTCTGGCTGTTTCCTGCCTGGCAGATCAAGATCAGCGCCAGGATAACAAAGTATCGTTTCATCTTTCTATTGTATTAAATGATTACTAATTCTGTTTGTTCCGGCCTTTCCTCGTGCGCACTTCGGAGAGGCTTCATAAGATAGACGGGAACAAAGAATAAGTTGTTACAAAGAAAGGGAAAAAAATTATCTTTTATCCTTGCTTTCCGCTATTTCAACGAAATAGACGCTCGAACAGATCAGTGCGATGGCGATCATCTGATACCAGCTGAAACGGTCCTGACCGATGGAAAGGGAGACGATGGTGGCAACAATCAATATAATGTAGCCGTAGAGGGCAACCAGCGTAGTACTCAGATATTTCAGGCCTATCGGAATGAGTAGATAACTGATTGTGGTGGGAAAGATAAGGACAAACATCAGGACAAGGAAAGGCGTCCATTCGAAATGACTGAACAGATGGCCGTCGAAACCGGTAAAAGCCATCACGATCAGAGAGGAAACAGCTGCTCCGAGAAAACTATAGCGTAACATATTGAGCGAACTGACTTTTCCCAATACTACATTGCTTACGATCAGATAAGCAGCGTAGGCTATAGAACTGATCAAACAGAGCATATTACCCGTAAAAGCATCGGAAGCCAAATCGTCGCTTTTCTGCGTCAGGATACAGAGCAGTGCGCCGCCCAAGCCGATCGCGATACCGATTATTTTCATTGCCGTAATACGTTCCCGTAGGAAAATGACGGAAAGGATGAATACCCAAATCGGTTGCAGGCTGCTGAACAGCGAACTGGAGACCGGCGTTGTTTTGCTGACTCCAAGCAAATAAAAGAACATGAAACCATATAATCCGATCGCTCCCAGCAGGAACAGGGTTATCTTCTCCCGCCGGGTTGTTTTCTCTTGTTTCCAGAATATACTGATGATCCAGAACACAATGGCAGCGAATACACAACGAAACATAACTCCTGTCAGCGGAGCAATCCATAAGGGTAGGAGATATTTGAGGGCATTCGCATTCAAACCGCTGAAGGTTTTGGATACGATCATACTTAGGTTGGCTTCTGTCTTTTTATTCTTCATATTATTGGCGTTTTAATGATTAAAAATCGGATGTAAAGGCTTCTTAGGCCTAGGAAATGGCATTTGAATGGTGAAAGTGGCTTCCCGAGGCCTCGGAAACCGGTTTTCAACGTTGAAAGTGACTTCCCGAGGTCTCGGAAATGACTTTTCAATAGTGAAAGTGGCTTTCTTAGGCCTAGGAAACCGACTTTAAACGTTGAAAAGTCGTTTCTGCTTTTCCGGAAGTCAACTTTCACCATGTAAATGCCATTTCCGGAAATGTTGAAGCCGTTACATCATCTAAAACTTATCGTTAAACAGGAACGAATCCTGTTTGATATAAGCCCAAACAGCAGCAGCCAGTGCAATGATCATATTGAATATGAAAGCGAACTGTTGTGTTTCTATGTGGAGCATATCTTTGAATACATTGATGATAAACGGGCATAACAGGATGGCCAGGTAATTCATTGCCATCACGAAAGCCAGTGCCAGTGTTACTTTCGATGGAATAGCCGTGCGGGTCGTCTTGTCGTAAGCGATTGGCTGGATAACGCCATAGGCAAATCCGGTAAAGATACAGCCTAAGCCGATCAGCCATTCCGTTCTTGAAATCAGGATCAGTAGCATACCCAGAGCGATCGAGAGCAAACAATAGAATTTCGTCTTTTTGCCCAGGAGGTCGACGATCTGGTTCAAGATAAATCCCGGAGCCATGATAGCCAGGAAAAACAGCGAGATCATGATACCTGAATTACCGCTGGTGAAATGGTATTCTTTCATCAGGAAGGGCAGGTTGAAGCTGACTATGATGACCAAATAAGTCGCCAGTCCGTAGAACCCCATGATCTGCATCAGGTGTTTAACCTGTATGCCCAGTTTTCCGAATGTGGGATCAGCAGTAATAGTTTTGTTTTTCTCCGAAACTGTTGCATGAACGGGTAGGGGATCGATATTCTTTTTCAGATAGAACGACAGCACGATCGAGATCAACGGAAATAGATAAACCAGGAACGGCAGATGCCAGTTCACCTCCGCCAAATAACCGGTCAGGATGGTTGCCAGGACCAGTGTAACGTTGGTGATGGCGGAACTCAGACCGAACTGCTTTGTCCGGTATGCCCCGACGAAAAACCGTGAAATTAAGCCGGTCGACAGCGGAACAATCAGTCCCGAACCGATGCCCAGCAGGGCGCTTACTGCAATCAGCTGCCACATCTTGGTTGACAGCAGATACAATACTCCGCTGACGGCGAAGATGCTCAACCCGATTTGTAACAACCAGATGTTGTTGACCTTTTCCGTCAGCTTCCCCGATAATATAATAAAAGGTATAATCAGCAGCGAAGGCAGAGATGATAACATTTGTATATCCAGCTCCGTTGAGTGGGGGAATATGGCGGACAATTTTCCCAGGATAGGAGAGACCGCCAATCCCGGCAGTGCATTCAGCGCCGAGATCGACCATATACCTATTAATGTAATAAGGGGTATCGTCCCCTGTCCGGTTTTTATTCTCATAATTAAATAGCTGTTTTATAAGACAAAAAACAATTCTTATGGCTGAATGTTCATTTTAACAGAATTGTCATCTGCGTGCCATTAACGAACTTATTACTGTTTTCTCTCATTTTAAATAACATTGTTTTAATAAACCCCAAATATTCCCTCATTAACCAAAATCGAAGAACAATTCTTTTCAGAGGCTGTTTTTGCACTACAAATCGACGCACGAATGTCGGTTGCGCCAATTCTTAATAATTTAAAAACAAAAAGACATGAAAGATTCAAGTTTTAGAGAAGGTGATGCCAAAACCGCGATTTTTGGCTCGAATGCAATGTTGCATCCCGCTCCAGTAGATGTAATCCCTGATGGTCCGACCACTCCGGAGATTGCTTATCAGATGGTAAAAGACGAAACTTTCGCCCAGACACAACCCCGTCTGAACCTGGCTACATTCGTTACCACCTGGATGGATGATTATGCAACAAAGTTGATGAACGAAGCAATCAACATCAACTATATCGACGAAACTGAGTATCCGCGTATTGCTGTGATGAATGCTAAATGTATCAACATCATGGCTAACCTGTGGAACAGCCCCGAACAGGCACAGTGGAAAGCCGGAGCCTTGGCTATCGGTTCTTCCGAAGCATGTATGTTGGGTGGTGTTGCCGCCTGGTTGCGTTGGCGCGAAAGAAGAATAGCACAGGGCAAACCGACCGACAAACCTAACTTCGTTATCTCTGCCGGATTCCAGGTAGTATGGGAAAAATTCGCCCAGCTGTGGCAGATCGAAATGCGCCAGGTGCCATTGACACAAGAACATATCACACTCGACCCGCAGGAAGCCCTGAAGTATTGTGATGAAAACACCATCTGTATCGTCCCCATCCAGGGTGTTACCTGGACAGGTCTGAACGACGATGTGGAAGCCTTGGACGCTGCACTCGACGCATACAATGCAAAGACAGGTTACGACATTCCTATCCATGTGGATGCCGCTTCCGGTGGTTTCATCCTGCCGTTCCTGAAACCGGAACTGAAATGGGACTTCCGCCTGAAATGGGTACTTTCCATCAGTACTTCCGGCCATAAATTCGGCCTGGTATATCCGGGTCTGGGTTGGGTTGTCTGGAAAGATAAAAAATACCTGCCGGGTTCCATGTCTTTCAGTGTAAATTATTTAGGTGCAAACATCACTCAGGTCGGTTTGAACTTCTCTCGTCCTGCCGCTCAGATTCTGGGACAATACTATCAGTTCATCCGTCTCGGATTCCAGGGTTACAAGGAAGTACAGCAGAACAGTATGGCTGTTGCCGACTACCTGCATGCTGAAATCGGCAAGATGGCTCCGTTCCAGAACTACAGCAAAGATGTTGTGAACCCATTGTTCATCTGGTATCTGAAACCGGATTATGCTAAATCAGCTAAATGGACACTGTATGATTTGCAGGATAAACTGAAACAGAGCGGATGGATGGTTCCGGCTTATACATTGCCTGAAAATCTCGAAAACTGGGTAGTTATGCGTATCGTTGTCCGTCAGGGCTTCAGTCGCGACATGGCAGACCAGTTGCTGGGCGACATCAGCAATGCGATCACCGACCTGGAAAAACTGGAATATCCGACCCCGACCCGTATCGCACAGGACAGACAACAGGCTGTAAAAGGTTCTGTCTTCACTCATACCGGCTGTCCTAAATCAACTAAATAATTTGTTTGGTTATGGATAAAAAGATTTCCGTTTCACAAATAAAAGAAGTGGCTCAGGAAGCCTATGAAATGTTCAAGACGAACACAGGCGGTAAGAATGCCGATTACATTCCTTATCTGGCAAATATAGATAAGAACTTGTTCGGTATCAGTATCTGTCTGATGGACGGTACACTTATCCAGTTAGGTGATTCTGAATACCGTTTCGGTATAGAATCCGTCTCAAAGGTACATACCGCCGTGTTGGCATTGCGCCAGTACGGTGCACAGAAATTGTTGGAAATGATTGGTGCCGATGCAACCGGACTGCCTTTCAACTCCATCATGGCTATCCTGTTGGAGAAAGACCATCCGTCTACTCCGTTGGTCAATGCCGGTGCAATCACCGCCTGTAGTATGGTTCAGCCGATAGGCGACTCAGCTAAGAAATGGGACGCCATCGTTGCCAATATTACCGACCTTTGCGGCAGTGCCCCTCAGCTGATCGACGAATTGTACAAATCGGAATCGGCTACCAATTTCAACAACCGCTCCATTGCCTGGTTATTGAAGAACTACAACCGTATCTACGATGACCCGGATATGTCGCTCGACCTGTATACCCGTCAGTGTTCGCTGGGAATCACAGCTGCCCAATTGTCTGTCTGCGGAGCAACGATTGCCAACGACGGCCTGAACCCGATATCCAAAAAGCAGATATTCGACGGTTCATTGTCACCGAAGATTACTTCGCTGATTGCCACCGTAGGTTTCTACGAACATACCGGCGACTGGTTGTACACCTCCGGTATCCCTGCAAAAACAGGTGTAGGCGGTGGTGTGATGGGAGTGATGCCCGGCCTGTTCGGTATCTCAGCCTTTGCCCCTCCAATTGACAGCGCGGGTAATTCTGTAAAAGCACAATTGGCCATCAAATATATAATGAATAAACTGGGTCTGTCCATTTTCAATGGCGACCGGGTAACAATAACTGAATAACAAACAGTTTATTCTTTTAATTGGCAAGCCTCTTCGTCCCTCGTTCAGAGGGCGGGAGGCTTGTTTGGTTATTGTTTAGGTTTAACAAATCCTATTGGGTTACGAGGCTTATTAAATAGCTTCTTCTGTATTTGCAACTCAGCCAATGTTTTATTTATTAATTCCAGTTGTATACGGGTATCTTCGTTAATGTCGTTGTAATCGGTAAAGACATCTTCTATATATTCCTTCAACTGTCTGACGTCGTTTTGTAACTCCTGCAACTCATCCTTTGGAGGAGTGAATGCAATATGACGAATTGCTACAAAAGCACGCATGATACTCATGTTTATTTGTATAGCCGTTTTAGAGTTAAGAACGCTACTGAGCATTGCAACTCCCAATTCTGTAAAAGCATATGGATTTCGTCTAACACCCATCTTTATGGAATTGGTGGTCACAATTTGTGACTTCCAATTTTGAGTTTCTTCGTTGGTTAATTGAAACATGAAGTCTTCGGGGAAGCGGTCTGGATTACGTTTTACTGCTTGATTTAGAGCTTTTGTCAACACTCCATACATTTCAGCTAAATCACGATCCAGCATGACTTTTTGTCCTCTGATCTCGTATATCTTACTCTGTATCACCAATAATTCATCTTTGTCTTTCATAATTAATCTGTTTTGATTGTTAATATGGAAACAAAGGTATTAAAAGCAATTGATATGTTATAGAAGTTGATTCTCTTTTTAATAATTAGCTCTCAGTATTCTCATTTATGCAAGTATGTATTTATTATTATGCTTATGACAACAACCTTCTTCACCTACGCCGATGCGTTGGTGAAACGTAAACGCAAGGCGGGCAAATATTCGACCGCCGATCTTTACCGTGCTTCCTCTAACTGGTTGCTGCGGTTTTGGGGGACCGACGAACTTTCGTTTGACGCGATAACCCCTGGTATGATAGATCGGTTTTATGACTGGCTTCTGGCGCTGGGACATCTGAAAACAAATTCGGTAAACAGTTACCTCAGCAGTTTCCGGGCCATCTATCACACTGCTGTCCGTGAGGAACTGGCGCCGGCCGACCGCCTCTCGCCTTTTGCACACCTCAACTTGCGACAGGAGGAAACGGCTAAACGCGCCCTTCGTATTCAGACAATGGAAGAGATTGCCCGGATGGACCTCTCTGCCGAGCCGGAGTTGCAGGCAGCGAAGGACTTCGCTCTTTTCTCCTTCCTTGCCTGCGGTATGCCGTTCATCGATTTGGCGCATCTTACCCGCGACAATATCGTCGATAATGAACTGGTCTACAACCGTTGCAAGACGGGGGTCCTGGTGCGTGTCGGTATTACTCCCGGCATGCAACGGCTATTCGATAAATATGCATTGTCCGACAGCCGCTATCTTTTTCCTGTTTTGCCCGAAAAGGCGGAAGGCGAACGGTTACATGAGGCCTATAAACAGGCTCTGCACCATTACAACGGTTGTCTGGTGGAGATTGGATCGCGCCTTTCCGTCCCGGTCTGCCTCACCTCGTACGTCTTTCGGCATACTTGGGCGACGGCAGCTTTGTACAACGACACGCCGGTAGCCATCATTAGCCAGGCACTCGGACATACATCGGAGCGGACGACACGTCACTATCTGGCTGCACTCGATCAGTCGAGACTCAATTCTGCAAATGAGATTATTACAAAAGGATTGGATGTCCTGGTAGGAGTGAGGGTGTAACCTTATTTGTGAAATAAGGTATTTTGTCCCGTTTGATACAAGCTGTGAAAAACAAAGTTTATACTAGTGTGGGGACGGGGCAAATATAGGGATTTTATTTAAACAAGGACAAACTTATCTGCTTATAATTAAGTGGGTGGGGGATTTTTTACGTAAAAAGGTGACATTCATACGTTTTTCATGAGATATGGACATAGCGGGGCGGAGGGTATCTTTTCGCCTCTTGAGAGGGGGCAGGGGTGTGTGTTAATACTCTAAATAAAGACTATCCAAATAGAAAATCACAGATAAAACAGTTAAATATCCGCGTCAATCTATGTAGTTCGTGCTTTAGTACAGTAATTTACACACCCCCTACCCCCTCTCGAGAGGGGAGGAAGTTACTCTCTATTATGATAATCGTAAGATAAACTGGTACCTTATTTCACAAATAAGGTTACGGATCACACAGGTAACGCCTTGTCCAACCAACAGGCTTAATTATTTATTATTATGGTTGAAAAAATCATTTTGACTGCCGATCTTTACGACAATGCCGTCACGGAGCGAAAAGGCGATTACACAGCGAAGCCCCGTATTACAGGAACAGTGCGAAACCATCAGATTGCCGAACGCATCCTGGCAAGAGGTTCTGAATTGCGATTGGATACAATCGAGTATATCCTGGGCATGGGCGATCAGGAAAAGGTAACCGCTATTGCCGAAGGTAAAAGCGTTGTTGACGGTGTAGGCCAGTACATGGCGACACTCACAGGTCCTTTCGAAGGCGAAAAAGCAGCTTTCGACCCTGCTAAAAACAAACTCACTGCCAGTTATGTACCCGGTAAATTACTGCGTGACACATTGAAAAACGTAGTGGTTGAAACCCGCCCTGCTGTCACGGGCCCAATCATCAATTCGATTACCGATTCTACCATCGGCGAAATGAATACTCAACTCACTTCTGCCGCCCCTGCCGTTATCAGCGGCTCTAATATCAAAGTGGCAGGCGACGATGCCAGCCGAAGGAATTTTTTTTTCAGGACG
>OATI01000031.1_pt1 | contig 198867 bp, 131 predicted proteins | sample 1494981 | NCBI WGS metagenome assembly OATI01 (sample SAMEA2579952, study PRJEB22360) | human gut metagenome
CTGTGGTAAAGACTTTCGAATCTGAATAAAACCGTTTCAATGTTTCTTGAAATTTCTTAGTAAGAACTACACGTTTTCCTACGGAAGTAATCAAAACATTCATGTTCATAATGCTCAATTAATACCTACAAATTTTATCAGTTCTCTTTCTTATCTAATAATACATCTTTATATACTTCAACTATATTATAAGTCATTTTTTCTATTGTAAAATTTAAGGTTGCAAAATCCTTTGCCTGCTTCCTAAGGCTATCATATTTAAACAATCCATTTTCTGTAATATCAGCGATTAACATCGATATAGTTTCAGGTTTATCAGCTTCTATCTTTAAACAATATCTTTGATCTTTAAAACCTCCACAATCTGTTCTAGCAACCAATACATTCATAAAAAACGCTTCACAGACAGAAAGAGCAAAACCCTCTATAAAGCTAGGTAAAAGAAGACAATCTGCAATACTAAAAATAGAAAGAGTATCACACCAACCAACAAAACGAAAACTATCTTCTAAACCATATTCCTCTATTGTTTTAATACACTTTTGATAATAACCTCCTGCTTTAATGCCAGAACAAACTACAACAAATTTGTTTCTAATTTCTTCTGGTAATAACTTAACAGCTTCAATAATTACCAAATGGTTCTTCACCGTATCAATTCGTGAATGAGTTACAAAAACATATTTACCTTCCTTTTGAATATTCCATTCACTTTTTAATTTAAACACATCATTAGAATCTAATATATTGCCCTTCTCTATTGGATTAACAACACCATTCAATACAGTAACTACTTTATCTCTCTGTATTTTAAGTTTTTCCACAAGGAAATCACTAACATCTGTAGAAACTCCTATTGCCTTATCGCCTACGAATGTTAAGATTCTATGCATAAAATCACAGGGGATAGGTGTTAAATGTAATGTATAAACAACCGGAATATGCTTATATATAACATTATACAATCTCATATATAAAGCAGCTTTTCTATGATGACAATGAACAACATCAATATTATATTCTTTGATCAACTTATGCAAAGAAAACACAACGCCCAATATGGCTATCGGTGAATTTGACAATGTTGGTAATTTGATAAATTTTACATTGTATCCTCCTAATTCCAATTCGTTAGTACCTGATACTATTAGAACATTATGACCTTGTCTAACAAGTTCTTCTGACAGTTCTTTCATATGATTACCAACACCAGACTTAGCTACAATTCGGGAAAAAAGCAGTATATTCATATCATCAATTAAAATATTATAATTCTGTTAATTAGATGTGATAAGTATATTCATTTTCACAGATTTAGTTTTTACCTGTAAAATATTCCATCGTTGCCTGTCCCTCTTGAGAAATTCCTTCACGAACAAACACTTTTTTTATCGTTAAAAAAATGATTTTCAAATCAAGTAAAAAAGAACAATGATCCACATACCAGACATCCAGCTCGAATTTTTTAGTCCAGTTAATAGCATTACGACCATTACACTGTGCCCAGCCAGTGATACCCGGACGTACTTCATGCCGGCGAGCCTGTTCCATACTATATAATGGAATATACTGGACCAATAATGGCCGAGGACCAATTAACGCCATATCCCCCTTCAAGACATTAATAAGCTGCGGCAACTCATCAATTGAAGAGGAACGCACAAACTTACCAACCTTCGTTAATCGGTCTGCATCTGGTAAAAGATTACCTTCAGCATCACGCTCGTCTGTCATGGTTTTGAATTTGATTACTTTGAATATTTTATCATTTTTACCGGGACGGTCTTGGAGAAAAAATGCACCAGCCCCCTTGTTGGCAAAATGAAGCCAAACGATTATGATAAGCAGTATAGGCCCAAGAATACTCAATGCAAGAAGTGAGAGAATGAAATCAAGTAACCTCTTAAAGAAATGTTTATACATGATACATTAATCAAACGTTAAAAAAACATACATGAACAAATATTTACTTCAAACGAATATTTTATGTAAATACGTACAAATATCTCCCACAAAATCAATCTGTTTTTCATTTTTTTACAATAATATGTCAAAATTGAACAATGCAAAATTATCCAACAAGTTATTATTATGAATCATATAAATGACTCCAACGTCCATTTAAACATATCTTTCAATCCCACCTGTGGTTTCCATCCTAAATCTCTAACTTTTGTTGTATCCATAATTGCAAGTTTAAATGGTAAATATGGAAGGTCAGTTAGTGATTTATCAAACAAAACTTTTGTCTTTCCTGAAGGCGATAACGTTGCTATTAATTCTGCCAAATCACGAATACTAATCAGATTTTCATCCGCAGAAACATTATAGAATGTATTCTCACCTTTATCCATAATAAGAAAAACAGCATTCATCGCATCTGCAACATATGTATATGTTCTCATCGCACTTCCTTCTGACATTAAATGAATATCTTTTCCTTTAAAAGCGCAATCAAGAAATTCAGCAAAAGCTCTTCCATCATCAAGTAAAATACCTGGTCCTAATGTATGAGAAAAACGTACGCCACAATATTTGATTCCATATTCCTTTTCATAGGCTGTAAACATGGTTTCACACAATCTCTTCGCTTCCGGATAACAAGCTCGGAAATTTAAATGCTGTAGTATTCCCATGTCCTCTTCTAGAATATTTTGTTCTTTATTCCATTCTCCATAAATCTCCACAGTAGAAACATAAAAAACTTTCTTTGTTTCATGAGTTCTTGCACATTCTAAAATATTATGGGTCCCATTTACATGACTCCAAAGTGTTTCTACTGGAATATTTTTAAAATCAACAGGTGCAGCAGGTCCTGCAGTATGGAATATATAATCAATCACACTATCATACATTATAGATTCATTTATATCTTGATAGATCAAATCTACATTAGGTAACCTCAATTCATCTTCAAAGACAGTCAGAACTTTCTCTTCAGACCTTGCCATACCTATAATTCGCATATTTAAATTATACCTAAGGTCAACGTCAATCATCACATCAAATATATATCTTCCAAGCCGTCCTGTAACACCTGTCACCAAAACTGTTTTATTCCTATACATCAACCAATTGGTTGAACTATTCAAAATAATATCTAAATCTCTTTTTTCCATAAAATATCCATTTAAAGTCCAAACACTACTCTATTCTCTTCCAATTCAAGCATAGCTTTCATTATATAGAAGTCTTCGGGAGTTGTTATTTTAAGATTATTGTTAGTTTCCTTGACAATGTGAATTTTATGCCCCAAATATGTATAAGCTATTGCTGCATCTAAAATAGGGATAGGTTCCACAACACTCTCTGTTTTAGAATAAGTATCAAACAATAGTCCTAATTTAAATGTTTGAGGAGCAGTTAACGAATAAGTATCATCTCGTTTTTTAAAACTCTCAAAATCCACTTTTTCACTTTCCGTAACACAAACAGACTCTATCACCGGTTTCACCGTCATTGCACAACCATATTTTTGAGCAATTCTTATATTTTCACTTATAATTGTTTTCTGAACCAATGGTCTTACACCGTCATGAATGACAATAATATCATCCGAATTTCCACCATCTCGTTCAATTCCTTTCAATCCTTGCTTAATACTACTTTGTCTATCCTTTCCCCCTGAAACAATATCAAACACTTTCGATAGATTATACTCTTTTACCAACTCTCTCATATAATCAGTCCAAGCTGCATTACAAACAATAATACATTTATCAATATCACTACACTTTTCAAATTTATCCAATGTATATGCAACAATAGGTTTTCCAAACACTTTCAAAAATTGCTTGGGTATACCTGTTGAGCGCATCCGTTGACCTACACCTCCAGCCAATATTAATCCGTAATTCATAATTTTTCTTTATCAATAATATATTCCTTCAAATTCCGTATATGGATTATCCACACTAAAATACATATAATCATGATGAGGAATACGTTTTTCTATTGGAGGTAATTCCATGAAATTTTCGCCATATTGTAATTCACAATACTTTTCCGTATTCCCTGGACATGGAACAATCATGTTTTCAAACTTCAAATATCTAGGATTATCAAACCATTCAATTGGGTAAATAATTGATTTGAACAAGCTTACATCACGACCAAAATATGTAGCCACAAACTTTTCACCTCCATTCTCACGATATTCTTTTTCAATCTTTTCTATTTTATGTATTCTTAAATTTCCTCTAAAAAACAGATTTACAAAAGAACCAACTATTATTGCTAATAAACCGTGATTTTTAGGAGCTGACTTTGCAATTAATATTCTATACAAAAAAGAATCAAATATTATTTTCTGTGCAAGCATTTTCTTCTCGGGATATGGATAATATATATATATGTCTATAAAAACTCCATGATTCATATTTACCCCAATATTTTCTTTTAAAAAATAAGATGTATATGAATCACATAATCTATAATGAGTAGAACGAAAATTCACATCTGTTTTATAAGACTGAACAAAATATCTTTTTTCAAAGTCATTCTGACAATCTACCAACTTTTCAGCATCTTGCCATGACATATATACATCTATATCATCATCCCACGGGATAAAACCTCCATGCCTTAAAGCACCTAAGCAAGTACCACTAGATAAACAGTATTTCAAATTATTTTTCTTACATACTCTGTCAAGTTCATGTAATAATTTCAATTGAACTTTTTGCATAGATTTTAAAATCATAAGTTCCTTACATTTCATACAGCATCAAAGTTATCAATTAATACATAGTAACTATATATATCAAAAAAACAGATTCATTTTTAATCTTCAAAAAACTACATATTATCTAATGCTTTACGCAATGCTACAATATAGTCTTTTCCCCATTTCAAATCTGGTTCTAAATAATTACCTTCTGCCCATTCATTCCACGATTTTAGAAATATGACCTTATCTTCATCTGGTTTATTCTTAATTCTACTCAAAATCATATCAACATGCTTTTTAAACAATTCAGGTGTAGAATTTTGAAAAATGAATGCCCCCGGACCACGACGAGGAGAATTATCCCAGCCTGGTACAATGTTAGGATATATTTTATTTTTTGTATAATATATATCATCCATATACTCTATAGCCTTTTCATAAGATATTTTATTCAAAGAATACCCAAACAATCGAGAGATATTACGCGTAACCAATAAAATAAAATTTTTTATTCTATTTTCCATATTCCAAACCGAATGTAATCGAGAAAAAGAAACCGCATCAAATTCTTTAAGACTAGAATCCTCAAGATTAGAAATATTCTCTGTATTAGCAATAAAATAAAATCCCGGCAAATTATTTTGAATTGCCAACTCATTCCATCTATTTTTAAAATACTTAAAATCAGGAATATCCAATGGTGCATATATCAAGAACAAGAGTCTTCCATGCAGCCGAAAATAACGCTTATCTTTAAACATAGGAAGCATAGTAAAAAAATGATTATCAATATCTTTTTCACCTGGATATGTCTGTAATATCAAAGGTTTAGGAATAATTGTCTGCTTTTCCCTATTCCAAGATTTATTCCACCAAGTATGGTTTGCCCACCCTAAACAAAAAGGGAAATCAGGTTCACCTAACTTAACAACCTCTTGTAACGGAGTTTCCAACAATTGTTTTCCATTTCCAAACCAATAATGCCAATAACAAAAAGCTGAAATACCAGCTTCTTTTGCCAAATCTGCTTGTTGTCGACGTACCTGCGGTAAACGTAAATCATAGTATCCCAAATCCGCCGGTACTCGAGGTTGATAGTGCTTTCTATAATATTTTTTAGCACGTCCTACACTTGTCCACTCCGTAAATCCATTGCCCCACCATTCATCATTTTCTGGTATTGGGTGAAATTGAGGCAAATAAAACGCTATAACTTTCACTTTATTCGACATACTAAAAACAATCAATTATCAACAAATACATATAAATATTAAAATCATAAACAACTCACAAAATTTTCCTATCAAGTACCTTGGTGTCGTGCTATTTGATCTAAAAAGTAAGATCTATCTTTTGATATTTTTTCTTCAAAAATAGAATTATATGGATAATATCTATTATAAAATTTCCCATTTGCTATCTTCTCTTCTTTCAAATAAATATTAAAAACCTTATAAGATAAATACAACAACAATATAGGAATAAAAAATATTTTTTTCGATTTACATATAATTATTTTTTTCGAAACAAGATATATCACTTCGATATAAGCAACAATAAGAGGCAATATAATATAATTATTAAACCTATAAAAAATCACTATTTTAGATGTAAACAAACTAAACACTATAGAAATTAATATAAAAACAGAAATACACTTTTTTTCTTTATTATTCATCAATACTAAAAAAGAAAGAAAAGGCATTACAAATGATGCAACAAAAAAGTAATACATATTCACAGATACATTTTCTCCATATACCTCAGAGTTCATGTAACCGACAACTTTCGCATAAAAAGCAAAATCACTAGGAAGAATATTCAATAAAAAACTTATAATATCAAATGAAAGAAACAACACATACAACAAAATCATCAGCAATAACAAAGCCCTATTATTTATTCTTTCAAACAAAGAGAAAAAAGGCATTATTAACATCACAAGCGAAGATTCATGAAACATAAATGCGAATAAGAAACAGATAAAGTATTTTATCCATTTCCTATTTACATAGAAAGGAAATGATAATAAAAAAAATGATATAGCTATACTTTCTCTCAATATTTCAAAGTTATAATTAAAATATGACACAATAAAATAAATCAGTAATGCTGAAAAAATAAATTTTGTGTTGCTTTTTATAAAATGAGCCACTATCAAATTCACCCAAAAGGATAAAAAAATCTTCAATATAATAAAATTATCACATATTCCTTTAAGAAACGATGTCAATAATATCCAACCGGGTCTTTCCTGAGAGCGTAAGTCTATTTCATCTAAATAATTTATTGCAAATATTGATCTATAAACATTATTCCACCTATAAGTATATACACTCATATCTCCTCCTATTCTACAACTAAATATATTCAAAAATATGAATAAAAATACTATCAAATAAAAAGAAGTATACTTATAACGCATATTCCCATACACATCATAAGTAGATATACATAAAAGTAATACAATTACAATGAATAAGTAAATCATTATAATAATACATTAAAGTTCTTAAAAAATAAGCTGTTTACACTTTACAAAACAAATAAAAATGACTATAACTCTTTATACAATCTTCCTAAATAAAGGAGCATTATCCAACATCCTCCTCCAGCAAAAAGAGCAACTATAATAGTCATAATATTATTATTTATCAAATTCTTACATAATATACAAATCATAACACTTGGCAAAGCGCAAATAACACTTTGAAAAAAATATCTCAAAGGAAAATGAATTAAGTTATGACGAATAGCATATATCAAATAAAACATCGTAACTACTGTTTCCGAAACAACCAATACTACAGCAGAACCTATACTTTCAAATCTAACCACTATGATTAGATTCAATACTAATGCCACAAATGCACCAATAACAGAAGCTCTCAACAAAACAATATCTTTTTTCATTGGTATTAAAACCTGTATAGCTAATACTTGAGCTATTGCTACACTTAATACAGCAGGCATAATAATACGCATAGGCAATATAGCTCCCTCGTATCCGTATCCAGATAATAGATAAATTATCTGAGGAGCTAATACCATACTGCAAGCGATGAGAGGGATACTCAACATAAATACCAATCTAAACGAACGATTTATCAGTTCTCGAAAACGAAACTCTTCTCCTTCCGAAACCAAATGACTCAAACGGGGTAACATAACTTGTGTAAAAGCCGAAAAGAATCCCAAAATAACCATATATAATTTATGGGCTGTCGTATAAAAACCAACTTGTATATTATCTGATATCAATCCCAAAAACATCACATTAAATGTCAAATACATAGAAGTCATCAATGTATATATTCCCAGTGTTACATTTTGACCTACATAATCAAACTTTAAACATTCAGTGAAATTGAAACAAACAAAACGACGTATATACAACATATTTACCACAGCATTTACAATCACAACACATATCGTTAGTATCCAGTATAACATATAGTCATCCTTCCCCTTCACAAAGAGGAATACACTTGCCATATACAGACATTTTACGACTATACTACGAATAGATATATATTTGAAATCTTCAATTCCCGAAAAAAACCATTCCACAATGAAGGCTGTAAATAAAATCTTAGCAGTTCCAATATAAAACAATTCCTTATATTGATAAAACTTAGGAACCATCAATATACATACCATATAAATCAGTAAAGTAAATATAGTAAACAAAATATTCAAACCTAATAAACTTGAGTATATCGCATTTCGTTTATTAATATTTGTTTTTACCTTCGCTATTTCCCTTACCCCAAGAATATTTATTCCCATCGTGGCAAATAATAAATAATAACTCGCCGTATTATCCACAAAATTTACTAATCCCAACTTCTCAACCCCTAATACTCGCGACACATAAGGAAATGTGACAAACGCTACTAAATAAGAAGAAGTTGTTAAAATACTTTTGTATACAAAATTTTTTTTGATCGAAACCTGAGACATATAGCCGTAAGTACTCAATTTAGAATATACCCTTTATTAAGGCATCTTTGCAATGCCCTAATTGAGTTTTGTAAAAAATAAATTACACTATAATATTTTTTGATCTCTAAACCACAAATATAAATACATAACAATTGTCTGATTTCAAATTTTTGACAATTGTTTTTTTCTGTAATAAAACTACACCTTTCCAATCGATTAGATAGACTATATTGTAGTTAATCCTGCATAGTCTGTACGTAGAATTGCTATATTCATTACTTTCTACAACTTATCCAGTTTCTCATACTCCGAATTCCGACTTATAAACTCCGGCACGATCGATTTCATCATTTTTACGGTTTCCAACTTTTCTACTCGGATTGCCAAATCTATTAAATGATCAATACCGGCTGATATCTCGGCAAAATCATATTCACGCACTTTCGCACGGAAAATTTTAGCATTTATGGTAGGAAGCGTATTTTCCTTAGTTGCCAACAACTCTTCATACAATTTCTCACCCGGACGAAGACCGGTATATTTTATTTCAATGTCTTTATCGGGAATAAGACCTACCAACTCTATCATTCGACGTGCCAGATCGGCTATCTTTACCGGAGTCCCCATATCAAACACAAAAATCTCGTTCCCTTCTCCCATAAATGCAGCTTCCAAAACAAGACGACAGGCCTCCGGAATTGTCATAAAATAACGGATGATGTCGGGATGAGTGACGGTCAAAGGACCTCCTTTTGCCAGTTGGTCACGAAAACGAGGAATAACAGAACCATTGCTCCCTAATACATTCCCAAAACGAGTAGTGATAAATCGAGTTTTACCAAGATGGATTCCTTTATTTATCGCAATACTCAGACTTTGTACATAGATTTCGGCCAAACGTTTGGAGGCTCCCATCACATTCGTAGGGTTAACCGCCTTGTCCGTAGAGATCATGATAAATTTGTCTACATCATATTTTACAGACATGTCTGCCATATTACAGGTTCCCTGGACGTTGGTGTGCACAGCTTCGCAAGGGTTTTCTTCCATCAAGGGAACATGTTTATAGGCTGCCGCATGAAAAACATACTGAGGATGGAATCGTTTAAAAACACTTTCCACTCGAGCCAACATCCGGACATCTCCCATAATCGGAGTGAAAACAACTTCCGGATATCGATCTTCCAACTCCAGACGAAGAGTATGCATAGGTGTCTCGGCACTATCAAACAAGATCAATTGCTTTAATCCTAATTTACATAGTTGACGACAAAGTTCACTACCGATAGAACCGGCGGCTCCTGTAACCAGCGTAACTTTTCCTTTTAATTCACCTGCTATTTTTTTTAGATTGATATTTATTTCATCACGCCCTAACAGGTCTTCAATACGAATCTCAGGTAAATTATGCAGGTTGACTGTTCTGCTTTTTAATTCGTTCATTGCTGAAAATACCAACATACGAATCTTTTTTTTCTCGCAATAACGCACCAGACGTTCACTTTCTGCTTTTACGACATGATAGTCGGTAAACAAAATCGTCTTGATCCCTTTTCGATCCACTAAAGCATTAAATTCCATCTGATTCTTGACAGAATAAACGGGATAGCCTCCTATACGAATTTTACATCTCTCCCCTATTCGTATATATCCTCCAATCTGACAACTATCGGATTGTTTCCATAGAGAAATTACAGATGAGCTTGATGATGTATCTTCTTCCCTATAAATTAATAACTTCTCATTATTGGAAGCAATACTTCTAACTATCATGCTATACATCATTATTAATAAAGCACGAAACGTTGTCAGAATAAAGAAAGTCAGGAATAAATCAAGCAAACCTCCTAAAAAGATTTGAAGAAAAGATAACGAGTGGATAAAACAGGAAAGGGCTACAATCATCAAAGTAGCTTTCACAAAAGAGGCAATAGCAATACGCCCCGTCTCTGTAAAAGTTGAATGACGAATGACACCTTTATAGGTCTGGCAGGAAAGAAAACAAATTGTACTGCATAGGATGGAAAAGAGATTTATATAAATAAACTCACGTACCGGCAGACTTATTTTCAAAATATTGCCAAGGGTCGCAAATACTAAAAAAGTGGATAAAACCGAGAAAAACAGGTCTATAAAAAAGATTACCCAGCGATTGAAGTATTTTTGCTTCGAGAAGAGGATAATAAAATCTTTGATTTTCAACACATTAATACTAGTTATATATTATAAAAATGCTCGTCAGTCCCATAATTAGACTGACGATTATCGCTTGTTTTTCAAAGCCTACACAAAGAAAAGGATGACTAAAAAAAACGATCGTTTTTTCTAGTCATCCTTTTTCTGTTTAAAATCATTAATCATTGATTAACAGAGATTTTGTATAAATCAGAGGAGAAATATTGATAATTAAGGTCATAATAATTCTGAAAAGGCTTTGATTATTGGATTATAAAGAATAATTTTGCACACGAATAAATGACTAGAAAAAACGATCGTTTTTTCTAGTCATCTCACTTTCACCTTGTCAATTATTGAATATTATTTATAAAGAAAGTTTACCTAAATTAGTTTTTGCACTCTCAGCATGATTTTAATCTTTATAGCCAAATCGGTTAAGGTTAGGAAGCTATTGGAGATCATGGAAGATTCCCCATTCTCCGATATTTCGTTCTTTCCGATCGAACGAAACACCGACTTTTATCAGTTTACGATGATCTATTTGATAAGGTAACAGGTATCCTTTATCGTTTATTTGTTGTAAAGCATCTTCTATACTTCCGTCCAACTTAAATTCGAAAACGTAAATATATTCTCCAGTTTTGACAACTGCATCCGCACGGCCTTTGGCACTACGGACTTCTGCATCACAGAACTGCCCCATCAATTTAAAGATCAGATAAAAGACAACCTGGTAATGACGCTCTGTCTTGTCATTCAATTCATAAGGGAAATCCGCAAAAAAAGCACGCATACGTCGCATAAAAGCATCGACATCGCCGGACTCCAGTTCATGGACAAATTTACCGATATAGAAGCCTCTTGCTTCTTCAGTGATGGAAGAATAGAAAGGAGTGATAAAGTTTAGGAATCCGTAACGCACTTCTTCGTTTGGAAATTCCAGTTTATAGAGTTTAAAACGAGCATCGTATTCTTTGATTGTCAGATATCCGCTTTGATAGATTAACGGGATCGGGTTGTTCCGTTCAGCACGGTATTCGGTAAAAGCCGATGCTTGTGTCTCTACACCATCGATCAAAAGACGAAGGTCGTATTCACTTTTCTTCAATAACTCTACCAGAAAGGTAGGAGTTCCGGTCTGGAACCAATAATCGCCAAACTCTCTTTTGTCTAATGCACTTAACGTACTGAAAGGACTAAACACTCCCTCCCGGTTCGGATGAAAGTGGTAGCCGTCGTATTGCTTCACCATCATTTCAACTGTTTCTTCCCATGTCAGTGACTGCATTTGACCTAGCTGTTCCAATTCGGGACGCAAGTTCGCAGTTAACTCTTGATGTGTTATACCGCAAAGAGTTGCATAATTATAGTCGAGGCTTATATCATTAAGTTGGTTCAAATCACTAAAAACACTTACTTGTGCAAATTTAGTGACACCGGTCAGGAATACAAAACGCAGATAACGGTCAGCACTTTTGAGAACGCCATAGAACGCTTTCATCGTACGCCGATAGGCTTCCATCAAAGATTCATTATTAATAGCCTGCAAAAGAGGTTTATCGTATTCGTCGATCAAAACAACTACCTGACGCCCGGTTTGTTCCCAGGCACGACGAATGACATAGAAAAAACGTTCTTCCGGAACACGCAATTTCATTTCATCTCCATAAACAGCTTCCCACATTTCCAAATATTGATTTAAAATAGCTACCAGATCTGCTTCCGTTTCATATTTACGGGCATTCAAATCAAGATGCAACACCGGATAAGTATTCCACTCCTGTTCTAATTTTTCAATGGCCAAACCTTCAAATAGTTCTTTTTTTCCTTGAAAATAGGCCTCCAATGTAGAAATCAGTAAACTCTTTCCGAAACGACGGGGACGACTGAGAAAATAAGGCTTTCCCTTCATCACCAATTCATAAATCAATGCTGTTTTATCGACATACAAATAGTTCCCATTCCGAATATCTTCAAAATCTTGTATTCCTATCGGTAATTTACGACTCATCATTATACGCTATTTTAACTTTTATCTAGTTGTTGAACAAAGATAAACATTTATCCGTATAAAGCGGAAACAACCAACCAATTAATATCGACCACAACAGAATATCAAAAAAAATCAGCCAAGTAGCAAACCCATATGCTACCTGGCTGATTTTATTTTAAGAATTCCAGATCAAATCCGGAAAGAAAATCATTATTGAGGCATCGGAGCTGCTGAAGGCGGAGGTGTCTTTGTCCCCCACTCTTTATTGGCTCTCGGGCCCATTTCAAGTTCAAGCAGGCCGCCTTGGGCGATGTCGCTGTGCTGGAACCAGGGCTGGTTCAGGACTTCGCCGTTAAGGCGGGCCGACTGCACATATTTGTTTTCTTCGGAAGCGTTGTTTGCTTTGATCTCAAACGTATTGCCGTTACCCAGGTCGATCTTTACATCGGTAAATACCGGGCTACCTATATTATAGGTAGGCGAGCCGGGAGTAACCGGATAGAATCCCATCTGGCTGAACACTACGAAAGCAGACATACCACCACCGTCTTCATCACCGGGGACACCCATCACGTCGTTACGGAACCACTGGTTCAACAGCGTACGGATACGTTTCTGAGTCTTCCAGGGCTGGCCGGCATAGTTATACAGATACGGGATATGCAAACTCGGTTCGTTAGCCATCGAGAACATACCTACATTGCCGGTATGGTCGGGAAGGAAGGAATAAAAACTCCATTTGGACATACCGAGCGGTTCGTTGAACATGGAATCGAGATCCAAAACGAATGCTTTGTCACCACCGATCATAGAGATCAGGTCGCCAATATTATGCTGTACGTCCCAACGATACACATAGGCATTGTTCTCATCGTAATAATCGCGGGCACCCAGGCCACCGTCATAACGGTAATCCATCGGTTCGATGAACTTGCCGTCCTTATCCTTCGGATGGAAGAAACGGGTATCGGGGTTGAACAGGTTGCGGTAGTTGTAGGATTCGCGCAGGTAATGTTTGGCTTCGTCAGTCTTACCCAGTTCGGCTGCGATTTGTGAGAGACACCATTGGTCGTAGGCTGTTCCCAGCGTAACGGCTACCGGCTGGCGTTTTTCCCAGATAGAGACGTTGGCTACCGTTTCCTTTTCGCCGGGTTTCAATGCGGGGATATAACCGTGTTCCTTATAGAAATCATCCAACCATCCGGCAGGGGCAGCCGACCAGGGGATCAGTGTTTTCTCTTCGATACCTTTCTTTGAAGCGATATAGGCCTTTTCCAGGTCGAAGCCGCGCAGGCCTTTCTTCCAGGCGTCGATCACGGTGGCTACGGCATGGTTGGAGTTCATACGACGCGAATCGCCGGTCACTTCCGGGAAGGTCGGCATCCAGTTCGTACCCATCTGTTCCGCCATCAACAGGAAGGAATTGATGATATCGCTTTCACGTTCGTTATCGATCAGGATACGCAACGGGTGGGTTGCACGGTAGGTATCCCAGATCCAGTCGTCGGTATAGAACGGACGACCGCCGTCTTCATGGATCTGACCGTCGAAGGCACTGTAGTAACGGCCGTCTTCGCTCAGGTTGACCGGACGTTCGTAGCAACGGTATAAAGAGGTATAGAATACGGTCTTGTCGTCGTTGGTTCCGCCTTGCGTCTGGATTTTGCCGAGGGCATCGTTCCAGTCGTTGCGGGCGATCTTGGCTACAACGTCCACATCATAGGCAGCAATCTCACGTTCGAGGTTCTTCTTTGCCTGGTCTTCGCTGATGAAGGAGATACCGTAGCGCACACCGAGTTTCTTTACGTCATTTCCGTAAGAGAGGACAAGGGCAGCGTCTTTACCTTCTACCGATGTTTCGCCGTATTTCACGGTGTTATCTCCCAATACGCCACATTGTTGCGGAGCTTTGTCTGTTTCGGCATAGAGATAGACTTTCGTCTTCCGGTCTACGAACTGGTAACCGCTGACGCTCTTTCCATCGCTCTTCAACTGTCCGTTACGGCTGTTGAAGATCAGATAGGCTGGCCCTTCTCCTTCAAAAGTGATGCCATAGACGGCACTCTGATGCGAAGGGGCGAAGTCTACATCTATATTATTATCGTCCAGATATACCTGGTAACGATACGGATAGATCTTCTCATGGTCATAGCTGTAATTGATAACCGGCTTCAATCCGGATTCTTCTCCCTGATACGGGCTCAGATTAAAAGCAGAACTTCCGCGGTGGCTGGTTACGATAACCGGCAGTCCGCTCAACATATCACCTGTAAAGTCGGCACGCTCCGGATAGACACGGAGCATACTGTTAGGTAAATGTACGGTCGGATAGGTAGGCACCAGCAAGTGACTGATGTTTCCCATATAGGGATTGACATAGTCTACCGGGCTTTTCTGCTCCGACGGGAGACCTCCTCCGGCAGCGCAGGAGGCCAGTAAAAAAGCTGAAGCCAGCAAGGCAACAGATGTCTTGATTTTTTTGTTTAATTTCATCTTAGTATTCAATTCAGTATTTATTTTTTCTTCTTTTCATCCACTGAGAATGAATAAGGGAAGTCTTCCGGGTTAACACCTCTGTTCAGGTTGGGTTTGTCGCCCATCTTAATATCGAGGACACCGCCTTTCAGCAGTTCGTTGTGGTCGAGATAGTTCTTGGTATAGTTCACGCCGTTGAATGACATCGACTCGATATAGATATTCTTGTCGCTGTTTTCGGGAGCGTTGATCACCAGGTTCTTTCCATTCTCGAAATGCAGTGTTGCCTTCTTGAACAACGGGGCGCCCAACACATACTGCGTAGTACCCGGAGCCACCGGATAGAATCCAAGGGCTGAGAATACATACCAGGCGGAAGTCTGGCCGTTGTCTTCGTCACCGCAATAACCATCAGGTGTCGGAGTGTACATCTTATTCATTACGTCACGTACCCAGTACTGCGCTTTCCAGGGTTGTCCGGCGTAGTTATACAGGTAGATCATATGCTGGATCGGCTGGTTGCCATGTGCATAGTTACCCATGTTCATGATCTGCATTTCGCGGATCTCATGGATTACCTGTCCGTAGTAACTGTCGTCGAACAATGGCGGAACGGCAAATACAGAATCAAGCATCATCACAAAAGAGTCTTTGCCACCCATCAGGTCGATCAGTCCCTGCGGATCGTGGAAGACAGACCAGGTATAATGCCAACTGTTGCCTTCGGTGAAAGCATCCCCCCACTTCAACGGAGAGAACGGTGACTGGAAAGTGCCGTCGGCATTCTTTCCGCGCATCAGCTTGCTTTCCTTGTCATACAGATTCTTATAATTCATGGCACGTTTAGCATACAGGTCGAGTTCTTTCTTCGGACGGCCCAGTTCTTTGGCGATCTGATAGATACACCAGTCGTTATAAGCATATTCCAGCGTACGGGCTGCGTTTTCATTGATCTTGACATCGTAAGGCACATATCCCAGTTTGTTGTAATACTCATGTCCCAGACGGCCGGTGGAAGACACTGTCGGGTGTACGTTTTCCGTTCCGTGGATCAGGCCTTTGTACATCGTTTCCAGGTCATCGACCTTTACGCCCTTCATATAAGCATCTACCAGGATGGAAGCCGAGTTGTTACCCACCATGCAACCACGGTGTCCCGGACTTGCCCATTCGGGGAAGAAGCCGCTTTCCTTATAGGTATTGATCAGACCTTCCTGCATCTCCTTGTTCATCGACGGATACATCAGGTTCAGGAACGGGAACAGGGCACGGAACGTATCCCAGAAACCGGTATCGGTAAACATATAACCGGGTAATACTTCTCCGTTGTACGGACTGTAGTGAACTACATTTCCGGCTGCATCTATTTCGTAGAACTTACGCGGGAAAAGCAGTGAACGGTACATGCAGGAATAGAACGTACGGTACTGGTCCAATGTTCCGCCTTCTACCTCGATCTTACCCAAGACATCGTTCCAGGCTTGTTTGCCTTTAGAAACCAGGGTATCGAAATTATCATTACCCAATTCTTTCATATTGATGGCAGCCTGGTCGAAGCTGATGAAGGAAGAAGCCACCTTGGCCTGAACGATTTCGCCTTTCTTCGTCTTGAAACCGATCACGGCACCTACATGACTGGAAGTTTGTTCTTTCGAACCTTCTTTCAGCGTGTTGTCGGCAAACGTCGCTTCGTAGGTAAAAGGTTTATCGAATTCGATAATAAAGTAGTTCTTGAAGTTCTCGGGAACACCGCCGCTATTCTTGGTAGAGTAACCGATAATTTTGTTTTCTTCCGGAATGACTTTGATATAAGAACCGTTATCCAACGCATCTACCACAATATAAGAATGGTCGTTTTCCGGGAAGGTGAAACGGAACAGAGCGGCACGGTCGGTCGGAGTCAGCTCCGTTATCACATCGTGATCGGCCAGATAGGCTTTATAATAATAAGGTTTCACCACTTCACTCTTATGGGAGAACCAGCTGGCACGTTTATCCTGGTCAAATTCAGGAGCGCCCACAACAGGCATAATGGCAAACTGTCCGTAATCGTTGATCCACGGGCTCGGCTGGTGGGTTTGTTTGAATCCTCTTATCTTATTTGCGGTATATACATACTGCCATCCGTCTCCCATCTTTCCTGTCTGGGGAGTCCAGAAGTTCATCCCCCAGGGACGGGCAATGGCGGGATAAGTGTTTCCTGTCGATAGTTCAAAGCTCGATTGAGTTCCCATCAACGGCATTGCATACTCTACCGGGTCAAAGGCGTCGTTACCGGGAGCTGCCATAGCCGGCTTTCCAATCCAGGCCGTCATCGCGACCAAAGCAATAGCCAATACATTTTTCTTATTCATGTTTTCTTATTTTGGGTTGAATTTATATGTTTAAATGAAGCCAAATCATCAAATTCATTAATCACACAAAGATAAAGACAATCCGGAAGAGAAAGAATACAAATATCTTTAATTCACATACAAAATCACATAAAGGGGCTCTTTACATAATAATCCGGGAAGTGAGTGCCTTTGCGAGAAACAATGTTTCCGGGGAGATAACCCACTGTCGACCTCCCGGAAACATTGTAAATTCCACTTCGTCGGTGGGTCAGGTCCTCAGAAACATTGTAAATTCCATTTCGTCGGTGGGTCAAGTCCCCGGAAACATTGTAAATTCCATTTCGTCGGTGGGTCAGGTCCCCGGAAACATTGTTTCCGGCATTTCAACCATTTATTTACCGGGCAGAGTAACCGGAGTTTTGAGTCAGGCGGGGATTACGCTGCATTTCATTTACTGAGATCGGCCATAGCAAGTCGGTTTCCTTAAACGTAGCACCGGAAGCATTCTGGGCTCCTATCAAGTCTACATAATTTACCCGGCCGGCTTCTGTTTTGGAGATCACCGGGAATTTGCCCGTACGTACGCAATCATCCCAAATCTTGTATTCCAGCGGGAACTCACGCAAACGTTCGGTCCAGCAGGCTTCGATAAATGCCTGTTTCGACAGCTTCTGCAAATCGGCGGCAATCTGGTCAGCTGTTTTACCTTCCGTATTGGCACGGGCCTGCACCTGTGCCAGATACCCGGCAGCTTCGGCTGTGACTCCCTGGCTTTGGGCAATAGACTCCGCTCCGTCCAGCAAGGCTTCGGCGTAGCGGAAGATATTCCAGTCTTTTGTGCCTTTACCTGTACTCAGCAAAGCGTCTTCATCATAATAATACCAGCATCCGGCATTCTTGGAAGACCAGGTCGCTCCCGTGTTCGGGTTAGTATATTCCCAATGGAAGAACTGGTTCGGCTGAACACGCAAATCGTTCTTGTCATACACATTCAGAAATTCATCAACAGGGCCGTAGACGCGTTCGAAAATTGAATAGGTACCGAATACAGACACGGCACTTGAATTAAAGGCATATGTAGGGAACCAGTCGCTTGTATTCACTGCATTGTCGTATTCCTGGGCATAAATCACTTCGTCGAGATCATCGGTCGAACGCAGCTTGTTGAAAGCACTGTTCATCTTGAGGTCGTCATTCTGAACCAGCTTATGGGGCGAATCGATCACTATTTTTGCGTACTGGACGGCATCGGCATATTTACCCTGCTGCATATACACGGAAGTCAGCATCATAGCGGCGGCATACCGGGTGATCCGGTGAGAGTTGTCGGCAAATTTTGCAGCCGGCAACACATCGGTCGCCTCTTTCAGGTCGGCTTCGATCTGGGCGTAAATGGTTTCGGGCGCCGTACGTTCAAGTTCCATATTCTCTGCAATAACATAAGGTTCCGTATAGAAAGGAACAGCTCCGAATGTTTTCACCAGATAGAAATAATTGAATGCACGGAAGAACTTGGCCTCCCCGATCAAGCGGGTCGATACCGCCTCTTCCATCTTTATATCCGGAATACTTTTAATGGCTGCGTTCGACACGTTGATCGCTTTGTAACAGGCATCCCAGATTCCGTCCATCGTTCCTGAGATCTGCATGGTGTATTGCTGGCGGTTCAATTCGCGGGAATACTTACAAACGATCTCCTGCCCTTCATAGCTGTTCAGGAAATAACCTGTGAGCAGTCCGGTAATGGAGGCAAAACTTCCGACATAAGCACTCGGCGCCGATGCTATCTGCCGGATAGCACCTGTACGGTACAAATAGTTGACGTTGGCCAATGCCTGCGCTTCCGTTGTATAATAACCGACAGTAGTCAGCTGGCTTTTAGGCTTTTCATCCAGAAAATCACTACATGCCGTAAAGCTGAACAGTCCGGCACATAAAATCGCGGTCGTCAATATCTTTTTCATATTTTAATCGTCTTAATTAGTTAAATGAATCAGAAAGTCACATTAACACCGAAAGTAAACGTACGTGCTCTCGGATAAGAGAAGAAAGTCATGTTCTGGCCGAACTTGCCGGCTCCCTTGTCCGTCGAACTGGTCTCGGAAGTCGATTCGGGGTCGTAACCCAGGAAATCCTTAGAGACAATCTGGAACAGGTTATTACCACTAGCATACAGGCGCAAACCGGACAAACCGAGTTTCTTGACGGCATTCTTTTCAAATGTATATCCTATCTGCAACATGTTGCAACGCAGATAAGAACCGTTGGCAACCCATTGAGAGTCGGTTGTCGTATCCTGGCCGGCATGTTTTTCTCCGTTATGGTCGCCGCTTTGCAGATAGATCATCTGCTGCATGGTTCCCGGATTTGTTCCGTCATAGGCATCATACAGGATATTCTTCAAGCCGTTGGTTATACCGAAACGGTCATACGTTGAATGGAAGAAACGCTGCAAGGTTTCAACGCCCCATACAAACTGCAAATCCAGTGTAAGATCAAAGTTCTTATAAGAGAAGTTATTGATCCAGCTACCCGTCCAATCCGGTAATCCTTTACCGATGATCTCTTTTTCGGAAGAGCGTTTTGCACGGCCTATCTGATTCTTTTCGCAATTGCCGGCTTCAAAGTCTTCTATCGTATAAACGCCGTAACGTTGCAGGCCATAGAAGCTACCCATACTTTCTCCGACACGCAGGATACTGCCGCCGTTTACCCAATCGTACAGATACACATCGGCATCGGTATCACCCAGAGCAAGGATCTTATTTTTGTTATAGTTCAGGTTTACTACTGAGTTCCAGTTGAATTCTTTACTACGTACCGGAGTTGCATTCACCATCAAATCCATACCCTGGTTTCTTACTGCTCCGATATTTTTAAAGATCGTGCTGAATCCTGTCGAGTGAGGAACCGGGCAGTCCAAAAGCAAGTCGGTCGTTTTCTTATTATAGTAAGCGATATCCAGGTTCAAACGGTTCTGGAAAAAGCCGATATCGAAACCGATATCAAACTGCCCCGTCTTTTCCCATTTCAGATCCGGGTTCGACATGGTCTTGATATAAGACCAGGGAGCACGTTTACCGTCGATCAGATGCGTTCCGGCATCCGTCTTGCCCAACGAATTGTACGGACCAATTTCAGAGTTACCGGTCAAACCATAACTGGTGTGCAGTTTCAGGTTGCTTATCACTTCACTGTCAGACAGGAAATCTTCCTGAGAGATATTCCATGCCAGACCAGCAGAGGGGAAAAAGGCATATTTATTGTTATCACCGAATTTGGAAGAACCATCGACACGGCCGGTAACAGTTGCCGAGTAACGATCTTTATAGGTATAAGCCAAACGCAGGAAATAAGAGTTCATAGCCCAACGTTCCCAACTTGATTCCGGACTGCCCGGATTGGTTCCGACAGCCATGTTGTTGTCTTCGTAGAAGTCGTCAGCAAAACCTTCCGTACGGGATTTGTTCCAACGCTGTGTGCGTTCCTGCCAGGATAAACCGGCCATGGCGTTTATGCGGTGATCGCCGAATACTTTACTGTAAGTCAGATAAGTTTCTTCCTGCCAGTAGAGTGAGTTCCAGTTCTGGTATTCAGCCCAACCGTTAGGCATGGAGATATTATTCAAGGAGATGGAAGAATATCCCCTGTAGGTTGCATTATGGCTGTCGATACCGAACTGGGTCTTCAGGTCCAGGCCGTCCATCAGATGGAAAGTCAGCGCAGCATTACCGAATATCTGCGTATTATATCGCATACGTTTCTGCAAGTCCAGGATCATAGCCGGATTGGACATGCCCTCCAGACCGAAATAATTGCTTTCGCTCAAAGAGGTGGTGCTTGTCGTATAATCACCGTTGGCATCATAGACCGGTAGCCAGGGAACCATCTCGATCATGGTACGGCGGGCATCCTGTCCGCCACCGTCTTCCGGAGTATAGCGTCCCCATGTATGGTTAACCAACAGGTTAACAGCCGTAGACAACCAGGGAGTCGGATTGGCATCGTAAGCGACCTTGGCATTCAGACGTTTGTTATACGTATTATTAACAATACCCTGCTGATCGGTATAATTCAGGAAAGCACCCATGGAAGAGTTCTTGCCGGCCTGCTGTATGTTTATCTGATGGTTATGTGAAACAGCCGTACGGGTAGCTTCATCCTGCCAGTCAGTATCATACAAAGGATTACCGTTTTCATCGAAATAGTTACGGTCATGGAACCAATAGGAACGGTCCAACGACCAGTCTTTCCCCATATAGGTATTCTCATTCTCCAACCCTTTCATGAAAGTGTCTACCCATTCCTGCGAATTCAGCAAGTCCATCTTACGGGCAATATGACTGACGCTGACCGACCCCTGATAGCTGACAGAGGTTCCTTCGCCGTCTTTCTTTCCCCGTTTGGTTGTGACCATAATAACTCCGTTGGCACCACGTGCACCGTAGATGGCGGCAGCAGAAGCGTCTTTCAACACTTCCATGGATTCGATATCATTCGGGTTAACCAGTCCGAAGTCTTCCATCACGACACCGTCCACTACATATAACGGTTCGGAAGAAGAGTTGATAGTAGCCATACCACGGATAATGACACGGTTCGCATAGGCTCCCGGCTGGCTGGAATTCGAGAAGATATTGACACCGGAGACTTTACCGCGCAGGTTATCCAATGCACTGAAGTTCTGATTCTTTGTCAGTTCCTCTCCTTTGGCAACTCCGATAGATCCTGTTACATCCGATTTACGCATTGTTCCGTAGCCGACAACAACGACTTCATCCAGCGCCTGTGTATCTTCTGTCAGTACTGCACTGACAGTCGACTGGCCGTTTACCGAGACTTCGCGGGTCAGATAACCGATATAAGAGATCACCAATACCGCTTTATCCGGAATCTCCAGGGAGAATTTACCATCGACATCCGTGATCGTACCGTTGGTTGTTCCTTTCACTACCACATTGGCACCGATGACAGGCTCTCCGGACGAATCGGTTACCGAACCGGTTACTTTCTTACCTTGCTGCTTGATAGAAAGCAAGCTGTTCTTCGTCAGTACGATATAATCATTCTCAAAAGCGAACTTCACTTCCGAGTCTGCAAAAGCGTCATTCAGGTATTGGGCAACGGATTTACTTCCGGCTTTTACAGGAATGGTTTTATTTACATCAACTTCATTTTTACTATAGACAAACAGATAATCTGTCTGCTGTTCAATCTGATCTATAAAATTAGCGATAGTCATATTCTTTCCGCTCATATTCACTTTCACGTTTTGCGAACTGGTCTTTGAAGCAAAGGAAGAGAATACACAAAGGGAAAGCAGAATGGCTGAAATTCTCATAACATTTAGAATTTTCGGTTCTTTTTTCATAACTTTGTTTCCATTATTTGTTAATACTTAATTACTTTGATTACGTGTTAGCATGCGGCCGAATGGATGCGGGAACGTCTTTCGGCCGTTTTTTATTCTTTATATTTCCATAGGCAAATGATGATTTAAAGGTTGAACATATTTTATTCTCTCAGTCTTTATCGTATTACAATATTATTGTTTTCTTCATCTTTAATATAAGTAAAATAATAGACTTTCCGCAGTGTGCGGAGTGCACTTTCCACCCCATCCCTCTGCCGGAATTTTCCACTAAACTTATATTTCATAAGCTTGCTATTATTGACCGTTATCACGATATCATAATATAATTCAAACTTCTTTATTATGTCTTCAAACGGGACGTCATCAAAGGCATAAATACCTTCTTTCCACAGCAAAAAATCGGTATTGCCCATAGGGCGTTTCACTAATTTATTATCTTTTAATTCCACACATTCATTTGGATTCATAAACAACGCCTTTTCCTCGTTCATACGCTCATATACTTTCACCGAACCTTCCAACAATGCCGTATTAAATTCTTCCCGGCCTTTATAGGCAAATACATTAAACTTCGTTCCCAGGACTTTTATATCCAGTTTCTCCGTTGACACCACAAAAGGTTTATGTTCATTATGTTCAACATCGAAAAAGGCTTCCCCGTCCAGTTCCACTTTACGTTCTTCACGGGCAAAATGATTCGGATAGCGGAGTGTGGAACGGGCGTTCAACCAGACAGTCGTTCCGTCGTGCAGTTTCACCATCGCCCGTTGTCCGGACGGGGTTGTAAATTCCTCGTAAGTGACCATTTCTTCAGCCGGTTCCCGGTCATTCATGACCATCCAGGTCGAGAGAATTGTTATACAAATGGCAGCGGCATAACCGGCAGCATGTTTAAGGATATGTATCGGATAACGCTTTTTCCTGCAATGGGTATGTTTGAAAGCGGCTAATTTATCCACAGCCTCAAATTCGTCATTTTCATTTGGTAACCAGGAAGATAAAGCATACAGGTTCTGTACAGAAGAAAAGTCTTTCCTCAACTTCTCATCTGTCTGGATCATCGAGAATAACAACTTTCTTTCGGCTGCCGTTATTTCTCCTTCAAAGTATTTTGTTATTAAAATGTGCATTTTCCGGCTTTTATACAAGGAGAGCGTTTCAAAAGCGGTTTCCTCCTAAAGCCGTCGGGCAAATAAATATTATTTAACATCTAAAAGAAAGAGTAGCAGAGGCAAATAATCCTTCAACTCTACACGGAGTTTCCTCAGGGCAATGGTCATCTGGTTTTCCACCGTACTTACGGTTAAGTTAAGCTCATTGGCTATCTCACGGTTTTTCTTTCCTTCGATACGGCTTTTGAGAAATACCTGCCGACAGCGTTCCGGAAGTTTATTGATTGCCGTCATCAGAATTTGTTCTATTTCTTCATCGGAAGTAAAAGAGTAATTCAATAATTCAAGGGCGGTTAACTTCGCACTAAGTTCCTGTTTATATTCATCTGCTATTACCTTGTGCCTGAGGTAATCCAGGGATTTATTTTTAACCAGAGCGAAAAGATAGGAGACTAAACTGATCTGTATATCCAACACTTCCCTCTTTTCCCACAACAGGAGAAAAACATCCTGTACTATATTCTCCGCATCTTCGTCAAACAATACATATTCTTTAGCAAAACGGAACATACGGGAATAATATAGGACATAGATTTTGTCAAAATTATTCCGTACATCTTTCAGCAAAATATCTGTATTTTCCACTTGCATTTTTATATCAGGAGTTACTATTCTTTACAGAATACCATAGACATGAATGTTATAATGACAGCAAAGATATAAAAGATACTTTCACTGCAATAAAGTTCAGGTAAGAAATATTTATTTACCAAACGTATCAAAGGGAATAATAAAAAAATGCCACTTATGAAAATCCTTTATTACAGAAGGATAGTTTCATAAGTGGCATCGCTTTATCTTACAGATAGATTACCAGGAAAGTTTTATAAACTTATTCTCCCAGGGGACAAAATCTGTTGTTGCATTTCCGGCAACCGGGTCTCCCACTACATCACAAACAGTGACTTTCGTAAAGTTGACCTTATCGGAAGTAACGGCAAATTCAGCCGGTTTTCCTGCAATCTCGCGCAACTGAAGCATCACGGCGTTTTCTCCTTCAACAGGTTTCATATTCACCAGCAACAGGTTGTCGGATGAGATATTGAACACGGAAGCAGGAGATACGACTTTGCTTCCCTTCGCTCCCGCCGGCAATACGCGGGTCAGGAACGGGATGCGGTTCTCCCAGGCAAAACGGGTGGCATAACCAATCGAGTTGTCTTTGCTTGAATTGATAAAGTAACTCCATTGCAGTTCACCCATCTGGTCGGCATTGAAATTGGTTACCCAATAGTTGTTCATCGGCCAGGAATACATATTGGTGGACTGAGGAACGGCACCGGCTTTATAGCGTCCGGTGTTGATTGCCCCGAACTGCATCAACGGTATTTCAGGACTGCCCATCACGACCTGCGATTCGCTGTTACGCGCCGTAGCAAAGTTCTGGACGGTGTACCAGTCGTTCGATGAACCGGGAATCTGGTCTACACCCGCTTCGATCGTTCCGCCGGGAACATCCAGGAATATCTTTCCCTGATTCACCTCAAACGGGAACGAGATATAGACAGCTTCGGGATCGGTAATGGCTTTTTTACGCAGACGGTAAACAATATCGATCTTCTTTGTCACATTGAATACACGGAACTCGACCATCAGGTTGTTCGGTTCACGACCGGCAACGGTCTCGCCACGGAAACGATACGTATCCCAGATCGCTCCCTTTTCGTAACGCTCGAAACGAATCCGTTCGGGACGACGGCGAAGGAATTGCGGTGCGCGGTACTGTTCCATCGGATGACGGCTGTCGATGATCTCGTAGATAAATTCGCCCAGCTCCCACTCGGCATTCGGGGTAGTCAGCTCCTTGTTCAGTTCCTTGTCGAACAGTTTACTGATGGTTCCCTTACGAGTATTGAAGTCGATGGCATACCAGGGATTCTCGACATGAGCATCCTCCAATTTATCTGCCAATTGCACGGCAGGACGAGGCTCGTCTTTTACCTTTATATAATATTGGGCATACCCAAAAGCAGGTACGTCTTTCACGTAAAGCGACCAGTAAGTACCGTCCGAACGGCTTTCCGCCGGTTGCGCAGGAATGATATTCCCGAAAGCATCCACTATTTCAAAGGCTTTTTCGCGAGGTAATATCTGGTGATCGATATACACTTTGGCTATACCGCTATATGTCCAGTTCAACGTATTGAAGACAGCCACCGAGGGATATTCGGCTTTCGGCACGAAAGACTGCAACAATCCCATCGTCACTTCTCCCAGCAAACCGGAATGACGGTAAGCCTCCCAGGCATACGATTGTTTCAGGGAACGCTGCTCCCAGGTTTCCTTGCAATAAGCATTACGGACGCTTTCGCTGTAACCGAATGTATGTTCATCATAAAACAGCAGGGCCTTGTTGATGTCGTCTATCTGGTTACCGATCTGGGCAGGAAGTTTGGCTCCCAGCATACCGGCAAAAGACAGACCAGCCTGGTTAGCGATAATGTCCGAATGAGTGATACGGGAAATAGCCGCTTCACGGGCACCGGAAGCAAAACCGTCTGTCCACCAGTCAGGCCATGCGCCACGGATGGTCTGTATCTTATCGGCATAGTTCGTCTCTACATCTTTGATAAACTCGCTGGCAACTGCCGTGCGGAGTTTGGGCCATTCGTATTTCTCATTCCACTTCATCAGCATCTCGCAACTCTTTGTCGAAGGGGGCGAATTATCGGTAAAATAACCGGAGTGCTGGGCGGCAACGATATCGTACGGATAGTTCTTGGCTTCCATTTCACCCAGATAATTCAGGACGCGTTCTTCGAACTGCTCGAAGTTATCGGTGTGGATACCGAAGAAGTTTCCCTGGTTGTAATGTTCGGCACGATAAGTCAGTACCTTTTTCCCGGAAGGAGACTGCCACCAGAATACGGTCGGTATGTCGAAACAGATCAGGGCACGATGGCCGTGTGTTCCCATATTGACATATTTCACACCTGCATCGGCAAAAAATTCAGTAAAGCACCAGCCGATACCGTTCACATCGTTCTGCATAGCGACTTCCGCTTTCATTCCTGCTTCACGGAAAGCCTTCAACGGGTAGAGGGAGGCGGCCAATGTCTGTTCGTCGGGCAATTCGTCGAAGTTCAGATACATGGCAGCCAGTTCGATGCGTCCTTCGGCTACCCGCTTTTTCAGGCGGGCGATCTGTTCGGCAGGGCGGCATTTCAGGTATTCGCTGACGGCCCAGGCGATTTCGCAGGTCCAACGGAACTTGGCAAAGTCGGGGTAATTATCGGTAGCATCGCAATAGTCGAGCGCATAGTCGATGTAACGGAGATGTTCTGCCAGGATTTCGGTTTGCGAACGGGTGTAGCCGATATCGGTATGCGTATGCTGCACCATATTCATCTGCCAGTGACGGACAGGTTTTACTTCCACCCGGGCAGATTCTTGTTCCTTACCGACAGTTACTGTCAGAGGCAACTGCACGGTAGACTGTACCTGCGGTATCTCAAAAAAGAAGGGATTCGGCCCGTCATTCAATTTCACTTTGCGGGACTGATCGCCCAGGGTAATCGTTGCATTGGCGGAGGCTCCTTCGTGTTTTACCGTAACCCGTACTTTCTGTACCGGGCCTTTTGCTGTTTTATACAAAGCGGGAAAGAGATGCGTCTCGATCCCCGGCGGAGCGGTCGAAGCGCTCCAGGCAAAGGATGACAGGACAAACAATGCCAGCCCTGTCAGGAATAAGGTTTTAAGCGTTTTCATAAGCATCTATTTTTTATCGATTCTAAAAGAGATTATACAAATATAAAGGATGCAAAGCAGGAGGATGGACAATCCGGCAACCTGCCCGAAACCATCGGCTACAATTCCCATCAACGGCGTTATCAGGGCACCACCGGATACTCCCATGATCATCAGGGCGGATATTTCATTTGCCCGTTCCGGCTTGTGCTGAAGGGCGTATGAGAAGATGATCGAAAAGACATTCGCACACGCCAACCCTACAATAACGATCATAACAAACATGCTCCACATATCCGGAACCAGCAACAATAAGACAAATGCTGCTATCGCAACAAACATACTATATTTCAGGAAGCGGGCACCGGAGAGCTTCGCCAGCAGGAAAGCTCCGGCAAACGAACCGATCGTACGGGCGGCAAAATAAAGGCTGGTACCCAGTCCGGCTTCGGAAACGGGCATACCTGTCCGTTCCATCAGCAACTTGGGGATAGTAGTGTTCAAGCCGACATCTATACCGACAATAAAAAGGATCCCCAGGAACAGGGATACGATATATTTATCCTTGAACAGGGATAAGGTGGTAGCAAAGGTAGCCCCGGCCTCTTCCTGCTTTTCCTTTCCCGGGATCGTGGAGATCAGCCAGATCGTAGAGATCAGTGTCGTTACTGCGTAAACAAGGAAGATCAATTTCCAGTCACCCCAGAAAGAGGCCGCCGCCCCGGCAATGATCGGGCCGAGGAAAGAGGAAATCGACTTGATAAATTGCCCCAGAGTCAGGACACTCGTAATACGGTCCGGACTAACCACATTAGCCACCATCGGATTCAGGGAAACCTGTAAAATAGTATTACCGATCCCCAATAAGGCAAAGGCCAGCAGGATGCAGGCAAAGTCATAAAAGAACAGAGGCAGCAACATCGCCAGGGCTGTAACAGCCAACGCGATGACCACCGTGTTACGTCGTCCGAGCTTTCCCATCATAACTCCTGTCGGAATAGAAAACAGGGCGAACCAAAGGAAAACCATCATCGGAATCAGGTTTGCCAATGTATCGGACAGAGAGAAATCCACCTTTACATAGTTGGTTGCTATGCCGACAACATCAGCGAAACCCATCACAAAGAAACCGAAGAGGATGGGGTAAATGGCTTTCGAATTTTGTTTATTCATGGTATGTATTGTTTTTTCAATAATCATTGTATGTATCTACCGGCTGATTCCCCATATCCAGTTCCAGACGTCCTCCGGCTGCAATTGTTTCAAAAGGAATGCGGGTAGTTGGATAGACTTTACCGTTCAGGCGATACTGCTGAACATAATAGTTTTCTTTGCTGTTGTTCTTTGCTTCGATAACAAATTCTTTTCCTTTATAATATGTATTATTCAGCTGAATCGTTATTTTATCGAATACAGGGCTGCCCAAAGCAAAAGAAGGTTGCGGGTCTGTCAGTCCTTTGACATCGAACAGTCCCAGGGAAGCGATCGCATACCAGGCACCCAACTGCCCCTGGTCTTCATCCTGCCCGTAACCGTAACCATGAATACCGTCCGTTCCATAGAACTCGTCCAGAATGGCACGTACCCATTTCTGGGTCAGCGAAGGACGTCCCGCCTCGTTGAACAGCCAGGAGATATGGAGGCAAGGTTGGTTGCCATGATTATACAAAGTTTGCAGACCGGCAAAGGCTCCGACCTCCGTGCCACCGCTGAAGATCAGCTCGCGGGAAACAGTAAAGATACTGTCGAGACGCTGATTGAAAACATCGGCTCCGACTTTGCCGACCAGACCTGCCGCATCATGCGGCACATAGAACGTGTACTGCCAGGCATTTCCTTCCTGGAAACCGCGCCACACCTGCATCGGGTTGAAGTTATCAATGAAACTTCCATCAGCCTTCTTCGGATGAACAAAATTAGTGGACGGATCATAGATACGTTCCCAGCCTTTCGACAACCACATCAGTTTATCATAGTCGTCAGTCTTACCCAATTTCTTTGCCCATTGAGCGACTGCCCAGGCACTGTAAGAATATTCTAATGTATGGGAAGCGGAGAACATAAAGGCCTCGTCGGGACCATTACCATTTTCCAGATGGGGGACATATCCGTATTCAAGGAACTTATCCGTATCGACCTTTCCGGCCCCCAGCGGACGGTTCGTACCGTCGAGTTCATTTTTAATAGAAGCCTCATAAGCCAGGTCGACATCGAAGTCACGGATACCGCACTGATAAGCCCCGGCCAGAATCGTAGTCAGCATGTTGGTCCCTACCCCCGATACATAACGGCTATTGGCCAAGCCATCTGCCAACCATCCGGCATCTTTGTAGACCAGCAAATGACTGCTGATATAATCGGATGCATATTCAGGATAAGCCAAAATCCAAACTTGCGAAAGATTCCATTGCGCTCCCCAGGCAGCATCGGTATTATAAAGGTTATGGGCAGGCTTGCCATTTTCCAAAGGTATCTGCCCTACACTACCGTCGTTACGGGGATAGGCTCCGTTTACATCGCTGGCAAGGCCGCGTCCCAGCAGGGCATGGTAAAGACCGGTATAGAATTTCACCTTATCTTCTTTGACCGGTGTCTCTACCCGGATGCGTCCGAGGTAGTCTTCCCATTGCCGGTGAGCCGCCTCTTTCGCCTCGTCAAAGGTAAGCGTGCGGGCTTCCGTATCACGGTTCAGACGAGCATTTTCCACAGAGGTATATGACAGGCCGACCTTGGCAGTAATGCTTTCTCCTTCCGTAGTCTTATAGGTAAGATATAAACCCGAACCGACTCCGGAAACCTGTTTTGCATCCGGCTGTACCTTTTCACCGATGAAGGTGCCGTATCCGGAAGGCTGTTTATCCAACTGGGCAGAAAAATACAACGGAACTGTTGCGCCCGGCTGGTATTTCTTTACATATTCCGGCAAGGTAATCACCCAGCCTTCAACCGTCCCGTCATCATTCAACGTGACGGAGGCATCCTTCACGGCACCACTTTCACCCTGCCGGTTACCTATATCGAACAGGATACGGCTTTCTTCGGAAGCAGGGAACGTATAACGCTGAAAAGCCACACGAGGGGTGGCTGTCAGTTCTGCCCGGATATGGTAGTCTTGCAGATTCACAGAATAATAACCGGCAGTGGCAATCTCTTCCGAATGATCGAAACGGGAACGGTAACCGCTTCCGGTCGAATCATTCACGGCACCGGGGACAGTCTTCAACTCACCCACCGTCGGCATCAGGACGATACCACCCACCTGGAACTCATGTAGGCAGGGAAAACCTTCAATGGAAGTATCGCGATAGTCATAGCCGGTTGCTTCCCAGCCGGAGTTATTCCCCAAATGGGCGTTTGTCGATGGAGCAGGTTTCGCCATACCGAAAGGCATCGCACCGGGGGTGAAATGGAACCAGCGGCAATGTGCCGTCCCGATACGCGGTTCCACATATTGGGACAGGTTCTCCGCAACCGCCTTCTCTTCTTTCACCGGCGAGCAGGAAACAACCAGCAAGCCTGTCAGAAGGGTGAGAACCGGAGTTATTAAACAGGTTGTATTCATGGCGTATTTATTTTTACATTCTTATAAATGATTCAATGCATATACATAAGCACCCAAAGCGACCGAACGGCTGGCCCCCTGCTTACTTATCATGACACCGATGCGTTTGCAAGGGTCGTAATCCACCTGGCGATCCGAACCGGGAACAGGTATCTTCACCGCTTCCCCTCGGGCAAACCGGTTGAAGTCCGCTTCGTCATCCAAATTGAATGCTTTGCTTTGCAGACGGCTGAAACGGCTTCCGTCCATCATACCGGTCTCGCTATTCATCTCTTCAAGCAAGGCAGGCATGAAATATTTGGCAGCACCGGTCAGTCCTCCGCCAATCACGACCAGACCGTCGATCAAAGTGATGGCCTGCGCTATGGCATCCCCGGCCATTTCCCCCAATTCGGCAAAGGCACGGCGGGCGGCATCCTGATTTCCGGGACGGGTACCTTCGGCGATATCGAAAATATCTTTCGGAGTCAAAGCGGAAGTGTCGCCGGAAAGCTCGCGATAGACATGCTGCACGGCTCGGATACTGACACTTTCCTCTACGATATATTGCTGGTGTTTCTTGTTGCGGAAGCACCAGATATCGCCTCCGGCCGCATTGTCTCCCATCAGCAGGTCACCGTTTATCACGACTCCGGCACCAAAACCGGTACCGAGTGTTACGCCGAGCAGATTTTTATAACGCTTAATGCTTCCCGCCTTTTCCAGACGAAGATTTACCTCCGGCAATGCGCCGGTAAGAGCTTCGCCATAAGCAAAAAGGTCGCCGTCATTATTGATGAAGACAGGGATGCCGAACTTTTCTTCCAGGTACGGGCCCAACGCTACGCCTCCGCGGAAAGAAGGAAAGTTCGGCAGATTACCGATAATACCGGCCGGATAATCGGCTGGTCCGGGAAAAGCAAAACTGATGGCAACCGGGGCTTCCGTCAGTTGTTCGCGAATCCGGGAAAAACCTGTTGCCAATTGCCCCAGGCACTGTTCCAGATTACAGGCACAAGAGGGCAACGTTATAGGAGTCACTATCTCATTTCCCCCACGGATAGCCGAAAAGACCAGGTTGGTCCCTCCGGCATCAAGGGTCATTACTATGCGGTTATCGTTATACATTATATATATGTGTGTTTAATTGATATTCGATTATTATCCTTTCGTCCGTACATAAGCCTTGATCGTTCCGCAGGTTTTTCCTTCTGAAATGCCATACGGGCGGATCGTGTAATCACCGACTACGGCCGGTACGATAAATGTCTCGGCATAATGAACGATAAACGGTTCGAACGCATTTACCGGACTTTCCACGATCAGTTCATCTCCTTCTATCACATTAAAAACGTTGACTCCCCCACCTGTATTGTGCGGCACTGTGCCGGTAAACCAGTGGCGGCGGGTTTCGATAAACTCATTTTCATGCAGACCGGTACGTTCTTCTACCCAGCCTTCGCCTTCGGCACGCGGTTCGAAATGGTTGACCAACTGGTCGCGTACAAACTCCGTCTGCCGTTCCCATTGTATCACATGCGAACCGTGGGTGATGTTGATAGGACGCGGTTTGCCGTCCAACCCCAGGCGTCCCCAGTCCCATAACTTGAATGTGAAAAGGCTCGGGGTAGCACTGATCTCCAGTACCATCGCATTAGAACCGGAGCAATGGATAGTGCCGTTCGGGATCAGATAATGATCATGTTTCCTGGCCGGCCATTTGTTTACGTACTTCTCCGTATCGAACGGCTTACCCGATACCTGGGCTTCATTCAATGCGTCGATCATCTCATCCGGGTTCACGCCCGTTTTCAGACCGAGGTAAACGGTTGCATCCTCTCCGGCATCCAACAGATAATAACTTTCGTCCTGTGTATAATAGATGCCGAACGTATCACGGATATACTGGGTAGTCGGGTGTACCTGCAAACTGAGGTTGCCCCCTCCCATCGTATCCAGGAAGTCGAAACGGATCGGGAAATCCTGTCCGAAGCGCGATTCGACCGGGCCTCCCAACAGGTTACGGGTTTGATAAAATACAAGATTATTAGAGGCCATCTCAAACAGTTCGCCTTCTACTTTCAGGTACAGGCTGTTCTCTTCGGGCACGCAGTCGAAACACCAGCCGAAGTTTGCCTGCTCCTTATCGAGGTCGCAAACTTCCTTCATCCATTGTCCTCCCCAGGGGGCCGGGTCGAAGAAAGGAACCACACGGAACGGTTTACGGGCTGTCTTTTCCAGTCCGGCACGCAGGGTTTCGCCGGTTATCATTTTGGGCATACCGGGGATATGAGTGTCCAGCCAGTAATCGGCTTTCGGTAACAGTTGTTTTTTCAGGGCATCACAGACATTCCAGTCAATGAAATATCCGCGTTTGTAATGGAGCGAAGGCGCTTCCTCCCGGTTTCTTACTCCCAGGCCGTCGATCTTTCCCTGGCGGAAACGTTGTTGTATTTCCCAACGTGCCATATCGACATAGACCAATACATCAGCTTCGGGGACAACCTCTGCCGCAGCATGCCCGTAAACGATTACCAGTCCGGTCGCAGCTTTTATCTTTTCCCGGCATTCTTTTACTTTGTCCGCATCCAGAAAGTCTGCATAGTAAAACGGGGCGCGGCGTCCAAAAAGGCGATCGTCTGTCAGATAAGGACGCGTCATCTTCTCAATATCTTCTACGCCTTTAAAACATTGATCCGAATGAATCATCAAAGAAGGATGCAATGTTGCCAGGTGTTCAGCCAGTTCCTCCGGGTATACACCATGATAACATTCAATGACAACGACCTTTCGTGCCAACTCTTCCGGGACGTTGCATACGTCCTTCAACTTATCCAGAACAGACTCCCAACCTTTCCAAAGAGCCCCGTCGACGGTTGTCGAGGGGCTTTTATCGTAATTACTTTTTCTCATTTATATGATATTTTATTATTTATTCTCTTCCGACCATTGATTGAACATCTCGATAGCTTTCGCCAGTACCCCGGCCGAGCCTTTGAAATGACCGGAACCGCTGGGTACGCCACCTTTGCCGTACCATTCATAAAATCCCTGGTTCTTTATGACGCGGTCAATCATCGGACGCACTTCTTCGTAGGCTTCCTTCACCATGCCGTTGGCAATAAGCTGCTGGATCATACGACCGCCGAACCAGGTCCAGTCTCCCCCATTCTGATAAATATAGGGTTTAGACATTCCACCACGGAAGAACCCTTCCGGATAAGTAGGATACAACGTAAGACCGATACTCGGCATACCGGACAGGCGGACATTCTCCAACATCTGCGCATTGACAACAGCTATTTCTTCGGGAGACAACAGACCGGCTTCTATCGCGATGGCGGTTCCTCCGTGATAATGCACATCCAGTTCGTTAAAGCCTTCCGGTATCGGAGATTTCTCCAGGTAGATATGGGGAATGAACTTCTGACGCTGTTCATCCCAGAGATGTTTGCGGGTATTCGCTGCTATATGCTGGCGAAGTTCTTTCCAGCGGGTCTTATCCACATTATCCGCAGTCATTTCCTGCATAAAATCGAGGGCGATGATAAACATGGCATTGTCGTAGACATCGATCGCTGGGTCCGACAATTCATTCATATCGCAACCGAAATCGTCGTTGGGTTGCACGTCGCCCCAGTCTGCCGTCATGGCTCCGTAGAGAAGGCCATATTGTTCGCTATAACGTTCCTTCATCAGATAGTCGATCATTCCGACCATACGGTCGTAGACAGTGCGGCCGGCTACCACTTCGTTCAGGATAGAGGTGTCGCCGGTCTTGCGGATATACTTTCCTACGATATGGATCAGGGAAGATTCCTGGTCTGTTTCGACTGTATTCTTGAAAGCGACATGGTCGGGCGCGGCATCGGAATAATAAGGATGATCGTCACCCCAGTTGAAGTCTGTTTTCAGGACATATCCGTCTATCATCTCGTCGTTTGGCTGTTGCAGGGCAAAAAACAGCAGGATCGCATTGCGCAGATCGGACGGGTTGCTTTCTTCGCAGGCCACTTCAATAAAGGTATTCATATCGCGCGCCCATATCTGGGAGTAACCGCTTCCGGCATTAAAACCGCTGCGGATTACGGCACGGGCCATACTGTCGACGGTATGAAAACTTTGGTCGGCCAGGATATCCCCGGCTAACTGTTGAGTTGCTGTAGGCGCTGTACAGGATAGAAGTCCGCTACAAAACAAAGCAAAGAGTAAGTGTTTTTTCTTCATGAATCAGTTGTATTTATCCACGGCAAAGATAAAAAGGTTACTTCTGAATAAAACAAGCATTTGTTTCGATGTAGTTGGACTATCTTACGATTTGGAAGTTCGGGAATGCCGGTTCAATGGTGAAAGTGACCTTCCGGGTTTCCGGGAACCAACTTTAAACAGTGAAAAACGGTTTCTGAGACCTCGGAAAGCAACTTTCACCATTGAAAAGCCATTTCCGAGACTTCGGGAAGTCACTTTCACTATTGAAAAGCCATTTCTGAGGCCTCGGGAAGTCACTTTCACCATTTAAAAGCCATTTCTGAGGCCTCGGGAAGTCACTTTCACCATTTAAAAGCCACTTTTTAGGCCTAAGAAGTCCACTTTAAACAGTTAACCGGGATTTCTTAGGCCTAAAAGACTTTTTTTTCACTCTACAACCACTTCTTTCCCTTCGGTATTCGCCCGTACCAAATTATCGTACATGGCTTCGCAATAAACCGGGGGCAGATAGAAACGTCCCGGATAAACGGCACAGAGGTTGATCTTTACCGTCACCTGGCGGCCGGAAGGCAGATAGTCGATGTAACTATACACCTTGTCGTCGCGGATATCCTGGTAATTTATGCCTGTGGCCGTCTTGTCCGTCGCCCCGTCGTTCAGGAAGCGGGTGTTCAGGATTTCCCAGCCGGCAGGGAATATTTCCGTCAAGACCAGGTTGTTTATGCCACGGGCGGTAGGATTCTTGACCGTCACCACGGCTATGAAATTCGTTCCCTGCTGCATGTCAGCTATATTCACAGCCCGGCCGTTCTGGTCGGTGTAGCTGACGGCCAGCGACAGGCCGTTCGCATAGGCTTCTTCCTTGCCCTGTTCGGGAATACCTTCGGTAATGATGCGGGCGAACAAGGTCGATGTTCCGGTGTTCTTTAGTTCTACGGAAGCGGATGCCCCAGCTTTTTCCAGTAAGGTTTCCGTCCAAACGTTCTTGGCGGAGCTGACTTTGTCATTCTTTCCGGCGCAGGAATAGGTGAAATCCATCGATCCGCCCACCTTGTATTTTGCCATGTATTCGGAGAGGGATACCAGGGCAAAGGCCGTGGATTGCGTACTCAACCAATCGTCCGACGAAAGTTCTTTCGAGATGTCACGGGTGAGCAGGGCGGCTTCCTTACCGTCTCCAAGCAGGGTAAGCGTCATCAGGCGGATGGCCAGGTCACGCAGGTCGCTGCCGAATGTAAGGTCGTAGTCCGAATAATCTGTTTTCAGTTCCGTAGTCTTTTCGATCAGGTTCTTTGCCACGTCGCTGCGGCCGATCAAGGCATAGGCGGAGGCAAGCAGCCAACGGCTCATCGGTTGCAACGATTTATTTTCTTTCAGGCGGTTCATGGCGCCTACTTCCGGCGTCTGTCCCAAAGCAAGAACATAGAGGCGATAGGCTTGCGTCATCTCTTCCGAACGGGAATAATAGGAGTTGACGGGCTTCCAGTCGCGTGCCACACGGCGGAGGTTATTCAGGACATTCCGTTTCATGCCGTCGGGCACCAGATATCCTTTCGTCTCGGCAGAAAGCAGGAAGTGGGTGGCATAGACCGTTCCCCAGGCATTGCTGCTGGTTCCGCCGGGCCAGTAAGAAAATGCACCGTCTACCGTCTGGTAAGAACGCAAGCGACGGATGACTTCCTTAACAGCGTTTCCGGTCGTTGTCTGCTGCGCCTTCGACAAAGCAGCAAATTCACCGACGTACAATTGCGGGAAACCTTTGGAGGTGATCTGTTCGACGCATCCGTGCGGATAACCGATCAGGTATGACAGGCGGGAAGACAGGTTCAAAGGCGGCACGTCGGATACTTCGAGGGTCAACGAATTGGTACCTTTCATTCCCGGCATCTGAACCGTTTCTTTCCAGGACTTGCCGGCTTCCAGAGTGACAGGCAATACCTTCACCTGCGGACGGGAGACTGAACGTATCTCGATATCCGTTGTGTAAACCGACTTATCGCCTTTGCCCGATGCAGTGATCGTTACGCGTCCGGCTCCCGGCTGATCTTTCACTTTGATACGGAACGAGGCTAGCTTGTCGCTCTTCTCCGTAAAGTTCAATTGTTGGGTGGCCGGTCCCACGACTTCCATATTATCGGAACAACTGATCGAGACATTGACATTTCCGACACCGTTCTCAGTAGCAAATACGGTAGCGGGGACAACCATCTCTTCGCCGACACCGATCACACGGGGCAACGTTCCGAGCAACATCACAGGCTTGCGCACGAAAACGCTCTTGTCGGCATTTCCGTAGGCTTCACCGTTGCCGGCTACGACCATGACCTTCACCCGACCGTTATAGTTCGGCATCCGGTAGGAATGACGCTGCTTCTCCCCTTTCTTCAGCAGGAACGGGCCGTCGAACATGACAACCGGCTTGAAACGGTTCACAATGGCTTTCGGTCCCTTGTTAAGGGCATCGTCGCCACCGATGCTGAACAATTGTTCGATACGTCCGCCGTAAGCGCCGACTACGAAATTATACATATCCCAGGTACTTACACCCAGGGCTTCGCGGGCATTGAACGCCTTCCAGGGTTCAGGGGTGCGGAAACGAGTCAGGTCGAGCAGGCCTTCGTCCACAATGGCTAAGGTATAGGCCATTTCGCGGCCGTCCTTTTCGGAAACGGTTACCTCATAGTTGGCTTCCGGCTTGATCTCGTCCGGTATGCTGATCTGGGGATATAAATGACTTTCCGGAGAGGTCACCGTGAACGGGACAACGCCGTACATACGGATCGGCAAATCGTTTTTCGTGATTCCGTGAGGCTGCAACAACGTTACATAAACGTAGGCATTCGGCTGCATCTCTTTGGTCACGTCCAGTTTGATTACGGTCTGTTGGTCGTCACAGGTATGCTCGGTGACGGACAGTACCTTCGTACCGTTTTCTATGCTGACAATGGCACGGCTTCCTTTGGCTGAAGGGATGGTGATAACCAGTTTCTCGCCCGGCAGGTAATTATCCTTATCCGTCTTGAAGGTCAGCATGCTGGCCGATTCACTGCCGTCGGCATTCCTCCGTCCCTCGTTATAAGGCCAGTCAAAATAACTCATGACACCGGTCGAATGCTTGCTTTCCTTATCCTTCACGGAAATAAAGTAAGTGCCCCACTCTTCATTGCCGAACGATAAGCTAAAGGTCCCGCGCCCGTTCTCCCCGGTACGGACTGTCATATTTTTGACGGGTTTGTTATAGGAGTCGGAGACATAGTTTGCCAGGCTACTGTTGTCGGAACTCCACCACCAGTACCAATACACTTTATAGACCTGCACCTCCAGTTCCGTATTGGCCTGCGGGTTGCCCAGGTAATCGGCCGAAGCGACTTCGTAGGTGTAATTACTTCCCGTATTGAGTTGTTCGCGTGTCTGCTGCGGCGACTTGATACCGGCATAGCGCTTATAAGGCGAATACAACATCCGGTTGGCATCGATACTGAAATCGCCCGATTCTTCGTACACACGGGTAACGAAGTTTGCCATCAGCATACCCGGGGCCGTCGAACCGATCTCAAACTTCGCCTGCACAAGGGCGTCTCCCTTCTCGTCGGTCGTTCCGGAAATCAGTTTGCTCTCTTCGCTGTTAAACACTTTCGAAGGATCATCGAAATAGAAATCCTTAAATCCGCTGAAAGTGGTCGGTGTAGAGATAAAGGTTCCCTGAATATCGTATTTAAGATTCCTTGCCGTTGCTCCCTGCAACCATTCCGTATGCAGACGTGCGTTCAGCGGTTCGCCGCGCAATAATGTCTTTTCGGGCATGGACAGGTCGATCTTCAGACGGTTCGGCTTGATGGATTCCACACGCAAGCGTTTGGTGAAGCTGACGCCTCCCACGTTTACAGTTACATTCCAGGCACCTGTCGGTGCATCCGGTTCCGTCGGCATGGCAAACGAATACACACCCAGTTCTCCCCGGGTCTGTGTCTTACGCAGATATAATTGTCCCAACGGGTTATATAGTTCCATTACCACCGGATGGTTGGCGGGAAGTTTTCTGGCACGGTCGTTCAGCATAAAACTCAGGAACAAGGTATCGCCCGGACGCCAGACGCCCCGGTCACCATAGATAAATCCTTTAATGCCTTTCTGTACGACCTCGCCGGAGACATCGAAAGAGCTTAACGACAATGCAGATCCGCCATCCACACGCAGATACGAGCGTTCATTTCCCAAAGAAGCGATCAGATAGAAAGGCTTGCCCGAAGTTATCTTCAGACGGGTCTGTCCCTGGCTGTCCGTAATACCCGATGCCAGCTGCTGATTCTGGTAGTTGTAAGCTGCGACATTGACACCATTCTCCGGATGAGTCGTCATCAGGTTATGCACCAGGACTGTCATTTCATTATCCTCACCTGCCATTGCTATCAGGCCGAGGTTGGTTGCCAGCACATTCTTGCCTTCTACCTTATTATAATAGTAACTATTCGAACAGGGGTCATTCCGTTCGCTGTAATTATAATCACTCCAGTCAAAATCACCATTATAATAATAGTATCCGCCATTATCGAAACGCGAACTTTCCTCTTTGAATTTGATTTCATCTTCAGCAAGCAATTGCTCGCGGGAGACTTTCACGGAATCGTCGCAGGGATAAGCCGACAAATCTTTATTGAAAGAAAGTTCGACACGGTAAATGGCACCGGGTTCAGGCTCCATCATTTGCTTCATATCGATAGCATAGGTGTTCCATTGGGAAAGATCGCTGCCGTCTTCATCCAGGAAAATCGTCTTACGTGCAACCAGGCGGCCCACACGCATCAGGTCCGAAGTCCCGTCCAGATTATTCACTTGGAGGAACTGGCCGATATTCTGTTCCAATATCTTTATCACACGTACCACAACGCCACGAAGATAAACGGCCTGGAAAGGCACAAGCAATTGAGTGGATTGCGGTATAATAACTCCCTGCCCGACAAACCTGACATCCGGCAGAAGCCTGCTGATCTCGACCTGGCGGGTAATATCTTCTTTCAGAGTAAGGCCGTTCTTACTGCGTATCTGATGGTTCAGATGTACATTCATAACTCCCGTACGTTGAGCATCGGGATATAAACGCAGACGGTTCCCCTCCACATTCACCGTCTCGGAGGTATTCCCGGCGATAAAGGCCAATCCCTGCATATCCTGCGAAGAATCCAGCTCTTTAGAGAACGTCACTTCCACATACCGTTCCGGTTCCGTCACATAAGTCACGTCATAAACCTCAAAATCGTTCATATCCGGGATACTTACGGATAGCAGCTTATCTTCGGCAACGCCCAGTTTATTCGGGGCAACGGAAAGGGTAAGCGTACGGCTTCCGTCGGTTCCGGCCTGTACATTCTGCAAGGTAACCTGATGTTTTTTACCGTCGGGGCTGTGTTGCCATACAGCATCCACCTTTTCTGAGAAGCGGACCAACGATTCAACTGTTTCCGGTATCTCCTTATCGGGGGTCAGCAAAGTACACAGTACATCATAACCATTCTCGTTCTTCTTGTTGATCTCCATCGATTCCAGATTGGCACGCAACGCCATAGGGAAAGTAGAAAAGCCGAAGGTAAACTGCTTGTCCTTGCCTGTCACGTCAAACCATTCGGAAAGGTCGGCCGTCAGCTTGTAGGAGGTATTCCGGTCAAACTCTTTTGCAGGTTTGAAAACGATAGTCCGGTTATTCTCAAAAGAGAACTCTCCGGCTATATCCGGTTTGATGCGGACCAGCTTCGACAACCGGTCGCTCTGTAATTTATCCTGTGGTATATCCTGATTGAATATCAGATACACCGGTGTATACCTGGATATTTTACCCGAGGTAAACGCTTCCACATGCGGGTTAAAAGGCAACTCTCCCGTCTCGCCTTCGCTACTCTTTGAAGTACAACTGCCCAACAGGCACAACAAATAGCATAAACACATCAAATAAAGATACCTTGCCATATTTCTTCCAATTAACGGTTACTACTTATTCAAGATCAAAAACAAACATCAGCACATCTACTTATTTCACAAATATAAAGAATTATATTCTACGATAGAACGTATTCCACCTGATCTTTCATTTTTATCCTTATCTTTGTAATAACTATAACAATGGAAAGTATGGCAACTAAAACATTACATAGAGCAGAGATCATAGTAGATGAAAATATCGTGACAGTTTATATAGTATCAGCTTTAGGGCATTATGACGATAAATAAAACCTGGATAATATCTATTTTGCTGTTTATCCTGTTTCTTTGGGGAGGGATGTACCTGCTGGTTCCCCGTACCCTGTTCCCCGTATCTTACTCGACATTACTTTACTCTTCGGAGGGTAACCTGCTGGGGGCGAGGATTGCACCGGACGGGCAATGGCGGTTTCCGGCGACCGATTCTCTGCCGGATAAATTCATTACCTGCCTGACTACTTATGAAGACCGATATTTCTTTTATCATCCGGGGATAGACGCGACGGCCATTCTGCGTGCCGCCTATCTGAATGTCCGGTACCACCGCGTCGTCAGCGGAGGAAGTACACTGACCATGCAGCTGGCACGCCTCGCCCGGGGAAACCGGGATCGTACCGTGTACGAAAAAAGTATCGAGATATGCTGGGCGCTCTTCCTGGAAACGACCCATAGTAAAAAGGAAATACTCAACCTGTATGCTTCCCATGCCCCCTTCGGAGGGAACGTTGTCGGCATCGAGACAGCGGCCTGGCGTTACTTTGGACGCAGCGCTTCCGATCTCTCATGGGCGGAAAGTGCCACACTGGCCGTACTTCCCAACTCTCCCGCCCTTATCCATCCGGGCAGGAACCGGAAACAACTGAAAACAAAACGCGACAAACTCCTGCACACGCTGAAAGAAAGAAATATCATCGACAATACCGAATACGAACTATCCTGCATGGAACCCCTGCCGGAAGCCCCGGTGCCCTTACCCAACGAAGCTCCTCATCTGCTGGAACGGCTGGCCGCCGGCACACCGGGAATACGTATTACCTCATCGGTACAGTATTCCTTGCAGAAACAAACCCAGGAACTCGTCAACCGTTATGCCCGGGAATACAGCAGTTCCAACCATATCCATAACCTGGCAGCCCTTATCGCCGACGTGGAAACCGGAGAAATCCTGGCATATGCCGGAAATGCCACCTTCCAGGCCGACGAAAAACGGGGAAACCAGGTCGATATCATCACTTCCCCCCGTAGCACGGGGAGCATCCTGAAACCTTTCCTTTATGCCGGAATGCTGCACGACGGACAGATACTCCCTCCCACCCTCGTATCGGATGTACCTCTGAACATCAACGGTTTTATGCCGCAGAACTATAACAAGACATTCAACGGTGCCGTCCCTGCCCACCGGGCAATCGAACGTTCGCTGAACGTACCTCTGGTCCGCATGTTGTCGCAATATAATACCGGCCGTTTCATGACCTTACTGAAGACATTAGGTATGACCTCCCTCCGTTTCTCGGAAGAACATTACGGAGCGTCCCTGATTCTGGGAGGCGCAGAAGGTACTTTATGGGATATATCCGGAATGTATGCCTCCCTGTCCCGGGTTCTCACCCATTACCGTCCTTACAACGGACGATATAATCCGCAGGATATTCATCCGTTGACACCATTCCCTAACAAAGGAAAAGATCCTATACAATCAATCACAGACAAGCGACTTACCGATAAGTCATTATTATCAGCCGCCTCCATCTGGTTTACTTACGAAGCCATGTCCGCCCTCAACCGCCCGGAAGAAGAAGCCGACTGGCAACAATTCGAATCAATGAAGCAGATCGCCTGGAAGACCGGGACCAGTTACGGAGGACGCGATGCCTGGGCTATCGGGACTACTCCCCGCTATGTCGTCGGCGTATGGGTGGGAAATGCGTCCGGCGAAGGTCGCCCGGGCCTGACAGGAGTAGGAAATGCAGCCCCTGTCCTCTTCGACCTCTTCTCATTGTTACCCGGCAGCAGTTGGTTCGATATGCCTTACGACGAACTGGAACAGGCGGTGATCTGTCGTAACAGCGGACACAAAGCCTCCCGGATCTGTGACCAGACGGACACATTATATATCCCCCGTTCCGGCATCAACACCCCGGTATGTCCTTACCACAAACTCGTCCATCTATCGGCAGACGGACGTTTCCGTGTTAACAGTTCCTGCGAGTCTGTCGACCGGATAATCACCCGTCCCTGGTTCGTGCTCCCGCCTTCACAGGAATATTATTACCGTAACTATCATATCGACTACGTCCCCCTCCCTCCCATCAAACCGGGATGCGAACAGGCACAAAGCCGGCAGATCGAACTGATCTACCCGGAACACAACGCCATCTTATACTTACCGAAAGGATTCTCCGGCAAACAGGAGAAGTTTATCTTCAAAGCCGCCCATGCCCGTCCCGACGCCACCATTTACTGGCATCTCGACGACACGTACCTTGGAGAAACAACGGACAACCACCAGATCGCCTGCACAGTGGAGTCCGGTAAACACATGCTCACTCTGATCGACAACTGGGGTAATCAGCGTAAGATACTTTTCGAGGTGAAATAGTTATTCTTTTCCTATGTCGAAAGGTTCAAAATAAATGATATAATAAACAAAGTCCTTTACCCCGTACTTTTCCGACCACTCTTTAGGATTAACCTTCGCAAAACGTAATCCACAATAATCAATACCGGTTACAGGTTTCAACTTAAATATTGCTTTACGACTGATATTTTCTTGCCAGATATCTCCAAGTACTAATAAATAAGCCTCCCCCGACTACCACCAATATCAAAACCCGATAGTCCGTTGCGCGATGTTCTTTCTGTGTAAGTGATCTTTCTTCCGTATATGCGGACCTGGATTGTTGTGTAGTAGTTTTGGTTGTAAGGCTGTCGGTTTGGTGGGTGGTATGGAGAAGACGGGCGAAGGTGATGCTTTGCAGGGGTTGCCTGCCGGACGTGTCTGGCGGAAGATAGATGATTTGCTTTAATTCCCAAGATAAAGAGTCGTGAAGGGCTGAATGTTGTTGAAGTAACAGGCTGTCGCTACGGATGAAAACGACGGAATCGCTGTAACCGTACTGTTCAGATTGGCGTATGTTCCTTCTTAATCCGCAGCCCGGAAACAAACAAATAACACAAATCATATAAACAAGTACCTGCATCCGGTTCCTTCCGAACTGCTTTAAGGAAAGATGCAGGAAACGGCGGCGTTTGTATAAGATAGCCTGGTCGAAAGGGAGGCCGGAGTTTTGCAGAGCTGCCAGTAGTTGCTCCGGTCCCTCTGCCACATAACAATCAGCAGCCTCCCCTTTCCGATGCTGGCTGGCAACAACACCGCCGGCAAGACGGTTCACGGCATCGCTACGGTATCCGCTAAGGATCGCAACAGGGGATTTGTAAAACTTCCGTAAAGGTTCCAGCAAATAAGTAACCAGATGATTCAAAGCCGTCTTTGCTGCGGCAGGAGGCGTGTTGTCGAGTGCATTTTCTACCGCGATACGGCTGTAGGTAAACTCTTCCACAAATTCATCAAAAGGAACATAATCGCCACACACCATCTGTGCATAAATTTTCTCCGGAACTTCTTCCAGATCCGGCCCCATGTTCTTTCTCGTAACCAGCTTAAACTTCATTGCCATAATAATTAATGTATTAAATGAATAATGTATGAATTGTATGTCCGCTATCGGAGCACATAACAAAGATAGGACAGCAACCAAACGGGTATTCTGCCGGAATACGAAAATCACTCACCCGAAAAGAGGAGTTCCCCCGGGCAAAAACCTGTATATTGACTAAAACTTATTTTCTCCCGCATATTCCGGCAGACAATTATGGCCGTTATTTATACTTATTTAGATTTAAACGGTATATGTCCCGCTCCATCCTGCAAATCACCAACAGTTATTAACAAGTCGATATCGTCGACGGTCACAAATTTGGTGCGCAGGCAATCTCCGATGTATTCCACCGAACAAGGGAAAGGGAAGACCAGCAGAAAACAGAAGGCAACATCCAGATAACACGGAGATCCCCCATTCTTCCGCCCTTCCAGCAAGGCTATTACACGCAAGATCAAATGAGGATTCTTCAGTTGAAAAGTCATTTCACCCAGAATCGTATCCTGATGTAAGGAATCCAGGGTTTCTATCCGGTAGCGGCTGAACAGGGAGAGAAGAAAATCACGGTAATACGGTGGCAATTCATTCCAGTCACAAAAGGCGGCTTCGCGTACCGCCTTTAAAACTCTGACCTGCTTTTCTGAAGGCAATTGATTGAATTTATAGATGAACTTATTTACGGAAGGCTTCTCGCTTCCGAAGAGATCTTTCAGATTATTCCGCATTATTATATATATTCGCAAAAAGCTGGCTCATACCTTGTCATATTTGAGCTATCTTGTCATCAATGTCACTTGGCTATTACAGGTTCATTTGCCATCTGCTTTAGCTGACTGACTAATAAAGTATTTAGTTCTTTGGACTTTAGTCCCATTTCTTAAAACTCTCTATCTGGGAGAAATGTGGCTAAAGCCAAAAAAGAATCAACTTGTAAACCGTCAGCTAAAGCAGACGGCAAATGAACCTGTAACAGATGAGCCACTTTGACAGTTGGATAGCTCAATTATTTCTAAATTGTAATTCTATACAGTGATTGCTGGTGTGTCATTATTTTAAAAAATCGGCATTTTATCTATCTTTATGATGGTAAAATGCCTTTTTCTATAACCGGAATATTCTCTCATATCCCCTTTGGGGAATACTTGATTATGTATTTATTAACATAAAAGATCGGTTTTTTCTCCTCTGCAGCCGAAAAATATTTCGTTTTAAACAAAAGTAGATCTCGTTTTAAATGAAATTTATTTCTATTGTAAGCTAGATTTAGCTTGTTTTAAGCCGAAAAAATGTTTTTTAATCGAAGAAAAAACTCTTTTTTTGAGTTTTTGAAGCGTTAGATTCCATGTTAAAGAACATGCTTTGTTTCTGGAACAACAGATATAATAAGTGTATTTGTAATGTCTATAACTTAGTAAAATTGCTACATGGATAATGTAATGATATTTGAAATCCATGATACAATGTCTCCGCGATCTTTATTGTTTAATTATTCTGTCTTTTTGTCTATCCGAATCTCCTCTACATTTGCATAAAAATAAGCAACGCAAGATACTATCCGGTACAGCTTACTCATAAGGTATATAATATAGCATTTTGTCAATTCAGAGTTGCCGGACAAAGTCGTTTCACATTTTATCAGAAGTGAACTAGTTAAGTGTTGTTGCTTGTCCTGAAAGGACTAACTGTGAATAGCTCAATTTTCTACATCTGAATCAAATAATCCCCTTCTCTGTTTGGAATAAATAAAATATTGCCTACATTTGTCTCGTTACCTGCTATCGGGTAATAAAACAACTAAAACTATTGACTTATGGAAAAGTATATGAACATCATGCTCGACAAGGCTTTTAAAACCGTATTCGGTGAAAAGCAAGTGGCAATCGACTTTATCAACGCCACGCTCGAGGGCGAACGCCAGGTGAAAGACCTGACCTATCTCGATAAAGAAATCCAACCCGAAGTAATAGAGCAACGCACGGTGATTTTCGATCTCCTTTGTGAAGATGCGGACGGGAGTAAATTTGTGCTTGAAATGCAGAATTGTCCCCAACATTATTTCTTTAACCGCGGATTTTATTACATTTGTCGACTGGTCTCCCGTCAGGGAGAGAGCGGAGCTGACTGGAAGTATAGCTTGCTTCCGGTATATGGCATCTACCTGTTGAACTTTAGTCTGCCTGAATTTCAGAGTTGGCGCACCGATGTGGTGCTGGCCAATGAGGCGACAGGTAAAACTTTTGGCGAGGTCAAACTGAAACAGATTTATCTGTCGTTCGATCTGTTCAATCTAAGAGAAGAGGAATGCAAAACGCCTCTGGAGAATATGGTTTATATATTGAAGAATATGAATTTATTTGATATGTCTCCGTTTAAGGAGAAAAACGATGCCTTCAAACGCCTGCTCGACGTGGCAAACCTGAATGCAATGACTCCTCACGAACGGGCTGTTTACGATGAGAACCTGAAGATTTACCGCGACTGGCGCAATACCTTGGAATATGCGGTGGAGGAGGCCGAAATGAAAGGGATGACAAAAGGTAAAGCAGAAGAACAACGCCAGATTGCTGCAAATTTAAAAAAGCAGGGAGTTAATATCGAAACGATCGCCCAGTGTACCGGTCTGTCTGTCGAAGAAATAGACAAATTGTAGTTTATTCACTTAACTGTCAAATGTCAACAGAAAGAAAGTTTCCATTTGTAATGGAAACTTTCTTTCATTATCATCCCCTATCAATCCAGATTGATCACTTTATTATTTATCCGCTTCACCAACCCTTCGTTGAACGAGTCGAGATAGATCTGTGTCGTTTTTTCGTTGGCATGTCCCAGGCAGGAACTAATCACCGCAGTAGGCATCAATTGGTTGCGGGCGGCGGTTGCCCAAGAGTGGCGGGCCATATATGACGACAGTGATTCGGGGATATTCGCTTTCTCCGCAATGATCTTCAGATGACGATTGAATGAGCATAAGGCACTCCGATAACATTTATAATGGGCTTCCTCGCTCGCCCCATCCGACAGCACAGGCCAGATGTAACAACTATCAGTACGATATTTTTCAATAATCTTCAACAAGTCACCATTTGCAAAAACAGAGACGGGCCGTCCGGTCTTCACCCGCTCATAATGGATCATCTCCCGTTGCAATTGCTCATGTTTCAATAGAATCATATCAGCAAACCCCATACCGCAGGTGTAAAAACTGAAAAGGAACATATCGCGTGCCATAGCCAGGCTGGTTCCTTCATCCAATTTGAGGTTCTTTATCCGTTTCACCCATCTTTTAGGCAATGCCCGTTTACGTGTCGGCATCGATTCCAGCGACATGCCGGCAAAAGGGTTTTCGCGCGGGCGGATCACTTTCTCCGCCACAGCCTTGTTGTAAAGGGCGCGTAAATTACGCAGATAGAAATGTGCCGTATTCTCACAACAGCCTTGTCCCAACAACCAGTTCTCATAACTATTCAGCATCCCCGACCGGAACAGTCGGAAGGGTATCCGCTGGCTCCCGGTAAACTGCACCAGCGACTTCAGGCTACTCATATAGGCATGTGCCGTCCCGAACCGTCCTTCCTGTTCCACCTGGTCAATAATATTCAGAGCATAAAGCACGAACCCATTACGTGCAACCCCTTTCCTAATCAAAGTCATTTCATCCATACTGTTTCCTATTTAAATTAATATTAGCAGGAATATAACAGAAAATGAACTACCTTTGTCTGAATGATTAACATGTTTCGCTATGAGAAGTTATAAGATACCCTATGCTATACGTGAAAGTGCTGCATCCGGAAGATGTCGAACAGGTGTGCCGCTATGCTGCCGATGCCAAAGAATTATTGCCGGATTTCCATATTCGCCAATTTGTTATTTATGTCGTTGCGAATAAGGGGTATAAGATTTGGGAAGTATAAGAATCTGATTGCAGAAAGGTGCGTCAAATGTATGTTATCACTCATTTGCCGCCTTCGGCAGCACCTTTTTCAGCAATAAGTATCCGCAAAGTCCAGAGACAAACGATCCCGTAAATACGCCAAGTTTAGCCTGGTTCAGCAAATCCATGCCTACAGCATCCGTAGTGTTAAACGACAGGTTAGCGATGAACAGTGCAACTGTGAAACCAATACCTCCTAACATCGACACACCAAACAGATTCCAACGTGTCATTCCCGCAGGCATAGAGGCGAGGCTTGTACGGGCAAAGAAATAGGTAAAAGAGAAAATCCCCAATGTCTTTCCGACAAACAATCCCAGGAAGACTGCCAACGGCACATTGACCAAAGACGCAGGCTGGATATCGCCGAACGTGACACCGGCATTCACAAAGGCAAACAGCGGAAGGATCAGGTAATTTACCATCGGATGCAATTTGTCGGCAATGCTTTGCAACGGACTGATCGTTCTATCCGCCAGCGAATGGATATTGTTCAATACCTGTATCTGCGTCGGAGTCAGCACGGCGGCCTTTTTAGACTGGCGCACCTCCGTATAGTCCAGCATATTCAGATAGCCGGTCATATCACAGGTGAAATCGTTCAGGTTGATCTTCGGACGGGCGGGAACGGTGAAGGCAACCAATACCCCTGCAATGGTAGGATGGATACCCGATTCCAGAAACAAAATCCAGACAAAAAAACCGACAATATAATAGAACAGGTTATTATTTACCCGCATCTTCCCTCCGGCATACAATAACGCCAACAGGGCCAGGGAAATCAGCAACGGCTGATAGGCAATATGCCCGCTATAAAACAAAGCGATAATAATTATACCGCCGATATCATCGACAACAGCCAACGCCGTCAGGAAAATTCGCATACTCAGAGGAACCCGCTTCCCCAAAAGTCCCAGAACGGCAAGGGCAAAAGCGATATCGGTAGCCATTGGGATGGCAGCCCCGCGTGCTTCCGGTCCTGTATTACACACCAGAAGGAAGAAAAGGACCGGCACGATCATACCACCGCAAGCGGCAATTACCGGAAGGATCGCCTTACGGACCGAACTGAGTTCGCCGATCAAAACCTCCTGCTTGATCTCCAACCCTATCACAAAGAAGAATACCGCCATCAGGGCATCATTCACAAAAGCCAGCATCGGCATCGGCTCTCCGTGATGCGAGAACAAATTAAATTTACCGATCTGAAGATCTATGGGATAAGATAGTATATGATGATAAGCATACGCCCAAGGGGAATTGGCCAGTATCATAGCCAGTATGGTGGCCATAAACAATAGAAAACTGGCGCTCGACTTCTGTGTAGCGAAACGGCGCAATGGTTTCAGGATAACATTAATAGTACGATCCATTGTATTTAAAATATTTGCGGAGACAGCTTGCTGACCTGTCTCCGTAATTCCTAACTGTGTTATTGTCTTTGCTTCTCTGCCATTTCGAGCTGATAGGCGCTGCGGGTCAATTTTTCTACCCAGACCACAAAGATACCAGTTAAAATTAAATTAAACACAATAGTAAGGACAGAAATCATCAGGGCCGGTCCACCTAAATTGTATCCGAGAGCGATGAAAATAATACCTGCTCCTACCTCACCACGCGTAAACATACCGATCGACAATGCCAGACGCTCACGTTTGCGCCGGTCGCGATAGAAGAACAGCGGGAAAAGTTTTCCTATATTAGAAAGGAAAGAGACAATAAGAACGTGCAACAGGATCATCGGCCACGACATCATCGGCTGCGCCCCGGTAATGGTTGCCGCCTCGGCCGATTGTTTGGCAAAATCAATGCCAAAGAATACCGGCATACTCACTCCCACAAGGAACATGAACAGGAAGGATATGGCTGTAGCCACATTGTGTTCGACCTTCGTGTCAATATGCTTATGCTTCATGATCATACCCAGGACGAAAGCAGGCAGCAGCACTTCGATATGAATACTGGCGTCTTCACCATAGAAATGTTTGGACACCAGATAAACTCCCTGTGTAATAGCCAGCGTCACAATTGCATAGAGCAAGATCGCTTTCCAGTCCTGACGCATATTATAAGTGCCCATCTTCTTCCACCCGAGCATAAGCAGCACCATCACGATCAGGATGATAACACCCAACTGCCAGCGCAGTCCCACCATCATGATCTGAAGCGGTATCATCAACAGGATCGTATCGAGGTCGTCGAAAATAGCCAGAACCTGCACCTTTTTATATACCCATGAAGCCTTCAGTCCGGCAGCAGCAAGCATAGTAAAGAGAATACCGGCGGAGGTAGGCGCCGCAAAACGACTCAGCAACAAGTTTTCCTTCCAGGCTTCGCCACTCGACCAATAGATATCGGGAAGCAGGACGAACATATAATACAACGCCACAAAGATCCAGGGAAAGGCTGCGGTTGCCATTGCAATAAAGTAATCCTCCGTATAAGATTTCCAACGGGTTTTGTCCATTTCAAACTCCCGGCCCACGTTGATCATAATAAAGGCCAGGCACACATACAACAACGTGTTGGAGATCGTCTTCACCATCGAATAGTTCTCTCCCACCATAGCAGGAAGAAACTGCGAGACAACCAAACCAATCACTAAGAAAAAAGAAAATAACAGAATCTTCTTCATTATATTACCACTATTTGCTTGTTTAGATTTCAGAGTACAAAAATAAGGAAATCCTCTCAAATCGGAAATAGCAGGTAACTCATGTTTCAGATTATTAATAAATTACTTCAGATAGGCCGACTCCACTTTCAATAAGCGGTTCTTCAGCTTTTCCGCCTCCCCTTTTCGGATACGTAGTGTCATCTCACAGTCCATTTCGAATTTCTGAGATACAATAAGGGGGTTATCTTCTTTCACTATGCGCATGATCCCGTTCAGGTAGGGATATTCGAAAGCGACTGTGATATCTTCATCCACCGTACGTTCCTCTATTTCGGCGGCCGCAATCGCTTCGGCAGCGGCCGTACGATAGGCAACGATCAGCCCGCTGGTACCCAGCTCGATACCTCCGAAATAACGGACTACGAGGATCAGAATATCCGTCAGTTCATTGGAATTGATCTGTCCGAGGATCGGTTTCCCGGCAGTGGAAGACGGTTCGCCGTCATCGTTTGCACGAAACGTCAGGCGGTCCGGTCCCAGCATATAAGCCCAGCAGACATGGCGTGCATCATAATATTGTTTACGGTACCGGTCCAGTTGCTCCTTCACCTCTTCGACCGTACGCACGGGGATGGCATACGAGATAAAGCGGCTACGCTTCTCCGTGTAATAGCCCTCGGCTACTTGTTTAATGGTTCTGTAACTGTCGTCTGCCATCGATCAATCCGGTATATGGGTTTGCTGTTCTTCGCGGAAGGCCCGGAAGTCTTTCATGATCTCTTCGATCTCCTCGATAAAGTAGGGATCTTTCACATTTTTCTTCACCTCTTCGTAATAGGTTTCAATGGCCGCCAGGGCGCATATATCTTGTCCGCGCAGCAGGAAATAAGGTTCTTCCTTCTCTACGCATTGTTTGATCATTTGGATAGGATTCTTCATATCAAATTAATTACATATTATAAAAGGACAAACACGTTTGTCTTATTTATTTAACTCCATTAACCAGGCTCTGAAAGCAATAACTAATTCTTTATCCTGACTGAATAAATTCTTTCTTATAGCAACATTTACAGAATCGCCCGGTTCATCATGCCACGCAAGCCAAGTATGAAGTTTCGCTTTTGCCCGATGTACATTTTTATATTTTTGAATATTCTTTTTTTCAATATTTGTTAGTACAGTTTCAGCTTCATGAAGCAACATATTATCTTCAGGAATTATCCCCATCATAAAATCCTCCAACATGCCGACGTCCTGATTATTTGGCATAATCCAAACGCCTACGACCAAGTCATTTTCATCTATAGGTGTTAAAATCAAACCATTCGAACATAACTGTAACGGAGGATTATACTTTCCGCTTCTTTCCAGAATATCCCTTATGGATTGCCACGCACAGGCATAAGATGCGTCTGCATCGATAATGACCCATAATTTTCTAAGGATATTGGAACTTTTCAAATGCATCTTAAAGGAAGTCTTCAGCTTAGTAATAGAACCTTCACTACTTATATCAAAGTTGATATCTATTTTCCACTGTTTATAAAATTCCCTTATGGCGTTTTCTTCACTACGCCCTTCAACTAAAAGCAAAGATGTCGGTGTTTCCATAGTTAACGAATTTCAATATCATTCTGACCGATATAAACCAGTTCTTCTTTTTCCTGATATTCAACAACCCGGATTGAATTATTACGACTTTCAAGTCTTATTATTTTCCCATTCTGATCCGCCTGTGCATTTTCTGAAAAGCTTTTAATAGCATCTTCACTATGTGTCGTAGCAAACACCTGAATATTTAATTCCGCTGATAACTCAAAAATTATCTTCCACAACTGGCTTTGCACTGAATGATGAAGACCATTCTCGAACTCATCTATTAGTAAAATGCCATCCTTACAATTTAACAGGGCTAAAATAATAGTTAAGACACGATTGATCCCATCTCCCATAGAACTTAACCGATAACGCTTTGCACTATCACGCAACACAACGACAGGCACTCTTTCATCTCTTCGCGAAGAAGAAAGTATAACGTCGTCTTTCAAATAATTCAAAGCTTCTATTCTGGGTTCAATGATCTGAAGGGCTTTAATTATATACTTTTCAAGGGGAGTCAATGCCAGTCGATCAAAGAGGGCCGGATTCTTGTCACTCGAAATCTGGTTCGTACGAACATATTCAAAAGGGAACTGTTTATCTGCGATTGGCCCGGGAAGCCTTCCTCCACTGAAAGTATATAAAGACTTCTTATCTCCCAACAAAGACAAAAACCCGATTTTAGCATTTGCATATTCTATATCCTGCTCTTCTGTTTCATTCAGGAATCTACGCACAGCTCTCTCCAAGCCACTGTTATCCGTCTCTGTGGTAACAACATATCTTACTAATTTAAAGAAAAATGTTTCAGGCAAAAGAGAGCCGGTCACTTTTATCTCTATCGGTGTATGGAAAAAAGCATCCATATCTCTATTATGATATAAAGAAGTGAAACGTTCTATTTCTTTCTCTATATTATTTTCTCTGGAAGAAAAACGAACACTTTCTCCACGTATCTCCAATAGTTCTTTAATCCAGTTGACATCTCCATTTGACGCAACAATAGATATAGCTTCCAATAATGTAGATTTACCTACATTATTTTTTCCTACAATCAAATTCACATTAGCCAGATTACCTAATGTCAGATTCTCAAAATTCTTATAATTATTAATGACTAATGATTGCATAATTATTACTTCTATTTACAATTGGATTAGACCTAACTAAGTGCAAATATATAAAAAAGGAATCATTATCAGATACTATAATAATGATTCCTTTCGTACATGCCAATCCTTTTGGAATTGTGCACAGTCTATTTCTTCAGTTCCTCTTTCAGGAACGGAGCGGTATAGCTCTTCGTTTTCTTCTTTACCATCTCTTCCGGGGTGCCGGTAAACAAGACCTGACCGCCTTTACGGCCGCCTTCGGGGCCCATGTCGATCAGGTAGTCGGCGCATTTGATGACGTCGAGGTTATGCTCGATGACGATGATGGTGTTGCCCTTTTCCACCAGTTTGTTCAGGACACCCAGAAGAACACGGATGTCTTCGAAATGAAGACCGGTTGTCGGTTCGTCCAGTACATATAATGTATTGCCTGTATCCTTTTTAGCCAGTTCAGTTGCCAGCTTCACACGCTGGCTTTCGCCGCCGGACAACGTGGTGGAAGGCTGCCCCAATTTAATATAACCCAGGCCCACATCCTGCAAGACCTTGATCTTGGACAAGATGGTCGGAATATTCTCGAAGAACTCCACCGCCATGTTGATCGTCATATCCAATACATCCGCGATGGATTTACCACGGAAACGCACTTCCAGTGTTTCGCGGTTGTAACGTTTGCCATGACAGTCCTCGCAGGGCACCAATACGTCGGGCAGAAAGTTCATCTCGATGGTCTTGTAACCATTCCCTTTGCAGGTTTCGCAACGACCGCCGGACACGTTGAATGAGAAGCGTCCCGGTTTATATCCCCTTACTTTCGATTCGGGAAGATCGACAAAGAGGTTACGGATATCGGAAAACACACCCGTATAGGTAGCCGGATTGCTTCGCGGCGAACGTCCGATAGGCGACTGGTCGACATTGACGATTTTATCCACATTATCAATACCTTCGATCGACTTATAAGGCAACGGATCTTCCAGCGAACGATAGAAATGCTGGCTCAGGATCGGTTGCAGGGTACGGTTGATCAACGTCGATTTGCCGCTCCCCGACACGCCTGTCACACAGATCAGCGTTCCCAGCGGGAAAGTCACATCTACGTTTTTCAGGTTATTACCGCCGGCTCCTTTGATGGAGATGAACTTGCCGTTTCCTTTCCGACGTTCGGCAGGAATGGCAATTTCTGTTTTTCCGTTCAGATAAGCGGACGTCAGCGTATCGACCTTCAGCATCTCCTGAGGCGTACCTTCGTACACGACCTCTCCGCCCAGACGGCCGGCTTTCGGACCCATGTCGATCACGTAATCGGCATTCAGCATCATATCCTTGTCATGTTCCACGACAACGACCGAGTTCCCAGTATCACGAAGTTCTTTCAAAGAGTTGATCAGACGGACATTATCACGCTGATGCAACCCGATACTCGGCTCGTCGAGGATATAAAGCACATTGACCAGCTGGCTGCCGATCTGGGTTGCCAGGCGGATACGCTGGCTTTCACCGCCGGAAAGGCTTGCCGAAGCACGGTTGAGAGAGAGATAATCCAGCCCCACATCCAGCAGGAATTTCAGGCGCGAACGGATCTCCTTCAATATCTCTATCGCTATCTGTTTCTGCTTCTGGTCCAGACGGTCTTCGATGCCGTCCAGCCAATCATACAGTTCGGATATATCATAAGAAGATATTTCCGCAATATTCTTATCGGCAATCCGGTAATGCAATGCCTCTTTGTTCAGACGCTGGCCGTTACATTCCGGACATGTAGTCATTTTAATAAACTGCCCCGCCCATTTCTGTGCGGAAGCGGACGCCTCGCTCTCCTGCTGCATCAGGATATATTTGGCAACGCCTTCATAAGACAGGAAATAATTGGAAGAACCCAGGGATTCGTTCTTGATCTGAAGTCGTTCGTCCGTTCCGTTCATGATCTCGTCGATCGCCTCCGCCGGAATATCCTTGATCGGCGTCTTGATCGTTACCCCATGCTTCTCGCAAAGGGCTTCTATCTGCCAAAAGATAAGCGAGTTCTTATATTTCCCGAGGGCCACGATCCCGCCGTTATAGATACTGAGGGAAGGATCCGGCACGATCTTTTCCATATCCAGCAGGTTCACCTGTCCCAATCCTTTACATTTGGGGCATGCACCTTGCGGGGAGTTAAAGGAAAAGTTATGCGGAGCCGGTTCGCTGTATGAAAGTCCGGTTGCCGGGTCCATCAGGCGACGGCTGTAATGGCGCAACTCGTCCGTATCGGCATCCAGCAGCATGACTAGTCCGTCACCCTGTTTCATGGCTGTACGCAGGCTTTCTTTCAGGCGGCGTTCGTCGGAAGCCGAGACAACCATTTTATCGATCACCACTTCGATGCTGTGCATCTTGTAGCGGTCCAGCTTCATGCCGTGGAATATCTCCTTGATCTCTCCATCGACACGGACGGTCAGATAGCCTTTCTTACGAACCTGCTCGAACAGTTCCTTATAATGTCCCTTACGATTGCGGACCAGCGGAGCCAGGAGGTATGTCTTCTTTCCCTCATAATGCTCCAGAATCAGGTCGAGCACCTGCTCTTCGGTGTATTTCACCATCTTCTCTCCGCTCAGATACGAGTACGCCTCTCCCGCCCTCGCATAAAGCAGACGGAAAAAGTCGTAGATCTCTGTCGTCGTACCGACGGTAGAACGGGGATTCTTGTTGGTCGTTTTCTGTTCGATCGAGATGACCGGGCTCAATCCGGTGATCTTATCCACATCCGGACGTTCCATATTTCCGAGAAAGTTACGGGCATAGGCAGAGAATGTCTCCACATACCGGCGTTGTCCTTCCGCAAAAATCGTATCAAAAGCCAGTGACGACTTACCACTGCCACTCATACCCGTTATCACGGTTAGTTTGTTTCTCGGTATCTCGACGTCTATATTCTTCAAATTGTGAACGCGGGCGCCTAAAACGGAAATACGTCCGCCTTCCAATGCATTCTTATCATTCATACTTCTTATCACTGTTTTCTTTTTCATTCGGGAGAAAATCCTGTTCCATCCGAATGGAACTCCGATTACACCCGGAAGGAATTTATCTTACCACCCAAGCCGGGTTATGCACGTACGTGTTTGGTGTCTTGTAATACATATCACTTTGTTTAGGAACCTGAAGCGTATAAGTCTTGCCCAATGTCTGCAATTTCCGGTCGCGCAACCAGGGGTTAAAGCGTTTCAGGTCGGCATAGGTTATATCATACTTCTGTGCAAAAGCAGACAAATCGGGAATATCTGACGAGACAGCCACATCTTCGCAGGCAACCGGCTTGTACAGGTCTTCCGCCCGGAGTACGAAACCATATTTATACGGGTTCTCAAATATCTGTTTGATCGCCATGATACGATAGACGTAACGGCTTGTTTCCTCTACCAGCCAAAGGTCGAAAGTACTGTCGGCTTCCTGTTTGGTCAGTTCGCCGGAGATACGTCCCATGCCCGCATTATAAGAAGCAGCCACATTCGCCCAATCGCCATATTTGTCGTAGGCAGCTTTCAAGTATTTACAGGCAGCCTCGGTCGCCTTGGCTACGTGGCAACGTTCATCGACCGTCGGGGTAACAGTCAGGCCATATTGTTTGCCTGTCCCTTCCAGAAACTGCCACATTCCTACGGCACGTGCCGGCGACGACACACGCGGGTCCAGATGGCTCTCTATCACAGCCAGATATTTGAAGTCATCAGGGATACCGTTGGCTTTCAATATCGGTTCGATAACCGGGAAATAGCGGTTGGCCCGCTTGATCAGTAACATGGTGGTCGAATGGAAATAGGTAAAACTACTCATTTCACGGTCGAACCCTTCACGCATATTATAGCGGGTCAGATCAATAGGTTTGCCACAGAAAATAACCGATGCCGGTATATCGGGCGACGATGTCATCGACATCACCACCGGACGCCCGTCCATTACTTTTTCCGAATCGCTTGAGCCGATAGACAAACAAGCAGTCAGGCAGATCAGACCGCCCGACAAAAAACTAAATATACTATTCTTCGATAATCTCATCCTGAATTTGTTTTGATCTAAGAATGTTAATAGAACCTTTTCTCTTTATAGGTTTACCGTCCGAGCCGGTAGCCTCAATCACATAAAAATAAACACCGGGGGCCACATACTTGCCTCCCTTTTTGCCGTCCCAGCCTTTCGACGGGTCCGTCCAATGATACATTTCCACTCCCCACCGATTGAATATCCAACATTTAAAACGGGTCAGAGAGCGATAAGCTACTCTGAACTCGTCGTTAATGCCGGGTGATGTACCGGGCGAAAAAGCATTCGGTACATCGAGGTAAGAATCCGAAATGTTTACCGTAACATCAGGTGGATTTGCCTGGCATTGGCCAGTCCGGTCGTTCACTGTTAATTTAACCACGTAAGTACCATTTTGGTTGAAAATAAAAGAAGTTTCCTCTCCGCTAAAGTCCCTCAATAGCGTACCGTTATTCTCTTCGCCTTCTTCATTACCTTCACTGCTTCCTCCGCCTTCATCCTTCCTGTATATCTTCCAATTAAACATAGCAGCAACCGGCGTATTTGCAATTGCCGTAAAATTAAACTCGACCGGAGCAGAGAGGCTGTCGCCTTTTACGACCAGATTAGGTACATCTGAGGCATAAGACAAAGTATCTATTTTCATAACAGCTTCAACAGCGATGGCCTGATAGACATCAGTCGTCATTGTTTTCTCCACACCGAAATGACGAGCGAAGAGGTCACCCGTCAATGTAACATCCGTGTCGCAAAGCGGAGCTTTAAGTTCAAAACCATTAAAAGGATCGTCAACCGTATCTGTCACTGTTTCCAGAATAAAAGCAGTCCCGTCTTCCGGGTTTTTCATTGTTTGGTAAGTGATATCAAATTCACGTTTCAATATTCCTGGAACTCCTGACTGATCATAATATCTCATCTCTTTCATATCAATATCTCCCCCCAGAAACATATTGTCACAATTACTTTTTTGCGCATCTACATAAAGGCTAGTAACATCGAAAGCATATTTGCTATAGTCAATAATCCATACATACCCTCCAGCTTTCGAGTAAGCATCGTCTTCCAATATATAATAACCATATCCTTCTTCTATATTCCGGATAACAGTTGTATTTCCTTCATTTACAGAAGGTATTTTTTCAGCATCCCCTCCAACGCCTGCTTTATTTTTATAGCGGTACCATTGATATGTACTTGATGTAGGAGTATATCGTATTTCCACATTATCCATGCCATACACAAGGTAAACTTCAAATCGGCTACTGGTGTTGCCTTTCTTATTATCAAAAGCAAGATAAGGCGTACCTCTCCCCCCTGTTACCGTATATTTTTGAGCATGTGCTGCAAGTATCAATAACAAAAAACAGAGCGTCCCGATCACTCTTCTTAAACAATTCCTTTGCATATATTATAACCTAATTAGCTTCCAAAATTAGTATTTTATACGGACATACACTATCTTTGCTGCAAATATTCGAATCAGCAAATGAATAAGATTAGTATATACGTATTGACGTTATGCCTGAGTTTTTCCGCTGTCTCCTTGTATTCACAAAACAACAGAGCACGGATCATTACTACTAACGAACTAAATGATAATATATTTTATCATACGATTGAACGGGGACAAACAGTCTACTCGATTGCAACCATGTACGGAGTAACTGTCGACGATATTTATCGCCTGAATCCCGAAAGCCGCGAATCAATAAAGGCCGGGGCCACCCTAAAAATCCCACAAAAGGATGTAAGTTCCGCTCCGATGGGAAATGCAGAAGATAATTATCTGTATCATACTATACAACCCAAAGAAACGCTGTATTCATTATCTGTCCGGTACAAAGTGCCGGGACCTGATATTATCGCGGCAAATCCTGGATTATCCGTTTCCTCTTTTACCATAGGCAAGACAATCCGTATCCCGGCAACTCCTATAGAGACACTGCCGACCACAGATATAAAGACCGTAACCAAGGAAATCGAATATACGATCGCCAAGAAAGAAACGATGTACCGCATTTGCCGGAAATTCAATGTATCCAGTGCAGAACTGCTCCAGCGAAACCCTGAACTGAAAAACGGAGTAAAAGCCGGTATGGTCATTAAAATACCGGTAGAGACTAAAGAGACAGTGACTGAAACAGCCCCTGCCATGCATGAAAGAGACGTCAATGCCCTTTTGTCGACACCTCAAAAGATCAAGCACGTCAATATGATCAAGGTCGCTTTGTTATTGCCGTTCATGACAAACGAAGCAACTCCTTCTTCCAACACGTTGCGTTTTATTGAATATTACGAAGGTATGCTGCTGGCTGTCGACAGCCTCCGCAACAGCGGTTGTTCGATCGAACTTTCCGTCTTCGATACCGGCAACGGCACCAAGAAGGTAAAAGAAATCCTGAAAGAAGATGCTTTGAAGGAAGCAAACCTGATCATCGGAGCCGTACAGAACGACCAGATCGCCCCTGTTGCCGAATTTGCAGAAAAGAATAACATCAAATACGTGATCCCGTTCACTTCCAAAAATGACGATGTATTATCCAATGCGCATGTATACCAGGTTAATACGCCTCATTCCTATTTGTATGCCAAAGCATCCCAAGCTGGTTGCGACCTGTTTGGGAACGATAATATCATCTTTGTAAAAGTGCCCGGTATAGAAGAGAAAGCAGATTTCATCAAAGCCTTCAAAGCAGAAATGAAACAACGGAACATCGCCTGGCGTGAACTGACCTACTCAGCCGAAACATTCCCGGTCGAGATGGAAGCTATGCTCAGTACAGATAAACGAAGTGTGATTATTCCGACTTCCGATTCACTGGATGCACTGAATAAACTCAAATCTCCTCTACGTATGCTGGCTGAGTCTAAACCCGAATGTAATATCACCCTGTTCGGTTATCCTGTATGGCAAACATACACTCGTGAGTGCCTGGATGATTTCTTTGCCTTGAATACATATATATATAGTAACTTCTATGCCGATAACCTTTCGCCCGAAGTTGCCGATTTCTATTCAAAATATAAGACATGGTATAGCAAGAACCTGATCAATACGTTCCCTAAATACGGTATATTAGGATTCGACACCGGTATGTTCTTCTTTGATGCCATCAAAAAATATGGTTCCAATTTCGAAAACAACCTGGATAAGATCCGTTACAAGAGCATACAGACAGGTTTCGATTTTGAACGGGTAAACAATTGGGGCGGATTCATCAATACCAATATATTTATCGTTCACTACCAGAGTGATTTTAACGTAACACGTAGCGAAGTAAGATGATCAGAAAGAGTATAATCACATCCTTTTTGTGCCTGGCCGTTATTATAAGCGCCATGGCACAGCAAAGCAGGTTTCCTCAGGAGGTCTCCGTAGGTGCTTCCTTCGGTATGAACTTCTCGTCCGTAAGTTTCAATCCCAAGGTATATACGAAAATGAAACAGGGATACAATGCCGGATTGGTGCTGCGCTGGAACACAGAAAAGAACCTGGGGTTGCAAACCGAACTGAATTTCAGCCAACAAGGATGGGACGAGGAATTCGAAGAACATCCGACCTATAAATACAGTCGTACGATCAATTATTTCGAAATACCGTTTTTCACCCATATCTATTTCGGCAGCAACAAATTCAAGTTCTATTTTAACCTGGGCCCCAAAATAGGTTATGCCTTCAGCGAAAAGACGGAAACAAACCCGAACGAGACAAATACGAACCCCGGTTCCAATGAGCAACACAACATGGCCATCCAGAAAAAATTCGATTGGGGATTGTGTGGTGGTCCGGGGCTTGAACTGCGTACCGGCATCGGTTATTTCCTGCTGGAAGGACGCTATTATTATGCGCTGGGTGATATTTACGGCAGCCGCAAAAGCGATTACTTCAACAAATCGTCCAGCCAGGTAATCTCCGCACGTATCATTTACCTGCTGCCCATTCGGAAATAAGATTTTCAACTGAAATGTTCCTGTCGGTATTTGGACGGAGTCGTTCCGTACACCTGTTTAAATACCGTGCTGAAATACCTCTGGTTAGTGAATCCGGCTCTCTCCGAAACTTCCAGGATGCTGAGATCCTTATCTGCCAGCAGCTCCATCACGCGGGCCATCCTGAACTTATTGATATAGTCGCCTATACTAACATCCGTCAATACTTTCAGTTTGTTGTACAAGGAAGCGCGGCTCATTGCCATTTGCGTGGCGACATAGTTCACATCCAGGTCCGGATTTTCCAGCTGGTCGCTTATTAGTTCATTCAGCTTCCTCATAAATACCTCATCCGCATTACTGATCGTATCTTCTTTAGGAGAAACGACCGAATTACTGTTTTTATACCGTTGTTTAACCGCTTCCCTGTTCTTTAAAAGGTTACGGGCTATTGCCAGGAGGAATTCCAAATCGAACGGTTTTGGAATGTAGAAATCCGCTCCTTCCTTATATCCTTGCACCGCACTATCCTGATCAACACGAGCAGTCAACAATATAATCGGAATGTGACTGATTTCCAGATCTCCTTTTAATTTCCGGCAAAACTCAAAGCCATCCATGCGAGGCATCATCACGTCACTGACTACAATATCCGGTTGATATTGCACAGCCATATTAAACGCATCCACGCCATCACCTGCTACATACACCTGTTTGAAATATTCTTTCAACGAACTTTTCAGATAATCCCGGAGTTCAGGCTCATCTTCCACTATCAGAACTGAATATCTCCGAACAACAAAGTCTGTAGTCGTATCCATTTTCATTTCGGGAGATACAAGCAGTTCGTTCAAATAAGATTTGGCAGCGATCAAAACTATAGTATTGTTTAAAGGCAATTCATAATAGAAAGTAGCCCCTTTACCGACATTATTCATTACACCTATACGACCGCCATGCATTTCAACCAGCATACGGGAATACGACAATCCTATCCCTGAACCTTTACGTCCATGTTCCCCCTGATAAAACCGGTCAAACAACCGGGTCATATCAACATTCGCCAAACCTATTCCTTCATCAGACACCAATACACGAGCGTAACCCTGTTCCAAACAGGACGAGATTGTTACTGTAGTACTCTCATCACTGAATTTCAGAGCATTCATTATTAAATTAGACAAAATAATTTCACACTTTGCAGCATCAAACGGCACGTCTCCAACCGAACTGTCCAGACAATACACCAAGCTGATTTTCTTATACTCCAGCTCTCCCCTGAAAGCTTCTGAAACCTGCCTTATCCATTCATTCAGATTATATGTTCCTATATGCAAAGTCTCCTCTCCCGTTTCCATCTTACGGACATCCAGAACCATATTGATTATATCGTTAACACGCCGAATATGTTTTAATATATTGGTCAGTAGCCTGTAATGATTCGTATTATCCACTTCACCAGAGTTCAATAAACGTTTAAGAGGAGAATAAACAAGCGTGAGAGGCGTGCGCAATTCATGATTCAAGTTAATAAGAAAACGGATTTTATCTTCATAGGTGCGCTGCTCATGTTCTTTCATCTCCCAGATCATTTTCATTTTCTGCCTTTTGATAACAATCCAAAAAGCAAATGATATCCCTATCACAATAAACAAAACACAAATGCCGATAAATCCATCAGACTTCCACCAAGGAGGGGTAACCTCTATCGATAACAACTTAACTGGCACACTCCAATCACCATTCTTTTTATAACAAGAGACCCATATTTCATAATTACCTGTAGATAAGGCATGGAAAGCAATCATATTATTAGAAGTTTCAACTATCTCTTCCTGGGTTCCTTTTATATAATAACGTAACAATTTTTTCCTCATCAGGTCATTTTCACGAACAATAACTCTCGCCCTCAAAGAAGTATAGTTCCAAGGAACTGAAATACTATTTTCGTTACGGTCACTCTCTGTATTAACGGAAGCTCCATTTAAGGCAACATCCAGTAAAGTAATTACCGGATCTGTATTTTCAGAAAAAGGAGCATCCTTTCCGATGCGAACTACTCCTGTTACTCCTGCCATATAGATATCTCCATTATGGGTGATAAGCGGAGACTTCGATATATATTCATTCGTATATGCTCCATCCGATTCACCGAACATTATTATTTTTCTTTTATCAGGTATATAAGAATACAAACCATTATGCGTACCAATCCATAAATGCCCAGTACAGTCAAACCCAAGAGATGTGATTCCTCGAAAACGATTATTTTCTATAGATATCATAGTTGAATCTACAGGGTCATATCGAAACAACCCGACTGTAGTACCTATCCAAAAAATGCCATTATCATCCTTACAAGTTGCAACAATTGTACCAATCGAATCTGTTGAAGAATAAATAGAACGCATAGTTTGACTTATATGATTCAGTTCAAATAAAGCATTTCCTCCGCACAAATAACTTACATTTTTATCTTTCGCTATCAATGTCAATGAAGAAACAGTTTGTCCGGTATCCTGATTTTGTATAGTCACCAATTTATTTACAGACTGGTCATATAAATAAACACTGTCTGCCAACAAATAGAAACGGCTATCGTCCAAACGAAATAAGTGAACTGAATTTCCGGTTTTAAACAATCGGTTTTGGCAACATTCATCCATAACCCGACATTCCTGAGTAGTACCTGCCCGTTTATCAAATAAATACAATCCCTTCCCAAAACAAGAATAAAGTAACTTTGTATCATCATAACTGATAATAGAAACAATTTTCGACGGATAAGTAGACGGGAAATGACGGAACTGTTCAGTTTGAGGATTCAAGTGATTCATTCCCCCTCCGTCAGTACCTAACCAAATCATACTATTCTCATCTTCATACATGGACAGCACAGTCTTATTGCTCAATCCAAAACCGGAATTCAAGATAGCATCCTGATAAGTTCTGATAAAAACCTCCTTCATTCCGATCAACCCTCCTCTGATACTCCCTGCCCATATATTATTATCAGAATCGTTATACAGGCAATAGAAAGAGCTCACTGGCAGAGAAAACGGTTTTCCCGGTATATAATCGATAACCGTAACCGAGCCGGAAATTTTGTCATACACATTAATTCCACCACCATCCGTAGCCAGCCAAAGTTTTCCATCCCGTTCCATTATATCCAAAACTGTTCCATTTGACAATTTCCCGGGAGCTTCCAAATGGCAAACAAGCTTTTTATTGTAATCATATCCGAACACCCCTTTTCCATAGGGAGACAACCATAAATACCCCGAAGAATCAACAAAAAGCGCTGCAATCTGGGAGTTTTTGATGAAAGAAGACCTTTGTAAACATCCTGTTCTAATATTATATTCCCATAAACCATTCCAACTTGAAGACAACAAAACCAAACCTTCAGCTACATTATAAAAACAAGCCTTATCAAAGACCGGACATACATTTTCTCCCAAATGAACAGGCAAGGCCACAATCTGCTTACTCACATAACTATATTTGAAGAACTTCCCCTGCCCAAAAAACAAGAGACCATCATCAACAAAAACATATGTACGCACGTTCAATGGATGTCCTTCAAAAGATACAGGCATAAAACAATCTTTTTCACGATTATATAAAGCCAATCCCTGTACTGTCGCAACCCATAAATTAAGAAGAGAATCTTCTGCTAAAAAACAGATATCATTATCCGGTATAGAATAAGTATCGCGCTTGTCATAATAGTAGTTTACAACTCTTTCTCTGTCAAAACTATTCAAACCAAAACGAGTACCGATCCAGATTACTCCTTTATGGTCCGTCAATGCACATTTAACGGTCGCTTCCGATAATCCATCCTTTAGAGAAATTTGTTTGAAATAATACTCTGGCGCAGCATTTACGGTAAGCAGGCAACAAAAAATAAAAAACATACATAATATATACTTCATTATGGTTAACATCTTCTTAGTAGATTTAAAATATTAATACCAGCGTTCCGCAAGAACTCATGTTATTAAACATCAATCATCATTATATCAATACTTTAAATATTAAAAGGATTTATCAAGGTTACTTTACAGTAGCTTATTGATTGAATTTTAGTAAAAAAATCGAATCTTTTTAAATACCGAATCCTGTGTTTAAGGCGTTTTGTGGTAAATTCTTTTTGTATCTTTGTCAAAAATCTAAAATAACATGAGTTCTTGCGGAACTCTGCTCATTCTCCTATAATATTAAAAATCAACGACATTTCCTTTTTTTGGACAAATATTGAAGTTTTTTGTACAAATCCTGACATTAACCACCAACTATACATCTACATTTGCAACAGCATACTCCGGTAGCATAAAACAATATTGTTAACATTAAAAGTATATCAAATGACAAAAAGCAAACTCCTTCTTTTTTTCTTTATTGTCTGGTTGATTACCGGATGTACCACCACTGATCCGGTCCCAATTAATATTGTCCCGCTACCGGAACAACAAGTAGCCGGAAACAGCCATTTCACATTCAGCAAGAATACTGTCATCCAGGTCGAGAACCGGGAACAGGAACCGATTGCCGGATTATTAGCTGATTTGTTTACCTCCTCTGCCGGATTTACCCCTATGGTAAACACTGGTTCGTCCGCCGCTTCCGCCTCCGTCATTTTTTCTACCGACACAACACTCGTAAAGGAAAGTTATAAACTGGACATAACTCCTTCCCGTATCTCCATCAACGCAGCAGATAAAGCAGGTTTCTTCTATGCCATACAATCAATTCGCCAGCTACTTCCTCCAGCTATAGAAAGTAAGGAACCGGTTAACAATATCCAATGGAACGTACCAACACTAGGCATTCAAGATAGCCCACGCTTTCCCTACCGCGGATTAATGCTCGATGTTTCCCGCTTTTTCATTCCTAAAGAAAATATAATCAAAATCATTGATTATATGGCCATGCTAAAACTAAACAAACTACATCTGCATCTGGTCGACGGAAACGGTTGGCGACTGGAAATAAAAAAATATCCCCGATTAACGGAGATCGGAGCCTGGCGTGTTGCCCGCGAAAGCGATTTCTCCCAACGCAAAAATGCTCAGCCAGAAGAACCAACACCTGTAGGGGGCTTCTACACACAGGAAGACATGAAAGAAATTATCGCCTATGCCGGAGCACATCAGGTTGAAATTATCCCGGAAATAGAGATGCCGGCACATACCAATTCTTCACTGGCTGCCTATCCGGAACTGGCATGTCCCATAGTTAAAGATTTTATCAGCGTCATTCCGGGTATGGGTGCACATGCATCCGAAATCGTCTATTGTGCCGGAAACGACAAAGTATTTTCCTTCCTGGAAGATGTGATAGATGAAGTTGCAGACCTCTTTCCTTCCCACTATATTCATCTGGGAGGCGATGAAGCCTCCAAAAGATACTGGAAAGAATGTCCACTTTGTCGGGCACGGATGAAAGTAGAAGGCATCACCGACGTCGAGGATTTACAGGGCTATTTCATGAACCGCATGGCTGACTATGTAAAAAGCAAAGGTAAACAGGTTATGGGCTGGGATGAACTGACCAATAGCAAAATACCTGAAGATGCCGTTATTTACGGCTGGCAGGGATTAGGTACTGCCGGGTACAAAGCCGGAAAACTCGGTCATAAATTTATCATGACCCCGGCACGTGTGCTTTATCTGATTCGCTACCAAGGTCCGCAATGGTTCGAGCCTCGTACTTATTTCGGTAATAACACACTGAAAAATGTGTATGACTATGAACCCATACAACCGGAATGGGAACCAGAGGTAGCTGCAAACCTTTTAGGTGTTCAAGGTTCGTTATGGACCGAATTTACCAACTCTCCCGAAGATGCCGAATACCTCATCTTCCCCCGTCTGGCCGCCGTTGCCGAAATAGCCTGGTCGGGAAAAGACCGGAAAGACTGGCCCGGCTTCCTGAAACGCCTGGATGTATTAACACAACATTATGACTATCTGGGAGTAAATTATGCCCGTTCCATGTTCAACATCGACCATCTGGTAACAGGCAACAACGATACATTGAAAGTTGCCCTCACCTGTATCCGACCGGATATGGAGATACGTTATACGACCGACGGGAACGAACCGGTCGCCACATCATCCCTGTACACCGACTCTCTGGTTGTCACCAACGATATCACAATCAACGCTGCAACCTTTGCCAACGGCAAACAAATGGGAAAAACCCTGACCCTCCCGCTCCATTGGAACAAGGCCACCGCCCGCCCCGTTCAGGACAGAAACAGCCAGACATACCGCCTGACCAACGGATTACGGGGTAGCAACAAACAATCCGACTTCGAATGGTGCGGCTGGTACGACGAAGATGCGACCTTTACGATCGACCTGGGAAAAACGGAGGCAATAAATGAAATAACAATCGGCTGCATCACCAATTACGGAATGGGCGCACATATCCCTGGCCGGATTACGTTGTCCGTCTCAGACGACAACCAGAAATATACGCAGGTTGCAGAACGCAGTTTTACTCCGGAAGAAATATTCCGCGAAGGTATCCGCATCGAAGACAAGACATTCGACAATCTGAAAGCAACAGGCCGTTACCTGAGAGTCGCCCTGAAAAATCCCGGCAAATGCCCGGACAACCATACACGTCCCGGACAAGGCACCTGGATATATATAGATGAAGTCACAGTACAATGAAACATATCAATTCTAAAATACAAATGAGAAAAACGAGGTTATCTATTTTCGCTCTGTGCTGCCTGGGGATGCTCCAGGCGGCTACAGGGTCGACAGACAACAACAAGCCCGAGTGGCAAAGCCAGTACGCAACCGGACTCAACAAACTGGAACCGCACGCTTACGTCTGGCCTTTTGAGAACGAGAAAGCCCTGTCCGTACGCGACCACGAATCGTCCCCCTGGTACCAAAGCCTGAACGGAAAATGGAAATTCCATTGGACAAAGAACCCGGACAACCTCCCGAAAGATTTCTACAAGCCTTCTTTCTATACCGGAGGATGGGCAGATATCAACGTTCCCGGCAACTGGGAACGGCAGGGATACGGTACCGCCATCTACGTAAACGAAACGTATGAGTTCGACGACCCGATGTTCAATTTCAAAAAGAATCCGCCTTTCGTTCCTTATGAAGAAAATGAAGTCGGCTCTTACCGCCGCACTTTCACCGTTCCAGCAAACTGGGACGGCCGCCGCGTAGTTCTCTGCTGCGAAGGCGTCATTTCTTTCTATTATGTATGGGTGAACGGGGAAAAACTAGGATATAACCAGGGTTCTAAAACCCCGGCAGAATGGGATATTACCGATAAGCTGAAACCGGGCGAGAATACTGTAGCCCTGGAAGTCTATCGCTGGAGCAGCGGTTCCTACCTGGAATGCCAGGACATGTGGCGCCTGAGCGGTATCGAACGGAGCGTCTACCTCTACAGCACGCCCCGGCAGTATATTGCCGACTACAAGGTGGTATCCACTCTCGACAAGAATACTTACAAAGACGGTATCTTCAACCTGGACGTTCAGATTGCCGGTCCTGCCAATCCGGACAGCCGCATCGCTTACCAGCTGAAAGATGCCGACGGCAAAACCGTCCTGAAAGAGGAAGCTAAAATCCCTGCTGGAGAAAACAGCCGGATTATATTCAAAGAAGCGACAATCCCCGGTGTAAAAGCCTGGAGTGCCGAACATCCGAACCTGTACACGCTCGTCCTCTCCCTGAAAGACGCTGGTGGCAAAGAAACCGAACTGACCGGAGGCAGAGTAGGCTTCCGCACGTCCGAAATCAAAGACGGCCGCTTCTGCGTGAACGGCGTACCGACATTGGTGAAAGGGACCAACCGCCATGAACATTCGCAACTGGGCCGTACGGTCAGCCGCGAACTGATGCTGAAAGATATCGAGTTGATGAAGCAGTACAACATCAACACCGTACGCAACTCCCACTACCCGACCGACCCGTTATGGTACGAACTTTGCGACGAATACGGCCTCTATATGATCGACGAAGCCAACATCGAATCGCACGGAATGGGATACGGCCCCGAATCGCTGGCTAAAGACAGTACCTGGCTCCCGGCCCATATGGACCGCACCCGCCGGATGTACGAACGTTCCAAAAACCATCCCTGCATCGTAATCTGGTCGCTGGGCAACGAAGCTGGCAACGGTATCAACTTCGAACATACCTACGACTGGCTGAAATCGGTCGAGAAGAACCGTCCCGTACAATACGAACGTGCCGAACAAAACTACAATACCGACATCTATTGCCGCATGTACCGCAGCGTAGACGTAATCAAAGAATATCTGAACCAGAAGGAACCGAAAATCTACCGTCCTTTTATCCTCTGTGAATATGTGCATGCGATGGGTAACAGTGTCGGCGGCCTGAAAGAATACTGGGACGTATTCGAAGACGAACCGATGGCACAGGGCGGTTGCGTCTGGGATTGGGTGGACCAGTCTTTCCGCGAACTGGATGAAAATGGCAACTGGTATTGGTCGTATGGCGGCGATTACGGCCCTAAAGGTATCCCCAGCTTCGACAACTTCTGCTGTAACGGCCTGGTCAGTGCCGACCGAGAACCGCATCCGCATCTGAACGAAGTGAAAAAAGTCTACCAGTATATCAAGACAAAACTAACAGACGAACGCAATCTGACCCTCTCCATTAAAAACTGGTACGATTTCAGCAACCTGAATGAATATACCTTAAACTGGCAATTGGTAACAGACGACGGTCGCACTGTCCGCCAGGAAACGGAAACCGTCGACTGTCTCCCCCACGAGACAACGACGCTGACACTCGGCAAAACATCCTTGCCGAAGGATTGTAAAGAGGCATTCCTCAACCTGAGCTGGACACCCAAACAGGCACGTCCTTTCATCCCCGTCACCCATGAAGTGGCATACGACCAGTTCGTGCTGATAGCCAACAAAAACTACCGGCCGAAACAACCGTCGCTGAAAGCCTCTGCCCTGAAACAATCCGGCAACACATTCAGCAACGACCGCGTAAGCATCTCCTTCTCCCCGGAGACAGGAGCCATGACATCCTACCAACTCGACGGCAAGGAATTACTTTCGACCCCTGTCACCGTCAGCCTTTACCGTCCGATCACCGACAACGACAACCGCGACCGTAACGGTGCCCGTCTCTGGAAAGCCGCCGGTCTGGACAAGCTAACTCAGCAAACAAAAACTTTCCGGACAGGTAAAAACAGTGTACAAACAACGGTAGCACTACTGAATGACAAAGGTGAAACAGTAGGGACAGCCATGCAGGACTATAAACTCAACTCGAACGGCACAATAGTGATAGCGACGACTTTCACACCCGACACGTCCATCGTCAAATCGTTGGCGCGTATCGGCCTGACGTTTGAAATGCCTGCTGAATATGCGCAGGTTTCCTACCTGGGACGTACCGGAGAAACGTATGTCGACCGTATCCAGAGCGGCCGTATCGCCATCGACCATACGGATGCCGAACGGATGTTCCACTACTACGTGAAACCGCAATCCACCGGAAACCGTATGGATATGCGTTGGGCAACGATCACGAATGAATCGGGTAGCGGCTTGTATGTCACCGCCGCCCGTCCGTGGCAGTTCAGCCTGGTTCCCTTCAGCGACAGCAATATAGACGCCTCCACACATATAAACCAACTGCGAAGAAGCGGCACAGTCACCGTCCATCTGGACGCCGAGCAAGCGGGCGTAGGTACAGCCACCTGCGGCCCTGGTGTATTGCCGCAATATCTGGTTCCGGTAGAGAAGACGATGTTTGAGTTTGTTATCTGGCCGATAGAATAAGATAGAGACTGCAAAACTAATTCCTGAATGTCCAAAATTTAGACAAGCATGTATAGATTTTGGACATTCGGAATTTTCCACAAACACATAATCCATTCATTTTTAAACAGATAAAAAAACGGCATACATTTTGCATGAAACAACTATGAACATCAAATATATGTCAAACAATGAAGAATTTAAAAATGATTATTCGTTCTCTATTTAGAAGAGGAGAAAGTAACAGCATCAAAATATTATCACTTAGTATTGGGATAACAATGGGATTGATACTTATTGCAAAAGTATTATTTGAATATAGTTATGACAATTTTTATCCGGATGCTGATCGTATTTATGCCGTACAGTCTGTCGGTACAAGAAATGGAGAAGCATTTCAACATGAAAGAGTGAGTGGTGGTGTTGCAATAGGTATGAAAGATGAAATAGCAGAGATAGAAACGGCTACGCGATTTACAGGTTTATTAGAAGAAGAGCTTGTTTTTTATACTGCCGACCGCAAAAAACATAAAGGAAACCTTATTTTAGCAGATAGTTGCTTTTTTGATGTATTACCACGAAAAATAATAGCAGGAAATGCCAAAGAAGTATTATCACGGCCTATGCATGTGATGATATCTGAGAAAGTAGCCAATATGATTGGTCAGGAAAAAGATATTATCGGACAGAGAATCAACCTGGATATTGCTCCAGACAAAACATTGATAATCGGTGGAGTCTTTGAAACACTTCCTGAAAACACGCATTTCCATTATGATCTTATTTTATCTATGCCAAGTATCGGACAATTTATATGGGATGGTACAGAAAATTGGAACGGGAACGACAGATATAATACTTATGTAAAAGTATACCCCGGAGTTGATCCGGCAACTTTAGAAACGTCAATAATTGAAATGATTAGCAGACATTCTGATTTAGAAGGCTTAAAAAGAGCAGGATATGATAATTTAACTTATACTTTAGAACCTTTATTGAGCCTTCATAGCGGATTACCTGCCACTAAACGAATGGCTTTATTACTGTCTGTATTGTCTTTCACCCTGATATTCACGACTGTGATGAATTACATATTACTCGTTCTATCTTCTTTGGTAAACAGGGTTAAAAATGTAGCTGTACGTAAAACATACGGGGCCAATATAAAAGATATTTCGGGGTTAATCTTTTCAGAGACATTTGTCCATTTTATACTATCCCTCTTATTATCCATACTTCTGATATTTTTGTTTAAACCGGTTATTCATCAAGTAATAGGTGTCTCTATAAAAGGTTTATTTACTTTACAAACTTTATTGTATTTATCACTGATCTGTTTATTGATCTTTATTTTAGCAGGAGTATTACCAGCATATTTCTATGCGAAAATACCTGTAGCGACCGTTTTCAGAAATTATAAAGAAACAAAAAAAAACTGGAAATTGTCTTCTTTGTTTTTTCAGATAGCAGCCACTACTTTCCTTATTGTATTTATGGTAATAATAGGTAAACAATATAAACTGATGATTCATGATAATCCCGGATATACTTATGAAAATTTGCTTTATTGTGATGTGAATGAAGTAAGTGAATCCGATCGTAACACTTTGTTGAATGAACTTCGCCGTATACCGGCAATAAAAGATATAGCGAATTGTACTCTGTTACCTATCAGGGATACCCGATTCCCCGGGAATAATGTGAGTCTAAATAATGAAAAAGATCTTTTCAATATAGCAGACCAGTACTTTGTTGATGAAAACTTCTTTTCATTAATGGATATTCCTATAATTGAAGGAACTGACTTCAGCAATAACCCAATTGAGGGACAGATCGTTGTCAGTAAAAAATTTGCAGATACACTTCTTTCGTTTACAGGTTGGACAGATGGTGTAGTAGGAAAAAACATATTTATTTCAGAACATGATATGTGTACAATCGTAGGTGTACATAACGATATTCGACTGGGTACCATTGCCAAAGAAGAACTTCGTCCTTCTGCCTATTTTTATGCAAAGAATAAAGCTCCTATCATACTTATGAAAATGGATCAATTAAACGCAGAGAATATATTGCAGGTTACAAGTCTCTTTGAAAAGACTTTCCCTATGAAGGATATTAATGTGAAAGCTTATAAATTGAGCATGATAGATGTTTATAGGGATGCCCGTTTATTTCGGGATGCGGTTATAATAGGAGGAATTATCACCCTTTTAATTACTCTGATCGGTTTGATAGGTTATGTAAAAGAAGAAACACTTCGTCGTCGTTCGGAAATAGCCATTCGTAAAATCAACGGGGGTACTTTAAAGGATATTTTAAAACTATTCGCAACAAATATCCTTAAGATTACAATTCCTGCGTTGCTAATAGGCTGCATTATAGCTCTTATTGCTACAGAAAAATGGCTGGAAGGATTCTCTGACAAAGCATCTTTATCATCTTATTTACTTATACTGTGCGGATTGGTTGTTACGGTTATTGTTATGGGAACCGTTGCTTTTAACAGCTATCAGGCTGCTAACGAGAATCCGGTTGATTCCCTGAAAAACGAATAAATAGTAACTTAACTCTCAATTGAATCGATCATGTTCCAAACATTAAGAAATTTTTTTCATGTTATAAAGCGCTTTAAACTGGCTGTGATTACAAATCTGATAGGACTTAGTCTTGCTTTCCTGTCATTTATGTTAATCAAGATACATGTCGATTATGAATATGGCTTTGATTCGTCTATAGCTAATCGGGAACAGATTTTTCAGTTGGAAAATCGGCGGAATGACGGTGTTTGGGAATCAAATTTTTCACGTCCACAATTGGAACGGTTCATAGCAGCCTCTCTTTATATAGAGGCTGCTGCTATTACGAATAATGCAGCTTATTCCTCTTTTGATATTGGTGCATCTTCTAGTTCCGGTCCGGATGCCGTCACGTATCTGGAGAAAATAGAACGGATAAACCCTGGATATGTAGATGTTTTTAAATTCGATATTATTGCAGGTAATACAGATTGTTTACAAACCCCGGATAATGTTCTGATATCTGAAACGCAAGCTAAAAGATTTTTCGGAGAAGAAGACCCCATAGGTAAACCCATTTTTTTAACTGAATTCAAAGATCTTAATACCTTTTCTATCTTTGGTTTGTCGCTTCAGCCTATGGTTACAGTAGGAGGAGTTTATCGTGATTTTCCGGAGAATACCCGTTTGAAAAATGCAGCTTATACAGCCATTCCGGAAAGAGAAATGATGGAAGACTGGTATACAGGTGCTTATTATTGTTATCTGTTATTATCATCTCCGGAACAAGCCTCAATGATAGCCGAGCAGTATATGAATGAAAATGCAGAATTTCTGAAAGCATTTGCTATTGAAGATATTCGCCTACGTCCTATTTCCGAATTATATTTCGGAGAACAGGTGCGGGCAGATGCTGCTCCTACCGGAAATAAGATGAAAACGAATATGTTGTTATTTATATCTATCCTGGTTATTATAATGGCATTGGTTAATTATGTCAATTTATCGGTGGCATTGGCTCCTATGCGAATTAAGTCTATTAATACTCAAAAGATATTAGGATCTTCTCAGTTTGTTTTACAAAAGAATCTTCTTCTGGAATCTTTTTTATTATCTTCATTTGCATTTATTATCGCCCTGTTTCTTGTGTATTTCCTGAAAGATAATAAAATGATAGAAATGATGTTAGGACACTCTCTGAATCTATCTTCTAATTGGATGACTCTTATATGGACAGCTCTTTTAGCGATGGGTACAGGAATAATTGCAGGTATATATCCAGCCTTTTATATTACTTCTTTCCCTCCGGCAATGGCCATTAGTGGTTCTTTTTCACTAACAGACAGGGCAAAAATTACCCGCAAAATATTGATTGCTTCCCAATATGTAATATCTATTGCTTTGGTTATTGGTGCTTTATTTGTTGTGTTACAAAACAAATTTATAGAAAAAATAGATCTGGGTTATGAGAAAGATAATATCCTGGAAGTAAAAATAAGTATAGGTACGGCTTTGGTTAAAAATGAGTTGTATCATGATCTATTGCTGGAAGATGTTAATATTAAAGATGTAGCGTTTAATGAAAATAAATTTGTTTCGGACGAATCGAAAGCTACTATCGGATATACTTACCGAGGTGAACACTCTTATATGTGTTGGAGAGGAGTTTCTTCTAATTTTCCGGAAGTAATGGGTGTACAAATACTGGCCGGACGTGACTTCCGTGCCGAAGATGAATTGCAGGATAATGGCAAAGCAGTTTGCATGATTAATGAAACAGCAGCGAAAGAAATCATCTCCCGCTTTCCTAAAGAGGAAATAAGAGATATTTCAGATTTAGTAGGTACAAGCATCATAGATAATAATATTCCTGTGAAGATTGTCGGAGTTTTTAAAGATTTTCATTTTGAATCTTTATATAAGGAAGTCAGACCGTTTGGCCTTTGGGTGTCAGCCAAAAACTCATATCGCCGTTATTCTCCTGAAAACTATTCATATGTGAAAATAGCAGGTGGAGATCCCCAATCAGCAATTGATCATATCCGCAAAGTAACAAACGAACTGAATCCCGGGTATCCCGTGGAAATTCAACTTTTTGACCAGGCACTCAACAACCTGTACAAAAAAAGTCAGTCACAGGGACTTATGGTTACTTTTTTTTGTATGTTCGCTGTATTACTATCATTGATCGGTGTATTTGGATTGGTGATATTTGAGTCACAGGGACGTGAAAAGGAGATCGCGGTACGCAAAGTATTCGGCGCTACAATCCAACAGATATTCTGGATGTTTAATTATTCTTTCATAAAAGTAGTAATTGCAGGATTTATTCTGGCTGTTCCTATTGCCTATTATGGAGTAAGTCAATGGTTACGCAGCTTTGCCTATAAAACACCCATGTATGTATGGGTATTTTTTGTAGCCTTAATACTGATCGCTCTTTTAACAGCTTTAACGGTTACTTTCCAAAGTTACCGGGCTGCTATTGCTAACCCATCGGAAAAACTACATCGTTGATACAGAGCTACAATATCTTTCATCTATTCCGAAATCCATTGTCTGAAAGTAACACCATTCCAGGGAGTATAAGCATTCCGGAGTAGATGAATAGTAGTTCCATTCTCTCGCGCAAGCTGGTTTTCAATCGTGCCGACCAGTTCTACAGAAGAGAAGTAGGGTAAGTACGCTTCCGGATCAGAATTCCAATGCTCCCGCACTAAAAGAACATTCCGGATAATTTTACTCTCTCCCGGGAACCAGTTTCTGTAATCAGCACTCATAGAAACGGCCGCCGGATATTCTTCGGCATAATAGTTCACAGCTCCGGCTTGCCCGTAATTGTCACAAATCACCAACGTCTGTTCCCATTCTTCTGAACTGAGTTTCAAACGGACATTGTCCACCATTCGGGCCATTTCCCGCCAACCAATCATGTCCGCATAGTCTTGGGGAAGCAGATGTTCTTTCCCATCTTCCCAACGGAGTTGCCCGCTTTTCTGGTAGATTTCACGGATATGTTGATTGGTCTGCATTTCATCGGGAGAAAAAACCGGGTTTATCAACATTAAAAAAGGGATTCCTGTCGCCAGGATAAAAAGAGGCATCACCAGACGTAAAGAACGTGTCCAACCTTTAACGGTCAGTGATTCCAGATAAACGGCACCAAAGGCAACCAGAATCGGATAAAGCCCTTGGGCGTAATAAGCTTTTCCCCTCAAATAGATAAAGATCGAAATGGTAAACAGATAGGTGAAAGCAATTACCCGGTAAGGGCGGAAAGGTTTGTAGAGGAAAAAAGCGACAATAACAGCAATAAACAAAAAGAAAGAGGGCAGGAAAATCAAAAACTGTTCTTTAATAAATACTATCCGGCTATTATTGACCAGCTGTTGTAATGACAGCTCTTGCATATGAGTGGCTACGGGCAAGCCATTTTGCACCTGCCAGATCAAATTGGGTAGGATCAGCAGGAACGCTATCCCCATTGCCCGGTAGAATGAACGATTACGAAACAAGCTGCGATACTCGGTCAACAATACTGCCGGAAGCAGTCCAACCAACAGAAATCCGATATTATATTTATTAAGGAACCCGAAAGCAAAGCCGGCTGCCAGCCAGTACAGCCACTTATCCTTTTCAGATTGAATGAAGCGGACTACACAATAGAAAACAAACGTCCAGCAAAGGATATCCAGCGAGTTCGGTTGATAAAGGGTATTTATTCTCATATTTACCGACATTAGCATAGCCAAAGTTCCGAGAATACAGGCAAACAAACCACCCTTCAGCGACTCAATGCTTTTCCACACCAACAGTATCGTCAAGGCCCCAAACAAAGCAGGGAAAAACTTCACCCAAAACTCTCCGTTTCCTAATTGCAGGATAATCCATGAGAACCATGATGTAACCGGAGGTATCGATGTAAATCCCCATGCCAGATGGTGCGCTTGATCCAAATGAAGGTATTCATCCCGTTGCAGGTCATAGTCAGAAGCGATCATCCGATATTGGAGAATAAATTTCACCAGGATAAAGAAGCATAGAATCAAATTATTTAGTGCGGTTATTCCAGACAATTTATTTAATATTACTTCACGGATCTCCTGTCCGGTGTACTTGTGAATGTTTCTCAGGTTCTTCAATCGTTTCAATCTATTTAACTATTTACTAATTAATATATTAAGCCTATCTTTGCAAAGATAACGTATTGTTTCTCTATATGGAAATAATCTTCATGAAATATCCGTTTTCTCCCCGATATTTGCATTATTGAATTCTTGATCTCACGAAGACGAGCTCTTCATCCCATGACACTGACTTCTTCATCTCGCGGCGCGGACCTCTTCATCTCACGAAGCAAACTTCTTCATGTTTCAGAGCAAACTTCTTCATGTTTCGGAGTTTGTTTCTTCAAGTTTCGGAAATGACTTCTTCATCTGACAAAAAGGGATAAAAAATCCCCTCCGGAAAACCGGAGAGGAAATTTCAATCATTCAGAAAATAGAAATTATTCAATTTCCGGACGGTCACTGCCAGAATCGCCGGAACCGCCACCAGTATTTGTTTTGCCTTCCACCAGCTTGTCGATCCATACAAAATCCACTTTTTGCATAGCAGTCTTCAATTCTTCACCGGGCTGGAAATTAATATTTACACAATTAATATCCGTAGCCTTCAGATCTTCTTTCTTATCCTTGCCCCTACTGTTAAGGGATGGAGAAAACGTACCCCAATCACCCAGTTTCACACTATGCCCGTCTGCCATCAAACGTTGGATTACCTTTCGAAGTTGGCGGATAGACATCAACGCTTCCGACGGGTTGAGAGTCGTCTCGTCGGCAATGAGCTCGGCCACTTTCGTTTCCGGCACCAACCCAGTGGAGTTCTGAACGGCATACCATTTCTTCGGCGCATTCTTATCCCGCGGATTAGCACGCTGGATTGCTCTGATTAATATTGCCATGATAAATAGTTTTTTAATTATTACTTGAAAATATCTAATAATTCAATTATATAAATTCAAAGGCTCCCTCTCTTCACAGAGAAGGAAACCTTCCCACATCAACTATGTAATGCTAATACCCATGGAATAAATATTACTTTATTGCACCGGAAGGCGTTAACGGCCATCCCGGATTCTGATAAATCACAGAGGTAGACAAATCATCCGGATTTGTTGCCGTAATCCTAAAATGAGTCAAAGCAATCGGTGTCAGATAATGTGCATCACACCAGTTATATCCGTTGAAAATGATATTATTTGTCTTAACAATCTGGTAAGGACGCAAGTATTTACCACTTTCTTCATAACTCGATACATTCGGATTTTCCTGTCCTTGAGGAATTAACAGGTTTTTGCCGGTCTCTCCATCTTTATAGGCATCTTTCAAATCCGACTCCCACAAATTCACACCTTCCACCTGATAATTTTTTACTTGATCAAGCGATCTCCAACGTTTTAAATCCGTCATACGGAAACCTTCTTCCACTAGTTCGCAACGACGTTCACGACGAATACAATATAATAATTTGCTAACCGGCTGACCGGCAGAGTATACTCCCCAATCCGATTCTTTACTCAAATCTGTAGCATTGAGTGTGATTTTATAGTCAGGCAACTTTGCCCTGTCACGGATAGCCGTCCAATATGCCTGGGCTTTTGAATCGATACTCGTTCCGTTATTTTCAATGCAGGAAGCTTCTATATAATTCAGATAAGCCTCTGCTGCACGGAATACGGGACATCCTTCTATACTTGTCTGACCTCCTGTATAATAATTATCACTCAATCCTTTACGCAAACCATAACCTGTGACAGCTCTGCTTTCAGCCAAATTAAGAATGCCGGGAGCATTACCCCATATCATTCCTACTTTTGTGTCCAATACCTCTTTCGGTTTCATCATAAACAGATCCAACCGGGATTCTCTACCTTCCCTGACATTATCAACCGACGTATCGCCTTTATATCCCGAACCCGACGCATATATAGGCAGACCGTTACTCATCAGGAATGTTTCTACAAATTGGCGGGTAAAGCCACAGTTTCCCCCACTCGTAATATATGAAGTAGCAAAATGGAATATATTAAAATCTGTATTATTATATCTCTTCCACAAGAGAATTTCCGGACATCCTTCCATATCCTCCAGGCTGAACTGAGCAAAATAAGGGTTCCCCATTTTCCTTTCTCCATCTATATTCTCAGCTAGCAGGCCCTGGTCTGCGAGTTCAGAAGCCGCTTTTTTACATTCATCCAGGAAAAAGGATATATCAGTATCCAAACTTCCGGAAAACTCTTTTCCAGGCCATCCGGGGCCTCCGGGGACGAGATTCGTTCCTTTGTGGTATGTGAGCCAGCTCGCTTCAAATAAAGCAACTCTCGATTTTACCAATAAGGCTGCATTTCGGGTTATCCGGTTCTTTCCACCCGGAGGTGTATTGCTCAGATAAGACAATGCTTCATCCAGATCGCTTAAAATGAACTTAGCAACTTCATTCCGCGGCTGACGCTTGCTCGCTTCTGTCAACGGTTCTTTTTCATCCGGCAACGTGTTTTTCACAATCGGAAAATCACCGAATGTCTGCAATTTGCCAAAATACTTCCAAGCCCGCTGAAAATAGATTTCACCGATGTATTGTCGTATATTTGCATCTACTCCGGTTATTTGTTTTTCTTCGTAACGGGGTATTACTATCTCCAAAAAATAATTCAGTTCCCTTATTGCATCAAAATTCCAGGGATCATTTTCTCTTTTATCATACGACTCCTTCACTTTCCATTCACCGGGTATCCATCTGGTATCAAACGAAGATGTGGCCTGATTATCCGTATGATTATCTTCTTTCCAGACACCGATATTATATCCGTCATGAGTCGTAAACTCATAGTGTTTAACTGCATAGGAAGCCAGGTCGGACTCTGTCCAAAGAAAATCTTCCGGTGTCACCTTATCCTGTGGTTTCAGATCCAGGAAATCGTTACAAGACGAAAATCCTAACAACCCACCGAATAAAAGAATTATATATTTATTCATTGTTTTCATTCTTATTTCAATTAAAAATTAACACTAAATCCTGTTGAGATAGTCCGCGAAAGCGGATATGTCTTAGCTGTAGTTGTAGCACCATTATCTGCCCCATATCCTGTACCTAACGTTTCCGGATCAAAACTGCTCGGTAACGGAGTTATAGTAAACAAGTTATCGGCAGAGAAGAACAATCGAAGGTTCTGTACACCTATTTTCCGGGTCAGATTAGAAGGGATAGTGTAGCCGATCTGTAAGTTTTTCAGGCGGCAATAAGCAGCACTCTGAAGATAACGGGTCTGTTTTTTCTGGTTCTTTTCTCCGGCAAAGTTCGGACGCGGGAAATAACCATCCAAATTAGCACCCCATTCATCACCTTCCGTGCGGAAGAAATCCATATGTTCTGTAAAAACAGTAGATCCCCATTTTCCTCCACTAGCTCCGAACATCATATTTCCATCCAACCAGTAATCTCTTTTTGCAACTCCCTGGAGGAAAACCCGGATATCGAATCCTTTCCATGCAGCATCCAAATCGATACCGAATTTAAAACGAGGCGTATTATTACCTATAATTTTCAAATCGCCCGGAGCAGTAATCGTTTCACCGGCGTGAATAACGCCATCTCCATCCAAATCTTTATACATAATATCACCTGCAGCCCATTTACTACCTTGTTCATTTTGTCCTCCATTCGGCAATGTTGCCAAATGATCGTTCATTTCCTGATCGGTCTTAGCTATGCCAATCGTTTCGAAGCCCCAGATTTCACCGATATATTCACCCGCACGCCAAGTATTTAACGTACCGGTTTCATTCGGATATTTCATAATTTTCTGACGGTCGTCAGAAAGAAGCAGATGGGCTCCGTACTGTACTTGTCCAATCTGGTCTCTCCAAGACAAATCCAGTTCAAATCCACGAGACAACAAGTCGGCATTATTTGTCTTCGGAACCTTTGTACCTAAAATCACGGGAAGCTCAGGAGCTGGTCCAACCATGTTAACTGTTTTTCTATTAAACCAGTCAAAACTCATAGTTAAACGGTTCTGCAAAAATCCCATATCCACACCTATATTCCATGAGCGCATCGTTTCCCAACCTAATAAAGCTGAAACTAAATCAGGGGCATTTGATGTATTCGGAAGCTGATTATTGATCAACCATTTACCATCTTTATCGGCAGCAACGAATTTCATTGTCTGGATATAAGGATAAAGCGATTCGGTGTTCTGGTTACCCAATTCTCCCCAGGAACCACGAAATTTCAACGTATTAATAATATGTTCATAAGGTTCCATAAACCCTTCACGTGCAACATTCCATCCGGCAGAAAAAGAAGGGAATAAATTCCATCTTTTATCCTCGGCAAAACGAGATGTCCCGTCATAACGAAGATTGACCTCCAACAAATAACGTTCTTTATAATCGTAGTTAACACGGCCGAAGAAACCTGCCGTAGCCCAATGTTGAAGTTTGGAGTCTGTAATTTTTTCCTGACCCGTCGCCTGGGATATATTAGGCACATTATCCGTAATCAAATCATTTTTCTTTGCACCCAGCTTACGATACTTATTCTGTTCAGCCTGGAATCCGACCATGACTTTCACAGTATGCCCTCCTTCAAAGGATTTCATATACTCAGAATAAAGATTCGGGTTGAAAAAATTAGTACGTTCTGCCGATTCTTCAGCAGAGGTTACATCAAAACCTCCTTTATAAAAAACAGACCCGTCTACGTGCCATTTAGGTAACTTATAAGAATGCTTATGCCAAAATTGATTGATTGTTTTATAATTAATTTCCCCGAAGATTTTCCAACCTTTGATAGGTTCCAATACCACTTGGAACTGTTGATATAACCAATCCGTCTGTGTGTTGTCGTCCCCACTATATATAAGCCCTGATATCTGATCATTCAAAATATACCCGTTAGGGTCCAGGACGGGTTCAGTAGGCCATCTTTTAGTTAATTCATGATATACCTGATTTCCCAAATAAGACGTTTTTGTATAATCCTTACGCATAAACTTCGTGTTATAGTTAACGTGTAACCAAGGAAACAGTTCCGCATTGATCTTGGCAGTCGTAGTATATCGTTTCATATTATCAGGACGATAGCTCATCAGACCGTTTTCATCCATAAAATTACCGGAAACATAATATTGGAACTTTTCAGAACCACCGTTTACGCTAAGTGAATGTTCCTGTGAAAACGCTGTATTACCAAACAGTATATCGTACCAGTCGTTATTGCTATTACCTACCCAATGCCATGAATTTGGATCAGCATCATCGGGTATAGTCGTATCCGTAAAAGACCCGTTCTGATAACCTATAATACGTTGCATTGTATCGTCATCAAAGGCCGGATTTTGTCCGTCGGCAGCTGCAGCACGATTGAAATACTGCGCAAATGTATAAGAGTCAGCAACATGAGGCATATTTATAGCATGTGTCCAACGAAAATTATTGTTATAGTTCACGCTGACTTTCCCGGCCTTCCCTTTTTTCGTAGTAATCAAAATTACTCCAAAAGGAGCACGAGATCCATAAATAGATGATGCCGCCGCATCTTTCAAAATAGATATTGTCTCGATATCATTTGGATTCAGCACATTCATATCTCCTTCCATCCCATCGATCAAAACCAAAGGAGATGCATTGGATCCCGTACCGATAGTACCTGTACCACGGATATTGATTTTCATGTTCTGATTTATCTCTGCGCCTCCTGTTCCTCCATAAGAGAAGTTCATACCGGGAACCAAACCCTGCATAGCTTCCGTTACAGTTGCAACCGGACGTGATTGAAGCTTCTTTGAATCGACAACAGCCACAGACCCTGTTAAATTCACTTTCTTTTGTGTACCGAAACCGACAACAACGACTTCATCCAATGCCTGAGAATCATCTTGTAATATGATATCTAAAGATTGCTGATCAGTTATTTTAACATTATAGTCCTTATAACCGATAAATGAAATTTTAAGTGTGGCTCCTGCCGGTACTTTCAAAGAGAAATTACCTTCCACATCGGTTACAGTTCCAATAGTTGTCCCGATGACAGAGACATTGGCACCAATAACGGTTTCACCGGATGCATCTTTTACGACACCCTTTATCGTCCGTTCATTCTGTTGGGTTACCGTTATTCCGGTATTTCCTTTAATAGTAGGATTCGAGGCTTCCAAGCCTTTTCCTGTGTCCGCCTTCGACTGGGCAGCAGAGAATAAAAACAGAAAGGCAAACGCCACATTCCAATTTCCTATTCCCCGAAAATTTTCTTTCTTCATGTTAAATGTCATTTTCTTTTTAAGTTTTTTCCAATAATTCTTAATTCTCTCTGATTAGATTAAAGGGTAGGTTTTCCCCCTTACTACAATGTTTCCTTTTTTAAACCATAGGCAATTTTTTATTTATTTCACAAAGCAAAAGAAGCGATATAGTGCCCATTCAATATCTAAAATCGTCTAAAGTATTTTCGTTATTTGATAAATCAGCCATTAGATAAGCCCAGAAACAATAATCAGGATATATTTGGAAGAATGACAAAACAAATCCGGATAACGTTAACAAACAAAAAAAAGCGCAACCATGTACTTAAACATGATTACGCTTTTTATAACCTTTATTTGTCCTTTACGGACTATTCTAATTTATCTCAATCGGTCGAGCGAACGGACCAGTGCCTCATCGGCACCGATATTACGGATAGCCAGATAATCTAAAATCAAGGCAATTACAGGGAAAGACAAGGCGATCTTTACACTCAGAGCAGCACCTGCCAGTTCTTCTTTCAGTATCCATACAAAGAAACCGAACAAAGCATAGAAACCCAACATTAGGATAGCATTAAATACGCACAGACGAATCTGCAGGATTCTTTTCTTGAATAAGAAGATGGTGAACAACGCCAGAATGGAGATCACTGCCGTCAAAGCAAAAAGTCCCCACGTCGGATAAACGAGTTCCGGTTCAGCAGCGATCGTGCTTACGCCTGTTGCATCAAAAGAGTAAAACTGATCTCCCGCCTGCAACATGGCAAGAGGTAAAAACAATGTTGCGACCATTAAGGCCACGATAATAAGCAAGTAAACTGTTTGTATTCTTTGTAACATAATTCTTAAAGTTGACAGTTGACAGTTGACAAGTGACAGTTAAAGAGAGATAGGAAACGGACTAATAAAAATGGACAATTGCATTTTTATTAATTACAATTGCCCATTATATTTGGAACATTTCACTGTCAACGGTTACTTGTCGACCATCAACTCGTTAAAAGTTATTCTTTTCTTTAGCAGGGTTCTTATAGTAAACCTTACCTTCTTCATATTCCTGAGCAGCGATCAGAGTCGGCTTCGGAAGCTTTTCATAATAACGGGAGATCTCGATCTGCTCTCTGTTTTCGAAAACTTCTTCCAGGTTATCGTTATAAGAAGCAAATTCCTGAAGTTTCTTTTCCAGGTCCTGCTTCATTTCAACACTAATCTGGTTAGCCCGTTTTCCGATGATCATTACTGTTTCATATACATTTCCCGTGTCGGCTGACAACTTCATCATGTCACGGGTTACCGTATTCGAAGGGGCGCTAGACTTTCTGTAATCCATTTTACTTTATTGATTAAATAATATCGTTAATACGCATCTGTTATTCTCTTGCTGGCATAATCGTAGAACTTCTGTGCCTGTTTTACGTATTTGCCTTCCGGATATTCGTTCATGTAAGTGTAGTATTCATCCACTACCTCACGATAACGACCCTGCAACTTTTCTTCCACACTGGCAATAGCCTGTTCATACTTCGAACGCAAAACATAGAACATAAACTCTTCCCTGTATTTGGAATAAGGATAGTTCTTCAAGGCATTCTCGGCAGTGATCACGGCAGACAAATAGTTATTGTCGCGCATGTAAGTACCCAGGTTATAATACAATCTTACAGCCAGTAATTCCTTATAAGCCAGTTTCTCCTGCAATTCAAACATGATCTTCTGGGCTTCGGCGGCACGTTCGCTCTGCGGATAATACTCCAGATAGAGCTGCAACTGGTTAATAGCTTCATACGTCTGCGTCTGGTCTAACCGCGGATCGGGAGAGTCCAGATACAAACCATATCCCGAATAATAGCGGGCCAATTCCGTGTACTCGCCTTTCGGATAGGTGGTGTAATACGTATTAAAGTATTGCGAAGCCGTCTGATAATCTTTTTGTCCGTAATAGCTCTGAGCCAGCAGGTACAAGGATTCTTCGGCATAAGCAGTTCCTTTAAAGATTGTAACCAGTTCATCCAGCAGGGTAGCAGACTTGTTGTATTGCTTTGCATTGAAATACTTCTTTGCATACGAATACTTCAACTCATAGTCCGTACTTTTCAATATCTTGTTATATTCCCCGCAAGAGGATAACAAGACCGTAATCATCATCAATAAAAATACAACCTTTTTCATTCACATACTTTTAGCGCGCAAAGTTACATTTTTTATTGCAAAATAACGAAGCGCATAACGTTAATATTTACAACTTATATAAATCGCTGGCAGCAATAAGCTCCAGTTTGTTGGCTTTCAGAACCTCCGCACACTTCTCCACATTGTCGGGGCGGATGATCACATTAGCAGCCTCTCCTTGCGAGAAAGCATACATATATTCGACAAAGATACCTGCCGAGGTTATGATCTCCATCGCCTTCGCCAATGCACCGGGCTGGTTGGGGCAATGCAGGCACACCACATCAGCCACACTCACCGCATATAATTTTTCACGAAGTACCTGAATTGCTTTGTCTGTGTCCGACACGATCAGACGCAGGATACCAAAATCGGAATTCTCTGCCACCGTAAAGGCTGACATGTTCACTCCGGCTTCACCCAAAATCTTTGCCACTTCCGTAAAACGGCCTTTCTTGTTTTCAAGAAAGATAGATAATTGTTTAATTAGCATAGCACTTTACTATTTTTAGGGTTTTAAACTAACTTACGATTGTCGATCACGTGTTTTGCCTTACCCATACTGCGTTCAAGGCTACGCGGTTCCACAATCTTTATATCAGGCTGAATGCCGATCACGCTCTGCATACGGGCGGCGATCTTCTTTTTCAGCGCGATCATCTTGTTCATTTCATCCGAATAATAATCCGGTCGTACTTCCACCTGGATCTGGAAAGTATCGGTGTTGTTCACACGGTCCACCACAATCAGGTAATGCGGTTCGAATTCCGGCATTTCCAGCAATACGGATTCTACCTGCGACGGGAATACGTTGACACCACGGATGATCATCATATCGTCGCTACGTCCGAGGATACGTCCCATACGGACAGCGGTACGGCCGCATTCGCACTTTTCATAGATCAGGTGCGTCAGGTCACGCGTACGGTAACGGATCATCGGCATGCCTTCCTTGGTCAGGGTGGTGAATACCAACTCACCTTGTTCACCTTCAGGCACAGGTTGCAAAGTGACCGGATCGACGATTTCCGGGAAGAAATGGTCTTCCCACAAGTGGGTACCGTTCTGGCATTCGCATTCGCCACCGACACCGGGACCACAGATTTCTGTTAATCCGTAGATATCGTATGCTTTAATATTCAGTTTCTGCTCCAGTTCCTTACGCATATTTTCCGTCCAGGGTTCCGCGCCGAACGCTCCTACCCTCAGTTGGAATTCTTCCAAAGGAATGCCCGAGTTATGGATCGTTTCCGCCAGATACAGAGCATAAGAAGGTGTACAAGCCAGACCTTTCGCCCCAAAGTCGTGCATCAACTGAATCTGTTTCTGCGTGTTACCACTACTCATCGGGATTACGGTACCACCGATATTTTCTACACCTCCATGAGCACCCAGTCCACCGGTAAACAAACCGTATCCATAGGAAACCTGCACAGAGTCGTTCTTTGTAATGCCATAGGCCGTCAGACAGCGTGCCACCACTTCCGACCAGATCGACAAGTCCTTACGGGTATATCCCACAACAATAGGTTTTCCGGTCGTACCGGAAGAGGCATGCAAACGAACAATCTCGGACATCGGCACAGCCATCAGTCCGAACGGGTAATTATCTCTTAAATCCTGCTTTACCGTAAACGGCAGCTTGGTAATATCTTCAATTGATTGAATATCATCCGGAGTAATACCCATCTCCTGCATTTTCTTGCGATAGAAAGGAGTATTATGATAAACGTGTTCGACAACCCGTTTCAACCGGATGCTCTGTAATTTCCGCATTTCTTCGCGGTCCATACATTCAATAGTTTCGTTCCAAATCATGGTATCAGTTTGTTATCATTTAATTGTTAGTAGTGTAAAACTGTCGCAAAGTAATAACTTTTTTACTAACTGACAATAAATAATAACGCCAAATCAATCGAGACTTACTTCCATAAGGATCAAATTTTCGTCTTCGTCCAATGTTTTGGTTATCTCCAGCAGGTCTCCGCCCAGTTCGTTCTTTTCCATTGCTTCCAGCAAAGTAAAAGGATATAAGGTATAATAGAGCTTGTTATTATTGAAGACAAAGTTCATCATGTCGCCGTTCTGCCAGTCTTTATTTGTCAGCTTGACATGCGAGAAAGAGTTTTCTGCCACATTATATAAATAGAGTTCGTCACGCAGTTTCATTTGACCTTCATCTTTCAGGAAGACAGCGTTGACAAGCATCTGATTCGGAGTCAATGCCCGGATCTCGCAAGCGATCTTTCCATCTTTCTCTGTCGATAACGGCAGTTTGGTAAAGACAGGTTTCAGTTGGCGGTCGGGCGACAATTGATATAACGTATCGGCGGCCGGTTCGCTGATCAGGCATCCTCCGTCGCCGCAGGATAGCAGGTTTCTCATACGGTTCAGCAGAATAAAGGGACGTCCGTCGCGGGTAGTTACGATCATACTGCGATAACGATTGTCGGAGACGATAGGCAGACGTTCGATCTTCTTTCCGGTTTCCTTATCCATCAGGACATAAGGCTGGTTACTTGCTTCCGGATTATCATCTATTTTAGCGGTCTCACCTTCTTTCACAAAAAGAGCGCCTTTCATATCCAGAAAGACCATTGCATTTTCATCCAGCGATTCGATTACATCCATCTGCAAAGAATCCGGCAGACTGAAAGACCTTTTATAAGTCCCGTCCAAACCATAAACCTGCATCTGGGTTATTCCATCTAAAAAGAGTTCCTGGCGTTTTTCATCATACAGGATATGGCGTATTCGGGCGTATTCTTCACCGCCTTGCCCCTTGCGGTTAAAATGGCTGATCATCTCGCCTTTCTTATTGAAACCGATCACGTCGCCGGTAGAAGATCCGATAAAGAACAACCCGGCTTCACTGGGAATAAGTTTCATCTGGTCGCCCAGCAACACATTTTCAGGCGTTTGCAGACGGAAATAACGTACCTTTCCCAAATCCTGCAAAACGGCCTCCCTGTCCGGAATATCCGCACGAAAATCCAATACAGGCAACGGGCCTTCATTCTTTGCTCCATTCTTACATCCATTCAGTCCCACAACCAACATCACTGTCACTGCACATAAACATATCCTTTTCATAATCCCTTTGAATTTAATACAACATAGCGCAAATAAAGAGATAATATTTCAAAGAAGCAAGGATATTACGACAAATTCGTAAAACACACATTACATTCGTAAAGCAAAGAAGATGAATGTATATATACCTGTATTTAACATTTCACATGGACTACTCCAAACCGCCGGGAGAAAAATGGTTCGTCCCTGTAAGACGCAAGACTGATAATATACGTACCTTTGCCCAACGATTAAAGATAGATTTCCGGACAAGATGAAACGAAACATACTTGCGCTATACATTATTAAACTATCCAAATGGTTCACCCTGGTCATGCCAATCATCGTGCTTTTCTATGAAGATCACGGACTGGGATTGCAGGATGTATTTATACTGAAGAGCGTTTATTCAATCGCAGCCGTGGCACTCGAGATACCCTCCGGATATCTGGCTGACGTGTGGGGACGACGCAAATGCCTCATACTCGGATGCATTCTTTTCTTTTTGGGATATCTCTGTTACTCCTCCACCTCTACCTTCGCCGCCTTTGTCATAGCCGAAATACTATTGGGAACAGGGCAAACGCTGGTCAACGGGGCAGACTCCGCCTTGCTGTACGATACGACAGTCCAATATAAGAAGGAAAACCTTTATCTGCGTTATGAAGGGCGTATCACCATGATCGGTAACTTTGCCGAAGCCATTGCCGGTATTTTCGGCGGATTGCTGGCGGCTTACTCGCTGCGTTATCCGTTTTATGCACAGGCACTGATTGCATTCAGCGGTATTCCGGCAGCCTTCGCCCTACAGGAACTGAATATTAAAAGTAAGGTGCAAAGCCCTGTACAGGAGATCGTACGGATCATCAGGTACTCGCTGGTCACTAATAAAAGGCTCTGCTACAACATTATGTTCTCAGGGATTATCGGAGCTGCCACACTCACCATGGCGTGGTTCGTACAACCTTACCTGATGTATATGAATACGCCCACTTCGTGGTTCGGCGTAATCTGGACGGTGCTGAACCTGACCGTAGGGATCGCCGCTCTTTATTCGGACCGTGTGGACAGCTATTTCGGTCCCAAAAAGATGGGCATTCTGATCCTGACATTCGTGGCAGGCGGTTACGTGGCACTCGCCTTCAACCTGACCTACGCAGGACTAGCCATCCTGTTCGTTTTTTATATCATAAGAGGCTTTGCCACCCCGATATTAAAAGGATACATCAACCAGATGACCTTTTCGGAGATGCGTGCCACCGTCCTTTCCATCCGTAATTTTATCATCCGCCTGATGTTTGCCGCCATCGCACCGTTCATCGGCTGGCTGAACGATGTGTATTCGCTCAGGATCGCCTTACTGGCATCTGCCGCGATCATCATGGTACCGGGAGCCTTATTCCTCTGGCTGCAACTAATGGCAAAGACCGATAAAGAATAACAGGTGAACGATTTATAAAGATTTTATCCTATATTTGGGGAATATTTACTTATAATCATCTTAGATCATGAACACAGAGAAGACCACTCCCGTAACAGCCATCGTGTTGGGAGCCAGCGGAAGAGGAAAATTGTACGGCGATTATTCACTGGAGCACCCGGAAGATTTGCAAATCACCGGCATTGCCGAGTTGGTGGAACTGCGCCGCAACATATATGGTGACAAATACCATGTACCCCGGGAAAACCGTGTCGCCACCTGGGAAGAAATGCTCAGTCGTCCCAAGTTTGCCGATGCCGTCATTATCGCTACCCCCGACCATCTGCATTATGCCCCCTGTATGAAAGCGCTCGACCTGGGATATGATATCCTCCTTGAAAAACCGATCGCACAGACAGACGAGGAATGCCGTCGCCTGGTAGCCTATGCCAAAGAAAAAGGAAAGATCGTCGGTCTGACGCATGTGCTCCGTTACTCGCCTTATTTCGGAATGCTGAAAGAGATGGTGAGCAGCAAAGCGATCGGCGACCTGGTCAGCATCCAGCATTTCGAACCGATAGAACATGTACATATGAGCCATTCGTATGTGCGCGGAAGCTGGCGCAACGCAGAAGCGAGTACGCCGCTGGTCCTTGCCAAATCGAGTCATGACCTGGATATCCTCCACTGGATCATCGGCAAGCCTTGTAAGAAAGTGGTAGCCTTCGGTGACCTGGCGCATTTTAAGGCGGAAAACGCCCCCGAAGGTGCTCCGGCCCGTTGTACCGATGGTTGTCCGGCAGAAGCGACCTGCCCTTTCTCCGCCCTGAAAATCTACTACCGCGACCGCACCTGGCTATACGTATTCGACCTGCCGGAAGACCCGGACAAACAGGGCGACGTCATCCTCGAAAACCTGAAAACAGGACCGTACGGCAAATGCGTCTACCATTGCGAGAACAACCAGCCCGATCATTATATGATGCTGATGGAATTTGAAGGCGGCGTAACGGTCAACTTCTCGATAGAGGCTTTCACTTCGTATGGCGGACGCCGTACCCGTATCATGGGGACGCGTGGCGACATCGTCGGCGACATGGAAAAGTTCACCCATACCGACTTCGCCACCGGCGTTTCAAAAACATACAATGCCAATGCCGAAGACGCCCTGAACTACGAAGGCGTAGGCCACGGTGGCGGTGATGCCGGTATGATCCGCGACTGGATCGAAGCCATCCGCCGCCAGGATGCCAGCCTGATGAGCACCCCACTCGACGAGTCGCTGGAAAGCCATCTGATAGCCTTTGCGGCAGAAAGAAGCAGGAAAGAAGGGAAAGTGATAAGCCTTTAAAAGTCAGAGCCGTCCGCCGACCAGCTTATATCCGATCCCCCGTACATTCAATATTTTGATACGGGGGTCTTTCTCTAATTTATGGCGTAGTTTGGTGATAAATACATGCAGGCTGCGGGTATTGTAAAAGCTGTCGTTACCCCAGAGTTGCAGCAGGATATCCTTCGTATCGACCGGCAAAGTTCCGCTCTCGCAAAGAAGCCGCAACAACTCCGACTCCCTGAATGACAGTTCGATCTCCTCACCGCCGATCTGCAAAGTCTGGGTAGAGGGATAAAAGGTGTAAAGTCCCAGTTCATGGTAAATAACGGCTACCGGTTCAGACTGGCTTTTCACTGTCAAAGCCTTCACCCTGGCAATCAGTTCACGGAGGCTGAAAGGCTTCCGCAGGTAATCGTTCGCCCCAAGCCCGAAACCGAACACGATATCGTCCACCGAAGAACGGGCACTCAGAAACAGTACGGGCACCTCCTTATCCATCCGGCGAATGCGGCGAACCATCTCGAAGCCGTCCACCTCCGGCATCATCACGTCGGCAATGATCAATGCGGGATGCTCCTTGAAATACTGTTCGAGCCCCTCCAGACCGTCGCGGGCAATAGCAACTTCGTAACCTTCCTCTTCCAGGGCATCTTTTACGATCATTGCCAAAGAGACTTCATCTTCTACTAATAGTATGTTCATAATCTCAGGTTATTGAGGTAATGTAATTATAAAACAGGTGCCTTTACCGGGTTCGCATTCCACTGTGACGCTCCCACCATGTTTCTCCACCATAGTCTTCACATAGAACAGTCCGATGCCATAGCCTTTCACCGGTGACTGACGGACAGAGGGTATGCGGTAGAACTTATCAAAAATATGGCGGCGGTATTCTTCGGGGATGCCAGGACCATTGTCCTGTACCCGTATCTGTGTCTTTCCCTCCGTCGCCACCGCCCGTATCGTTATTTCCGGTTCTTTATCCGCATATTTGATGGCATTATCCACCAGGTTGCTGATGATGCTGTACAAATAGATACGGTCTGCTCTCAACGTGATTTCCTCCGGCTGATACTCTGTCCGAATGCGGAAAGAGCGGGACGATTTTATCTTCTGTTGCTCCACGAGCCTGGCTATCAAATCATTCAAAGACAGTTTTTCTATCACCAGACGGATATCTTTCCGTTTCTCTAAACTGAGCGAAAGGATTTGTTCCACCATCCCGCCCAGGCGTTCCAGTTCCTCATGGCAAAGGTGCAGATATTTATCAGCCTTTTCTCTATTATCCAGCAGGTTATAATGGATAATAGATTCAATGGCGGCATACGAAATGGCGATCGGTGTTTTCAGTTCATGAGTAACGTTATGCGTGAAATCATCTTTCAACTGTTCCACCGTCTTCTGATGGAATAGAAACCAAATCATATAGGCAAACGATAAAGCAAGAATCAGCAGAATCAGGAAAGAAGAAACCAGAATCCCCGTCATACCAGCCAGCGAAGCCATGCGGGTGGATTCCACATAGACATAGAAAGCTCTTGGAGTAAAAGTAGTGTATTTCCAGGTATACAGGTGATAGCGTGACAAATCTTCTCCTTCGGGGACGGAAGTGGCAATGACCGTGCTGTCGGTAAGCAGACGTATCTCCGTGAAATGGCGGAGGTTCAGGTTCTTTTCCCGTAGATTAACTGTCAGCAGGCTATCGAACTTTGCTATATTAACAGGAGAGATCGTGTCGATGATTTCATGAAGGCTACGCTGCATCTGTAAACCCAGCTCACCCAATGACTTGAAATCGTCGCCCACTTTGACAGAGTAGCTTTGCAGGACTTTCTTCATATCCTCATCTACTCCGCTTGCATAAGAGAGAGACGCCTTCTTCTCTATGATGCTGACCGGTTGAATGACCGAATCTTTATCTGAAAAACGGGTAGTCAGGGCAACTCCTCCCCGATCATCGGCCTGCGATATCGTTACCCGTTGCTTATTCGTCTTTTTGCTGATAAAGTCAGCACGACTAAACAGTTCGACATGGTCGGCATTGCGGATAGCCTGCATAATGTACTCCCTGTTCTGCTGTTGCAGGGAATGGTATAATCCGTTTATCCAGAACAACTGGTAGACGAAGATTCCCGACAAAGACAGAATAACCAAGAGAATGATATACTTGAACGATGATTTCATGCAAACAAATATAAGGAATCTCCGCCATGCAACTTCCCGCTTTAAATCAAAATAACACAGTTTTTGCCGAATGTTATTTAGTCTTACCAAATGAAAGCCTTTTTTGGTAATCACTGGCGTCCTCCCTACCTTTCGTATAAAAACAAAAGGCCATGAAAAGAATCTATTACTTATTACCGATAGCCGGCTTACTCTCGCTTCCCACACAAATGCTGGCACAAAAACAGACTGGTAGCGAAACCATCCTGGTCAACGACAGCATCACGTTGAACCTGCCGGAAGTATTCGTCAAAGCAGAACGGCCGCTGGTAAAGGTGGCCGACGGAAAACTGCAATACGACATTCCCAACCTGATGAAAAGCAAACCGGTGGATAATGCGTTCGATATATTGGGGGAACTGCCGGGAGTAGGCAAGAACGGCGACAATATCTCTCTGCTCGGTACCTCGGAAACCACCATCATCATCAACGGCCGGAAAAGTTCGATGACACCGGAACAGTTGACCGACATGTTGAAAGCAACTCCTTCGTCCAAGGTAAAAAAGATAGAAGTGATGTACAGCACTCCACCTCAATACGGCGTAAGGGGGGCATCGATCAATGTGGTTATCGAGAACGACCGGAGCCTGGCGGATATCCTGAAAGGAGAAATATCGCTGACAGGAAAACAGGCCTGGTATTTTTCTCCTACAGCACTGATGAATCTGTCTTATACAGAAAAGAAGTATGCCGCCGACCTCTCCTACTCGGCCAATTACCGTCACGGACGTTCGACAGAAGATATGCATGCAGAACCGACCGTGAACGGTACAAAATACGATATTCTGCAAAAGAACTGGTCGGAAAACAAAGGCATCTCCCATAACCTGCGGGGTGCCTTCGAATATGATTTCAGCAATAAAGACAAGCTGTCGGCCTCCTATACAGGAAAATATGTACAAGACAAGCCAGTATCCCTGAGGGGCGGACAGACTGATTTCAAGGGTATCGAAACCGTTAATACGGCCAGCCGGACTACAGGTCCTTCGTTTCTGCATAGCACACGGATCGACTACAACGGACATAAAAACCTGAATGCCGGCATCGACTACACCTTATACAAAGATAAATCCTTGCAGGACCTGGTTAATAATTTTGAAGACAGCAACGACCAGGACAGACGCAACGAGAGCAAGCAAAAATCACAACGAGCTAATATATATATCAACCACTTCGTTGTCGTAGGAGAAGGATGGAAGATTTCTTACGGGGCAGAAGCCTCCTTATCGGGGACGACCAATGAGGCTTCCGCCCTTCTGAATAATGAAAAAGAAAGCGAAGGGACCTTCTATATGAAACAAAAAGAACATTCGGCGGGTATATTCGGCGGTTTCTCCCGTTCGTTCGGAAAGAAATTCACGCTGAATGCTTCGCTGGCTGTCCGTTATTACAAGGCTTCAGTTGATTCTGCCGGAAAGAAGGGTACGTTATGGGATCAGGCAGACTTGTTTCCGTCGCTTTCCGCCGTTTACCGGATCAACCGTTCGAATATGTTACAGTTCTCATTGTCGAGTAACAGAAAATATCCTTCCTATTGGGCAACAACTCCCAATACCTATTATATGAATATCTACAGCGTGATAAAAGGTAATCCGCAGTTGAAACCGGAACTGAACTATTCGATGCAACTGACATATGTCATAAAGAATAAATATGTACTGGGGGCTTTCGCTAACTTCCAACCCGACAAGATACAGCAGATGTCGTATCAGCAACACGACCGTCTGCAATCGGTCTTCCATTCCATCAACCTGGATACGCATACGATGTACGGACTGATGGCCGTTGTTCCTTTTCGTGCCGGCGAAGTGCTCAGTTCGCGACTGACGCTGATGGGGTTCAGCATCCACGACAAAGGCACGCTGGTCGATATCAACTTCGACAGAAAGAAGTTGTTCGGGCGGGCAATGCTGACAAATACGATCTTTCTGACGCGCGACAAGAACCTTTCGCTCGACATCAGCGGCGATTACAGTTCGCCGGCGATCCAGGGCATTTACGACATCGATCCCCTGTATAGCCTCGATGCCGCACTGGTATGGACACTCCCCAAAAAGAGACTTCGCCTGACGCTTAAAGGCTCTGACCTGCTAAATAGCCAGAAACCTCTCACCCATATCGACGAACAAAGACAAAAGAGCCGGATGGAGTTGTTCCAGGATATACGCTCCGTCTCCCTGACACTCCGTTACAGCTTCGGCGGCTACAAAGAGAAAAAGGTGAAATCCGTAGATACTTCGCGGTTCGGAACTTAATAAGATGCAGTTTTGATTATCCGGCAAGTGAATAATCAGCCGGATAATCAAAACAATCTTTTAAACTATACAAATTTAAGTGCTGTTTCATTGATTCTTTTACTCAAATCCAGTAAAGCTGCTGCAAAGCGTTTCCGTTCATCTTCTGTAAACCGAGCTGGTTTTCCGTTCACTTTATTACCGTTTAAACGTTGATAAAGCCAGGTTTTACTTTTACCAAAATACTCTTTCGCAATATAACTCAACGATAAAGCATTCGCAACGTCCCCTAACTCCAATGCCAACTTAACATCCTGTAATTCTGACTTTATAGCCTTCAACCCTTTTTCTGTAGCTTCAGTAAAAATCATTTTCTCATCGCCCGGCATCGCTTCTATCTTCTGTGCCCGCTTTTCCTGAAACATCGCACGTTCTTTGGGCGTCATGTTTTTAAACAGTTCAAAATCGGCCTGCATATCTGCTGTAGGTAAGAATTTAGATAAATCTTCCATAAATATATAAGTTTAATTCCCTTTTGTTGGGATTTTGTTTTTACTCAGATTTCAATATCTCATCTATTTCCGCAATCATATCCAATATATCATTAATATGTTGCTCAAATTCCGGTTCCTTCTTTATTACCCGATTTCCTGTATGAAATTCAAATAATAATTTCAGGTTCTCTTTCTGTCGGATAAGCTCCTCCTTCTCTTCTTTTGTCATAGCTAAGATTTTTTATATTAATACTGATTTATTTGATTTTACAAAAGTAATAATCCTTGAATCATTCTGCAATAATCCAAGGATTATTTTTATAGAATTAATGTAACGGTATCCCTGCCGGAACAATCGAAACCGCTTCCTCTTTCTCCAACGTCAGCATAAGAAGGCCATTCTTCACCGGCACTGCGGATTGTTTCAATGTCGAACCATTCATAGTTATGGTATATATATCCACTGAGCTGACTTTTTCCCAACCTTCCGGCATCCGCCAGCTGCGGTTATCGTAACCTTCTGCGGAATAGGCGATGATCTCGTTTTCATTCCAAAGAGCTGGAACAAATAGATTATCGTTCTCACGCAGGATAAAATCGCCTTTGCGGATGATGTTCTTTCCATCTTCCACACGGGCTACGACACCATCACTGTAATACAACGCGTCATCGATAAAAGCAACACGTTCGAGACGACTCAGATAATACCAGGGCAACGTCATCGTACAGAACTGAGACAGGAAACCGGGAAGATTATCCTTGTCTTTCTGAAAAATCTCTTCACCTTGCATACTGGAACCGAAACGAAAATCACCTTGTCCGTCCCGATGTGTCCGTCCCCTTGCCGATAACCGTTCGGGGACTTCCATCTGGAAGTTTATATCCGCCGGAAACCACCACGACATAGGTTGCAAACCGACAAAACCTTCTCCCGCCGGATGAGCCCAGAAAATACCTTCACCGGTAACATCGAACCCTTTTTCGCGCCAGTATTTAAATATCTTCCGCTGTGTTTCTACCTCTTTATACATATCAATCCCTCCGTTCTCCGGTTTGGCATGCCAAGGACTTAACGGACGGTTTTCCGGTTGCCAGTAAGCCATAAAAGCGTCGATATGAATGGTATGGCCTTCCTTTAGTTCGGGAACCATCCCGATCAGGTTGTCGATACGTTTTTTGGCGAAGCCTTTCTCCCACTCTTTCGTATAGCTCAGATGATAAGCTCTATGTCCTTTGACATATTCCCAGATGGATTTCAGGTTTCCATTGACATCACGTGCAATAATATCATTTTTGATATAAGTATCCCAAAGAGGACTTTCCTCGAAAGCATCGACCATATTGATGTGCAGACTGATAGTCGTATTATAAGCACGTGCTTCACGGATCAGCCAGCGGAGACTTTCGAGAGCTGTAGCATCTTCTTCGCGTTTCAGCTTAGGGTTGACGACGCTCCAGTCGGGATAAAGATGATCATGACCACCACGCTGCCAACCGACCAGGTAAATGATCTTCGGGATACCGCGTGTCAGATTATCCACTCGTTTCACCACATCGAGCGCCTGAGCGAATGTACAAAGGCATGACGGGTCTTCTTTTTGGAAAATCACGTTGTTCGGATCAGGTTCATTCAGTTCGCCATCGTACCCCATAAAAAGTTTCAACACCAGGGTCTGGTGGTAATCACGATAATAAGGGGCAACAACGACTCTCTTTTTCGCCTGATAAGTGGCACCGTCTTTCTGATAGACGGCAGTCACTTCAGCCAGTCCGCCATCCTTCGGGATTAACTGATCACCGGATAAAGCGACAACCTCGACATTTCCACTGGCACTGACTGTACGTACGGATAAAGCGATATCGGATAAGGAGAGATCGGATGTCTTTCCATTAGAATAATGACCGGTAACACGAAGGGTTCCCTTTTCTCCGGGATTACGTACCGGATTCAGAGTTTCTTTATCCAATTGGATAGAGATCTCCTCTAGTTTGTTCTGTGTACAACAAGACAGACAAAACAGAATTGTAAGTACATACAAAGATATTTTCATGATAAAATTCAAACTTTATGAATCGGGTGCAAAATAATAGTCATTCACTCAAAAGGATCAGCCATCCGCGTTTCGGATCGACAGGAATCAGATCGGTCGGCGTAAACTCCCGTGCTTTCTGAAAATCGGTAATATCCGGAGCCTGCATACGGACAGACGACGGATTCAGGCCTAATTGTTTCCAGTCGATATTCAGTTTAACCTGCTTCTTCGTACTGGAATAATTACCGATCGACAGCAGTGTCTTGCCTTTATTCACGTACGTCGTTACTTTCACATCTTTATCCGAAACGGTCACAACCGGATTCTTTTCCCAGAAGCCGATCATCTGCGCATCCATGATCCCGAATTCATCCCACAGCTTCCAAACATGCCGCGGATTACCAACAATACCTTCAGTATACCAAGGCAAACGATTCGTCATGCCATATTGCATTCCTAACCATTGGTTACCTCCACCATGCAACATATCCCCCATTAAGCCGAAAGGAAGACCGGAGACTTCTACCAGCCAGTTTGCCGGAGACATTTCGTTATACATGAAACTTTCGCCAAACCATACCTTGTCTACGTAAGGGAAGTACTCTGTATACTGGGTAGCCGGTCCACGTGAGAAACCAGTATTCGAATGCAAGTCGATAATACAACCCGGCTTCACCTCTTCCATCGCATGACGCATCCGTTTCAGCATGTCACGGCCGAAAGCGACATCATCCAGATACAACCCATCGATGCCGGTATACTGCACTAACCATGCCAATCCTTCCACATAGTAATTGTACCAACGTGAATCGCCTGTTGCCGTCAAGACAGATGCATCGGCAATGACACCTCTTTTCTCTCCTTTATCAAAATGCTGGTACCACTGAGGAGTATAATCGGTCACATAATGTTCGCGACACCAAGGGAAACCGCCCCCGTTACCGCCTTGCAAGATTTCATCGCCCAAGCTGCGCAATGCCCAGATTTCCGGGACAACATTGGTCAACTCGCGAATGGTATAATACAATTTCACCTTACAACCCTTGCCATGCCATTCATCCGCAAAAGCCTTGATGGAATCGGCTGTCATGAACGGGTAATTAATGAACGGATTCAGGTCGTTGGCATGATGCACGTTGATGATCTTTATGCCCGTCTCCACATCTTTAGCCTCCGGTCTGGGAGCACCCCCATTATGGTAATACCGGTTGGTAAACTGGCTGCGGCTATTTACTTTCTTTACCGGGGTGAGCAGCAAAGAAAAATCGAACGTCAAGTCTTCGCCGGTTTTGAGAGTACGCGCGCCGCTGTATGCCGTCGCCGTTGTCAGGTTACCGTTACGGTTGATACGGAAACCGCCTTTGCCGTTGTTATACCAGCTTTCGGGATAAGCCGGACGATAAAGATTCAACAGCGGACCGGTATAACTAGCCCCGCGCAGTTCGCAATGGATACCAGCTTTTTCGGAACCACACCAAAAACTGTCGAAAGGCCACAGCCACGAAGCTCCTTTGTTGGTCGGGATGGAAACGGCAAAATCGTGTACCGTCTTTCCTTGATTATCCCACCCTCCGGAATAATTAGCCGGGGTTTCCTGCCCAGGCAAACCAAATCCCATGAAATAAGAGGAGGCTTCGCTTTTCATCGGTATCTCAAGACGGATGTCTTCAATCTGCAATTCTTTTTTAGGAGTGATGGTATAGACATAGTTCATCCAGCCGTCAAACTCCATCGTGCCTGTACAAGCCAGTGCCAAGTCATCGTCTTCCGCCTTCCAGGTACCCGATATTTTTCCTTCGGATCGCCCCGTCAGATCGATCGTCCCGTTCAACTTCTTTTCTCCCGAAGCTGTACGGATGACAAAGCGCACGGGAGAAGCCAACACTTCCTGTCCCCACGAGTCGATAGACGACGGCAGGGCGGTCTGCCTGTCGAAAGACACCTCACGCCCCAGGCAGGAAACACGGTTGTCGGTCAACGACATGGCCGTGTAGCCTTCAGTCGGTTTGTCACTGATTCCCCGGGTTGAGTTGAGCCAACGCAGACGGCTATGACGCCAAAGTTCGCCATCGCCACGGTCTGCCAGCATTTTACCGGACACTTTCAGCTCTATTTCTACAGGAACAGCATATCCTGTTTCATCCTTTACAGTAACGACGCCTTTATACGTACCACTGGGTTGGTCTGCTTTCAGATCCACCCCGAACCATAATGGTTGAACGGCATCCGGAGCTACACTCACCTTTTTGGTAAACGTTTTTCCTTTCGGATTTACTCCATTTATATTGAAGCAAGTAATCGCTCCCTCCGGAATCAGGTTGTTTCCACTTTTCAAGCCGGATGTTTCATAAGTAACACTCTTCAATTCGTCTTTTGCAGCCCACACACCTAACTGGAAGGTGTAATATTCGTTCGGTTGGGCTTTCCCGGTAAACGACGTTTGCAATGGACTTTGCAACCATTTATAAGGAACATCTGCTTTCATACGTATAGGCAATGAGCGATCTTCCGGGAAGACGAGAAAGTGTCCGGGATTGGCTTGCCGGTAACTCTCTTTCTCACTGGCCGAAGCTGTAACTTCCATCGGATAGAAACTGTCGAACTGCGTACGCGATTCTACACGGACGATCGTAGCCTCCGGAAGTTGCCCGGCAGAAGATCCGGACGACGTAACGGCCAGCCATTGCCGGTCAGGTGCCTCTTCCTTCGGATAATATCCCCGGTGATAATTACCATGTCCTTCCTGTACCAGGTAAGGCAGGTAATAAAAGAAATAAGTGCCTTTCTTTTTGACAGGGCCAAACAGAAGCTCACATTGTTCGTTATTGACTTCCAGTCGCTGGATGTTGGGGATCGTATCTCCCGTCTCTGCATCGACAATCAGAAAACGACGGTTCTCCACCTCCTTATCGGGGCGCCGCCAGTCGAAGGATAGCTTGACCGCTTCAGCCGGAGCGTCAACCGCCAGTACGGCACGATGGTTACCCAGAGCTTCGTTCCACGGAGTCTCAGCCACTGCATACGTGTAGGGTGCCAGTGCTGTATCCTGGCAACAACCAATCCCTATATAGACAAATAATGCATACAATAATAAATGTTTCATGAAGTTAGAATTTTAAGATATTAAAAACCAGATTTATTACGCCCGGTAGAAGGGATTACCGATACTGCTTCATCCGGCTCGAGCGACAGTCGGACACATCCGTCGGCACATACTTCACTGCTTTTATAAAAGATACCGGAAGGTGTTATCTTATAAATATCCACGCTTTGCACGTCCGACCAGTCGGGTGGCAATTGCCAAGACTTGCCGGTATACCCTTTTACAGAGTAGGCCATATATTCCCGTTCGCCACGCCAAAGGACCGGCATGAAAAGGTCATCCTTGTCCCTCAACACCCGTCCATGGTGGATGATGGTAGAATCTTTCAGCGAAACAACCAGATCGTCGTTGTAGTAAACGACACGATTTCCGCCTTTCCCTACCAACTTTTCCCGCTTGTAACGGTTCAGGTAAACATAGGGCAGCGTTCCCGTATAGAACTGGTAACGGTATTTATCTATCCAGTTGACATCGGGCAAAGATCCGTTTTCCAAATTACCGAAACAATCTTCACCGCGTCCGCTCATACCAAACAGAAAGCCCAGTTGGAGCTGTTCTTTGGTCAGATCAGGAAATTGCTTGGCAAAAAGATAAGAAGCACCGCCGGTTGTCATGTAAGCCGGATATTTCATATAATCGCTTTCAGTCGCTTCAAACCACAAATACCACGGACTTACACCGATAAACAAGTCTTTTCCTTCCCGCAAGCGGTTAAAACTCTCATGGGTTACATCAATACCTCTACTTCTAAAATACCGGAATATTCTTCGCTGATAGTTTTCTTCTTCCGCCCACGAAATCTTTTCATAAGGATTGTCACGCACAAAGAAAGCATCTATCATAATCGATCCGGCTTCCTGAATAAAAGGCAATAGTTCCAACAAAGCATCAATCCTCTTTACTGCATAGCCGCTCTCCCACTCGTTCTTATAACAGACCTGATAGGCTTTACGGTTATTCCAAACTCCAATCTGCATCGGTGTTCCATCCGTATTCCGGGAAATAAAACCTTTGGACAGATATTCTTCCCAAAGGGGACTGTCCTTATATGCATCCGTCATATTCACATGGACGCTAATATAAGTATTATATTTCCTCGCTTCTTTCGCCAGCCACAACAATGATTCACGTCCGGTGGCATCGCATTCCCTTTTCAAGTGATTATTCACTTCAAACCAGGCAGGATACTTATCGTCATGCCCGTTATATTGCCATCCGACCAGATACAATGTCTTCGGAAGTCCTCTCGTTACAGCATCCATCTGTTTAACCAAAGACAAGACCTGCTCGAAGGTATAACAAAGCACTGGGTCTCCCTTTTCATCCGGATAAGACAACATGATCTTCATTACTTGCATCTGATGGTACGGATGCATATAAGGTTGTTCGGGACGCATCGTTTTCGTCCAGTCGTATTTCTCTCCGGTGATATTCCGCCAGGATTCGTTCGAAATTTCCTGGGAAAATAATGAATGGTTAACGAACAAACATACAAAACACAAGAACCAAAAATGAGTTTTCATCATCTTCTTCATTTTTACATTAGTACATTATAGAAAAGGCTGTCCGATCTATATGGAGACACGGACAGCCTCAGGATTTCAGATCTAAGGGTATAAATATAGTTACTTATTTAAAGCAGTAACTTGAATTGTCCAATCTTTTTTCGTACCATTAGCAGCTGTCACCACATATCTGCGTGTAGTAGAAAAATCACCGGGAGTACCTAATGTCGGAGCTCCGTCCTGCGGAGCTATAACCGCAGCCGTAGAAAGATTGAATTTCCCCACAAGATTAGTCAGTGCTACCGTATTGCGAATCGCTTCGGTAAAAGGACCGTCGGCCGCAGGAACCGTAACCGTACAAGTGATCGTTCCGGCTTCCGTATTGATTACCTTATCACCGACCGTCAAGGTTACGACTTTTACAATCGGCTCACCGTTGATCCATTCATCGGTCGGATCTTTATAGCGGAAGTCAAACTTCACATCGGTGATGTTCGCTTCCTCGAATGCAGGTAGATCCTCCAAATTGCCTTTCAGACATGAAGAGCATACTAAAACAAGCATTAACAACAGACTATTCTTCACCAGCTTTATCATATTCTTTTTCATACTTCATTTATATTAATGATTAATCATCTATTACCAACCCGGATTCTGGGGACCTAAATTAGCATTACGGTCGATCTGTCCCTGTGGGATAGGAAGCAGATAACGACGGTCTTCACGGAATTCACGAATATCATTGTCACCGTGGGTCACTTTACCGACATAGAATGATTTACGATCATTTGTAATCTCTACATAAGTAGGTATTTCCGTAAATCCGGCAATCTTACCACCCGGTGCTACGCCGTTATTGGCATATCCTCCGTGTTTACCCCAGCGTAACAGAGTCCAGTAATAATCGTTCTCCATCGGCAATTCGCAACGGCGTTCCTGTTTGTAGAAGTTCCAGGCTTCCTGCAAATTATTAACCTGTTTAGCCGGTAATTTACCATGAACAGTACGAGTCTGGTTACAGATAGCTACAGCATCGGCATAGTTACCCTCTCCCATTCCTGCCAACCACAAGATCGCTTCAGCTTTGTTCAACAGGACGCGACCGTAACGGGTTACCACATAATGATAATCGGTCGGGGTTCCGGCCAAAACACGAGGTTCTACATTATATACGCCTTTGCGCCAGTAATAATTAGTTAATCCCATATGAGGACCTAAGCCACCATTTACCTTACGCCACAAGTTACCATTCACGGTTAAATGAATATCTTCATTCCACCAGGTCGTCCCATCATACACGAAAGTATCATAAAAACGGGCATCACGGTTACTATACATAATCTCGTTGACAGGCTTATCTCCTTTCGTATTTCCATAAAACAATACTTCTGCCTTTTCCTGATCGATCGCCCAATCAGGGGCCGCCCCCTGGACAAGCGTTACATTATTCTTAAACTGAGTCGATTCGCTCCAAACCACACCTTGTCCGGTCGCCTCATCGATCACTTCGTAACCGTCTACTAAATTTTGTGTAGGGGCCCACCATAACCAACCGATAAAAGGTTGTCCGCCATTTGTCTGGAACAACGGACCGCAGCCATTCTTTACCAGGTTATCATTATTGGTATTGGGCATCACATTCTGTAGCGGTGCTATGGCATCCGTATTCGTATTTGCCTTATCCCGATAGATAGCAAAAATGATCTCACTGGAATAAGGATCTTTTTCATTGAAGATATTCCCGTAATTACTTCCTAAAGAAGCACCTTCCACAGCATCAGCCGCAGCAATGGATGCTTTCAGCCATTCTTTCTTTTTTGCAACATCTGTTTCGTAAGCGGCTGCCTGTAGAGCTATTTCCGATTTAAAGGCATAAGCCATATTACGAGACAATTCCCCTGCTTTTACAGAAGTAGGTAAATCAGGAATGGCAGCATCCAAATCGTTCAATATATAAGTATAACTTTCAGTTGTTGTTTTTGTAGTAGGCATCATCATTCCATTACTGGCCGTATCAGCCGGAGCCAACACACGATCGACCCATACAAAACGCCCCATCGTACGGGCCTGACGATAATAAAGTAATGCACGCAATAACTTGCCTTTCGCTATCAGGTCTTTAGAATCTGCATCCGAAAGACCTTGCCCCGTATATTCAGCTGCTTTCTCGATAATCAGATTACAGCGACGAATATTCCCGAAATCCCCTAATCCTCCATCATCGCTGTACCGGTCTATCTGTTCACGAACGAAACCTATTCCTCCGTTAGAATGAACAGCATTACCCGTACGTTCTTCCCAAGTAGTCTGGTTTCCGTTCACATAACCATACATCACATTACTTATCGTTCCGGTAACAAAAGCATCAGCTGTCGATTTAGATCCCCATACGGTTGCTTCATCATACGTTTCAAAAGGTTGAGTATCCAACACATTACAAGAAGCTACTCCCAGTAAAAGTGACAAGGATGCCAATGATACTATATTCTTTAGTTTCATAAGTCTATTCTTTATTTAATGATTAAAATCCAAGGTTCAAACTAATGGCATATACACGTTGCATCGGATAATCATAGTTATTTGTACTACCATTTTCCGGGTCAAAGCCATATTTCGTAGCAGGTGAAATCGTAAATAAGTTCTGACCGCTTAACACTACCTGACATTTATAAAGCCATTTAATGTTCTTCAATAAGACTGAACGGAAATCGTAACCTAACTGAAGTGATTTCAAACGAATATAGCGTCCGTTGACCAGCCAAAAGTCGGAGGTAACATAGTTATTATTTCCATTCACACTCGAGTTCATTGCTATTCTCGGAAATTTAGCATTCGTATTATCCGGCATCCAATAATCCAACTGATAAGGATACACCATTGTATAACCGCCGGTTGATTGTCCGCGTACCACATCTTCAATATACATATCACGTGAAGTTGCCCCCTGGAATAAGATATTGGCAGAAAATCCTTTATAGGAAAGATTGGCATATATACCATAGTTTCCGCGCGGAAAGCTGTTTTTTCCGATACGCCACTGGTCGGCACCATCAATAAATCCGTCACCATTCATATCTTTATAAATGATATCACCGGCAACCAGATTGGAAGAACCGTCGCGACGGGGTAAATTCAATGTCTGATCCGAATTTTGATAATATCCCAGATTGGTATAACCCGTACCATAATATCCCGTTTGTTGAACCTGTCTTAGATATGGATTTTTTTGATTCGCTAAATCTTCATCCCAGGCTACAGCTACAAGCTGGTCAAAATAAGTAAAGTTAGCACCCACCTCATAATTGAAATCACCCACGTGGTCTTTCCAGGAGAGATTAAATTCATAACCGGCACGGCGATGTTCACCATTTGATTTAACTTTCGGAAGAGATAATCCCAATGGATCAGCATACCCTACATTAGACGGAGATGTCAGATAACCGGTTGTTTTCATATAGAAGTAGTCGAAGCTACCGGATAAACGTTCGCCTAAAGTATTAAAATCGAAACCAATATCCGTAGAATTAATCGTATACCAGGTTATGTCATCACTAATCAAATTACCTTCACTAAAAGTCGGAACAATTTTACCATCAATTACATAACCACGTTCTGTCAAACCATAAGATGTCAAATAACTAAACCTACTGACATCGGCCATCCCGACCTGACCATAACTGGCGCGAAGTTTCAAGAAATTCAATATATTACGTTCCTTCAACGGTTGAAAAAAACCTTCTTCCGACACAGCCCAGGCTGCAGAACCGGAAAAGAAATTACCCCAGCGACGATCTTTTGGGAACAAGTCACTTCCATCATGACGCAAGGACCCTTCAATATAATATTTTTTCTTATAATTATAAGAAGCCCTGGCCACTAAACCGGCACTACCTCTCTCCCATTCACTACCACCGTTCTCCATCGTATCAGAAGGACCGGCCCCCATTTGGTCGATCATAAAAATATAATTTTTACGTTTGGCATCAAAACCTCGTCCGAAAGCGTAACTTTGTTCATATCCCAATGTGGCTGACACGTTATGCGTTTCGTCCAAAAAGGAACGATTGTAATCTACAAAGTATTGCATTGTCCACATACGATTGTTGGAAGTTGTATATTGCAAGCTAACAGGAAAATCCGGCCCTTTATTTCCCTCTAAATCATATTGGGGAGCAGTCTTGTTCCATTCTTTGGTATCATACATTCCAAAACGGTAATTACCTCCCACTTTTACCTTCAATCCTTCCACACCGTATACATTCCATTCGGCATTAAAAAGACCGGTAATCATCTTGTTATCAAATTTAAAATAACCGGATTCAGAAGATACTTCAGCAACAGGATTGTCGTACCCTACATAGATCTGGCCGTCTTTATTATATGCTAATCCCATAGGTCCCTGATTCTGGATATGCCCCCAGGTTTGCCAGTAGCCGGTTGAATATTGGGAACGTGGAGTTTGCATAGTCGAAATATAACCATCCAAACCAAATGTCAGTTTCAATCCCAGATCCTTAAACTCCGATACTTCATTCATTCTGACATTGTATCTTTTAAACCATTCCGTATCGGCTTTGTACATCGACTTCTGGTCGTATGCCTGAAAAGAAACATAATACTTATTAAATTCCGAACCACCACGTACAGCCAGTGAATGCTTTGTTTCCGGAGTTAAATTACGTAGCATTATCTTTTGCCAGTCTGTATTCGGATAATTATACGGATCGGACCCTGTACGATATTTTTCTATTTCCTCATCCGTCCAGCGAGGTTCCAGGCCATACAGATTACGTACTGTATTGTCGAATGATGCCCGTTCGTATGAATCCAGTTTCTTTTCCAAATAAGTCGGTTCACTCCAACTCTGGTTAAAACTATAATCTACACGAAGCCCTTTCAAACCGTTCTTCGTTTTTACCACCAATACGCCATTTCCGGCACGTTGTCCGTATACAGCAGCAGCAGCGGCATCCTTCAAAATAGACATCGATTCGATATCGTCTGAGTTTAAATTAACAAAGTCATTATACTCAGAAACAAATCCATCGATAACAACAATAGGTGTTCCGCCACCACGAATAGAGACAGTAGACTGTTTATTCAAACCACCACCAGCCGAAGTAACGATCAAACCTGTGGCACGCCCAGCCAATGCATCTGTAACATTGGCTACCGGCACGTTTTTCATTTTCTCCGTATTCACAGTAGACACCGCCGAAGTAAGGTTACGTTTCGAGTTGGTACCATAACCAATCACAACAACTTCCTCCAGCGCTTTCGAGTCTTCCTTTAGTGTAATATTCAATGTTGTTTTATTACCGACAACCACTTCCTGTGTCGTGTAACCGATAAAAGAAATGACTAGAACCGGTGACTTGATATCTTTCAGGTCCAGAGAAAATTTACCGTTCATATCGGTCGTTGTACCTATACCCGCCTGATCCTTAACCAGGACATTGGCACCGATAACAGGTTCGCCGAAGTCATCTACGATCGTTCCGGTAACAATCGTAGTGGGTTGTGACTGTTGCTTTACTTCTTCTTTTTTGAATAATACAATATGTCTGTCCGTTATTTTATATCCCAACGATTTATTACGGAGCAGGACTTCCAATACTTCATCTATAGATTTGTTCTTCAGATCGACGGATACTTTCTCATCCAGGTTTACCTCATTCAGTTTATACACGAAGGTAAACTCTGACTGATTCTCTATAGAATTTAATACCTGAAGGATCGTTCCATTCATTTCAAGGTTCAATTTTGTTACCTGGGAATAGGACAATGCGGCTGTGGCTTCCCATAAACTGACAATGAGGAACAATAAGGCTAATTTCGTTACTTTTAAAACTTGATCGCGTGTTTTATGAGAAATATTTCCCTCATTCATAGAGCTTTTTGCCCCATGAAACACTCTAATTAAATGTTTATTCATACATTTGCAAAATCTAGTTGATTATTTATGGCAATTGGTAGTTGCCGTTTACTTAAATGATCTGCGCTTAGAGCATAAATTGGGGATGTTGGTAGCATTCCCAATTTTTTTACCGTCTTACGTACTGTTCATGGTCTTCAATTAATTTTTAAGGTTCAACAATCATTTATCTGATATACACATCCCTATCCCTTATCTCAAATTTATATCTCATAGAGATTTGAAGGATAGACAAAATTTCCTCCAGCGACTCCTTATGCGTAAATTGTGCTGTCAGGAATACATCTTTTATGGATTCGTTTTTCAAATGAAACTTCACACTAAAAGAACGTTCCAGCACTCTGAGGATCTCTCCGAATGTGATTTTTTCGAAAAAGAAGTCACCTGTCATCCATGAAGTATAAGAAGAAGTCCTTACCGGACGTACTTCGATACTTCCACTCTGCTTATCAAACAGTGCCTGTTCACCCGGAACCAAAATCTTATCAGGTAACGAGGTACTGTTTGTATCATTATATAATGCAACCGAGCCTTCAACCAATGTTGTTTCGATCAAATCTGAATCCGGATCTGCCCAGATATTGAATTCCGTTCCCAAAACTCTCACATGCATGCCATCCAGGTTTACAATAAAAGGCTTCTCTTTATTCTCAGTCACATCAAAGAACGCTTCACCCGTCAGTTCTATCTGCCTTGTTTTACTATCAAACACTTCAGGGTACCGGATATGTGAATTTCCATTTAACCAGACAACAGTACTGTCCGGCAACAAAACCTGTGTCTTTGAGCCTGTCATGGAAGTAACCTCCAGATAAGCCAACGGCCTCGGTTCCAAATACATCTTATATAAGAAAGAAGAAACGACCAGCAATGCAACCGAAGCAGCAATCGACGCATATTTCCATACAGAAGAAACGCCCATTATGATCGCATCCGAATTCATTACCCGCTGCCATAGTTTTTCGTAGACAACATCCGGCTCTGTTTTAACCGGTTTAAACCGAATGCGTCCTGTAATCTCTTCGTCTTTTCTACTTTTTATATCCGACATCTTTTTTAATTATGATAATTATCCTGTTCACTTATATAGATGACAGCTTCCGGAAAAAACCCTAATAAAGAATTTCATTTTTAACATTTTAATAAAAAGGGCAGAAAATTATACCTATGGATATACACCTTTCGGCTTTTTTATCTACATTTGTTTCGTGCTTAAAAAGCATAGCGTTGCGGCACATTCACATGTTAAAAACATAAGCGTTAATGATATTATCCTAAATACGAAATCTAGACAATTTCATTATAGACGGATAGTAGACAACAAACGCTCATGTTCTTTATCTTGTTATATACGTACGTATACCCATGGGTGTACCTATATATCAAATAAAGAGCGTGGGTATGTTGTTTATATCGTCTATAAGGTAGTCTAGAACCTCGTATTTAGGTATATTCAGCAATTCCCACGCTTTCTTTATGTTCAATCCGGACAGGGAATTTCCGGATAAACAAACAGGTTCACCTTATGAAAAGCAAATGTCCATCACGAATTCATTATATATATTCCACTGAATTACAGAAACTTTACTCTTCTATTTATTTCATTAAAAACACAGAGAACAAACTACACGTAAAAGAAAAGCCGTATATTTACTCCGGTAAAAACTGCTTTTTCTTTAGTATCGAGATAAACCACAGAACGCAGTACGTATGAAATTCAAAATAAGTGGATACACAAAATCATCCTTGATTGATAAAATCACTAAAGGGGACGAGAAAGCCTTTCGTCTGCTTTTCGACACGTACTATCAGCAACTGTTCCATCATGCTTTCTATTACCTGGCGTCTAAAGAGCAGGCTGAAGAAGCGGTATCCGACGTATTCTTTATTATATGGAAAAAAAGGGAGACGCTGGATAAAATAGATAATATTGAAAGTTACCTGTATACCTCCGTAAAACATCAGGCATTACATTACATACGGAGAACGAACGAGCCGGAAAAAGTACCTTTGGAATTGTATCATATCGAATTAATAGCCGATAATAATAACCCTGAATCAAAATTACTGGCTCAGGAACAACAGGAACTTATACAAAAAGCGATCCATTCATTACCTGAAAAATGTAAAGAAGTTTTTAGATTGTTTCTTTCGGATAAACTCAAACAAAAGGAAATAGCAACCCTTTTGGATATCTCACAAAAGACAGTGGAGGCACATATTGCTACTGCCTACAAAAAAATTCATGCTTACCTAAAGAAAAAAAGGTAAGAATCCCTTTCATTTCAGAAATATCACCGTGTCACAAATAACACTTTTTTATAGATATTATGATACAAAACAAGAATTATCAGTAACACACATATCTTCCAATATTCTCCTTCCAGAAAATAAAAATACACACTTATTAACACAATCTTTGCCTATTATCGAATTTACTCTTCGCTACACGCAAAAAATATTTCGTTTAAAACGAATATAAACTCCATTTAAAACGAAATATTTTTTTTATTGCAGTCAAATTTTCAGCCACCAACAAGTCAAATCTTGTTAAATTAGCAAAAAAAAACCTGTTCCACCGATTAAAAAAGAGCTAAAACATATGCTTTAAAACATATCGTGTATTCTAAAACGATATACATATCACACATTTTCCAACTATCTCAAATCACACAAAGAACCCATATGGAGATCTTTTTGATAGCAACCATAACAATACACCGTCTTTACGACAACCATCCGACCATTCACATAACATATCGAGCACAAACATCAGCACTACAATCGCTTAAAAAAAGACCGAGTCAGCTCTCCCTTCGTACAGCTTATCTACAAGACACTTAATATAACATTTTGTCAATCGGTTCGCAGTGATAACTGAAAGTAGAAATCACATTATCCTTTGTCCGGATAGTAAGCACAAAATCGTATGCTTTTCCTTTCTCAAACTTCATTTTACCGGGCAACGACACATTCGTCTTACCATAAGGATTCAGGGAAGATAACTTTGCCTGTCCCACTTCTTTCCTGTTTCCATCCTGTAATAATTCCAGTTTCAGGACAGCAGGTTTGGATGCCACCTGACCGAAATTCTCTACCACAACATTCATATCCTGACTATCTGGTGACACGATCGGCATCCGGGCAGAAAGGATCGGATCATTATAACTCACCCAGGGCAAACGGGCATATCCGAAAAGTAATTTGCCGGAAGTTGTTTTCCCTAATAATTTGGGCGCAAATTCTTCTGCGGTTATACCATTTCCTTTCGCATCGAAAGTAACGACCAGGTCTTTTCCTTCATTCTTCGTACTGAGCACTTTACAACCTTTACCATAATTCACCTCCGTAGATGCACCGAAACGAAGAGAGTTCAGGTCGATATCCGTTTGCGGATTAAATCCTTCTTCGGCTGCAATCTTAACACGAATAGTCTTTGTCTTCTCCGTAATCGGTTTCGTATCGAGAACAGTCAGCAATACACCCGGATTCAGGGGGATGCTGATGTTTTTGGAACTGTGGTTATCGTTTGGCAAATCTTCGTTCTTCAATGTGTCGATAACAGCGAAATTTGCCTGGATAGCACGGCCATACTTATCCTGAAAGATTTTGATTCGTTCATATTTAAACCAGTTCTCCACTTTTCCATCTTCATGGAAAGAGACTCCCGGCTGGTAAGCCTCTCCCGGATCGGTTATCCAATTGATACCATCTTTCGAGCGTTGATAAAAAGCGATACGTCCCAACCAATCATTCACAATCAGATGGTATTGAACGTGGTCACGCCAGACAACAGGGTCTTCAAACTCCCCTTTTACCGGAGGATAAGCCCGCTTATCGGAAATCTGGTTGTAAGGCGAAAGTCCGGTCTGGCTGATCCATACACCACCTCCACGGCAAACCATCAGATAGGAACCGTCTTCCCGTTGAGCGAAAGTCAGGTTGGAAAGACCTTCTATGATACGGCGGTCGCGTTTATCAAAATCAAACTTCTTACGAGTCCACGGACCGTTCAGGCCATCGGAAATATAATATCCGTCGATTACATAAACAACAACACGTCCGTCTTTTAACCAGAAGGCTTCCGGATTATGTCCCGGACCTATCGTATCTTTTATTATGAAAGGACCTACCGAATTTTTACATACGGCATGGTAAACTGTCGAATTGGGCCAGAACATATGTCCTTTCGGAGAGTTCTCCGGCCAGCCGCAAACGTATAAATGATATTGGTTATCTTCTCCCAGCAGGATATTCCCTCCCCAATAGGAACGAATATCGTCTTCGATACCGTTATCGACATAACGTGGAACGACATCTTTGGCTCCCCAGACATCACTGCTCAGTTTTCCCGCCGGCATCGGAAGAAAACGGTCTATAAACCGGGCGCCTTCAACCAGGTGATCCCATTCGACGGGACGAGGTCTTTCGGTGATCTGGGCATTTATATCCTGCATACCGAACCAACAGGCAGCTGACGCACACAACAATAAAGAATAGAGTTTCATTGTATTAAGAATTAAGCTTTTAATGCTTCAAATGTATAACTTTTATATATTGAGTGCTGCGGCTTATACGAAAAAAAACTACGCAAAGGTTTGCGTAGTTTTCAACCGGATATTATTTAACGACAGGCTTTTCTTTTAATATTCCTCCTTCATTATAGCGCTGGTTATTGGGTAATCCTTTTTTATTTACCCCCTCTTTCATCAGCACTTTGAGTTCTTCCAGATAAGACTGGTACACCTTGCGGGGTTCCACTCCGTATTTCTTACATAAAGAGGCAGCCATACCGACAACCTCGCCCATCATCCCTGTCGTACGCATCACACGGACCGTACCCAGTGCAACATGCGTAACACTGATATTGCGCCCGGCCATAAACAGGTTATCTATATTGCGGGAGTAAAGACAACGATAAGGAACCGGATACGGATGGATCAGGATATGTTTCGTTACCGCCTTAAATTCATTTCCCGGAAAATGGGCGCTGTTTGCAGGATCCTGCCAATGCAGATCAATACTCCAGGTCGTAGCAAAAGAAGCATCTTCATGAGTGACATTTTTTGTAATGTCATCTTCTTTCAGAATATAGTCCCCCATCAAACGACGGGATTCCCGTTTGCCTGCCACATAGGCCACCCAGCCCAGTTTACGGTTGCGATACTGAGTATTCTCTTTCATTTGATTCTTCAGGTAACTCCAATTGGAATAAACGACCAGCATGCCATAGTCACGAATGCGTTCAAAATCTTTAATCTGGTCCAGGTTCATTCCGGTCTCCCAGGTCCATTCACCCATCAGGACTTTCTCGCAATTCTTATCATTGAACTCCACGCCGTAACTGAAATCCGGAAAAGATGAGCTTCTTCCATTGTCTACGGAATACCATTGAACGGAAGCACCCATTGTCATCTTATCGGCCTTTTCGGGAGCGATACTTTCTCCGAATTCACTCTTGGCTTCACGTCCCATACGGAAATCGGCTCCGGCCAGATAGCCTATTGTTCCGTCTCCCGTACAATCTGAAAAGAGAGGGGCTTCAAACTTCTGTTCTTTACCACTTTCGATATGCCGGGCTGTAACGGATGTTATTTTATTACCATCTTTTGTTACGCCGATTGCACGATAGTTCAGGAAAAGAGTCACATTCTTTTCATTTGCCAGCCAATCCAGTTTTTTCTGGTCTTCGTAGTTTTCCGCAGGTTGGGCATTTCCTCCCTTTTCCGGACCGAATTCCTTTTGTAAACCTCCCAACTCCTTATAGACGCCTTCTTCGATACGTCCTCCCAAATGGACACGGATCTCCGAACTATTATTACCTCCAATCACCGGACGGTCGTTAATCAAAGCAACTTTGCATCCTAAACGGGCAGCCGACACAGCGGCACTCATCCCGGCAATACCGGCTCCGACAACAACCAGGTCATACTGTCCCGCCAACGGCGCTTCATCCGGAAAACCCAGCGCTTTCCGGCGGAAGGCTTCCAGTTGTTTCATATCGGACGGAGGTATCCGCCCCTCTTCCGTAGTAAAATAAATAGCATCGCAACGACCGTCAAAACCTGTCAGGTCATGCAGCTTGACCACTGTCCTGAGATTTTTCACCGACACCTTACCGGCAGCCTGCCACATCCAGGCTGTACCTTCGGTTCCTAACGGTGACGCCAGCTTTTTACCTCCTACCGACAAGCTGAATTTACCGGGCCCTTCTCCTTTTTTCCAAGGAGAAGTCCAGTTATATGTACGGACATATACATAATACTCCCCCTTTTCAGGAAAAGTAACTTCAGTATAAGCATCGTCTACCGGTTCACCCATACCATGGGCTAGCAAATACGGCGATCCCATCAGATCCATAAACTGCTGGTCGACTACCCAGCCTCCTTTGTTACTGAAATTTTCAGCTTCAACGAAAAGGTCGGCGGCTCTTACCGTACCTAAACTCAATAATAGTAATAATGTTATTAATGCTTTCATGATAAATATATTTACATTAGTCTAATTTTCCTGCTTCCGGAAAGCCTGATTTACCAACACCCCGGCTCATCAACACTTGTAAATCCGGTAAATATTTTTCATACACTCCCCTCGGCAAGGTCTGATGCTTCCTGCACAGAGAGGCGGCCATCCCGACAACTTCTCCCATCATCCCTCCGGTTCTCATCACCCGTACAGTACCCAATGCGACATGAGTCACACTGATATTCCGGCCGGCCATAAACAGATTGTCGATATTCCTTGAATACAGACAACGATACGGAACGGGATAAGGTTCTATTTCCTGCACATCACAATAGGAAAGAAAAGGCTCTTCTTCCATTCCTGCAATCGGTTTAGGATAATGCAGGTCGACACCCCAGGTGGTAGTAAAGGTCGCATCTTCGTAAGGGACCTTCTCCAGTAAATCCTGCTCACGTAAGATTATATCACCCAACAGACGGCGGGATTCGCGTTTTCCGCCGATATAAGCCACCCATGCCAATTTCTTTCCGGCAAACTCTTCTTTCCTCTTACTTTCATTTTTCAGAAATGCCCAGTTTCCGTAGACTGCCCGGAGGGCATGATCACGAATATATTCTATTTCCGTAATCTGATCTCTATCAAGACCTGCCTCCCAATCCCAGTCACCTCGAAATCCCGGAATACATGTCTCCTCATTGAACCGGATAGCCCACGGACAATCGGGAAAGACTGAAACCTCAGGAGTATCTTCCGTATACCATTGTACAGACGTCCCCATTACCAACTGATCGGCTTTTAAAGGAGCCCTGGGTTCACCTGTCTCCTCTTTACTTTCCCGCCCCATACGAAAGTCCGCACCTGCCAAAAAACCGACTTCACCGTCACCAGTGCAATCTGAAAATAATTTGCCCTTAAAGATATACTCTTTTCCTGACATAATATCCTGTCCTACAACAGAAATGATTTTATTTCCTTCTTTTTTGACATCAAAAACCTGCATATTTAAAAATAGGCTCAGGTTTTCCTGACTTAGCAACAAAGACAACTTCTTTTCATCTTCATAATTAGTTGCCGGACCTGCATTATGGATTTTCTTTTCCGGATGCCGCTGTAATATTCCAAAAATCTGTCTGCTCCTGACAGACAGCGAATCCCTCTTTGCTTCCCAGGCATTCCAATGTCCGACACCTCCAAGTTCATCTACCAGGTATCCCAGGTTCGTATAAGGTTGCTGGGCAATCAAACCGGAAAGTCCGACTCTGACTTCCGAACTATTGTTGCCTCCTAAAACCGGACGGTTTTGTATCAGGGCAACCTTACAACCGAGACGGGCAGCACTGAGAGCAGCACAACATCCGGCAATACCACCACCAATAACAACCAGGTCATACTCTCCCCCGTCTTCCGGCTCAACAGGTAAACCCAACATTTCCCGACGGAAAACAGCTAACAGCTTCCCCTCATCCGGAGGAAATAAATCCAATTCAGAGCTGAGAAAAATAGCATCGCACCGGCCATCAAAACCAGTCAAATCCTGAAGTTCCAAACGATTATCACCAACTTTCAACATAATTGTCCCGCCATCCTGCCAATGCCAAGAGGCTTTTTCCGTCCCAAAGGTAGCGTCCAGTGCTTTTCCGTTTAATAAGACTTCAAAACGTCCGGGAGAACCAGTTTTATTCCATTGTTTCACCCAATCCCTGGTCCTAACCCATACACGATATTTCCCTGCCTTCCGAACCTGGATTATCGTTGAAGCATTTTCTACCGGAACACCTAGTCCATGTGCCAGCAGATAAGGAGATCCCATTTGCCCCATGGATTGATTATCCAGTACCCATCCTCCTTTTTTATCAAAGCTTTCTGCTTCTATAAAAATATTATCCGCTTTCAAAGGACAGACCGTTATTAATAATATTATAATCCACCATTGTTTCATAAAAATCTTCATTTACTGTTATTATGATTCGGAATCTGTATAAAAGATCACAGGATCAATTGTCCTTCTTCTTTCAATCTTTTTCTCAAATAAAGGGTATCTATCTTATGTACATCATTTTTAGTCTGCTTAACAGCATGCATGGCTGCCATACCGGCTGCTTCCCCGGTTACCAGACAACAAGGCATTACACGAGTACTGCCAAAGGCCTGTTCATCTGTTGAGATACAACGCCCTGTCGTTAACAAATTCTTAATTCCTTTAGGTGTCAGGCAACGATACGGAATTCCATGTGACTCTCCTTTCTTATAGTGTTCAGGGATATGCTTACCACTATGGATATCTATATAATAGCAATTCCTCCCGATTTCATCTTCAAAAGATTTCCGTTGCCTCCAGTCATCAACCGTAAAAATATAATCGCCTTCAATCCGGCGGCTATCCCTCACTCCAAGCAAAGAAGCTGTTTTTACGACAAAAGCATTGGCAAAGGTCGTAGGCCGTACATCCTTCATGGCTTCTAAATACTGGCCTGCCTTTCGACGCCCCAGTATCATAGCTTGTGATATGGCCCATGGGTCTGTCGTATCAACATCCATATGACCGGCATTACATTGGATAACATCCGGTCCCGACAGGTTATTGCAAAAATGAGTATCAACTAAAGGATATTTACCTGAACGAACCGCTACATAAAGTGGCGTCTTTTCATTCTTCCATTGGTATAATACCGGACCGTTCATATAGTCATAAGAGTCCACATTCGCAAAGGAAAAACATAAACTGGATTTCTGGACAGCCCCATCGTCTCCATATCCACGCTTAAACGGAGCACCTGCCCAGGCTGCCAGATCCCCATCTCCCGTCGCATCTATATAGACCTTACTTTTAAAAGCCACAAGTCCTGCTTTATTTGATACGATGATCGCATCAATCGTATCATTTGACGACATTTCGACGGCTGCCAAACGAGAGAAGAATAAAACATCAGCCCCTGCTTCCGTTACCATCCGGTCGTAGACAGTCATTAAATACTCTGGATTGATACTGACCCAATCCAGTTTATTTTCCGGTTCATGGGAAACTCCTTTTCGGGAAGCTCTGAATATTTTCTCGGCCAATCCCCGGTATATAATTTTCTCACCGTCTGAAAACGGGCACCAAGCTGGTACCATACCAGCTGTTCCCATCCCTCCCAATTGTCCCATAGCTTCTATCAGTAAAGTTCTGGCACCTTCCCGTGCAGCAGAAATTGTTGCCGTGCAACCTGCCGGTCCTCCTCCTACAACGATCACATCCCATTGGTCATTGACCTTTATTTTCGAACGTTTTAATGTCAGAACCTTTTCCTGAGAAACCAATGGAGCCGAATTTATAAGACCGGGTATCGTTGCCGTCACTGCCATCGCTCCTACTTTCTTTACAAAATCTCTTCTATTGCCCATCTTCAATTCTGCTTATCTGATTTATACTATTTATAGCTGGAAAGAAAAGGCACTTTATCTTCCTTTCACGAATAATAAAATGCCTTTATCTTGCAGATTAATAATTAGGATTTTGCTTCATATTCGGATTAATCAGAATCTCAGTCGTCGGTATCGGCCATAAATACTGGCGTTCATCCCATTTCTTTTGGGCAACAACAGCGATCTTACCGGCACTTTCCATCTTAGTGAAATCAGCCAGGCCGTTTTCATCGATATCCGGAGCATAAGGCCAGAACCAGTCTCCCTGGCTAACAACTTTCTCTATAAGTAAAGAAGCCGGGTAAAGCATCATATACACTTTCTTGTTCATTACTTTGTCCATCAACTTCCAGCGCATCAGATCCATATAACGAAGTCCTTCCTTGGCAAACTCCACACGTCTTTCCATACGCAATTCGGATCTCAGCTTGTTCTGATTTGTCATTGTAAATGCCGGATACTGACTTACCGCCGATTTATCGACACCATAAGCTCTGGCACGAACTTCGTTCATGGCATCCAATACGGACTGATCGATCTGGTTCAATTCTATCTTTGCTTCTGCATACATTAATAATATATCCGCATAACGGATTATTATTTTATCAGGATCAATATTGTGGGCATTCTCCAGACAGCTTTCATCCATTCCCTTTTTCCAAACGAGGCCATTATAAGAAGCATATTGCGCAACTGCACGGGAATCATTGTTACTAATCATCTTGCCTGACTTATAGTTCATAACTTCCAATGCCTCAGGATGAGGATTGAATTCTATACCCAGGAAGTTCTCTCCAAACGGAACGATAGTCATTGACAACCGGGGATCGCGATTCTTAAACGGGTCATGAGAATCGAACAATGGAGATTCATCAATGGGTAACCCGTCAATACAAGTATACGAGGCCAATAGTTCCCAGGTCGGGTTCGGTACAGCATATCCTCCGGAATTCCTCGGTAGCCATCCTCTTACATTCATGACCACATTATATTCAATGGAACGGGGTATCAGAAAGATAGATTCCTCCGCATTCTTTGTATTTGTCAGAAACAGATCCCCATAGTCTTTATGTAAAGAATAAATACCCAAATCCATGACAGCCTTTGTTGCAGCAACAACAATGTCATAATCGCCCATATAGAGTGCATAACGCGCTTTCAGTGCCAGAGCAGCCCCTTTCGTTGCCCTCTGAGCACCCGAGTATGAAACCGGTAAAGTTTCTGCCGCCACATCAAACTCATCATAAACAAATTGTTTCACAACCGCAATATCGGTACGGCCCATTGCCATACCTGCCTCTATATCTATATCATCTTCTACCAAAGGTATGCCACCAAACTTTGAAGATAATTTCGCATAAGCACATGCCCTGTGAAAATGAGCCTCGGCAATAAAACCGTTGATTTTTGCTTCGGAAGCACCTGCTTCAACTGCACGGTGTGCTTTTAATATGACCCCATTGGCACGGGAAATAACCTTATATTGTTTTGACCACAGGTCTGTAACCTTATCCGTCTGACCGTTTAAGGTTGCATTTTGGAAAGGAGTCAAAGATTCACGATAAATATTATCATCGGACCAATCGGTATTCCCCTCCTCATCCAACGGCCAGAACGTATCTCTGTATAATTCATTGACAGCCATTTCAATCTCTGTCTCATTCGAATACCAATTTTCCGTCGAACCATAAGACAAAGGATTCAAATCCAGGTCATGGCAGGCAGTAAGCAATGTTATGCCACTGAATAAACAAATTATTATATTATTTCGTTTCATGATCATTCTTATTTAAAAGTTAACCGATACACCTAATAACACAGACATAGTAATAGGATAGCCTGTTGCACTAACTTCCGGGTCCCAACCATGCGGGTATTTACTCAGACAGAATAAATCGCTTCCGGAAGCATAAAACCGAACTGATTCCATACTAATTTTCTTCGTCCATACGGAAGGAAGCGTATAACCTACTGTCAGGTTCTTCATTCTCAGATAGCGTCCGTTGAACATCCAGTAATCAGACATGCTCATGTTGGCATCCACACTATTACGGGTCAGGCGGGGATACTTAACACCAGCATTCTGTTCCGCCGTATTATTGGTACTCCAATAATCACCTTCCAGGATTGACGGGAATCCTCCCCAGTTCGTATTCAATCCTTCAACCATATTTCTGCTGATACGGGAATTCTGACTGCCAACTCCCTGGAACATCATTGATATATCAAATCCTTTATAAGAAGCAGATAAGTTCACACCAAACATGTAACGGGGAAGTGATCCGCCCAGCAATACGCGGTCGTACTCTGAAGAAATTTTGCCATCAGGCACGCCATCCGGACCTGAAATATCTTTATATTTGATATCGCCGATCGTTACATTATTATTCAGCTTCGGTGAGTTATCCACCTCTTCCTGCGTTTGGAATAGTCCGTCACTAAGATAACCGTACCATTCGTCAAACTGGCTGCCTTCCATCTTTACCTTTTCACCTAAAAACTCTGTTCCACCTAAATTTCCCATTTTAGAAATGAAATCAGATAAATTGGCAGATACGGAATATCTGAAATCACCCACCTGGTCACGCCAGCCGATTTCCAGATCATAACCGGTCGTATGCATATTTCCGGTATTTACACTCGGATTATCATATCCGATAAATTTCGGAATTTCGAGAGCTAGCAACATATCCTTCGTTTTCTTCTTATAGAAGTCTCCGGTAAAATGCAGGCGTCCATCCAGGAAGTTTGCATCCAGACCAATGTCCCAGGTTTCTGTCGTCTCCCACGATATATTACGAACAGCATAATACTGTTGAGCGGCTGTCAGGAAAGAATTTACAGTATTCCCACTATAAAATAAAGCAGAACCAAAATTCAAAGCCGATTGGTAAGGATAATAGTTCTGTACTGTTGTGTTATCCTTCGACATTGTGATACGTTCATTGCCCAGCGTACCCCACGAACCTCTCAATTTCAGGAAGGAAAGCCAGTTCCAGTCTAAATTTTTGATAAACTGTTCTTCACTGGCAACCCAGCCTGCTGACAATGAAGGGAAGTTCGCCCATCTGCTATCCGGAGCAAAACGGGAAGAACCGTCCCGACGGAAGTTCACCTGCAACAGATACCGGTTATCATAACTATATGCTATACGGCCAAAGAATGAACGATAAGCATATTCTTCAGCATTACCGCCATTATCCCTCAGATTTTCAGGACCAATATCCAGGTAAGGGAAATTTGTTAATTCATACTGGTCACGAGAAGCGCTCAGTTTTTCCCAAAATGCATAATAGTCCTCATAACCGACCATTGCTGAAAGTTCATGTTTCCCAAAGGTTTTATTATAATTCGCAAAAAACTGAGTGGTCACATCATAACTATCGTTTCTGTTTTCAGTCAATTTAGTCGTTGTAAACCCATTCATATATCCTTTTATCGTATTAGGATCATTGGCATAAGTAAAAGGAACCTGTTTACGAAAACTTTTTACCTTATCAAAATTATAGGTAGGTGCAATTACGCCCGATATCTTCAAGCCTTCAATAGGAGATATATCAATAGCAGCCTTACCACCCAGCCGGTTATACCAGGAGGTTTTCAAACCGCCGTCCGTAATCATAGCCAACGTATTCTCACCGTCCTTGACGTCTCCCCACATACCGTTACTCCATCGCGCTGCATAAATAGGCGGAGTTGCGCGATATTGTAAATCCATCGGATTTCTATGTGGTTCTTCAGACTTGGAACGTTTATAATTTACGTCCAGATGAGCTTCAATATATTTATTGATCTTAAAGTCGTTATTTACCCGGATCATATAACGTTCATAATTTCTGTTCACATAAATACCGTCTGTTTTATCATAACGGAATGAAGCCTTTGTACGAACGACTTTACTACCACCTGCTATATTTATCGAGTGAGTCTGGCGGGGGGCAGAGTTTTTCAGAATTTCATCCTGCCAGTCTGTTACAGGGTAAGCATCAGGATCAGTTGCATTATTCTTTATCCAGTTGTTGACCTGATCTTCCGAATACGTCTGATACCAACCTCCTGCATTATTATCATTATAACGCAGTTCATTTACCATTTCCATAAATCGTTGGGTACCCACATATTCAGGAAGTTTAGTAGGCATCTCCCAACCATACTCAAAATTATAATTCAATGATAAATCGTTCTCTTTAGCACGTTTCGTTGTGATCACAATTACTCCGGCAGCGGCACGGGAACCGTAAATAGAGGCAGAAGCAGCATCTTTCAAAACAGACATGCTCTCCACATCTTCCGGATTTACCTGGTTGATATCACCCGGAACCCCATCGACAATAACCAACGGACTTGATTCACCGATCGTCGTTACACCACGTATTTTGATGGAAGCGGTAGAACCCGGAGCACTATTATCGCGCGTAACCAATACACCGGAAGCAGCTCCCTGCAATGCCGTAGACAATTGCGTTGTTTTACGTGCTGCCAGATCATCTCCTTTCACGGCAGCTACCGCACCGGTCAAATCTTTTCTTTTCATGGTACCATAACCTACAACTACAACTTCGTCCAATAATTCAGAATCTTCCTCTAAAGAGATAATAATATTTGATTTATCATTAATTTGAAATTCCTTCGTTATATATCCTATATAAGAAATTGTTAGTACAGCACCCTGATTAACAGATAGAACAAAATGCCCGTTCATATCCGTGATCGTTCCATTTGTTGTCCCTTTTTCCACAACATTAGCACCAATAACCGGATTTCCGTTCTGTTCAATAACACTTCCATTGATTTTCTTCTGCTGATTAACACTGTCTGTCACTAATCTCCTATTAGACAATGCAATCTGTTTATCTACAATACGATACTCTACATTGGTCTTTCCAAATAAAATTTCTAATATTTCATTGATACTCTTACCATGAATATCTATATTCACTGTCCAGTCAATATCCACAGATTTATCAGTGAAAAGGAAAGAGTATTCCGTTTCCTTTTCAATTTTATCGAGAACTTGTTCAACAGTAGCATTTTCCAGTTTCAAATTAATAACCGTATTCTGTGAATACAAATTTTCTGCATGTAACTGAGTCATCACAATAAATAACAAGAATAAACTGATTCTCACAACACGCACTAATTTAGGTATACATAGGGGGATATCCCCATTGGATTGTTTTAGAATTTTCATAACTTTGTACTTGGATTTTTTAATTAAACGAATTAGGACCGATTGGCGTCGGACTTAATTTTTTGATTTAAGGGACAAGGATAAGTTGACGCTTATACTTGTCCTTGTCTTTTTTGTATTACCTGTTTCTTATATAACCTCCTTTCTTTATTGGTATTTGTTTCTTTTTATTTTAACCAAATATCTATACGCTGACGCGGATAGGATGAATCTTTTAGTTGTTCAGTCTCCGCGATTTTCCAATCTATCGGAGCAACTAATTTCAAATAGTCTAATATCTGAGTTACACTTTCTGTGGAGAACGAAGCCCTGCATTTATAATCAATATCGGTCTTCCGGTGCATAACAATATCGACATTATATCGTCGTGATAACCGTTTTATCACCTCATCAAGCGAAGTATTCCTGAACACCAGGCGTCCATCCTTCCAGGCCGTTTTTTCCTCTACATTGACTGTACGTATCAATAACTTCTGATCGGATTTACTATAATAAGCCTGCTCATTTGGCTTCAGCAGTACAGATTGCTTATGAATGAGAACATCCACCTTGCCTGTTTCCAATGTTGTTTCAACCCACATCTCATCACTATAAGCATTTACATTGAACTTCGTTCCATGTGCCTTCACTTTCATCTTTTCGTTGACTGATACATAAAACGGATGCAGTCTGTCTGATTGCACTTCAAAATACCCCTCTCCAGACAGATAAACAGTCCTTTCATCCCCCGTAAAGCGAGAGGGATATCGTAGAGAACTTCCTGCATTAAGCCAAACTTTCGACTTATCCGGTAATTCCATTTGCGTAACTATGCCGGGAGCAGAAACAACTTCCAAATAAGATATATGCTTATCCTCTTGCAGTCGGTTTATATACAGATAAGATAAGAAACCTGTCGATAAAATAAAGGGAAGCAACAATATGGCAGCTATACGCAAAGCGTTGTTAAGATATTTTTGTTTCCAGGAATAAGCCGTTATCCTTTTCTGATTTCTTGCAAAAGCCTGCTCAATATCATAATTATCGTAATCACAAATATCTGCATCTATAGCCTTTGCTATGAGGATGTATCTTTTTATATCTTTTCTATCCAGTTCCATATCTTCTTTGTTTATGAATAGACACACAGAAATAAAAAAGGGGACACTCTATTTTCATTTTTTTTTCAAAAAAGCAAGGTTTATATTTTCTCATTCTTATCTTTGCTTTACTAAACAAACTGATTCAATGTATATTTATTAGTGGAAAGACTTGACACAGAGAGTATAGAATATCTTTTATGGAGTATATCCAATAACGATGACCAAGTAGCTTACCGTTCGTTATTCGAACAGTATTATGTTTCATTATGCCAGTTTGCCAGGCGATACATCGACGACCAAGAAACACGCGAAGATATTGTTCAGGATGTATTTTTTACTATTTGGGAAAAAAGGAAAACTATCATTCCTTACACTTCAGGTAAAAACTTCCTCATAACATGTGTCAAAAATCTTAGTTTAAACTATTTGCGTAGTCAGGGATATAAACAAGAATATGAAACAACGATCAAAAAAAATATTCCCATATATTTTAATAACCTAGATGATCTCTATACACTACAGGAACTGCAGCATCTACTATATCAAACATTAGAGAAACTTCCGCCTGAATACAGGCTTGCTTTTGAACTGAACCGCCTTGAGAACAAGAGCATTGAAGAAATAGCTGAAATAATGGGGGTATCCTGCAGAACAGTAAAAAGATATAAGAGCAAAGCGATTGAAATACTGAAAAAAGAATTAAAAGATTACTTACCTTTATTTATGCTATTCACCTCCATTTTCGACAAATAGCGAGCAAAACAGAATTCAGTAAATTATATAAAAAAGGAAGAAGATCCTTTCTCCTTCCTTTTTTACTTCACCATAAGCAACCTATCTCATTTACCTGGCAGTTTGATTCTCTTTCTCTTTATCAATCTGTTGGACAGCCTTTGTTCTATAATCCATATAATCTTTTGTATTCAATGCCGGGAAACCATTCTTTTCAAGATAATCACCAACTTCACCCAATGTCTTCACATTTTCTTCCAAAATTGTACCGTCAGGGAGTGGTCCTATATTCAAAAGCAGGTTTGCATTTATCTTTGCACAATAATTCAATAAGTCCATAACCTCATCTTTCGACTTTTGTCTCTGTCGCGGAGAGCTATGATAAGCCCATCCCAATGTTTGAATAGGAATATTCAATTCAGCTGGTTTTCCTTTATTGCTTTCCCACGAATGATCAGCAGCATCCTGCACTTGCTGAGGCAAGCCGGCACTCTTAAACACCGAAGCCAAAGAGCCCATTTCTCTTTCACCTGTAATGAAATCCTCATTTCCATTTGCTCCTGTTTTAAACACAACCAGTGCATGCGGCTGGATTGAATGAATCATATCATAAACTTCCTGTATATTAAAAAGATCGGAATGCTGATATATACCACCGACTGTATCAAACCAAAGCCCGGCAATCGGTCCGTATTGCGTGCACAGTTCCATAATCTGCGTTTTCGCAAAGTTCAGATAATGTTTAAAATCTTCCACCTTTTTAAAAGCATACTCGTCGGGCATTTCCTTATAATGGGGACGAGCCGGATTATACATAGAACTCGGTAAAAAATAAGGATGGTGCCAATCCAAACCGATCGAATAATAAATGAACAAGCCTAATCCGGCTTTCCGGCAAGCGACAGCCAGTTCCTTTACAAAATCACGTTGTGCAGGATAATCCACACTATTATAGTCGGTAGCTTTCGTATCCCATAAGGTATAACCATCGTGATGCTTTGCTACAAAAGTTATGTATTTCATTTTAGCTCTGATCGCCAAATCCACATAATCCTGGGCATTAAATTTCTCACCTTTGAACTCTCGGGCTTTCTGCTCATATTCTTTATAAGGGATAGCTTCATTATACATCACCCATTCTCCTTTTCCATACAAAGAGGCTGGTCCCCAATGGATAAACAAGCCAAAACGAGCATCCTTAAACCATGCCAAAGCAGCCTCTTTAGGTGATTTTGCGTATTCGGCTTCGTATCCTTTCAGATAATACGGGACTTCTCTCCACGTCTGTTCCTGCCCTCTCAGATTCAGGCACAAAAGCAAACAGATAATCAATACACTATATTTATTCATAACAACTCTTTTACTTTGATCAATTACCAAGTCTATTTATATTCCAACCACGCCGTAGCTTTTGTATCTTCATCTGTGGAGAAACGAATCCAACGAGCCTGGAACTCTGCCGGAAACTCATATGTCCATTTTTCTCCCGCTTTCACTTTCCGTACCATATATTCCATCCAATCCCCGTTCCCTGTCGGGTCTGCTTCAATGGTAAAAGTAATATCGTCAGTAGACTGATGCGATAAGGTTAACTTTTTCCTATCATAAAATCCAATCAGATAAGGGTCAGACGGGATACCGGCTTTTACTGACGTATCTTTCCACGGACCACCTTTTCCGATCAGTTTACCCAACTGCCACAAATCATCAATAACACCTACCCATACTGCCGCTTTACCGTCGTTGGAAACAATGACATGTTCATTATCCTTTCCTTCTTCCGGATTCACCCCTGTCAGGACAAGCATTCCACGATAGGAAGCATAATCGTTTATCCGGTAATTATGAGTAGAAACAGGACGAATCTTTGCATAACCATCTGCATTTTCGGCAGGAAGTTCATAAAATGTACCCATACAGGAAAATAGATCACGCTCTGTTGCCACTTCGCGACAAATACGAAGTTGCCCCTCATTCGTCAAAGATGTATACGCCTTGTCCCCTAATGGCAATCGCCATCTGCGTCCCAGGCCGTCAACAATTAATACCGAGCTATTTTCTATTGAAACAACTTGTTGCGGAATAGCAAATTTTGAGCGGATCAAACCGGCCGTTTCAGCATCATCCTTGCGAACCAGCTCCAACTTATCGCCCATTTCATAATAACCGGTTTCAACCGTATTACCATTTACAACGGTATTAGCCAACAAACCCAAAGCACGACGGTTATCCCCAACTCCGTACAATAAACCGCCGGTTAAATTTTTATCCGTAGCAGAAGCCATACCTTTATAAATTGTTGCGGGTTGTACAGAGCGGGTATCAGGTGTCGTATAAGAAAAACTAGCTGTTGCCAATGTATTCTTGTCTGCTTTCACGCGAATCCATTCTCCTTTATCTTCTGCCGGAAATATAACACTGGCGGCCTTTCCCGGACTAACAGTTACGGATTTTATTGTTTTCCAATCGTTCGTACCAGTTTCGTCTACTTCATAGGCAAAAGTTACCGGTTGTTTTCCCTCATTCTTAATCCAACCGATACGATTTGCCCAGCCGGCAAACAGGAAAGGCTCGGAGGCTTCATTTGCCTTTATGCTCTCTTTTGCCCAAACAGCCCCTTCGGCTGTTGCCGGACCTAATTCATCCGGTTTCGAAAAAGAGGTAAACCACAGATTGGAATTGGATTGGCCGGGACCTTCTATATTTCCTTTTGCCTTACGTTTATTCAGGAATTCTTTCTGAGCCGAGTCATCACATCCGAAAACGAGCTGATCGTTCCAACGAGTGAAATCACCGATAACCTTCAGATAAGCAGAACGCGGACGGATACCGGCACTGTTATCTGCTGTAAACTGACCGGGAAAACGCCAGAACATGCCATGCATCGTCATCAGATAATCAGGATTGGATTCTGTTCCGACATTCCGGATACGGGGCCATTCCGTATTCCATCCGTGCGCTCCGTCATAGCTATGGCTGGCTTTGGGAAGGCGATAGAAAGACCAACCTTTCTTCGCATCACGTACTCCCAGTAAAACAGACTTATGATCCCAACCCGTAGCCCACAACGGGTCTGTCTCCGGATTCGTATTTCCATAAATGCCCCCAGGACCTGTTACTTCCGTAAATTGATTCCTCCGAACCGTTTTCCAGTCTTTACCATTCCATTCAGCCAAAACACCGGCTTTTACATCAAACTTTTTCAATGCTTCAGCCGTACCTTCCCCATTGTTGGAAAAAACAGCAACGCCTTGTCCCGAATAGAAACCTTTTCCATGTACACCCGGCAATACATCATTCGTATCATCCTTTATACCTTTCTTTCTATTTCCATCCTGATATAATTCTTTTACTTCCAACGTATTGACATCCACCTCATAAAAACCCTCTTCCATCGTACCGTAATAGATTTTATGGGCAGGATCCGTCAAATGGCGGGCATTGCCGGTATGACGTCCCGGCATTACCGAATAAGGTATCACCCGAACTTTACCTGTTTTATCAATGGCATACGGACCAATAAAAAGCTGGTTGCTTTCTTTATGGACCATGCGGTTCGCCGGAGTTCCTCCTATACTCTCATCATGTATAATCTGGCGATAATCGGATGTTACCTCATACAATTTATCCGAAGAGCCATTAGGTAAATGTGGCCCATAGGTAATAACCCATAATCGGTCTGCCCAGGGAACCACGGCTCCCGTTCCACATTCTCCTTCATTATTATAATAAGCCAAACGAGGATAAATACCGGATACCGAATCCGGAACTCTCTTAGACTCTTTTTGTGCCGAACAACTCATTATCGATAGTACTGTCAATATGCCTATCGTACTGTTTAATTTCATCTTCATTTTATTTCTGTTATAAAATTAGCAATAAAGGCTCCTCTCAACGCTTATACGCATTAAGACAAGAGAGGAGCCAATATAAGAATTATTTATACGAATTTAATATCCGGGATTCTGTTTTAAATTCTCATTGATAAGAACTTCCTTCGTAGGAATCGGCCATAAATATTGACGATCGTTCCACATACGTTGAGACATTGGAGCTATCAGTCCGGCTTTTTCCATCGCAGAGAAATCAGGAATACCGTCTTCGTCAATCTGCGGAACATCCGGCCAAAACCATAGGCCTTTATCTATGATCTTTTCACGCAATAAGCTTACCGGATACAACATTCCATAATTAGGACGCGTCAATGCTTTTCCTGCAATTTTCCATCTGACCAAATCCATATAACGCAAACCTTCCTTTGCAAATTCCACACGTCGTTCGTTACGGATAATCGTACGCAACTTTTGTTGAGAAGTTGTAGTAATTGCCGGATAGGCACTTATATTTGTATAATCTACCCCATATGCTCTGGCACGAACCCTGTTAATTGCATCTAATACGGATTGATCTATCTGATTCAACTCGATCTTTGCTTCAGCATACATGAGTAAAACATCTGCATAACGGATAATTATTTTATCGGGATCAACATCCTTCCCATTCTCCAGCCATGTTTCATCAATTCCTTTTTTCCATAATAATCCATTATAAGATGCAAACTGAGCATTCACACGGGCATCGTTGTTTTTCTGCATCTTGCCCGTATTGTAATTCATTACCTCCACTGCATCCGGATGCGGATTATAATCAAATCCCAAATGCCGGGTTCCAAATTCAACAATCGTCGCCGTACAACGCGGATCACGATTTTTAAATGGGTTTTGAGGATCAAACAAAGGTGATTCATCTATCGGAAGACCATCTATACATTCATAAGCAGCAAGTAAATCCCAGGACGGAGCAAAAGCGCCCCAACCACCCGGATTTCTTGATACCTCATTCATAACCGTCCAGTTTCCTAACGTCACTTTATATTCGATAGAACGGGGTAACAAGAAAATCGACTCTTCCGAATTTTTAGTAGTCGTCAAAAAAAGTTCGGCATAGTCCGCATGCAATTTATAAAGTCCTAAATCCATACACTTTTTAGCAGCATCAGCCGCGATTTCCCAATCCCCCATATAAAGAGCAAAACGAGCCTTCAATGCCAGGGCTGCCCCTTTTGTTGCACGCAAAGAAGATACACCGGTATATTTCTCCGGCAAACCTTCTGCCGCTTTATCGTAATCTTCATAAATCTTCGGTACTATTTCCGATTTAGGAGTACGACCAAGTGTAAAAGCCTCTTCAATATCGACCACACTTGTCACGTAAACAACATCTCCGAAATAAGTGACCAGTCTGGCATAACAAGATGCTCTTTGAAACAAAGCCTCAGCCTCATACCGTTTTATCTTTTCTTCGGAAATACCCATCTCTGCCGCCTTATCCATATTGGACAAAATTGTATTCGTTCGTGCGATAGATTTGTATTGATTGGCCCATAACGTTGTTACATCTCCGCTTTGACCATTGAAGGTCCCTTTTATAATTTCAGAGGGAGTTTCCCTATAAATAAAATTATCGGTCTTATCTTCATTGTCCAATGGCCAGAATGCATCTCTATAAAAGTCTTTGATCGACATTTCTATTTCAGTCTCATTGGAGTACCAATTTTCGCTGGATGCCTGCGACAGAGGATTTAAATCTAACTCATAACAAGAGTTTAAGCCCAAACAACATCCTAATAATATGATAAATGTACGTTTCATCTTTTTATTCTTTTAAAATTTTACAGACAAACCAAATAACACAGACGTAGTAATCGGATAAGCAGAACTTCCCATCTCCGGGTCCCAACCTTTCGGATATTTACTGATACAGAACAAATCATTGGCTGCCACATAAATACGAGTTTGCTTGATCATTACTTTCTCTGTCCACTCCGCAGGTAATGTATAACCTAATGTCAGATTTTTCAAACGGAAATAACGGCCATTAAATAACCAGAAATCTGACATGGCATAGTTTATACTACTATTAGAATATGTCAGACGAGGATAAATAGCCTCGGCATTCTGTGCTTCCGTATTTTTTTCACTCCAATATTTACCATCGATAATCACCGGAGTATTCCCCCAGTTTGCTTGTAGCGGTTGTACCATTGCAGAGGATAGACGGGTATTTCGCCTGCCTACTCCCTGAATTGCAACAGAGAAATCAAAACCTTTATACCCCAGATTCAGCGTTCCTCCATATTGAAAACGCGGCAAAGATCCGCCTAATAAAACACGGTCATACTCAGGAGAAATCTTTCCATCAGGTACACCGTCAGGTCCGGAAATATCTTTATATTTAACATCGCCCAATTGTACGTTATCATTTAATTTCGGTCCTTTTAAATCCTCTTCCGTCAGCATCAGACCATCACTCAAATAACCATACCATTCGTTAAATTCACTGTCTTTCAATTTCACCTGATCTCCTAGGAATTCTGTTCCGCCCAAATCTCCCATCTTAGAAACAAAGTCGGAGAAATTAGCAGAAATTCCGTAAGTCAAATCCCCTATACGGTCATTCCAGGCTAATTCGATGTCATATCCATTGGTATACATCTTACCTGTATTTCTCTGCGGATTATCAAACCCGACATAATCAGGGATTTCCAAAGCCAATAGCATATCTTTCGTCTGCTTGTTATAATAATCAGCCGTAAAGCGCAAACGATTATTAAAGAAATTAGCATCCAAACCGATATCTACCGAACTTGTTGTTTCCCAGGAGATATTTTCAACGGCATAAGCCCACTGCGCCGCTGATAACTCAGGAACAACCGTTCCATTCTGATAGAACAGGACATCACTGAAGTTGATAAAAGCCTGATACGGATAGTAAAGGGCATTTCCATCTTTGTCCGTAATCCGTTCATTACCCAACGTACCATAAGAAGCCCTCAATTTCAGGAAAGACAACCAATTAATATCCGCATTCTCCATAAATGCTTCTTCACTTAACACCCAACCGGCAGAGAAAGACGGAAATACTCCCCAACGATAATCAGAATGAAAACGGGAAGATCCGTCATAACGAATATTCGCCTGAAACAAATATCTGTTATCAAAACTATAAGCTACACGGCCAAACCAGGATCTATAAGACAGCTCCGTAGCACTTCCGCTATTATCACGCAAATCCAACGGACCTACATTCAAATAAGGGAAATTACTCAATTCATATTGATCACGGGAAGCACCCAGATTCTCACCGGATGAATAATAAGTTTCATAACCAGCCATCAAGTTCAAATCATGCTTACCAAAAGTCTTCATATAATTGGCAATTCCTTGAATTGTTATATTATAACTGTCATTCCTCTCTTCTGATAATTTTGTTGTATTATAGCCTTCCATGTAACCGCCAACCATATTCGGATCATTTTCCAAAGAATAAGGTACCGCCTTACGGAAATGTTTCTTTTTCTCAAATGTATAATTAGGTGCAATCACTCCTGAAATTTTCAAACCTTCAATCGGAGTTATATTAATTGCAGCACGTCCTCCCATCTGATTATACCACTCATCTTTAAAACCTCCGGAATTTACTACAGCATAGGAATTATTCCCATTCTTTCCGCTCGCATATTCTCCGTTAGCCCATACAGCCGGATAAATCATAGGAGCTAAGCGCATATCAGAGAAGGGAGAGTAATAAGGCTGATGATTTTTTGTCCGTTTAAAATTAAAATCCAATGTCGCCCCCAAATACTTATTTACCGTAAAATCATTATTGGCACGAATCATGAAACGCTCATAATCACGGTCTGCATATAAACCGTCCACTTTATCATAAACGAATGAAGCATTCGATTTTACTGTTTTAGAACCTCCGGCTACACTAATCGTATGAGTCTGACGCGGAGCCGAACCTTTCAAAATCATTCCAACCCAATCTGTCATAGGATATTTATCAGGGTTTGTCTGGTGATATTTTTCCCAATTATTTATATCATCATCCGAATAAGCCTGGTTCCAACCTCCGGATTTATTGTCATTATAACGCAACTCATTGGTCGTTTCCAAAAAACGTTTAACCCCTACGTACTTCGGTTGCTTGGTTGGTATCTCCAATCCGTATTCAAAATTATAATCGATCGACAGACTTTTCTCCTGGGCCCGCTTAGTCGTAATCAAAATGACGCCTGCCGCTGCACGTGAACCATATATGGAAGATGACGCTGCATCTTTCAAAACAGACATGCTTTCCACATCATTCGGATTCACATCATTAATACTACCGGGAACACCATCGATAATTACCAACGGACTCGTATCGCCAATCGTCGTAATACCACGAACCCGGATACTACCGGCAGCTGCCCCCGGAGCATTGTTATCACGGGTTACCGTCACACCGGCTATAGCACCTTGCAACGCAGTAGATAATTGTGTTGTCTTACGGGCTGCCAAATCATCCCCTTTTATAGCAGCGACAGAACCTGTCAGGTCTTTCTTTTTCATGGTACCATAACCAACAACGATAACTTCATCCAAAACTTCAGTATCTTCTCTCAAGGTGATTGTCAAGGAGTTCTTGCCAATGACAGGTACCTCACTCGTTACATATCCTATATAAGTGATAACTAACGTAGCGTCTGACGCTACGTTAAGGGAGAACCTCCCTTCGGCATCCGTTATTGTACCGTTTGTCGTCCCTTTTTCTACCACGTTTGCACCAATAACAGGCAAACCTGTTTCATCATTGATAACTCCCGATACAATTTTCGTCTTCTGTTGTGCTGCATTCGTAGCCTGATTGGGTTCTGTAGAAGCCTTAATTAATACCTGACGATCAATAATCTGATAATTATATCCCGTATTATTAAATATCTGCGTAAGAACTTCATCCAATGTTACATTCTTAGCATTTACACTTACTTTCTTATTCACATTTACATGGTTGTCATTAAAAAAGAAAGTAAACTCGCTGTTCTTCTCAATCTCTTTCAGTATTTCAATGATACTGGCATTATTCTTTTTGATTGAAACTTTATAATCCTGCGCATAGGTGGAGGCAGAAATACAACAGGCAACAGCCAATGAAAATAAGGTTGTGATCTTCATAATGCGAATTGTTTTTCTTAATAACGGGACACAACAATCCCTGTCATTGTTTTTTTTCATAACTTTGTATTGTTTTTAATGAATAATAAATGCAAGTCGTTGGCTTGGACTCCTTATGACGTGCATTTTCTTGAAAACTCACGGATTGGAAGGTACTTGCAGGTATCTTCCAATTTTTTTAGGTTAACTGCTCGATATGTCCATAGGCTATAGATTTAGATTATTAATTATTTGAGAACTAACACATAATTTCCATTACTTGTCTTTTGATATTTTAAAGGAGATGATTCTCCCATCATAAACAATATCCGTTCCAATGATTCATCCCTTACCTTAAATGTAAAGCGGTATTTATCCGCCAGATCTTGCTGGCACATAATCTTACGTCCGTACCATTGCTCCAGACGTGGAATAATCATGGATAGTTTTTCATTTTCGAAACTGACTATCTTCTGTTTTCGCCATGAAGTATATTTATCTGCATCGACAGTTAAAACATAGGCCGAATCTGCTTGCTGATCATATACCATCTTTTCATTCGGCGACAAAATAAACTCAGCTCTATCACCTTTTGAATTATTTATTCCTATCTTGACTTTCCCATTTAACAGGACAGTCTCCGATTTACTTTCTATATCATAATCAAACACCTCGAAAGCCGTTCCCAAAGCCTGTACTTCCATTTCCGAAGTATGTACGATAAAGGGTTTGTGAGGATTTTTATGGATATCAAAAAAAGCCTGACCGTCTAAATGTATTTCACGTGTTTTTCCTGTAAATGCAGCAGGATAGGTCAATTTACTACCGGGTCCCAACTGTACGACCGTCCCGTCCGGCAATGATACCGATTGCATATTCTGAATACCTGACGTAACAACATAAACAGGAATATTATCTTTCTCTCCTAGATAATAAGCCATCCCTCCAACAGCCAACAACAATAAAACAGATGCTGCCACGCTATAAACTTTATAGAATAAATATCTTTTTACAGATGCATTGTCCCAAAGACTTTGGCGTATACGATGCCATATCCGCATACTGTCAGCCCGGTCAATATACGCAGCATCCGGAGCATTGTTCCACTGACTGAACATTTGTGTTTTTACCGCATCCCGCTCATTCAGTGCAGTACGCTCCTCCTCTCCCAATGCATCCTGCATCAGCTTTTTTAATATATATCTTTTATTATCCTGATCCATTTCTTTTTATCTGCTTTATAATAAATACCCCCGAACATATAGGTTACCCCTATCCGCCCATCGTTTTTTTTTAATTTTCTAAGAATAAATGAAAAAAGGGAATCGGTTTTTACAGGAAAAGAGAAAGTAGAGTGATATTCTTCCGCAGATATTTAAGCGCTTCACTAATTTGATTTTCAACAGTTTTCTCCGATATATTCAACAATTCGGCTATTTCTTTATAGCTCTTGTTTCCTTTCCGGCTCAGATTAAATATTTCCCGGCGGCGTGGCGGCAACTCGTTTATAAGCATGTCAATATATTCGCTCAGGTTCTTCGCCTCTATCTCCTCTTCAATATCGTATGAATCTTCCATAGCGGCGAGGACGGTCATTTTATAAAAATCTTCGTTCAAATTTTTTCGGTGTTGGTTAAATATCAGGTTGCGGGTGATGATAAACATCAATCCTTTGAAATTATCGTCTTCACGCATAAAGTCACGCCCTTCCCACACTTTTATAAAAACTTCCTGCACGACTTCCTCTGCTGTATCCTGATTGGTCAGGTAAAGACGGCTGAAGTTGTATACCTGCCTCCAGTACTTTTTATATAAAGCAGTAAAAGCCTCTTTACTGTTTTGCTTCAATAATAATATCAGTTCGTTATCCTCCATTTTCCACATTCAGAATGTATGCAAATATAAGAGATTTTATTTTACCCGGCAGAAAGTAAAAAATAAAATATACCCTCTTTATGGTATTTCCCATAATCAATACTCCTCTTATCTTTGTTGCATAAATAAGAACAACTAAAATATAGAATGATATGGCAAACGTAGCAAAAAAACTGACAGACCTGATTGGTAACACTCCGTTATTAGAGTTTTCCAACTTCAATGCAAGCAAAGGATTAAAAGCAAAACTGATCGGTAAACTGGAATACTTCAACCCGGCAGGCAGTGTGAAAGACCGCATCGCCCTGGCAATGATCGAAGACGCAGAACAGAAAGGACTTCTGAAACCGGGAGCGACCATTATCGAACCGACAAGTGGAAATACTGGTGTAGGACTTGCCTTCGTTTCTGCTGCCAAAGGATATAAACTGGTTCTGACAATGCCGGAAACGATGAGTGTAGAACGCCGCAACTTATTGAAAGCTCTTGGAGCCCACCTAGTATTAACTCCCGGAGCCGATGGCATGAAGGGAGCTATCGCCAAAGCCGAATCATTACGTGATGAAACACCTGGTTCCGTCATCCTGCAACAATTCGAGAATCCGGCCAATCCGGCTAAACACGTACAGACTACTGCACAGGAAATCTGGCGCGATACGGATGGTAAAGTCGATATTTTCGTAGCCGGTGTCGGTACGGGCGGAACAGTCAGCGGTGTCGGTGAAGGATTGAAAGCACATAATCCGAATGTGAAAATCGTAGCGGTAGAACCGAGCGACTCCCCCGTCCTCTCCGGTGGTAAACCGGGACCGCATAAGATACAGGGTATCGGGGCCGGATTCATTCCTAAAACATATAACGGCAAATACGTCGATGAAATCATTCAGGTAGAAAATGACGATGCCATCCGTACCAGCCGTGAACTGGCACAAAAAGAAGGATTGCTGGTAGGTATCTCTTCCGGTGCTGCCGTATACGCTGCTCTAAAACTGGCGGAACTGCCGGAGAATGCAGGCAAAACAATCGTTGCCCTATTACCCGATACCGGAGAGAGGTATCTTTCTACCGTATTATATGCATTCGAAGAATATCCGCTATAATTTCTGTTCACGAGGGCCTCATAAATGTTTTTGACGCCCTCGTGAATATTTATGAGGTCCTCGAAAACATTTATGAGGACGTCAAAATAACTTCTTTCCCTTAGTTTTTCACACATAATTAGTCAAATATTTGACTAATATCCGATAAATATCTATCTTTGCGCCGATAAAAACAGCAAGTATGACAGATAGTGAATTAGCTCACGAACTTAATCTACTAGTATTAAGGACACGCATGACATTCCGCCAGACCATTCAGCGAATACTGAAAAGCAACAACGTCGATATGACCTTTGAAATGCTTCAGGTAATGCATTGTTTGTGGAAAGAACAGGGAGTCAGCCAACAATCGCTGGCCGAAAAAACAGCGAAAGACAAAGCATGCCTCACCAACCTGATCAATAATCTCGAGAAGAAAGGATGGGTTATACGGCAGGAAGATTGCAACGACCGCCGTAATAAACTGATATACCTCACCCCCGAAGGAGAAAAGGTGGCCGACAAGATTAAATCCCTCCTGAAAGACATGTACACCCAGGTCGGGCAACAAATGAACACCAAACATATGGAAGCCTGTATGAAACATCTAAGCAAACTGAATGAGATATTTGATCAAATATAGTTTTTTATTGTTACTGTTTATAGGAAAGCCTGTTGCGACTTGTTCCCAACAGGCTTATTCTCTTACCCTCGACGAACTCTTCCGTCTGGGTACGGAAAACAGCTTGCGCCTGCAAGCCTCCCACATGCAGGAAGTCGTCGCAGCCGACAAGAAAAAAACAGCGCAAACGGCCCGTCTGCCCGGTATCAGTATCGGTGCGACGACCGGATATATCGGACAGTCTACCGTCTTCCGGCAGGGACTGACGCAACCGGTTCATCCCGACCTGCCCGACTGGTCACATAATTATAATGTAGAAGTAACCCAACCCGTCTATCGCGGAGGTAAAATACATTATAATATCAAACGTGCCTCGTTGGAGAAACAGATTGCAGCACTCAATTCGGCCAGTAGCAAAGCCGAAGTCAAACTGCTCCTGCTCCGTCAGTATATGGACCTTTTCAGCCTCTACAAACAAAAAGACGTATTTGCCCGTAACGTGGAAGAGTCCACCCGCAGACTTGAGGATATCCGCCGCCTGAAGAAAGAAGGTATCGTCACCCGAAACGACGAGTTGCGTAGTGAACTGCAACTCACCAACGACCAGCTGGCCTGCCGCGAAGCAGACGATAATATCGCAATCGTCTCCCAGCAACTTGACGTCTTGCTCGGACTGGATGAAACATTCCTCCTGCAACCCGACACGGCATTGCTTTACACGGCCGTTTCACTGGAAAGCTATGATGCCTACGTCCAACAGGCTTACCTCAACTATCCCGAATTACAGATCGCCCGCTACAACACGAAGCTGGCTGAAAACGATATATTCCTGTCAAAAGCCGACTATCTGCCCTCACTCTCGGTACGTGCCGCCAATACTCTGGCACGCCCGCTGAACACTACGATGGAAGACGTCTTCTCCAACAACTGGAATATCGCTTTAAGCCTCTCCTACAACCTGTCATCCCTTTATCAGAATAAACATAAGATGCATGAGGTAAAACAAATTGTCAATATCCAGAAAAATAAGGAAGAACAAATCCGCCAGGATATCCGTATTAATGTCAAAAGCGCCTGGATCAGGCATCACGAAGCGCTCGACCGCGTACAGGCACTGATCCTGTCGGTCAGGCAAGCGGAAGAGAACTACCGTATCGTAAACAACCGTTATCTCAACCAGCTATCCATCCTGACCGACCTGCTCGATGCCAGCAGTGTCAGGCTTGAAGCCGAACTGCAACTGACCAATGCACGCACCGAGGCTATCTACAGTTATTATCAACTGATGCATGCGTGCGGCAATTTATAACTTAATTAAAAACAGACAAATATGTCCGGACTACATAGAAAAAGAAAACAACTGAGGCGACTGAAAATAAGGAATATCACCCTCAACACCGTATGTATCCTGCTCGCTTTCGGCGGCATATCATGGACGGTCAACTATTTCTGGAAATATGTCAACTACGAAATCACCAATGATGCCGTAGTGGATCAATATATCACCCCCGTCAATATCCGCGTACCGGGTTACATCAGGGAAGTCCGTTTCACCGAGCACCAGCAGGTAAAGGAAGGCGACACCCTTCTGATCCTCGACGACCGGGAATACCGTATCAAGCTGAAAGATGCCGAAGCCGCCCTCCTCGATGCCCAGGCCTCCAAAGACATACTAAGTTCCGGCATCGAAACCTCCCAGGTGAATATCAGCGTACAGGAGGCCAATATCGCCGAGACGGAAGCCCGCCTCCGGCAACTCAAACAGGACCATCGACGTTATGCCAACCTCCTGGCCGAAGAGTCCGTCTCGCAACAGCAATACGAACAGGTCAAGGCTGAATACGAAGCCATGAAAGCCCGCTATGAATCCCTGCTCCGCCAAAAGAGTGCCGCCCAATCGCAATATTCGGAGACGAGCAAGAAAAGCGGCAGTGTGAAGGCGGCCATCCTGCGCAAAGAAGCCGACCTGGAGATGGCGCAACTCAACCTGTCGTATACAGTCGTCACCGCTCCCTTCGACGGATACATGGGACGCCGCACGCTGGAAACCGGACAACTGGTTCAAGCCGGACAAACCCTCAGTTACCTCGTCCGCAACAATGACAAATGGATAACCGCCAATTATAAGGAAACACAAATCAGCCATATCTACATCGGCCAGCAAGTACGCATCAAAGTAGATGCCGTAGACAACCGCATTTTCCACGGCACCGTGACGGCGATCTCCGAAGCGACCGGCTCCAAATACTCCCTCGTCCCGACCGATAACTCTGCCGGCAACTTCGTCAAGATACAACAGCGCATCCCTGTGCGCATCGACCTGATTGACGTTTCGCCCGAAGACATGAATCTGCTCCGTGCCGGCATGATGGTGGAAACGGAAGCATTGAAAAGACATTGAATAATACAGCATAATGGCTACACAAACACCCCTGAATGTCCCTATCCGCCCCTGGGTCCCCCGCTGGCTTGGGATCGTTACGGCTTTTACCGTCATGCTGCCGATCATCCTGATCAACGGAGCCTATACCGGGACTATCACCGAAGTTTCAGGAACGCTGGGTGTGTTGAGCGAAGACATCAGCATGGCTTACTATGCGACATCGGCGGGAATGGCGGTTGCTTATCCGCTGATCCCGAAAGTGCGTCCGGTAGTGACCACTAAAACGATCCTGCTGATCGACCTCTTGTTGCAGGTGATCCTCAGCTTTATCTGTGCGCAGGTGAACCAGATGGATATCATTATCGTATGCAGCTTCTTTATCGGTTTTCTGAAAGGTTTCGCCATGCTGGAGATCATCCTGATGATACGTCCGCTTTTCAGTCCGCAGAATGTGCGCAGCGAATTTTATGCTTACTTCTACCCGATCGTGTTCTCGGCAGGCCAGGTCTCGATGGCGGTCACGGCACAGTTGGCCTATTACTACCAATGGCAGTATATGTATTACTTCGTTATCCTGCTCTTGCTGGTTGCCATCTCTTTTATCCTGATGTTCTTCCGGTATGCCAGGCGTCCTGTCTATTTTCCTTTTAAAGAGATAGATTGGAAAAGTATCCTGCTCATGGCCTCCATCCTGCTTTTCACCATCTGGTCGGCCACCTACGGGAAGACACTCGACTGGTTTTCGTCCGCTAAAATCACGGTGTATGTGCTGTCGCTGCCGGTATTGGTCTGGTTATTCCAGTTCCGGCAGAAGACGCGGAAAAATCCGTATCTGAAACTGGAAGTGCTGAACAGCAGCAAGGCGTTGATCGGCTATTTCTTCATGATGTTGGTGATGTTCTTTTCTTCCACCAGTTCGCTGGTGACCAGTTATATGAATAATATCATACGGGTAGACAGCGTACATGCCAACTTTCTGAATCTCTGGATGCTGCCGGGGTTTATCTGCGGGGCGGTGATCTGTTTCTGGTGGTTCCGCTGGCAACGGTGGCGTTTTAGGATACTGATATCCGGAGGGATGCTGTGTTATGTGATCTATCTGGCTATCCTCTATTTCGGGATCACACCGGACGGGAGGTACGAAATGTTGTATCTTCCGATGTTTCTCCGGGGAATGGGAATGATGATCTTGTTTATCGCTTTCGGTGTGTATGCGGTGGAAGATATGAATCCGAAGCTGATGATATATAATGCCTTTTTCCTGATCACCTGCCGTTCGGTGATAGCTCCTGCCCTGTCGTCGGCCTTCTTCAATAATATGCTTTACCGTCTGCAATTGCGGGATATGGCGATCCTCTCGGAGAATATGCGCCTCGATAACCCGCCGGCGGCACAACAATACAACCAGTCACTCAATAATGCACTGGCACAGGGACATAGCATGACAGATGCCGTGCAACTAGCAACAAACAGCCTTTACACCACACTGCAATCGCAAAGCTTGTTGCTTGCCTTGAAAACGATTATCGGCTACGTGCTCATCTTTGCGATTGTGGTGATGGTTATCTCCCGCTTTACGCCTTTCCACAAGACTTTGAAAGTCGAGATTGTGAAGACTGGGGAAGATATGGTCTGATTAAATATAGTATTCCGCTGCATCGACTATCCCTGCGCGCAGAGCATATTTGGTTGCCTCGTGCACATTATTTACTTCCAGTTTGCGGAAAATATTTTTGCGATGGGTGGTGATGGTGTGGATGCTGGAGAAACGCTCGGAGGCAATTTCTTTGGTCGTCTTGCCTAAAGCGATGGATTTCAGTATTTCTTTTTCTGTCGAGGTCAGTACGGGGTGCTCTTGGGGTTCACGGACTATTTTCTTTTCTGAAAGCAGGTTATGAATCCGTTGACAGATAAAACGTTCGGAATGTAAAGCCGATTGCAGGGCCGCACGTATTTCTGCTGACGGGGCATCCTTCAAGACGATGCTGAAAGCCTCGCTGCTGAAGAGGATGCGGCGGATAAAATTTTCGCTCAGTTCATCGCTGAAAAGTATCCAGGAGACCTGTTTGAAACGCTCCTGCAAGATCAGAAGTTCGTCGGCACTCGTCAAATCGAAAAGCGTGTAGTCGAGGATCACGACAGCCTGCGGATGCTGTTGAAGGAGTTGAAGCAGCTCGTGTTTGTCGGCAGCCTCGGTCACAAGGCTAAGATCCGGCATCCTGTCGCTCAGGTAAAGGATGCCGGCTTTGGTGATATCCTGGTTATCGGCTATGATAAGCGTCCGCATCAGCGTATGGCTAAAGCCTGTTTAATGTCGTTATACAAATCGTCGACCGGTTCGAGTCCGACCGACAGGCGGATTGTTTGCTGGCTGATATCCATTTCCTGCCGTTGCATTTCGGTGAAACTGCCATAGATGGTGCTTGCCGGATGGATAGCCAATGTCTTGTTGTCGAACAGGTTCGTGGCACGGCGGATCAGTTGCAGGCGGTTCATAAAGGCAAAGCAGGCCTCACGGGAAGGCAGGTCGAATGTCAGCATGGCTCCCGGATATTTTCCGAACTGGACAGTGCTCAGTTTATAATAAGGATTATCTTTCAGGCCGGTGTAATTGACCGACACAATACCTTCCAGCGTTTGCAGCCGGCCGGCTAGTTCCAGGCAAGTTGCTCCCTGCCGTTCGAAACGGAGAGGCATGGTTTCCAGTCCCAGCGTCTGCATGTAGGCAACCTGCGGCGTCATATAAGCGCCCAGGTTCCGGTGTATCTCCTTCCGGAGGCGGGCGGTGAAAGCGCGTTCGCCAAACTGTTCATACCAATGTTTCAGTGTGATAAAATGGCTCCAGTCGAAGGTCCCGTTATCAAGTATCAGGCCTCCTATGCTTGTTGCCCCGCCGGAGATATATTTGGTGCTGGATACGATCTCGATATCTATACCAAAATCTTTTCCGTGGAAGACAGAGAAAGGAACGATCGTCGTGTCGGCGATCAAAGGTACTCCCGCCTCCTTTGCGATAGAAGATAACATCTTCAGGTCGGCCACTTCCAGCTGCGGATTGGTAATCACTTCGAGAAAGATCGCACAGGTGTTGCAGTCGATATGGGCGCGGACCTCGTCGGGATCGGTCAGGTTACAGAAACGTGCCTCGATATCAAAGGTGGCCAGCGTCGTCTTCATCAATGACCAGGTATTGCCGAACAGATGCGGGGAAGTGACGATATTGGCTTTTGCACGCCCGATCGTCATCAACGTATTGCAAATGGCAGCCATACCGGAATTGAGGGCGGTGACACTCATGACTCCGGTAACGGACAGCACACGATCTTCAAAATATTGTACGGTCGGATTCGTAATCCTCGAATAAGCATGGTCGGACGTACGGCCACAGAAAGCGGCTTCCATCGCTTCCGCCGATTCGAACTCGTAAGCAGCAGTGTTATAGACCGGCATTGCCAATGAGCCATAGGCGTCCGGCTTCTCGTAAGGCGTATGAAGCAAACGGGCTTCAAAACTATTTTCTTCCATTCTGTATTTTCCTCGTATAATTTTCTTTTTGCCGCCACAAATGTAGGATTCATTTAGATGTAAAATAGAATTATCCGGTAAAAATTAGTACATCCAACTGTTAAATTGTATCTTTGGATTCCTATTAAACGATCTAAAAGAGCTGTTATATGAAGATAATAACATACAATGTAAACGGCCTCCGCGCCGCTGTGGGAAAAGGCTTTCCGGAATGGTTAAAACAAGAGCAGCCCGATGTACTCTGCCTGCAGGAAACTAAACTTCAGCCGGATCAATTCCCGGCAGAGGCCTTTGCGGATTCAGGTTATAAACCTTACCTGTTCAGTGCCCAGAAGAAAGGTTATAGCGGGGTAGCTATCCTCACCCGTCAGGAACCCGATCATGTGGAAATAGGAATGGGTATAGAAAAATATGATAACGAAGGCCGTTTTATCCGTGCGGATTATGGTGACCTGTCAATTGTCAGTGTCTACCATCCTTCCGGAACCAGTGGTGATGAACGCCAGGCCTTTAAAATGGAGTGGCTGGAAGATTTCCAGAAGTATGTAGTGGAATTACAGAAAACACGTAAGAATCTGATTCTTTGCGGCGACTATAATATCTGTCATGAACCGATAGACATTCATGATCCGGTACGCAATGCGACTAACAGCGGTTTCCTTCCCGAAGAGCGCGAATGGATGACACGGTTTCTGGATGCGGGGTTTATCGACACATTCCGCCATCTCAATCCGGAAAAGCAACAATATACATGGTGGAGCTATCGTTTCAACGCCCGTAAAAACAATAAAGGCTGGCGTATCGATTACTGCATGGTCAGCGAACCGGTAAAACCGTTGCTGAAATCGGCTTATATTCTGAATGATGCCGTGCATTCAGATCATTGCCCGGCGGTATTGGAGATTGAATAAAAGACAGAAAGTATATATGAAAGGGGAGAATATATCTCCCCTCTTCTCTTTATTCACGCCAATACTCCGGCTTGTCCAGTGCATCAGCGCATCTTACCTTTCCTTTAGGAATACTTCCTGCTTCCGAAGTAAGGGATTGATACATCCAACAATCAGCATAGATATCTTCAATCGGATAAGGAGGCGGATAACCGGCTGCTTCTGCATTCCCTTTAAAACCATGGCGGGGATAATACTCTTTATGCCCCAGCACAAAAACCATCTCCACTCCCATCTCCTTCAATATCCGATGGCCTTCCCGGATCAGCAAACCTCCGAAACCTTGTTTCTGATACTCCGGCTTTACGGCCAAAGGAGCCAGGATATAAACAGAAGGTGAAGGATTGCTCCCCTCCAGTGAGGCCTTTGTAAAAAGGATATGGCCTATAGCCTCCCCCTGATAACAGGCAAGCAATGAGACATAAGGTTCTGCTGTCTGATCTGCCAAAAGGTCTTCCACCAGTACGGCCTCGTCATTTTCACCGAAAGCGAGTCGTTCAACGTTCATTACATCGTTAAAATCGTCAGAAGTAGCCCTCCTGACTTGCACGTCGTTTAAATTCATGACTATGATATATTAAATGGTTACTATGCTCCCTTATGGGAACAGTTTTTATCTATAAAAGGATATAATAATAAGGCCCGGATGAAGATGTATATCCGGAGTATTGAAGTGACCAGCCTATAAAGAGTTATAGGCTGTTATTAAGCACTTATAGATGTAGAAAGTAGTGTTTTCAAAAAACTGTTTTTATAATTCGGGAGCAAATATAGCAAAATAATCCGGTTAGTAACCACTCAGTGCCGGAAAAAGTATCTTTTCCATGATCTTATATCCGCCCAAAGTAGGGTGCACGCCGTCTTTGGAATATTTCTCCGGCAAACCTCCCCGCTCATCCGCCAATTGAGAATGATAATCTATATAAGTAAAGCCGTTACGGTCTGCATAAGCCTTAATCATTTTATTCAGTTCGATAATTTTATCGGCAGGTTCCAGTCCTTTACGCCAGCCGAAATCATAGGCGGGCAAGACAGAACAAAGAATTACATCGATATGGTTTGCTTTTGCCAATTCGGTCATAGATATGATATTTCCCAGTATATTTTCCTGAGAGATATATCCGTTGTTTTGGGCAATATCATTGGTCCCGGCCAGGATTACAACAGCCTTCGGTTTGAGGTTGATTACATCTGCACGAAACCGCACCAGCATTTGCGCCGTCGTTTGTCCGCTGATACCTCTGCCGATAAAGCCATTGTTCTTAAAGAAAAGCGAATCGTTATTCCACCAGCCTTCCGTAATCGAATTTCCCATGAATACCACTTTAGATGGGAGTTCTACCGTTTTATTAAGTTCGGCATACCGGCCAAAATTGGCCCAATCTTTCTCCTGGCCTAAAAGAGAGGAGGCAGCCAATGCACACACAACCAGCATCAGCCATTTCTTAAAGTTCTTCATAACATGATTTTATTAAGTTACATGAGATACAAAAATAATTCTTTTATCCTTATCTTTGCTCTAAATCTAAATTAAAAACACATCATATTCCTATGAAAAACTATTTCAAGAGAAATTGTTTCTTTATTCTATTCGTCTTTTTGATGTTTCAGAGTCATTCTACTCTGTGGGCAATGGATGGTGCCGGAATGGCATTTAAGGTTAGTCTGTCGGGAAAGATTTATCATAAGTTTTCTTTTTTACTGGAAGAGGATATCCGTCCGAAATCAAACTTCAAACAGGCAGAGTGGTTTCTGACAACAGGAGAAATCAACTATACATTCAATCGGTATCTGAAAGCCGGAGTAGCCTATATGTTACTTAACCAGTACAAGGCTTCCGAAGAGTTACGGAACAGATATTATGTGTATGCTTCGGGAAAATATCCTGTCGGCAACTTTGTCCTGTCTCTTCGCGAACGATTCCAGAGTACTTATAAAACAGGCGCCGAACATCCCAAGAATTATCTCCGGACAATGCTCACCCTCTCCTATAAGATCTGTAAAACGGATTTCTCCCCTTTTGCTTATGCCGAAATATTTAATGACACAGGCTATCAGGGTAATATGCACACAGACAGGATTCGCCTCTCAGCCGGAAGCGATTATAAGATAAACAAGCAAAACGCATTGCAGTTATATTACCGTTACCATATATTCAACGTATATGATCCGGTCAATTATAAACATGCAATAGGGCTGACCTATTCACACAGGTTCTAAAAAAATAACTATCTTTGCAGCCGGAATTTAATTTATAGACATGATACGGAAAGTTTTTGCTTTCCCGAGTGCTTGATAAACCTCGTAAAAAACAAGAATTATGCAGAAGACAACTGTAACAATCCCATTTATGCTGCTTGGCATCCTGTTCAATATATGCCTGGTAGCGTCCAATCTTTTAGAGACGAAAGTCGTACAGGTATTTGGTATTACTGCTACAGCCGGACTGATCGTATTCCCTATTTCCTATATTATCAATGATTGTATTGCCGAAGTATGGGGATTTAAGAAAGCGCGTTTGATTATCTGGAGCGGATTTGCTTCTAACTTCCTCGTTATCGGATTTGCACAACTGGCAGTCATGTTGCCTGCCGCCCCGTTTTGGGAAGGGGAAGAAGGTTTTAACTTCGTCTTTGGAATGGCTCCGCGCATTGCGATTGCAAGCCTGATCGCTTTTCTGGTCGGCTCGTTCCTGAATGCGTATGTGATGAGTAAGATGAAGATTGCTTCCAAAGGGAAAAACTTTTCTTTACGTGCGATCGCTTCGACATTAGTGGGTGAGAGTGCCGATTCGATGATTTTCTTTCCGATCGCTTTTGCCGGATTGATTCCCTGCAAAGAATTATTAATCATGATCGGGACACAGGCGGTTCTGAAATCACTCTATGAAGTGATCATTCTTCCAGTAACGATCCGCGTAGTAAAATACATAAAGAAGGTGGACGGTAGCGATGTCTATGATATCGGAACGTCTTACAATGTTTTGAAGGTAAAGGATATTTAATTACCTGGCTGGTTTCATTATCTCATCGGCATGGGATGCCGATGTCAGTCGACCAGGATAGTAACCTCAGCATCATAGCCATATAATGCTAGCCACTTCGCTTATTTAAACAAATGCGACCAGTCTTCCCGCGGCTGGGGAGTATAGGTACGAATACCAAGCGCCTCCGCCGTACGACAGTTAGGTACGGCATCATCCAGGAATAAGGTTTCTTCCGGATTGATACCGGCATCTTTCAAGACATATTCAAATATATCAGCATTGGGCTTGACCATGTTCAACTCATAAGAAAGGTATATCTTTCCGAAAAAGTCTTCGGCATGATGTCCTTTATAGGCAAAGCTATTCTTCTCGGCCCATTGCCAGTGGATCTCATTCGTATTACTGAGAAGCATCGTATTGTATCTGGAACGAAGGTCCATCAATAAATCGAGTTTGTAGGCGGGTATATCATCGAGCATGGCAATCCAGGCAGCATCGATCTGTTCATCGGTCAGGCGCTGCTGGGTAAGGTGACGGATACCGTCCCTGAACTCGGCAGAGGTGATAGTTCCCATCTCTATCTGCATAAACAGGTCTTTACTGTTCAGGATGCAGTCGCGGACATCGGGCACACCAAAACTTTCAAAGGCCTCCACACAGCGGTTGCGGGTCAGATTAATGATCACTCCGCCAAAGTCTATAATCAGATTCTTTATTCCTTCCATACTCATCAATAATAATTACCAGCGTCTGCGACGTCTGCGGTGACGCTGTTTTTGTTTATAATCACGTATTCTGCGGTAGGCTACCCAGACAAATAACAAACCGAACACAGCAAAGATCAACAGGACAATACCGGTATTCAGGTTATCGCCTTTCACACGGCTCCACATTTCCAGCACAAGCTCCGTCTCATCGCCAAAGTCACGGATCATAGCACAACGTTCCACCACTTTATGATCGGGATATTGTACCGGATTGATCCGGATACTGTCGTTTCCGGGACCAAAGAAATAGCTGAGATCAGAAAACTCCTCGATTGTCGTATCTATTTTTGCCTCCAGTATCTCCGGTGTGGCAACGGCACTTACATAACCATTGGCATCCATATTGCGCAAGGCAATGTCCGGACGGCAAAGATAATCCAAAAAATAACTGGCAGCCTTCACATTGCGGGCATATTTGGGGATTGCCCAGCCATCATACCAGATATTACTACCTTCGAGCGGCACTTCATAACCCAGCTCCACTCCTACGGCATCGGCTTCTTCCATTGCCCAGACGGCATCTCCGCTCCAGGTAAGGTTCAGCCAGGCCTTGTTTTTGGTCATCATTTCCTTACCGAAGTCGGCTTCCCATCCGGCAATATTGGGTTTCATGCGTTTCAGGTAATCCTCGGCAATAGCGATTGCTTCAGGGGAGTTGTCGTTCATCAATTGTTCTACCGTAACGGTTCCGTCGGCAAGTTCCCTGGCATGAGCATAAATGATGGCAGTACCATAGGCATCGCGATAACTGTCTTTCATCAGGATCTTGTTTTTATACTTGGGATTCCACAGGCAATCCCAGGTCATCACTTCATCCTTTGAAACAAATTTCTTATTATAGAGCAAGCCTGCCGTGCCCCACATATAAGGGACAACGTAGTCGGTTGTTTTCATTCCCGGCTGGCTCAGTTTATTGAGTTGTTCCTGGATATACGGAGAAATGTTATTCAGGTAATCGGGCGTTTTTCCGAAGTTACGGTCGATGGGAAGCAACAGCTTTTTCTTCAGCATACGTTCGATGATATATTCCGAAGGACATATCAGGTCGAAATCTTCGTGACCGCGCTCCACCTTGGTCAACATGATCTCGTTAATGTCGAATACCTGGTAAATGATACGAATATCCTCTCCCGTCTGCTCCTTATACCAGACCGGAAATTCATCCAGAATATCTTCATCAATATAATCCGCCCAGTTATAAATTTTCAATATCTTACTGCGCTCTTTTTTCGTACGTGCACAGGACGAAAATACGCCCAGGCAAGCGACAAGTACGCATATTATTTTAATTAGTCTGTTCATACCCTACTCCTGTTTGACATTATTTAGCGGCTTTATCAGCCCTCTTATTTATCACAATCAGCAACACCAGTACGGTGACAAAGATGATTGTGGACAACGGACGCAGTTCAGGAGTAAGTCCTCCCTTCCGGGCATCCGCATAGATAAAGGTTGAAAGTGTTTCCAGTCCTTCGTTACCGATAGTAAAGATCGTAACGGCGAAGTCGTCGATCGAAAGCGTGAAAGCCAGGATAAAACCACTGATCATTCCAGGCCATATCTCCGGCATAATCACTTTGCGCAGTGCCTGAAACGGGGTTGCACCCAGATCAAGCGCGGCTTCATACACATTCTGGTTCATCTTTTTCAGACGGGGCATCACACTCAATACAACATAAGGAGTACAGAATGAAATATGCGCCAGTACGACTGTAGTAAATCCCTGCGAAATACCGAAACTGACAAACAACAGAAACAGGGAAACACCGGTTATGATATCTGCATTCATCATCGGTATGGCATTTCCGAAGTTCATGATTCTACGCGAACGGCTTCTCAGGTTGAATATACCGATAGCAGCAATACTTCCCAGGATTGTCGAGATAGATGCAGCCAGCATGGCAATGGCAAATGTATTCCACAAAGCACCTACCAGCGAGCGCTGCACGCCTCCGGTAAACAAGGAAGTATACAATTTTGTTGAAAATCCCGTCCAGTTACCCAGCACCTTCGCTTCGGTAAATGAAAAGATCATAATGATCAGGATCGGAGAATAAAGCAGGATAAGAAGCAACCACAGATAGGCCTTCGCCATTATTTTCGTCATCATATCACACCTCCTCCTTCATTTGAGGCATTGTCTTCCTCGTTGGTAAACAGGATCGTGACACCGATCAGCAGCAACATGATAAGAGACAGGGCGGCGCCATAGTTCCACATCCCGTTATTGATATTCTCTTGTACGGTCGTACCGAACAGTTTGATATTGTTCATTGTCAGCAACTCGGCAATGGCGAACGTCGAAACGGTCGGCATAAAGACCATCACGATACCGCTCATCACACCGGGCATCGACAAAGGAAAAATTGTCTTCATAAATACCTGGAAAGGATTGGCACCCAAATCCTGTGCGGCTTCAATCAGGCTGCGGTCCATCTTCTGCAAGGTATTATAGATCGGATAGATCATAAAGGGCAGAAAGTTGTATACCATACCGAAGATCAAGGCTCCTTCGCCCAAAGGCAAATCAAGGAAATCGAACAGGGCGACTGTTGCCAACGTACGGATCAGAATGTTCACCCACATCGGCAGGATAAACAACACGACCATCGTACGGGAAGTATTAAAACGGGCCTGACTCAATATATAGGCTGCCGGATATCCTAAGAGCAGGCAGGCCAAAGTAGTAATGATCGCAATCCCGATAGAATAGACAAAGGTATTCAATGCCTCGGGATGCATCATAAATTTACGGAAATTGGCGAAAGTAAATGCTCCCTCGGCATCCGTAAAGGCATATAAAACGATCAGGAGCAATGGCATCACTACGAATACCGCCAGAAATAATGCGTAAGGAATCGTCCAGTTCCTGCGCCGCATGAAAAATGCTGAGACTTTATTTATCACTTCCTTTCCTTTTAGTTATGAATAATACGTATATTCTCAGGGGCAATCCGTATACCAACCCGGTCACCATCGTCCCAGACATCTGTCGTATCGACGAAAATATCTTCGTCCCAGTCAGTAAACACTGTCAGATGATAATGGTTCCCTTTGTACAGGATAAATTTCACTTCACCTGTCAGCTTGCCGTCTTCTTCGTTATCTTCCAGAATAACATGACGGAAATCGACTTCCACTTTTACAGAAGCGTCCGGTTCCACATCAAAAACTTCGTTACACTCAAAAGTGGTTCCAAGAAATTCCACATGGGTAGAATCAATCATTTTACCTTCAAACGTGTTGCAAACACGTTCTTTCTTCATAACATGAATATCGAATGGTTTTACCAGCAATCCGACTTCCTGTCCGGCTTCAAAACAATGATAATCCTGTACCATGAACTCGTATCCTTCGGGAGTCTGCACCATCATTTCGTAATGGACTCCTTTAAAGATGGAAGAAGTAACCGTTCCGGTCAGCATGGCAGCTTCCGACGGGTCGAATATATAAATATCTTCCGGACGGATTACGACATCGACCGGAGCCTGTTCTCCGAAACCTTCATCGACACATTCAAAATCGTGTCCGGCAAAAGAGACTTGCTTATCTTTTATCATCAATCCGTTCAGGATATTACTTTCACCGATGAAGTCGGCTACAAACGAGTTGATCGGTTCGTTATAGATATCGATCGGGGTTCCTATCTGCTGGATACGGCCTTCGCTCATCACGACAATCGTATCGCTCAATGTCAATGCTTCTTCCTGGTCATGCGTTACATAAACGAAGGTAATGCCGAGTGACTTATGCATTTCCTTCAATTCCATCTGCATATCTTTACGCATCTTCAGATCAAGTGCAGCCAACGGTTCGTCGAGTAATAACACTTCCGGTTCATTCACAATGGCCCGGGCAATGGCGACACGCTGCTGTTGTCCGCCGGAAAGGGAATCGACATCACGGTATTCATAGTCGGTCATACCGACCATCTTCAAGGCTTGCTTTACCTTCTTTTCGATCACGGCGGAAGGCAGTTTCTTTAATTTCAGGCCGAAAGCGATATTATTGAAAACATTCAGGTGCGGGAACAATGCATATTTCTGAAACACCGTATTGACCGGCCTTTTGTGTGGCGGCGTTTGCGTAATCTCCTTTCCTGCAATGGAGATCTCCCCTTCCGAAGCGGTCTGAAATCCGGCTATCAGACGTAACAATGTGGTCTTACCACAACCGGAAGGTCCCAAAATAGTAACAAACTCGCCCTTACGGACAAACAAATTTACATCATTCAGCACAGCCTTGTCCCCAAAGAACTTGGATACATGTTCTACACTGATAATGCAGTCGGACTTTTGCATAGATTTATCCCTTTTCCTTACAAGTTAAACATATAATCGCTCGCTTTTATAAAAAGCGGCACAAAGGTATACATTTTAAGGGACTTTCAAAACGTCTGAACCGTTAAGAGATGGATATATAAAAGAACGTTACCGAACTTTATTTATTTCCCTTGGGTAACAACAGGTTCAGTAAAACTCCCAACAATGCGGACAACCCGATACCGGCCATTGTAAAACCGCCAAATTCAATTGCTGCGCCACCTATGCCGAAGGTAAGGATCAGCGAAACAATAATCAGGTTGCGTGTATCGCCCAGATTCGTCCGGTTTTGTATCAGGCTGTTTATACCGACAGCCGCAATCGTACCGAACAGCAACAACATTATTCCGCCCAATACGGCCGGCGGAATCGATTTCAGAAAAGCACTGATCTTCCCAAAGACAGAAAAGACAATACCTGTCACCGCAGCAATACGGATAACGGTAGGGTCTGTGATCTTTGTCAGCGAGATAGCGCCAGTCACTTCCGAATAGGTCGTTACAGGAGGTCCTCCGATCAGGCCGGCAGCAACACATGCCAAGCCATCCCCCAACATAGTACGGTGCAAACCCGGATCTTTCACAAAATCTTTGCCGGTCACCTCATTGATGGCATATACATCGCCGATATGTTCAATGATCGGGGCGATGGTAACCGGAATCATAAAAATCACAGCTCCCCAGGATAATTCCGGTTTAACGAACTGGGGAAACGCAAACCAGGGAGCGGCAACAATCGGTTCAAAATCAATCACACCAAAGACTGCCCCGGCAATATACCCTACAATGATCCCGCAAAAGATAGGGATCAGCTTGATCATCCCCTTCCCGAGCAAGGATGCCAGAATAGCCGTCAGCAAAGCGATCAGGGCCAGCGGCCAGTTCTCTTTTGCCATATTCACACCGGAACCGGCAAGCGACAAACCAATCAGTATAATAACCGGCCCGATCACGACCGGAGGGAAAAGCGTTTTAATAAAACCGATACCACGCCATTTAACCAATGCGCTCATCAGTCCGTAGACAGCACCTACGGCAACCAATCCTGACATCGTACCCGGCAAACCATATAATTCTGTCGCTTTAATGATGGGAGCAACGAAAGCGAAACTACTTCCCAGGAAAATAGGAACTTTTCCTTTTGTAACCAGATGAAAGATCAATGTACCCAGCCCGGCAGTAAAAAGGGCTGTCGAAGGATCAAGACCGACCAATAAAGGCACCAATACTGTTGCACCAAAGGCTACAAAGAGAAATTGAACGCCCACTATTGTTTTTTGAGCGGGGCTCAGTGATTTTTTGCTGTCCATTGCGAAATAAAAGATTATATTTGCACAAATATAAATAGAATAATTCAAACGCTGAATAAGAATATGACACAGAATAGCTTTCATAAAGAAACAGCCTATTTTGCATCCGGCTGTTTTTGGGGAACCCAATATCACCTGGAAAAAGTAAAAGGCGTAGAATATACGCATGTCGGCTACATGGGCGGAACAGTAAATAATCCGTCCTATCCGGAAGTTAAAACAGGGACAACCGGCCATGTAGAAACCGTTGAAGTCATCTTTGATCCTTCACAAACCAGCTTCGAACAATTGCTGCGTCTTTACTTCGAAACACATGATTTCACACAGGTAGGAGGACAAGGCCCGGACATAGGCAGCCAATATCGCTCCGTTATCTTCTATTGCAATGAAGAACAGAAGGAGATCGCGGAAAGATATATCGGTAAATTATTCGGAATGGGATTTAAAGTAGCTACGGCATTGGAACCTGCCGAGAAATTCTGGATAGGAGAAGACTATCACCAACATTATTACGACAAGAAAGGAGAAACTCCTTATTGTCATATTTATCGGAAGATATTCAATGATTGATTTTGTTTCATCCTAAGGAAACTAAAATTTCTTCCGGGAGAAACAACTGTTTCATCCGGAAGAAACTAAAAATATACTATCAGAAGTTTTTCTTATCGTCAATAATATATTCGGGACGCGCTTTGATTTCATCGAACAGAATCCCTACATATTGTCCTAAAACACCCACCGTCAACAGCTGGACACCGCCGAAGAAAATAACAGATGTCATAATGGAAGTCCAACCGCTTTCGGCATTACTGAACCCGTAGATTTTTCCCAGTGTAAACCAAGCGGCCAAAACAATACCGACCACCACAGCTATAAATCCCAAACTTGTTGCCAACCGAAGCGGCTTTTTAGAGAAATACAACATGGCCGTCGAAGCAAACTTCCACATTTTGCTGAAAGGATATTTCGTTTCACCGGCAATCCGGGCTTCCCGCTCATAATAAAACGGCACCTGCTTATAACCGAGCCAGCTTATCAATCCCCTGATATATTTACCCCGTTCCTGAAAACGGTCGAATTGATCCATAATTTTCCGGTCGATCATACGGAAGTCACCGGTATCCAGCGGAAAGCTGACGTCACTCATATAATTAAGCAAACGGTAAAATGCTTTTGAGGTAATTTTTTTGAAAAAGCTTTCCCCTTCCCTCGATTTTCGTACGCAATAGACTACGTTTGCATGCTCTTTTTCCTGCAATTCCAATATACCGGGAATCAGTTCGGGAGGGTCCTGCATATCGGCATCGAGTATGACGGCCAGATCAGCGTCACAGTTATTGATACCTGCCGTTACGGCCGGCTGATGTCCGAAGTTTCTTGAAAAATGGATTACCTTTACCTGTGGATCGGAGGCAGCTATACCATCCAGCAATTCCCGGGTTTTATCCCGGCTTCCATCGTTTATATAAATAATTTCAGTAGCAATAGGCACCGACTGCAATGCTTCCTTTGTACGACGGTATGATTCGGATATAACCAACTCTTCGTTGTAACACGGCACTATAACTGCAAGCTTCTTCATCTGCTTTTTATGACTTGAATGTATAAAACTTATTCATTACGAAATTAATAACCGTATAAAAAGCCATAGCCAGCAACTGGTTATAATAAGGATCGATCGACAGGTTGGCATTCAGATACATCAGCAAACCTAGTTGCATCAGATAACAGATACCGAACACAACACCGAAACGAACGGCACTGCTCATCCAGCCCGCATCGCTATGGAACGTCCATTGCTTGTTCCAGATAAAACTGTTCAGTACCCCCGCCGCATAACCGACTATATTCGATACAATATCCGAACAACCGAGCAGCTTCATCATTATCCAGATAACGACAGCTGTTATAACGGTGTTCCCCACTCCCACTATACCATACTTAATGGCTTGTTTTACTGTTTCCATTCTTATTTATAATATCAGTGACTTCCTGCTCGGTCAGTTCCTTTACATTTGTTATTGTAAAGATGTCTGAAAGGAAATCGCCGTATTGGTTACATTCATTGATAACCTTGTCAAGGGTTAACTTGATGTCTGCACGTACCGGTATCAAAAACACCAGTTCCACATATTGCTCCCCGATCGTCAGGCGCTCTATCTCGCAGTCGGCCTTCGGCAGGAAATAAGCGAACTCACGTTCTATGACTTTACGCTGATACTCCAGGAAAGGTTTACGATCCCTGGATAACATCAATACGTAAAAGCGCAATTTCTCACCTTTGCCTCCCAGCCCTGTCGAAATATATATTTGTTTCTCATCCGACAACTCCGACTCCAAAGAGATGCGACTTTCCATCAAAGCCATATAAGCCCAGTTGCTCACATCTTCGTCCGGGTGCTGCACATAATCTTCCAGCATCCGGTAGGCTTTCACCTCGCGGGAAGTTGCCAGCATGGATAAAATATATTTCTTATAATCGGTTGTCGACTCCGGATTAGACAGACTTTCGCGGAAGGCTGTATAATCCATATCGTTTAAATCCGGTTTTGCCCTTTCTTTACGAACCTGTTCGGAATACTTGAAATATTCCATCTGAAGTTCAACCGGAACACGCTGTTCTAATATATGGAAATGTCCGTCCATCTTGCTAAAAGAGTCACGGAACTTCTTGAATACATCACCTTCTTCTTTCATAGACCTGTTTTTTTAGTTATATACTATACCCAATAAACAAGAAACTAAGACAAAAGTAAGGCTTTTTCCCGATATTTTTGGCATTAGAGCATAAAAACGGGGATAAATGGCATTTTTATTTACCTTTTATCCCCCAGATCAGTTCAAATTATGCGAATCAAACGCCTGCATAGATCAGGAAACCCAAACCGACAACAAAAAACAGGAACATTCCCAAATTCAGATAACCGGAAGATCTGGGCGCTCCTTTAAATTCATGCCAGATCAGGATTCCCCACAGGGCCGAAACCAATGTTGCACCTTGCCCCAGGCCGTAAGAAATGGCGGCTCCGGCTTTTTCAGAAGCAATCATACTGAATGACTGCCCTATACACCAGATCACTCCGCCTAATATCCCGACAAAATGGGTACGGATATTCCCTTTAAAATAACCGGCAATAGAGACAGGGGCGCCTTCTACCGGTTTTTTCATTGCAATCGTGTTAAAGAGAAAATTGCTGGCAAATACGCCGAGGGCAAAAATGAAAACAGCCGTATAGGGCGTCAACTTGCCTGCTGCGGGAGAGGCAAAGTTTTCCAGATCCATGGAAGCAGCAACAAAACGGTAAAAGAAAGCCATGATCACACCGGCTGCAACAGAAATAAATATTCCTTTTCCGGAAACTTTTTTTGAGCCGACCAATGCTTTTTTATAAGCCAGCCCGTTCAGAAGGATCGCAACAGCAATCAATGCCACACCGACAAAAATAAACAATGGCTCTCCTTTAGCGGCACCAAAATAATTGATCAGGACACCCAAAACCAAAGCCAAACCAACTCCTACCGGAAAAGCGACGGACATACCGCATATGGCTATTGCTGCCGAAAGCAATATGTTCGAGGCATTAAAAATGATTCCTCCCAAAAACGCACTGCCGATGCTGACCGGATCGGCCTGCATCAGATCGGGAATAAAACTGCGGCCTTCGGAACCGATACTGCCCAAGGTAAAAGCAGAGATAACGGAGAACAAAAGAACTCCGATCACATAATCCCAATAAAAGAACTCATACCTCCATGTCCTGGAGGCCAGTTTCTGTGTATTTCCCCATGAGCCCCAACACAACATGGTCACAACACAAAAAACAATTGCCAATGTATAACTTTGTACAATAAACATATCTTTACTATTTAGAACCAGGTTGATGCATCATATAATTTTCCAGCAAGGCAGCCATCTGACCGGCCGGCATCTTTTCTATCAGACGAAGGTCCTTTCCGTTCTCGTCCGGAATCCAAGTGTTAGTACCTTCCTCATCGATCACTTTGAATATTCCACGTTCCACATTATAATAAGGGTCATATCCTTTAATGGCGACCCAGACAGCCGTAAGATCCCAACTCATCCGTCCGTCCGGATCTCCTTCCGCAAAGCACAAGGCATAAGCATCCTTTACGGGACTATCCGTTACATCGGAAGCGACCAGCTTCTTACCCGTCAAAACGACATTTCCGATCTCAAAACCACTAAAGACAATTTCAGTAGGCCATTGTTCTGCCACAGTCTTCGAAGCCGGCGTGTCACAAAAGACATTGAACTCCCGTCCTTTTGGGAAAAAGCCAGCCATAGCGACAACCTGTTTCACCTTTTTAGCGACCAGTTCTTTTCCTGACAAAGGGCTATATTCGTCACCCTCGGAATGCAACAGGTCTTTCAGATTGGTAAAAAAGCCGATTGTACAGATCACCACACTTTTATCCGGCTGCGCACTCAGCACTTTGCGATATACCTGAACGGCATCAGGAGCATCCGACGTCTTCTTTGTTTTATGAGGATATTTATCAGGCAAAGCCTCCGTCCATTTGATCTTATGACCGGAAGTCATCGTTACACCGCCTTCTCTTTTGGGCGCCCCGACAGGAATGGAAGGACGATTAAAATAGGTATTCAATACTTCGATACAAGGGACGACTGATTCATCATGGTTGGATGACAAAGTTGCAAGAATATCGACATATCCGCTATCAGCCAGGGCATGCATGACAGCCATTGCACCGACATCATCATAATCAGGCCCCAAATCAGTATCCAGGATCAGACTGACAGGCTGCATGGCGGTTTCCTGTACGGTTTTCTTCGGTGTACTGTTACAGGAGACCAGCAGGGATAATACACAGATTAACAAAAATAGATGTTTCATGATATGATATTATTGATGGTTTATTTTCAATGGTGCATCCGAATAAACAATCGCTTCACCGAAATTGACTGATGCATCCGGATGGGGATTCAGCCATTTAAAAGTGACGGTGTGCTGTTTTTCAGGCAACTGATATTTCCAGAACAATTCATGGCGGCGGGTAATATATGAAGCGGGTAAATTGGCTGTTTCCACTAATTCCCCATCTATGTACATTTCCACATGGGCAACATACTCGTTATCCCTGGCCTGCACATTCCCTTTAAAGACAATGCCTGTCCCTTCAAATGTAACGTCACCCACTTTTGCCACTTGTTTATTAACACCTATACGGTCTACCGGATATAATCCTTCGAAAGCCTTCTCCAATCTTACCGGAACAGGTTGCTAGCAGGAAATAAAGACATTATCTCCTTCTATCTTCCCTCCATTCCGTTCTACGACCTGCAAAGCCTGGTTAAAACTCATCCGGTAGGTCTTATTCAGAGAGATCGTAGTATAGGCAAAGTCCATATCCTCCACTTCTCTCAGGTTTTTCAACCAATATTCAGGAATCTTGCTGTACCCTAAAACTGTCCCTAAAATTCCAGCGGCCGAAGCCGGATTACAATCGGAATCCTGCCCGCAACGGGTGGCAATATCCATCGTTTTATAAAAATCACCTTCACCATACAACAAACCGATCAGGATATAAGCACTGTTAATTACAGCATTGATATTGAACGGGACAAAAACGCCATCCGGGCAACCGATATCTTCGCTCCATTTCTTTTCGCATTCAAACCAGGTACGTTTCCAATCATCCGGAAACTCTTTATGCCAGCGGATCACATCGTTCATACATTGATAATAACGGTTTTCTTCCGGAATCGTTTTAAGGGCTTCGGAAACTATAAACGCTATATCATCCGAAACAAATGCGAGTGAATACATGGCTCCCACATAAACGCCACCATACCAACCGTCGCCATAATTCATGATATGCCCGATCTTATCCGATATCTCCGAAGCTGTATTCGGCATCCCCGGCGACATCAAACCGGCATAATCTGCTTCGATCTGATAATCCAGGTCATCTGCATGCGGATTGTTCAGCCAATGGCCGGAAGCGGGAGGCATGATACCTTGCAGGATATTATAGCGTGCAGCCTGATTGGCATGCCATAGCGTATATCCGGCATTCGCAAATGCCATCGCAAAAGAATCGACAGGTGCATCCAGTCCTAAACGGTCGAAGACATCAACAAAAGTAAGGTCCATATAAACATCGTCATATAATCCCGGAACATTCTCATACCACCATTTTATATACCCGTCCGGCCAGACAATAGGAACATAATCCTGAATCATCGTCCCGTTATAGCGAAACTCCGTCGGCCCTCCGTATGTACAACCAATCGTTTGTCCGGCCCAGCCTCCTTTGATCTTATCCATCAGTTTGTCTTTGCTGATCGATATTTCCGATGGTAAAACAACTTGTTTTCCTGTTGTCGACGCTCGTTCGGAACAAGCCGTAGAAGCCAACAGGAGAAAACAACCTGATAAAACAGGAATAATTAGATTTTTCATAATATACAGATTATAGTTGTTATTCAAATATATCGACTTCACTCCTGTAAGGGACGGACGATTGTGCCCCGACCCGTGTGACGGAAATAGCGGAAGCTTTACAGGCAAACCGGACAGCCTCGATCTGGTTCCGCCCTTCCGATAAAGCAACAGCCAAGGCGCCATTAAAGACATCACCTGCCGCCGTCGTATCCACAGCCTCTACTTTGAAAGCAGGGATAAACTCCACTCCTTCGTCGCAATAGACCAGCGCCCCTTTTGAACCCAGCGTAATGATGACATTCTGCACGCCCATTTCAGAAAGAACACGTGCTGCCTTAACCGCCGACTCCTGCCCGGTTATTTTAACTCCGGAAATCATTTCCGCCTCTGTTTCGTTAGGCGTAATCATATAAAGATGTTTTAATAACGACGGAGATAACGGTTGTGCCGGAGCCGGATTCAATATCACCTTTTTATTCTTATAATATGCGATCTCTGCAACATATTCTACAGTCTCCATCGGTATCTCTAACTGCATCAAAACAATATCTGCCAGATCGACAGCCTCTTCCGCTTTTGCCAGATCCGAAGGTAATAAATTGGCATTTGCACCGGAAGCCACCACTATACAATTTTCGGCCTGCTCATCTACTGTTATCAGAGCTACGCCGGAAGGATACTCCGAGTCTGAAAAGATATAGGAAGTATTAATCCCCTCCTCTTCGAAAAGTTGCTGAGACTGATGTCCGAAAATATCACTGCCTGTCTTACATATAAAAGTTACAGATGCTCCCAAACGGGCGATAGCGACCGCCTGATTTGCACCTTTTCCTCCGGGATTCATAAAGAAAGTTCCTCCCAGAATGGTTTCCCCCGGACGGGGAAGATGTCCGGCCTTGATTACCATGTCGGTGTTGCTACTGCCCACCACCAGGATATTATGCCGCCTTAATTGTTCTGTATCCATATCTATACGAATTTAAAGTCTGCAATGAAGCGATACAAATATAGCTCTATATTCTCTACTATTCCATAAATAATTTATCCATACAGATAATCCCAAATAAAAAAAAATTTCTAAATTCGTGCACTGATGTTACCTCAAAAACACTTTATAAATAAATCCGGTACTGACATGAAATACACGAATCCTGATCATCTCATACAGCTTATACAGTCTCTGACAAAGGCAGAAAAAAGATACTTCCGTTTATATGCCAATTTGCAAAGTGGTGAAAAGAACTATCTTTTCCTGTTCGACCTGATCAATAAAGGGATTCCTTCCGACGAAGTTTACAGGCTCTATTGCCAGGAGGAAAACAAGAACAATTTCGATATGGCAGCCAAGCATCTTTACCGGGTGATTATGGATTGCCTGGTACATTTACGGAAGAAAGAAGATGTACAGGCAACTATTTTCAACTATATAACAAAAGCAGACATTCTGTTCGAAAGAGAACTGTTTGAAGAAGCCTTCAATCAACTGAATAAAGCCCAAAAACTTGCAGCGACCTATGAAAACGATCCGCTCCTCCTTCTGATACGCCGGACTGAACTTAAATATCTCAGTTCACTCGGCTTCAATGAAATATCTGAACGGGAACTGGTCAATAAACAGATGAAGATCAATGACATCATGAAATATTCAAGAAATATCAATCTTCACCTGCAACTATATGATATTTTAAAACATCGGATTGCCAATAAAGGATATATACGCTCCGAGAAACAAAAAGACAACCTGAATGACCTGGTTTTAAGCGAACTGAATCTGATAGCCAATAATTCCTACAAAGGATTTGAAGCCAGAAAACTACATCTCCTGTTTCAGGCCACTTATTATCTGAATACAGGTAACTATAAATCAGCCATCCGTTTTTATCAGGAACTTATTACTCTTTTCGAATCGAATCAGCACCTGATCCTGAATCCTCCGATTTACTATTTGAGTGCCCTAAAAGGCATTCTCGACAGTCTTCATCTGGCAGGACTGTACCAGGAAATGCCTTTTTTCATAGACCGCCTGAGAAAAATGCAGCAGGGCGACTACGCAACAGAATTTTTTTTGGAAATAAATGCTTCCATCTATCAATATGAGCAAGTTAGTTATATAAATACAGGCAAGTTCGAAATTGCCTTGGAACTATCCGGCAACTATGAAGATCATTTGTTTAAAAAGATCGGCCTGCTCAGGTTGGAAACACAACTAAAACTGTATTTGAATACAGCCATTCTTTATCTGTGCCTGGAAGAACCGGAGAGAGCACGCAAAAGCATGAAGAAAATATTCAGCTCCGGCAAACTATTTCATACATTGCCTTCGTATAAAACGGCCCGGTTGATAAATCTGCTGATACTGGCTGAACTGGGGGATTACAGCTTTTTCGAAAATGAAATCAACTCCATCAAGCGTAATATTCATTATGAAAAACATATATACCGTACAGAAAAGCTACTGTTCCGTTTTGTCATGTCCTATCCATTGCCGTCTTATCAGAAAGCGCAAAACAAACTGTGGATGCAATTTCAAAAGGAAATAGTAAAAATCAGGGAAGACAAATATGAAAAGCAACTGCTTAAAACATTCGATATACTTTCATGGATAGAAAGTAAACTGACAAACAGACCTTTCGCCGAAATATTAAAAGAAAACTATATCGGATAACCAAAAAGCCTCACCGGGTAAGCAGAAGTGTATTTAACACATCGAACAACTCTTTTCCCAATTATGTTCTATCTTTGCAGAACGACATGGAGAAATATTGGCAAATACTCAAACAATATAAAGGAGGACTGGCAGTCAGTCCGCTGCTTGTACTGATAACTGTACTGTGTGAAACTGTTCAGCCGATGTTTATGGCTGAGATTATCGACAACGGGGTTATGCCTCGTGACCTTTCGGTTATTACACGGGTCGGCACCTTTATGATTTTGATTTCGTTGGCGGGATTATTCGTTAATATCATTAATGTGTATGTGTCTTCCCGCATCGGTATCGGCTTCGGAACCGACTTGCGGACCAGGCTTTTCGACAAGATACAACAACTGTCCTTTTTCGATATAGATAAATTCAGTTCGGCTTCGCTGGTGACACGGTTGACAAGCGATATTTCCCGTATACAGCAAATTGTGCTGATGTCTATGCGGCTTCTGCTCCGTTCTCCCCTTATGTTGGCGATGGCTGTCTTTTTCGTTGTCAGGATTAACCGGGAGCTGGCTGTTGTACTGATAGCCGCCATCCCCATTCTGGGCGGAAGCGTTTACCTGATACTTAGCAAAGGGTTTCCTTATTTCCTGAAAGTACAGCAGAAAGTGGACCAACTGAACGGAGTGGTCAGGGAGAATCTCATTAATATCCGTGTAGTCAAATCGTTCGTCCGGGAAGATTTCGAGACAAAGAAATTTACCAGGAGCAGCGAAGAGTTACGCGATATGGTTATCCGGGCATCCAATATTGTCGTTTCCATATTTCCGGTCATGCAGCTGGTTATGAACTTATCCATCCTGGCTATCCTGTGGCTGGGCGGACAAAAAGTGATGTACGGCGAGTTGAAGGTCGGCGAACTGATTTCGTTCGTCAATTATCTGGCGCAGGTTTTGATGTCACTGATGATGCTTTCCATGATTATTATGTCGTATGCCCGGGCCTCCGCCTCTTCCAAACGTATCCTGGAAGTACTGGATACGAAACCTTCTTTGACCAACACACAAGAAGGTTTGCAGGATAAATACCGGATAGAGAAAGGAGAAGTGACTTTCGACAATGTCGGTTTCCGCTATACCGGCGGGGAAAACGATGTCTTGCAACATATCAGTTTCCGGGCCAACCCGGGCGAAACAATTGCGCTGGTCGGTGCCACCGGTTCTGCCAAAAGCTCCCTGGTGCAACTGATACCGCGTTTATACGACGCCACTTCGGGAGAAATACGGATCGACGGCATCCCGGTAAAAAACTATAACCTGGATGAACTGCATGCCCGCATCGGCATGGTTCTGCAAAAGAACGAACTGTTTACCGGTACCATTATCGACAACCTGAGATGGGGAAAGCCGGACGCTTCGATGGAGGAAATCGAAGAAGCCGCCCGTGCCGCCGAAGCACACGATTTCATCTGCTCCTTCACCGAGGGTTACAATACGTTGCTGGGACGCGGAGGCATCAATGTTTCCGGCGGCCAGAAACAACGTATCTGCATTGCCCGTGCCTTGCTCCGTAAACCGAAAATCCTTATCCTGGACGATAGCACCAGTGCCGTCGATACCGAAACGGAACTGAAAATACGGAACAACCTGAATGCCATGCTGCACGATACAACCGTATTCATCATCACCCAGCGAATCAACACCATGCAGTCTGCCGACCGTGTCATCGTGTTGGAAGACGGCGAGATCAACGCTATCGGAACACCGGACGAACTAATCAAGAATTCGACCGTCTATCAGGAAATCTATCATTCACAACAAGTATTGTTTTAAGTTATGGCACACGGAGATCACTTGAAAGATAATGCAAAACCCAAAGAAGGACGAAAAACCTTCTGTCGGCTGATATCGTACCTGTCATGCGACCGGCGCTTGTTGTTCGTGATTGGCTTCCTGATTATTGTCAGCATCATAGCCAACCTGCTGGGCTCTTATATGTTACGGCCCATCATCAACGACTATATCATTCCGGGAGATTTCCACGGATTGATACGGATATTGATTATGCTGGCTGTCGTGTATCTGACAGGGGTCGCAGCCGTGTATATCCAATATATATTATTGAACAAGATCGGCCAGCGAACAGTCACCCGGATGCGTTCCGACCTTTTTGAGAAGATGGAACACCTGCCGGTCAAGTATTTCGATACCCATCAGCATGGCGACCTGATGAGCCGTTATACGAATGATATCGACAAGATCAGCGACGCCTTGACCGACAGCCTCTCCGATATGCTCTCCAGCGCTCTGACGCTGATTGGTATCTTCTGCCTGATGCTTTATATCAGTCCGGTCCTGACGCTTGTAACCCTGATTACTGTCCCGCTGATGTTCCTCAGCGCAAAAGAAATTGTAAAGCGAAGCCGCAAATATTTCAAAGCACAGCAGGAATCTATCGGTACACTGAACGGTTATATCGAAGAAATGATAAGCGGACAAAAGGTCGTCAAAGTATTCGGCCATGAAAAGAAAGTAAATGCCGACTTTGAAGTGCAGAACAGCGATCTGAAAGAGAAGTCGCAAAAGGCCCAGTTCTACTCCGGACTGATGATGCCCGTCATGCAGAACCTGAATACGCTGAATTATGTATTTATCACCATCGTCGGCGCCCTGCTCGCCATCTTCCGCGGATTCGATGTCGGCGGACTGGCCGCCTTCCTGCAATACTCCCGCCAGTTCGGGCGCCCGATCAACGAACTCGCCAGCCTCTACAACAGTATCCAGGCTGCTATAGCCGGTGCCGAACGTATCTTTGAAGTCATAGACGAAACACCCGAAGCGCCGGATACTTCCGACGCAATCGCATTACAGCATGTACAAGGCGACGTAGCCATGAAAGACGTTTATTTCGGATACAAACCGGAGAAAACGATTCTGAAAGGAATCTCCCTGCATGCAAGGGCCGGCTGCAAAATAGCCCTGGTCGGTGCCACCGGAGCCGGAAAAACAACTATCCTGAACATGTTCCCCCGCTTCTTCGATATCCAGTCGGGAGAAATCACGATAGACGGTCATCCCATCCGCCGGATCAAACGAAACAACCTGCGTCAATCCATGGCAATCGTCCTCCAGGATACGCATCTCTTTACCGGAACCGTACGCGAAAATATCCGTTTCGGCCGTCTCGATGCGACCGACGAAGAAGTCATTGCCGCTGCCAAACTAACGGCTGCCCATTCCTTTATCAAGCGCCTCCCCCAAGGCTATGACACGCTCCTTGAAAACGACGGTGCCAACCTGAGCCAGGGACAGCGCCAGTTACTCAACATCGCCCGTGCCGCCATTGCCGACCCTCCCATCCTGCTACTGGATGAAGCGACCAGCAATATCGACACCCGCAGCGAAATCCTTATCCAGAAAGGTCTCGACCAACTGATGCAAGGACGTACGAGCCTCATCATCGCCCACCGTCTCTCAACAGTGAGAAACGCCGACCTTATCCTCGTCCTCGAACATGGAAAGATTATCGAACAAGGCAGCCATCAGGAATTACTGGCACTGAAAGGGAAATATTACTCCCTCAACCAGGAACAGTTCGAATGAGTACGACCCTCTCAGCAGGAAATGATACAACAAGGGCAACCTGACTGGGATTGCAAAACGTATTCTTCGCTTCCAGAAAGGTGGATAATACACTCTTTTGACAGACAAAAAGCCGCTTTATGCTTTATAACATCTTTTCGCGCATCCTACTTACAAAGAAGTAGGCTAATTTTACACGCAATTTTGATAACATTACATACATGAAGAACAAGAATACACTGTCTGGCTTGGCTGTTGCAAATTTCAGCAAGCAAATAGACGGGAAGGAGACGATGCTATGTATCCTGACCAATAAAAAAGGTGCAGAACTTACCATTACCAACTACGGTGCAAAAATTGTATCGCTTATGGTACCGGATCGGTCCGGCAAGTTAACCGATGTAGTTACCGGACATAATTCCCTCGATGATTATCTGGTCTCTGAAGAACCTTACTTCGGAGCAATCTGCGGCCGCTACGGTAACCGCATTGCCAAAGGAACATTTACACTGGATGGTATTGTATACGATAAGCTGGCTATCAACAACGGCCCCAACAGCCTCCACGGAGGACTAAAAGGTTTCAATTCCGTTGTGTGGGACGCTAATCAAACCGACGACCAGACCGTAGAACTGAAATATACCTCAGCCGACGGCGAAGAAGGTTTCCCCGGCACACTACAGACTACTGTCACTTATCACCTGACCGACGACAACGAAGTCGTGATCATGTATCAGGCCGTAACAGACAAGCCTACCGTATTAAATCTGACCAACCACTCCTACTTCAACCTGTCAGGAGCCGGTGACCCGTCAGTTGCAGACCATACGTTAACCATCAATGCAGACTATTATCTGCCTACGGATGAAACTGCCATTCCTTACGGTGCCCCCGAAAAAGTAGAAGGTACGCCGATGGACTTCCGCACTCCTTATCTGGTAGGTACCCGCATCGACGAACCGACCGACCAGTTGACCTGGGCAAGAGGCTATGACCATACCTATATATTAAATAAGGAAGAAGGCGAACTGGGTTTCTGTGCCCGCTGTCAATCTCCCAAGACCGGTATCATCATGGAAACATATACTACTCAACCGGGCGTACAATTATATACAGGTAACTGGATGACCGGCAATTTCGAAGGAAAGAACGGACAACGCTATCCGGCAAGAGCAGCCTTATGCCTGGAAACACAACATTTCCCCGATAGTCCGAACAAACCGGAATATCCGTCGACCGTACTTCGTCCGGGAGAAGTTTTCGAAAGCAAGACTATCTATAAATTCTCAGCCGAATAACAAATAACAAAATTAATATATCAATAACAATAAAAAAGATCAATCAATGACTCAAGAAAAAAAACAATGGGGTGCCATCATCATTATGATTGCACTTTTTGCAATGATTGCATTCGTGACTAACCTTTGTTCACCAATGGCTATTATCGTAAAGAACGACTTTGGAGCAAGTAATGTTCTTGCTCAAATTGGAAACTATGGTAACTTCATTGCCTATCTGGTAATGGGTATCCCTGCCGGTATGCTTATCGCCAAATACGGCTACAAGAAAACAGCTCTTATCGGTCTTGCCGTAGGTGTCATAGGTATTTTAGTTCAATGGTTGAGTGGCCATGTGGGCAAAGATAGCGCTTTCCTGGTTTACCTGATCGGAGCATTTATCAGCGGTTTCACAATGTGTATTCTTAACTGTGTGGTTAATCCGATGCTTAACCTGCTTGGTGGCGGTGGAAACAAGGGTAACCAGCTTATCCAGCTCGGTGGTGTATTCAACAGTACTGCTGCTGTTGCCTGCTACATCCTGATGGGAGCTCTTATCGGTGATGCAGCCAAAGCACATATTGCCGACGCAACGCCGGCATTAATGATCGCCCTTGCTATTTTCGTTATCGCATTCGTAGTTATCATGTTTACTAAAATCGAAGAACCGGAACAGGCTCCTGTCGACACAAGCTTGATCAAAGGCGCTTTAAGCCATCGCCATTTTGCATTGGGAGCACTTGCTATCTTCCTTTACATGAGCGTTGAAGTTGGAACTCCGACCTATATTCTTCAATACCTTACAGCGAAAGGCATACCTGCCAGCACCGTTGGTCTTATCGTAGCTGTTTATTGGCTGATGATGCTTATCGGACGTTTTGTAGGAGCAAGTATCGGTGGTAAGGTTTCCAGCCGCACGATGATCACTATCGTATCGATCGCAACTCTTCTATTGGTTAGCTTCGGTATGTTCTCACCCGAAACAAATACAGTTGAAGTTCCTGGTGTAGACTGGGCTTCATTAAGTGTGATCTGGCAGGAAGTTCCCGTTGGTATTTTGGCATTCCTTCTCGTAGGTCTCTGCACCAGCGTAATGTGGGGCGGTATATTCAACATGGCTGTCGAAGGATTAGGAAAATATACAGCTATTGCCAGCGGTATCTTTATGACGATGGTATTCGGTTGCGCTGTAATGGTTGCCATCCAGGGTTGGGTTGCCGATATGACTGATTATATGACCAGCTACTGGGTTGTACTCTTTAGTGCTGCTTACATTCTGTTCTATGCCGCTATCGGTTCTAAACCATCGAAGAAATCAGAATAAAATAAACAATATGTCTATTCATGAAATTATCCGGTTTTATTCGTAACCGGATAATTTCTTTATTTATAACCTTTAAAAGAAATAATATCATGCAGAAAAAAATCAGAGATAAATTTCAAGAGTTATTCAACACTGAAGGTGCTGTATTTGCTTCTCCGGGCCGTATCAACCTGATCGGCGAACACACAGACTACAATGGCGGTTTCGTATTCCCCGGTGCTATCGACAAAGGGATGATCGCAGAGATCAAACCGAACGGAACCGGTAAAGTTCGTGCATTCTCTATCGACCTGAACGATTATGCAGAATTTGGCCTAAATGAAGAAGATGCTCCAAAAGCAAGCTGGGCAAGATACATTTTCGGTGTATGCCGTGAGATCATCAAACGTGGCGGCCAGATCCAGGGATTTGATACCGTATTTGCAGGTGATGTTCCTCTGGGTGCCGGTATGTCTTCATCCGCAGCTTTGGAAAGTACCTATGCTTTCGCTTTGAATGAACTCTTCTCTTTGGGTATCGACAAATTCGAATTAGCAAAGATCGGCCAGTCTACCGAACACAACTATTGTGGTGTTAACTGTGGTATCATGGACCAGTTCGCTTCTGTATTCGGTAAAGAAGGGAGCCTGATCCGTCTGGATTGCCGCTCTTTGGAATATAAATACTTCCCGTTCAACCCGGTTGGCTATAAACTGGTATTGCTGGACTCTGTAGTTAAACACGAGCTGGCTTCTTCGGCTTACAACAAACGCCGCCAGTCTTGCGAAAATGCCGCCGCTGCTATCCGCCGCAATCATCCGGAAGTAGAATTCCTGCGTGACGCAACAATGGGCATGCTGAACGAAGTAAAAGGTGATATCAGCGCAGAAGACTATATGCGTGCCGAATATGTGATCGAAGAAGTACAGCGCGTACTCGACGTTTGCGAAGCCCTGGAAAAAGGCGATTACGAAACCGTAGGACAGAAAATGTACGAAACGCATCACGGCATGAGCAAATTGTATGAAGTAAGTTGCGAAGAACTGGACTTCCTGAACGATGTAGCCAAGAAATGTGGCGTAACCGGTTCACGTGTCATGGGTGGCGGTTTCGGCGGTTGCACGATCAACCTCGTAAAAGACGAACTGCACGATGCCTTCATTAAGGAAGCATTCGAATCTTATACAAAGAAATTCGGACACGAACCAAAAGTATATGAAGTAGTAATCAGCGACGGCGCACGCAAACTCGCTTAATAAATTAATTCAATATCCATAAAATCATGACAGCCGCATTTTATCAGAACGAAGTCAAATTTTTCGTTGCAGTAGATTGTATCATCCTCGGGTTCAACAGTGGTGAACTCAATGTTTTACTTTACAAGCGGAATTTTGAACCTCTGAAAGGACAATGGTCTCTGATGGGCGGCTTTATCAAATCCGGCGAAAGCGTAAACGAAGCGGCATCCCGCGTGCTTACCGAATGCTCCGGTATCGATAATCTTTTTATGGAACAGGTAGGTGCCTACGGAGATGTTACCCGTGACCTCGGGGAACGGGTTATCTCCGTAGCATACTATTCCTTAGTTAACATGAATGACTTCAATCGGGAACTGCTGAAAGAACATAATGCCGAATGGGTAAAAATCAGTGAAATACCCGAATTGATCTTCGACCATAACCAAATGGTTGCCGACACATTGGCGCGTCTGAAAAGAAAAGCAGCCACCTGTCCTATCGGTTTCAACCTTCTTCCGGAGAAATTCACTCTCCCCCAGCTTCAAAGTCTATATGAAGCAATCTATCAAACTCCATTGGATAAACGTAATTTTCGCAAGAAGCTAAACTCCATGGATATCCTGGAAAAACTGGACGAGAAAGATAAAAAGGGCTCTAAAAGAGGCGCTTTCTATTATATGTTCAATAAAGAGAAATATGACCGTCTGCTGAATCAGGGATTCTATTTCTCCTTGTAACTTCCTTGCATATCCGGCTCTCTGCGAGAAATATCGCACGTTAGGAAACTTTACAGAAAATGAATTGTTTGTATGATATGGCGGTCTATAAGAAGAGATTCCCTATCTTTGTGCAAAAATTAAACTAATTCATCAAAATGAACGATATTAAAGTAATGAACAGAGCAGCGGACAATATCCGCGTCCTGGCTGCCTCAATGGTAGAAAAGGCTAAGTCCGGTCATCCGGGTGGTGCAATGGGTGGTGCAGACTTTATCAATGTACTATTCTCAGAGTATTTGGTCTATGATCCTAAGAACCCGGAATGGGAAGGCAGGGATCGCTACTTCCAGGACCCGGGACATATGTCGCCGATGCTTTATTCAGCCCTCGCCCTGACAGGCAAATTCACCATGGAAGAACTGTCTATGTTCCGCCAGTGGGGAAGCCCGACTCCCGGCCATCCGGAAGTTGACATCAAGCGAGGAATCGAAAATACCTCAGGTCCGCTGGGACAAGGCCATACCTACGCCGTAGGTGCTGCTATCGCCGCCAAGTTCCTGAAAGCCCGCCTGGGTGATGTAATGAACCAGACTATTTACGCATATATTTCCGATGGCGGTATCCAGGAAGAAATCTCACAAGGCGCCGGCCGTGTTGCCGGAACACTGGGACTGGACAACCTGATCATGTTCTACGACTCCAACAACATCCAGCTTTCTACAACCGTAGAAGAAGTAACGACTGAAAATGTCGCTATGAAATATGAAGCATGGGGTTGGAAAGTGATCAGCATCAACGGAAACGATGTAAATGAAATACGCAAGGCTCTGGACGAAGCGAAAGCCGAAACCCAGCGTCCTACCCTGATCATCGGTAATACCATCATGGGTAAAGGTGCCATGGGTGCCGACAAGAGTAACTACGAAAACAAAGTATCTACTCACGGCCAACCCCTGTCTGCCGCCGGTGCATCCATCGAAGAAACAATCAAGAACCTGGGAGGTGATCCTCAGAACCCCTTCTCCGTATTCCCGGAAGTTGCCGAACTCTATGCAAAGCGTGCCAAAGAACTGGAAGCTATCGTAGCCGAACGTTATGCAGCTAAAGAAGCATGGGCGAAAGCTAACCCGGAATTGGCAGAAAAGATGAAATTCTGGTTCTCCGGCAAAGCCCCGAAACTGGATTGGGAAGCTATCGAACAGAAAGCAAACCAGGCAACCCGTGCCGCATCCGCTACCGTATTAGGCGTACTGGCTACAAAGGTTGAAAATATGATCTGCTCATCCGCCGACCTGTCCAACTCGGACAAGACAGACGGTTTCCTGAAGAAAACGCATTCATTCGTGAAAGGCGACTTCAGCGGTGCCTTCTTCCAGGCCGGTGTTTCCGAACTGACAATGGCCTGTGTATGTATCGGTATGTCACTGCACGGCGGCGTGATCGTGGCTTGCGGTACCTTCTTCGTATTCTCCGATTATATGAAGCCTGCAATCCGTATGGCTGCATTGATGGAACAACCGGTGAAGTTCATCTGGTCTCACGATGCCTTCCGCGTTGGTGAAGACGGACCGACTCACGAACCGGTTGAACAGGAAGCACAAATCCGCCTGATGGAAAAACTGAAGAACCATAAGGGCCACAACTCTATGTTGGTTCTCCGTCCGGCCGATGTCATTGAAACAACCGTTGCATGGAAGATGGCAATGGAAAATACAGCCACTCCTACCGCTTTGATTCTTTCCCGTCAGAACATCACTGACCTGCCCTCCAAAGGTAATCGTTACAACGAAGCCTTGCAGGCCGAAAAGGGTGCCTATATTGTAGAAAGCGACGAAAACCCGGACGTTATCATGGTCGCTTCCGGCTCGGAAGTTGCTACATTGGAAGAAGGAGCAGCCTTGCTTCGTGCCGACGGTGTAAAGGTTCGTGTCGTATCTGTTCCTTCCGAAGGGTTATTCCGTAGCCAGAGCAAGGAATATCAGGAATCTGTTATTCCTACCGGAAGCAAAATATTCGGTCTGACCGCCGGTCTGCCCGTTAATCTGGAAGGCCTAGTCGGAGCAAATGGCAAGGTTTGGGGTCTGGAATCGTTCGGCTTCTCCGCTCCTTACAAGGTGCTCGACGAAAAGCTGGGCTTCACAGGACAGAATGTATACAATCAAGTTAAAGAATTATTAGCATAAGAAACTACTGGTAAAAGAGGGCTGTTTGTTCCTATTACTTTCAAGGGTCTGTTGAAGCAGGCTTCAAGCATGTCTTGAAGGAGGTTTCAAGGGACTCTTGAAGGAGGTTTCAAGCGGTCCTTGAAAGGAGCTTCAAGCATGCCTTGAAAACACTCTTTTTTACTACCTCTAACAGATAAAGATGAAAACACTAGGTTTATGTTGTGACCACGCAGGTTACGAACTAAAAGAGTATGTGAAACAAATACTGGACTCCAAAGGATTATCCTATAAGGATTTCGGGACCTGCTCTGCAGAAAGTTGCGATTATCCCGATTTCGCCCATCCATTGGCCTATGCAGTAGAAGCCGGGGAAGTATATCCCGGAATAGCGATCTGCGGCTCAGGAAATGGTATCGCAATGACTTTAAACAAACACCAGGGAATACGGGCCGCTTTATGCTGGCAGGAAGAAATTGCACGACTGGCTCGTGAACACAATGATGCCAACATACTTGTCATGCCCGGTCGGTTTATCAGTCAGGAGGAAGCTACTCGCACCGTCGAAGCCTTTTTAAACACTTCGTTCGAAGGCGGTCGACATATACGAAGAATAAACAAAATCCCGTTGTAAAAACAACGGGATTTTTTATTTAAAACAGTCTTATAAATATAAGAGGGTAAACATCAAACCATCAGATCGTTTCTGAACTTCTCTTTCTTCTGTTTCGTCAGGAAGTGGCGGGCAGACATCGGGAAGAGTTCGAGAAGAAGCATCTCCTTTTCATTTTCGGCTACCAGAATACCGACTTCATCAATGACAGGGTTCTCCTGCATCTCATAATCTGAGGCATCATAAAGTTGCTCTTCCCGCTTGCCGGTTATTTGCTGGCGGAAGTCAGGGTCGACAGGCAACGGGGTTTTCCCATAATCTCCGCGGATCAGGGAGATAAAAGGGTAAACGGGTTTGCTGTATAACGGGCGACCGTTCAGTTCATCGAGGGCACAGGAGACTGCCTGCGAGGCTATCACCTGGCTGACCGGCGTCACCAAGGGGGGCAGGCCGGCATCCATCCGTACCCGGGGAATTAATGACATCGCTTTCTCCAATAGCTCGGGATGGTCCTGCTGCTTCAGCAAGGCAACTATCTGATTGTACATGTTGGCCGGAATCTGCGATTTCTGGACCATTTCGTTGGGTTCGGGGAAGTTGAAGTATTCTTCGATGGCACGGCAGAAGATGATCAGGTCGTCTTCCTTGTCTTTGCGGGCGGCTTCGATGGCATCGTTGAAGAAGCGGTCAATCTCGGTAGGTAACTTATCGGTCAGGGGATTGAAAGGATTGGGCAACTCGCGGGAGGTATCGTAGGCTTTCAGTTCCTTTCGTATTTTCAGGAGTTCGGCGTTGATGCGGGCGACGGCTTCCATATCGATTTCCAGTTCGATACCCATCTTCTTGCAGAAGACGTAGACCAGCTCGATGGCGGGAGCACAACAGCCTCCGGCAAAATACCAGATATTCGTATCGACAATATCGACGCCGTTGACAATGGCGGCAAGCATAGAAGCCAGACCGTATCCGGCAGTACAGCGGGTGTGGAAGTCGACGGGAGATTTCAGGTTCTTCTTGAAAAGGCGTATCAGTTCGGCAGTCCTTGCAGGAGTGATGAGTCCGTTGGCATCTTCGAGGGTGATGATATCGGCCCGGAAGTTCTCCAACTGCTGGGCTTTGTCCAGGAAATAGTCGTTCTTGAAGACCGGCTTATGAAGGGAACGTCCGTGGAAAGCGGCTTCGATCCGTTCGAGGGCAGAATGGTGAGGGTCGATGGCGTAGCAGACGGCACAATCGGCCATTCCACCGTAACGGTCGGTGTACTTGATGGCCGGCTTCATATTGTCTATATCGTTCATGGCATCGAAGATACGCATGATATCAATTCCTGACTCGACGGTGTTGCGGCATACGCCTTTGACAACATTATCCGGGTAAGGATTGTAGCCGAACAGGTCGCGTCCGCGGCATAAGGCTGCCAGTTTGGTGGTTGTACCTACTGCGGCTTTGATCTTTTCTACTCTTTCCCAGGGATCTTCGTTCAGGTAGCGCATAGCGGCATCGGGCACTGCCCCACCCCATACTTCCATCGCATAGAAACCAACTTCTTTATAGAAAGGTAGTACACGGTCGATTTGTTTCTGCGACATGCGCGTTGCACAAGCTGACTGCTGACCGTCACGGAGGGTGAGGTCGCGGATTAATAGTTTACGTACCATAATTGTGTTTTTGTTTAGTTTGTTTTCTTTACTTTTCCCTTGATGGAAAAGTAACAAAAGATTAAAGTAGCGAAACAGATGCAGCCTTGATCTTTTGCCTACTTTTCTATCAAGAGAAATGCAGGTCTCACTTCTGATTCCACCAAAGTGGCGTTGTCACTACATCGGGGCCGCCCAACAGCTCTAAGGCTTTTTGGTATCCTTCCAGATTATTAGTCTGGATATTGGCCGGATAACGGTAGCGTTTCGGGTAGAAATCGAGGCGACATTCCTTGGCTGTTGCCATTGTCAGAGGAACCTGGTTCAATGGGTTGTAGTCTTTTTCTACAGCCTGGTTTTCAAAGAACGGGAGACCGAGGCGACGATGATCGCTCCATGCTTCTTCGGGTAACCAGGGTACCTGTGCGATATATTTCTGGGTAAGAATCTTTGTCAATGCGTCGTTGTTGTAAGCACCGCCGCGGTAAATTGAATTCTTCGGGAAGTTATAGGTCATTGTCTTATTTTCCTTTGTATAAGGATCGACATAATTGATGGTATAAGGCTTCGCTTCCGTTGTATGGGTGAAGCTGACGGAGGTACCTACCCGGTTATAATCCGTAGAGGACAGGTATTGAGAAACCTGGCTTTGCAGGCCATGATATTCGAAGCTGGCTGTGATGCCGCTTTCATAATTCGACTGGGCAGTGCCCGGTACCGTCCATCCTTTCAGAGCAGCTTCAGCTATCAGGAAATAGCTTTCCCACGGGCCGAAGAAGACGCGCTTCTGCGTATTCATACGGTATTGTTTTGCCATGGAAGGATAGTTGTAGTTCTTACCGGTCAAGGCGCTGACAAGGCCGGACAGGTTGTTCCATTCACCGGCTACCCAGGTACCCCAGGTATAACGCGGGTCGATCGTGAGCATCGGTTTGGAGTTATCGTTCGGGTCCATCAATTCAACGGGGTGCACTTCGCTGGCTGCACCGATATAGTCGGAATAAACCACACCGTCGTTCCAGCCTACTACGCTGAATAGTTTCGGTGCACGGGGATCTACATACTGCGGAATGGCATCAAAGTAGAATCCGGCACACGGATCGTTGGTGTTCAATGGGAAATGCTTGTTCAGATAGAGTCCCATATAGGTGTGGGGATCTTTCAGATGGCTCTTCAGGGAATCGGGAAGAGGAAATTCAATGCCTCCAAGTCCTTCGGCCAGGTTCTTGAAAGTCACAGACATAGGCTGTGCATTCCAGGTACGCGACATGACACCTGTCAGGTCGTTCCAACCATCTTTCTCCTGTACGCCGGCGAGATCATCCAACGAAGAGATAAAGGTTTTGCTTGCCGCATCTTCAAATTCGGTCTTTGCCAGTTCGGGCGATACGGCCGAGATACGCATGGCATAACGCATACGCAGGGAGTTGGCATATTTTTTCCACTCATTGACATTTCCGGCATAGAAAGCATCTTCGCCTGCCATCGGCTCCATATTGATAGAAGGATCGAGAGAGGCTTCAGCTTCTTTCAACTCTTTGAGGATGAAACCATAGATAGCCTCTACACTGTCGTATTCGCCGGGTACGCCGGTGAAAGCCGACAAAGCCGGGATAGGTCCGAAGCCGTCGGATACTTCAGCATTCAGATAAGCACGCCAGATACGGGCCATCTGAACCACATTTTTATAATAAGGATATTGTTCGGCTTCGCCTGCCTCGATCTTCTTTTCTCCCAGTTCGATAGCCTGGGTGGCTTTGTTGAGCCAGCCTACGGCATAGGAGTTGCTGAGGTAGAGGGTGATATAGTCGTTATTGTCCGTACCGATCGTGAATCCGCTACCTCGGTTGAAGCGAGCGGCACGATTCCATTCGGCAATGAAGATACGTTCGGCAATCTCGGGATTCATCTGTGCTCCGACAATAGAGGCGTTCAGGAACCATTCAGGCTTCACTTTGTCCTCACCTACCTGGTTAGGATCTTCGTTTATTTCCTGAAAATCATTACAGGAAGAGAACAAAGCGGCTACTGAAAATAGCCCGGCCAGTAATATATTCTTTGTATTCATCTTACTTTATTTCTTTAATGTTCTTTATTCTTTTTAGGAGAAGTTCTTCACAAGCACCTTGTGACGGGCGGCAAAGGCATCTTGTGACGGGCGGCACAAGCATCTTGTGATGGGCGGCACAACGACCTTGTGACGGGCGGCACAACGACCTTGTGCAAATCCCGTCAGAAACCTACCGTTACATTAAACGTAAATGAACGGCTTGTCGGAGCTGCCCCATTCTCGAATCCGGTAGCATTCGTATTGGTTGCTGAAACAGATTCAGGGTCGATGCCCGGCAGGTTATAATGGATCATCCAGACGTTATTGCATGTCGCAGACAAACGCAGGCGCTGGAACGGAGTATTCTTTAGCATCGCTTTATTGAAATCATATCCTAACGTAATATTACGTAAACGGATATTCGTTGCATCGTATGTGTACATTTCCGGCAAGCCGTAATTACCGGTCGATCCGATACGTTCCCAATAATTCTGATGGGTGACGGGTACTTTATTTTCCGTATAGCCGTTGGGAGTCTGGACAACCGAATTAGGGACAATGAAGTCCTGTCGTTCGCCGTTTACTACTGTCCCGGCCGCATTACCACGGGTGTACAGGTTGGAAGCGGTTGCCGAATAAAGGTCGCCACCAATACGGAAGTCCACCAGGAAACTCAGGTTGAAGCCTTTGTATGAAAAGCTGTTCGTCCATCCCAGCATCCAGTCGGGACTCTGGTTGCCGACTTTCGATTTGCCGGTCGTGATCAATGGAAGTCCGTCTTCACCGACAATGATCTTGCCGTAGTTAGGATCATTCTTGTCTTCCACACGCTGGAAGGTTTGCCCGTAGATATCACCATAATAACTGCCTTGCACGGCTACGATCTGGATGGCATCCAGCGTTTTTATATCATAGAGGGTAACACCCGGATAGAGGTCGATGATCTTGTTTCGGTTCAGGGAGAACTGTGCTGTCGAGTTCCAGCTTAGTCCTTTGGGATTGTCGAGAATTAAGCCGTTCAGAGAGATTTCAACGCCTTCATTCTGAATATTACCGGCATTTACCTTGCGGGAACTATAACCGGAGAAGGGGTCCATCGGAAGGTTGAGCAGCTGCCGGGTGGCATTGGTTTTATACCAGGCGGCATCCAGTCCGAGGCGGTTGTTGAAAAAGCGGATATCGAAACCGGCTTCCCATGATTTGATCAACTCGCTGCGCACGCTGGAATCGTAAAGTACGTTTCCGGGAGCGGCTGTCGTATTCCCGTTCTCATCCTTACCGACTGTAAAGTTATTGTATAACTGATACGGATCGAGGTCGTTACCGACTTCGGCATACGAAGCTCTTACCTTGGCAAACGTAAACCATTCAGGCATCTGCCCGCCCAGTTTAGGCACCATGTCGGAGATTACTCCGGACAGGCTGACCGAGGGATAGAAATAAGAACGGTTGGCTTTCGACATGGTAGACGACCAGTCGTTACGTGCCGTAATATCCAGGAACAGATAGCCGTCCCAGTTCAATTGCAACGATCCGTAAAGCGAATTCATCTTTCGGCGGATCAGTTCAGAGGTTACCGTCGGTTTATTAATACCATTGTTCAGGGAGAAGAGGTTCGGCACGAGCAATTCACCGGCCGAGGCATTCATCTTCGTTCGCCTCTGTATCATCAGGTTACCACCGAAAGTAACGAAACCACCCAGGCGGTCGATCAGGTTATCTTTATTGGCGGTAGCCAGGAAACTGTAGTTGTTTTCGTAAAATGTCTCGGAACCTTCGCTGTATAAACCGCTGGGGGTTGTATTACCTCCGGCATATACTTTTTCGTTCTTAGTCGTTGTATAATAGTCTGTACCGCCTCTCAATTCGACATTGAACCAGTTGGTGGGAGCATATTTCAACGCGATGTTGCCCAGCAAACGGTTACGGGTATCGTTGTTCTGGCGGTATTTCGTCACCCAGTACGGGTTTTCCTGCGGGTTCTTCGAAGCGTCCCACCAGATCATGTTTCCATCTTCGTCCACACTATTCTTAAAGTCAGCCACATTCAACGAACGGGGCAGGTTGTAGATCGTGTTGAAAGCATTGGAAGGGTTGACACCCTGGATCGGGCGGTTGTGGGCATTCAGATTGATATAGTTCACTTTGGCATCTACCTTCCACTTTTCGGCTTCGTCGAGGAAAGTGGTAGCACGCAAGGTGATATTCGTTTTGTTCAGCTTCGACTCCGGAGTAATACCTGCATCATCCGAACGGTTGATGGAAGAAAAGACCGACGTCCCTTTTATATTCTGCTGGAAGCTGATACCTTCATTAAAAGAAGTACCGGTATTAAAGAAAGCATCTATATTATCGTACGTCCTCAAAGGAACCTGGCGTCCCATCCAGTCGGTAACCGTCTGTCCTTCCGCCTTCGGTCCCCAGCTCAATCGCGACTGGTTATCGTAAGCGCCGACCGATCCTTGTCCGAAACTGTTCTGCATATCCGGTTTCAGGAAAATCGACTCGGTTGTGATACCGGCATTGACCGTAATACCCAGCCCTTCATTCTTCTTTCCCGACTTGGTCGTAATAAGTATCACCCCGTTACCGGCCCTTGAACCGTATAAAGCCGCAGCCGAAGCACCTTTCAACACAGTCATCGACTCGATATCTTCGGGATTGATGTCGGAAAGACCGTTACCCATATCGGCACCGGAGTTACCCCATACATCATCGACCCCGCCTGTGAAGTTATCCATCGGCGTACCGTCGACAACGATCAGTGGCTGGTTACTACCAGTCAGCGAGTTATTACCACGGAGCACAATCTTTGAAGACCCTCCCACCCCATTGCTGGAGCGTACGATCTGTAAGCCGGAGACTTTACCCGACAAAGAGTTGGCCAGGTTAGGTTCGCGTGAAGAAAGCAGTTCGTCACCTTTTAGTTCCTGCATGGCGTAACCCAGTGCTTTCTTGTCACGTTTCATACCTAAGGCAGTAACAACGACTTCGTCCAGTTTCTGAGCATCTTCTTCGAGTTTAACATTGAGAGCGGTTTGTCCGGTGTAAGGAATATCTTGTGTGGCAAAGCCAATGAAGGATATTTGGATAATGTCTCCCTTCTTTACACCTTCCAGCGTGAAATGGCCGTCCATATCGGTCATCGTCCCGTTTGTGGTACCTTTAATTACAACAGAAGCCCCTGCGACGGGTCCAAACTCGTCTTCCACTGTTCCCGTAATCTTCGTATCCTGTTGGGAAATGTCAATAGCAGGATTCCCGGTATTCGGATTGGCAACGGCGTTTCCGGTAAAGCCCAACGCGCCCGCCAGGAGAATCATGCTGACAGATTTGAATCTTTTCAACATACTGATGTTTTTTGTTTAATTTATTAGATCTATGCATTTGGCGTCAACCAATGTCATTTGGTAATATAAACAGAAAGAAACAAGAGTTGTTGCAAGATTAACATTGGGGAAGAAGGTTGATATCTCTTCCTCATTCTTTTACTAAATCAATAAATAGGAAACAATTCAGGGGATGTAGAACTGTCCTTCTCTACATCCCCTGAATCGTGAAATAATATTTTTTTAGATATACTTACATATTAATGTAGAAAAACATACACTCTATAAGCCCATGCAATAATTAGATAATTCTATCACTTGCTCCGGATTTTTCATATTTATATTATGTTCTTTTATATAACTCCTGATTAGTTCCTCTTTACCGGGAAAAAGCTTTAACAGCGACTTCTCATTGCGGAACTTAACAGGTTTATCAGTACGGAAAAACCAGTAATCATTGTCATTGATTTCTTCCATTATATCCGGATTTTCAACCTTATAATAGCCCTTGTTATAAAAACTGGTATTAATAGAAGTTGTCGTCGTGCTCTGGTTTGCATAGCCGTAAGCTCCTTGCCTGCCTTTATAAAGTTCTCTCAGTGACCAATTGATATACAAATTGCCATTAGGCATTTCTACCACTTCCAGAAAATTCCGGCTGTATGGGATAAACTTATGAGAAGCAATAAAGACGGTATCGATCGCCTGTGTATTTGTCAGGATCATGATCTCATCTTGTTGTTTAAATTTCATTTTCCTGTTACTTCCGTCATAATTCAACAGGGCATTTGTCTTTGCTCCGTTTTTCATTAATACGACTCCCTGGGTGAAATCATCCAGCAGATAAATAGACTTCTTTTGTGCATAACCGGTCTCAGTGATAAGCGAGATCAATAAAATGATGAATGTGATCTGATATTTCATATTTATTTGTATGATTTAAAGACAAAGAGGGAAGAATATTGACAATCCTTCCCTCTTCTTTATTATTTAATCTATTTACAAAGATATACCTTTAAAAATTAGGACCTTCACCAAAGTTAGGTGCTCCCTTATCATACCATATACGTTCACGGTTCAATGTAGCCGGATCTTGTGTACCTGTCGTAAATCCTTGTGCTTCATAAGCAGTCTTCTTGATAGTATACATCAAATCACTCTGAAGCGGAGTATTGATAGTCCAACGACGCGGGATCTGGAAGTTTGCATCGTCATCTGTAAAGTTTTCCCATGCCAATACTTTACTATCTTTCATAGGAACACCTGAACGACGAACCTGTACGAACTGTTCATTCGGGAACAACAGGAAGTGAACATACTGCTGGATATATACTTTTTCCAACTGTTCCTTTGTAGAACCGGTCAGTTTGTATTTCTCGTTTGCAAGCAAAGCATCGATTTCACCATCTTCCAGTTTGATAGTCTTTTCAAACTCTTTGTCATATACACTAGAATAATACGGAATCTGATTCAAAGAAGCCAGTTTATCATATTCCTGAACAGACAGACGGATACCTTCCTGATAATAGCTTTCAGCCGAACCAGGCAAGTTAGCACCCAGCAATTTCAATTCGGCCAGATACAAAGCTACTTCTGCAGAAGAGTAATGTAAACCATACCATGCACGGTCCTGATCGTCGATCGTAGCAGAAACACCCGGAGCATCAGGGAAAGTATAGTCTTTCTGACCCTGCAACATTTCACGGTTCATACGAGCCAACGGATAATACTGCTTTTCACCACCGTCTTCTGTAGGCAGTTTAAATTTGTCGTAATTGAAATAAGCGTTGTTTATTTCAGCATTTTCTCTGGCAGAAGTCTGCACCGGACTACCGAAGTAACGAACCCAAGGTTCACCCGGAGCTTTCCAACCTTCAAATTTACCGTCTTTGATCTCAGCCACTTCTTTAATATAAGGAGGCAGTTCTTTCTTATTATCCAAGAAAGCCTGTACCACTTTAGAGTTAAAGTCATTCTTCTGGAAAATAAAACGAACACGCGGGTCTTTATTGTCAACCAGGAAGTTGATCAGTTGTTTAGAACCGATACCTTTACTCTGCCCATCCAGTACATCATCTCCAAAGTGATATTCCTGAGAACCTTTGCAATAGATGAAATCATCATCCAAACCAGACATGATGCCAGCCTTATTATTCACAGCTTCTTCAGCAATAGCCAGTGCCTTTGCCTTATCAACATGCAACATACGAACGGCAATCTTCAACTTCAGGGAGTTGGCGAATTTAGCCCATAACTTGGTGTCTCCTTTGTAAACGAAATCCTGTGCATCCAGCTTCACCTGATTTGGTTTGTCAGCCAACAGCACATCGATCGTTTCATTCAGCTGATCCAACCAGATAGGGAACAATTCTTCCTGACTTTGATAAGCCGGAGTCAGGATCTCTTCATGCAATCCTCTGCCTGCTTCCGTATAGGCGATTGAACCATACATATCCGTACCGAAGATACCCAGATATACCAATAACGGATTTGCGAGGACATTGATATTTTCATAGGTAGCCTTTTCGTTTTCATCCATTAACGATAATACATGCTTGATTTCTTCAGCATATAACTTCACATTAATAACCTGGCTCTGCGATCCTTCAAAAGCACCCATCAGGTTCAAAGAAGAAGTATTACCGCCATCAGGCACATTAGCTTGCGTCCAACGCAATGTATAAGCCAGATTATTATAAAACCATTGCTGGTATTTCGACGGTTCGAATTCACTTAACATCTGTGTAAACAAATAGCGCACATCTGCTTTCGTGATAGCAGACTGGTTGGTATTTGTTTTAGCGAAATCGTCCTGGCACCCCGGAGCTACCATCAGAGAAGTTCCTAACAGGGTTGCTGCTAAAAAAGATTTATATCTCATAATTTGCTTCATTTATTAATTAGAAATCCAAATTGATAGTGAACATATAGCTGGATGTGATCGGGCTGTTTGAACGTTCACGGAACTCAGCCGATTTGTTACTACGCACACTTTCCGGATTAATATTGTTTGGTAATGAGTTATACAGGTAACCCAGATTTCTTGCACTGAATGACAGGTTCAGTCCCTTTGCACCTATTTTAGAGGCGATGGTCTTCGGTACGCGGTATCCTAATGTGATTTCGCGTAATGCGATATAACTCAGGTCATGTACCCAGTAATCGTTTACAGTACCAGTACCCCACTGGTTACTCCAATAGTGATAATCAGAAGCATGTACCGGTTCCAAATATCCCTTATTCACAGCATCAGCAAAACTCATGCCGCCCAGGTCGCGTTTAACACCGTCTACACAAGTAGCCATTGTACCAGCTTCGAATACACCTTCAGGAATCACACCGTCATGGAATGTCATACCCTTAGAATCTCCGTAGTTTGAAGTCCAGGTAATACCACCATGTTCTTCATCACGGAAGTCTAAAGAAGATTGGGTAAATCCATAAGCCTGTCCGTATTTATTAGAATAAGAAGCAACCTTTCCACCGATACGGGCATCCAGGGCAACACGCAAACTCAGGTCTTTCCAGGTTACGCCTGTAGCAATAGAACCCATAAACTTCGGAACCAGGCTACCTACTTCTTCAGCAGTGCCGCTACGTTGAGCAAATGCAGAACGATAAGAATCACGCCATGTCAATACGGTTTCACCATTTTCATTCTTTTTAGGCATTGCATCAGACATCAACATACCATAAGAACCACCAACAATCGCAACAGAACCTACACGATAGTTACCGTAAGCCACATCACCTTCCAAGGCAATATAGTTTGCTACGTTCGGGTGAAGTTCAACGATCTTGTTCGAGTTCTTTGTAAATGTGAAGTCCAATGTCCATTCCCAGTCTTTGTTCTTGAAAGGAATCGTATTCAAGGCAATTTCAACACCGGAGTTCTGGATATTACCAGCATTGATCAACTGTTTGCTGATACCTGATTCGGACGGGATAGCAATTGTCATAATCTGATCAGTCGTATTTTCCTTGTAGTAAGTTGCATCCAAGGCGATACGGCTGTCGAATATACGCCAGTCCAAACCGATTTCCCATGAATTTTTACGTTCAGGTTTCAGGTTCGGGCTGAACAGTTTCTTATTATCATCATTCCAATAGTTCGTAAAGATATTGGAACCATCCGGCTGCAATAAAGAACCCAATGTATAATAAGAATAAATAGAATACGGGCTGGCATCGTTACCTACCTGTGCCCATGAACCACGGATCTTAGCCAGGTTAATCCATTCAGGCATTTGATCACGGAATGTTTCATTGATCAACCATGATCCACCGATAGACGGATAGAAATAGGAGTAGTTACCCGTTCCGTTGGTATAGATCAAACCGGAAGACCAGTCATTACGTCCTGTAATATCCAGGAACAACTGGTTTCTCCAACTCAGGTTCACAGCAGCAACTGCGGAAAGAATACGTTTTGTATTTTTAATTTCTGCCGTCGTTTTAGAGGTATTCAAAGAGTTACCGACAAAATACTGACCGGGAACAGCCAGACCACCATCTGTTTTAGATGTCTGAGTAGCTGCACTTGTCGTATAGTATTCACCACGAAGGAAACCACCGATATGGAAATCCTTTACATCTTTATTAAAGGTAAAAGTTCCGCCGAAAGTAGTCTGCTTATTATACTCCTGACCCATTTCGTAAAAACCGCCTTTGTTATTGTAGCCTTCGCCTAATTGTTTATCTTCCCAGCTGGTATAATAATAGTTCATATTACCTTCAGCACGGAAAGACAACCAGTCTAACATCTTAACATTGATCTCAACAGTCGGACGAACAACAGTTTCCTTACGGGTTTTATCGTTATTGTCTATCTTAAACCACAAACTCTTACCCGGCACACTACCATACTTATCGCCATAGTCATTGCTGGCCAGACCAGTATGATGGTCACCCAGATATTTATCGCGGAAATAATTAGTATCGTACATGGTTGAATAAGTTCCGGTTGCGAAACTTTCACCAATATTGATCTGTGCGTTCTTCGGCGTAGAGTTTGCAAAGCTGATAGAAGCATTTACATCTACACGGTTACTGATCTTATGAGAACCTTTCAGCAACAAAGAGTAACGTTCAAAATCATTGTTTTCAACAATACCTTTAGCCTTCTTGTAAGAGATGGAAGAAAAATAATTGGTTGTTTCGTTTCCACCGCGAACAGACACATTGGTATTTGAGTTCAACCCGGTCTGGTAAGCATCCGACATGTTGCTCTCGATCGGTGAATACGAAGTCATTGTTCCATCGTAGTTCTCGATCTGACGACCGTCATAACGCGGTCCCCACAACATGGTTGAAGCACCGATAACCGTTCCCTCTCCTCTTGAGTTCAAACGGAACTGATTCTGATCCCATTTCTTATAGCTGCCGTCCGCATTCACTTCTCCGTAGCTGATATCTCCACCGATCGTTCCGGGGCCATAAAGCATTTGACGCTCCATACCTCCGTGTGCACGATCCAGACCGAATGTCTGAGAAACAGAAACACCGAAACCGGTAGCACCTTTTCCACTCTTAGTCGTGATCACAACTGCACCGTTCAAACCACGTGAACCGTACAAAGCAGTAGCGGCAGCACCTTTCAATACAGATACAGTTTCAAAGTCATCCGGGTTCAGGTTCTTCAGCATATTACCGTAGTCATTAGCATTCGAATCCCAGTCGGAAGAACCGGTACCAGACAAATCATTCGACAGAATAACGCCATCCACAACATAAATAGGCTGGTTGTTGCCGTTCAAAGTGGAAGCTCCACGAATTTGAATTTTAGTAGCACCAAACATACCGCCATCAGAAGATGCAATTTCAACACCAGCCACTTTTCCTTGCAAAGAAGCTACCGGGTTAATAGCATTTGTTTTCAATTCATCACCTTTCAATTCAGTTACAGCGTAACCCAAGGCTTTTTCTGAGCGTTTCATACCCAGGGCAGTTACAACTACTTCATCCAGTTTCTGGGTATCTTCTGCTAATTTAACAGAGATAGTTCCTTGTCCAGTGTACTTGATTTCCTGAGTTGCATACCCAATAAAAGATATCTGGATGATATCTCCACTTTTCACACCTTCCAAAGTAAAATTACCGTCCATGTCGGTAATGTTACCATTTGTTGTTCCTTTCACTACTACAGATGCTCCGGCAACGGGACCGAATTCATCCTCAACTGTTCCCGTAACTTTTCCGTCTTGCTGGGAAATACTAGTTCTCGGCCCTGCTGTAACCGTATCCGCAGACGCATATCCAGGGATACCTAGTGTACCGGCTAACAGCAATAAGCCTACAGGCTTAAAGTTTTTCAACATAATTGATGGTTTTATTTGAACATTAATAGACAATGTTTTGGCGAAACAAAAGTCTGTTCTTTATTTTGGATATAACTTTACAAAGCGATTTAGAGCCTGGCGTATATTTAGTTGGCGTTATTACCTTAGTTCTAAAAGAACTCTGTACATTTTATATCCGCGACAAATATATGAAATAATTATTACCCCGTGTTATTTTTCGTCAAAAAAATATCGTGGGATTTTGTTTTTAACACATTGGCTAACAATAATCAATCGTAATTAAGTTAATTCAATACTCAAATTCTGTCTTATTTGTTAAATAGCTTTATGATTTTTCTTCAACCAAACTTTCCTTCATTTTCTCATTAACATTTATAAATGTGCTATATTTTACCTAAAAATCTAACAACAAATAATTCCATTCAAAAGACAGACCATATTATAAATCTCTTACCTGACTACTAAACAACACATTAGCCAACATGCACATTTCTATATAATTAGCTATATTGGATTAAGTTCTTTTAGTACTTATATCCATCTTTTGTTGATTTACCGAAAACACTATAGTCCTTTTAGTACTATGAACGACTTATAACGCCAAATCATACAAGCGTTCCTACTCAAAGTCTCTATATTTTATACCAAAATGAATTAAAAGGTGCTTTTTACGCCAAAATAGCATCTGAGTATAATAAAAACCATCAATTATGTTGAAAAACTTTAAACCGGTTAGCTTAATTTTAGTTGCTGGAGCGTTATGTTTTCCTAAAGTATACGCAAACACAGCACCTGTTAAGTCGGAAGTGAACATTTCTCAGCAAAGCGGGAAGGTCACAGGTACAGTAGAAGATGATTTCGGCCCTGTTGCCGGAGCGTCTGTCGTAGTGAAAGGGACAACCAATGGGTCAATTACCGATATGGACGGTAACTTTACATTGGAAGGAGTAAAGAGTGGTGACGTTATTCTGATTTCTTTTATAGGTTACGCAACCCAGGAAATCAAATATACGGGACAACCTTCTTTACCAATTAAACTAATTGAAGATGCACAAAAATTAGATGAAGTAGTTGTTACCGCTTTAGGTATGAAACGCGAAACTAAAGCGTTAGGTTACGCCGTGACTGAATTAAAGGGAGAAGAGTTACTTAATAATTCTATTAATCCGGTTTCAGCTTTGCAAGGTAAAGTAGCAGGTGTTGAAATTGCAGGGTCAGATGGAGGTATGTTCGGTTCAACAAAAATCCAGATTCGTGGTGCTTCTACTTTAGGTAAAAACAATCAACCTATTTATGTTGTCGACGGTATTATTTTAGACAATTCCATCAGGAATGGAGATGCCGACTGGGATTCCAATAACTATGACTACGGTAATGAGTTAAAGAACTTGAACCCGGACGACTTTGAAACAGTTTCCGTTTTGAAAGGTGCAGCTGCAACTGCATTATATGGTTCACGTGGTTTGAATGGTGCTGTTGTCATTACAACAAAATCAGGTAAAGGACAAAAGGGTATCGGAGTTAACGTAACACAGACTTTAGGTATCGACCACATGTTTAAACAGCCTGGATTGCAGAACAAATACGGACGTGGTAATTATACAGGAAATGTCGGTTATGGAGAAACCGATGCTGAAGGTAATTATTATTTGTATGACAACCTCGGTCAGTTCTATCTGAACTCTGCCGGAAACCCGACTTTGGTCGGAGGAACAGGCCGTCATTGGGGACCTGCTTTTGACGGAAGAGATATTGAAAATTTCGATTATAGCACAATCGCATACAGTCCTGTAGAAAATAACTTTAAAGATGCTTATAATCTAGGATTCAATAGCAATACAAACATTTCCGTTAGCGGTAGTTCTGAAAAGACTTCATTCTACACCTCTTTATCTTATAAATACGCAAACGGAACATTACCAAACAATAGTTTCGACCGTGTATCTTTTCTAGCTAAAGCATCGCACAAGTTAACCAATAAAGTAGAAATTGAAGCATCTATTTCTTTTGCAAATTCAAATCCGAAGAATGCTCAACCGAATATCGGAGAGCTATTTGTAGATGGCACATGGGGACGTACTTACGACACACAGTACTTCCGTAAACGCTACAAAGGATCTCACGGTGGATTGGCTAGTGCCGATTACGGAGATGAATATGGCAACAACCCTGGACGAGGCACTTGGTGGAACATTTATGAGAATGATTACTCACAAAAGGAAACTTCTGTTCGTCCAACCTTGGTTTTAACGGCCGATTTAACAGACTGGATGAAATTCCGTGCTGAAGGAAACTACAATTATTATTATACCCGCTATGAAAGCAAAAAGCCAGGAGACGGATATGCCAATACTAATAGCGGATATTACGGAATGGGATTGTACACAAAAGAACAGACCAATTTTAATGCATCATTTACATTTAATAAAAGTGTAAGCGATTTCACATTCGGTGGTTTTATCCGTGGAGAATATTATAACAACATGCAACAAACAATGGCAGAAAATACAAACGGAGGTCTGGTTGTTCCTAACCAATATTTTATTGCCAACTCCATTAACACACCATCATATAGCGGTAAGATTGAAGGGGAAAAACGGATGTTGTCTCTATCATTCCAGGCCAGTGCCAGTTGGAAAGACCAACTTTTCCTGGATGTAACTGGACGTAACGACTGGTCCTCTTCATTGGTTTATTCAGACGGTCATGGAAATTATTCATACTTTTACCCATCTGTCTCCGGATCATGGTTGATACATGAAACGCTTCGCGACCAGTTACCGGAATGGATATCCTTTGCTAAAATACGTGCTTCATGGGCACAGGTTGGTAATGACACAGAGGCTTATACTATCAACTCTGCCTATTCACTGATGACGGGTCAACTACAAAACGGAGATAATATTTATGCATTAAGTATTCCGTCTACAGCCTACTCAAATGATTTGAAGCCCGAACGTAAAAATGCATGGGAAATAGGTTTGGACTGGCGCTTCTTGTCTAACAGAATCGGTCTTGATTTCACTTATTATAAAGAAAACACCAAAAATCAGATCATGTCGATCAGCGTTCCTGGTATTTCCGGCATCAACAGTCAGTATATCAACGCAGGAAACATCCAGAACAGAGGTCTTGAAATTGCACTGAACACAACACCAATCAAAACAAAAGACTGGCAATGGGATTTGGATTTCACCTATACTAAAAATGAAAATAAGATAATAGAATTGCATCCGAATGTAGCAAATTATATTACATTGTCTGGTGAAGTTAGTTACGGAAACTATCGTGTAGGTTCAGTTGCAAAAGTCGGCGAATCGTACGGAGTATTGATGAGTGACTCTAAAGCCAAAATAGATAAAGCAACTGGTCTGCCTATCCTAAATGCTGTTGATTATTATGGGGGTAATAAAGGAATGCACGCTATGTACTACCAACGCAGTGGCGAAGCAGAAATCATTGGTTCGTTGGTTCCGGACTTCTTAGGCTCTGTTAGCACTTCGTTAACCTATAAGAACTGGAGTTTACGTGCATTATTTGATATGCGCTTCGGAGGATATGTAGCCTCTTATGCAAATCGTTATGGTACAGCTTATGGGTTTACAGAAACGTCTTTGAAATGGCGTGATTCGGAAAATGGAGGTATGACTTATACTTCTATCTGGGATGGTCAAACATATCATGACGGTATTATTCCAGTCGGTTTGATCGAAGGTGGTATTTCCATACCCCTGCCTGACGGAACTTCTTATACTGTAGCCGAAGGTGGCGAAACTTATGAATCTTTGCATAGCAAAGGGCTGTTGGATCCACAGCACGCTTCAGCATGGCATTATTGGAATAATGCATGGGGGACAGGTACTGTAAACGATGCATGGTTGAAAAAGTTGAATTATATTGCTGTACGTGAAATTACATTATCATACAGAATGCCTCAAAAGTTTGCTAATAAAATTGGTGCACAACATTTGAATTTATCTGTATCTGGACGAAATCTGGGTTATCTGTTGAATACAATGCCCGACGGGGTAAATCCTGAATCTGTTCGCGGTACAGTTGCTTCCGAATTTCGTGTTCGTTCTTTCAGCGGTTTGACAGCGAATTACACATTTACTGTTAATGTCGGATTCTAAACTAAAATCAGAAACATTAAATTGATTAATCATGAACAATTATCGTAATATATTATTGGGATTGGGATTAAGTGCAACGATAGTATGCACAACCGGATGTCGCGATGAATTTTCAGACATCAACTCCAGTCCTACTCAAGTAACAAAGGCTGAGCCATCTTATCTTTTCGCACAGGCCGTTATGGATTTTGAACCTTTTAGTTACACTTATTGGTTCTACGACTCACCGATGTTGACAGCCTGGAGTCAGATGGCTGTACCTACAGGCAGTTTTAAAGAAAGTTCTTTCTTGACAACTGCGGTTGGCGGTGTAGGCTATGTGAATGTATTAAAACTGGCACACGAGATTACATTTTTACGCTCTAACATGAGTGAAGAAGAATCTGCCAAACATGCAGCAACAGCTGCATGCGTGGATATGCTAACTACATATCTCGCTATTGCCAGCAGTGATATCAATGGCGATATTCAATTTACGGAAGCCGGAAATGCATTGCATGGCGGCACATTGACACCGGCCTACGATAGAATTGCTGATCTATATAATTTATGGTTAGAACAACTGGATGCTGCCATCACCACATTCACTACAGCAACAGAACAGATATTCCCGACAAAACAGGATCCTATTTACCATGGCGACCTTACCAAATGGGCCAAAGCTGCAAACTCCCTGAAATTGAAAATAGCAGTCCGTCTGCTCTCACAGGATAAAGCAAAAGCCTTGAAAATCGCGTCGGAAGTGGCTAATGCATCTTGCGGCTACATCGATTCCATAGACGATGCCATACTGTTTAATAAATCTGTCATAAATTCAAGTAGCGATGATTACATCTATCACTGGAGTAACGGATTTATGGAATCGACTGCAGCTAATCAGCGCGTTATAAATTTCATGCTTGAAAATAAAGACCCGCGTGTTCGCTTCTGCTACGATAAGAACGACTGGAACTCAAAGATCGTACAAGAGTTTTACGATCAGGGTAAAAGTATACCTTCATATATTGAAGAAAATATCGAGTTTACAACAAATGCCGACGGCAAAAAGACATTTGTGAAATGGAAGGGAATGGGTGAACCTTGGGTTCGATATTACGGATTACCTGTTGAATATAATGCAAATAATAACAGTGCAGTTTATGGAGAATGGTTTGACTACGGAAATCGTTATAAGATTACCGATGATAAAGGTCAAAGTGCCAAAACTTACCGTCCTTACTCTATGTATCAACGGCAGATGGTTATCGGACGCACTTATAACTTTACCATGCCGACAATTCCCGGCGGTCCGGTTATCACGAAAAACGAAAGTCGTCCTTGGTACGGTATGTATTTAGGGGGCGGAGAAGTCAATCTCTATCTGGCGGAATTCAAACTGTTAGGTGCCGATTTGCCCAATACAGCCGAGTCTTATTACACACAAGGATTAAAACTATCTGTTATGGAATATGATAAAGCAGCCGGACTCAACCAAATTGCTTATTACGGTACTACATATGATTATGATCCGAACGAGGTTTCTATCGAACTGAAGGATGGAGAAATCGATGCAATGCTTGCATCCAAGGATTATAAACTCACCGGTTCTGTCGATGAACAATTGGAAAAAGTCTACTTACAGCAGTTATTGCACTTCACGATGTATCCTTACGACCAGTTTGTAACAGCTCGTCGTTCAGGTATACCTAAATTCAATTCCGAATTTATCAGCCGCGAAAACTATAGTTCAATACCTGTTACCAATATACCACGCCGTTTCCATACCGGTGTTCCTAACGAAACCAGCCAGTTATATCAGATAGAATTGGATGCCTACGCAGCACAAGGCTATACAGTCACAGCAGCAGGGGATAATAACAAGACCATCTTAAACTCTGAGCGTACATGGCAGGATAAGAATGCTCCGCAATGGGGTGAAGGGCCAAAGAAGTAATTTATATAATTAATAACCGCTAAAGAGTAGTTGCCATGAGCAACTACTCTTTTTTATAATCTACTGCAATGAGAACATACTCGTTAATTATCTTTATTTGTTGTTTAGTCACTATAATAAGTGCCAACGCACAGAAAAAACGTCAGATGTTATTTGAAAACTATAACAGGGGTATCGTATTGATGAAAAATAAATCAAAAACCCCTGCCGAACTCAATTATGATTGCGGTAATCAAGTCATGATGTTTAAAAGCGGAGCAGAAGAAATGATTCTGACTAATTTATCGCAGGTTGATACTGTTTATATCGGTGACTCCAAATTTATCCCTGCCGGAAAGAGAGAAAGTTTTTATGAAATAATACCAGTCCCCAACGGACTTATCGGCATAAATTGGCTATTAAAAAATAAATCACAAGGCTATAAAGGTGCTTATGGTGTACAACAGGCTAAAGTAGAAACAATAAATACCGCAGAATGGCAATACGGTGTTTATGAAGACCAATATACGGAGGTATTTAAATTAGCAAACCAGAATGAATACTGTATTTTTCGCGATGGTCAGCCTTTCAAATTCAAAAACAAGAAAACCCTCCTGAAACTTTTCCCCAATAAAGAAACACAAATAGAAGATTTCATAAAGAAACAAAAGACAGATATGAATACCCCTAAAGATGTAATAACTTTAGTTAATTTCTGCCTGGGATTATAAATTATATCTGACTCGCGGTATCACATTCATTTATGACATTATTATCTCTTGATTTGCATATCACTAAATGGTGACGCTATTATTAACAAATGGCGTCACCAATCATTTTACCTCCCCATATTCGAATCCACCACCAGGCTATCCGGCAATTCCGCCGGTTCCGGACGCTTCACATAAATGCACATTCTTCGTGTCCCGTCTTCCACCAGGATACCGTCGGCCACAAATTGTTTGAGATCTTTGCGTGCCAAATATTGGGTACAACCGTTCAAACCCTGATAAGCCAAGGTTGTAATATATGCATGTCGCTCCAGATACCGCAACAACCGGCTTTCTTTTTCCTCCTGTGAAAAATCAGTTACCTTTGGCTCCTTATAACGTTCCACCGGCATTGTTTTCAGTTCATGCTTCAGTCCGGCACAACAACGAAAATTCACATTCTTGAAATGAACGGATTCACTACGCAACTCCTTCTTGTCTTCTACCGGGCGCGATTTCAACGATACACTGAAATAGCCGATTCCGTCGAGATAAACATTATATCCATCGCGTAGTTTCTCTTTCAGCATGTCGGAGAGCAGACGGACCGCCCCTTTCAGGTCACCACTAGTATAAGTGGATCGCGAAGACGCTTCCTCTATTAAACGATCTTAAGAATATACGACCAAAGATATAAAATATAAGTGGATAAACAATAGTTATCTCCTTTATTTTCAATAGATGAAATAGTTGTATCCTTCCTGATAATGATTGGTCTTTACATGCTGTAAACCGGCATTCAGATACTTACCTTTGGAAAAAATCAATAAAAAAAGAAGACAAATGAAAGCAACTTTATTCAGTGCAAATCAGAAAGCACAAAAGACAATTGAGATGGAAAAACTGGTCGGACTGATCCGTGACGGTTACAAAGAAAAGCAAGTGGCAGCCCTGCGTGAAGAATTGCGCTACACCATTCCCGGAGTTTCGGTAAAAGAGGCGAACCGGTTGCCGGTCGTCTACTTCTGTTCTACCGTAAAAAAGCAGGATGGGACGTTTGTCAGAAACCAATATAACGGATTGGTCCTGCTCAAAATAAACAATCTCGCTAACTGCAACGAGGCAAAAAATGTCCGCTGGCAAGCAGCCGGATCATTACAGATGATGGCAGCTTTTATCGGATCAAGCGGAAAAAGCGTGAAAATTGTAATTCCTTTCACACTGCCGGATTATACTGTCCCACAGAACGATACGCTTATTCGTTTTTTCCATGCCCGGGCCTATGACAGAGCGGCAGCCTATTACCGGGAAGAGTTGCAACAACAGATCACTGTTGAAGAAAACGAATTGGATGCAGCCTGCCGGCTTTCATTCGATCCGGATATTTACTACAATCCGGACGCCCTGCCTATCCGGATCGAACAACCTTGGGAGATGCCGGAAAAGCTACCGGTTTCTGCACCGTCACCAGCCGTGACAGACCCGCTACAACGCCTCGTTCCCGGTTATGAACGAAGCCGGATCGTTTCGTTACTTTTCGAAAATTCATTACGGCAAGCCATAGATGCGACCGGTTATCGAAAAGAGGATGAAGATATCAAGCCTTTCCTTACTTGCCTTGTCGAGAATTGCTTCCGCAGTGGTATCCCGGAAGAAGAGGTGGTCAAGTGGTTGCCGGTACATACCCATTTCCGGATTTTTGAAGCGGAGATACGGACAACCGTACACAATGTCTACTGCCTGTCCTCCGGTTTCGGCCGGAAACCGTGTATCCGTCCGGAGCAGGTACTCGCCTTTCAAGCCGACGAATTTATGAAACGCCGGTATGAATTCAGATATAATAATATGAAGGGAGATGCGGAATACCGTGAACGCAAATCGTACTATTTCAATTTCTTTCCTGTTAACGAACAGGTCCTCAACAGTATCAGCCTGAATGCGCAGGAAGAAGGTATCCCGCTATGGGACAGGGACGTAAAACGTTATATCTATTAGATTCCGGTTGAAGAGCAACTCTTCTTCCAATATTTCCGCTTGCCTGAAACCGGAGAACAGGGCGAACTGCTCCCTGTCGCCGAAATATTGAGACGGATCGAACAACGAAGCAAGATAAAATCCGGTATCCGCAACATGGCTCTGTTCGGCCGACTGTTGCTAAAGAATAAAGAATAATGTAACCAAAAAACATACGAAAACAGGCAATTACTACCATGTAATTGAAATCTGATAAAACAAGCGGGGTGATGCCGTCCTCCTGCCATGGCGTCACCCCCATATTCCTATGGTACAACTTGTTAAAATATCTCTACCGAAATATGACGCCGGATTTACTAAAATTTATATAAATAAGGAGAAATCTCCCACAAATCAGAACTCTGTCCTCCTATTAATCAATATTAACCCATCAGAAAAGCTTCCAAAGCTTTTAAATAATATAGTTTTTACCCTGACACAAGTAGTTAAATATTGTAGTTTAAAATTATAACTTATTGATTATCAATACAATTTGATTCCAAAAACACTATAGTCCTTTTAGTACTAAGTTATCAACGCCAACTAAAAAAACACTTGGTGCTAAAGAATT